>Ga0316206_1000004_pt1 | contig 761383 bp, 741 predicted proteins | sample 6monthpyrite_MG_FD_204942 | JGI IMG/M metagenome (GOLD analysis project Ga0316206, IMG submission 204942) | Microbial mat bacterial communities from mineral coupon in-situ incubated in ocean water Damariscotta River, Maine, United States -... | ecosystem: Environmental > Aquatic > Marine >...
AAACCAATCCCGTAACACCTCAAATCCAGACCGCTAATCTCAAACCCGAAAGCCTCAATCAGCTGCCCGCCCCGTTGGCGTGGAGCGGTTTATAGGCCCACCTAACCAAACCGTCAAACCCTTTTTTCAGTTTTTGTCATAATTTTTTTATATTTTCAAAAACAATGCTGCACCTGCGAAAAAAAGGTCAACAAAACTGCCATTCAGTGCCTGCGATATTCTGAAAAAATATATTCAGAATTTATCGTCAATATGAGCGTGGCAGCTTCAATTCATGCTCGGCGATATAGGACAGGATCAGATTTGTCGATATGGGGGCAATTTGATAGAGGCGAGTCTCTCTGTACTTGCGCTCAACATCATATTCTTCGGCAAAACCGTAACCTCCATGAGATTGTAGACACGCCTCGCCCGCAGCCCAGGATGCCTCTGATGCCAGCATTTTTGCCATATTGGCCTCTGCCCCGCACGGAACACTGCCATCATAAAGCGCGCAGGCCTTGTCCACCATCAATTTGGCGGCTTGCGTCTGTGCATAGGCCCGGGCAATGGGAAACTGCACCCCCTGATTTTGGCCAATGGGCCGTCCGAAGACTTTTCGCTCGCGCACATAATTTGACGCGGTCTCGGTAAACCAGCGGGCATCGCCAATACATTCAGAGGCAATCAGAATACGTTCGGCATTCATACCGGTCAGAATATACTTGAACCCCCGCCCCTCCTCACCAATAAGGCTGCTGGCGGGGATACGAAGATTATCAAAGAACACCTCGGTGGTCGCATGGTTGATCATGGTGCGGATCGGGTGAATGGTCATGCCATTGCCAAGGGCTTTTTGCATATCCACCAGAAACACCGAAAGGCCTTCTGATTTTTTGGCAACCCTGTCTTTGGGGGTGGTTCGGGCCAGCAGGATCATCAAATCCGAATACTCTGCCCGTGATGTCCAGACTTTCTGACCATTGATCACATAGTCATCGCCATCGCGAACCGCAGATGTTGTAATACTGGTCGTATCGGTCCCCGCCGTGGGCTCGGTGACACCAAACGCTTGCAGGCGCAGCTCCCCGGTGGCGATTTTTGGCAGATATTCCTGCCGCTGCTCTTCACTGCCATGGCGCAGGATTGTTCCCATGGTATACATCTGCGCATGGCACGCCGCCCCATTGCCGCCATTGGCATGAATTTCTTCCAGGATCAGCGAGGCCGCAGCAAGAGGCAGACCTGCCCCGCCATATTGTTCAGGGATCAGGGATGCCAACAATCCTGCATTCGTCAGGGCATCGACAAATTCAACCGGATAAGCCCGCATCCGGTCTTTTTCCTGCCAGTAGGCACCCGGAAAGTCGCGGCATAGCTGCCCCACACTTTGACGTATTTGGGAAAAAATCTCGCTATCCATCTTCACACCTATTAAAACCTTATCTAAAACCCGCGAAAAGTGACGAATTCATCCAGATCCGCCCGCCCGCTTTGCAACCGGTTAATGACGGCGTCTTCATCCATCATCCCCAGTGCCATGCCGCAAAAGGCCATTTCATCATCGGAAATACCGAGGGATTTTGAGACTGTTTGTGGCCAGTGGGCCCATGCCTCCTGTGGGCAACTATGCAGACCTTTCTCGCGGGCCAGCAACATTATATTCTGCATGAACATCCCCAGATCAACATATTGGCCAATTTCCATTTGCCGATCCATCACGAAGAACAAGCCGACAGGTGCCCCGAAAAATTCAAAATTCCTGGCAAGTTGGCGCAGCTTTCCCGGTGTGTCGTCCCGCGGCACTTCGATCAGATCATAAAGCGCCTGCCCGAGGTCGCGCCGCCGTGTCCGGTACGGGTCTTTCAAGTCCGGCGGATAGATATTATAATCCTGAACTTCACTCACTTGCGCTGTCAGCTTGGAACGAACCTCCTCGACAAGCTCTGCCAGAACGTCACCGCTCAACACATGCACGTTCCATGGCTGCAAATTGCCACCCGAAGGAGCCCATTTGGCGGTCTCCAGAATATCGCGAACCGTTTGTTCCGGAATTTTCTGATCGGTGAATTGCCGCACAGCCTTGCGGCTGCGAATGGCTTCATTAACGTCCACTCTTGAACTCCTGTATATCTAAAATCAGCTAATTACGGCCTGCCCGTTATCAAGAATAACCACATCTCTTTCCTTTACCCGGCAACGGAACGAGATATCCCCATCATCATTCCAGATATCCGTGAGAATGCTCTCCCCCGGATAGGCCGGTGCCGTAAAGCGCAACCGCAAGGATTTGAAACGAGCCGGATCATACCCGCAAGTCTGCTTCAGAAGAGCATGCCCAGCCACTCCGAGACTGGCAAGCCCGTGTAAAATGGGCCGTTTGAAGCCCGCAGCTTGCGCAACCCGCGGGTCCGCATGCAATGGATTGAAGTCCCCGCTCAACCGATAAATCAAGGCTGCTTGCGGCAGAGTTGACAGTTCAATTGTTGTATCGGGATCACGCGTTGGCATGACATGGGGCTTGGGCGCCACAATAGCAGGTCCGCCAAAACCGCCATCACCACGGGCGAATGTGGTTGAGGTCAAGGTTGCCAACAAGTCGCCTGTCAGTTTGTCATAAACGGTGCGTTCAGAGAAAATAAGCACCCCGCGTCCCGCGCCCTTGTCAATAATTTCGGTAATTCTGGTCTGCCCGACCACATGTCCTTCTGCGGCCAGCGGTTTATGGATTTCGATCCCCTGCTCCCCATGCAGAACCTTTACCCAATCCACGCCAAATTCCGGTCTCTTCAGAAAAAAACCCGGATAGGCCAGCACAACTGCCATGCTGGGCAAAGCAAGCTGTTCTTCCTCATAGGTAAAGCGCAACTGATCCATATCCATCGGATCGGCCGACAATCCCACCCCCAGCGCATATAATATACTGTCTTTCGATGTGTATTTATGCTCGATCGGATCAAAGGCCCAGTTGAGCAGCGTGTCATAATCAATCGTCATGATCCGGCTCCTTTAAACAGGGTCCCAACAGAACACATCGCCCGAGCGTTCCAGTGGAACAAGCGACGATTTAATGGCAGGCCCCACACGAGCGGCGATGCTTTGTGCTGTCCAGCCATCGGAGTTATGCAAATTGCGAATAGGCCGCGGCTGGCTCATCAGGCAAATTTCGTTATTGCGGACAACGAATATCTGTCCCGTTACATCCGCCGCCTGTTCGCTCAGTAAGTACACACAAAGGGGCGCAATTTTCTCAGGGGTCATTTGCTGGATTTTTTTAACCCGCTCACGCTCAGCATCGGTGCCTTGCGGAATGGTGCCGATCAGGCGGGACCATGCAAAGGGTGACACACAGTTTGAACGGACATTAAAGCGCGCCATATCCAGCGCAATGGAGCGGGACAGCCCGGCGATTCCCAGCTTGGCCGCCGAATAATTGGCCTGTCCGAAATTACCGATCAGCCCTGACGTGGATGTCATATGAACGAAAGAGCCGCTCTGCTGTTCCCTGAAATAAGGCGCGGCCGCCCGGCTGACATTGAAACTGCCTTTCAGATGCACCGCAATAACCGCATCGAATTCGTCTTCAGTCATTTTGTGGAAAATAGCATCGCGCAGGATACCGGCATTATTAACGATGCAATCAATGGCACCAAATTTACTGCGGGCATCTTCGATCATTTGACCGGCATCTTCGGCACTGACAACATTGCCAAAATTTGCAATCGCCTCTCCGCCAGCATCGGTGATTGTCTTGACGACTTCCATGGCAGGAATTTGATCGGCACCATCGCCTTTTTCAGTGCCGCCCAGATCATTAACAACGACTTTAGCCCCCTGCGACGCCGCCATAATCGCGATGGCACGGCCAATTCCGCGCCCCGCACCGGTGACAACAACAACTTTTCCCTGCAACATTTCAGGCTTGGGCATTTTTACCTCCTGTTATTATTCTTGTTTATTATGTTCAGCATCGTTGGCTGTCTGTGAATTATAGCCCCAGTTTAACTGTCCTCGCAAAACAAAACGGTATCAATAGCCCCGCACCCGATCAACCCGTTCAGGAAATTCATCCGTTTCCAGATAGCCACGGATATTACCGGCAACGATCTCGCTGGCCGTTTCCATATCGGTTGGCGCGGAAATATGTGGCAGTATAGTAATGTCTTTATGTTCCCACAGCGGATCATCGGCAGGCAATGGTTCGGTCTCGAACACATCCAGAACCGCATGCGCCAACGGGCCGTTATCCAGTGCATCCACCAGATCGTCTGTTTGCAAAATGGCGCCACGGGCAAAATTGATCAGTCCCGCCCCAGTCGGCATCACCGCAAACAGGCTCGCATCAATCAGCTCACGCGTTTGATCGGTCAAAGGAAGCAACACCACCAGAATATCAGAGTGCGAGATCACAGATTTAAGCCCTTCAGCCCCGTCAAATGTCTGAATATACGGCAGGTTCTTTTTTGACCGGCTCCAGCCGATAACAGAAAAATTGTGCTGCCTGAGTATTTCTGCAGCCCCCTGTCCCAACGCCCCAAGGCCCAGAATACCAACGGTCCGTTGGGCAGGTTTCCGGTATGGAAGTGCTTTCCATATATGTTCTTTTTGAAGGCGGTCATAGGCAGGCATATCCCGGTGCAGATACAATACCCACGCCAGTACGGCTTCAGCCATGGTACGGGAAAGTTCCGGATCAATCAGGCGGGTTATCTCAAAATCTCGGTCCGATAGTTCAGAGACCATCCGTTCCACCCCGGCCCAAACACTGTGTATCCAGACAAGGTTGGGCAGAGCCGCCAGTTCATCAGGGCGCGGGTTAGCAACAATGGCGATTTGTGCCGCCTGACGTATCTCATCCGTCAATTCGGACAAAGGGGCAATGCGCACCTCCGGTAGTTTTGCTCCCAAGGCCGCAATCCAGCCCAGTTCTTCAGCCTTGTCAACCTGACCTACAAATGGAATTACCAAACTCATACCAAACCTGCCTCTCATTTCCTGCAAGGCGGCAAGGTATCAGATGACATACATTACTTAAACGAATTTCATCGCATACCTGATCGAGCGACCAGTCTTTGAAGCATCGGAATATAATGGTCAAAATCAGGTATCTTTCGTCCTGCAATTTTACCAGCATCATCCCAATAACGTATCTGAAGAATTTCATCCAAATTCGGGTTTTTAGCAAACTCGGCAACCTCGCCTTCGGACATGGGGCCCCCTTGCAGGGCCAGCGTATCAATGGAAGCTTGGGATAAACACTCAAAATAGTCTGCGTTCACAGCACATAAATAACGCTTGGCCGCCACATGATGGCGGATACAATCGGTGACAGCCGCTGGGAAAAACGGTGCGAGAACAGCAGCCCCGGCTTCATCGTGAAAATTATCCATACCGGCTGTGACAGCATCCGCCGGAAACTCGCTGGTATAATGGCCAATATCATGCAGCAAAATAGCGGCAATCGCAGCATCGGATGCGCGCGCCTTCACGGCAAGTGCCGCCCCTTGCAGCATATGTTCTGCCATAGTGACCTTCTCCCCCAGATAGGCGTCAGAGCCTCGCCGCTCAAATATACCGGCAAGAAAAGGAATGATCGTATCCTGTGTCAGAGGCGGCATATCCGCACGTACTTTATCCATCGGCAGCCCCTGTAACGGCTATTGTTGAGAGCAAGCCATCTTTATCAGCATATGCGCCTTGCAACCAGCGAGAGCCTTCACTTGAAAAGCTGGTTCGGGCATGGAGGACACGGGTATTGTCAACAATAAAGCATTCCCCCGGCAACAGTTTGAATTGTACCGCCAGATCAGGATCATCAACCAGTTGCGAAAATTTCCGGTACGCCTCGTAATAAAGGGGCATATCGTCAAATGGAATATCCACCAATGGGGCGCAAGAGCGGTTATTGAACCGGATAGCGATCAATTGACCATCCGGAGAAAGCTCTATCATCGGACGGCGTGCTGTCAGGCAGACATCATCACTGCCTGAATATTTAAAACGGGCCGGATAACGGCTGAGGATTTCAAAATAGGCAGGATAATCCCGATGTAATATTTCGGCGATTTTAAACCCGTCAATAACGATGCTGTCCCCGCCATCCACTGTATTTTCAAGGCAATATAGTATTTGTAATGTGGGTACAGGGTCGCGGTACGGATTATCCGTATGCGCCTGCAAGCCAAGCCCGGTATAGGCCAGATTGACCGGCGTAGATTCCGTGCGCACTTCGAACCACTTCCCGTAATTGGTCTCGCGCACATATCCGAACAGGGCAATCACATCCATCAAAGCGCCTGACTTGATCTCGCATTCCCGCAACCTGGCGAACCCATATCTGTGAATTGCCTGTAGCCATTGCCTGAGCGCCTGCCGATCTTCCTTGAGAGTAGCAAAATCAGCAACAGGCAATTCAGTTGCCTGTTGCTCATCCCACGTCTGGACAGAAGATGGCGTCAACGAGACCTTACCAGATTTATCGTAGCTGTTTGCGGCTAACCATGCCAGTGGATAACGGACGTCTTTGCCTTCCGGCGCAAATGTGACATTCAGGTATTTCGAGGACATATCCGCCGATGTAATTTGAATATCATCCGGTATTTGCGACACGGTAATCAATCGTTGCCCATTTCCGGCATCAATAGTCTCCGGCTCCGGAGCATTGTCACGCAGCCAAACAGCATGATACCGCACCACTTGCGAATTAACCCCCTCTTGCAAGGCTATAGCTTGTCCGTTTTCTATTATCTCGACGGTCCTGAAGTCAGGCATGATGTTCCTCGGCGCATTCTTTAATCAAAAAACCTGTTTTATCTATAGGCGACAACAGGCATACTCACTAACAATGCTTTTTATCTCTAAGGGGTGAATATTTTTATGACAGACTTACCCTCCATGGAATGGCTGAAATCCTTTGAAGCAGCGGGACGACATCAAAATTTTACTGCCGCAGGACAGGAAGTCGGCCTGACACAGGCATCCATCAGCCAGCATATTCGGGCATTGGAAAGCAAATTGGGCGTCCGCCTGTTTCGCCGCCTGCCGCGCGGGGTCGAGCTAACCGTAGACGGAGAGGCCTATCTGAACCATATCAGCAATGCCCTGTCCCTGGTTCGGCGAGGAACCAGTGATCTGTTTGGGCAGGCAAACCGAACGAAAATTGTGCTTGTCGCTCCGGCTTCCGTTGCCGCCCTGTGGGTAGCCCCCCGCCTGAAAGATTTTTCGAAACAATATCCCCATGTTGAAATTGCAATTTCTGCCATTCACCGGCAAGTCGACTATGATGTGGTGCAAAGCGATTATGAAATTCGCTTTGGAACAGGTAACTGGGCGGGACGCGATGGTATTCAGTTATATCAAGAGCGCCTTGTTCCGGTTTGCGCACCGCAAATACTGCGAAAGGATACCCCATGGTGGGAGCTGCCGGTTATTGCCCTGACCGGCGTTCGTGACGGCTGGCGTGAATGGGCGGCATCAACCAGAAAAGCTCCGTTAAACAGCCCGATCCTGCGCTTTGACAGTTTTATCACGGCCCTGTCCGCAGCACAGGCAGGCGCGGGTATCCTGCTTGCCTCTTATCCGTTGATAGAAAATCTGATCAACCAAAAAGAGCTGATTTTACTGGATGATCACCCTTATATTATGGCAGCAGGATCCTGGCTCACATGGCCCCAGTCGCACCTGACACCCTCCGTTCATGACGACCTTATAGCAGCATTAAGATAATCACATCTTAGCCAGAGACTGAACAGCCGAAGATGCAACTACCTTGCGGTCGTTGATATAGGCCTCATGGTTTTTCTCAATATCCTTGAGGCTGTAATAGTAATTGACCAGTACCCCTGCCGACTGGGCCAAACCGTTCACGGATGTATCACCCAACCAGTTAATCCGCTCCAGTCGGGCCCCATTTCCCAGATGGAACCGGGCCACAGGATCAAGGGGACGTTCGCGGGATTTTTCAGTGACCAGATAATGGGCGGTCAGCTGCATCAACGGCTCTTTGACCTGCTCTGTAACCTCGTCATTCCGATGCCAGTCTTTTTCAAGCAGCAATTTCTGGATTTTAACGACCTGCCCTGCGGAAAACTTGCCAACCTTGCCGCTGATCCCCGAGAACCATTTCATAAATCCCGGTACCGGTGACAAGGTTGAGAAATGTTTGAGATTTGGCATCTCCGCCGATAGTTCAGCGACCACCTGCTTGATCAGAAAACTACCGAAGCTGATCCCCTTCAGACCATCCTGACAATTACTGATCGAATAGAATATGGCGGTGTCTGCCTTCGCCGGATCAAGGCGCGGACCATCTCGCTCAAGAAGCGGCTGCACTGCATCGGACAGCCCTTTAACCAGAGCAACCTCGACAAAAATTAACGGCTCATCGGGCAAGGACGGATGGAAAAAGGCAAAGCATCTGCGATCATCGTCGAGCCTGCGCCGTAAATCATCCCAACCGTCGATTTCGTGCACAGCCTCATATTCTATGAGTTTTTCCAGAATAACTGCAGGTGTGCGCCAGTTGATTTGCTGGATTTCCAGAAAGCCTCGGTTGAACCAGCTGACCAGTAAATGACGAATATCCTGATCCACCTCGCGCAGCTCCGGCATTTCCCGTAATTTGGAGACCAGAAATTTACGAATATCAACAATGGCTGCGGTGCCGCCGGGGGTATAATTGATGCGCCGCATCAACTCCTGACGCGGGGCTTCAAGCGCCCTGCTCAAAACTTCCCGGTTTTCGGCAGATTGCTCGGCTTCGAAGGCCGTGACCGCAGCCGCCAGTTTTTCCTGATCAACGCCGAGTTCCTGCTGTAAAAACACCACAAAATCCATCTTCTCGGAACCGTTCATTTCTTGCCAGAGATCAATGATCTCACGGGCTAATGCCATGCCCGATGCCTCACCGCGCTGGGTCAGCAAATCCCGACAAACCCCTTCTATTGTATGACTGCGGGACTTACCTGGCCCTCGATCAAGAAGATCCCGACCCGCATCCGCTATGGAATTGAGTATCTGCGTTACAAATGTCTGTCTCATTTTATCGTCCCATTACCGCGCTTGGTAACCATGTCGCTATTTCAGGAAATATACTCAAAATTACAATACCTACTACCATACAGATCATAAAGGGCAGTGCCCCTTTCAAGATGGTTGGCAAAGAAATTTCCGGTGCAATTCCGTTAATTACATATAAATTCAATCCAACCGGCGGCGTAATCAGACCAATTTCCATATTGATGGTCAAAATGACAGCGAACCAGTACGGATCGAAGCCTGCCGTTGTAATAATGGGAAGCAAAATTGGCGCCGCCATGACAATCACTGCCACTGGTGGCAAGAAAAAGCCTGCCACCAGCAGAAACACATTGACCATAAACAGCAATACCCAGCGGTTCACATCAAGAGCGGCGATATATTCCGCAACCGACTGGGTAACAAACAAACTTGATAATGTGTAGGCAAACAGGGCCGACGAGCCAATGATCATCAGGATCATTATGCTCTCGCGGGTAGAGCTGCTCAATATCTCCCAGATTTTGCGCGGCTGATAGATTTTATAAATAACAGCCACAAGAATAAGAACAAACAAAGCGCCCACACCCGCCGCCTCGGACGGTGTAGCCACGCCGCCATACAAAACAAACAGAATTCCGATAATAATCGCTAGAAACGGTAGCACTCGCGGCAAGATTTCAAACTTCTGCCGCCACGAATAGGCCCCTATTTTCTCACGAAAATCGAACCCCTGCCGCCACGCATAGAAAATCGCCCACGCCATAAACAATACCGTCAACATCAGACCCGGGAACACCCCGGCCAGAAACAGACGTCCGATAGAAGTCTCGGTTGAAATACCATAGACAATCATGGTCACCGACGGCGGGATCAGAATACCCAAGGTCCCGCCCGCCGCAATTGAGCCGGTGGCAAGACTGTCGGGATAACCGCGTTTTTGCATTTCGGGAATGCCCATCTTGCCGATGGCGGCGCAGGTGGCGGGGGATGACCCGCTCAAAGCCGCAAAAATCGAGCAGGCACCGATGTTCGAGATAATCAAACCACCGGGGACACGGGTCAACCAGCGCTCCAGCGCTTCGAATAAATCCTTACCCGCAGGCGATGACGCCACCGCCCCGCCCATAACAATGAACATGGGGATCGATACCAGCGAAAATTCGCCGATACCGGCAAAAAAGGTATCTGCAACCACGGACAAACTGCCAATGCCTTCAAAAGCCGCCAGAAATGTAATCGAGACGAGCCCCAGCCCAAAGGCCACAGGCATCCCCGTTGCCAACAGGAGGATCACCAGAAGCGCAGCCAATATGCCAATTGTAAGCGGCTCCATCAATCTGCCCCTTTATGCAAAGTCAGATGAGCTGGACCCGAGACAGGCAAACTGAAAGCCGTGGTCAGTATTTCAGCCACATATTGCACACATAGCAACGATATTCCGATAAACATGGGCAAATACGGGATCCAGAGCGGCAACTCCCAGATGGTGTCCGTGACCCAGCCGCCTTCAAGGGCTTCATAGAAAAAGATATAGGATTGCCATGCCAGCACCGCACAAAAGGCCAGCGCCAGCAAGGCCGCCACCACCGCCAGTATTTTTTTCAAAGGCGGTGACAAATAATGAGGAAGCAGGTCCACATTCACATGACCTTTGGTCAGAAGAACGTAGGGACTGCCGAGAAATGTGGCCGAGACAATGGCAAAAGTAACAAATTCAGTTTGCCAGACTGTCGATGCGCTTAAAAAATAACGCATCACGACCATTTGGCAAACAACCAGAATAGCTGTACCGACAAGGGCCGCCGAGACCATACCAAAAAATGTAGAAATCAAATTGATGAAACGAACAAATTTCGTCATAGGGAAACCCGTAAATATGACTTGTAGATATACATAACGAGAGACCTCCGGCGGGGAATTTGAGGGGAATACCGGAGGCCTCTTGCAGGAAGGCTATTTTACAGCCAGTGCTTTCTTGATAAGTGCATCTCCGCCCTTTACCTTTTTGGCGAAGTTCTTATAGGACGTCTCGTTCGCAATATCGCGCCAGGCTTGCGCCTGTTCCGCAGTCATTTCCACGACCTTCACACCTGCATCCTTATAAGTTTTAACAAGTTTGGCATCCAGACCCTTGGCGGCCCCAAAGAAAAAGTCTTCGGCTTTCTGGCCTGCTTTCATCAAGGCTGCCTGCTGGGCAGCATTCAGTTTATCAAAACTTTTCTTGGACATCAGAAGCGGCTCATACATGAACCACAGAGCATTAGCGCCCGGCGCAGTCAGGCACTTAACCTGTTCGTAAATCCGGTATGAGACAAAACTGCCCGAGCTGGTATTGGCAGCATCGAGAACACCGGTTTGCAAGGCGCTGTAAATTTCAGAGCTCGGCATGGAGGCAATGGACGCGCCAGCACCCACCAGCATCTGCTCAAACGCCTTGCCCGCTGCACGGGTTACCTGTCCCTTCATGGTGTCCGGCCCCAGAATACAATTTTTCTTGGAGACGAACCCGCCAGCAAGCCACGCATCGGACAACACCACGACACCCGCTTTATTGATAATTTTCTTGATGTCATCCATGAACGGCGAGTCATTCAGACGTTTTGCCTGATCATGGTTTTTAACCAGCCCCGGCATCAACGTAGCGTCAAATTCCGGATGGCGACCTGCCGCATAAGCCAGCGGAAACGCTGAAATATCAAGCTGCCCTTTTACCATCGCCCCCCATTGTTCTTTAGGTTTATAAAGGCTTTTGCCCGGATAAACCTTGATATTCAGGCCCACATTGGCTGCGGCAACTTCGCGCGCCAGTATCTGAACCATTTCATCCCGAACATCGCCCTTGCCGCCCGGCCATTGATGTGAAGCCTTTAATGTCTGCGCATCGGCAAGCCCTGCGGTCATGGTTGCCAGCCCAATGGCAACCGCCATCGTTGTCGTCATCATCAATTTTTTCATCTGATCTCTCCCTGTTTATGCCGAAATTATCCGGCTGATTGTTCACACCCTTTATTTTTTACACAGATACTTTTTGCGATATTTTAACAAATTGTATGGTAGAAATTTCATCTTGTATACAATAAATGATTTTACGCACACAAAAATAGTGGTAAAGTGGCTCACCTCATAAATCAGGAGACAAGTGTGAAATCATCATGCGCCAGCGGTCTGGTCCCCGTTCTGGAACAGGAAATTGTAACCGGCACCCTTAAGCCCGGCACCCGTCTGGATGAAACCTTGCTGGCAACAAGATTTGGGGTCTCCAGAACCCCCGTTCGTGAAGCATTAGCCCGGCTGGCCGCTGCCGGCCTTGTGGAAATACGACCAAGACGCGGCGCAATTGTTGCGCAAATTACGCTTAAAGACCTGATGAACATGTTCGAATTGATGGCAAATCTTGAAGGTGTCTGTGCGCGTCTGGCAACTCGGCGCATCTCACCAGACGAGAAAAAAGCATTGGCAGCCGCACAAATCGCCTGCGCCAAGCTGGTCAACACAGAACGCTATGATGATTATTACCAACGCAACATGATCCTGCATGAGCTGATCTATAAAGCCAGTCATAACGACTATCTTGAAAAACAGACAATGGACCTGCGCACCCGCCTGTCTCCCCATCGCCGGCTTCAGGTCCGCATACCCGGCAGATTACAAACGTCATCGGATGAGCATGGCGCACTGGTTGAGGCAATCCTCAGCGGTGATGATGCCCTCGCCGAAAAACTGACCAGAGATCACGTGACAATTCAGGGGGAACGCTTTACAGACTTCCTGTCCGCCCTGCCCCTTCACTATATTCAGGCAAGCGCCTGAAGCTTCATATGTAGAAACATGACAAATCAAAATCTATACAGCCTGTTCGAAGAAAAATTTCTCGCAAACAGTGAAAAGACCGCTTTTGAACTCCCCAGCGGCCGGACATACAGTTTCGATGATGTCATAGAAAAAAGCGGACAATTTGCAAACCTTCTCGCAAATTCAGGAGCCAAACCCGGTGATCGGGTCGCCGTACAGGTTGGAAAAACCGTAGAGGCCGTCTTTCTATATCTGGCCTGCCTACGGGCCGGACTTGCCTATCTCCCCTTGAATACGGCCTATAAAGCAGCAGAGGTCGAGTATTTCCTCACCGATGCCGCACCGGCCATTCTGGTCTGCGATCCAGCGAACAAGGCGACTTTGGCACCTATAGCCGAGCATGCTGGTGTAGAAGCAGTTTTCACTCTTGATGCCAATGGCGAGGGCAGCCTGACGGAGGCGGCCAAAAACCTGCCCTCCGATTACAAAACAATTGTCCGTGCCGGTGACGATCTGGCAGCTATTCTTTATACGTCCGGAACCACGGGCCGTTCCAAAGGGGCGATGCTGACCCACAACAATCTGGCCAGCAACGCTAAATCTCTGGTCAAGGCCTGGGCCTTCACTCCCGATGATGTTCTTTTGCACGCCTTGCCCATTTTCCATGTACATGGACTTTTTGTTGCCCTGCATTGCGCCTTTCTCAATGCCAATACGGTTATCTTTCTGGCAAAATTCGACCCCGATACAATTATTGACTACCTCCCGCGGGCAACTGTCTTCATGGGGGTTCCAACCTTTTATGTCCGCCTGCTGGCCAATAAAAACCTCACCAAGGATGCCTGCCGGAATATGCGCCTGTTTACCGCAGGATCGGCACCGCTTCTCGAAGATACTTTCAACGAATTCACAGCCCGCACCGGTCATGTCATTCTGGAGCGCTACGGCATGTCAGAGGCCGGCATGATCACATCCAATCCCTATGACGGAAAGCGCATCGCCGGATCAGTAGGCTTTCCCCTTGATAACGACGTGCGTATTGCCGATGAAGAAGGCAACATCGTCAAGGATGGCGAGATCGGAATTCTGGAAATCAAAGGCCCCAATGTCTTCAAAGGCTATTGGAAGATGCCCGAAAAAACTGCTGCAGAATTCAGAGAAGACGGCTATTTCATTACCGGTGACATGACCCGCAAAGGCGACGACGGCTATTACCGCATCGTTGGCCGCTCAAAAGATCTGGTTATTTCCGGAGGCTATAACGTCTACCCCAAAGAAATCGAAAGCTATCTTGATGAAATGCCGGGGGTTCTGGAAAGTGCCGTTGTCGGGCGGGCGCATCCCGATTTTGGGGAAGTGGTTGTCGCCTTTATCGTGCCCGATGGATCGGTGCCTGTGAACGAGGACATGGTGACAACCTTCATCAAGAATAAACTCGCCAATTTCAAGGTTCCCAAGCAAGTCTATACAATCGACGAGCTTCCCCGCAACGCCATGGGCAAGGTTCAGAAGAACGAACTGCGAAAAATATCTGGCTAATTTAGCTGGGAGTTTATCGAGAAATTTATCGGGACAGGCGCTTTAACAGCTGGCTGACAATCAGCCGGTGAAAGGGTGCAATCACAAACATATAGACATCCCCAAAGCGCCCCTTGGTTTCCACGATCGAGGTCATCACGACCTCTCGTGCAGCATCTGTTGGCAAGATATAAAGGGAAAAAGAAGAGTTCAGATGACTGTCATTTGCGGTTACAACCACTTCGTTTTCTGACAGGTCTGTAATCTTGAAAAAGCTGATATTGTCACCGACTTTATAATCGGCCTCTGGTTTCTCAAGCCCTGTCGGGCCGGTATTGGTTGTTTTCAGGCCGAAAAAACCAACAATAAAGTTGCGCATCCGCATTAACGCCCGCACCCAGACTGGCGCCGGATACAACATATCAAAGAACAATGTGACAGGACCGCGCCCATCCGATGCCGACAAAGTATGGCTAAAGCAATCCTGATAGGTTGCATCCCCGTATTTTGCTTTTAGAACACTGCCGTTTGGAACATTTGGCACATTTAAAATCCCTTGAAAGTCATCAGGCTATTTCACTAGCCTTCTTTGCGTTTCAAATAGGCGTTCACCTTGGCACGATTACCGCAGGTGGACATGGAACACCAGCGGCGACGCCCGTTTCGGGACTGATTTACAAAATACAGATTGCAAGTATCACTGGCACATTGACGAACTTTCTCCAGCTGATCGGAGGCCAGAAATTCAGCCATATCCTTCAAAACAGGATACATCAACTGCTCCGGCCCATCCTCAACCAGTTGCACATGTAACTCATAGCCCCCGTCACCGGGAAGAAGTTGCAACCGCGACTGATAGCGTGCCAGAATATCGTTCAAATCACCGACAAAGGCCGGATCGATTGGCCACCCGCTGCTGGCCTGCCCCAAGGATGCGATAAACCGCTCTCTCAATTGGCGCAAATCTTTCATCACCTGCTGACACCGATCGGCATTTTGGAAAAGATACATATGATAGCTTGACGCTTCTTCTTCATGCAGATGCCCCATGGATTTCAGGAAAGACAGAAGCTCTTCCAACTTCTCAAGCCCTTCACCGTCTTTTCCAACACGTTCGGCAGAATTGGCAAAATCTATCGCTGTTCGACCACCAACCGTATAAAAACCCTCTGCATTTATAACGCCAGCGGCCACCAAAGCATTTAACTTCACCAATTTATTTCTCCCTTTCGGCGGGTTACACGCAGACTGCTCTGCCCGTCAATACGATTCATCACGCGCAATCTGCAACAAAAACGTCATAACGGGAACAGTAAAATTTCACGAAAAAACCAGCTTTATAAATTTAACCCGTTAAGTGCATAACAAAAGTTATGTTACGTCTATTCTGAAATTAAAATCTGGCAATAATATGTTCTGGCAACATATTGATATTAAAAGAAAATAAAAAAGCCCCCGACCATCAAGGCCAGGGGCTTTCCTGTTTCAAATAATTGGTAGCCTTAGTTTTTCGGGGTCCAATATTTCATAGCTTCCATTTTCATCTTGCGTTTTTCATCGCCTGACGCCCGCCATTGGTAGCCAAATGACGCACCTTCCCATGAACCATACATGGGATTGGCAATGGTAATCCATTTGCTGCTCCAGTTATTTTTGTATTTTTCCAGAATTTCATTGCGCTCAGCCAGTGTCGCTTTACGCGCATCGACGAAATCGCCCATATTGTCACCCAACAACAACAGAATACGATAATTCTGAGCTATATACGCCCGGCGTGTTCCTTTGGCAGATCCCCAGCTTTTTTTCTCGCCTCTCAGCAAAACCGTATCTATCTTGGTATTAATCGGATAGCCGAGTTTCGTCAGGTTTTTACGGGTTCCCGCCTCCCCCGGAGCTTTACGGTTAGAGACATAGAAAATTTCAACGCCTTTTGATTTTGCATAGTTGATAAATTCTTTCGAACCGGGGATCGGATTTGAGATAGCCTCAGCGATGTAGGGCCCCCAAGTCTTTGAACTGTAATTCTCCTTGGCCTTGATCAACCAGGCTTCATATTCCGAATTATCCAGAACTGTCTCGTCTACATCGAGAACCACCGCCGGCGGCTTATCCTGATAATTATCTCCCTGCTCAAGAGCTGCGGTCCAGTCTTTATTGGCAAGCGCTCGATCCAGCATGATTTCGGCCAGCTTGAACGCTGCCATGGAAGATGCTTTGAATTCGACAGCTGTTTGCGTCCATAAAGTTGCATTAAGTAAGTCATTGGGTTCGTGATTATCCGCAAAGGCGGTCGTAGATGTAGCGGCAAGGCCGACTGTTGCCATGCCTAAAATAGTCCCACGGGCCAGTTTCCCAAATGTCATTATATCTCTCCCCCAGTAATGTCGCTGCCTTTTCCGTATCAAACGAAAGGCATGTGAATCAATTTCAGCCATAATATCGCTGATACTTATATTTCGACAGAATTAGACAAAGGATACAACCTTTATTTCCGCCCTGAAGGCATATTTACAAGATAAACCTTATGTAAAAATAACGAGCATGTATATAAACAGGGCGATAAAGGCTGTTTCAGAAACAACCAAGCCAACGATTGGCCAACCCACTTTCGAGAGTTCCTTTAAAGATGTTTTCATTCCCAGCCCGGCAATGGCCATTACCAATGCGACCCGCGACAGATCAGTCAATTTCTCGGTTGCAATTACCGGAATATAATTAAAGCTGTTCAACACGACAAAACCAACAAATCCGATCAGAAACAGGGGCGGCAGAAGATTACTCTTTGTTTTCGCCCCCGCCCCTTTATTACGGGAGCTGAAGATCAGACTGAACACCAGAACGGCCGGCACAAGCATGGTCACCCGTAATAGCTTAACGACTGTACTCACATCACCGGTCTGTTCCGAGACGCTGTATCCTGCCCCCACCACTTGCGCAACGTCATGTATGGTGCCGCCCAGAAATATACCTGAATCAATAAAAGAAAACCCGAGTTGCTGGGTAATCAGCGGATAGATAACCATGGCAACCGTACTTAATGTGGTTACAGCAACAACAGTCACAATTGTATTCTTCTCGGCTGCGGCACTTTTGGGCATCACCGCCGATAATGCCAGTGCAGCAGAGGCCCCGCAAATAGCCACGGCACCACCAGACAACAGGCCATGTGACGGGTCCAACTTGAAGATTTTTGCGATAATCCAGCCAAACAGAATTGTGACAACAATAGCCAGAACCACCCCGGCTATCGTCACCTGCCCCAATTCGGCAATTTGACCAAAAGTAATTCGAACCCCCAAGAGTGCGACACCGATGCGCAAAATAGATTTTGAGGCAACTTCGATCCCATGCCGGCAGGGGCCTTCTTCTGACAAAAAATGAAAAGCCATTCCCAGCAGCAAAGCAAATAACATAACCGGCCCGCCATAGTTATTACTGAGGAACGTAGCAGCCATTGCAATGGTCAGGCAAACCAACAAACCGGGGAAAACACTTTGCCCCCATATTCGAACGGCTCCAACACTATATGATTGTTCACCTGACATCCCCATATCCCCTTATACTACGACAATGATACACATATTCCTCGCCGTCATATCATATTCACTGATCCGGCAACAACACCAATCAGTCTTTAGTATTTTTGAAATGTTTTTAAGAGAAGATACGAGAAAGGCACAAGATTGCTTGATGAAAGATATCCACTGCATTACGAAGGGCACATATTACTGGACGGGCATAATACTTATCAGTAGTTTTATGGACATACTTTAACCGGGGCAGACGTAATGACTGTAGCCAAACGGCTTATTCTTTCAATTGTAGGTTTTAGCGTTATTGTCACTCTTCTGAGTACTGCCGCTCAGCTATATATCGATTACCGGTCAGAATTAAATGTTATTGAACAACATTTTGAAGAAGTTAGAGAAAATCGTCTCATTAATCTGACATATAACATCTGGGTGCTTGATGACGAGCAAATCCGCATTTTTCTCACCGGCCTGATCAATAGTCCTTATTTTGAATATGCTGCAATCATTGACGAAGGTAAAGTTCGGTGGCAGCAAGGAAAAATTTCATCAAAACGGACTATCGACAAAGCCTTTGACCTTAATATTGAGAATAACGGTCAAACATTCAAACTTGGAAAAATCCGCATTGTCGCAGGCCTGAATCCTGTATTTAACAACCTCAAATCCCGCGCCCTGATTATTCTGGCCAGCAATGCGATTGTTATTTTTCTTATTGCCGGATTTTTCCTGTTTGTCTTTCAATACCAGATATCACGGCACTTACTGTCTCTCTCCAATTTTGCCCGCAACGTCAAACTGGAAAGTAACCATCCGCCCTTGTCTCTTGCCAGAAAGCAAAACAGGAAAACCCCGGACGAGCTTGATGATGTTGTCTCGGCATTGAATTTAATGCGCCAAAATATTGAAAAATCGTATTCGGCATTACGCGAAAGCGACCAGTATAACCGAATGCTGTTTGATCAATCTCCCATTGGTCTCGCCCTTAATCACAAAGACGGAACATTTGTTGATGCCAACCCGGCTCTTCAACAAATTGTTGGATACACAAAAGAAGAACTCTCCCAGTTGACCATCTGGGACATTATGCCTGAGAAAAACCAGTCTCGTGACAAAAAAGTGCTGGGCGACCTTTCCGGAAGCGACACCACCCACCTCTTTGAAACTGAAATTATCAATAAAAACACGAAAACTGTTCCAGTCCAACTTGCCTATCACACACTCGAACGCGACGGACATCACTATATCGGCATCAGCATGGAAAATATTTCAGACCGGAAAAAATCCGAACTGGCACTGGTAGAAAGCGAAGAACAGTTGCGGCAATCTGAAAAAATGCGGGCCATTGGTGAATTGACAGGTGGCGTTGCCCACGACTTCAACAATCTTCTGGCCATTGTACTAGGCAATGCTGAACTGGTTGAAGACAGTTTGCCTGATAATGCCCCTCAACGCCCTTATCTTAAAACATTAATTTCAGCGACTTTGCGCGGGGCCGAATTGACCCAGCAACTGCTGGCTTTCTCCAGAAAACAAATGTTGAGCCCAAAAGTTACAGACCTGACCGAACTTGTCGATAAAATGGCGGGAATGCTCACGCGAATGCTGGGTGAGAGCATCAGTGTCACCACATATTACGAGAAAAACATCTGGAACTGTATTGTTGACCGCGGGCAATTGGAAAATGCAATCCTCAACCTTGCGATCAATGCCCGCGATGCCATCAATTTGGCTGGTACAAGAGACGGTAAACTGACCATTGAGATTGCCAATGCGGTTGTCGATGGCGAGATGATAAAGGACCATGCTGAAGTAACACCGGGCGATTATGTTATGCTATCGCTGGCAGATAACGGGATTGGCATCCCCAGTGAAATTCTCGACCGCATTTTCGAGCCATTCTTTACCACAAAGCAGGTTGGCGAAGGAACCGGTCTGGGCTTGAGTATGATTTATGGGTTTGTTAAACAGTCCGGTGGACATATAGTAGTTTATAGTGAAGAAAATGTCGGAACAAATGTAAAGTTATTCTTGCCAAGGGCGAGGGGCAGCCACTCGGAGAAAGAAGAAAATATGAATGATCAACAGTTGAAAACTGGCAGCGAAACCATTCTCGTGCTTGAGGATGATCCGGATGTGAGAGAGCTAACGGTCTTGCAATTAAAAAGTCTTGGCTATAGCGTCATGCAGGCCCATGACGGGAATTCTGCTTTGGAAATTCTGGATAAAGAAGCCGGTATTGATCTTCTGCTATCTGACGTGGTTCTTCCCGGTGGCTTGCGGGGCCCTGAAGTTGCCGTTATGGCACGGGTCTCGAAACCGGAACTAAAAGTCCTGTTCATGTCAGGCTACACCCAGAACGCCCTTGAATCCCACTCCGAGCTTGGCGATGCGGCGCTGCTCCTGAATAAGCCATTTCGCAAAAAAGACCTCGCCGAAAAAGTCAGAGAGGCCATCGACGGCTAACTCCGCCGGGCCTCTCCCCAAAACTACCGCCCTCTTAAACTCTACTTGTGGGCAATCGGTTTTTCCGTAAACAGATAATCCTTCAGCTCTTTATCAAAGGACGGATCTTTGCGCCGCACCCATTCAAGAACCATTGCGGCATGTTCTTTTTCTTCATCCCGGTTATGCACCAGAATCGCTTTGAGCTCCGGGTCCTTGCACACATCAACCCGTTGATTATACCAATCAACCGCTTCAAGTTCTTCCATCAGTGACGTAATTGCCCTGTGCATATCCCGGGTTTCATCCGAAAGCTCTTCAATCGGTTCGTGATATCCTTCATTCGCCATAATTTTTCCTTTCAAAGTTAGTGTTTACCAGCTTTCAGTAACCAGTGGCTTCAAGCAATCTGTTTTGAGCAGAAACTCTTCTAAAATGCTTCTGTCCGCCACTGTTTGAAATCTGCCCTTCAAGGCCGCGAACGAGCGACCTGCATACTTCATGGTACTTTGGGTAAATTCATCCCCATTCAGCACCACTGTAAAGACGGCCTCTTCCTTCTCCAGTGCCTGTGCATTGGCAACAGCCCATGGTAGATAAAGTGCTCCGATTTGGCCTTGAACCAGATCAATCAAGGACTCTGAGACGCTCTCCCAATTTTCCCATTCCCCCAGTTTTACCGGTGTGATCATCAGGTCAATCCACTGCGTAACAGCTGGATAATTTTCTAGCAGTGTGGCCGTTGTCGGTTGTTGTGTACAGCAATATAGCTGCCCGAACAGGCCAAAATCGGCAAGCGCAGGGCAGCCCCCGAACATATAAGGACGCGCCCCCAAATGCCGTTCCAGATTTTGCAGCACCTGTATCAGCGAAGCCTCGATAACAGGGGCATTCTGGCTGGACGATCCCACATAGCTCAAACGCGGAACCATGCGTGCCCTCACCTGTTCGGCAAAAACCTTGATCTCATCCGCAGCTCCGTCAGGCATCATGCTTGTTGCAAGTGCATGCGCAACGGCACTCTGGTCAATTTCTCGCCACCAGCGATAATGGAACATAGGTTTATTAAGCCATTCATCCGCATATTCTTCGATAAGGGCAGACAAGAAGTTGCAGGCCGGATCAGCGGGACTAATCGATAGATGATGAAAGTCATCCTCCATCCTCTCGATAATCGGTGTGCTGTCTTGCAGCACCGAGCCATCGGGCTGAATAACCAATGGGACAAGGGGCAATTTGGCATGGGCATTGAAATCCGCCATATTTGCCAATGTTCTGGGCCGCCATTCATGAGGGATGTTTTTATATCTGAAATAAGAGCGGACCTTCACCGAAAAAGGTGAATATTCAGACCCGTATATAACATACTCACTCTGCCCCATTTCTGTCTCCCGCCCCGCTTCCGCATGCAGCATCTTTAATGTGTAAAAACTATTTCACAGAATGCAGATTGTTGTACAGTCTCAACATTATTTAATTTGGAGTTACCGCCATGAGTATCCCTGATATATCTGCCCCCGAGATATCTGCCCCCAATTTTTTCTCTACCTCCTATAGTGACGCCCGCCAGAAGTTTCTCGATGCCTGCCAAAGCCGGAAATTAGCCGTCGAGCATCATCTGAACCCCAATGCCAAAGGTGCAGAAGGCGAAGACTTATATATGGATGCCGCCCGCATTGGCCCGGCATCTGCCAAAAAAATTCTGATTATCAGTTCGGCCACCCATGGTGGTGAAGGCTTTTGCGGGTCTGGTATTCAGGTAAACCTGCTGCGGCATGGTTTTTTTGATGATCTACCCGCAGATACAGCCGTTTTGCTGATCCACGCGATCAACCCTTACGGCTTTTCCCATGTGCGGCGTGTGAACGAGGATAATATCGATCTGAACCGCAATTTCAGGGATTTCAGCCGGCCACTCCCCGATAATGCGCCTTACGGGGAAGTGCATAATATGGTGCTTCCCGCTGACTGGGATGGACCCGCCCGTGCCGCCGCAGATGCCGCAATCGCAGCATATATTTCAGAAAAAGGCATGCCTGCTTTTCAGGCGGCTGTAACCGGTGGCCAACATATCGCCGCTGACGGCCTGTTTTACGGCGGCACCACCGCATCCTGGAGCAACGAGACCTTGCGTAAAATAGTGAAGCAACATGCCGCCGATACTGAACATCTGGCCCTGCTGGACCTTCACACAGGACTTGGCCCTTATGGGTTTGGAGAGCTGATTTATGTGGGGGATCAGACAGGCATTGACCGGGCGATGGACTGGTATGATGGCGAAGTAACGTCTCCGGCTACCGGCACCTCTACATCTGCGGTTGTCCATGGCACCATTGATCAGGGGGTGTGCCAGATGGCGCCGAATGCGGCTCATACCTGTGTCGCCATTGAATATGGCACGATCGCACTCATGGATGTTCTCAACGCGCTTCGGGCCGATAACTGGCTCTATATCCATGGCGATGTAAAAAGCGAACTTGGCCAGAGCATCAAGGCGCAGGTGCGCGGGGCCTTTTACTGCGAGGCCGATGACTGGAAAGAAATGGTGTGGGAACGGGGCCACACAGTTATCAGTAAAGCCCTGAAAGGCCTGTCTAACTGCTAGGCCTTACAGAATACTGCCAAAATACCGGATTGTTTTCTGCAAGCCTTCTTCAAGCTCGATTGTCGGGCTCCAGTCCAGTGTTTTCTTGGCGTAACTGATATCGGGGCAGCGCTGCATCGGATCATCGGCGGGTAGCGGGTGATAGGTAATGCTGGATTTTGATCCGGTTAGCGCGATCACCTGCTCTGCCAGTTGTTTGATGGTAAATTCATTGGGATTGCCGATATTGACAGGGCCGATCATTTCATCCCCCGTATTCATCAGACGCACCATCCCTTCGAGCAGGTCATCCACATAACAGAAAGATCGGGTCTGCCCGCCATCGCCGTAAATACTGATCGGCTCATCTTTCAGTGCCTGTACAATAAAGTTCGAGACGACCCGCCCGTCATTGGGGTGCATTCTGGGGCCGTAGGTGTTGAAAATACGCATAATCTTGATGCGCAATTGATGTTGCTGATGATAGTCATAGAAAAGCGTCTCGGCGCATCTTTTACCCTCGTCATAACAGGCGCGGGGCCCGAAGGTGTTGACACTGCCCCGATAGTCTTCGGTTTGCGGATGGACTTGCGGGTCCCCGTAAACTTCACTGGTGGAGGCTTGCAGGATTTTAGCTTTTATGCGTTTGGCAAGTCCCAGCAAATTAATAGCACCATGAACACTTGTCTTGGTAGTTTGCACCGGATCAAACTGATAATGAACAGGGGATGCAGGACAGGCCAGATTGAAAATCTCGTCCACTTCCAGATATAGCGGAAAAGTCACATCATGGCGCATCAGTTCGAAATAGGGATTGTCCATCAAATGGATGATGTTCTGTTTCGAGCCGGTAAAGAAATTATCAACGCAGATAACCTCATGCCCTTGTGCCAGCAATTTCTCACAAAGATGCGAGCCCAGAAACCCGGCGCCACCGGTCACAAGTATTCTCTTTTTGAACTGCACAGGCAGGGTCTCCTTTAAGATATAGCCTCGGAACGCACCCCGATCTGTTTGATGATCCGGTTATTGATGACGCTGTATATGGGCTGGAGTAAGCCTTATGCCGCGCCCCTTCGTCAAGGAAGAACTGCCGCAATGCCGTCAATTTCCGCCCGAATAAGAAATTGCCTTCTTGGCACCCCCCCTTTATAAGAAATCTTTATGTTTCAAGGCATTTATGGCTGATTTGGGGATGTTTCAGGATGCGTATACTCTATGTCGGAGATAACGGCGACAAATATAATGGCGCCCGATTTTACAACTCTTCGCGACGCTTTTTTAACGGCTTTATCCGCAACGGCCATGATGTCATCGCCGTTGATCCTAAATTCATGGCGAAATATCTGGGAATAATCAATTCCCGCTCGTTCGGTAAAAAACCGTTACGGAAAAAGCTGCTTGATATCACCGCCATTTACCGTCCCCATATGATTGCCCTGATGCATGCCGATATGGTGACACCCGAAACAATTCAGGAAATGCGCGATATTGTACCGGATGCCAAAGTCATCCAGATCAATATCGATCCGCTGTTCAGCAGCGATAACATTGCCAAACTGCGCAGCAAACTGAGCGTTGTTGATGCCAGCTTTGCCACCACAGGCGGCCCGACCCTTAACCGGATCACCACAAGTACCGCCGTTGCAGCCCATATACCAAATGCGGCAGACCTGTCCATTGATGCCGGCAACTGCGCTGCCCGCAACACACAGGAAATAGACCTGATCGCATCGGTTGGCGGCGTCAATCAGGACCGCGAACGCGAACGTATACCGCTACTGGTCGAAGAAAAACTACCAGAGCTGAACTTCTCGTATCACGCGGCCCCGCGCGCCAATCTGTTATGGGGTCATGCCTATGTGGATACAATTGCCAATTCGAAAATGGGCCTTAACCTGAGCCACGCCAAAATCGACGGACATGCCGCCACAGCAGAAGAGCGGCATTTATATTCATCCGACCGGTTGGCGCAATATATGGGCAACGGACTTCTCACCTTCATTCAGACAGGCAATGCCCTTGAAGATTTATTCTCGCCCGAAGAAGCGGTTTTCTTTGGCTCTGACGATGAGCTGATCGAAAAGCTGGCCTATTTCCATGCCAATGATGACGCGCGGATGCAGGTTGCCCATAACGGCTGGCAGAAAATCCACACCGATTATAGCGAGCGCCGCATCACTCAATTCATGATCGACACCGTGTTTGACCAAAAACACAGCCACGCTTACGCATGGGATACAACTGTCTTTACGGGCTAGGCATCAAGCTGTCATTACGGTGGATATATAAAAGGGCCTAAGCCCTTTTATATTCTAACTTATGCGCCTTCGAGTTCGAGGCCTTCATGGGACAGGGTGTCCAGTCTGGGCATCAAAGACAGCAATTCTTGCGTATAGGAGGCTGATGGATTGGTGAACAGGGTTTCAGTTTCGGTTACTTCAACCAGTTTGCCCGTTTTCATAACCCCGACGCGATCGCACATCTGGCGGATAACCGGCAGATCATGGCTGATAAACAGCATGGTCAGGCCCAGCTCTTCTTGCAAGTCTTTCAGCAAGTTCAAAATCTGTGCCTGAATGGAGACGTCAAGGGCCGATGTGGGCTCGTCACAGATCAGGAACCGGGGCCGGGTTGCCAGCGCACGGGCGATAGAGATGCGTTGCCGCTGGCCGCCCGAGAATTCATGCGGAAAACGAATAGCAGCCGCACGGCCCAGTCCCACATGTTCAAGCAAGTCAAGGACAATGCTTTCTGTTTCTGCATTACTGGACGCCAGTTTATGAAAGCGGATCGGTTCTGCAACAATATCCATCACCCGCATCCGCCCGTTCAGAGATGAGAACGGGTCCTGAAAGATCATCTGCATCTGACGGCGGTAATAATCCATCTCAGTCTCGGATTTAATCTGCGTGAGGTTCGCTCCGCAGAAATTAACCGCCCCGCTTGCGGGCTTGTACAGGCCACAAATCAGGCGGGCAACGGTAGATTTACCGCTACCGCTTTCGCCAACAAGACCGAAAACCTCGCCTTGTTTGATATTGAAAGAAATATTATCAACCGCCGTAAAGAACTTGCGGTTTTTCTTCAAAAAAGCATCCTTGGCGACAAATTTCATTACCAGATTTTCAACCGAAATCAGCGAACCTTCCACCGCATCAAAATCCTGTGCCTGCCCTAGCCAATGGGTGGCCATATCCATCTCTTTCTTGCGGTCTTCTTCTTTTTCAATGTAGTCAACCATGGGAAAGCGTTTAAGACGCACATCGGGGCGCGGCACGGCACTGATCAGGCTTTTGGTATAGGGATGATCCGGATTGCCCAGAATTTTTGCCGTTGTTCCCTCTTCCACCAGATCACCGTGATACATGACGGCAACCCGATCGGTAATTTCGGCAATAACGCCCATATCATGGGTAATGATCAACATTCCCACCTGTTTCTCGCGGCAAAGTTTACGCATCAGGTCAAGAATTTGGGCCTGAATGGATACATCGAGTGCCGTTGTCGGCTCATCGGCAATGATAACCTCTGGCTCAGCACAAAGCGCCAGAGCAATAACCACCCGCTGGCGCATTCCACCAGAAAACTGATGCGGGTAATGCTTGATACGATTTTCCGGATCAGGAATACCGACCTGCCGCAAGAGATCAACCGCCCGTTCCTGCGATTTCTTAGCTCCCAGTCTCAAATGAAGATCAATTGTCTCCACCAACTGCTGTTCTATCGTTTGCAACGGGTCCAGAGATGTCAGGGGATCCTGAAAGATCATGCCAATACGGCGTCCGCGAATTTTACGCTTTTCTTCGGCAGGCAGATCACTGATCTTCTGCCCATCCAGGTATACACTCCCGCCAGCAACATATCCCGGCGGGTCCAGCAGTCCGATAACGGCGTTGCCAATGGTAGACTTGCCTGCACCGGACTCGCCAACGACCCCTAAAACCTCGCCGGGTTGCACATGCAATGTGACCCCTTTGACGGCGACGACGGTGCCCCGGCGGCTCGGGAATTCAATGCGGAGTTTTTCAATATTCAATAAATCCATATCGATCTCCCTAGCGCAATTTCGGATTAAGGGCATCTCGCAGCCAGTCGCCCAGAAGGTTGACGGCAAGTACCAGAATAAGCAGGGTAGCGCCCGGGAAGATCGTAATCCACCATTCACCAGAGAATAGATACTCGTTCCCGATCCGGATCAGAGTGCCCAGTGACGGGGTTGTTGGTGACACACCGACCCCAAGGAAAGACAAGGTTGCTTCGGTAATGACTGCAACCGCCAGATGGATGGTGGCAATCACCATCACCGGCCCCATGACATTGGGCAGAATGTGGCGGCGCAAAATTGTGGCGGGCCGGATACCGATCACCCGGGCAGCCTGCACATATTCCTTGCTTTTCTCCACCAGGGTCGAGCCGCGCACCGTGCGCGCATATTGAACCCAACCGGAAATACCAATGGCAAAAATCAACACATACATGGACAATTCTTCATGTAATTCCTTGGGAAATACACCACGGGCAACCCCGTCGATCAGCAGCGCAATCAGAATAGCCGGAAACGACAACTGAACGTCGGCAACGCGCATGATAAACGCATCGAGGCGTCCGCCCATATACCCGCTAACCAGTCCTAGCGTAATACCGACAATCATCGAAAAGATCACCGAGGCAAAACCCACAAACAGGGAAATACGAGACCCATACATAATGGTTGAGAGAATATCGCGGCCTTGATCATCGGTTCCCAAAAAGAACCGGGCATCACCGCCATCCATCCATGACGGAGGAAGGCTTGAATCCATTATATCAATGGCCATCATATCAAAGGGATCATGCGGTGCAATCAGCGGTGCGAAAATCGCCGACAGCAACATGATAACAGTAACCACAAACGAGACAATCGCCACCGGGTTTTTCTTGAAACTGAACCAGATATCACTATCCAGAAAGCGGGCGATGCGGGATGCCTTTACAGTATCTTCTATTGCATTTTCCATCTTAGGACCCATCACTCGCCCGTAACCGCGGATCTACCGCATAATACAGGATATCTACAATCATATTGATAATCACAAAGAAAAAGGCGATCAGTACCAGATAAGCCGACATGATCGGAATATCCACATCGGCAATCGCCTGAATGAACAATAATCCCATGCCCGGCCACTGGAATACGCTTTCGGTAATAATCGCAAAGGCAATCAGTGATCCCAGCTGCAGACCGGTAATGGTGATCACGGGAACCAGTGTGTTTTTCAAAGCATGTTTGAAATGCACCAGCCGGTCCGGTAGCCCGCGCGCCCGTGCAAATTTAACAAAATCGGTCCGCAAGACTTCCAGCATCTCTGCCCGCACCAATCGCAAGATCAAGGTCATCTGGAACAAACCCAGCGTAATGGAGGGCAAGATCAGGGATTTTAACCCTGAGGCGGTCAAAAAGCCCGTATTCCAAAACCCCAAATCAATTACATCCCCGCGCCCGAAAGTAGGTAGCCAGCGAAGGACCACGCCAAAGAACAAAATTAATAAAATACCGATAAGAAATGTTGGTAGCGACACTCCGATCAAGGATAGCCCCATAACAAGCCTTGAGGCCACGCCATGCCGCTTCAACGCCGTATACACACCAAGCGGTATCCCCAATGCCAACGATAGAATTGCCGAGACAAAGGCCAGCTCCAGCGTGGCGGGCATCCGCTCGAAAATCATTTCGCTGACCGGCACGCGATATTTATAGGAATTGCCAAAATCACCCGTGGCTGCGTTGAGTGCAAAGCGTCCAAACTGCACCAGAAACGGATCGTTCAATCCCAAGCGTTCTTTAAGATCTTCACGCTCTTGCTGGGATGTATCCTGCCCGACCATATTGTTGATCGGGTCACCGACGAAGCGAAACATAGAGAAAGCGATCAATGCCACCGTCAACATCACAATAATGGATTGCAGCAGACGCTTGAATAAAAATGAAACCATATCAAATCGATTTTAAAATAAAAAAGAAAAAGGGCCTGCGTTTTAACGCAGACCCCGGAAGGCAGTTTTATTTATTTTACAACCACATAACGGAAATCGAGTGCATTATCAGCACGCTGATTTACAGAAACACGGTCGCTCACGCCCCAAGACAGAGGCTGTTGATGAATAGGCAGATAACCATACTCATCTTTAACAATCTTAAAGGCTTCCTTGATCATGGCATTACGTTTTGCCTGATTTGTTTCAGAGCCAATTTTAGCGGTCAGCTCATCAACACGCTTGTTGCAGTAGTTACCAAGGTTAAACAAACCAGCTTTGGTTTCCTTGTTCTGACAAACGAGCAGTGAAGAGAGAACATTTTCACTGTCCATTGTGCCTGGTGTCCAGCCGAGAAGGTAGAAGCTTGTATCAAAGCCGCCTGTTGCTAGAACTTTACCAAAATACTTGGATTTTGGTTGTGCCAGAAGATCAACCTTTACGCCAACCTTTGCCAGCATGGATACCACAGCCTGACAGATTTTCTCGTCATTGACATACCGGTTATTGGGGCAATCCATGGTTAGCTCGAAACCATTTGGATAACCGGCCGCTGCCAGCAATGCCTTGGATTCAGCAGGATCATAGGCATATGGTATATTCAACTCAGGAACATAGCCATTGATCTGTGGGGCAACCATCAAACCCGAAGGAGTTGCGGCACCGCGCATCACTTTCTTTTTGATAGCTTCAAGATTCAATGCATGGGCAAACGCCTGACGAACCCGGATATCCTTGAACGGATTTTTACCCTTGATATTGGAATAGAGAAGCTCATCTCGCCCCTGATCCATACCAAGGAAGATTGTCCGTGCTTCCGGTCCCCGCAGCGCCTTCACACCTTCGGCATTATCCAGACGTTTCCAGTCCTGTACCGGCACCGGATAAACCAGATCAAGTTCACCGGAAATCAGGGCAGCGACACGCGTAGCAGCCTCTTTAATCGGTGTAAATTCAACCTTTTGAACATTGGATGTGATTTTACCCCAGTAGGATGGGTTACGCTTGAACGTTGTTTTCACATCCGCCTTATGCTCAACCACCATGAAAGGACCAGTTCCGTTCGCATTCAGGTTGGCGTAGTTACCTGTATTATCGGCAGAGGCACTTGTGGCATTTACAGTGTTATTGGCTTCTGACCATTCTTTATCCATGATGTAGATATAGACAAGGTCAGATGTCAAAATTGGATTAGGCGCCGGTGTTTCAACGATAATTGTGTAATCGTCAATAACTTCAATATTCTTGATCTTGGAAGCGCGAACTTTCTGATCCGACCCTTCGCTCTGCGCCCGCTTCCATGAGAAGACAACATCAGCCGCAGTAAAATCATTGCCATTATGGAACTTTACGCCTTTGCGCAAATTGAATTTCCATTTGGTTGGCGACACAGTCTCCCAGCTTTCAGCCAGTCCCGGAACTGCTGCCAGATTGGCATCATAAATGGACAATCCTTCATAGATATTGCCCAACGAGCCCAGAAGAAAGGTTTCGTTCAATGAGTGTGGATCAAGTGAGCTCAAATTGCCCTGAAAGGCATATTTAAACGTTTGTGCATTTGCAACGGGTGCCGCCAATGCGATGGCTGCGGCAGTAACTGCCGCTAATATTCCATGACGAATTTTCATTTACTATCTCCCTGTGTTCATGGTTTCTTACTAACATTCGATCCTTTTTGGATCATTTTAGAGCATATTTTCTCCCCGAAAACATGCGGTATTGATACTGACACTAAACAATAGTGTTAAAGCTGTCTATGATCTAGGACGCAGTTGATAATTCATCGATCAGGTTACGAATGAATATTTCCGACGCTTTAACCTGTTCAAGTTCAATATATTCATTTGGTTGATGCGCGATACCGATGGACCCGGGACCGCAAATAACCGTTGAAAATCCGGCATTCTGGAATTGACCGGCCTCTGCCGCATAGGACACAAAATAGGTGCTGTTCTTACCCGTCAATTTCTTACACAACATTTCGGCTTCACCCTTTTCTTCGGGGCCCAAGGCAGATGTGGACGAGACGACGCGGGTTTCAATAGAACATTCAGGGGCAATTGCCTGCATTGCCGGCAGAATTTCTGAACGGCAATAATCTTCAAAGCGATCAATAAATTTCTGTGGATCATCTTCAGAGACATAGCGGATATCCCAGGTAAATTCGCATTCGCGCGAGATAATATTCATAGCCGTTCCGCCATTGATCACCCCCACATGTAACGTGCTGTAGCCCGGCGATGGGGCGTATCTGCTGTTATCATCGGCATTTGCTTTGTTCTCAGCCATCATGCCCGCAATATAAGTAACCAGATTTGCCGCCGTCATGACGGCACTTACCCCGTCTTCCACAAGACTGGAATGGGCTTCACGGCCAATAACTTTTGTCTTCAGTCCAACGATGCCTTTATGGGCTGTGACAATATCCATCATTGTCGGCTCCCCCACGATGACGGCTCTGGGTTTGGGGCAGCTCTCGACAATTCGCTGGATCATGCGCGGCGATCCCAGACAGCCGATCTCCTCGTCATAAGAAAGGGCAATATGGATAGGTTTTTTCAGACCTTTTTCCAGCATTTCGGGCACCAGTGACAAGGCAATTGCCGAAAAGCTTTTCATGTCGGACGTGCCGCGCCCGTAAAGCTTGCCCTCTTTTTCAACGACCACAAACGGATCAGTATCCCAAGGTTGACCATCCACCGGCACCACATCCGTATGCCCTGACAGGACGATACCGCCTTCTATATTAGGGCCAACAGTGGCTAACAGATTCGCTTTTGTTCCGTCATCGTTATAGATTTTCTCACACGGAACATCATATTGCGTCAAATAGTCAGCGACAAAATCGATCAGGTTAAGGTTGGAATTGCGAGAGACGGTATCGAAAGAAACCAGTTTTTCGATCATCTCGACCGGGGTATAACGGGTAGCCAAGGCGCCCCTCCATTTGTTTGACATCAACTAATTAAAAAAGTTTATACAAGTGCCGGAAGGAGTAAAGCCCAAAAGCAGAAAATTTTACCTGTCCCGTCTACCCCAGAACCAGAACAAGAATTCCGGCAATCACCAGCAAAATGCCAAAAGCTTCATTGGCATTGGTTTTCTCCTTGAAATAGAAATACGAAATCAGGAATGTGAAAACCAGTTCGATCTGCCCAACGGCCCGCACATAAGCTGCGTTCTGCAAGGCCATAGCCGTAAACCAGCCCATGGACCCCAGCATACTGGTAGCCCCGACCCATATGGCAATTTTCCAATTCTGGAATACAAGTGTCATCTGACCGGTTTCAAAAAACCGCAGATAAACCGTCATAACCATCGTCTGGAATGCCAGGACGCAAACAATAGCAATCGCAGCCTGTATAACTGCCCCGTCCCCCCCCAGTGACAAGGCGGCGGCCCGGTAGGATACGGCTGATATGCCAAACAAGCCGCCCGATGCCAATCCGTAAAGGGCTGATTTCCCCGTCCAGCCCAGTAATATCTGGCGAACGGACAGCCGCCCGCCGGACGCCGAAATCAGCATGATCCCGATCAGGCTAATCGCAATGGCAAGCAAGGCTGGAACACTTAACCGGTCACCCAGCAAAACCATGCCAAAAATTGCTGCCTGAACAGTTTCTGTTTTCGAGTAAGTTGTCCCGACAGCAAAATTGCGCAGAGAAAAAAGCGCCACCAGTAAAGCCGTTGCCAGAATTTGCGCAAGCCCACCAACAACAACATACAGACCAAACTCGCCATTTGGCACCAGCAGCTCGAACCCGCCCAGCTGGTTAAGGCCCAAAACATAAAGAACGGCAAAGGGTAATCCGTAAACAAAGCGCACGTAGGTGACCCCGCCCGTAGTCAGGCGGCTTTTTAACTGCTTTTGCAGCGCTGTCCTGATATTCTGGAAAAAGGCCGCAAAGATTGTTATCGGGATCCATGCTTCCATATGCGCTGCCTGCTCAGTTATTGATCAAAGAAACAAAAAGATGTTTTCTTTTCAATGCCTTGTCAACATACCCACACGCATAGCACCTATGCAGCGCGGTTTCAGTAGTCACATTCCACGTCGGACAATTCCACATAAACGCTTTTAATCTGCGAGAAATAATCAAGGGCTGCGGCGCAATTTTCACGTCCCAAGCCTGATTGTTTGCTACCACCAAACGGCACACCCGAGGGGGTCAGGTTATAATTATTTATCCAACAGCTACCGGCTTGCAGCTTTCGAACAACCCGGTGTGCCCTCGCCAGATTTTGTGTGAATACACCGGCAGCCAGTCCAAAGTCGGTATCATTGGCGCGGGTAATTACCTCGTCCTCACTTTTAAAAGACAAAACCGACATGACGGCCCCAAAAATTTCTTCACGAACAATGCGCATATTATCCGTACAATTGGTGAAGATGGCCGGCGAGAGATAGCTCCCCCCCTCCAATCCCTTGACCGTAATCCGCTGCCCACCACACAACAATGTCGCCCCTTGTTCTATACCAACGGCGATATAATCAAGAACGCGGTGTGCATGGTCGGCGCTGATCATCGCCCCCACATGGGTTGCCGCATCCATGGGATCACCAATAACCATTTTTTCTGTGCGGACCTTCAGCCGTTTCAGGAATTCGTCCTGAATGTCTTCATGCACAAACACCCGTGTCCCGTTGGAGCAAACTTCTCCCATACTGTAAAAGTTGGCGTTCATGGCGGCCGATACCGCATTATCAATCTGCGCATCTTCGAAGATAATCAGCGGAGACTTACCGCCCAGCTCCATGGTTGCATGCTTAACGGTTCCGGCGGCATCAAGCAGGACCTTTTTGCCTGTTGGCACCGATCCGGTGAAAGAAACTTTATCCACATCCTCATGGCTGGACAGCCAGTGCCCAACTTCGCCTTTGCCATGCACCACATTGAACACACCATCGGGCAGGCCGGCTTCTTTATAGATTTCAGCAAGGCTCATGGCATTGAGTGGTGTCATTTCAGAGGGCTTGAACACCATACAGTTGCCCGCTGCCAGTGCAGGAGCCGATTTCCAGGTGGCAATTTGCAGCGGATAGTTCCACGCGCCGATCCCCGCACAGACGCCCAAAGGCTCGCGCATGCTATAGGCAAAAGAGCCGTCGCCCAGATCGTGATAATCCCCGCGCATATCCGCCGCAAGGCCGCCGAAAAATTCCAGCGCATCAATGGCACTGTCAACATCAGCATAAGGGGTCTCCGATATGGGTTTACCGGTATCGCGAACTTCGATTTCAGCAAGTTCATCGCGGCGGCGGCGCATGATATTGGCCGCCCGCAACAACACCCTTCCCCGCTCCTGTCCAGAGGTATTGGCCCATTCTTCAAAGGCGGCTCTGGCAGAGGCAACTGCCCTAAACACATCAGCTTTTCCTGCCATGGAAACCCGACACTCAAGCGTACCATCCATCGGGCGGTAATTATCAAAATACTGACCGGATGTCGCCGCTGTTGCCGCCCCTCCGATAAACAGAGGAAGAATGTTATCGCTCATTTTTCAAACCCGCTAGCTGATCAAATTTGTGACGCACTGTATCCCTACAAAACGCCTTATGCCAGGTGTTTTTTCAAGCAGTAAGCCGCTGCTGCCAGCTGATCCTGTGTATGGGTTTGCGAGACTTGAAAGCGCAGCCGTGCTTCCCCTTCAGGAACGACAGGAAAACCAAAACCGGTGACAAAAAATCCATCTTTCAGCATCTTTTCCGCTATTGCGATCGCCGTTGCTGTCTGCCCGACAATCACCGGAACAATGGCACTGTCTCCGGATAGCGGGTTCAAACCAAGGTCAGACAGATAGGCCCTGAACCATGCCGATTTTGCCTGCAAATCCGTAACCCATTGAGGATGATCATCCAGTAATTGCAAGGATTTACACCCCGCCGCTGCCACACTGGGCGGCAAGGCGTTCGAGAATAAATGCGGTCTGGATCTTTGAATTAATGTCTCGGTGACAACTTCAGGCCCCGCAACAAACCCGCCGGTCCCAGCCCCCAGCGCCTTGCCCAAAGTGCCGGTAAAAATATCGATTTTATCCATAACGCCATACTGTTCGGCAACACCGCGACCAGTGCCGCCGAGAACACCAAGGCCGTGCGAGTCGTCTAGCACCACGAGAGCATCATATTTAGCTGCCAGTTCCGTAATTTTATCCAGCCGTGCGATATCGCCTTCCATGGAAAAAACACCATCAGTCACAATCAGGCGGCTGGGGGCGACCTCATGTTCTTGCAGTAATGCTTCAAGGGCCGCCATATCCGAATGGGCATAGACTTTTCGCACCACGCCTTTACCGGTGGCCCTGATCCCGTCAATGAGGCTGGCATGATTAAGGGCATCGGATAAAATTACATCCCCCGCGCCGCAAATGGCCGCAAACAGACCCGTATTTGCGGCCCAACAGGATGAATAGGTCAGGGATGATTGCGTGCCATGAAAATCAGCCAGCGCCTGTTCCAGCTTCAGGTGAATATCCTGCGTCCCGCAGATAAACCGCACCGAGGCCGTACTTGCCCCATATTCCAGCAATGCTACACGCGCCGCTTCGACCACTTGCGGATGATTGGCAAGCCCCAGATAATCATTTGAAGACAACAGGGAAATATCTGAATTCCCCGCCATACGGATATGGGCACCGATAGGCCCTTCAATGGCTTTCAGATGCTTGTAAGTGCCATTTTTTTCGGCTGTATCCAGCGCCAATGCCAACCGGTTCAGTAACGTGTTGTTCATTGAATGCCTCCTTGAACATGTGAATGTATCTCGCTGCCATGCAGTGTATTGAAATCAAGAACCACTTTACCGCAGGCGCCGTCTTCCATCAGATCAAACCCCTTGGCAAAATCTTTTACGGGCAGAATATGGGTGATGATCTTGTCGATCAACTCCGGGTTTTTCAGCATAAATGCCTCCACCTGAAACCATGTTTCATACATACGGCGCCCCGTCACCCCAAGCAAACTAATCCCCTTCATCACCACTTTGGCCCCCAGATCAAGTTCCACCGGACCGCCGGGTATCCCCAGCAAAGCAACTATGGCACCCGGAGCCGCTACATCGAGGGCAGCATTCAAAGCCGCACCGTTACCGCTCACCTCCAGCACCACATCGGGGCCATGACCCTCACTGAGACCCAGAATTTGGGCGCGGGCATCTTCGTGTCTTGGATTAACCACCAGATCCAGACCAAGGCTGGCGGCAATGGCCGCACGGGCCTGATTTGGCTCCTGCATGGCAACAGTTCTGGCACCATGTGATTTTGCTATGGCCGCCGCAAACAACCCAATGGGGCCGCCGCCCACAATCAAGACATTGCGCGCTGTAACTGCTGCCGAGGCCACCATATGCATGGCGTTGCCCACCGGATCAAAAACGGCTGCGTGACGATCTGGGATCGCATCAGGCACCATCCACAAGTTCGTTGCCGGTATCAGCACCTGTTCGGCAAAGGCCCCGGGCAAATCCACACCGATAATTTGGGTAATTTCACAGATATGCGCATTGCCTGTCCGGCATTGGCTACATTTTCCGCATGCGATATGACATTCGGCAGACACCCGCTGCCCCACTTCATATCCCGTTACCTCGTCCCCAATAGCACTGATCGTTCCGACAAATTCATGACCGATTGTCATAGGGGTCTTAATCCGCCCCGCAGACCAGCTGTCCCACTGGTAAATGTGAAAATCGGTTCCGCAAATTCCAGCGGCGATTACATCCACCATGACCATGCCCCGCGCCGGTTTTGGCAAGGCTGGTTGGTCAGATGACCAGATGCCGCGCCGGGCTGAGGCCTTGGTGATGGTAAACATTTTTATTTGCTCGCTAGTAATTGGATAAAAATCCAGTATAATGGAAATACAATTTGTACAATATAACGGAATTTATTCCTGTCAATCGGAAATATGACTGAAAAACCCTTAAATACGCCCACGGTCGGAAAAACCGTCAATCGCCTGCGCAAGCAGAAACAACTGACACTGGATCAACTGGCGCGTCAGTGCGGTGTCTCCAAATCCATGTTATCCCAGATAGAGCGCAACGAGACCAATCCTACCCTTGCCATTGTGTGGCGGTTGGCAGATGCGCTGGGCCAGACCATTGACGACCTTATCCGGGGCGAGGAAGGTCCCACCGGTCTGACCATCATCAGCGGATCATCCGTCCCCATCTTACATGATCCAAACGGCACCTATACGCTGAAAATCCTCAGCCCCGCCGATCTGGTCAACACTATAGAATGGTACGAGCTGGACATAGATCCGGACGGAGCGCTTATATCCGAAGCGCATGTCGCCCGCACTACAGAACATCTCACAGTTCTTGAAGGCGCACTGGAAATTACGGCTGCAGGAGAGATCGGCACGGTTCAAACAGGCGAGATCGCACGCTATGCCGCCGACATGCCCCACACTATCGCCAACAACACAGACAAACCGGCCCGCGCCATATTGGTAATGATGCTGGGTGGATCATAGCTACAGGATTAAAATTGCCCGAAAATCATTCACATTGGTGCGTGTCGGACCAGTTACGATCAGGTCATCCAGTTTTTTAAAAAAATTATAGGCATCATGGCGGGCCAGATAATCTGTCACAACCAATCCTGCCGCTTCAGCACGGGCACAGGCATCAGGCCCCATAATCGCCCCTGCATTATCTTCGGTGCCATCGATCCCGTCCGTATCTGCGGCAAGGGCATACACACCCCGGACGGCGCCCATAGCCTCCACGAAGGCCAGTAGAAATTCAGCATTGCGCCCGCCGCGCCCAATGGGATCAATGGGACCGCCTGTCTTGGACACGGTCACCGTTGTCTCCCCGCCAGATAGTAGAACACAAGGCCTTTTTGCAGGTTCATTATGATCCAGAACCTGACGGGTAATTCCGGCAAGCACACGGGCCACATCTTTGGCTTCGCCCTCGATACTATCCCCCAGAATAACCGGCTCGATCCCTTGGGCGCGCGCCAGCGCCGCCGCCGCCTGCAAAGCGTCTTGCGGCACTGCTATCATATGGTTTTCACAAAAGCCGAATGCCGGATGATCCGCCGCAGGGGGGGTCGCTTGCGCGCCTTTCAAATGCCGCGCCACATCTTCAGGCACCTCGATATTATAGCGGCGCAGGATTTCTTGCGCATCGGCAACGCTGGTCACATCCGGCACCGTTGGCCCCGATGCAATGACCGACATATCATCCCCCGGAACATCAGAGATCATATAGGTAATAACTTTTGCAGGATAAGCTGCCACCGCCAAGCGCCCGCCTTTGATGGCAGACAGTTTTTTGCGGACCGAATTCATCTCCGATATGGTGGCGCCAGATGTCAGCAAGGCTTTGTTCACAGCCTTCTTGCTGGCAAGAGACACCCCGTCTGCGGGCAAGGACAATAGTGATGATCCACCACCGGATATCAGGACAATAACCTGATCATCCGCCCCCAGCGCACTCACCTGTTCAAAAATCTCACGGGCCGCCGCCGCCCCTTCTCCATCGGGGACCGGATGGCCAGCTTCAATAACGCGGATGGATTTCAGCGGCAGGCCGTGGGCGTAGCGGGTGACCACAAGACCCGAAATATCACCGGCCCAGTTATCTTCTACCAGTTTTGCCATGGAAGCCGCCGCTTTGCCCGCGCCAACAACAAGGGTTTTGCCTGCGCAAGGCTGCGGCAGGATCATTCGCTTCGGGTCGGGATATGCCGCCTGTATGGCAGCGGCAAACAAACTTTCGAGAAAGTCTTCCGGTGGCATTTTCATGGGATAAACATCAAATCTATCGATTAGTTATTTTCAACAAAGCACGGCAACCCGTCTTCAATCTTATAATAGTCACCCGCAGAGCCTACAAAAATATGGACGGCTGCTGTCAGGTGGGTGGGGTCATCAAGACAACCCGCAGCGATAGAAATCCGGTCTGTGTTTTTGCGCCTCCAAAACAGGCTGCTGCCGCAAGTGTTACAAAATCCGCGCTTTGCCGCCTCTGAAGAGTGAAACCATGTCAATGTGCTGTCTGACGTCAGATGAAGATCATCTTTCGCACAATTGCTGTAACCGATAAAATGCCCATGGGAGATCCGGCATTGCTTGCAATGACAATAGGTAACCGGAGACAATTCCCCGCGTACGTCAAATTTCACACCACCGCACAAGCACCCACCGCGCGCGGTGATCTCGCTGTCTTTGCCCATAACATCCCCTCAACTGACAAGCTCCACCTCAATCCGTGTGTCATTATAACAGGCCCCTGCGCTCAAGTCAGCTTTTGATGTCGGGGCCAGTGCCGAGACGGTTTGCCGGTTGGCAGTGGTTGCAAACCATGCACCTTTAGGGGAATAAACCACGCCAGAGCGTACAGCATCGGTAATTTTAAGCGGCAAGAACACCTCCCCCTGATCATTGAACAGCCGAACCTCGGCGCCATCGCTTAAATTTCGGGCGGCGGCATCATCCGGGTGCATTTCCAGAACAGGGGCCTGACGATTTGCGCCCACCCCGCCAAAGGTTGATGAGATCAACTTGTTCGAGGATGGCGAGACAAGGGTCAGGGGATAGGGTGCTTCAAGCGGCGTATAAACAGGAACCGCTTGCGCATATTTTTCAGCCAGATAATCAGACACCAGTTCAATTTTCCCCGACGGCGTTTTGGGATACGTGTTATTGAACAGGATCGCCCCCTCTTCTTGCTCCATCGACAGCACTTCACCCAACGGAATTTCAGCAGGTTTCATCCCCTTCAGCCGTGGATCATCCCCATCAAGGGCATCATTCATCAATTCCTGATCCGTGGCCGTAAAGATATCTTCGTTAAATCCGAAACGGGCGGCCAGACGCCTGAAAATTTCGGTGTTGGGCAAGGCATCCCCAACCCGGGGGATAACAGGTTCTGCCCGCTGCAAATATGGCTGCCCATAAGCACAGAAAATGTCATCATGTTCGAAATGACTACAGGCAGGCAGAATAATATCGGCATAGCGCAGACTATCGGTCATGGTAATATCACAGCCAACAACAAAGATATCTTCGCGCGACAGGCCGCGCTTCATCCGGTTCTGGTCGGGGGAGACAATGACCGGATTATGATTATAAATAAAGACACCACGGATCGGTATGTCCAGATCATCAGCGTCCAGATGCCGCCCGATATCGAGAATATTCAGTGTCCGCGTACCTTCAGGCACCAGATCAGGCCGGGTCAGACGTGCCGGTGTTTTGGGAAACAGATTGCCCGAACCACCCACAAGCCCGCCGCCGCGCACCCCGAATTTATTGCAAAGGGCAGGCAGCGCAAAAATCGCCCGAATGCCGTTGCCGCCATTCTGGTTGCGCTCCAACCCGTTACCAGAGGCGATAACCGCAGGGTTACTGCTGTGATATAGCTGAGCAAAGCTTTTGATATCCGCCACTGACACACCACAAATCTCCGATGCTTCTTCAAGGCTGTAACGCGCCGCGCCGGCCATAAATTCATCGGCCCCTTTCACATGCTGCGCGATAAAGTCCTCATCGAACGCCCCGATCTGTTTCAACTCGGATGCAATTGCCCATGCCAGCACAATATCTGTCCCCGGCTTAACCGGCAGATACATATCGGCCTGTTCTGCTATTTTAATGCGCTTGGGGTCAATCACTACCAGCTTGGCCCCCGCCGCTTTGGCCTGCTTGATCAGCGGAGCCAAATGAAGGTTTGAGTAGGTCACGTTATTGCCCCAGACAACGATCAGCTTTGCATGAACAATCTGTTCCGGCTGCATGGCAGCAGTCGCCCCGAATGTTCCGGCAAAGGCCTCGCTTTTCACACCACCACACATGGGCCGCCGCCATAGCAGGCTGGCACCCAAGCGATGGAAAAACCGCAAATCCATAGACCCGCCCGCCAGCATTCCATGCGGACCCGCATAGTTAAGCGGTAGAATCGCCTGCGGACCGTGAGCCTCAATAATGCTAGAGAATTTTGTATGGATTTCGTCAAGGGCCTCGTCCCAACTGATGGCAACAAAATCATCTCCGCCTTTGGGACCCACGCGCTTCATTGGCGCCGTCAAACGTCCGGCGGCATGGACAAATTCCGGATAATAACGAGCGACCTTGTTACAAACCACACCATCCGTAAACGGATTGGCTTTTGAGCCGCGCACTTTGGTAATCCTGTCATCCTCGACCGTCACGGTGAGGCTACAGGTATCCGGGCAATCGAGCATGCAGACGCTGGGGCGATCAAAAGTCATTTTTCTACCTTTGGCAATTGACTAAAAAGGCAATATGGCCTGACATTGGCCCCCAAGAAAGGTCCATTTTGATACAAATGAGAGAGCCAATTTTCAGAAACGATTAGCCCGATAAGGCCATAATGGAATGCTTGCCTTTTTATTGAGCACAATATCCCTGACGATACGGCCCGTTGTCGGCCCCAGCGTCATGCCGTAATGTTGATGGCCAAAGGCATAAATGACATTGGGATCATTAGGGGATGGCCCAATGATCGGCAGCGAATCCGGTAAAGACGGTCGATAGCCCAACCACACATCTTTTTCTTCCGTCTTCAGGGCTGGCAGCATCTTCTTGGCAAAAGGCACCAGTTTTCGAATGCGCCTGAAATCAGGGCCACGCTCCAGCCCGGCAAACTCCACCTGACTGGTCATGCGAATGCCCCGCTCCATCGGGGCAAGTACAAAGGATTTATCGCCGTAGACAATGGGGCGGGAAATGCCACCTTCTTCCAAAACCGGTAGCATCATATGATAGCCCCGCTCGGCTTCCAGCGGAACAACCGCGCCGAACTGCGCCGCCAGTGTTTTGGACCACGCCCCCGTACATAACACCAGTTTATCGGCCTTCAAATGGCCTGTACTGCCGGTGGCGACGATGCCTCCGTCGTCACTTTTCAGGTCGTGAATATCGGAAATCACAATCTCGCCGCCTATATGCTTGAAGGCATCGGCAATGCCATGGACAACTTTTTCAGGGTTGAGCAAAAAGCGGGATTTCTTCTGAAAAATTCCATGTTTGAAAATCGGGTTGAGATTTGGCTCCAGATCCTGAATGTCATCAGCGTTTAGTATTTCGAACTGGCTTTTGAATTCCGTCATAATATTACGCAAAGGCTCTGTTGCCGCAAAGGCCGCATCTGTCTCATAAACTTTCAACCAGCCCACATCGGTCATCAAATGCCCCAGACCGGTTGAGCGCATCAACTGTCCCCAATCGCGGACGGCACTTTTCCCGAGCCCTTTGATATATTGAGCATTATGCGCGACTTTTTCAGGGCGGGTTTCTTGCAAGAAACGGATCAGCCATGGCATTGCTTTGAACAGATAGGACCAGCGTAAAGTTAATGGCCCCGTGGGGTCAAACAGCATGGATGGAATGCTTTCGAGTATTCCCGGCAAGGCATTTGGCACACATCCATCGACAATGGCACCCGCATTGCCGTAGGACGTGCCCGCGCACGGCCCCACCCGATCAACCAGCGTCACCTGCAACCCCGCTTTTTGCAGGGCATAGGCTGTGCTAACTCCGACAATTCCCGCCCCGACAACGATTGCGGTTTTCCGAGTGCCCTTGGCCATGTCTGTCTCCTTGATTACACGTCATTCCATACTGTCAAACTTCAGAGGCCAGACAAATAAAAAAAGCCACCCGAAGGTGACTTTTTAATAATAACTATTCTGTTCGACTTAATCCTGAAGTTTATCCCAGACTTCCTGATCGCGCTCATCTGTCCAGATACGCGGCCAGTCAACACCATCGAACTCATCCCACAAGCGCTGCACATCAAAGGGCAGGCAATGCTCAAAAATAGGCCACATGCCAAATTTCGGCTCCAGATGCTCATGGGTTGCCAAAAAGGCTTCTTTCAAAGATCCTCCCCTTTTGTGAACTTCGCCTACTTTTTCGATCATACCGTTGAGGAAACCCCGGGTCTGCTCGATAGCAGCATCAACCTCGTCCCGTCCACGGGCAACCGCACCGCGCCCACCAACGAGGATTTCAGCTTCATAGGATTTGATTTTGTCCAGTGTTTCGCTCGCCCAGTCAAAATGGAACGCGTCACCGGTATAAAGCGCCGCTGCGGCTTCAACCAGATCACCGGCAAACAGGATTTTCTGTTTCGGCAACCAGGCAACAATATCACCCGCTGTATGACCACGGCCACAATATTCCAGCACCAGATCACCGCGATCACCGCCCAAAGGAATAACCAAACGGTCATTGAATGTGATATCGGGACGGGTCAGGCCTGTAATACCTTCTGGCTCGCGGAACAGGCGGGGCATACGGCCAAATTCACTGGCCCAATCCTGCATACCGCGCTCTTCGATCAGGAACTTTGTTTTCTCATGCGTGATAATACTTTCAGCATTAAAGGCACTCGCCCCCAACACCCGAACGGCATGATAATGAGACAGGATCAGATACTTAACCGGCTTATCGGTATGTTCGCGCAACTTTGCAAGCCAGTCATTCGCCGCCTTTGGTGTGGCTCGGGCTTCAAAAGCGATGAGGAAATCCTCAGCTTCGATGGCGCCAACATTTGGATCGCCTTCTGCGGTCAGGGCAAAAACACCCTCACTCAGGACTTCCAGAATTTCTGTTTTCTCTTCTGTATCTGCGGAAGAGGCAAAAGGTTTTTTAGCCATTTTCTTACCCTTACTTATCTAATATCCTGTGCCTGCTTTTCAGATCAGACACGCCAATTTTCCATCCAAATAGCATAACTAGTTTCAAAAGTAACTATTTATGTTGCATATGCAAGCCCAAACAGATAAAATAATTTCAATTGAAACTACATGTTTATCCGTGTTGATATAACAAGGAAGAAAACGACCCCATGTACAGCCTGAACGAAACACATGATCCCGCACTCACAAGCTGGGTAGCCTCTGCCAATACCGGAGAAACCGACTTTCCAATTCAGAATTTGCCCTTTGCCAGTTTTAAATGCAAATCAAATGATGAAGATTTTCGGGGTGGCGTTGCCATTGGCGATCAGATTCTTGATTTGAAGGCAGCCGCAAATAGCGGTCTGTTCAACGGCCTTGCGCAACAGGCCCTTGTTGCCTGCTCGAAAGAAAAGCTGAACGATTACATGGCGATGGGCAAAGACACATGGTCAGCCTTGCGCCTTGCGCTGTCACAGGCTTTGCGCACAGGGGCCAGCGAAGAGGCCGCCCTTGCAGATTATCTTGTTGCGATGGATGATGCCCAGTTCACAACTCCTTGCGTCATTCCCGACTACACTGATTTTTACGCATCCGTCTATCATGCCACCAATATCGGCGCCCTGTTCCGCCCCGACAATCCGTTATTGCCAAACTATAAGTGGATACCTATCGGCTATCACGGCCGCTCGTCTTCCATTGATGTGTCCGGCCAGACATTTCCACGCCCCAAAAGCCAGACGAAAGCTCCTGACGCGGCAGAGCCAAGCTTCGGACCGTGCAAGCGCATGGATTTCGAGCTTGAAATGGGCATTTTTATCGGGACCGGCAACGCGCTTGGAACCAGTATTTCCATTGATGAGGCCGATGATCATGTATTTGGTATGTGCCTGTTCAATGACTGGTCTGCCCGCGACATTCAGGGCTGGGAATACCAGCCGCTGGGGCCGTTCATTGCCAAGAACTTTGCGTCAACCATGTCCCCGTGGATTGTCACCAATGAGGCCTTGGCCCCCTATCGCACCGCCTTCAGCCATCCTGCGAATGATCCGCAACCAATGGCTTATCTGTCCAGCACCGAAAACAGCACCTCGGGCGGCCTTGATGTAGCCTTGGAAGTTCTGTTGCAAACCGAGACCATGCGCAAAGCCGGAGAAGAAGCCACATCTTTGGCAACCTCAAACATGAAATACAGTTACTGGACCGTTGCCCAGATGGTCACCCATCACACGGTTGGTGGTTGTAACATGCAGCCCGGTGATTTGCTGGCAACCGGTACCATGTCCGGCCCCGATGCGTCCGAGGCCTGCGCCATGATTGAACTGACAACCGGTGGCAAGAACCCGATCACGTTGCCCAATGGCGAGACACGGACCTTTCTGGAAGATGGCGACACAGTGGTGATTACAGGCCATTGCGCCCGCGATGGTGCTGTTCGCATCGGATTTGGCCAGTCCATTGGCACTGTCCTGCCCGCAACCTGATCAATAAAGGCGTAAATTTTTATGGAATTATTCACCTATTCCCGCTCTTCGGCAGCCTATCGGGTTCGAATTGCTCTGAATCTGAAGTCAATTGCCCATAAATTGACAGCTGTCGATTTACTGAAAGGCGAGCATGGCAAAGATGTCTACAAAGCGATCAACCCTCAAGGACTGGTCCCTGCGTTAAAGCTGGATGACGGACGGATCATCAACCAGTCTCCGGCCATGCTTGAATATCTCGAAGCCATCCATCCGCAAGCCCCTTTATTGCCTGCCGACCCTTTTGAGGCGGCAACCGTTCGCAGCTGGTGCAGCATTATCGGCTGTGACACCCATCCCGTGAATAATCTACGGGTATTGAAATATCTGACAGGGACTTTGTCCGTATCAGAAGAAGACAAGCTTGTCTGGTATCATCACTGGATAAAGCTGGCCTTTGATGCGCTGGAGCCACAACTGGCCGCCAGCCCCTACTGCTTTGGTGATCAGGTAACACTGGCTGATCTGTATCTGGTCCCGCAGGTCTATAATGCCTTGCGCTTTGACGTCGATATGAGCGAATACCCCAAAATAGCCAGCATCTATAAATCCTGTAACGAGCTGAATGCTTTCATCAAGGCCGCGCCTGAGCAACAATAAAGTATCCTGATTTTTCCCTTGGATTAGGCAAAAGACATATGTACCCTTTCCTGAAATAAAAACGGGGGGGAACATATGTACGATTATATTGTCATTGGCGGCGGCTCCGGCGGAGCCGTTGTTGCCAGTCGCCTGAGCGAAGATCCAACCGTCAAGGTATGCCTGTTAGAGGCGGGTGGCCCCGACAAAAGCATTCTCATTCATGCGCCCATTGGCGTTGCCGCCATACTGCCCCGGAAAATCAACAACTGGGCCTTTGAAACGGTTCCGCAAAAAGGCCTTAATAACCGCAAAGGCTACCAGCCGCGCGGGAAAACGCTAGGCGGTTCCAGTTCCATCAATGCCATGCTCTATATTCGTGGTGTCCAAGCGGATTATGATCACTGGGCAAGCCTTGGCAATACAGGATGGGGATGGGATGATGTCCTCCCCTATTTCAAGAAATCCGAAAATAACGAGCGCGGCGCCGATGATCTGCATGGCAGTGGCGGACCACTTAATGTGGCTGACCTGACATCGCCCATGAAAATTGGAGCCGTTTTTATGGACGCAGCCAAAGAGTTGCAACTGCCCGTGAACACCGACTTTAACGGCCCCAGTCAAGAAGGCGTTGGCTATTTCCAGACCACACAGAAAAACGGTGAAAGATGGAGTGCAGCTAAAGGCTATCTCACCCCCAACCTGTCCCGGGAAAATCTGCATATCCTGACCCACGCCCCAGCAACACGCCTTATCATGCAGGGAAAAAAGGTGGTTGGCGTTGAATACAAGCAAGACGGACATCTCAAGCGGGTCGATGCCAACAAGGAAGTCATTCTATGCGGCGGTGCCTTTGCAACGCCACAACTACTGTTGCTGTCCGGTATCGGACCGGCTGATGCCATCAAACCTTTCGGTATTGAGCTGGTGCATGACCTGCCCGGCGTTGGCGAGAATTTACAGGACCATATTGATTATGTCTCATCCTATCTTTCAGACTCTCGCGATACCCTTGGCATCACGCTGGGCGGCACCATTGATTTGATCAAAAGTATATTCGAGTGGCGCAAAAGCCGCACCGGCATGGTCACCACCACCTTTGCCGAAGTCGGAGCCTTCCTTAAAACCTCACAAGATTTAGAGGTTCCCGATTATCAGTTGCATTTTGTCATTGGTATGCTTGATGATCACGCCCGTAAAACACATCTGGGGCAAGGCTTCAGCTGTCATTGCTGCGTGCTGCGACCCAAAAGCCGGGGAACAGTCCGACTTAATTCATCCAGCCCCGATGCCGCGCCACGCATTGACCCCAATTTCCTCGATCATGAAGATGATCTCAAGGTTTTACTCGAAGGTGTCAAGGAAATGGAGCGTATCCTGCATGCCCCGGCCTTCGATGCGGTACGCGGCAAGCCCCTGTATCCGGTTGACCTGAGCTCGGACGAGGCCATTATCAAAGCGATCAGAGCCCGTGCCGATACGGTTTATCATCCCGTCGGGTCCTGCAAGATGGGAATTGATAAGATGGCCGTTGTTGATCCGGAATTGAAGGTGCACGGAATTAAGGGACTGCGCATTGCCGATGCCTCGGTTATGCCGACCCTGATCGGTGGTAACACCAACGCCCCAACAATCATGATCGGTGAAAAGGCGGCCGATCTTATCAAATCATCGGCAAAAGCCATATAAAAGGAACAGGCATTATGACGTCAAGGCTTGACCCGGCCCGCTAATCCTTCTTTAGTGCTGGAAAGTTTTTTTGAAAGTCATTCCATGTTCATACAGCTTTTAATCGGGGCCGTTCTGATTGTTATCTGCGTCGTAAATCACGCCTTGTTTCTGGAAGTTCTGCTGCGGCGTGTCAAAGATGCCTCCCCGAAATGGGAGCTGAAATTTCCATTTTTCGGGCATGTTTTCATCATGATCATGGTTGTGCTGGGGCTGTTTCTGGCCCACACGGTTGAAGCATGGATATGGGCTATTTTCTACTGGATCGCCGATGAGAATGAATCCCTGTCAGAAGCGGTGTATTTCTCGACGGTGACCTTCACCACATTGGGGTTTGGCGACGTAACCTTGTCCGAAGAATGGCGTCTGACATCGGCCTTGCAAGCGGTCAGCGGTATCTTGCTATTCGGCTGGAGTACAGCCTTCCTCGTCAATGTGCGAGCACTTCACTGGCGCAAACGCGGCATGAGCCATATTCCACCGCACATAGACAAGACAGAAGACTAGGCCCCGGCAGTAGGCCGGAGTCTAAAGATATCCAATAATCAGTCTTTAACCACATGAACAACCTGTTGCGGGTAAGGGATATTGATCCCTTCCTTGTCAAAGGCCGTTTTCATCGCTTTGGTCATATCGAATTTCAAGGCCCAGTAATCAGCACTTTTACACCAGATGCGGATTGTGAAATTAACAGAACTATCCGCAAGTTCAGAGACAACAACCATCGGGGCGGGATCTTTTAGCGCCCGATCATCACCCTCGATCAAGGCCAGCATGACGTCACGGGCTTTGTCCATATCATCTTCATAGCCGATCCCCATCACCATATCGACGCGGCGGGTATCATGAAAACTGAAATTCTTGATGGCACTGCCCCAGACACTGGCATTGGGCAGAATAATCTGCACATTGTCTCCTGTCGCCATTTCCGTTGTAAACAGATTAACCGCCTTTACAGTGCCCGCATATCCAGCAACTTCAACGAAATCACCCACGCGCATGGGACGGAAAAACAACAGCATCACACCGCCAGCCACATTAGACAACGTTCCTTGTAACGCCAGGCCAATGGCCAGACCGGCAGCACCCAGAACAGCGATTAAACTTGCCGTTTGAATACCGAACTGCGCCAACACCAACAGCAACGTAATCGTCAATATGGACATTCGGGTCAAGCTGCCAAGGAAGTTCACAACCGTAATATCAACGTTCCGCTTGCTCAGCACTTTGGACACTGTTTTAGGTATCCGCTTAGACACCATATTGCCAATAATCAATATGACAATCGCCCCGATTACATCCAGACCATAGGTTGTCAGAACGGTTATCAACTCTTGCGTAACTTCCCCCAAGTCAAGGTTTTCCCAAAACTCCATTGCGCCTTCTCCATCTCGTTTAACACCGAACAGCCATTGCCGCCCGTCTTCATCCCTTAATGTTTCAGGACATAAAAGGGTTGTCTACATATTAGAATGATTTTATGTGATTATTTTTGATAGTCGGTAGCGACACCGTATCTGGGGTCTTCCAGAACGGATATTTCAACCATATCACGCGCTTTATGCAACAAATCCTTGCAATCCTTGCTCAAATGCCTGAAATGCAATCGCTTGCCGGCATTGGTATAGCGCTCGGCAAGGCTATCGATTGCCTGCAAGCCGGAATGATCGACAACCCGCGAATTTTCAAAATCGATGATGACGTCATCAGGGTCATTTTTAGGATCGAACAATTCCTGAAAATTTGCAATCGAGCCAAAAAACAGAGGGCCTTCAACAATATAGACCTTTGATCCCTCTGCATTAACCTCTGCCCGCACATGAATTTTCTTCGCGCTCTGCCATGCGAAAACCAGCGCAGATACGATCACACCAACAACCACAGCAATGGCCAGATCACTAATAACCGTCACCGCCGAGACAAGGATCAACACAAAGGCATCTGCCAGCGGAATTTTATTGATTATACGAAAGCTTGACCAGGCAAAGGTGGCAATCACCACCATGAACATCACCCCGACAAGGGCGGCCAGCGGAATTCTTTCAATTAGCGGCGCACCGAACAGGATGAAAGACAGCAAAAACAAAGCAGCTGAAATAGCCGACAGGCGTTCGCGTCCGCCAGAACTGACATTGATCATGCTCTGGCCGATCATGGCACAGCCGCCCATACCACCAAAGAAACCGGTCACCGTGTTGGCGGCCCCTTGCGCGATACATTCTTTACTGGCCCCCCCTTGCGTATCGGTCAGCTCGCTCACCAGATTAAGTGTCAGCAAGCTCTCGATCAGGCCAATCGCAGCCAGAATAATTGAGTATGGCAAGATAATCCGCAATGTCTCCAGTGTCAGGGGTACATCGGGGATACTGAATTCGGGTAAGCCACCGGCAATGGATGCCAGATCACCAACTGTGCGCGCATCCAGACCAAACCAGATCACCAGAACTGAGATAACAAGGATACCCACCAACGGGGCAGGAATTGCCTTTGTCAGTTTAGGTGTAATGAAGATAATAGCCATGGTCAGAGCCACCAGCCCCAACATGACGTAAAGGCTGTTGCCCTGCATCCAGGTCAACTGCCCGTCCGCGCCCATCACCTTGAACTGTCCCAGCTGCGCTAGAAAGATGACAATCGCCAGTCCGTTGACAAAGCCCAGCATAACCGAATAGGGCACCATACGAATGAATTTACCCAGCTTCAGAATACCCGCCAATATCTGGATAACCCCCATTAGCACGACGGCTGCAAACAGATACTGCACCCCGTGCGTCGCCACAAGACTGACCATCACCACGGCAAGGGCACCAGTAGCCCCCGAAATCATCCCGGGGCGCCCGCCGAAGATTGCCGTAATCAAGCCAACCATAAAAGCGGCATACAGCCCTACCAAAGGATGAACACCAGCCACAAAAGCAAAAGCAACGGCTTCGGGCACCAATGCCAGCGAGACCGTCAACCCTGACAAAAGTTCGGTTTTAATACGCATAATCCGGTCACGAATATTGCTTTGGGCACTGTTTGTAGTCGTTTCTTGCACGTTGGTCAGCCTGACAGATATAGAATATAGACACTCGATTTTCATGCGGCCTTTGTGCGCCGCACCAAACAAGCCGCCGCTTGTACCCCACTTGTCTTATATTTACCAGACAATTCCCTAAAACCATCCTAACAAGCCACTTGTTTTTATATTTTCTGATATACTTTCCGAAACAACCCTTGACTTTACGGCCAAATAACAGCATATGCCCTGAGCACTTCAATGTGCCCGACTGAGCAGTTGCAGCATTTTCCGCAAGCGCCCGGTTCTAGCAGGTAATGTGAACAGTATTTCCGCGGCATTGACGCCGCTGGCCGGTCCGATCATCCAAACAGATATCAGAGCCAGGCTGGGAGAGACGGTTCCCACCCTTTGGCTTTATTATCCGGCACCAATAAAATGGTGTTGCCGGAACTTGTGTTTGTGAGATTGAACAATGACTACTTTTACCGATCTGGGCGTGATGCCCTCTTTGCTGAGCGCGCTTGAAAAACAAGGGTATGAAACCCCGACCCCCATTCAGGATTTTGCCATCCCGCATCTGCTTGACGGCCGTGACCTGATGGGAATTGCCCAAACCGGGGCCGGCAAAACCGCTGCCTTCGTGCTGCCCCTGATACAACGCCTGTCCCACGAACGCACCCGTCCCAAGTCAAACAAGCCAACGGCGGTTATTCTGGCCCCGACCCGTGAACTTGCCAGCCAGATCGGCAAAGCAATTCAGGTTTTCACCCGTGACATCAAACTGTTTCATGCTGTTGTCTATGGCGGTGCCCCTTATGGCCCGCAGTTACAGCAGCTGGTCAGAGGTGTGGATATTCTGGTAGCAACACCGGGCCGCCTGATGGATCATATGCGCCGCAAAACCGTGGACTTGTCCAACACTCAGACATTTATCCTTGATGAAGCTGATCGTATGCTCGATATGGGATTTGTTGAAGATGTTCAGGACATCAGCAGCAAACTACCAGAAGAACATCAAACAGTTATGTTCTCGGCAACCATGAGCCCGTCCATCAAACGATTGTCAAAGAGCCTGCTGTCAAAGCCGGTTTTTGTTGAAGCCCCGCGACAAACCATGGTGGCGTCAACCATCGATCACACGGTTCTGATGGTCTCGCGCGACAACAAAAAAGATTTACTGATGCATTTGCTGGGGCAACCGGACAAGCAAAAGGTTCTTGTCTTTGTCCGGACCAAAGCATCCGCCGATGCCATCGCCGAAGATATCAAGGAACAAATTGAATATGTGAAGGCCGCCGCCATTCACGGTGACCGGCCGCAACGGGTGCGCGAGCGCACTTTGCGAAATTTCAAAAACGGAAAGTTCTCGATTTTGGTGGCAACCGATGTTGCCGCGCGCGGTATTGACGTTAGCGGTATTACCCATGTGATCAATTACGACCTTCCCATGGAAGCCGAAAATTATGTGCATCGGGTCGGCCGCACGGGCCGTGCCGGGGCATCCGGCATCGCCATATCACTGTGCGAGCCCAGGGAGCGCAACCTATTACGCGCAGTCGAGGAAATTATCGAACAAAAGGTCACGGTCGATGAAGATCAGCCCTTTCACATGACGGCCCAGAAAGAACGCTGGCGCAGCCCCGGCAAGCCCAAAGGGCGACCATTTTCCAAAACGAAAAAACCCTCTTTCGGTAAAGGAAAGCCCAAGAAGAATGCCCGTACCGGCAAACGCGCCAATGCCCCGTTCAAAGGCAAAACAGGCAAACCTTCAGTTAGAAAGCCGCGCCTCAAGCGCACGGGATAAAGGAAAACTGTTCCTTGACCCGCAGCATATATTCCGGCAGATTTCAGCACCTGAAACTCTAGCCGGATATACCGAATGGATGCCCAACATCCCATCACGTCGCTTCAAGTGGCTGCAACCTACAAAGCGTTTCCGGATCAGGTGCGGGCAAAATTACTGGGCCTGCGCCACCTGATTTTCGAACTGGCAGCGACCACCCCCGAAATCGGCCAGATCAAGGAATGCCTGAAATGGGGCGAGGTCAGCTATTTGACCATATCTCCAAAAAGCGGAACAACAATCCGCTTTGGCTATAGGCCCGCAGCGCAAGAATACGCCATTTTTGTTCATTGCCAAACCACCCTTATCGAAACTTTTCGCAGCAAATATCCGGATGATCTGACTTTTGATAAAAACCGGGCTATTCTTTTCAAGGAAAACCAAGATTACCCCACGGACATAATGTCCGGTTTTTTAAAAGCGGCCTTGACCTATCACTTTCAAAAATAGCTGTTATTTTTTTAACGAAGACAAGCGGCGACGCAAAATAGCACGGGCCTGCTGCACCCTTTTGCGGGCATTGTCATTGGTGATGCCCAAGGCTTGCGCAATTTCATTATAATCATCCCCGCGCACCAGTCGCATGATCAACGGCTCGCGCAGTTTTTCAGGCAAATCTTCAATGGCGCTATAGATACTTTTCCCAAGCTCGGAATTGATCAATTCCGCTTCCGGTGTCAATTCCAGTTTTTCAAACGTGCTGTCCTCAATCGTGGCGACTTCTTTTACTTTCTCGCTGAGCCGGAACCGCCGCTTGTTCGAACGGTGCCGGTCAATACAGATATTGTGAAGCAACCGTGCAAACCACGCCCGCTCGTTATTGATCTGACTGGCATGTTGTTTGTATTTTTCGAATGCGCGAATGGTGGCATCACTCAGCGCATCTTCTGCATCCATGGCGCTGATATTCATCCATAACATACTCAACCGGTGAAGATAGTCCCGATGACTGTTCCAGGCAGTCCAGAAGCATGGAAGCGGCTCTGTCGGCACCGTAGCAATATCACGGTTATTCGATTGAAGTTGAGTGGAGGGTTCCATGTCGTTTAAAGACTCATTTAGGATCACTTTTTCTTGACTGAAATTTCGCGACATATCCCACCTCCACAATATGACCAGTTCTTTAAACACCCCTATTGGGAGTTTTGATCTTTCATTTAGTGGATTTAAGTTGTATTTTTCGCTTTTAAAGTGTGTTTTTAATTTTTTTTCTATTTTATCGAGTAAGTAATATTTATTTTAAGATTTTTTCTACTTCTGATGAAATAATACAGTGAAATCAAATAAATAAATTTTTATACTTTAATTTTTAAAACATATAACCAGATAAATAGATATTAATTTAAAATATTTAAATAAACTTATACTATTGGAGACTATAAATGTCAGAAAAACCTACTAATACTTACTCAAGCCCAATTACCCAATCTGTTATCGCTGTAAATGAAATTGTTTTGGGGAGTGCCGCCTCGACCGCCATGGCGGCCATGTATATTTCCATGGCACAAGCTGCCGGCATTGGTGCACAAAATGCTGTTTCAACGCAAAATCATTCAAATATTATGGGAACGGCGGCCCTTGCTGCCGGAACAGGAAATTTGTTATGGGAAGGCATCAACCAGCAGGTCAACGGACTATCGATGGCAGATCGCCTGAATAACTGGCAACAAATGCGCGCCATATCAACGGGACAGCCCGCAACGGCAGAGACACCAGAGCAGCCCTCTGCTGCGAACGCACAAGAAGAAGGGTCGACCGCAGCCCCTCCTGCTCAAACAACAGCTTCGTAGTGCGACCTGTTCCCATCAAATTCAAATATCTATGAGGGCTTCTTATGCCTGAGAAAAAAAGCACCAGCCCAGCCGGTAAATTTCAGTCCGTTTTTGCCAATGTGGAGGAATCTCCCTCATTCGCCATGGGGCTACTCTATCAATTCGCCGCTCATTCCTCTGGTTTGGCACTCGAAAATGCAACCATCAATTCCAACGTACTGAACAGTGTCAACACCGCGAACGGAGTTGCTCTGTCTGCCCTCAAAAATACCGAGGCTGCTGTTCTTAGCTCTCAGAAAACCACGATTGGCGAGTCCTACAATGCCCAAACGGCGGCCATTACCCAGGCTTTGAATTCACAAACCCAGGCCGCTGTCACCGGATTGAATTCGGTAACCAGCGCCGGGGCGACGGCCCTAACCGCGCAGACAAGTCAGGGAATAGCCGGCATTAGCGCCGATGCCATCGCGGCAACGGCGGTGGCAATGGACAGTATTGTAAAAAAAATGGGAGGATAGCGAATACGCTAGGTCAGTATGATCGGGGCGTCTTTAGTGATAATCAATGTATGCTCATATTGCGCGGCGGGGGCTCCATCAAGCGTCAACAAAGTCCACCCGTCTCGCCCTTCGCGATAATTGCCCATTCCTTTGGTCAAGAAAGGTTCGATGGTAATCACAAGCCCTTCTGTCAGAATATCAGCATGATTGGCCACGTATTTGTTATGAACCTCCGGGGGTTCATGGATATTACGCCCGACACCGTGCCCCACCAGCCCGTCGATTATTTTCAACCCGGCCTGCATCGCAACATTTTCAACGGCAGCGCCAATATGATGAAGCGGGTTTCCTGCGCGGGCAACGTCAATACCCGCAGATAACGCCTGTTTCGCAGAGCGGCATAAATGCTGCAACTCTTTGCTGATTTTACCCACAGGAACAGAGCGACCGGAATCCGCCCAAAAGCCGTTCTTCTCTGCCGACACATCGATGTTCACCAACTGGCCTTCCCGCAAGATACGAGAGCTCGGGATCCCATGCGCGGCCTCGTCATCAACACTGATGCAACTGAAACCCAGAAAATCATAGGCCAGCATCGGGGCCGAGCGCGCCGCCCTTTTTTGAAGAAGTTGCCCCACGACCCGGTCAAGCTCAAGCGTTGTAATCCCGGGACGAACCATCGCCTCAACCTCGTCGAGAATATGCCGAACAATACCACCGATTTCTGTCAAACCACAAATTTCATCTTTGGTCGTCGCAATCATTGCCCACCTTTGTCATTTACAAACAATTCAAGGGTTTGAGTTCTATCACATTTGCCACCGCATACGCATCTCAATCAGGTGAGAGTTTTCGCATTTCCAAAAAAGAAAATGCAGCATTTTTTCACACAGTCTCATCAAGCGCGTCATTTCGCTGTCCAATGGGCTGCATATTGCACCCCTCATTTAGTTTTTGCACGGAGGAATCCAGATGCCTGAGAATACACCAGTCAATAGTCAGATTACGGATGCCGTAACGCAATCCAACCTGACTGTTCTTGGTAATGCGCCCGCGCAATCTATGGCGACCGCATATCAGTTACTGGCGCAATCTGTTGGTGTCTCCATGCAAAATGCTGTCGCCAACCAGCAAAATATGAACACCATTGATTCCGCAATTGTCTCGCAGGGAATCAGCTTACTGTTCAACCTTGATGGAGCGATGGATGCCCGTGCAGCCAAGGATATCATCCTTGATGATTCCAACACTGAAATCCTGTCAACTTTACAGACACTTATCAGTGAATTAAAAGCCGTTAAGTCCAAAAATTCAGAATAATATCAATGAAATGTTATACTTTTCCAATCTAAAATATCAGGAGCAACAATTATGCCAGGTGATACACCCGTCAATTCCCAAATTACAGATTCAATCACTCAAGCCAATGTGACAAATCTTGCTGAATCCCCAGCGGTATCCATGGCCAATACCTATCAGGTATTTGGTCAGGTTGTGGGTGCCAGCATGCAAAATGCGGTTTCGAACCAGCAGGGATCAGCCACGATTGATCTTGCCGTTACCACGCAAGGGACCAGCGTTCTGTACAATCTGTCTGCGGCCACAAGTGCGAAGGCAACATCCGAGGTTCTGGGTGGCAATCCGGTTGCTGAATCCATCACTGCCCTGCAAGCCGCTGCCGCCGGATTTTAATCTTACCCGATGCTAAAGTTTCTACATTATTAAAGGAGAGCCAATATGGCTGAAAACACTTGGATGAATAGCCAGATCACTGATGCCGTGACCCAGTCAAATGTGAAAGTACTGGGGGATGCACCCGCTGAATCCATGGGTATGCTTTACCAGATGCTGGCACAAAGCACTGGTATGAGTATGCAAAATATGGTTGCCAACCAGCAGCATAAAAACTCGATTGACAGTGCTGTGGTAACCGGTGCGGTGACAGTACTCTATACACTGGACACAGCAACAACAGGTAAAGCCACACAGGAAATCCTGTCCGGCAGCCCGGTTGCTGAATCCATGGCCTCATTGAAAGGTGTCATGGCTGCATTTAATAAGGATGGTGGTCCGAACACACCGCGCTTCAACAGTTAATTCTTTTCAATAGCAGACTGAATTCACGGTCTGCAATATGCCTGAATCTCACAGTCTGGGTAATAATCACGTCTAGTGCCGAGATTCAGGCATTTTATATAAAAACTGGAGTCGGAGATGACAACACAAAAGACCGCCGAGCAGAAAATGACACGAACAGTCAACAGCCAGATCACTGATGCAATTACGCAATCGAACGCATTGGTCACCGGCATGGCCCCGGCCCATTCCATGGCAACTTTGTATCAGACGCTATCCCAGTCAGCAGGGACAGCCTTACAAAATTCTGTCTCGAACCAGCAAAATGTTAACACGGTCAGCCTTGCGGCTCTCACACAGAATTTACAACTGATTTTACAGCCGGTTGCCCCGCGACCCCTCGTCCAGATGGCACCGCCGATTATTGTGCAGCAATCAAGTTCACCGAGCAAAGTAGCGGCAGCGACAAACAGTGACGAAAAAACCACGTAATATGACCCATGCCATGTCAGGAGTACTGGAATGACTGAAGAAACATACGTAAATAGTCAGGTTACGGATGCTGTCGCCCAGACAAGTATGCAAGTTCTGGGGGAAGCTCCGGCTGAAGCTGTCGGTATTCTATACCAGCAAATGGCCCATAGTATTGGTTTGGCCCTGCAAAATGTAATCGCCCAGCAACAGCATAGTTATACCATCCATAATGCAATCACACTGGCAGCCTCACGGCAGTTAATAGCAACCGATCCCGCCGCCGCTGCCAAAGCATCACAGAACCTGATTGATGGCAGTGCCGTTACAGATAATCTGGCAGCCCTGCAAGCCGTTGTCACCCAGATGGGCAAATAGCAAAGGCTGGCCCCCATGGACCGTAGACACCATACCTCACAAGAGATAACACAGATATTACAGGAACTGGATTTCGGCTCCAGCGTGGATCAGGTTTTGTCAAAATACCGTATTTCCAAGGCGACCCTGTACCGGTGGCGTAAAAAAGCACAAAAAACGGAAACCGCCCATGTCAAACGGCTGCAACAGGTTGCTGAAGAAAACAAAAGACTGCGCAGCCTTTTGTCAGATGCGGCGTTGGAAATTCACGCGCTCAAGGAAAAAATAAACCGGCCGGATTAGAGCAAATGTCTATCTGGGTACTTTTGCCGATTGCACTGATTTTTCAGGCCTGTATAAAGGCATCATGTCGCGCACCCCGTCTGATATTTTACAAACCGTCTTTGGCTATCCGGAATTTCGCGGGCAGCAATCGGCCATCATTGACCATGTGATGGCCAAAAGAGACGCACTGGTTCTCATGCCCACAGGGGGCGGGAAATCCCTTTGCTACCAGATCCCAGCCCTGTGCCTTGACGGGGTTACTGTGGTTATCTCCCCGTTGATTGCCCTTATGCAAAATCAGGTCGATGCCTTAAAAGAACTGGGGGTTGAAGCTGCAGCACTTAATTCTTCCTGTTCCGGCGATCAGCAACGAGATGTCCTCAAAAAACTGGAATCAGGCACCCTTAAATTGCTGTATATCGCTCCGGAGCGTCTGTTTTCCGAAGGCTTTTTACACTTCCTATCAAGATTTCCGGTTGCGTTGTTTGCCATTGACGAGGCCCATTGTGTCTCTCAATGGGGCCATGACTTCCGGCCAGAATATCTGCGCCTCAGCATCCTGCATGATGTTTTCCCAAACACCCCGCGCATTGCCCTGACCGCCACCGCCGATGCCCCGACCCAGAAAGATATTGTCGAGCGACTCAATCTGGAATACGGGGAAATTTTCAAAGCCAGTTTTGACCGTCCCAACATTCAATATCATGTGACCGCCAAGCAAAACGGCATCAATCAACTGCTGTCTTTTATCAAATCCCATCACAATGATGATGCCGGTATCGTCTACTGCCTATCACGGCGCAAAGTGGACAGCGTTGCTGAAAAACTCTGCGGAAAAGGGTATAACGCCTTGCCCTATCATGCCGGCCTTGATGCCCAAACACGGGCCCGCCACCAGGAAAAATTTATCAAGGATGAAGGGGTTATAATGGTGGCAACCATTGCGTTTGGCATGGGCATCGACAAGCCCGATGTGCGCTTTGTGGCTCATCTGGATTTGCCTAAAAACATGGAAGCCTATTATCAGGAAACGGGCCGCGCCGGTCGTGACGGATTGCCCGCCAATGCGTGGCTCACCTATGGCCAACAGGATATTGCCAAGATACGGCATCTATTGAGCGATAACCTGTCCGAAGAACAGACGAAGATAGAGCGGCAAAAATTCAATGCCTTGCTCACCTATTGCGAAGCGCTTTCCTGCCGGCGGGTCCAACTGCTGAAATATTTCGGTGAACAGACAGCCTCTTGTGGTAATTGCGACAATTGCATCACGGCCCCGATTGTCACCGACAATACCGAAGCCGCCCGGATGGCCCTGTCCTGTATCTATCGAACCGGACAGTGTTTTGGCTCCGGTCATATCATCGATATCCTGACCGGCACCCATACCGACAAAGCCAGCCAGAACGGTCATGACAAATTACCCCTGTTTGGTAAAGGGGCATCTATACCACGCGGTGACTGGCAAGCGATTATCCGCCAGCTTTTGTCCTTTGACTATATCTCGCAGGATGTGGAAGGGTATGGCGGTATCTCGCTAAATGACAGCTGCCGATCCTTGCTACGCGGTGAAGAGATTTTCAATACCCGCAAAAACGTCAAGACAAAAAAACAAAACAGTCAGAGCAGTACCGTTCTGCCCGAAGACCCTGAAGATGCGGAATTATTCGAAAAACTGCGCAGTCTCCGCCTTGAAATTGCCAAAGCGGGCAATATTCCGCCTTATGTTATTTTCCACAATAAAACCCTGCTTGAAATGGTGCGCCTGAAACCGAAATCCTTAACCGACCTCAGTCATATACAAGGTATCGGAGATGCCAAGAGAGATAAATACGGGGATGCGTTTCTGGAAGTTCTCACACTGGCGTAAAACGTAGAAAATCCAGAAAATAAATGAGTCTCTAGCGAGAGTCTTTAACCTTGAGAATATCGCCCGTTCGCGCATCGATATAAACTTCCTTAACCCGGCCTGATGGATCAATATACTTGATCTCATATATCGGCACGTCATCCTCGTCTTCAAATTCACTTTCGATTATCTCGCCGCGAATATTTTCTGCGGCTATAGCCATAATCTCTTTGAAGGACAAAATATCTTTCGACAGCCGGTGTTGCAGAACTTTTTCCTGCGTTGTTTTTTCAGCTTCATCCCCGCTATCTGACCGAGCCACGCGATCAATTGACACCACCAGTAAGGCAGTCATCAAGAGCACAGTCAGAACAGATCTGTAACGGCGGAAATTTTTCATCCTCACACCCTAGCATATCCAAGATGACAAAATGCTGAAAATCCTTATCAGCGATCTGTCATCACGGCCTGTCTATGATGTGCTCATCGAAAAAACAGACCTCAAACCAACTGGAGACTATTATGAAAAAACCATTGATCCTTGCTGCTTCTTCACTCGCTCTGGCCCTGACCTTTTCAGCTCCCGCTTTTGCAGAAGACGATGGCGGCAATTGCAACGTTCCATCCGGTAGTGAATGGATGAGCAAATCCGACGTCACAGCAAAAACAGCTGAACAAGGATATAATGTTCGCCGCGTTAAACGCGAAGACGGATGCTATGAAGTCTACGCAACCAACAAAGACGGCAAACGGATGGAACTGTATATCAATCCGGTCAGCGGCAAAATCGTTAAAACAAAAATCAAATCCTGATCATGAGCACTACCGAACAGGTAATCACGTCTGACCAAAGCCCGCGGTCAGACGTGGTGAAGGTGTGGGACATAGCTGTTCGTGCCTTTCACTGGTCACTGGTCATTACCTACACACTTGCGTGGCTAACGGCGGATGCATGGGACAGTATCCATGAAGCTGCCGGATACTTTATCGGCGGTTTATTACTGTTTCGTATTTTATGGGGATTGGTTGGCTCCAAACATGCCCGTTTCCGTAATTTTATCTTCAAACCATCAACTGTCATCACATATCTGAAAGAAAGCCTTCATCACAAAGCCAAGCGCTATATTGGCCATAATCCCGCAGGCGGGGCCATGGTTATTGTCTTGCTACTATCATTAGCAAGCGTTATCGGGTCCGGAATTGCCATAACAACGGATATGTTCTGGGGCGTAAAATGGATGGAAGACCTGCATGATGCCTCTGCGACATTAACATTGATCCTTGTTGGTCTGCATGTTGCCGGTGTTATCTTTGCCAGCTTCGAGAATAAAGAAAATCTCGTCAAGGCAATGATCACGGGGTTTAAACGCCGGACTTCCAGATAATATTGTATGTATCAAGGGGTGCCCATAAAAACCGGGTAATCCCTGATGCTACATATTCGAAGAACCATACCGCGGCAATATCAAGCGGACGCAAGCTCCGCCGCCTTTACGGTTTTCAAGCCTCATCTGCCCGTCCTGACTGCTGACAAGAATACTGGCAATTGCCAGCCCCAGCCCAAAGCCATCATCCTGCTCATATGCCTGATGTACTTTCACAAAAGACACCGCAGTGGCCCCGAGCATATCTTCAGGGAAACCGGGCCCATTATCACACACTGAAATTTGTGCGAAACCATCGATGCTATCGATTTCAACAACAACGCGGCCCCCCTCCGGAGTAGCAATAATTGCGTTTACAATAATTTCAGACAGAACCTGTTCAACTGCTGCATAATGGGCCCTTATTTCCAGTTCCACAGTAAAATCACAAACAACTTCTACATTTTTTTTCTTCACTTTTTCAGACAGTTTTTCAACAACATGTCTGACAAGATCACCGAGGTCAAAAATATCAGGCTCTCCTGATGCAAATTCTTCCTCAAGTTTCTGGAATCTTAAAATACGATCAACATTATTCAACAAACTCGTCCCGGATTCATGAATGAGCTGGATATATTCTTCTTGTCTTTCTTCCAACTCGCCAACCATTCTTTTACGCAACATGTCGGAAAAGCCTATGACTGCGTTCAAGGGAGTGCGAAATTCATGGCTCATGGTTGCCAGAAATTCTGATTTTGCCCTATTCCCTGCCTCGGCCTTGTCACGGGCCTGTATCACGAAGCGAAAGCTGAAATACATAATCAATTCGATAACAAGCAAAGCGAAAACAGCAAAGGTTACCGCAACCAGCTGATTTTTTTGAAACATATCCATTCGGCCAGTTACATCTCGCCAGACAACAATCTGTCCAACGGGGGGGCGCTGCGACTGCTGTGTGCCCAAATAATCACGTAGCGGAAATTGCAAGATGCTGTAATAACGGCCGTCAAGTTTCTTCAATAATGTCCGGGCGGGATTTTTGGATCCGGTAACGATCCCCGTCTTGAGGAAAGGTAAAATTTCTTCACGCGAGCGCGCCTCGATATAACAATCACACTTCCCGACATCATCGGTAAAATGTTTGTCAACAAATTCGGACCACATGGTATTTTTAACATGATCTTCAAGTAAAAGGACCGCAACGCCAGCCCCTAGTGCATCGTCAAGCAAACTCATAATCGGTTCAAACGATGTTCCTGCCTCAAGAGCCCCCACCAATTCCTTTTCACCGTTTGGTAATGTTGCAAAGACCGGGGTCACGCCCCTGATACCGGAATAAACCCTGCCAGTCTCAAAACCGGTATGTTCCACACCATCTGCGTTAGTATCGACAATAATGAAACGAAGTTTGTCCATCCGGTCCCCGAAACGGGAAGGTTTATGCACCCGCAAGAAACTCACAGAGCCCGGCCCAAGATGGAAATGCAGTTGCCGCACCCGAAATTTTGAAATCATTCGCTTTTGGGCCGCCCTTACCCCCACCTTCTTGCGCAACAGCTCTTTTTCCTTGTAGAAACAGTTGTTGGATTTCAGGATCAGCCGCATAATTGCTGGCCAGCAAAAGCATGGTTTGAGCTTGTTCATGAAGGGCAAGCTCAAGCGTGGAATTTGCCCGCTCCCACGCACTTTCCCATTCCTGATCAAGTGTTCGTGTTGCTGATCTATAGTTCAAACCAATAAAAATAATATCGCTTAAAGCAATGGCCAGGCTTAAAACAATAAAAAGGCGCCTTCGTATGACCGTGCGCCCTGCTTTGAATATTTTATAACTTATCGGGAAAAACTGCATTTGACGGGCCGTATCTTCTTACTTTGATAAACAGGTCGCATTTTTAGTGCCTAGTATCGCAATCTGCCTGAAAATAGATCATGAAACTTACAAATATGATATAATGCAACACTCATTAACATTAACTAAACAACCATATAAGAATGTAAAAATATCCTTCTGTTCTTACCTTTCCACAACCAGCCTTGTATTGCTGCTTGCCAGTTTCAATGCCGTCAGGTCATCGGTAATCACATCAAAAGCTTCGGCCTGCTCCAGCCCCAAACCACTATTGGTTACCAGAAGGTCAGTGGTTGTGCCAATACTGCCCACCACCGCATCCATACCGCCAACCGTCTCATCCATGGTCTGGCGCCCTTTTTGAACGGCCTCGGTCCCATGCCCCATGGCCTCGACAATCAATACAATTTCTTGTGTTAGCCGGTTGATCCGTTTTCGAATATCATCTGTTGCCTTGGCTGTCTGTGTGGACAGGCTTTTCACTTCGCCCGCAACCACGGCAAACCCCTTGCCTGCATCGCCTGCCCGCGCCGCTTCAATTGTGGCGTTCAAAGCCAACAAGTTTGTCTGCGAGGCAATATCTTCAATAGACTGAACCATATCGGCAATTTGTTTGGATGCTTCATCCAGAGCACTTACACTTTGGGTGGCATTTTCAACCGCAGCTGCGATCTCGTCCATGCTGCGGACTGTATCACTCATATTCTGACGATTGCGCAGAACTGCTTCTTGCGCTGTTTCAGCATTTTGTTTGGCCGCATTACGGTTTTCACCCAGTCGGTCAATCGAGGCATGCAACCGGTCTATCGAGGTCGATACTTTATCCGTTTTCTCGTCGATAATATCGATTTTGGCAATAACTTCAGACCGCCCGGAAAGACCGGCATCATCACTGATTGATCCTGATTGCTGCATGCCGGATTCGGCGGTTATTGAGCTCACGGTTTTTCCCCTAGATTATAGTCATAATATGCGTGCCGAGCCTTATTATTGCGGCTTGATGCATCCTTAACCGCTAACCTAGGTCTATGTTCTTAACAATACGTAACGAATTGTTATAAAAAATATATCCATAGTTCTTAAATTCTATTTTCTGTTTTGCTTGAACCTCTAGCTCGAAGTCCATCCAGAAAAACCGAAAATGATGCAAACAAGCTGTCTTCGAATTCAAAACGAAAAGCTGCCAGCTCCGGATTTTCCAGTACCCGGTCCAACACAGGCGATGTTTCGGTCATCTGGCTCCAGCCAACGACCAGACAATGCAAGTTGAACAAAACCATAACACCTTGCCCTTTACCAAGGTAAGGCAATCGCTTTTCGATCAGTTCAGCCACCTCAGCAGTCATAACAGACAACTGGCGCTTGAAAGACAACGCCTCATCATAGGCAACGTTTTTTTCCAGCACCAGATGCATCAACGAAATCAGCCGGTACATAGGCTTACGGCCCGTAAATGTTTTGCGTAAAACCGATATGAACTGTGCATTGCTCAACGCGCCGGGGGCTATGGCCAACGCCGCCGCCCATTGCGACAACCAGCTTTCCAGCTCTACTAACGACAAGGCGAGAAAAATCTCTTCCTTGGTTTTAAAATAGATATAGACAGTCCCCTTAGCCACACCTGCCCGTTTGGCAATCATTGACATGCTGACATCAAAAAAACCGGTTTCAACAAACAAATCCCGCGCGGCTTGAAGCACAGCCTCACGTCGTAGCTGCTTCGCGCTATCACTAACGGCCCTTTTCTGACGGTTCTCACTCATAATTACCTGCTTTCCGGATACATACACTTGACATCTGTATAGCCCGTCTCCATCATTATGACCAACGGTCATTTAATTACCCGCGATAAGTTCACGCAATAATTATACAAGAGGCAAGCATGCTAACGCTTAACGTAAACGGCACGAATATGGAAGTGGATGCAGAAGAAGATACGCCACTTCTTTGGGTTATCCGGGACACTCTGGGCCTGACCGGCACAAAGTTCGGCTGCGGTGTTGCCGCTTGCGGTGCCTGCACGGTCCATATTGACGGCGAAGCTATCCGCTCCTGCTCGGTCTCTGTGGCAGATGCTATGGGTAGCCAGATTACAACAATTGAAGGGATCTCGGCGGGCAAGCTAACTCCTGTTCAACAGGCATGGATTGACGAACAGGTCCCACAATGTGGTTATTGCCAGTCGGGTATGATCATGGCTGTGAGTGCGCTTCTAGCCGAGACTCCCAACCCCACAGACGAAGATATTGATGAAAGTATCACAAATATTTGCCGGTGCGGCAGCTATCCACGTCTTCGAGCTGCCATTCATGTTGCAGCCAAACGTCAGGCGGAGGGATAAGTCATGAGCAAATTCAAAATGACACGGCGCAAGTTTCTAGTCGCAGGCGGTCTTGTGGGCGGAGGTCTGGTTGTAGCCTATGCGATGGGCGATGATGTTCCGGACAAAAGTGCCTATGTTGCGACCGCCGATACGGGTGAATATGTTCTCAATGCCTGGGTTAAAATTGCCAAAGACGGGCAGGTAACTGTTGCCGTCTCACAAGCTGAAATGGGACAGGGAATATATACAGGCCTGTGCATGCTGGTCGCAGAAGAATTGAACGTTGAGCTGACCGCCGTAGCGCCGGAGCCCGCTCCCATTGATCCGGCCTACGCCAATGTCGTCGCAATTATGGACTCGCTGCCTTTCTCCGATGGCTATCATCGCGGCGAGACCACCATCGGCTCGCGCGCGATGAAAACAGTGGGCGGTTTGCTTGGTGTACAACTAACCGGCGGCAGTACAAGCGTGCGTAATTTCTGGGCCCCCATGCAGCAGGCCGGTGCCGCCGCCCGCGAAATGCTGATCGCGGCCGCAGCAAAGCGTTGGGCTGTAGCCACGACAGACTGCATTGCCCGAAACGGTAAAATATATCTAAAAGATGACAGTAAATCTGCCTCTTACGGGGAGCTTGCCGAACAAGCGAGCTTGCAAGAGATCGATCCTGACGTCCCGCTAAAAGCCAAACAGGACCGTACTCTGATCGGCAAGGCACAACAGCGTCTCGATATTCCAGCGAAAGTGGTTGGCAAGACCGAATATGGCATTGATATCACGTTGCCTGACATGGCTTATGCCGCCGTTAAAATGTCGCCTGTCTTTGGCGGCATGGTTTCGAACTGGGACCCCGCCGCAGTCAAGGGCATGCCCGGATTTATTAAAGCCGTGCGCTTCGATACCGGCATTGCCGTTATCGCGGACAGTTTCTGGCGGGCTAAAAAGGCAGTTGAAGCCCTGCCTGTTACGTTTGACGAAGGGATTGCAGCCAGTTTATCTACAGCAGATATTTTTGCCCGGTACGAGCGCAACATCGAAAGCGATGACGGGCGCAATTATGCAGATGAAGGGGATGCAAAATCTGTCCTGCAATCAGCCCCGGAAACACTCAGTGCCACATACAAGGTCCCGCTTCTGGCCCATGCCTGTATGGAGCCGATGAATTGCACAGCCCGAGTTGGCAATAATGATGTGGAAGTCTGGGCACCCAATCAGGCCCCGACACTGGTCGCATGGCTGGCTGAACAGACAGCCGACGTTCCCGCAGAGAATGTCAAAATCCACACCCCCTATCTGGGGGGCGGCTTTGGCCGGCGTCTGGAGACCGATTATGTTGTTATGGCGGTCTCCATAGCCAAAGAATTGAAAGGCCGACCCGTAAAGCTGATCTGGACCCGTGAGAACGATATCCAGCACGATATGTACCGCCCGGCAGCGCTGGCAAAATTTGACGCTGTTCTGGATAAAACCGGTAACATTTCTGCATGGTATAACCGCGTGGCAGCCCCGTCCGTCACCCGATCGTTCGTCAACAGGCTTGTCTCGTTTGCCAATGCCGACATGCCCGACAATACCACATCGGAAGGGGCGGCGGATATTCCCTATCAGCTCCCCAACATGCTGATGACACATTTCCCGTCCCCGACCCCAATTCCGGTTGGCTACTGGCGCAGTGTTGGTCATTCCTATAACGCCTTCTTCACCGAAAGTTTTATGGATGAACTGGCGGTCGCCGCCAAAACTGATCCGGCAGAATTTCGCCTGAAACATTTACAAGGACAGGAAGACTATAAAAATGTACTTGAAAAACTGATGGCTGTCAGCAACTGGGGATCACACATGCCAAACGGAAAAGGACGCGGGATAGCCTTGCATGAATCCTTCAGCTCCATCGTTGGTGAAGTCGTCGAAGTTACCGTCGGACCTGACAAGAAACTACGGGTAGACAAAGTTATTTGCGTCATCGACTGCGGTGAAATCCTCAACCCCGATGCCTTGAAAGCGCAAATGGAAAGCGGGATTATTTATGGGCTGACAGCGGCCCTGTATGGCGATATCACAATTGAAAACGGGCGTGTTCAAGAGGAAAACTTTCCGGATTATGACATGGTTCGCTTAAGCAACTGCCCTGAAATCGAAGTGCATCTCGCCCCATCGGGCAGACAACTGGGCGGTGCCGGAGAACCTGCCACCCCACCGGTTGCACCCGCACTTGCCAATGCCATATTTGCCGCAACCGGAGAGCGGGTACGGGAATTGCCTTTGTCAAAAAGCGGGTATGTTATCTAGGAATTGCTATGTGCGGCAATAATGGCTTCTGACAGTTTAATCTTGGTAAAAGGTTTAAACAACACATCCACCCCTGCGGGCAATTCCCGGCTGCCATTGAAGGAATTGCCCGTAAATCCGGACATTAATACTTTGCAAATTGAAGGATATTTCAGGCTTGTCTGTTTGAGAATATCCACACCACTCATCCCGCCAGGCAAAATGATATCGGATAAAATAACATCGATTTTTTCAGATTTCAAAATTTCCAGAGCAGACGGCCCATCCTCACATTCAACGGTCACATAACCAATCGACTTAAGCTGCAAAACAACCAGTTCTCGAAATTCGAGATTATCCTCAATCACCAGAATCCGCTCACCGTTACCCAGTTTAATCACATGCTTTGCAGCATCAGAGTTAGTCTCGGCTTTAATCTCACCTTCAGCTCTAGGCAGGAATAGTTTGATAGATGTTCCTTTGTCCGCTTCACTGTAAATGCTGACATATCCGCCAGACTGTTTGGCAAAGCCGAAAACCATACTCAGACCGAGGCCACTGCCCTTACCGACTTCTTTGGTTGTAAAAAACGGCTCAAAGACACGCTCCTGTATATCAGCATCCATCCCTGAGCCATTATCCGACACAATGACACAAACGTAATCGCCGGGTTCCAGATCAAGTTTCATGTTTGCATAATCCGGATCAATTTGGATATTGAAGCTCTCAATACTAATTCGCCCTCCCCCATCAATGGCATCGCGTGCATTAACCACCAAATTCATCAATGCATTTTCAAGTTCACTTGGATCGATCAGTATCCCCCAGCTATCCTCAAACTGTGCAGTCAATTCAATACTCTCACCGACAGCACGTTTGAGAAGAGTGTCCATATCGGAGATAACATCGCACGGACGAACCAGTTTTGGAGACAATGCCTGCTGACGTGAATAGGCCAGCAATTGATGGGTGAGCCTAGCGCCCTTCTCTGCCCCGCGCATCGCATCCCCCAGCATCTTTTTCTGGCTGTCCATTAATTTTTTATCTTCGAGAACCAATTCAAGATTACCAATAACAACCGACAGCAAGTTATTAAAATCATGGGCTATACCACCCGTCAACTGGCCAACGACCTCCAGCTTCTGGGATTGCCGTAACTGATTCTGATAATCTTCTGTTTCCCGCTGCATTTCCACTTCTGCGGTTATGTCAGTAGAAGCACCCCTATATCCTAAAAATACACCCTCGCGATTATATTTGGGGCGACCGCTTGATGAAAAATAAAAATCCTCTCCTTTTTGATTTCTCCAGAGAAAAACAAAGTTGCGGAACGGCTCACGGGCCATAACAATACGCTTGTGCTCTGCCCAAAGCTCTTCATCCTGACCAACACCGTTCGTTTCCCATCGCCGGGTACCAATCAGCTGCGACCCGACTACCGTATCAAGGGCACTTTTATCATGGCTGATATATGTATAGCGATGTTCTTCATCCGTTTCCCACACGGAGTCGGACGAGATGCTGACAAAGTCTTCGAAGCGTCGTTCACTTTCCTGAAATGCAGAAAAAACGCTCTGTAAATTCCGAGCGACCTCATTGAATTCCATAACAGGTGATACCGGGGGCTTTGGATTAAATTCCCTGCGTTCCACCGCTTGTGCATAAGAGATCAACCGGCTCAACGGAGAAACAAACACCGCACGCCCGACCCAAACCGATGCAGCAGAGAAGGCGACAATCAACACTAACCCAATAGCCGCAGAAAACAGATATAAGTCACTTAACGATGTTATTGCCCCTGAAGGTATTATTGTCAGAACAGACAAACGGGCATCTGGAAAAAGGTCGCCGAAAGCACTGGCTGTAAAATATTCCAAATCGTCAGACAAGGAGCCTGCGTCAACCTTCTCCATATCCGAAAATTTGCGCCCCTGACTGTTCGCAACCGACACCAACGCTTCATCAGACCAGAGAAGGGAGGTGAAAATAGCTCCTGTCCGTTCCTGTATCTCTTCAATCAACGGAACATTATCACGCAAAAACACGCCACCAACCAGATAGCCTTCAACCTTGCCTGTAAGTTTATTTAACGTTTCACGCTTATAGTAGATTAAAACATTACTTGGCACCGTGCCCGTAGCAGGTTCATACGCCCAGTTCCAACTTTGATTTTTTTGGAGATTCGCCAGAATATTTTTACGAATACCTGGAAAATTGAAAAGCTCTGTATCAACTTCAGTAATATTTTGTTCATCGGCGGATATATAAGCCAGAAAATCCATAGCTCCTTCTTTTTGTGAAAAGTAGGCCCCATACAACCATTCTGTTATCTGGTGCGTTCTCGACATATCTGTGACCGGCAATTCATCCGCCAACACACCGACAATTTTCCCCAATAATGACAGATTTTTTTCCAGAATAAGTTCACTGACCGTCTCGACCTGTTTTCCCAATTGTGATTTTTCATTATCAATTATCAACCGAGAACTTGAATAGGTCACGACCAACATTGCGACACCAATGAGAGACAGAAGAAAAAACAATCCCCCCGATATCAGCAACGCAAAGCGAAACCCTTTTTTCCCGTTAACTTTACTTTGAGTATCTGAAAGCACGCTGTTTTAATTTCCCTATTTCATCAGCTGTCATTCTGGTATCCACCAGAAGCATATTTCCCGAGAAAATTGTCGGAACATTAACCGTATCACCAGCCTGATCCATTACAATTGCCTCAGCCATCGCCACCCCGTTATCATCATTCATTCGCATAACAGTAAAATTCAAATCACCCGCCGCAACAGCATTCAGCTCTGCGCTTCCTCCACCCCAGCCATTGGTTATAATCTTGCCCATTTTGCCGGTTTCCCGCAAAGCATCGACAACACCTAATGCAATATCCGTAGAAGCACTGAAAATAAAATTAATGTCGGGATAATTCTTTAAAACATCCAAAGCCGCGCGATAGGATTTTTTACGGTCAAAATCCACATAATAGGAGGCTTTAAGTATCATTTTTTTGCTCTTTTGCATTTCTTGCAAAAAAGTCCCCCCACGCATCTGGCTTACATATCCCGGCACACCGTAAAAGATTGCATATTGTGCGCCGTCCTTGAATATTTTCAAATATCGCTGCACGAGATATTGTGTTCCGATGGCATGATCGAAGCCCACATACTGAAAAGGTTGAGCCAACCTGAATGCTTTTAAAGGGGTAGTGATATTTTGCAAAATAATCTTGGGACTTCCTCGGGCCAGAATTTTCCGGATTAATAATTTATGGCGAGCCACATTCAATGTAAAAACCAGATAATCGACGTCCGAAGCAATAAACTGACCCAGCTTTTGACTTTGCTCGCTGACGGCCAGTCCCGATTTGGTGAAGTATGAGAGCAGTTGGTATTTCTGACCCAGTTCTTGTAACCGTTTTTCAAAAGAAGCAACACTGCGCCGCCAGTAATCAGAGGCTTGCAGCCCGGGATACACCACGCCAACCCGAACCGGTCTATCCTTGGAATAGTCACCTGACGCGCTTTTTTCTACCCGCTTTATAAAAGCTATGCGTTTCTTCAACTGATCCGGATTATTGGCAATATATTGCTCGACCGTCCAATATTCAGCCATATCTTCTGCAGCCTGAGCTGTAAAAACAAAGCTGGCAGTAAGTAAAATACCGATTGCCGTCGCGATCATTGCCAAGCGCATTTTTACCTCCCAATTTCACACGTCAAGACTGGCTCGACATCCTAATATACACATAATCTATATATTTTTTATATAAACAATTAATGCTGTTAATATATTTCTCTGCTCCCTAGCGAAATTTTATCTATTGGTTTCACCTTCAAATTCCGATAGTTTCGAGGTCCCTCGCCAATCAATAAACAAGAAGAAAATCATGACCGGTCCTTTGGAAGGTATCCTTGTTGTCTCGCTGGAACAAGCTGTTGCGGCCCCATACTTGTCATCACGGCTCGCCGATGCCGGGGCGCGGGTGATCAAGATTGAACGTCCCGAAGGAGATTTCGCCCGCCAGTATGATGCTGTCGTCAGCGGGCAAAGCGCCTATTTCGTCTGGCTCAACCGGGGCAAGCAATCCATACAGCTCAATATCAAGGATGAGGGTGATCTTGAGCTGCTGAAAAACATGATCAGCAAGGCCGATATTTTTATTCAAAATCTGGCCCCCGGTGTTGTTGATAAATACGGCCTTGATTGCGAGACATTAAGGGCCGAGCGGCCCTCTCTGATCACGGTTGATATATCCGGTTATGGAGAAGAAGGGCCCTATTCGGATATGAAAGCCTATGACATGCTGGTGCAATCGGAAACCGGACTTGCCATGGTCACAGGCTCCCCGCAAGAGCCGGGCCGTGTGGGGGTATCTGTCTGTGATATTGCCGCCGGTATGCACGCGCTTGTTGCCGTTCTGCAAGCCTTGTACGAACGACAGAAAACCGGCGTCGGCAGTGCTGTAAAGTCCACCTTGTTTGCTGGAATGGCCGACTGGATGACAGTCCCTTTATTGCATCAGGAATATGGCGGTAAAGCGCCCGCCCGCGGCGGCCTGAGCCATCCGTCCATCGCCCCTTATGAGGCTTTTGAAACCGGAGATGGCGGAAAAATTGTGCTGTCTATCCAGAACCAGACCGAATGGCAGAATTTATGCGAGCAGGTACTGGACGCGCCTGCAATGGCAAAAGATAGCCGTTTCAAAACCAATATTGGCCGTGTGAAGAACAGAGACATCCTGCATGCGGATATAACGACTATCTTCAAGACAATGACGCGGGATGAAGCCGCAGACAAGCTGAAATCTGCCCGCATCGCTTTCGGGGCTTTGAACTCGGTGGCCGACTTGTCTGCGCATCCACAACTACGGCGCATAGAAGTGCAAAGCCCGAACGGGCCGGTAAATCTGGTTGCTTCCCCTATTGCAATCAAAGGCACAGAAGACAATTTCGGACCGATACCGGCGCTCGGCGAACATAACGCGGCGTTACGCCGCGAATTTGGGGAATAATATGCCCCAACGTAGAAATACAGCCCTGCAACAACGGTACGGGTCTGCCTATAAATGGCTGGCAGGCTTTGCCGTGGTTCTGGGACTACTGACCACCATATTCTCGTCAACCATGGTCAATGTGGCCCTGACCGATATCATGGCAACCTTTCAGATCACCCAAGGATCGGCACAATGGATGTCGACCGCCTTTTTATCGGCCTCCAGCGTTGCCATGCTGACAACGGCCTGGTTAATGAACCGCATCGGGGCACGGCTGACATTTCTGTGTGCCATCGCCTCCTTCATTCTAGGCAGTTTTCTGGGCTGGTTTTCCATCTCGTTCGAGATGCTGGTGATCGCCCGAATTTTTCAAGGGGCCGGAGCCGGTATCCTGCAACCGTTATCAATGGCCCTTGTATTCTTGCTGTTTCCGCCCAACATGCGGGGCCGCGCCATGGGCCTGTTCGGGATGGGTGTGGTTATGGGACCTGCCTTCGGGCCTATTATCGGCGGCATCATCACAGACAGTCTGGAATGGCATACGACCTTTAGCGTCGTTATTCCGCTGGCACTGATCGCCGGAGGGCTTGGCCTGTTTCTGCTGCCGGACAAGGAGGAGACATCCAATCCCCGCAGCTTTAATTTTATCAGCTTTTTCCTGATTGCCCTGACTGTTGGCAGCCTGCTAACCGGCCTGTCCCGCAGTCAGTTTTTTGAACTGACCAACCTGAATGTCTATCCTTATCTGTTGATTGCCATCACCGGTTTTACCTTGTTCCTTATCCGCGAGCTGAAAAGTGCCGCCCCGCTGGTGCAATTGCGCATGTTCAAGGATTTAAGCCTGACATCTTCGGCATTGATCGGAGCATTGACAACCGCCGGTATGTTTTCAACTTTCTACACTATCCCGCTTTTTGCCAGAACTGTACAGTCATCCTCGGCAACAGATGCAGGTATGCTGCTATTTCCGGCAGGCCTTTTGCTGGTATTTGTTTTTCCAATTGTAGGACGCCTGATCGACAAAATGCCCGCCTACAGACTGATCCTGTTCGGGCAAGTTCTGTTTGTTATCGCCTCAATTGCAATCAGTTTTTCAACCCGGGATACAAGTTATATGTTTCTGGCAGGCTGGATTATTGTCGGGCGCATCGGTCTGGGCTTTGTCATGCCGTCCAACAGTACCTTTGCCCTGTCCATCGTAACACCTGCGCAAGTCCCCGATGCCTCCGGTGCCCTTAATTTTGTCCGCATGCTGGGCGGGACCATCGGTGTTAATCTGACTGCCCTGCTGATTACCGCAAGAACCGCGTATCACACCCGCCTTGCCACAGCCGCCGCCCCGGATGGCATTATCAACAACGATGCCCATATCCAGCTACTGACCGACAGTTTTCAGGATGTATTCATGGTCATGGCTGCCGCATTTTCAACCTCGTTAATACTGGGGTTATATATGGCATGGGCCCATCACACAGATCAGACAAAAAACAAGCCCCGCCCCGATTAAGGGCAAGGCTTGCGGTTACTTAAAGCGACCTTTCAGCATCACGCATCTTGAAAGGTTTTGCCCTCTTTCGCCAACCTCTCGAGCAAAGCGGATGGTTTGAAGAAATCACCATGCTGCGTCTGATACTCGACCAGTTTGTCATAAACCACTTTCAGGCCAACCGCATCTCCATAGCGCATGGGGCCACCCCGATAAACAGGCCAGCCATAACCATACACCCAGGTCACATCAATGTCGCTGGCACGGGTTGCAATGCCTTCTTCAAGGATTTTCGCCCCTTCATTGATCATCGGATAGACGCATCTTTCAAGGATTTCATCATCAGAAATCTTGCGGCGTTTAATGCCAGCATCCTTGGAGGCTTTAAGAATAATTTCCTCGACCACCGGATCAGGCTTCGGCGTCCGGCTGCCATCCTCGTATAAATAGAAACCGGCGCCCGTTTTCTGTCCAAAGCGGCCAAGCTCGCAAATGGCATCCGCCACAGGGTTTTTAATTCCCTTGCCCTGACGGATGCGCCAGCCCACATCATTGCCCGCCAGATCAGACATGGCAAATGGTCCCATGGGCAACCCAAAATCGAATAAAACCCTATCCACATCTTGCGGCAATGCCCCTTCAAGCAACAAGGCTGTCGCCTGTTCTGCGCGGCGATGCAATATCCGGTTCCCCACAAAACCTTCACATACGCCAACCATCACCGGAACTTTGCCGATGCGTTTGGCCAGTGCCATACAGGTGGCCATAACCGATTTGCTGGTTTTATCAGTACGCACTTCTTCAAGCAGCTTCATCACATTGGCCGGGCTAAAGAAATGCAGGCCGATAACAGCTTCAGGGCGTTTGGTAACCGCACCGATTTCATTGATATCAAGGGTGGATGTATTCGTCGCCAGAATAGCGCCGTCTTTACAGATACCATCAAGTTTTATAAAAATCTCTTTCTTCACATCCATATTCTCGAAGACAGCTTCAATGACAATATCCACATCGGCAAGGTCTTCAAGTTTCAAGCTACCGCTCAGCAACCCCATATATTTGTCCATATCAGCCTGAGTGATCCGCCCTTTGGCAACACTGGCTGCATAATTTTTCTCGATCAGGGCAATACCTTTATCAAGAGCTTCCTGAGTGGTTTCCACGATGGTCACCGGAATACCGGCTTGCAGGAAATTCATGGCAATACCGCCACCCATGGTCCCTGCCCCGATAATACCGCATGACTTGATATCAATCAGCGGTGTATCTTTGGGAACATCCGGAATTTTTGCGGCCAGCCGTTCAGAGAAGAAGAAATAGCGCTGGCTAAAGGACTGCTCGCCATTCATCAGTTCTGTGAAGAGTTCGCGCTCGCGTTTGACACCTTCAGTGAAAGGCAATTCCACAGCCGCCTCGATGGCTTTGATACAGCTTTCAGGGGCTTCAAAATTCCGGGTTTTACGGGCAATGGATTTACGGAAATCATCAAAGATACCCGGATTATCTTTGGCCTCTTGCAATTTGGCATCCTGTTCGCTGATTTTAACCAACGGACGGTTTTCTGCGGCAATCTTTTTAGCGAACGCAATAGCCCCAGCCTTCAAATCTCCATCAATAACGTCATCGACCAATCCGGCTTCCCGTGCCTTTGATGCCGAAATCGGTGTTCCGCTGGTAATCATCTGCAAGGCCATCGGCACACCAACAACACGCGGCAAGCGCTGTGTTCCGCCGGCACCGGGCAAAATACCCAGTTTCACTTCTGGCAGACCGAGCATTGCCGCAGGTGTTGCCACACGGTAATGACAGCCGAGGGCAGTTTCCAGACCGCCGCCCAAAGCGGTGCCGTGAATAGCTGCGATCACAGGTTTTTCAGCCATTTCAATTGAGGCAATAACTTCATGCAGGCTGGGCCCTTTCATGGGTTTGCCAAATTCTGTAATATCGGCACCGGCGATAAAGGTACGGCCCGCACAAATCAGAACAACAGATGAAACCGAACTGTCTTCATTCGCGACCTCAATCGCTTTAACCAGCCCTTCGCGCACCCCGGCGCTTAACGCATTTACCGGTGGGTTATCAACGGTGATGACACCAACGCCACCTTCAGCTTCGTAACTCACCATATCTGTAATTGCAGTCATTTATTTTTCCTTCCAAGATTTTGACTGTTTGCAGCCTGTTCAGCCGCGCGTTGGGTCTTCTGATACCTGTACCAGCAATTTTCCAAAATTCCTGCCCTTTAGCAATCCAAGAAAAGCTTCGGGAGCATTTTCGATGCCCTGCACAATATCTTCACGATACTTAATTTTTCCTGTACGAATCCAATTACTCATATCTTTAAGGAAATCGGGCAGTCGATCATAGTGGTCAAAGCTGATAAACCCCCGGAGGGTTATCCGCTTCACCAGCATTTGTCCAAAAAAAGCAGGCAGTTTATCAGGGCCTTCGGGATCACCTGTCATGTTGTAATTGGCGATACGCCCGCATAGCGGTATCCGCGAGAAATCATTCATCAACGGGAACACCGCATCAAAGACCGCGCCGCCAACATTTTCATAATAGACATCGACCCCATCCGGACAGGCGGCTGCCAACTGTTCAGCAAAGTCCACATCCTTATAATTGACACAAGCATCAAAGCCCAGTTCATCAACCACATAGGCACATTTATCAGCAGAGCCTGCAACGCCGACCACTCTGGTGCCTTTGATTTTGGCGATTTGTCCAACGATGGCACCAACCGCCCCTGAAGCCGCAGAGACAACCACCGTCTCTCCTTCCTTGGGTTTGCCGATATCCAGCAAGCCCACATAGGCTGTCAATCCCGGCATCCCCAGAATTCCGACGCCTGTTGAAATAGGGGCAAGATCGGGGTTCAGTTTCATAACCCCCTCCCCATTGGAGAGGCTGTAGCTTTGCCATTTGGTCATGGCAACCACATAGTCACCTTCCTGATAAGCCGGATTGTTGGATTTGATGACAACAGCAATACCCCCGCCGGTCATCGGCTCCCCCAATTCGGATTTTGCCGCATAGCTTTTACTGTCATTCATCCGCCCGCGCATATAGGGATCCAGTGACATATAAATGGTTTTCAGCAGCATCTCTCCTTCGGCAGGTTGCGGAAGCGAGGTTTCCACATATTCAAAATTATCAAGGCCCGGCTCCCCGTGCGGACGGGATTTCAGCAGCCATTGTCTGTTTATATCGGTCATTTTATTTCCTGTTATTGTTATCTGTTAAGGGGGATTGGTTACATAAAATCCAAAATTTCAGGTTTTAAATTATTGTCATATAGCTGCGCCACCAAGCGGGATCTGTTTTCAAGGACAGCCGCCTGATTGATATATTGTTTGTCGGTGATCTCACCCTTATCTACCGATAGCGGATAGCTCATTACTGCGGCACGGGCGACAAAACGGCTCCTGCCGCTATTACCTTGATGGTATTTCTCAAGTTTGTCTTTGATCGCACTCAAAATCTCAACATCTGTGACAAGGGACAAGGGACCACTTTCTTCCCCGCCGGATTGTCGGGCCTGCCTCAACACAAATTCGCTCGGAACAATCAGAATTGACAGCTCATCCCGGTCATGGCCTGCGATGACCACGTCACGGGCAAAAGGGTCGAGGGCATCAATCAACGACAGACGCAGGCTGCCTGTCTCAACCCAGGAACCATTGGCCAGTTTAAAATCTTCTGATACCCGCCCCTTGAACACCAGCCCCGCCTCGGGGCACTTCATGTCAATAAAATCAACAGCGTCCCCCATGCAGTAAAAACCCTGTTCGTCAAAATAGGCTTCGGTCAAATCGGGACGTCCGTAATAGCCGATATGGACATGCGGACCTTTAACACGAATTTCGAACTTGGGGCCAACCGGTACCAGTTTTATCTGCACCCCTGAATAGGGTACCCCGATCAGGCCCATTTGTTGTTCTTCCCAATAAACAGCGGTTCCCATACCAGTAGTTTCAGTTGATCCCCAACCGGTGCCAAACGGCATTCGCAAGCCCGTATATTTAACCGCCAGTACCTGCATCCGTTCATACAATTCCTGTGACAGCGCCGCGCCACCATATTGACAAATTTTCACACGGCTGAAAAAGCTCTTGCAGAGGCTTTCATCTTTCTCCATCTGGTCGAGAAGAAAACTGAAGGCCGTCGGAACACTGGTAAAACGGGTGGGGCGCACCCGTTTCAGATTTTCAATTGTTCGCTGGAACAATCCCGGAGCCGGTTTGCCATCATCCAGATACAATGTCCCCGCAACCCGCATAATACTGAAAAAATTGACGTTCCCCCCATAGGTATGATGCCAGGGCAGCCAGTCCAGAATAATTGCCCGGTCACCAACCGGATTACGCGGCTCCGAAATCAGTTCATTCATCCGCTGTCCGGCGCAAATCATCCGGTGGGTATTGGGCACCGCTTTGGGCATTCCGGTTGATCCGGACGTAAATAATATCTTGGCCAATGTTTCAAGACCCACCTGCGCACGGGCCTGTTCAATCCGTGTCTCATCAGCCACCACAGACATATCATCGAACCGGCGCCCGCCATGAAGGTCGCCCGTAACCGTCATGATATCCATATCAAAATCAGCAAGCGCTTCAATCGCTTTTGCAAAGCGCGTTCCGTCCTCGGCAAAGACCAGCCTGGCATCGACAAGCTCCGCCGCATATTTCAATCGCTCGAAATCACTGCTCATTAAAGAATAAGACGGTGATAACGGCACAATAGGAATACCGACCTGCAAAGCGGCCATGGATAGCAGCGCATGAGAAATGCTGTTACTCGACAAAATCAGGATAGGCGTTTGCCCGGAATACCCGTTCTGCAACAACCATGTGCTGATCTGGTTTGCCCTGTCCCTTGCCGCTTTATAGGTTACTTCAGGCCAGTCATCTTCAGGGCTGCATTGCACTAAAAATGCCCTGTCCGGGAACTCATCGGCAGCGCGCAGCCAAAGGGCCGCTGCGTTTTTTTCGTATTCTCCGATTGAAATATTGCTCTCAATCAGATATGAGCCATCCCTGTTACTTGTAACGGAGATATCTGGCTGCGGACGGTCAAGCTGCCTGAAGGGGGGCATATTGCTCATGCCGGATGTGTCTCCCATAATTTTTATTTCAGTTTTTCCGGGCGGACTGGTACTGTTTTAACGATATTGACAAATTGTCATGATAATTTCCAGCGTTAGCTGCAAAAATAATAACAAGAGGATATGCGACACATGACGGAGGCACTTGAAGAAAAGGTTGCAACCGATCGTGCTAGCAAACGCAAAGCGGAAAAGCGGACCCGATTATTGACTGCGGCCCGAAAGCTTTTTGTCCAGCGCGGCTACCACGAGACACGCCCGCAAGACATTGCCCGTGAGGCAGATGTTGCCCATGGCACCTTTTACAGCCATTTTCAGGACAAGCGAGAAATCTTCCTCGCTTTTGCCAGCGAGGCACAGGAAGAGCTACATAAATTCGTCAGGGACCGCATCCCCGATGTGGATAATTTTGAGGAATATATCCATTTTGCCCTCAATGCCATCCAGGAATTTGCCGAACAAAATCCGGGCCTGTTACGATCCGCCCTTGTTGATACCAAGGTTTTCGACCCCACTGATTCTACAGCAAAGGTCGTGCGCAGCAAATTTGCCGCCGGATTTATAAAAATCCTGAAATGCGCAAAAACCAAAGACGAGCTTTATGACGATGTGGACCCAGAATTGATGGGCCATGCCATGATGGGGATTATCCAGTCATCCGCGCCGCAAGCCTACCGCATGGGGAAAACCCGTGAAGAGTTTGTCAAAATACTGGCCAATTTTCTAATCCGCGCCATGGTCAAAAACCCGAAGCACCCAAGCTGATTAGCCGTTTAAAATTCAGCTAACTGCGGCTGCCCCATTTTTTCCATGATCTGGTCACAGCCCCGCCACGAATTCATTCTATAAATCAAATTCTCTTGATAACATATTGTTTTATATAAGCGTACAAGAGAAACCGAGAAGTCACTCAGAGGCGTTCTGTGTACCCGCATGCACAGGAGAAGCGGCAGGAATTTCAATTCCTGCCGTCTTCTTGTCAGCCTGCCAAGACAGCCTTGATGGCGTCAATTGCCGCATCGCCCTTGCTGGCATCAGGGCCACCGGCTTGCGCCATATCGGGACGCCCGCCGCCACCTTTACCGCCCAGTGCTTCCGATCCGGTGCGCACAAGATCAACCGCACTGATGCTATCGGTCAGATCGCCGGTAACGCCAATAACGATAGATGCCTTGCCGTCATTATCGGCGATTAACACCACAACACCGCTTTTGATCTGGGCTTTGATTTCATCAACCATCGGCTTGAGATCACGGGGCGGAATATCTTTGAGCTGTTTGGCAACAAATGTGTTACCACCCACGGCCTCTGTTGCCGACGCATCAGAGCCGCCGCCACCAGTCGCCAGTTTTTTACGGGTCTCTTTCAGCTCTTTTTCAAGCTTCTTGCGCTCTTCAAGCAAACCGCTCACCCGCGGGACCAATTCGGCCGGTGAGGTTTTCAGTGTTTGTGCGGCATCGGTCAGAATTTGCTCACGCGCGGTGACATACTCAAGCGCTGCGGCTCCGGCTACGGCTTCGATCCGGCGCACCCCTGCGGCAAGACCGCTTTCGCTGATAATTTTTACGAACCCGATATCACCGGTGCGGCTCACATGGGTGCCACCGCACAGCTCGGTCGAATAGGCACGGCCCGCGCCTTTACCCTCATCAGGTCCGCCCATGGAGACAACCCGAACTTCATCTCCATATTTCTCGCCAAATAGCGCCATGGCACCGGCTTCAATCGCTTGCTTGGGTGTCGTCAAATGAATATTAACCGGTGCATTTATCCGGATGCGATCATTAACATCACGCTCCGCTTGGCGAAGTTCTTCGGCTGTGATCGGTTTCGGATGGGCAATATCGAACCGCAAGCGGTCTTCGGCCACCAATGAGCCTTTTTGCATGACATGATCGCCCAACAGCTGGCGCAAGGATTCATGCAGTAAATGGGTTGCAGAATGATGCGCTTTCAGGCGGGCGCGGCGCTGGGCATTAACGCGGGTTTCAACCACATCGCCCTTGGCAACCCTGCCCTTGATCACCTTACCCACATGAATGAACAGATTTTCTTTCTTTTGTGTATCGGTGATATCAATTTCCAGTCCATCTTCCGAGACAAATGTGCCGGTATCCCCTTGCTGACCACCGGACTCGCCATAAAAGGCGGTCTGGTTCAGCACCAGCATCACCGCATCCCCTTCGGATGCCGTATCTGCCAGATTGCCATCCACAAGAACAGCCTGCACCTGACCTTCGGCAATTTCAGCCTGATAACCCAGGAATTCGGTTGCGCCAAATGTATCATACAGATCGAACCACACACGGTCCGTTGCCGCCTCGCCCGATCCGGACCATGCGGCACGGGCGGCCTCTTTCTGTTTATTCATTGCGGCATCAAAACCGGCCTCGTCCAGCGCCCGTTCCTGCCCGCGCAGAATATCCTTGGTCAAATCAAGGGGGAAGCCAAACGTGTCATATAATTTAAAGGCCACATCACCCGGTAACGCCTGATTTTCATCAAGCTTGTCGGTTGCCTCTGACAGCAGTTTCAAACCCCGGCCCAGCGTTTCCTTGAACCGCGTTTCTTCGAGTTTAAGTGTCTCGGTGATCAATGACTGGGCCCGTTCCAGTTCCGGGAAGGCACTCCCCATCTCGTCAACCAGTGTCGGCACCAGTTTCCATACCATCGGGTCTTTAGCGCCCAGCAAATGCGCATGACGCATGGCCCGGCGCATGATCCGGCGCAACACATAGCCGCGCCCTTCATTAGATGGCAGCACGCCATCCGCCATCAAAAAAGCGGAAGAGCGTAAATGATCGGCAATCACCCGGTGAGAGACGGCAAATTCCCCATCCGCAGAAACGTTGGAAGCATCGGCAGAGGCTTCGATAATTTTCCGCATCAGATCGATATCATAATTGTCGTGTTTGCCCTGCATAACGGCAGTAATCCGCTCCAGCCCCATGCCTGTATCGATGGACGGACGGGGCAAATTCAAACGGTTACCATCCCCTTGCTGATCAAACTGCATGAACACAAGGTTCCAGATCTCAATAAACCGGTCCCCGTCTTCATCAGGCGAGCCCGGAGGGCCGCCAGCAATTCCCTCGCCATGGTCAAAGAAGATTTCCGAGCAAGGACCGCAAGGGCCCGTATCACCCATGGACCAGAAATTGTCAGACGTGGCAATACGGATGATCCGATCGTCCCCAAGCCCGGCAATTTTCTTCCACAGGGCCACAGCTTCTTCGTCATCATGATAAACGGTGACCAACAGCTTGTCTTTGGGCAGGTCAAATTCTTTCGTCAGCAAGTTCCATGCTAGTTCAATAGCCAGATCCTTGAAATAGTCACCAAAGGAAAAATTACCCAGCATTTCAAAAAATGTATGGTGGCGGGCCGTGTAGCCGACATTTTCCAGATCATTATGTTTACCGCCAGCGCGGACACATTTCTGCGTCGTTACGGCGCGGCTATAGGGGCGCTTTTCCTGACCGGTAAAGACGTTTTTGAACTGAACCATACCTGCATTGGTGAATAACAGCGTTGGATCATTGCGCGGAACCAATGGAGAGCTTTCAACTATTTCATGACCATTTTTGTTGAAATAGTCCAAAAATCCGCTGCGAATTTCTTTTGCTGTCGTCATTTTCAATCTCTCCGTACCAGACGCAATTGTCCGGCACCCTGTCAGGCAATGGGTCCATTTTGTGTGCACGCAATCGAGGCGCAGCCTTGCCTTTTACCGTGCTGAACAGCCCATGTCCAGTGAGATACACATCACAGGAGGCGCAAATACTGGAAGAGATGTAAATTTCCTGCTAAGGATAAAACACGCTCCAACCAAAACAATAATGAAAAACGCCACAGCGCATGACGAGCACGCATAGCGGGCGGCACAAAAGACGGAAATTTACGTGACATTTATTGATGAAAATCCTATCGCGGCCATCGAAGACATCCAGAGCCGTTTCGAGGCCGCCGGTTATATTTGCGACAGGCATATCGCAACCTCTATCTATTTGTCGCAGAAGCTGGACAAACCCATTCTGGTGGAAGGTCCACCCGGTGTCGGTAAAACCGAACTTGCAAAGGCAACCGCTGAACTGATGGGGGCCGATCTGATCCGTCTGCAATGCTACGAAGGACTGGATGAAAGCAAAGCGTTGTATGAATGGAAATACGGCAAGCAGCTTCTATATACTCAAATTTTAAAAGAAAAACTGGGTGATTTGCTCGAAGATGCGCAAGGGCTTGACGCGTCAATGGATCGGCTGCATCAATTTGGCGATCACTTCTTTTCTGAGCAATTTCTGGAAAGCCGCCCCTTGCTGCAAGCCCTGAAATCAGAAAAGCAATGCGTTTTGCTCATTGATGAAATTGATAAATCCGACCATGAGTTTGAAGCCTACCTGCTTGAAATACTGTCAGATTATCAAATCACCGTGCCAGAAATCGGTACAATCCGCGCAAAAACCAAACCGATTGTGTTCTTGACCAGTAACAACACCCGCGAAATGGGTGATGCCCTGAAACGGCGCTGCCTGCATTTATACATCCCCTTTCCGGATACCGCGCAGGAAAGACGGATTATTCAGGCCCGTGTTCCCGATATTGACGAAGGGTTGCGCAATCAGCTGGTTGAATTCGTCCAGCAATTACGGACGCAAGATTTGAAAAAACTGCCCGCCGTCAGCGAAACCATCGACTGGGCGCGCACGCTGTTATTACTGCACGCGGATAATCTAGATACCGAACTGGTGCGCAACACATTGAATATGCTTCTGAAATTTGAAGATGATATTGACAATATGGACAGCGAAATTCCCAAAATGGTGGCCGCATCCCGAAAAGCTGCGCACAAATGAACAGACCGCTCACTGATTTTGTGGAAATGCTGCGCTATGCAAATGTGCCCGTCTCTATCGGCGAGGTCCTTGATGCAAGCCGGACAATTGAATTGCTGGGCTATACAGACCGGAAATTACTGAAAGCCGCCCTGTCACAGGTTATGGCAAAAACCACAGATGAGACGGCCAGTTTTGATCGCTGTTTTGATGAATTTTTCTCGACCGCCACAGAGCTTGATTTTGACGAACCTGTGCCATCATCCACAGATGACACCGAGGATACCCCCCTTGCACCGCCACCGGATACAAATGGGGCGGCTGCAAATGAAGGGAATGACGGGGGAAATGAGGGATGTTCTGGTGGGGGGGATGGTACGGCGTCCAATGATAATGCCGCTAGCGCCAGCGATAGCAATCGCACGCTTGTTGCCATGCTGGAGGCTGGGGATCGAACCGGCCTGACCATGGCGATGAATGCGGCGGCTGATGCGGTTGGATTATCAAATATTGTTCTTGTCACCCAGCGCGGCCTGTTTACCCGCCGCATTCTGGAAGAAATGGGCTTGCAGGAGGTCACCGATGAGATTTCCACACGGCGACGGGATGGCAAGGAAGAGGCGGCAAATGATCTTGAGCGGCGTCTGGCTGTGTTGTTTGAAAGCACCCGCGACAGGGTGGAGCGGCAACTGACCCTCACAAGCAGCGGCAAAAATAATCAGTTCCGTCAGGATGTGCTCAAGAAAATCCGCCTGTCCAATATCGAGGCCCGTGATTTCCGGATCATGCGGGAACTGGTTCGCAAAATGGCCAAGCGCCTGACCGATATGAACTCTCGGGTCAAAAAGGTCAAAAATCGCGGACATCTCGACATCCGGAAAACCATGCGCCGAAATGTGGCCTATGACGGTTTATTGTTCGAAACCCATTGGAAGCAAAAACAGAAAGATCGCCCGAAAGTTCTGGCCCTGTGCGATGCCAGTGGCTCGGTTGCGTCTGTGTCGCGCTTTTTACTGCTGTTTCTCTACAGCCTGAACGAAGTGCTGCCTAATGTACGATCTTTTGCATTCTCCGGTACATTGGGAGAGATCACCGATCTGTTCGACGATCACGGCCCCGAGGAAGCCATCCCAGAAGCCATTGAAAAATTTGGTGGCCGGTCCACAGATTATGGCCGCGCCATGGAAGATTTCAAGGAGTTGATGTTTGATGATATCGACAACAGGACAACCATTATCATTTTGGGGGACGGACGTTCCAACGGTGCCGACCCCAAAGCCGACATCCTGCGCGACATCAAAAACCGGGCCAAGCGTGTTATCTGGTTAAACCCGGAAAGAAAGAATATCTGGGGTTCCGGGGATTCTGAAATGCCTAAAATTGCCCCCAACTGCACAACCGTTGAGGTTTGCAATTCACTGGACAAGCTGGAGCTGGTCATTCGCAATATCCTGAAAACAAATTAGGGTTGCACCAATAAACCGTTTCTGCTCTTTTAGGGTGGGGCAAAAGTATATGTACACAGGTTGATTATTATGTCTGACTTAATGAGCGATATACCGCTTCTCATCACCATGATCCTTGCACTGCTTGGAACCGGTATTGTAGCCGGTATTCTGGCGGGCCTGCTGGGGGTTGGCGGCGGTATTGTTATTGTCCCGGTTCTGTTTCTCATGCTGCCCTATTTCGGGGTCAAAGACGATATTCGTATGCATGTGGCCGTTGGCACATCACTGGCGACCATCATCCTCACCTCCATTTCCTCTGCCCGGTCCCACTACAAAAAGGGGGCCATTGATATTGGACTGCTCAAACGCTGGGGAATTGCCATTTTCATCGGTGTGCTGGGCGGCACCTGGATGGCGAGCCGGACCAATGCCACCATTCTCACCGGTATTTTTGCCAGCCTTGCCATGATTGTCGCCCTGAATATGGCCTTTCGTCCCGCTGGCGCGCATTTATCCGACAAATTGCCGCCCACCCCGATCAAGGAAATGCTGGCCCTGTTTATTGGCTGGTTCTCTGCGATGATGGGCATTGGCGGCGGTACGTTTACGGTGCCCATCCTGACCTTGTTCAACTATCCCATCCACAAAGCCGTCGGTACGGCATCGGCCATTGGTCTGATAATCGCAATCCCCGGTACGGCGGGTTTTTTATATGCTGGCCTGTCCGCCCCTGACCTGCCGCCCGGCAATATCGGTTATGTGAACATTCTCGGCTTTCTGACCATTGTCCCCATGACCATTATTTGCGCCCCTGTTGGTGCCCATATCGCCCATAGCATCAATACCAATTTACTCAAAAAAGCATTTGCCCTGTTCCTGTTCCTGACATCGCTGCGCATGTTTTACAGCTTGCTGTAAACCTAGTCCAGAGACGCCAGCCGCATGCGGATCAGGGATTTTACCAGATCGGCAATAGTGCGCCGCAAATCTGCGGCACTCTCGAGTTTTTGATAATTTTGAGGGGGACTGACGCACTTCCGGTAAAGTTCATCAGACGTTTGTGAGGCCTTAAAATCAAGAATATAAAGCCCGATTTCCTGCTGCCTCAACAGCGCGCATCCGGCGCTAAAATCTGCATCTTTCGGCCCATCACTGGCACTGATCAGAACAACCAGTTTGCGCACAGTCCCCGAAACGGCGGGAGGTGCCACCGCCCCGCCCCATGCGCCCGCCCAAGCAGGCGAAAGCAAGCGCGCAGACCAGATCAGCGCCCGCCCGCCATTGAAATTTCCACTGGCGGTAATGGCGGACAGATAACCCGCCACCCCCGAAAATCCGGTTTGGAAGGGGCGCAACGGCTGGACAGAACAGGTTTCATCCGTTGTAATTGAAAATCGGTCAATCCCGTCAGATCCAGTTACTTTATCGATCCCCAAAACCAACGGAAATTTGACAGCAAGCGGTGTTTGCAAACCTGTTCCTGCCGCCCCGCCCCTGCGTCCCACACACCAGCGCTGCGCCGCAAGCGGCCCCGTCCATTGCGCGATACCGGGCACATTGGGGGGCACAGAATTTTCCGGCCAGACAGCATCCGCCACCCAGTTTTTTCGCGGGGCCACATTAATCAAGGGCGTGGCATGCGGGATCACCGCCAGTTTGATATCAAAGCCTTGCGTCCCCAAATCTGCGAGCCGGGCAGTCATATATTTTGCCGCCTCGACAATCGGAGTAAGCTTCCCTGAACTACTGGCCTCCAGACTGCTATCCAATGCCAGGACCAGCTCTGTTGCCGGAAGGATAATTCTGGCGCGCGCTGTTGCAGAAACGTCGAAATATTCAAGAAAATTCAAGGCGCGCAGCAATGTCGCAGGAAGAGCAGCTTCAAGCGTAACGGTAACGACAGACGCATTGTCATTAATCTGTAAATCAACATTTTGCAGGGTCACCTGACTTGACAGATATGACGGGAACGGGTTTCGGCTCATTTGTCGCCGTGCAATCTCACCCGTCCAACGCGAGAGCGCAACCTCCGACATTACAGGCAGATTTTTTGCCGCCATCAATGCCACCGTTTGCGCTGTCATTTCCAGTCGGGTTTTAAGGGCAAACAGACGCGCGCCATCCACGGCAAGCGCAATACTGCCAAAGGTCAGAACAAACGTAAAAACCAGCCATAGCGCAACAGAGCCTTGCTGATTTTTTAGAAATTCGGTCCCGGCACAGCCCATATTACCCATTTTCCGGCCCCAGCAAAGCAGGGGCGGCACGAACAGTTCCCAACCGGATACGCCGCAAGGATTTCGGGATCAGGGCCGACAGAAAAAAACTATCCTCCAGATAGCTGCAAACCTGAATATCAAACAGATATTGAGACGGAAAATATGGATCAGATTCCGGATTTTCATACCCATAGGACTGCGGGGCAAGACGGCAGTTTGCAGCGGCATCCGCACTGGATATAGTCCACATCTCTTGATACTGCCCCCCTGACCATAACCGCCCAGCGCCGACAACAATATCCAGATGGGCCGGGTTATTATTGAAGGCAACAACACCAAGTGCCGCCCGCTTCACTTGTTCGATCAATGCGCCATCAATCACCGCCCTATTCCCAATACCATCGGCGATCAAAGCCGTTGCCGCATCAAGTCTGTGCATTGCCTGAATATAGCGGGTAATATCGGCCCCGCCGAACAGCATCAGAAGTAAAACCGGCAACGCGATGGCCGTCTCTACCGCAATGCTGCCCCTTTGATCACAGCGCAACTGCCTGAAAAACCAGCGCTGATACATATCAGTCAGCCCCGTTCAAAGACTGAACCGTCAAAATGACTGACCGGTTCAGAATGCCTGTGCCCAGCAAGGAAAAAGCAAACGGTGCCACCGGTGCAAACTGATAAGACAGCTTATAGACAACAAAGCCCTGATCATCACTCTCTGCGGGGGACGTATCCCCGATTTGCACAATCGACAAACTATCCAATTGCAGCCAGCGCGTTCCTTGTGCCGCCACTGCTGCGCGTAGCTGATCTTGCATAGATGTGGTTGAAAGTTTTGCCCTCTCGACTTTGGGCAGATAGCTCAACTGCCGGGAGATGCGTGTCGCCCCCGTTAACACCGCGCTATCGGCAATCAACAAGCGGCTGATATCCACCAGCGCGAAAATAAATGCTAGGATCACGGGTAGAATAATCACCAATTCCAGCGCGGCGCTGCCCGCCTGATGCCGACAAAAGCGGGAAAAAACAGCTTTCGTCATGAACGCCCCCCCGCAAAAAGCAAGGATTTAAGGGCCGTTTTATCGGGTAAAAACCGGATATAGTCATAATATTTCAAATTGCTGGCCACCAGTTCCGGGGACAGATCAAGGGCCGCCACTTGCGCCGCTGCCGTTACATCACCGATCAGCCCGTAGGCCAGCGCCAGATTTTGGCGGATTTGCGGGGTGGATTTATCCGTAAAGGCAATCGCCGCCAGTTCTTTTATGGCAGCAGGAATTTGACCCGCCACCAATAAAGACAGCGCGTAATTGTTCCGTAAACCCGCCTCATCAGGGCGTTGCGCAATAGCCCGGCGATAAAAAACCAGCGCCAGAGAAGACTGATCTACCGCATCATAGGCGATGGCCCGCCCCACAAGCGCCGCTTCGTTATCAGGGTCCATTTGCAGGCATTGGGCAAAAAACTGCCCGGCAACGATGGGCCGCGCCATTTTCAACTGCGCCTTGCCCATACCAACGGTTGCACGGCACTCATAATCGGTTAATGCGCCCAACTGTTCATAAAGGCGCAGCGCCTCCTCATAGCCCCCCAATTCATAGGTTGCACGGGCATAACGGGTCAGAATTTTGATATTATCCGGGTGCTGCTCCAAAAGTTTTACATAGATTCTGGCAGCAGCGGCCATCTGCCCATTATCAAACAGCGTGTCTGCAACTTTCAGCCCCTTGGGGGTTTGCTCAGGTTGTCGCCCCCAATTTGAGGCGGGCAACATGGTCGCGCACCCACTCAGCACAAAAAGGAAAGCCGCGCAAAGGCAGAATTTTATCCGTATAGCCATCGTTAAAAGGCCCGCATCAGCTGAATAAATCCGGGGCCAGCCGAAATGACAACCACAGGCGGTAAAATAAGAAGCATCAGGGGAATGCTTAATAAAACCGGTAATTTTCGAGCCTTTTCTTCTTTTGCAAGCAAATCCTGTTGTCGGCTTTCTGTGGCGACAACGCGCAAAGACTGAACGATTGGCGTGCCGTATTTTTCCCCCTGAAGCAGCGCTACCTTCAGATACCGGAATGTCTCCGATCCGGTTCGGCGCACCAGATTATCAAACGCTGCCTCCCGCTGCGGCAATATATTCAATTCATCACTCAACAGTGCCAGCTCTCTGGCCAAAGCCTTGTTGAAATGGCCAATACTGCGGCGCACATCGATCAGAGCCACATCAAACGAGATACCGGCCTCAACCGCCAGCATCAGTAAATCAATGACATCAGGGGCCAGACGTTCAAAGGCCCGCCGTTTGCGTTTATATATCCGGCCCAGAATTTTATCAGGTATCCAGAAGCCTGCAAAACTGAACAATACCGCTCCGCCCATCCATGAATAGATATCGGTCGATTGTGACCAGATATCTCCGCGCCAAATGGAATATCCGATCAGGGCTGTACTGGCGCTCAGGATTTTAATGGCAAGAAGATATGTGCGCGCCTGATCTTCCCCGCCGCCCCATGCAGTCAGAATGCGGCTAACTGCTGCCGATGTTTTTTCAGATTTCCTGTTATGCGCAGATCGCTTTTGTAAAAATTGCGCCGCAGGGGGAGCGCGGCCTGATTTAGTATCAGATGTAGTATCAGATTTTGTAAAAATCTGTAAAATCCGATCTTCCCAATTCTCAGAACGTCGTTGCATGACCGCCGCATAATAAAGGCCTGCCGCAGATAACAGAAAAACCAGACTGACCGCAATCATGATCATATCAGTCATTGAGCATCCCCAATAAGCGATAAATAAAAAGCAATCCTGTCCCCACACTAAGGGCTGAATACAGGAGGATATCCTGACCTGACGGATCATTAATCAAAAAATTAAACTGGTCAGGATTAAGAAAGAACATGGCAAGAGCCGATCCAATGGTGAGCACGGCCACCACATTTGCCGCCATCCGTCCTTCCGCCGTCAAGGATTTCAGTCGCTTGCTCTGTTCATGATGATCTCGAATATTCTGGCTCAGTTTTTCCAGAATAGCGGCATATTGACCGCCCGTTTTCCGCTGAATAGTTAAAATAGCCGCCATATAGCGAAATTCTCGCAAGGGCATTTTACCTGCAATTCTCTCCAGGCTCTCCTCCAGCGATATACCGATCCCCAGATTATCAGATATTTCTTTGAATATGCCAGATAAGGGGGCTTGCAAATCGGTCTGAATATGATGAATAGTTTCTTCAATGGACAAACCAACCTTTGCCCCGCGCACCATCAAATCAAGGGCTTCGGGAAACTGGGACGAGATCAATCGCAGTTTTCTTTCCACAAAAAAGCGGTGTGTCATATACACCCCAATGGAGACACCGGACAAAAGGCCCCCTCCCCAAATTGCGGCCGCAGAAAATTGCCAGATCACCATCCAGAATAACCCGGCCACGCCACCACTCAAGCATATGGCGTCCATATCAGGCAGAGTGAATTTCCGTTTGAATATATCTGGTAAATTAACAATGTCTTCGCTGACACGCTCGGGTATGCCGGCATCAATACGCATATCGGCCAGTCTGGCGATCATTGCGCGCCGGTTTCTGTGCCCTTCATATAAAAGCCATCCGAGCACAGCCACAGCAAGGCTGAAGAACAATCCCGCAATGGCAAGGCCAGGAATTTGAATATAGGCATCAGGCATTCATCACCTGTTGTAATCGGGCCTCAAGACCGTAACGCCTTACTTTGGGCAAACAATGGGGCCGCACGGGCTGTGCCGTAAAATATCCGGCAAGAGCCGTCTCATCCCGCCCGGTTTCTTCATCAAAAGTGAAAAGGTCCTGCATAACAATAACGTCACCCTCGATCCCGATCACTTCAGAAATCGACCGCACATACCGGTGCCCCCTGAAGTCCCTCAAGATATGAATGACCAGATCCAGTGATCCCACGATCTGCCGCCTGATAACCGGTGGGTGGGCGTTACTTTGGCAAGATAGCAGCAAATCTTCCAGACGGATCAACGCATCCCTGGACGAGTTGGCATGTATGGTCGACATGGAACCGTCATGACCGGTATTCATCGCTTGCAGCATCTCATGTGCTTCAGCGCCGCGCACTTCACCGATGATAATCCGGTCAGGGCGCATTCGAAGAGCATTGCGCAACAAATCCCGTTGCGACACCTCCCCGCCGCCCTCAATATTTCGTTGCCGGGTTTCCAGGCTGATCACATGTGGGCGTTGCAGGTTTATCTCGATGGCATCCTCGATTGTCACAACCCGTTCATTTGGATCGATATGGCTGGATAAGGCGTTTAGCATTGTTGTCTTGCCAGCCCCTGTGCCCCCGGAAATCAGAATATTCAACCGCGCCCGCGCCGCAATTTCCAAAAAATCCGCCATTTGATCCGACAGGGCATTCTTTGCAACCAGAGTCTCGAGTGTGACAAGTGATGTTGGGAATTTCCGAATAGAAATAATGGGACCGTTCACAGAGAGAGGTGGAATTATAATATTCACCCGGCTGCCATCTGCCAGACGCGCATCGACCATGGGAGAGTTTTCATCCACCCGGCGACCAACCGACATGGCCATACGTCTTGCAACGCTTAGTAAATGATCATCATCGCGAAACGCCAGTCCCGTTAATTCCAGACAGCCCGCCCGTTCAACAAATATACTGCTATATCCGTTGACCAGAATATCCGTAATCGTTTCATCATCCAGAAGAACCTCTATGGGGCCAACTCCCAACATGTCGTTCAAAAGGTCGATCGCAATGCTGTTTTGTTCCCGCCAGTTAAGGGGCATTTTCTCGCGATCAACGATCTCCATCACCGCCTTGTTGATCTTCACCACCAGCTGATCTCTAGGCAAACTGGCGGCAATAGACGGATTTACGAGTTCAAAAAAATGCGTGCGAATTGTCTCTGCTATTGTTTCTGACAGCACTGGCTTCGCCGTCAGTTTAGCATCCTTTGCTGCGGTCTTTTGCAGCCCGGTCCAGGCTGCCTGCATGTCTTCAACAAGATGAACAGAGCCTTTGTTCTTTTTACCAAACATACCTGCTCCTTCGCTTGAGGTTTGCCCATATGGATCCCCGTGCCGGCACAATTTCTGTAGGTGCCAAAGAGTTGGCAATGGCAGTGAGCTGCTGTGCGGCACGGCTTTTCAACTGGCTGACCGGTTGAGCTTTCAACGCCGCCGCAGAAAAATTCCGCCCCTCATAGGAGATTTCAAAATCAACGGGCTGCCCCAGAACATCTGCCATTTTTGACAGCGGCATATCGGTTTTCTGCGCTGGCCGGGATCGGTTAAGGATAACCAGATTTTGTGTATCCTGCTGATTATCGCGCAAATCTGCCAATAGCCGAGCCGCATTTCGAAGCGTCGCAAGACTGCTATCGATAACCACCAGTCGAACATCCATTTCCCCGATTATAGTGACTGACGGTTCACAGAATGGCCTGGCGATGTCTGAGAGAATAAAATGATAATTTTTTTCCAGAAACCCAAGCAATATCTCCAGAGCTGCCGGAGGAACATCCAGCGCCGGATATTTGGCATCATCGCCAAACAACAAATCCAGCCGTGAATTTATCGAAATCGCCGCACGCTCAATATATAACGGGTCTATCCGGTGCGGTGCCTCCAGAATATCCATGAGCCCGCTTTGCCCGGCTTGTCCAAACAGCAATCCCAAACAGCCATAGGGCAAGTGTAAATCCAGCAGCATGATACGGCGATGTAATTTACGGGACAGAAGATCGGCCAGAGCCGCCGTTATGGATGTTGCCCCAACCCCTCCGGCAGCCCCGATAACAGCAATTTTCTTAGCCCCTTTCAGGGTTGGGGTTGTCTGTTTATGATCTGCCTGCAATTCCTTGATGGCCTGATACAGGATATCTGCCGGAAGTGGCTTGACCAGATAGTCAGACACACCGTACTTCATCAGACTTCGATAAAGCCCCACGGTATCCCGCTCACCGATAGCAATCACATTGACATCCGGTGCACAGACATTTGCCAGTTTTTCAAATTCGGACAATGGCATGTCGCATCTGGTTATATCAACGATCAGTAAATCCGGAGCTGTCTGGGTGCTGTATCTGTCAATGGCAGCCGCAATATCCCCCCTGACGATATCCACGGCGCGCAAATCAAAGCGCCCCAGACAGTGATGCAATTGCCTCTCGCTTTGTTGATCAAGCACAAAGGCCGCAGCTGATCTGAGTTGCGGCGGGTTTTGAGCCGAGGCGATCCCCCGTATTGCCGGCCCTTTATTCATTTCCCCTCCGTGGCAACAAGGGAGGAGGAGGTGCCCCCGGAACGTATATCGCATCAAAGACAGCTGGAGAGCGGCCAAGCGCCCGCCCCATTTCAAGTTCCGACTTGTTGACCAGACCAAGCGCCCTGTTCGCCTGCACGGCACATCCGGCAATATAGCGCCCTGATCGCGAAAAGCAGTCCGGCAAAACCACACCAAAGCGATAGAGTTCAAGGGTTAAATACTCATCCCTGTCTTTCGGCATGCGAACCGGAACCACTTTGACAGACTCTGTCAGGCGACCCGATAACGCCTGCTGAATTTTCATGCCTTGCCCGTAGGCATCAGCTCCGCCAGCTTTGATCAACAGACTGTCTATTTGCCGCCTTTGCAAAGATTGAAGAAAAAGCTTCAGCGACAGCCCCTTAACTGGCGATGCTCCGGTAGCGATATAGTCGTTCTCGGCCTGCGATCTGATAAATGTCACAATCTGGACTGAACGTTTCAAGCCAGCTGCCCGAAGGTTTTCCGATCTGTCAGACTGCCCATAGTTATCCAGCCGTGCGCAAGCTGTCAAAAAAGCGATACTGCAAAGCAGAGCGAGTATCTTCAATCCCCGTTTCCCGATTATGCAATGTCTCCCCCGGTTCAATAGATATACCCCCGTGGTCCGTATAGTTTCAGACCATCCGGAGATCGTATGTCTTTGATTTCAGATGATAGCGTTCTATTTTGTACCAGTTTATGGGGCGATTTTTCGCCCGAACCCGGCGGTACCTGCTGCTCTGCCGGCGATAGATAGGCATCCTTTGACAGGGGCTTGACCACATTTACCGTTGCAATAATCACAAGCTCTGTTTCAGACTTCTGATATTCCTTTGATCTGAATAACGGCCCCAGAATATCCAGTTGCCCAAGCCAGGGAACTTCCTTGATCAAATCTGTTTTCTGATTTCGCAAAAGACCTGCAACCGCAAAACTCTGCCCGCTGGCAAGTTCAATGGTCGCTTCTGTGCGACGCACGGAAATGCCGGGAATTGTAATGCTGTTTATCTTTACCGCACCAACAGATGTCAGTTCGCTCACTTCAGGGCGGATATGAAGCCTGATCCGGTTTTCAGAAATCACCGTTGGCGTCATATCAAGGATGACGCCAAATTTCTTGAACTCAACCGTAATGCCATTGTCCGTAGCCGCCACCGGAATAGGAAACTCCCCTCCGGCAAAGAAATTAGCACTCTCTCCTGATCGGGATGTCAAATTGGGTTCTGCCAGAACGGTTACAAGTTTGTCTTCAACCAGTGCATCGATGACAGCATTTACCGATAATTGATCTCCAGCCATCCCCAGCAATGTACTGCTTCCCCCGCTGGCAATCGCAGCCCCCGGAAGCAGTTTTCCGCCAGCTAAAATCGGACTTCGCCCTGAGATCACATTTATCGCAAGCGCACCCGGGTTCAGTAAAACATCCCAGTTAATGCCTATATTTTTCGTCGCAATCCGGTTCATTTCCATGATGCGGACACGTAAATTCACTTGCAACGGTGACGCCACAACCAGATTATTAACCAGCTTGTCCCCCTCCCCCAGATAACCGTTGGCAAGGCTGACGACATTTGCCATTATCGCAGAATTTGACACAGGCCCACTCACCATCAAGCGCCCGGCGGAGAGCTGAATATCGATATCGGACTGGAGCAGCTGCTCACTGATTAGTTTTTTGAGTTGAGCCAGATTATGGCTAACCGTCACATATTTACTGAATAAAACCCGATCTTTGGCCGCCAATGCAACAATCTGGGTGCGTCCGGGTTTTTTGCCATAAACAAACAGGCTATTGCTCTGGGTAAGCTGAATATCGGCAATATCCGGATTGGTGATCAGAATGTCCTGAACAGTGTCTCCCAACCGATACAGCTTCCCTTCATTCACATTCAGGGACAGCTCCTGCGCGGTAGCCCCGGACCAAAAGGCAAAGATGGAAATAAGCAACAGTCCTGTAAATTTTATCCACGGGCTCATCATTTCGGCCCGCTTTGCGCAAATGGTAAACTGACAGATGTCTTTTTGGCTCCCCGGTGAATAACAATTTTTTGTATGATTTCAGAACCGGCAGGGGTAACCACCTTTGGGTAAAAGGATGCCAGCTTCTGGATAATATCCTCGCTATCGTCCCTTATCGAGGTTCGATCCGCTTTGGGCCGCACCATGAAAGACAAACGTCCCGCCTGCACCGCAGTCATAATGACCGGGCCTTGCCTGTCACGAGCTTCCAGTAAAACCGCCCCATTCTGATCTTTTTCAATAACCCGAACGGATCTGGCCACCAGAACAGTGCGCCCTGTTGTCCGGGATGACGCCCCCCTTTTGTCAGGGGTGAGCATTACCGATAAATCCAGATAATTACCAACTTGCAGGCGCTGGAAAGATAACGTATCGGCATTAAACGTTACCTCGATTATCCGAAACCCGGGTTTCAGGATTTTTACCAAAAATTCCGGATCAGATGCCTGAACAAGCTCTTCTTGCGTTATGATTTCACCCGCGCCGACCGACCGCAATACAGAGAAATAAGTCTCTGGTTTTTCATCCAGCAATTTTCGGGTCACATCATCTTCGATTACCAAATGTGCCGGCTGCCGAACCCAATAGAAATCAGAGGATCGAATAATATCACCTTTTTGCGTCGCCTGCCTGAGAACAGGCAAGGAGACAAATGACTCTGCACGGACCGGCAGCGCTGCGGAGGCAATTGCCTCTGGCCGCCAGATCGCCTGAACACTGAAATAGATAGCAATTGCCAGAAACAGAAAACAACAGAGGAACAGAAAAAATGATCTCATAAGTCCCTCTATTTCAGATATGTTGCGTAAATCATGACACTGGCAGACAGTGCAATGGGAATGCCATAGGGTATCCCTTCTTGTTGCACCGAGGCGCCCCAAAAGACCGGCGGCAGCCGGAGGCGCGCGCAGCCCCACTCCCAGACCATACGCGGCCCTGTAGACATCATTATCAGGGCAAGGATGCCGCCCGAAATTGCGGTCACGAATAAAAAATTGAAAACCCCTAGCGGCCCTGCCCAAAGTGCCCCTGCGGCCAACAGTTTCACATCGCCACCGCCCATTTTCCCAATGGCAAATAACGGCAGTAAAACAATCAGAACACCAACAGCTACACTTAAATGCTGCCACAGTGGCACCCGTAGCTCGGCCACCATTGAGAAAAACAAGAACGCAGCAATAATGATCAAGGAGATCAAATTTGAAATGGTCCGCTTCGTCCAATCCGTATAAGCGGCTGCCATCATCAGCAGAATGACGACAAGCGGCAGGGAGGTAACAAGTGCCTTTAAAATCAGATTTGCAATCATATTTTCCTCCCCACCTGTTTTTTTAAAAAGAGCTTGGTGTGCCCCCGCTATCGGGAAACAGGCCATTTAAAGATGTTTCTATTTTCGTATAAAAGGTCGTCCCCGCAGTTGCAAAAACGCCGGCAGCAGCAGCGGCCAGCAACGCATATTCAACGGCGGTAACACCGCTTTCGTCAGCGGCAAATTTTTTCAACAATTGAACCATTTTCACCTCCAGATTTCAGTTTCAGGCTCTATCAGCACATATCCATAACGGCAGCGACATCACGCCCCTGCATCACCAGAGCCTGAATCCAGCGTTATACCCTCAAGTGCCGTTTGAATTTTTGTATAGAAATTTGATCCGGCAACGGCAAAAACGCCGGCAGCGGCAGCAGCCAGCAACGCATATTCAACAGCGGTAACACCACTTTCGTTACGCATAAATTCAAAGACAAATTTTTTCACATTACACCTCCTGATTGTTATTTTAATATTGTTGATTGCATCCTCTAACCTACTGCTCCAAACACATCCATATGAGAAACCGTTATATTTTCGCCAGCTATTTTCAAAAATAAACTAGGATTACAGTTCATATTACATGCAGAAAATTAAGGTTACATATTAATTGAATGAATAGAGCATTGAAAAATATATAAATATTTTATAAAAAGAGTCGCATTATTTTTAATGTCACCCCTCAAAATAGTCTGATTTTATATAGTTCAATTCAAGCCGTTCCCTTTAAAGGCATTGTTTTTATTATAATTTTCCTATTCAAAAGAAGATACAAAACCTGTTTAGTAGACTTACCCTAAAATATTACAATTATAAATTATCTTTTTTTAATATTATTTAATTCAATCATTACTTGAATTATCTTCTCCAGAAACCAGAATCACATGCTCACAATTACACTCTGTTGTCATTTTGTATGTGCAATCTGTTTGATCGACAGCTATACCCCGTCTATTATATTTCCGCATGGACAATGGTTTATTATGGGGTGGCCCAATGTCACTAAAAAAAGGCGCAAGACGGATACTGATTTATAGCCATGATTCATTTGGTTTAGGGCATCTAAGACGCTGCCGGACCTTGGCGCATGCGCTGGTTGAGCAGAACCAGAACTTATCTGTTCTTATTTTGTCAGGTTCCCCTATCATCGGCAGCTTTGATTTCAAGGCCCGGGTGGACTTTGTCCGTATTCCCGGCATTATCAAGCTGAGAAACGGCGAATACACATCGTTAAGCCTGCATATCGATACTGAACAGACACTGGCCATGCGCGCGTCCATTATCCGGCACACAGCCGAAGCATTTGATCCCGATATTTTCATTGTCGACAAAGAACCCTACGGCCTTAAAGGCGAGGTTGAAGAAACGCTGGAAGTCCTCAAAGCCAACGGGACACAACTGGTACTGGGTTTGCGCGATGTTCTGGATGACCCCAGCCTTCTTGTCCCTGAATGGGAACGGAAAAACGTTCTGTCGGCATTACAGAACTACTATGATGACATCTGGATTTTTGGTGTCGAACAGCTTTACAACCCGCTAGAAGGGCTGAACCTTCCTGCCGATGTCAACCGCAAGGTAACCTATACCGGCTATCTGCCCCGCAAAGTCCAGCCATTAACAGACAGTGCCATTCTGGATGAAATCGATGAGCCTTACGTCCTGATTACGGTCGGCGGCGGCGGTGATGGCGAGGTTTTAATCGACTGGGTCCTCAGGGCTTATGAAAGCAGCACGGACCTGCCTTATAATGCCTTGTTTGTCCTTGGCCCTTTCATGCCGCCAGAATTGCGCTCCAGTTTCAGGGAAAGAATAAGCAAGCTGGAGCAGGTGAAATCGGTCACATTCAACAATAATATGGAAAGCCTGATGGATCGGGCATCTGCAGTTGTTGCTATGGGTGGGTACAATACTTTTTGCGAAGTCCTGTCCATGGACAAGCGCGCCCTGATTATTCCGCGAACCGTCCCGCGCCTTGAACAATATATCCGGGCAACGCGAGCCGCAGAACTGGGCCTGATCAGTGTTTTAGTTGATGATGGCGAGCGCCCCGCAGAGACCATGTGCACCGCATTAAAACAACTTTGCCAGCAAAACAAGCCTTCCGAGATCGTCATCCCCGGCTTGATGGATGGGCTTGTCAACGTGAACCGCCTTGCTCGTCTGCGATTTAAAGACAGAGACAAAACCCTTGCAAGCACAGAAAAAGGGACCGTTAATATCAGAGACTCTAAAGCACTTTAACTAAATCCATCTTGGCCAGCCAACCCGCGAAAAGGACCATTCTTTTGGGCAGAATGTCCTGTTTTGCTGCCAAGTCACCAATTGAAGACATCCCCGCTGTTTTCAAGTCCGTCAAAACGGCTTCCAGCGTTTCTTCAGATGGCATCAGGTAAGCAGCCCCGCTCCCCAACGGATCACTCAGGTAATACCCGACTTTCCCGCAGGCCCCCTCCACCAGTTCCAGACGGGTTTCTGCGGTCATTAATTCTGTTGGATAATGCTCGTATAAAGCAAACGGATCATCAACCAGCGGCACAGGAACCTTTATCACCCCATCGGTGCCCGCCGCGCGGCGATCTGCCAACTCTGCCCATAAATCCTGATATTGCGGGATCAGAACCTGCCAGTCATAAACAGATTTAGCCCGCCTCCGGCCCGCATCTCCCATCTTACGCCGAAGTGCAGGATCATTGATGAGCTTGAGATACAGGTTTGCACAATGCTCGGTATCCACATTGGTGAACAGGCTCACCTGACCGATATAACGATCATAATGATCATATCCAATCTGATACCGATAGGCTAATGGCCGCCCGCACCCTGGTTCCGGCATGGTTGTCCGGGCGAGAAATCCGTCGACACCGTCACGAACCGTCTCGCGATATCCATCCCAATCTGTTGCAACAACCGGCAGGCCAGCGGCCATTGCCTCTAGCGGAGTAATGCCAAACGTTTCCTGAATATTATCTGACAACGTGGTGAAGATATCTGCCACATGCCATATATGCTTGCGCGTATCTTTATCACGCCCATCGATGAAAATAGAATTGACCGATGGACAGAATTTCTGCGCCCCGCCTTTAAACTGACGTTCAATGGCATCGGAGGCAAACCAGCCTGACTGGATCAAATGGATTTTTACATCTGTTCGGCCAGCTGCTTTTTCCAGCGCCTGATACATGGGCAATGGATGCGCCTTGGCATGGGATGCCAGACGCCCCACATATAAAACCACCACGTCACTATCACCAATGCCATGCTTTTCACGAAAAGCTTTCATATAGGCATCTGCACTGGCGGGGCGTTCAAACTCTTCGCAATTGATCCCGAGGGGCAAGATCGGCAGCTGCACCTGGATTTTAACTTTAGAGCCGGTCCGGGATCCCAGATAATCCGCCCAGTTTTCCAGTGCATATTGCATGGTTTTCTTGACCGAGACCGATGTGCAGATCACCGCGTCCCATTCTTCTACCGGTCCGGTAATCAAACCGCCAAAGGCCTGCATGGCCTCTTGCGAACAGGTGGTATGGGTCATCCCGCACAGGCTGTACGCCGTTTGTCTGATCTGGCGGCGCTGCCACGCCAAGGACTCAATACCAGGGCCTGAGTAAAACAGACAACCCGGAGCATCCATTTTTTCCTGCGTCAGCGGGCTGACCCAGGATGTTTTAACCGGTGTGTCCCGATATCCGGCAACCTGTTTGGTAAAAGCATCGAATTTATCAGGATAGTCGGCGAAACAATAAAAAGTGTCGACGTCTGCCGCTTTTACAAAGCCCTTGAGAAAGCTCTCCCCTGCCGCCTGACGGCCCAGCAAACGTTTCCCCGTTGTTGTATAGCCGTCAAGTTCGAAAAAGACAGCCGCATTTCTATTCTCATCAGACAAAACAAATCCCCTCAATCTGCTTCGAACCCCTCGATGCAGTTTTAACAGTATGTCTTATTGCCTGATGAAAATAAATATTATCTAAATAACCGGACTAAACATCATAATCTACAATGACATCATCGGTTAGCGGATGGGACTGGCAGGTCAGGACAAAGCCCTGCTCCACTTCGTCATCTTCAAGTGCATAGTTCAAATCCATCCGCACTTCGCCCTGAATAACTTTTGCGCGGCAGGTACAACAAACGCCGCCCTTGCATGCAAACGGCACATCGACATCAGCCCCCAAAGCAGCGTCAAGAATGGACATGCCTTCTTCAGCGATTGAAACCCCTGTTTGTTGACCGTCCATAATCACACTGACTTTATGAACCGGACCGGAGGCAACAGAAGCCGCCTCACTTGCTTCGGATGCCGCCAGTGCAGCATCCGTGACAAACAATTCGAAATGGATATTTTCTTTGGCCATACCCGCATCTTGCAGATGCTCTTTAACCGCCATGATCATTTGTTCAGGGCCGCACAGGAAGGCGTCATCGAATTTCAACTGTGCCAGAGGGCCTGAGAATAATGCTTTGCATTTTCCCCGGTCAATGCGACCATTGAGAATCTCGCTATCCTGCTGCTCACGGCTCAAAATATGCAAGATATTGAAGCGTTCAGGATAGGTGCTTTTCAAATCTTCCAGCTGTTCCAGAAACAGGATACTGGAAACGGTCCGGTTACCGTAAACCATCGTCACACTGCTATGTGGCTCGGTTTGCAAAATTGTTTTCACAATAGAAATGATGGGAGTGACGCCACTGCCGGCGGCAACCGCCAGATAGCTTTTACGGTTATCTGCTGACAGCTCGGTGGAAAAGCGCCCTTGCGGGATCATGACCTCAAGTGCATCTCCCACCGCCAAATTCTGATTGGCATAGGTTGAAAACTTGCCGCCGTCGATCTGTTTGATCGCCACCCGCAAGCCCTTATCGCCAACCGCACTACAAATGGAGTAGGACCGGCGAACATCTTCACCGGCAATATCGGCTTTCAGGGTCAAATGCTGCCCTTGTGTAAAAACATACTCAGCCTGCAAATTTTCGGGCACGTCAAATTCAACTGAAATTGCATCCTCGGTTTCGCGAACAATATCGCGAATTTTCAAGGTATGAAAAATGGTCATTTATTATATTCCTACACGCATTTGAAATAGTCGAAAGGCTCCTGACAGTCCTTACACTTATACAGTGCCTTACAGGCTGTCGAGCCAAACTCGCTGAGGAGTTCCGTATTCTCTGATTTACATTGGGGACAGGTGACCGGGTCAACCCCCAGAAGGGCGCCTTTACTACCTGCTGTGCTTGGCGGCGCAATGCCATATTCTTCCAGACATTTACGGCCATTCTCCGTAATGAAATCACTGGACCATGCCGGAGACAAAACCGTTTTTATCTCGATATTCTTGTATCCGTGCAACAGCAATGCCGAGACAATATCCTCGGCAATAGTATCCATGGCAGGGCAGCCCGAATAGGTTGGCGTAATGGATATTTCCACGCGTCCCTCCGGAAAATCAATTGCGCGGACAATCCCCATATCTTCAATGGTCAGGACCGGAATTTCCGGATCCTTGACCATCTCCAATATCTTACCAACAGTTTGCCTGTCATAAACCGGCTCTGGTATTTGCATCGTAGCTTCTACCACGCAGCTTCAGGATAGGCTCTGGGCAGGAACTGCATTTCAGCCAGTAGAAAGCCCAGATGCTCGGAATGTTTACCAATACGGCTACCGCGCACAGACCATGTATCTTTGGGCCGTGCCAGTGTTGCTTCTGCCAGAATATCATTGATCATTGCATCCCATTGCGGGCGCAAGCTGGCCAGATCGACACCGATCCCGGCGGAAGCCATAGCCTCTTCGACCTCGTCCATGTCGAACATTTCAGGGACAAAGCCCCATAATTCATCAATGGCCTTCTGCATGCGCGCATGGCTTTCTTCTGTGCCATCCCCCAGGCGGATCACCCAGTCACTGCTATGGCGGCGATGGTATGTGATTTCCTTAATGGATTTCGCGGCAATTTCTGCCAATGTCGTATCGCTTGATTTGGTCAATGCTTCAAATTGCAGATATTGGAAGCAGTCAAAAAACAGCTGACGCGCCATGGTTTTTGCAAAATCCCCATTTGGCTGTTCAACCAATAACAGGTTACGCCATTCCTGAGCATCACGGAAAAAGGTCAGCGTGTCTTCATCGCGGCCCTTGTCTTCGACTTCACCAGCATAGCCCAGAAGCAAACGTGCCTGCCCGACCAGATCAAGACCTACATTCATCAGCGCCATTTCTTCTTCCAGAACCGGAGACTTGCCACACCATTCAGCCAGTCTTTGTCCCAAAATCACGCAATTATCCCCAAGCCTCAGAAGATATTCAAATAACATTTCATTATCGTTCATAATCATGTCCTGCTTCATCAGTCCTACATATGCCCAACTTCTTCGGGGATATTGTAAAATGTTGGATGGCGGTATGTTTTGTCATCATTCGGATCATAAAAAGAGCCACGATCTTCAGGTTTGGACGCCACAATATTCGATGTTTTCACCACCCAGATGCTCAGACCTTCACTGCGCCGCGTATATACGTCACGAGCATTGGTCAGAGCCATTTCGTCATCCGACGCATGCAAGCTGCCTGCATGTTTATGGTGCAATCCGTTTTTGCTACGGATAAAGACTTCGTATAGAGGGAGTTCGTTTTCAGTTTTTGTCTCAGACATATCATTCATCCTTCTTAGGCAGCTGCTTGAGCCGCAGCCCGTTTCTTTTTCTTTTCGGCATAGGCAAGAGCGGCATCGCGCACCCATTTGCCGCCCTCATGTGCATCCCGTCGGGTCTGCAACCGCTCGCGGTTACAAAGACCGTTACCGGCAACCACATTGCGGAATTCGTCCCAGTCGATTTCACCCCAGTCATAGGATTGTGTCTCTTCATTCCAGGCCAGCTTGTCATCAGGGATTTTCAGCCCCAGAAATTCAGCTTGCGGAACAGAGGCATCAATAAAACGCTGACGCAATTCATCATTGGACGTGCGTTTGATTTTCCATTTCATGGACTGGCTTGTATGGTCACTGTTCTTATCGTGAGGACCGAACATCATCAGGGCGGGCCACCACCAGCGATCCAGCGCATCCTGCGCCATGGCTTTTTGCTCAGGCCTTCCCTGTGCCATGGTCAACATGATCTCGTAACCTTGGCGTTGATGGAAACTTTCTTCCTTACAGATTTTTACCATGGCCCGGGCATATGGCCCGAAAGAACACCGGCATAAAGCAATCTGGTTTGTAATTGCAGCACCATCCACCAGCCAACCGATTGCGCCAACATCGGCCCAGTTCAAAGTTGGATAGTTGAAGATGGAAGAATATTTTGCTTTACCGCTATGAAGTTGCTCATACAGCTCATCCCGGCTAGTTCCAAGCGTTTCGGTCGCACTATACAGATACAAACCATGGCCGCCTTCATCCTGAATTTTCGCCATCAGGATAGCTTTACGCTTCAGTGACGGTGCCCGTGTCAGCCAGTTTCCCTCTGGCAGCATACCGACAACTTCGGAATGTGCATGCTGCGACATCTGCCGAACCAGCGTTTTCCGATAGCCATCAGGCATCCAGTCTTTGGGTTCGATTTTAATTTCAGCATCAATCTTTGTCTGAAATTCTTCTTCCAGTTTCGCAATTTCTGCGTCTGATACACTCACGTCTGTCCTCCACTAAAGCTGTAAACCTGCGGCTTGAGGTCAATATGATACATAATTTTTAATAAATCAATAAAATTTGTATCATATGAAATTATTTTCTACCAATCCCACTAAAAACAAGCATCCCCTTGAAAAATCTCCGAAGGTCAGTATGTTTTGCAGAGCAACATCCTGCTATCCAGATACCTGCGACAAAAAGGACCTTTAATGAAACCGACCCCTCAAGACCTTTTCAAAAGGAACATTGAATGGGCCGCACAGAAACTGGAGGGGGATAAAAATTTCTTCAGCAGGCTCGGCGATATCCAGAAACCCAAATATCTATGGATCGGGTGTTCAGACAGCCGCGTACCTGCCAACGAGATTGTCGGCATGGATCCGGGTGAGTTATTTGTTCACCGAAATGTTGCCAATATCGTCCCGCATAGTGATGCCAACTGTCTAGCCGTTATCCAGTACGCCGTCGAGGTACTGGAGGTCGAGCATATTATTGTTACGGGTCACTATAATTGCGGCGGTATCCGGGCTGCGCTTGAAGCCCGTGATCTGGGTCAAATTGACAACTGGCTGGCTAATATCAAGCTCATCTATAAAGCCCATTACGACGAAATCATTGCCTTACCCACCGAACAGGAACAGATTGACCGTCTTTGTGAGTTAAATGTGATCGAACAGGTCAGCAATGTCGCCAATACATCAATTGTCCAAAAAGCATGGCGACACGGCAACGAGCTGACCATTCACGGCTGGGTCTACAGCCTCAATGACGGCCTGCTGCGGGATTTGAAAGTGGATATCGACAGCACACAAAAAGTTCACCCGGCCTTCAAGATCAAGAACGACATGCAAAGCGCATAGCTCGCAACGTCTGCTATGCAACGGCGCTTTGCCGATGTGATAATGCATATCCCCTGCTGCGCAGTAATTCCTGATCACGGATTATTAGAGACCGCACCGCATTGGCAGCATTTGCACTATCCCCATATTTTATCTTCTCCACAATCAACCGATACCAACGCGCCGCACCAGAGTAATTGCCTGCCTGAGCCAGTTGTACCAAATGACAATAATCAAGGATCAATCTAACAGCCTCACTTGAGCGGATCAAAAACTCGTTCCCGCAATTTTCAAGCAAGGCCAGATGGAAACCGGTTTCCAGCTCGTGAACCTTTGCAACATCCCTGTCTTCCCATGCATATTCCATGGTACGGCACAGTTTTTCCAGTTCCTGGATCTTTGCAATTTTATCCGATCTATCGGTAATCAGTCGCGCAGCTTCAGGTTCAACCAACGCCCTGATTTCAAGAAGCTGCTGAACCATCTGCACGTTCAGGGTTTTCACCGGATGCCACGCCAACACATCAGGATCCCACATATGCCAGAATTCGCGTGCCCGGACCCGGGTTCCGGCCCGCTGTTTTGCCTCTAGCAGGCCTTTGGCCGACAACACACGAAAGGCTTCACGAATTGCCGTCCTGCTACCGTTAAAACGCGCAATAAACTCGGCCTCGTTCGGCAGCCGCTCCCCTTGCCTATAAACACCGCTTACAATATCGCGCCCAACGCCGTGAACAACCCTGCCATGAATACCGGTATGTGCGTAACGTCTATTTACCCGAACAAACATTAATTCAGTCCCCCAAAGTCAGTATATTTTCAGCACCCCCTTATTTTATTATCTTTCAGACATATAAAAATCAATAGTTATAATTATGGTTTTTAATTAAATAATTTATCAGTCGAGCCTATATTCGCCATATAATAGCATTTATTATCTGATTATCGGCTATTTAGTCTGATGGGCCAAAAACCCTAAAACTGATTTTTGGTAAGGAATACTACTTTGCGCCCCCATCCCCATACATGCCAGTGCTGCCGTAGCGGACGCATATTCCAGCGCAGTATGAAGGCTACTTCCATCATCCAGAGCCGCAGCAAAAGCACCGATAAAGCTATCCCCTGCTGCGGTTGTATCTACGGCTTCAACAGCGAAAGCATCGACGCTCAAAAGATCACCGTCTTTCACCGCCACAGCCCCGCTGGGCCCTAATGTAAGAACACAACACAGATCATAATCAGCAGATAAACGCGCCGCCAAATCCACCGGTTTTAAATGTTGCAAGCCATACTGGGCTGCGACCCTTGCGGCTTCACCCTCGTTCACAATCAGGTAGTCAAGATCGTGCAAGGCCGATTTGGGAAGGTCCGAAGCGGGTGCCAAATTCAACAGGGTTGTCATGCCTTCCGCCCGCGCCCGTGCCAACAGCCGCCAGTTTTCTTGCGCAGGTATTTCCATTTGCAGCAACAAGATATCTTTTTTGTTCAGAAAATCTTGCGGCACCTGTTCCGAAATAGCCGCCTTGTTAGCACCGGAGCTGACCACGATACTATTTTCAGCATCCGCAGCCACCCAGATAGAGGCGCAACCTGTTGGCCTGTCTGTTGCTACCACAGCATCAAGCCCAACCCCGTCATTGCGCAGCAAGGCAAGCGCCGGATCCGCATTCGCATCGGCTCCGACGCACCCCGCCATATGAACATCGGCCCCGGCCCGCCGGGCTGCCAATGCCTGATTGGCCCCCTTGCCCCCCGGCACCTGAATATAGCCATCAGCCAACACAGTTTCTCCGCCTACGGGAAGTGCCGTCATCTGGTAAACCTGATCAATATTGATGGAGCCGAAAACGACAATCATGGCATTACTCTCAAAACAGTTTTACCCAACCTACACCAGAGGCTTATCCTTTGCCCATACCGCCAGTAAAAACTTTCTCGTTCATCAAACGTTGGCTGGCGACAAGGAACACAAGCCCCGGTATCGAGATGATCAGCGTCAAAGCCGCCGATACTGGATCCAGCGCCCCGCCGCCGCTAATCTTGGTAAAGAGCAAAGTTGCCAATGTATCCACCTGTCCCTGCCCCATATAGAAGGTGAGCAAGAATATATTGGTGGAGATCAAAACCGAAAACAGGGATGCTGCCAATATTCCGGGCATGACAAGCGGTAACTCCACATGCCACAAGACCTGCAAACGACTGGCCCCAAGCAAGTTTGCCTGCTCCAGCACCCCGTTATCAAGCTCGCCATATATACTGGTGAGCATGCGAATCATATAGGGGAGGACCGGCACCATATGGGCAAGCACGATTGCCAGCAAGTTCCCTTGCAGCCCCATTTGCAAAAAGATCAGCAGCATGCCAATACCCACCACAATTTCCGGTACAATCAAAGGGGTCAGCAAGAAAAGCTCAACAACCGCCTTGCCCCTGAATTGCCAGCGGGCCAATACGCGGGCTGCGGGCAGGGCAATCAGTAATGACAAACAGGTAACCAAGGCCGCAATCAGCACCGTATTTCCCACAGCGGGCACCACCCGTGAGACCGGATCAAGGATATAGTCCCATGCAATTGGAACCCGCACCGTATCGCGCTTTTCCCACCACCAGATGGTCGGCAGCAAATCCGGCCAGCCCCAGCGAAAAGCGACTGATGCTATTGCCAACGGAACAAAGGGGCCGATGATCGCTGTCAGAATAAATAGCAAGAACAGACGTTGCCAGATGGAGAGGGATCTCATATACGCCCCCGCTTTCTCTCCAACTGCCGATAGAACCACAAGTATGCCAGCAGACACGCCCCTGAAATCACACTGATCACCGTTACAATCGCCATCGCTTGTGGCCGCTGGCTGAAATCGGAGCTGTCAAACAGACGCCATGCTTCAACGGGAAGGGTTGTCGGATACCCCGCCCCCAGAATAAACGGCACTTCAAAAGCCCCGAAATTGAAGGCAAAAACAATCACCGTGCTGCTGACCAGCGCCGGCATCAGCCGTGGCAAGGTCACATGCCAGAATATCTGCAGGTTTGAGGCTCCCAGCAACCGTGCATTTTCCGCTCCCTCTCGCCCCACTACCAGTAGATTTGAGTATAGCATCAATGTCATAAACGGCACCTGTTTCCACAGATACACACTCATGACCCCCCAACCGGCGGGGCTTTGTAAAAGTCGGGGGAAATCGCCGGGGCTCCCGATCCAGCCCAGTAAAAAAAACAGGCGCGCAAACAACCCGCCATTGGCAAATAGCAAGATAACGAGGCTAACCCCGACCAGATAAGGAACCACCATGGGGATTTTATACAAGAACAAAGCCAGCCCCCGTGCCTTGAATGTCTTCGCCAATAGCAAACTGAACAGTAACGACAGACCGGCACCGATTATGGTCGGCGTCAATGCGTAATAAAAGCTCAGCCCCAGCGCCTGCCAAAATCCGTCATCCAGAAAAAGGGCTTCATAATATTTCAAAGTCGGGAAAAGCGTTATACCATATTGCGGCGCGTAGCCCAGACTTTGAATAACTGTGAGTATAAAGGCGCCAAAGAACAGAATAGCCAGAAAAGCAATCGCAGGAAAAATGCCGGCGATTGCGATCAGCTTTCTGTATCTGAAACCTGTTGATGCCATAAAAATCAGCTTCCTTGCATGGCTTTCTCGACAATGTCCTCAAACGGAGCATCAGAGCCTTTCTCGATGTAAGAGGCCCATATCTTCTTGATCACCTTCACCAGTGAGGCATTGGTATCGGCCACCGCTGCCGCCGACAACTCGGCTGCGCTAACACCATAATGTGACGGCGAGGCCGCAACGACAGCATCCTGATCAGTCTTTGACAATTTTGCCATATCTGCGCCAAGCGGATAGCCGATTTCTTTCAATTTGGAGATTTGCAAATCAACCGATGACATCAAATTCGCTAAAACCAGCGCGGCTGCCGGATGGGGGGAGTTTTCAGGAATTGCCAGAAAATTCTTGTTCTTGATCATACCTGATTTGGGAAAAATGATTGTCTCTGTGGTCTCAGGGAAAGCACCGCTTTCACGTAAATTTGCCACCAGATACAAACCAAACTCGCAGCCCATATCAATTTCACCGTTATTATACAGGGCCTGCAATGCGGCCTGATTTTGCGGATAAATGGGATTTTCTCCCCCAAGCAACATAGGCTCGATACGCTTCAGATACTCAAAACCGGGCTTCACCAATGCCGCAAAACTGGCAGCGGTAAAATCTTCAACCGGTTTCTGAAAATCTGTGAAACCAGCACCTGACGGGTTAAATGCGTACAAGACCGATTGCACAAATGTATTGCCCACATAGTGAGGTGGCTTCACATAGGTAAAACGACCTTTATTCTGTGACAACCAGCTTTCAAGTTCTGAAAAATCGGCAGGAGCCGCAGCCCGTGGCAGGCGACTTGTATCCACGTAACAGACATATTGCTCCCCCGACCACGGCATTTCGCGCGCTTTCGTTGCTGTGCCAAAATCTGACAGGTTCAACTGCGCGGCTGGTTTGGAGGCGTCAAATTCGAAATTTACCGAATTTGGCAACTTGTCTGCAAATGATCCGAACAGGGCATTTTGTTTGGCCAGCGCATAGAAATTATCACCGTTCAGCCAGATCATATCAACACTGCCCTCGCCCAAACCGCGACCAGCCTGTTTTTCGGTTAGCACCAGATCAACAGCCTCGCGGGTTCCGGCGATACGGGTTGTTTTAAGCGTAATTCCTTTAGCTTTCATCTGCGGTACAACAAACCGGGAAATCCAGCTATTAAGCCGCTCGCTTCCCCCCCAATGGAACCAGTTAACCTCGCCTTCGCTTTGTGCCTGATGCTCCACTTGTTCCCAGGACAATTTACCGGCCAGAAATTGTTTGCGGAACTTGTCTGCGCTCATATCCCTGGCAGAAGCTATCGGGGCCGTTGCGATCATCAGGCCGAGAGCAAAACTTACTGTGGTTTTAGAAATCATTATTACTTTCCATTTAGCTGAAATTAACTGGCCGGCAAAGGCCATACATGGGTGGAAGAAAAAGAAAGAGTTACCCTCTCTCCTGCTTCGAATTTTACGCGGCTATTATTTCGGGCAAATAGAAAACCAGTTGCCACTGCGATTTTATAGGAAATAAATCCGCCTTGATAACGGATATCCTGAACGGTTCCGGACAGCCGGTTTTCTACAATTATTGTCTGCCCATCAGCAGGCAACACGTCGATATGCTCAGGCCGGATCATCAGGGTGATCGTCGGATTTTGCGCCATATCCATCGGTGCCACAAAGGTAATATCTCCAAATTCAGAACGGGCAACACCGGCAGCAATCAGAGTTGCCTCAATCAGATTACTGGCCCCCATAAAATCGGCAACCGCGCGCGCTACGGGTCGTTCGAACACATCCGCCCCGGTCCCTTGCTGCAAGACCTGACCGCCAGCCATCACGGCCACCTGATCGGACAGCATTAGTGCCTCTTCCTGATCATGGGTCACAAAAAGCGTTGTTAGGCCCATATCCTGCTGGATACCCCGAATAAAATCTGCCATTTCTGCTCGCAAATTGGCATCCAGATTCGATAAAGGCTCATCGAGCAGTAAGATATCTGGCTCCAGTACCAATGTACGGGCCAAGGCAACCCGCTGCCGCTGCCCGCCAGACAATTCGTGGGGAAAACGGTCCTGTAATCCGTACAAATGAGTTCGCTCAATGATCCATGACAGCTTTTCCGTAATATTTGCGGCAGAAACCTTTTTCATGCGCAAACCAAAGGTAATGTTTTTGGCGACCGTCATATGCGGGAACAGGCCGAAACTCTGAAAAACCATCCCCACATGCCGCTGCCGGGCTTCAAGATCATCAAGGGAATACCCCTCAAACATAATTTTGCCTGACAGTAAATCCGTTAATCCGGCAATCATGCGTAAAGTTGTGGTTTTGCCGGAGCCGGATGCGCCCAGCAAGGCCATCATCTGGCCCTTGCCCAAAACAAGAGACACCGGCCCTATTTTCTCGCCATTATCAAACGCGGCTACTGCCGCGTCCAGTCTCAAACCACTCATAAACAAACGCCACCCCGTTGAAGTCAGGACAATTTACCTGTTTTTTCACATTAATCCTGTCAAAAAGATGTGATCATGGAAATGTTGCTAGAAACAGCCTCTGATAAACATCAACTATACTTATTAATAGCATCAGAACTATCAATTTGATTTATTGCTTGGTCGCTTTCATAATCCGCTCACATTAAACGGATACATAATCCTTCATCTATCAAGTAACTCGAGGAAAATAGAATGAGTGCGAATTCAGATTTCGTATATAACCGTACATATCGTGGCAAAGTCCGGGCCCTCGTCCTGGATTGGAGCGGAACTACAGCAGACGCCTATGTAATTGCTCCTGCTGTGGTTTTTGTTGAAGTGTTCAAAAATAAAGGCGTTGAAATTTCAATGCTCGAAGCGCGCGGACCTATGGGATTGCGCAAAGACCTGCATATTAAAATGCTGACAGAAAATCCTGTTATCCGCGAGCGCTGGAAATCGATCAAAGGCAGCTATCCAACGCAAGATGACGTGGATGCCATGTTCAAGGAATTTGTTCCGGCGCAAGTAGCCGTATTGCCTGAATATTCAGACCTGCTGCCTGGCGTTGCAGAGGTCACCCAAAAAATGCAAGCGGACGGCATCAAAATCGGTGTCTCAACGGGCTTTACCCGTCCAATGGTAGATGTTTTGCTGGCAGCCGCACAGAAACAGGGCTTTAACCCGGACGCAACAGTCGCCGGTGACGAAGTTGAAAATGGCGCACGGCCAAAGCCCCATATGGTTTACAAGAACATGGACCTTCTGGATGTCACAACAATCCAGTCTGTTGTCAAAGTGGACGACACCACGTCAGGTATTGGTGAAGCCTTGAACGCAGGTTGTTGGGGGGTTGGTGTGGCGCGCTACAGCAACTACATGAATATCAATACACTTGAAGAAGCCGAAACATTGTCAGCCGATGAAATCGAACGACTGACAGAAGAGACGCGCGAGCTTTTGCGCAAAGCTGGCGCCCATTACGTAATTGACAGCATCGTTGAACTGCCTGCGGTTATCGACGATATCAATGCCCGTCTGGCCCGCGGCGAAAAACCATAACCGCCAATCAAACGCATAAAAACCTGTGTTCCGTAACATGTCGGAACACAGGTTTTTATGCAATATCAACTATTCAGTAATTTCGTTGACCAGATTAGCCCCGCGAGAGGCCATAAAATACAGCCCCATATAATGGGTGATACCTTGCGGGTGCGCTGCTACGGCTGGCAATCCAGCATCCAGTGCCACGTCTTTGGGCAGATCATAGGTTGAACAACCCTTGTCATAGACATGAATATTTTCCAGTCCGGGCATCATGTCATGATTGCGGGCACTTAAACTGGTCAGAACAAAGTCCATCACACAGATATCGGTACAGATACCGACAACCAGTATATCCGTTAGCGCGTTATCCCTAACCCAGTTCACAACTGCATTTTCGCCATCAGCACCGAAAGCACCGATAAATCCGTTAATGCAGTCTTTTCGGACAAGGGTTGCGTTGCTGTCCCCTTCGAGCCATTTCAATTCCGGTACCAGCTCTTCTTCGCCGGTTCCGCTTTCACAGTGGGGGGGATAGGGTGGTTCGGGTTTACCCGGAACATGGGTATCCAGAAAGGCCAGAACCGGCCAACCTTGCCCGCTGAACAGACGCGCTAAGCGGTCGGTTTCAGAAACCATGACCGACACCTGATCATTGGGCACCGGCGGGGCGAGATTCCCCGCCCCAACCGTTGCAAAACCATTGACTTCATCCACAATGACCAGCCCAACACGGCCAGTATCCGAGCCCAGCTTCAACGGCCCGAATGCCAGCGGCATTACATCAGCCAAAGCTTCAGTTATCTTGTTGCTTTGCATCTGTCCCTCTTTTCAGTCTGTCGCAAATGCACCTATGCACATTGTGGAGACGGGGCAATCAATCCCAGTGCTTTTTCCACATTCAGCGTGCCGCCGCCAGTTTTACCAATATACATATTCATGGCGACATGGTGATCTTCTTTGCTGATGCTGGCTTTTCCGGTTGGAATATCAAAAGACAATCCGGCCATCCCGTCGATCAGGGCTTCTTTATCAACTTTACCGCCGCGCTCCATACCCGCTTTAACCGCCATCAGGGAATTATAATGGGTCATCACATAGAAAGAAACCACAGCATCAGCCCCTTCACGTTTGCGAATTTTAGCAACGAAATCCTGCACGCCGGGCTCGGTTGAATTGGCAACCATAGGCAGACCCGCATACATACCCTCGCCTTTACCCGGGCCAAATGCCCCCAGATAAGTTTCGGCAAAGCCAAGGAAGGCGATGGTCACCTTTTTCATCAGACCAAATTCTTCTGCCTGCTTGATGAAGGTAATACCATCGGCACCGGGAAGGGCAAATAACAGAATTTTCGCACCAGAATCAGCAATTTTCCGAATAACTGACGAAAAGTCCTTAACGCCAAACGGCGTGTATTCTTCGCCCAAAGACGTGCCGCCCACCTGTTTGATCATTTCGCCGGCAGCCTTGAACATGTTGCGGGGCCAGACATAATCTGCACCAAACATATAATAACTGCTGCCAATTCCTGCATCTTTCAAGTACGGAATAAGCGGAGCCGTATCCTGGTTGGGAACCGTGTTGAACGAGAACAGATAGCGGTCACAAATACCGCCTTCATAATTGGTCGCATAAAGAAGCGGTGTTTTTAGCCGCTTCATTGTCCCCGCCATGGCATCACGGGCCGCTGATGTGATCGGGCCGGAGACGGCCATCGCGCCATCGCGCTGAATAACTTTACGGGCCCGCTCAACCGATGTTTTAGGGTCGGTTTTGTTATCTTCATACAGAATTTCAACCGTGTGGCCGAGAATACCGCCAGCTGCATTGATTTCAGCTGCGGCAAGATCAAGGCCCATTTGCGCCTGTTTACCAAACAATTCCAACCCGCCAGAGAAAGGTTGCACCGCACCGATTTTTATTGTCTTTCCTGCGGCAATTGCCGGCAGACCAATCACGCCAGTCGCAGCTGCGGCTGTTGCTGATACCAGAAGTTTTCTTCGTGTTACTTTTATCATAGCCAACCCCCAAAATTTATTCGTTTACAAACAATAATATTTCATAAAAAATGAAACTTATCCAGACTTCAATGGCGATCTTTATGTCGAAATTTGTTAGAACTGCAAGCAAGCAAACTAAAAATACGATAGTTTTTCAATTTTTAGGGCCAAAAACAGGGAAATTCTTTTGTGCACTTATATTTTTTCATTCGCTCACCAATAAATTAAACAATAAACCTGTTTGCCTACTTATGTTTATGAGTCCCCCTTATGCCGTTTCTTGACATTCAATCCATTACCAAGAGATTCGGGGGCTTGAAAGCCGTCGATAATTTCTCTTTTTCTACCCCAAAAGGCAGCCTGACGGCAATTATCGGGCCTAACGGATGCGGAAAATCCACCCTGTTCAATCTGATCAGCGGTACCTTTAGCCCCACCAGCGGCACCCTTTATCTGGATGGCGAGGATATCACATCCCTTGATGCGCAAGAAATTGCCCGCCGTGGGGTTGGTCGCAAATTTCAGGTTCCTGCTATTTTCCCGGAGCTCAGCGTATTTGAAAACCTGAAAGTCCCCACGTTATCTCCGGCCTTTAAAAAGCGATCCACGACAAAAAAACGCTCACTGGATGACATCCTGTCTTTTATCCGGCTTACCGAAAAAAAGGACATTTCCGCCGAGACGCTCTCGCACGGGGAAAAACAATGGCTGGAAATCGGCATGATACTGGCGCAGGCCCCCAGCTTGATACTCCTTGATGAGCCAACAGCAGGCATGACCGCTACGGAGACATCCGCCACAGCAGAACTGATCAAGGACATTAGCAGAGGTGGCGATATCACCATTTTGGTAATTGAGCATGATATCGGTTTTATCAAGCAGCTCGATTGCCCGTTGACGGTCATGAGCAAAGGGAAAATTCTGAAATCGGGTAGTTTTCAAAGCATCCGCGCCGACATGGAAGTTCAGGAACTGTATTTTGGCAAAGGGATCACGCCCCATGCTTGACCTGATTGATGTCACCGCAGGCTATGGGGACGCCCTTGTCCTCAAGCAATTTTCAGCGACAATCCGCAAAGGGCATATCACCGCCCTGATGGGCCGTAACGGTATGGGCAAGACAACCTTGTTAAAAGCAATCATGGGATTAATACCGGTCCGCGCGGGCCAGATATTACTGGATGGAAAGCCTTTGCAAAACTTGCCGACCTACCAGATTTCCAAAGCCAATATTGGATATGTCCCGCAAGGGCGCGAGGTCTTTGATGCGTTTACAGTCAATGAGAACTTGCGTCTGGCAGCTCTTGGCTCATCCCTCGAAAATCTGGAATTGTTACCGCAAATTTTCAACTGGTTTCCGATCCTTGAAGAACGGCTAAATCAAAAAGCCGGTACATTCTCAGGCGGGCAGCAACAAATTCTGGCCATTGCCCGCAGCCTGATGACGGCCCCCGATATCCTGTTGCTGGATGAGCCTACGGAGGGCATTCAACCCAGCATCGTTCATGATATCGCCATGCAGCTAAAACAGATCGCCATCGAGACCGGACTAACCATTCTGCTGGTCGAACAAAATGTCGATATGGTCAAAACCATGGCCGACACCATCCTGTTTATGGAAAATGGAGAGATGAAAGCACACTGTTCCATCGATACGCTGCGCGATGACGATCGTCTCCTTCATCAGTATTTAAGTATTTAGGGGCGGCTGGACATGGATATTCTCATCGCTCTGGTTGATGCCAGTTCCTACATTCTCATTCTGGTGATGATCGCACTGGGCCTGATGATCATATTTGGCATGATGGGGGTCATCAATATGGCCCATGGCGAGCTGTTTATGATCGGTGCCTATGTCATGGTTCTCACCCAGTCTGCCGGGCTGCCCTTTATTGCAGGGCTACTGATCGCACCCATTATTGTCGGATTTCTGGGGCTGATTATCGAAACATTGCTGATCCGCCATATCTACCACCGGCCACTGGATACCATATTGGCAACATGGGGACTTTCCATCGCCCTGAAACAAGGAATTGTCCTGCTGTTCGGACCTGAATCCCAAAGCATTGCAAGCCCCATAGATGCAACGCTGATCATCGGGGATTTCTCATACCCCGCCTACCGCCTGATGATAATGGGAATATCCCTGTTATTGATCGGGGGCACTTTCTGGTTGTTCCTGAAAACCGATTTCGGCCTGATGGCACGGGCGGTTATTGCCCGCCCCGACACAGCGGCAACCCTTGGCATCAATACCCGCCGCATGTACCGGTGGAGCTTTGTCATCGGCGCGGCATTGGCAGGTCTCGCCGGTGCCCTTGTCGCACCCATCATCAGTGTTGATCCGCAAATGGGGCTGGGTTACCTGATCCCCGGTTTCCTGTCTATTCTGGTAGGCGGTGCCGGACCGTTGGCTGGCGTTCTGATCGGTGGCGGTGCCGTGGGCGGCACCACCAGTTTGCTCACTGTCTGGATTTCCCCTGTAGCAGCCCAAATCGCCGTTTTCATTCTGGCAATCCTGATCATTCGCCTCAGACCCGATGGTATATTGGGGGTCCGCCATGAAAAATAATGCTCTGCTTATCTGTGTCTTTGCGGCATTGGCCATTGCCCCGATATTTCTGGGAGACTATTGGGTCAGCCAGCTCAATTATTATCTGATCTATGGTCTGTTTGCCCTGTCGCTGTCGCTTGTCTGGGGCTATGGCGGTATCCTGTGTTTCGGGCAAGCCATCTTTTTCGGCACTGGTGCCTATGTGATGGCGATAACGACAAAGGGTATGATTTCCCCATATCTTGCCAATTTTTATCTGGGGTTGATATTTGCGGTTATCGTCGCGGCAGCATTTGCGGCCCTGCTTGGCTATTTCCTGTTTGCCGGCAAAGGGATCAGCGGCCCCTATCTTGCCATTGTCACCCTTGCCATTGCCATTGTGCTTGAACGGTTGATGAGCAACTGGTACGCCCTTGGCGGCTATAATGGCCTGCTTGATATTCCGCCGATCAATCTAGGAGCCTTCGGTGTCAGCTTCGAGATTTGGGATACAATTCCAGCCTTTTACATATTATGGACAGTCGTTTTCGCGGTTGCCCTCGGCCTCGGCTGGCTGGTCCAGTCCGATTTCGGAATAGTGCTCACCGCCCTTAAAACCAATCCTGACCGGCTGCCCTATTTCGGCTTCAGTGCCTTGCACATAAAGGTGAAAACATTTGCCTTGAGTGCGGCCATAGCAGCATTGGCTGGGGCATTATTCGTGACCATCGACGGTTTCGCCTCCCCCACCCTGATCGGTTTCACCTTATCGACCGAGGTTCTGATCTGGGTCGCCATTGGCGGCAAAGAGGTCTTAATGGCCGCGTTTCTGGGTGCCATCGTAACCCGCTTTGCCGAAAGCTGGCTGTCAGAGATATTCGGCGATTACTGGATTTTAATCCTCGGGCTGGTTTTCATGGCAAGTGTCGTCCTCCTCCCCAAAGGATTAATAGCAACACCACTTCAAGCTCTGGCCCGAAAGCTCGGCTTCAAGGCGCATTAGAGCGCAATTTTGCAGTCTCCTGATCATTTACCGCACAGGTTTCAGGGTCAATGCTGACAAAAAACCGTTTGGCTGCCTGATCAACAGTGTAATAACCCAGTGCCACGTCTTTTGCCACCTTCGCAGGGTCTCGTGCCGCAGGGTGCCCAAAACCACCGCCCCCCGGGGTCGAGACAGAAATACTGTCGCCAACCGTAATCTGGATATCCTGATCCTTTGATAAATGCGGCGGCACATAGTCACCGGATTTTGTGCGAACCATAACCGTATTCACACCACCATCCTCCCCGCCCAAAGCCCCCAGCGGGCCGTAGCGACCATGATCCATAACCATTGAGGCCCGCGCAGTTCCACGCAGCAGTCTGATTTTGTAATTCACCCCGAAACCACCGCGATACTCTCCCGCGCCGCCAGAGCCTTCATGCAGGGAATATTCTTCGAACAATATGGGGTAATATTGTTCCATCACTTCGATCGGCGGGGTTTTTGAAATTCCGATTGTTGAACAGCCATTGGTTAAGCCATCGGCGCCGCGATAGCCTCCGTAGCCACCGCCCGAGATCACATACATCACATAGGCCTTGCCCTTGTCAGAATCAAAACCGCCCACAGCCAAATTTCCAGATGTCCCCGCAGGGGCAGCAAACAGCAAATCGGGAATCACATCCACCAGCGCGTTAAAGACGGCCTCGGCAATCCGCTGGCTAACTTCGGCGGCACAGCCAGACACAGGGCGCGGGTATTTCGCATATAGAAAAGTACCCTCCGGATCGGTGACTTTTAACGGCTCGAACGTGCCTGAATTGATGGGAACTTCGGGAAAAATATGTTTGATTGCCAAATAGATAGATGATTTCGTAGTTGCAATAACTGAATTCATTGGCCCCATGCAGGGCGCGCTTGATCCTGACATGTCAAAATGCAATTCATCCCCTGCGACTTTAATCTTCATGTCAATTTTCAACGGCTCGTTCACAACACCGTCTGAATCCACATATGAAATACCCTGATAATCGCCATCGGGAATATTCGATATCTTGGCGCGCATTTGCTCGGACGCGCGGGCTTTCAGCTCCTTTATGGCGGCGCTAACCGTCTCTTCGCCGTATTTGTCCAAAAGGTCGGTTAGCCGTTGATCGCCCACTTTCAAGGCCGCAGCCTGTGCCTTGATATCTCCGATCCGTTGATCTGCAATTCGAATATTTGACAGGATAATGGACAATATTTCTTCATCCAGCACGCCTTGTTTGAACAGTTTGACCGGCGGCAAGCGCAATCCTTCCTGTTCAACCTCTGTCGCGTTGGCTGAAAATCCGCCCGGAACCATCCCGCCCAAATCCGGCCAATGACCGGTATTGGCCAGCCATGACCATAACTTTCCCTTATAGAAAAAAGGCCTGACAAATTTCACATCCATCAGATGCGTTCCGCCAAGATAGGGATCATTGACGATATAAACATCATCGGGCTGAACGTTATGGGCGCGTTCAATGACCGCTTGCGTGGAGAACTGCATGGTACCGACAAAAACCGGCAGACCGAGTTCTCCTTGCGCAATCAGCTCGCCGGTATCAATGGCATATATCCCGTCAGAGCGATCAAGGGCTTCTGAGATAACCGGACTGAATGCTGCGCGAACAAAGGCCAGATCCATCTCGTTACACACCTGAATAAGGCCGTTCTGAATTACTGCGAGAGTGATGGGATCAAGAGCGCTCATTGGCAAACCTCCACAATCAGATTACCGATTTCATCTTGCCGAACCCGATTACCCGGCTCCACCACGATAGTGGTATCGAGCTGGTTGATAATGGCAGGCCCCGTCAGGTCGAGGTCCAGCGGTAAAAATTTGCGGGTATAGACAGGTGTCTCGTGCCACTGGCCGTCAAACATAACCTGCCGCGTGCTTTCTTGTGCATCAGACAGCGTGCTTTTTTGGGCATCCCCCATCAGGGAGGACAGGCTCAAACTGTTGCGGCGGCCAATAACAGCCGTATGAACATTAACCAGAACGGCTTTGATTTCAGGAAGTTCAACGGCAAATCTAGCCCAGTAAACCTCGTCAAACCGCTTCTGCAATTCATCAATGCTGACATCCGGACCACTAATATCAACGGCGAGCATATGGCTTTGCCCTTGAAATTGCATATCGGCAGTATACAGGAAAATCAGCTCTTCGGTTGCCACATTATCGCGCTCGATCATTCGCTTGCCATCTTCGATCTGGTGCAAGATCATTTCTTGCACCACAGAGATTTCCAGCGATTCCAGCGGTAAGTTGATGGTATTGACAAAATCATGACGTAAATCCGACACCACACATCCAAGCGCATTGGTAATGCCGGGTTTTGCGGGCAGGACCACTTTCGGAATGGACAACTCTTTCGCCAACGCCAAGCCGTGTAATGGCCCTGCGCCGCCAAAGGCAAACAGGGCAAAATCGCGCGGGTCATGCCCCCGCGACAGACTGACCATGCGAATGGCCCCTGCCATCTTGTTATTGGCAACGTGCAAAATAGCCGTCGCAACCTCGGTCGCGGTCATATTGAAATGCGCGCCGATTTCAGCCTCGAAAATTTCATGGATTTCATCGAGCGATACCAGATGATCTACCGATAGCAATGCCTCTGGATCAAGACGGCCCAACACCAGATTGGCGTCAGTGATCGTTGGCTGCACGCCGCCGCGCCCGTAGCAAATAGGTCCGGGCGACGCCCCTGCACTTCTTGGGCCGACTTGCAGCATACCGGCATCATTGACGAACGCGATAGAGCCGCCACCGGCACCGATGGTGTGCACATCAACCATTGGAACATGGATCGGCATCCCGTATTCCAGATCAAGCTCTGAGGTAACCTGCGGAACACCGTCCTGCACCAGTCCCACGTCTGAACTGGTTCCGCCCATATCATAGGTAATCACTTTATCTATTCCTGCGGCCCGGCAGGTTGCCGCCGCCGCCATCACCCCCGAGGCAGGCCCCGACATCACGGTACTGACCGCAGTTTCTGCAACGATGGACGCCGCCATACTGCCGCCATTCCCCTGCATCACCAGCAAATCATGGGCAAAACCCTGCTCGGTCAATTCTGACTGCAACCGGGAGATATACCGGTCAAGGACCGGACGGATGGCCCCGTTAATCGCCGCCGTTGTGCCACGCTCATATTCTCTGTACTCAGACAATATCTCGTGGCCTGCGGTTACATATGAATTGGGCCAAAGCTTCTTTGCAATTTCCAGCGCCCGCCTTTCATGAGACGGATTTTTATAAGAATGCAGGAAATGGATCACCAGACTTTCAACACCGGCAGCAATCAAATCCAGGACTGCGCAGCGAACCGCCGCCTCGTCCAAGGCAATAACAATATTCCCGTTGGCATCTATCCGTTCGGGCACTTCGAGCCGCACATCACGCGATATTAACGGCGTAAACTGCCCTTTCAGCCCATAAGGGCTGGGGCGGGTGCGCCGTCCCAGTTCCAGGCAATCACGAAACCCTTTTGTGGTAATCAACCCCACCTTGGCAATTTTGCGTTCCAGCAAGGCATTTGTCGTGGTGGTGGTCCCGTGATTGACGGCAGCCACAGTCGACAAATCGACCCCGACCTCCTGTATGGCTTTGATAACCCCGAAAGCCTGATTATCTGTCGTGGTCGGAACCTTGGTAATATCAATGGTTCCGGTTTCAGGGTCAGCCGAAATCAGATCGGTAAATGTACCGCCAACGTCAACCCCAATTACTCTAGCCGTCATACTGCGCCCCTATTTGCTAACGAAGTCCGTCGCGCTTGGAAATATCACTCACGGCAAGGCCGCCCAAGCGGGCATGAACCCGCCCGCCTGTCGTCATGACAAGGGCATATAAAATCTCGCCGCGTCTCGGCCCGTCAGGAAGTCCCACTTCCATGGCATCGAAATGACTCCGTACATAGGATGCGTCCTTGTGAGTTGTGGGAATTTCAAGACGCGCCCCCATATGACCAACCTTCTTGCTGGACGGGACAATGGCAAGAGCCTCACCCAAGGCTTCGCGCATGGCATATCCGCCTGCCACATGCCAGATGGCCCCATGTTCCAGCTCTCCGTCTTCACCAACAATCGCCCCTTTTCCATAACTGGTGATCTTGCTCCGATCCCCCCCAAGCGCGTCAATCAGCTGATTGGCAAGTTTAAGACCCAGCGGTTTTAACGCCTCCATCATCGGAGTGATATCTTCCACATAGCGGCCCGCATACGGATTTTCAATCACCACAACGATAGAGCCGCGAAGAATGGGCTCTGTGCGAACAGGACCGCCTTCATGATAGATTTCCTCGACCTGTGTCGATATTTTCCGAACCTTCACCATGTCACTCATGCCATCGCCCTTTTCATTAAAATAGTATCTGCCGACAGACTTCGCACCTCACCCTGCAAGGACAGATACGCGCCCTTTATTAGCCCTTGCGCCATAAAATGGCGCGCTGTCTTCAAGCCATTTTCCAATGCGCCATTTCGTGCATGCAAGCTTAACGCGCCAACCCCCACGGTTACCAGCATATCACCCAAATCGGTATTTTCATCAATGGAGCTAGCAGGCGCTTGTTCAATGGCCGGATCGTCAATCTTCACATCCCCTGCAATCAATGTCGCTGCCACATCTGCCAGCGCCGCGCTATCGGCAAGAACCGTCACCGCATCGGCAACCCCCGCAGAGAGTGAGCGCCCCCGCCAGCCGGATGTGGCAACCCCGCCCACATTATCTGCCGCAGATATGTGAATATCCGCGTTCAATTCAGGATGATCCAGATCATCAATGATGCCTGCGATAAAACCGGCATCTCTTTGCAAATAAAGGGCGATATCACCGCCATTATTCACATACAGTTTCTGTAAATTCCGCCCCGCCAGCATGGCCTTTAAGACTGCATCGGCAATAGCACCGGCAACGGCCGCCATTGGTGTCACAAAATGAGCCGTTGAGAAAGAGGTTGCGGCTAATACCATCTCGCTGCTCACAGGATTAAGTACCGGTCTTCCTGAACCTTCAACGGGCATTTTCAAAATATCCAGATCATCGACTACGCCTTGCAGAACCGTCTGGAAAAATACGGTACCTTGTTTATAGGCCGCAGCAACGTCATCCGCTGCACCGGTAGCCTCGGCCACAATATCAATGGGGCCATGTTGCAGATGAAGCCGCACCCCGTCCGCCATCACTTGCGCTGTTGCCTGCCCAACCATCAGGGCACATCCCTCGCAAGCCATTTAATGCTCTGTTTCTCAAGAATGTCTTCAAGGGGAACGATGCTGTCCATATGCCCGCCAAGAGCTTCAAAATTTTCCCGGGTCAGGGAAAATTCAATCGGGGCCACCAATGCCGGTGTCGGCACATAGCCAAAGGAATTTTCCGGCATCTCCATCACATCAACCATCAGGGTGATACCGCCGCCGGGCCAGATATATGTGGGCGCGCCTCCAGATGTTACCCGCGTCAGGCTGTCTTTGACCGACCGGGTCAGGCGCACCGGATTTTCGGTCACCCCCGCCCGCAGCGAGCCGCCCGCCCCCGCCATAAACAAGATAGTGCACAAGGCCGGTTCACAATTCTCAGCAATTCGCTCGACAATTTTCAGAATATTTTCAGGCATGGGGGCAGGCTCGGGGATCAGCTCGTCGTTAAGGACAAACCACGCGCTATCTTGTCCGGTGGTTGACACCATCAGGATGGTCATTCCGGTAAAGGCCCTGGCGGGATCGATTTTCGAGATAATATCAAGGGGGTTGGTAATATCGGTGCCACCCCAGCCAGCCCCATGGTCCGCAACCTGAAAATACCGGCCCGGCGTTGATTTCCGCCCGCGTATTCGAATGCCCGACAGGGGCATTCCCATAAACTGGCCCGCCTGATGTTCGCTTAACACACCGGTGATATGGTCATCAACGACGATAACCTCGTCAACTTTTCCAAACCATTGCGGGGCAAATATACCAATTGTTGCAGAACCGCAGCCGACCCGCATTCTGTCTTCGCGCACCCCATCGATGATCGGGGCCTTACCCGCCTCAACCGTTATCCTGGCCCCGTCTTCCACAGCCAGGTCAACCGCTTGCCGGTTACATAAATTCATCAGGGTATCGCAGGTCACGCGCCCCTCTTTTTTAGAGCCGCCGGTCAAATGCCGAACCCCGCCCAATGAGAGCATCTGGCTGCCATATTCTGCTGTAGTCACATGCCCCACCTGCTCGCCCTGGGCAAAAACAGCGGCACTTTCAGCACCCACATAACGGTCTGTATCGATCTTGATCTTGACCCCGCAATAGCTGAACACCCCTTCGGAGACAACGGTCACTGTATCCACACCGGCCACCGCCGCCCCGACAATAAAGGGGGCCGGTTTGTAGTCAGGATAGGTGGTTCCCGCCCCGACACCGGTCACGAAATAGTTGGCGGCAGGGATCAGCCCCCCGCGCCACTGCTCCGATTTTCCGGCCAACGGCACCACATTTTCTGCGCCTTTCATAACCACCAGCGGATCAACCCGTGTCAACTTGCCGTCGAAATTGGCATAGCGGTCACAAGCCCCCGCTTTACCAATGCGGATACGGCACAGAACCGGACAGGCATCACACCGGATAAGGTCCTCATCCCGTGAAGAACGTTGTTTATCCGTCATCCACATCCCCCAGTTTATCGAGTGCCGCTTTCAACCGGTGGGGCAACAAGGGTGCCTCGGTCACCCGCACGCCTGTTGCGTGGCGCACTGCCCCAAAGATGGCAGGCGGCGTTGGAACAAGACCCGGTTCCCCGACGCCCTTTGCACCGAAAGGCCCAAGCGGTTCTTTTTCTTCAATAATAATGATATCCATCTGCGGCATATCGCCGATGGTCGGAATCAGATAATCATGCAGGTTTTCGGTCACACCGGGGACATATTCTTCCATTAATGCCAACCCCAGACCTTGCGCTATGCCGCCATGGATTTGCCCTTCAACCTGTTGCGGATTAATGGCCTGCCCCACATCATGGGCCGCGACAATTTTCCGAACCTTTACCGTTCCAAGCTCTGTATCCACCTCGACAAGCGCCACTTGCGCCGCGAACCCGTAGGTGGCGTAAGGATCACCCTGCCCGTTTTCATCCAGCGGCGTGGTTGGCGGATCGAACGTGCCTGTACCTATAAACGCCAACCCGCGCTCATCTGCGGGTAACGATGCCAGGTTAATCTCGTGCCGGTCGGCAGCGTCTTCCACGGTAAGAACAGCCCCTTCAAGGACGAGAATTGCATCTGCCCCCGCATTGACATGGCGCAAAATTCTGGTGCGAAGGTCAAGCCCTGCCAATTGCGCCGCCTTGCCCGATACGAATGTCTGTCGGGATGCCGATGTTTTACCCGCATCCTGTGTCAGGTCGCTATCCCCCATAATATAGCTGAATTTGGAGACCGGCAGCCCCAGTGCATCGGCACATATCTGCGGCATAATCGTGTTTGATCCCTGCCCGATATCCACCGCCCCGTTATACAGGGTCAAAGTCCCGTCACAGCCGATACCGACTTCCATAACTGAAGGGTTTGACAATGCTGTATTGCCGATCCCGTACCACATGGCACCGATGCCAACGCCCTGACGCAACGGACCGTTTTTTCCTGAATTGTTAAACGCATCTGCTGTCATCAACAGTCGCTGCCAGCTTTGCTGCAACGCATGCAGGCAGGGAGCCATTCCAGCGCTGGCCTTCAATACCTGACCGGTTGCGGTTGCCTGCCCCGGACGAATGGCATTTCTAAGCCTGATATCCAGCCGGTCAATCTTCAGTTTTTCTGCCAGATCATCCATCATGGTTTCATGGGCGATGGCAGCCTGTGGCACGCCGAACCCCCTAAACGCTCCAGATGGGGGTGCGTTTGTATACACCCCGCGCCCCGTCACATGCACGTTTGGCACGAAATACGGACCACTGCCATGAACAGGGACCCTGCCCGCCACAGTTGGCCCCCAGGACGCGTAGGCACCGGTGTCAAAATTTGCTGTCATTTCAGCGGATAAAAGGCAGCCTACGGCATCGGCTGAAAATGTACAGGTAATGTCTGACGGATGACGCTTGGTACTGGCCGCCATACTTTCAGGGCGTTCATAAACATAGGCCACCGGACGATCATATTTCATCGCGGCAACAGCCAGAATGGGCTGGATTGACACATCCAGCTTACCGCCAAACCCGCCACCGCAAGCGGTGGGGATAACCCGAACCCGATCTTTATCGATTTGTAAAACGCTGGCGATTTCAGTTAGATCCATATGAACCGCTTGTGTTGTCGCGTGAACTTCCACCCGATCTCCGACCCGCTGTGCCCAGCCCGCTTCGGGTTCAATATAGGCATGTTCAACAAACCGTGTTTTGAAAACGCCACTCGCCACGGCGGCGGCATGGGCCGTGCCCGCAGCAACATCACCTTTCTTGACATGTCCTTCGATCAGAATATTTCCTGATTTATCATCATGCAATCGCGGGGCATTCGCTGCCATGGCGGCATTAACCCCCGTCACCGGCGGCAAAATATCAAATTCTACGGGGAAATCATCCAGTTTAGCCCGTTGTACGGCCACCTTGTCACCCACAACCGCAAACAGGGCATCCCCGCGATAGCGAACGGTCCCTTCAGAAAGGACCGGCTGATCCTTGCCAACCGGATAAATACCGAAGCGATTAAAGGGTATATCCTCATAGGTGAGAACATCATCAAGCCCGTCCAGCCTTCCAAGCGCCGCTTTCAAATCCCCAAACCGAACAGAGGCCCGCGCATAAGGAGATCTGATAATCCGCACCCACAGAGCATCCGCAGGGATGTTATCTGCCCCAAATTTTTCGCGGCCCGTCAACTTGTCAGCCGCATCCAGTTTCTCGATAGAGGCCCCGACCGCCGCGCCAACATCAGGGGTATCCGTTCCCCCTGAGCCGTTTACATCCAGAACGGCTTCAATAATTTTCTGATAGCCTGTACACCGGCAGAGCACTCCGCCCAGAGCGTCTTCCACTTCAGGCCGTGTCGGAGTCTGGTTTCCCGCGAGCAAATCAGTTGCTGCCATTAGCATACCGGGCGTACATATGCCGCATTGAGCTGCCCCATGCCGCGCGAAAGAAGCTTGCAGCGCAGATAACGTCCCGGATGCTGCCAGTCCTTCGACAGTTGTTATATCGCGCCCTTGCGCTTGTGCGACGGCGGTCAGGCACGAGCATACCTGCTTGCCATCCAGCAGAACGGTACAAGCCCCGCAATCGCCGGCATTACAACCGATTTTTGTGCCCGTCAGTCCAATATTATCTCGCAAAATTTCGGAAAGGCGGGTGGCCGGCGACGCCGTCACCTCATACTGCTTGCCATTAATGGATAAATTGAACATGTCAGTCATTCAACTGCCCCCAGTCGGTCAATAGCCGCGCAACCAGCGTTTTAGCGGCGTGCAGGCGATACTCTCCGCTTGCACGCACATCATCGATGGGAGACAGGCCAGTAAAATAGTCATCGGTCAGGATTGCGCCAAGCTTTGGCCCGATCCTGCGGCCTTTCAGGTCAGCCTCCAACGCTGTCAGACGCGTGGCAACCTCGGAACAGGCTCCCACAGAAATACGGCATTCCTTGATAACGCCGCTCTCATCCGACCCGATAACACCCGATACCATTGTCAGCGAAATCACCAGATATTTGCGCGCGCCCAGCTTCAGAAAAGTGCTATGGCTATGCGTGCATCCAAGCGCCGGTATGAAAAAATTTGTCAGCATCTGATCCGGTTTCAAAACCGTTTTACGATTTCCAAGCACGAATTCTTCAAGTGGTATTTTTTCTGTTTTCTGCCCATCCGAGATTTCTACGCCAGTGCCCAAAGCCAGCAAGGCCACGGCCCCATCCGCAGCAGGGGACGCATTGCATATATTGCCGCCAATCGTTGCCGCATTCTGAATTTGCCGTCCGCCAATTTTTGAGGCCGCAGTCTTCAATCCATCGAACAGGGGCGGCAACGGTGCCTTGATAATTTCAGTCCAGGTTGTTGTCGCGCCGATGCGCCAGCCTTCAGCGGTTTCAGTAATGCCGCTCAATGCCTTGATATTTGTAAGGTCGAGGAGATTATCATCTGGCTGGTAGCCAACAATTGCCGGAAAATAATCTGTACCGCCAGCCAATAGGGTCCAGTTCCCTTGCGAGAGCCTCGTAAAAGCATCCTCCAGACTATTTGGTCGACAATATTCTCCCATTTCCCCGCCTTCATTTTATATGTATACAAACATTAATGAAAAAATGTAGGCATCTGTCAAGAGATTGCCACCCCGTCACAGAAGAATATACTTCATTTTCCACATCCAACGTCATAAAACTATCGCCATAATTTGCGACAGTCCGGCTTACATATATTTGAGAGATCACCTTGAACAAACAGGAACTGGGACATAACTGGGAAGCCGAAATCGGGGCCGAGTTTGATAAAAACTACATGCAAGTGCTAACCCGTTTTCTGGAAAAGGAATATCAGGCGGGCAAGGTTATCTATCCCGCCCGCCCTGACATCTTCAACGCTTTCAAACTTACCGATTTTGATCAGGTCAAAGTCGTTATCCTTGGCCAAGACCCCTATCATGGACCGGGGCAGGCACAGGGTTTGAGCTTTTCTGTCCCCATAACAGAAAAAATCCCGCCATCTTTGCGTAATATCTACAAGGAAATCAACAGGGATCTAGCTCTGCCACCACCAGCACATGGCAACCTTTTCAGCTGGGCCGAACAGGGCGTATTTTTGCTAAACAGCACACTGACAGTCGAACAATCCAAGGCAGGATCACATCGCGGTCATGGATGGGAAGAATTTACAGATGTGGTTATCTGCACCCTCAGCCAAAGGCGGAGACATCTGGTGTTTTTATTATGGGGGAGCCATGCTATTGGCAAAAAACATTTAATAGACGCCTCAAAACATCTGATTCTGAGCAGCCCTCATCCATCCCCGTTATCTGCCCATCGGGGCTTTCTTGGAAATAGTCATTTCTCGTCTGTAAATAACTATTTGAAACAACACAATCAAAGCCCTATTAATTGGTCAGTTCCAGAGGAACAACAATCTCTTTTTTGAGAAAGCCAGCCTGAGGAGTTACGTAAGTGGGTACAAATTTTCTAGACAGCGTGCCAAAAATAATCGGGCATCGGGGAGCTTGCGGGCTGGCACCGGAAAACACGTTGGCATCTTTCGATGCTGCGGCAAAATCCGGTGCAAAATCTGTTGAAATAGATGTCATGACCACCAAAGACGAACAATGCGTCATTTGCCATGATACCGGTTTGAAACGCTGCACCGATGGGGAAGGTCAGGTTCTTCTGAAAACCCTTGAAGAAATACAGGCTCTAGATGCGGGCAGCTGGTTTGATGCCAGCTATTCAGATCAGAAAATCCCCACTCTGTCCCAGGCATTGACCAGCATCCAGGGCAATGGTATGAGCGTTAATCTGGAAATCAAACCCACAGTTGGCTGGCAGGTTCCAACCGCCCAGATAATTGGAAAAGAGCTCAAAAGCACCTTATCTGCTAATCTGCCCGTCCTGCTGTCTTCTTTCAATATCGAGGCCCTGACCACCATTGGTGAGCTATTGCCCAACCTGCCCCGAGGGTATTTAAGCGATGTCATCCCACATAACTGGGAAGTTCGCCTGGCAAAGGCCCGCGCCGCCAGCCTGCATTGCTATAAGGATTATGTCACCGAAGATGCCGTCAAAGCCGTGCAGGATGCCGGTTATAAATTTCTGGTATTTACGGTAAACGATCCCGATCACGCCCGGCAACTTCTCAGCTGGAATGTAGATGCCATTATCACAGATTTTCCAGACCGAATGCAGGGGCTTGCATAGCCCCGCACCCTGACTGTTACGAACTGTTTGCCGGATCGAAGTGACCTTTGGACTTGTCACTGCTATTGTCGGCACCGGACTTCATCCCTGTAACTTCCGATTTTTCATGCTCTGCAATAATGGGATAGGCAATAGAGGCGATGATAGAGTTAATACGGCGTAGATCGCTAAGTAAGCCCAGATGCATGGCACTGGACACTTCATCCATAGTCCCGTCATCGCGCAACCGTTGCAGATGGGCATTAACCGCTTCTTGCTCTTTATCCCGTAGAATTTGCTTATTGTGAATAAGGGTCCGCGCCTGTTCCTCATCCCGGGTCAAAAATACACTGTATGACAATTTCAAATTTGCCAGCAGCATATCAAACAGTTTTCTGTGATCTTCAATATCATCTGCCGAGAAAGCCACCTGACTGTTAGCGCTACGCTTTAACAACTCCGCCATATTCAGAACAACAATATTGCCGACATTTTCCATATTGGTCGTAAATGTCATGATCTCGGTACAGCGCCGTTCATCCTGTTCTTCGAGCATTTCACGGCCAAGCTCTGTCAGATAGCCTTTGATACCCGCATTAAAATCCTTGATGCTGTCATCGGCATCGCGCACTTTTTTCAGCATTTTGGGATCGTTCTTCTCAAACGCTTCCTGAAAATCACAGAACATTTTTTCTGTAATATCCCCCATCCGCAACGTATCGCGCACCGCATTGGCCATGGCCAGCTGCGGGCTTTCAAGTGCCGCGCGATCCAGATGAATGGGCCCGGGAGCCGAATTATCAGTATCACGGCTTGTCGGGATGAGTTTCTCGGTCAACCGACCAAGCGGGCCAGTAAAGAAAATAAAGATAGCCGCTAAACCAAAATTAAAAGCTGTGTGAAAATTGACCACCTGGCGCGCAGGTTCATCGGCAAATTTGGCGATTTCAGGACCAATAAGCCCCAAGAACGGCAAAACAACGACAACCCCGATTAACCGGCAAATAAAGTTACCTAGCGGCGGGCGGCGGGCGGCGGCGTCCGCGTTCATGGTTGCCAGAACCGGTGGCAAGGCTCCGCCCAGATTGGCGCCAAGGATCATGGCAAGGGCCACATCCATCGGCACCCCACCGGTTGCGACCAGCGTTAGGATAAACAACACCGTCGCCAGACTTGAATGGGCAACAAATGTAATCAACGCACCAATAATAACCGTCATCACCGGCTCACCGGACAGGGAACTGAATACAAATTGGGCGACCTCGGAATCACGGATCGGGCCGGAAGCCATCACCAGCAGTTTCAATGCCGTCAGCATCATGCCCAGACCGAGGAAAATACGGCCAAGATTTTTGGCCCGCGTTGATTTGGCAGTAGAATGGCGGATAAAGCCAACAAACAGCAAGACCGGCGCCAGCCACGACAGATCGAAGCTCAAAACCTGCGCTACCAGTGTTGTTCCCACATCAGCCCCGAGCATAACCGCAATGCCGGCAGAAGCTGCCACCAGCCCGCGCCCCGCAAAAGAAGCCGTCAGCAAGGCGGTCGCCGTACTACTTTGCAAAAGCATGGTGACACCGAGGCCACCAAAAAAAGAATTGATCCTGTTTTTCAAGCTGAAATTCAGGATTTTCCCAAGCTCCCGACCAAAGGCTCGCGTGACCCCCGTATTGACCATTCGCAGGCCCCAAAGAAGTAAAGAGACACCGCCCAGAAGGCTGATTAGTACTGATGTTGCATCCAATGTTTTTTTATTTCACTCCATCGGGCGGGCCAAGATTGACCACTCCCATACTTTCGCAGCTCTCTTTCACGGCCGTCAACACACCCCGCATAACATCGGCATCCAACGCACCAATGCAGCCAATCCTGAAACTATCTGCAACTGTCAATTTGCCCGGATAGATAATGAACCCGCGGGACTTGATCTCATTATAGAAACGAAAGAAATCAAAATTTGGATCATTCGGGCTAAAGAAGGTGGTGATTATAGGGGATAACCACTCATCTTCCAAGAGGGTTTCAAAGCCCATTTTGCGCATCCCGGCGACCAGAATATCCCTGTTCCCGGCATAACGGGACAACCGCCCCTCGACACCGCCTTCAGCCTCGTGCAGACGCAGAGCCTCCAGAAAAGCAACAACCGTATGGGTCGGCGGTGTAAAACGCCATTGCCCCGTCTTGTTCATATAGGCCCACTGATCATGAATATCCAGACTAAGGGAATGGCTTTTGCCCTCTGCCGCCTGTAGTGCAGACTTTTTAGCCAGAATAAAACCAAATCCCGGCACCCCTTCAATACATTTATTGGCAGACGAGACCAAGGCCTCAAACGGAATTTCTGCAACATCTACAGGAACCGCCCCGAAGGCACTCATACTGTCCACAATCAGTTTCAGGCCGCGGCTATGAACCACATCGGATATCCCTTTCAGCGGGTTCAGAATGCCTGAACTGGTTTCGCAATGAACCACAACCACATGGGTCACATCGGGGTTTTCACTGAGCAAAGCATCTACCTCAGCGGGCATGGGCGGCAAGTAATCTCCTTTATCGAGCGTGATATAATCCCTGCCGATATAATCGAGTGTCTTGGCAGACCTCGCCCCATAGGCCCCGTTCATCAAAATCAGTGCTTTTGCATCTTTTTTGGGAATAAAGGATGCCAAGGCCGCCTCGACCGAGAATGTCCCACTGCCTTGCATGGGAACACAGTCATAATCGTCCCCGCCGCCGCACATGGCGACCAGACGGCTTCTGATTTCAGCGGTTACCGCCTTGAAATCTTCATCCCATGACCCCCAGTCCTTTAACATCGCTGCTTTGGTAGACGGGGCGGTTGTCAATGGTCCCGGGGTTAGAAGATACGGTTCTTCACCGATCCGGTACACGCCTTGGCTGGTCGTATATTCCATTTTTGACACTGAATGACTAGTCACAATCCCTCTCCTTTTTACAAGGGCAATAGCTGTATGCTCACATATGGCTCTCGACCAATAGATAAGTCAAATTGCTATTTATGATCAAATATATCACTCGAATTTATAGATTCATTTCCCACCAAAAGAGACTGCAGCAATTGCATCCTCGATAGTGGTCAAGGCAAAATCCATCTGTTCTTTTGTGGCAATCAGTGGCGGGGTCAATGTCAGAACATTCCCCATGGTTGTCTTGAAACTAAGACCCGCATCAAAGCAGCGATACAGGATTTCTTCGGCTTCATCACGGGCGGGATCTTTACTATCCCGATCTGTTACCAACTCTAAGCCGAGCAGAAATCCGCGCCCGCGCACATCGCCAATCAGCGGGTATTTGTCTTTCATATCCTGCATGCGCTCCAGTGCATAAGCACCTACCTTGTCTGCATTTTCAACAAGGCCTTCATCTTCAATAATCTGAATAGTCGTCAAAGCCGCACGGGTGGTCACCGGATTTTTTTCATGGGTATAATGCCCGATAGCGTAATCCCCCAGAACATCCAGATCGGGGCGGCACAAGATTGCGGCAATCGGCAAAATCCCCCCGCCCAGTGCTTTGCCCATCACCAGAATATCAGGGACAACCGCGTCATGATCACAGGCGAACAGGCGACCCGTTTTACCAAGGCCGGTTGGTATTTCATCAAAGATCAATAACGCACCGGCGTCATTGCAGGCCTGCCGGACCATTTGCCAAAATCCGGGCGGCGGTATGAACGGCACAGCGCGCGCAGGTTCAGCGATCACCGCCGCAACATTTCCTTCTTTTTCCAGCACATAACGGATCATATTCGCACAGGTGGTTTTACAAAGTGCCTGATCCGGCGCGCCGTTTGCATCCACATCATACCCATATGGACAGCGATAGCAGGCATAGGGGGCCACATGTTCGGTCCCCGGCAAAAGCGGGCCAATGGCCTGCCCGCGAAATAACTGCTCACCGCCAATACTTGATGCGCCGAAACCTGCCCCGTGAAAAGCATCCCAGAAAGATACTGTTTTGAAACGGCCCGTTTTCGCCCGTGCAACTTTCAGCGCCATTTCGATGGCATCCGAGCCACCGGTTGCAAATAGAACCTTTGACAAGTTTCCGGGTGAAATTTCAGCCAGCTTTTCAGCAAGCTCTATCGCAGGCTCGCAAGCAAACCGGCGGGGAGCGAACGGCAAGTCATCCATTTGCCGGGCAATTGCAGCCTTCAGACGTGGATGACCATAGCCGATATGATGAACGTTATTGCCGTGAAAATCCAGATACCGCCGGCCCTGCCCGTCCATAATGTAAGCCCCTTCGGCTTTTACAATTGTATTAAGGCAGGGGCTGGAGACCGATTGGTGCAAAAACGCATCGGCATCACGCTTGAGCAATTTTGCTGTTGCAGTATCAATATTTCGGGCGGTCCATCTTCTTCGCCGATCCGAAAAATTCACATCTCCTTCAGATTGGTGCGGACGGGCATCATCGCCAGACACTAGCGCTGTCTCCACGCTTGTGTTCTTTTGGCAATCCCCCGCGACAACAGGGCATGAAAGACCCGAACGGTTGCCGACGTTGCGACAATCACCATGCTCATGGCCGCCGCCGGAGCCACATCGCCAGCATCATCCATATTCAATGCCGCAATGGACGCCAGAGACGTATCCGATGAATACAGGAAAATCACCGCCGACACTGTGGTCATGGCATTGACAAACAGATAGATCGAGATATCCAGAATAGCAGGCAGGCAAACCGGCACCGTTACCTTGATGAACGTTCTGAAAAACGGCACTTTCAAAGAGGCAGATACCGTCTCGAATTCCGGATCCATTTGCTTGAGCGCCGTCATCGAAGTCAGATGACTAACCGTATAGAAATGGGCAATGGTGACAATCACCAGAATGGGCATGGTGCCGTAGATAAAATTCAATGGGTTCGATGGATGATTAAAGAAGAAAATATAGGCAAGACCCAACACCATCCCCGGCACGGCCATCGGAAGCATACATAAAAACTGGATGAAGCCGCGAACAACGCCGAAACCTTTGGCTTTTTCAACCATGAAAGCACCGGTAAAGATTACAACCGTCCCGATCACCGCAGTGTATGCCGCCATCTGCAACGAGTTATAGAACGCCCCCCAACCGCCACCATCCATGACATCAAAATCATAATTGGCCAGTGACAGTTCCAGATTATACGGCCAGAAGGTCACAAAAGACGCGTAAGCTGCCATTCCGATAATACCGACAATCAAAATGCCTATAATGGTGCAATAAATGAAGAACAGACGATCAAACAAACGATGCGGCTTAGGCTCATACGGAACCGCCCGCGCCGTCAACATTGCCACCTGTTTGCGCTGCACAAAACGGTCAACGGCAAAGGCCAGAATAGCCGGAAACAGCAAGACAACGCTGACCACAGCACCCATTTCAAAATTCTGCTGCCCGATAACCTGTTTGTAGATATCGGTTGCCAACACATTATACTGACCGCCAATAACCTTGGGGATACCAAAGTCGGTAATCACCAACGTAAAAACCACAAAGATCGCGCTGATAAGGCCATACTTGATGCCCGGCAATGTCACCGTAAAAAACGTCCGGATACGGCCTGTTCGCAAAACTGTTGCAGCCTCATACAGACGGGCATCTGCAATAGAAAAAGCTGCAATCAAGATCATCAACGCATGCGGGAAAGTATAGAAAACCTCCCCCATAACGATGCCGATGGGGCCATAGATGCTATAATCACCCATCAGCCAATTCAAGATTCCTTGCCGCCCGAACAAATACACAAACGAAATACCCGGCAGCAAAGACGGCGCCAGCAAGGGTAACAGCGCTATACTTTTAAAGATGGTTTTGCCGCGAATGGTTGACCGGGCCAGAATAAAAGCAAAGACGGACGCCAGACTAATGGTGATCGCCGTTGACAAAAAAGCGACAAAAAAGCTGTTATTAATGGAGTAGAACAGCGCAGGCGTCGAGAAATACTCGATATAGTTCGACAAACCGATAAAGATGCCGTCCTTGTTTTCCACACTCTTGGACAACATCATATAAAGTGGCATGACAATTGTCAGGATCAGCCACAGGCCGATCACAACAACAAAGGCCCGCATTACCCAGTCATCACGGCTGAGCTTGGGTTTAACAATTAGGGCGGTTTGCATTGGCAAGGTTTGATCGGACATCGGGCTACCCTGCTGGAAAAATGTGAATACTGTTAGCCGGGATCGCGACACAAATAGAACGTCCTGCTTTAATTCCTTCATCTCGGATCAGATTGATCGAAAAGTCTGCATCCAAAAGGGTGCTTGCATCCCCATAGTCAAGCGTCGCCCGGCAAAAAGAGCCAAGGAATTCCAGTTCTTTCACAATAACATCAAATGAATTTGGGCTTTGCGCATCAACATCACGCACCAGAATGTCTTCGGGACGAATACAGGCAATGACGGTGCTGCCGGTCAGGCGCTCCTGTTCATTGGCGTTCAAGGACAAAATATGTCCCCCGATTGAAATATCGCCGTCACCAGCCTTTTTGGCGTTCAGAAAATTCATAGTTCCGACAAATTCCGCCACAAACGGGCTGGCCGGATGCCGGTAGATTGCTTCAGGCGTTCCCACCTGTTCAATAACACCTTCATTCATGACAACAATCCGGTCGGCCATGGTCAAGGCTTCTTCCTGATCATGGGTCACCATAATGGTTGTCACACCGAGCCTGCGTTGCAGGTCTTTCATTTCGTGGCGCAAATGTACCCGCACCTTGGCATCAAGAGCCGATAACGGCTCATCAAGTAACAATAATCCCGGCGACATAGCCAAAGCCCGCGCCAATGCGACCCGTTGTTGTTGCCCTCCTGAGAGTTGCGCCGGGTATTTATCGCTTTGATCGGGCAGACCAACCAAATCCAGCAAGTCGTCTACCTTTTTGGCAATCTCTGCCTTGTTGCTTCTCATATTGACCAAGCCGTACCCGACATTGTCACTAACGGATAAATTGGGAAACAACGCATAAGACTGAAACACAATCCCGAAATCACGTTCTGATGCCGGCAGGGCTGAAATATCCGTCCCCCCCTGGAAAACGCCACCACTGGTTTGAATATCAAGACCGGCAATAGCCCGCAGCAAGGTAGTTTTACCGCAACCTGATGGTCCAAGAAAACAAACGAATTCGCCTTCAATGACATCAAGCGAAATATCCTTTAAAGCAGTGAAATCACCAAATTTCTTTGTCAGGTTTCGGACTTGCAGATAGGAATCATCCTGGGGCTTTACGGAAGCGTGGGTCATACTAAGGCTCTTGGCTGTAAATGTTCATGCGAAAAGCATGATTAAAAATGAAGCCTCCGCCTGACATCAGACGAAGGCTTCATAAACACTAACTTATCAATCTATTTTGGATCAGATTTGGCATCATAGCGTTTCTGCCATTCGGACAGAATGCGCTTACGATTTGATGCAGCCCATGCAAAGTCATTGTCAATCATAGCACCCGCAATTTCAGGTGGGAAAAATTTAACCGGCTTTGCAACACCCGGATAGGCAACAACAGCATACCCTTGGTTATACATTTCATTGGCTGTCTTGGTTATAGACCAGTCAGCCAGTTTCTTGGCCGCTGCCATGTTTTTAGAGCCTTTGATAATGGCCGTTGCTTCCATGTCCCAGCCAACGCCTTCTGTTGGAACAATAATTTCCAACGGTGCACCTTTGGCTTTGGATTTAGCGCCACGGAATGCGAAGGAAATGCCAATAGGAATTTCACCGGCAGCCGCCAATTTACAAGGTTTGGAACCTGAATGGGTATAACGCGCAATATTTTCATGCAACCCGTCCATATATTTCCAACCGCCATCTTCCTTGAACATTTGCAACCAGGATGACACGTCGAGGAAGCCTGTTCCGGAAGAATTCGGATTTGGCATAATGATCTGGTTTTTATAAACAGGTTTTGTCAGATCTTTCCAGGATTTAGGTGCTGGCAATCCGGCTTTTTCAGCTTCAACCGTGTTAAAGCAGACAGAAGCAACCCATGCGTCCATTCCGGTCCAGGTTGTCGGGTTAGAAGAATCCCGGAATTTTGTGTCCAGTTTTTCAACACCTTTTGGTGAATAACCTTCAAGCATTCCTTCTTCTTTAAGAAGCATCAAGCTGGTAGCCGCAAGGCCCCATACGATATCGGCCTTTGGATTGTTTTTTTCCGCCAGAAGTTTGGCTGTAATAATACCGGTTGAATCCCGAACCCAATTGATTTTGATATCTGGGTATGCGGCATTGAAATTTTTAGCATATTTTTTCAAGTCTTCAGCTTCAACCGCCGTATACACGGTCAAAGACTCAGCTGCGATTGCTGAACTTGCCATTGCTGTTGCAACAACAAAGACAGCCGCTGCACCGACAATAACGGATTTCATTGTACTTGATTTCATGTCTGATCCCCTTCTGTTTGACATATTTATTTTGCGTCAGTTTCAAAAGTAAGCATATGCCGAGTTCACTTTATGGCACTTTCTAAACTTCTAGCTTACGTGCTTAACCTTATGGCCCTGAACTATTATCGTTTTATGACGACCTCCCTAGTCTTCGTACAAGCCCATAATTTGATAGCAAATTTTGGAATTGTGGCCAATATATACCACAGTTGAGTAGCATTCCCAAACTATGTATGCAAACTCCCACAATTTCCAGCAAAATATCACTAATTCGGCAATTGGACTTGACCTGACAGTAACTTGACAAATAACATAAATCAAAGTTCTTTATTCTATCACATATATATATTTAGCTTATGTATTACTCTCAATTTCGCGCCTTCCATGCTGTAGCTACCGAAGGTGGCTTTTCAAAAGCGGCCAAACATCTGGGACTGACTCAGCCTGCAATATCAGACCAGGTTAAAAAACTCGAAGAGCGGTTCAGCGTTCTATTGTTTCATAGACATAAAAGAATTGTCCGCCTCACGCCTCTTGGTGAACAGCTTTTTGAAATCACCAAACGCACATTTCAACTGGAAAGACAGTCAATAGATTTACTTTCAGCCCACCAGTCTCTGAAAAGAGGTCATCTGAGTATTGCCGCGGATACGCCGCTGTATATCGTACCGCTTATCGGACGTTTCAAAAAAGCCTATGCAGGAATTTCTGTCAGTATGCGCATTGGCAATGCCGAGGAAATCATATCTGGCCTTTTGAATTTTTCTTTTGATTTGGGCATCGTTGCCGATATGCCAAATGATGCACGCTTTCACATACTGACCCTGTGCGAAGACCCTTTGGTTGCCTTCGTATCAAAGAACCACCCTTTAGCAACACGCGAAGCCATCTCGCTAAAAGAGTTGTCCGGTGCCCCCCTGATTTTGAGAGAACCCGGCTCGCGCACCCGCACTCACACGGAACAGGAATTCACCAAGGCCGGACTTTCAATGAAGGTTGCAATGGAAGTCCAGGGGCGCGAAGCCGCACGCGAAGCGGTTGCCGCAGATATCGGCGTGGGCATTGTCAGCCGTCCTGAATTTGGCCATGATGATCGTCTGGTTGCCCTCCCCCTGACAGACTGCGCTGCGCGCATGACTGAAAGCCTCGTATGTCTGAAGAATAAACGCCAGTTGAAAACGATCATGGCCTTCTATGAAAGCAACGACCTAGCCACCACCTGAGACTTCCTCCTATTCCAAGGCTCCAATTTGACTCTTAGCATCACATTTCTCGTTCTGACATCTGCGGCCCTGCATCCTTTATGGAACCTGCTTGTCAAAAAAGACCCGAACCCTGAAAGTACATTCGTCACCCTTTCCTTTACCATTGCATTAGCGGGCCTTGTTCACGGCTTGATCAATGGGGCCAGTTTCTGGCTTACCCCGGAACAATGGATACTAGTTACGATCTCTGCATCAGGGCAAATGCTCTATAGCATCGCCTTGGTCGCCACGTTAAAACGCGGCGAATTATCCGCCTATTATCCTATTATCCGCGCCTCCCCGGTTTTTATTGTTGGTTTCAGCTTTCTGTTTCTAGGAGTGACTTACGATCCACTGGTTCTATTGGGGATAGCACTGGTCATTACCGGTGCCGTCCTGTTGTTATACCGCCGGGGTGTCAATCTGTTTGCAGATTCCAAAACGCTCGTTTTTGCAGTATTGGCAATGAGCGGAACCGGCATATATTCCCTGTCAGATTCGCAATTAATGATGCAAATCGAGCCTCCCGTTCTGTTTTTTTGGGTGCAACTTATTGTCTGGCCCTTGCTGGCAACCCTCCACCTTCTGAAGGGGCACACACTCCCCCCACTCTTGGGGGCAGCCCATATTTTTCAAAACCCAATTCTACATTTAAAGCTGATTATCTGCGTGTACGGCTCCTATTTACTGATCCTGATGGCTTATGAACAAGGGGGAGACGTGGCTGCCGTAACCACAGTGCGGCAGGCATCTATTCCATTATCCGTTATTCTCGGGGGCTATTTCCTGAACGAGGGGGCCATCGCCCGACGGCTGTTTGCATCGGCAATATTATCGGTGGGTATTATCACTGTCGTGACATACGCATAAAAAAAGGCAGAAAGATCAACTCTCTCTACCTTTCGATGTATAAGGCTGCGAAAAATCCGCTGCCTTTCATCCGTACTCGGCTACAATCAGCCCAAATCGCCTTTAACCGCTTTCAAGAAAACGTCTGTATAATCTGCGGCACTCAAGGAAATCGGATTACCACCAGCTGACGGATCAACCTCAGCCATCTGCCCGACAAGCTCGGCTTTTTCATCATCGATATTCAAAGCTCCCAGATCATTGGGTATATTTAGTTGCTGGCGCAAATCCAGAACCCATTTCAGGAACCCGTCAAAGCTGGCATCTTCAAGGCTCATATAGGCGGATAAACGGCCCATGCGATCTTCGATCGCGCTGCGGTTCCGTATCAGAACATAAGGCATCAAAATCGCATTGAGCAATCCGTGATGGGCATCATATAACGCCCCCAATGGATGGGCCAGCGCATGCATCCCGCCAAGGCCGCGCTGAAATGCTGTTGCGCCCATGGTTGATGCCACCATCATCTGGCTACGTGCGATCAAATCTTTACCGTCAGACACAGCAGTTGGCAGATAATTCTGAACCAGCCGGATACCTTCAACGGCAATGCCTTCTGCCATCGGATGATAGAAAGGCGAACAATAGGCTTCCAGATTATGAGACAGAGCATCCATGCCCGTTGCGGCCGTAATATGCGCAGGCAGACCAACGGTCAGTTCCGGATCAGCTACCACGATGGACGGCATCATGGTTGGATGAAAAATAATTTTCTTCACATGGTTGGCGGCATCCGTAATGACAGATGCGCGGCCCACTTCTGATCCAGTGCCTGATGTAGTTGGAACCGCCACAATCGGTGCAACCCCGGCAGGGTCCACCTTTGTCCAGTTGTCACCAGCATCTTCATAATCGAAAACTGTTCCGCTTTGCCCTGCCATCAAAGCAATGGCTTTTGCCGCATCAAGGCCAGAGCCGCCACCAAAGGCAATCACACCGTCATGCCCATTCTCACGGTAGACAGTAACGCCGTCTTCCACATTCTGCCCAACCGGATTTGGTTTAATATTGCTAAAGACTGCGCATTTCAAACCGGCCGCCTCGCATGAGGCAACAGCGTTTGCAATCATTGGCAGACTGGCAAGACCGGGGTCCGTTACCAGAAGCGGATTGCTCATGCCAAGCTCTTTACAAGCGGCGCCGATTTCACTGGCACGGCCAACACCGAAACGAACGGCAGTTGGATAGTTCCAGTTTCCTGAAAGTTGATCAATAGTTACTGACATGGCGAAGTCCTTAAACAGTGTGACGCAAGTGATAAGATTTAGGGCGGGTCAGGCTTTCATAGCCAACACTGGACAAAGTGCATCCCCGTCCGGAATGTTTGACACCTGTCCATGCAAGGGCGGGGTCCAGATAATCACAGCGGTTCATAAACCATGTCCCTGTATTCACCTGATCACCAATTTCAATGGCTGCGGCTTCATCCGTTGTCCAAACCGAGGCTGTTAGTCCAAACTCGCTATCGTTCATCAACGCGATGGCTTCTGCATCAGACGAGACTTTCATAATACCGACCACGGGGCCGAAACTCTCTTCAGTCATGACGCGCATGCTGTGATCCACGCCCACCAGAACTTGCGGGGCAAGATACTGTGTGCCCTCTTTATCTGCCGGGAAAGAAGCCGGATCAATCAGTGCTTTGGCACCCGCTGCAACAGCATCCTTGATCTGTCCGCGAACAAATTCAGCTGCTTTTACGTTCACACAAGGACCCATTGTTGTCTCGGCATCCAACGGAGACCCGAGTACGTAGCCATTGACCGTTTTGACAGTTGCCTCAACAAAAGCGTCATAGACATCTTCATGCACATAAATGCGCTCGATCCCGCAACAAGATTGCCCCGAATTGAACATGGCACCGTCCACAAGATTCTCTGCGGCAAAGACCGGATCCGCATCGCTGCGCACATAGGCGGGGTCTTTACCGCCCAGCTCCAGACCAACTCCGATGAACTGACCGGAAGCCGCAGCTTCAATAGCCGCACCGCCCGGAACTGATCCGGTAAAGGCCACATAATTGACGCCCCCCGACTGGATAACATCAGCCGCAAATTTATGGGTTGCGACAACCAACTGGAACAAGCCTTTTGGCAGGCCGGCCTCTTCAAAGGATTTCTGAATAGTTTCGCCACATAAATGGGTTTGCGTTGCATGTTTCAAGATAACCGCATTCCCCGCCATCAAAGCCGGTACGATCGAATTCACCGCCGTCATATACGGAAAATTCCATGGGGCTATTGTAAAGACAACACCCAGTGGTTCGCGCTTGATATAACGGGTAAAGCCTTCTTTTTCCTCAACAGCTACCGGCGCCAGTGCTTTTTCCGCAATGGAAATCATATAACTGGCCCGTTCATTAAAACCACCAACCTCACCCGCACCATAACGGACTGGACGGCCCATTTGCCAAGCAAGCTCTTCGGCGATTGCATCCTGTTTCGATGTAAAATTAGCCAGACAATTGTTCAAGATTTCTGCACGCTCGGCAACCGGCTTCAGTTTCCATTGCGCTTGAGCGTCTTCTGCATTTTTAATCAAGGCCGGAATGTCATCCGATGACATATAAGGGCGTTCAAGATAAAGACTGCCATCGACAGGGCTAAAACATTTCAAACTCTCAGACATATATAAATCCACTTTGTATCGGAAGGATATTACACGAGCAAACCAGCTTCGTAGAATCTGCGGCTATTTAGTCATTTTCATTGTTGTAGCTCAACCATTTTTTTATCCCCATAAGGGCTTATTTTCTGCATGTGGGGCCAACCCGCATATTTTCAACAAAAATAAACTCAATTTTGTTGGAATTCCACATTTTTATTTCGATTTCCCTCATTTCATGCTAGCGTTTTTCACAAATGAAGATAAACGAGTTGATTTTTTATGATAAAACAATCCAAACGACAACTTGAGATCATGAAAGTCCTGCAAGTTCGAAAATCTTGCAGTGTCCTTGAATTGGCTGATCACCTTGATGTCTCGGACGAGACAATCCGCCGCGACATTCGCCAGCTTGCCTCAACCGGCGCTGTCGAAAAAATTCATGGGGGCGTTATGCTCCCCCACAACTCGCTTGAACCCCCGTTTCTGAGCCGGTTACACGAACAACGGGACGAAAAACAGAGAATTGCCCGTCTGACAGCAAGCCTGATCAATGACGGAGAAACCCTGCTTATCGACAATGGCAGCACATCTTGCTATGTCGCAAAAGAACTGATTTCCCACCGGAACTTAACGATTGTCACCAATTCGACCGAGGTTGCCCGTGAATTATGCTCACGAAATCACAATCGGGTTTTCATGGCGGGCGGCGAAATCCGCTCTGATGACAGTGCTGCTTACGGATCAACCGCAGTCGAATTTGTCCGTCAATTTACCACGCAAAAAGCCATTATTTCCATGGGGGCTATTCATGCGACCCAAGGATGTCTGGATTTTGACTTACCCGAAGCAGAGCTGAAAAAGGCAATTATTCCACTAACCGAGGAAGTTATTATTGCCGTTGACCATACCAAGTTCAACAAGCCCGGTATTATCAATGTTTGCGCCCTCCAGAAAATCGACAAGCTGGTGACAAATAAAATGCCCCCCGATGATATTGTTGACCAAATCGGAGCCCATAAAATACTGGTTGCCGACTGAGTGACAGCTAACAATAAAAAAAGCCGCCCATTTTTGTTCTGGGCAGCTTTTTTCTATATATAAACCCGAGCGACTAGATAATTTCGAAATACCGCTGTAACTGCCAGTCGGTGATGGCTTTGCGGTACTCGCGTTCTTCCCAATCACGGGTAATCGCGTAATGATCAACAAACGCATCACCAAACAGGCTGCGTGCCGCTTTTGAGTTTTTCAATCGAGCGGCGGCATCTCCAAGCGAGCGAGGAAGTGCCATGCTTTCAGGGAAATCAACTTCGTACGAGCTGCCAACCACGCCTTCAGTCGGTTCAATTTTGTTTTCAATTCCCCACAGGCCGGACCCCAAAGCGGCGGCTAAAGCAAGATAGGGGTTCATATCTGCGGCAGAGACACGATATTCAACACGCTGTGAATATTCATCCCCGGGAATAGCCCGCAAAGCACATGTGCGGTTATCCATCCCCCAGCTAGCGTCTGTCGGTGCCCAGAAACCCGGGATCAAGCGTGTGTAACTATTTACCGTTGGCGACACCATTGCCAGTAATTCCGGCATCAATGCCTGCTGCCCGCCGATAAAGTGGCGCATGGCATCACTCATATTATCAGGCTTGCCTTCTTCATAGAAAACGCTGCCGCCCTCGGTATGGGTCAGTGCCAAATGGATATGGCCGCTTTGCCCCGGGTAATCCGGTGACCATTTGGCCATAAAGGTGGCCATCATATCATTTCTCTGGGCCAGAACCTTGATAAAGGTCTTGAACAATGCACCCTTATCGGCGGCGGCAAGAACCTCGTCATACTCAATCGCAGCTTCCAGAACACCGGCTCCGGTTTCTGTGTGCAAGCCTTCGATCGGTATATCCATCCGCAGGCACAGTTCCAGAATTTGTTCGTAAATTTCAACTTCGGTCGAGGCGCGCAACATGGAATAGCCAAAGTTACCCGGCGTAATGGTTTCCAGATCTTTATAATTTTTATCCCGAACCGATTTGGGTGTTTCATTGAACATGAAGAACTCATATTCACAGGCAGCAGTTGCGGCAAATCCCATATCTGCCGCTTTGGCGATAATCTTGCGCAAGGTGCCGCGCGGACAGACAGCTTCGGCTCTATCTGCGAATTCCAGCAGAAATAACAGCATGTTATCTTCCATCGGAAGATCGCGGCAACTATCGACAACCACTCTCACTTGTGCGTCAGGATAACCGGTTTTCCAACCTGTATAACTTTCCTTGTCATACAGCATGTCATCGACATCCCAGCCCAGAACCACGTCACAAAAGCCGAATCCCTTTTCAAGGATACTGAAGAATTTTGACTTGTTGAGATACTTTCCTCGCATGACGCCATCGGCATCAAAAATACCTACCTTCACATATTCAAGGCCGCGGTCTTCAACAATTGCCTTAGCATCGTCAGTGGTTTTTACGTCTCTGGCTTCCATACTTGTTCTACCTGTTTATTGGTGCACATATCATTATTCGCAACACACTAGCTATTTATAAAAAAAGCTCAAGGGTGCAGGCAAAAATACATAACTTTTCTACTGCCAGAGACTACACTTATCTGGCTTCCATACATTTTGTGGGTTTTTTGTTATATCAGCTATATTTTCACATATTCGCGTTGAAACATCCTTCAACGCAAATGCACGAATACATGTGCCGTATTTATACAGTTTGCGGGCCGGTTTCGTTCGATAACAAACCTTCAATCATCGCCTGATACACTTTTACAATGCCGGAAATATCAACGGGGCCATCGGCACGGTACCATATGCCGACACTGGTCATCATGCCAATAATCAGTTTTGTCGCAATTTTAAAATCGGAATATATCCAGTAGTTCTCCCGAAGGCCCCATTCCAGAATTCGTTTCAAATGGCTTTCATATTCATCCCGCAAGGAAACAATTTTCCTGTAATTATCCGGTGTCAGGCTGCGAAGCTCTGTATTGCTGATCAAAATTTCCTTGCGCCTATAGCAATGAAACGTCACGTGGCATTCGACAAAGCACAACAATGCCTCGCGCGGGTCTGCCGCATCCTCAAGCTTTAGCTGTAATTCATCCAGCAAATCCGTCATCACCAATTGCAGCATTCCAAACAGAAAGTCCTGCTTGTTGTTGAAATGGTTATAGAGCGAGCCTGCCTGTATCCCCACATCAGCAGCAAGCTCGCGCAATGTCATGCCGGAAAACCCCTGTTTATATAACCGGTTTAATCCTGCCTCTTGGAGCGCTACAAGCGTTTTCTGGCCGCTCGACCCTGTTGTCCTTGTCACTTGATCCACCCCCTCTACATCAGCTCAAACGATCTTTACGATAGTTTGAGCCCTAGTCCTGCTGCCGCTTTCGTCAGCATATTTTGTGTCTGATCATTACCGCTGGTATATTCAGACTGGGTTGCCGGATCAGAAATGGCACCCCAATTTTCAGCAATCTTCTCTGGTGTCTGATCTTCTTCAGGCAACCACATGCCACCGGTTTCATATACAATCGTACGCGCATAGGTTCCAGCCCCTGCGGTAATAATTGTTCTGTTCGGTCCGTCTTCAGATACCAGATATAACAGGGCCGGTGTAACAGCTTCAGGTTTCAGCAAACCCAGTAAATTCTCCGGCATCAAATCTTCGGTCATCCGGGTGGCGGCACAAGGCGACAACGCATTGACACGGATGCCATATTTGCCGCCTTCAAGAACCAGCGTATTCATCAAACCGATAACGCCCATCTTGGCGGCGCCATAATTCGTCTGACCAAAATTGCCATATAGCCCACTTGAAGATGTGGTCATAACGATGCGACCATAATTTTGCTCGCGCATGAGGGACCAGACAGCTTTCGTACAATTAACCGCCCCCATCAAATGCACATCGACAACAAATCCAAAATCCTTCAACATCATGTTACTAAATGATTTATCCCGAAGCACCCCTGCATTATTGACGAGAATATCAACGCGGCCCCATTTATCCTTTGCCTCTTGAACCATGGCCTGCACTTGTTCAAAATCAGTAACATCTGCCCCATTGGCAATGGCCTCTCCGCCCGCGGCTTCAATCTCGGCCACCACAGCTTTTGCGGCATCGCTTGAAGCGCCGCTGCCATCGCGGCTCCCTCCCAGATCATTGACAACAACTTTAGCACCACGCGCGGCCAACTCCAACGCATGACAGCGCCCCAAACCATTTCCGGCCCCTGTTACGATGGCAACGCGGCCATTAAATTCAATCGTCATAGCATTTCCTCATTTTTTTATTTTTATACATCTAGTCATCCAGCATGGTCATCCCGAGCCATTCTGCTATCAATGCCGGCGCGCTCTCGCCTTTGATTTCAACGGTTACCTCTGTGGTCACAAGAACCTGCCCCGGACGTTTTTCAAGCACATCCAGAACTTTGCATTTGACACGTATTTCGCTATCCACTTTTACAGGATTCAAAAAACGAAGCTTGTTCATACCATAATTCACGCCCATCACAACATTGGCCGGACGGGGCATGATTTGCGGAGCCAGATGCGCTAACAAGGACAAGGTCAGAAAACCATGGGCGATGGTGCCGCCAAACGGTGTTGCCTTCGCAGCCTCCGGATCCACATGGATAAACTGGTGATCATCGGTTGCGTCTGCAAATTTATTGATCCGCTCCTGATCAATTTTGAACCAGTTTCCCGGCCCGTATTCGGCTCCTTTTGATCCTAAAAATTCTTCTTTTGAGATTACGTCGCCCATAGATCCCCCTTTGTTGGAGTTCATTCTTATTAATTAAGTCCAGCCAGAATAAACAAGTTTAACCAAATGCCAAAGCGCAAAAAATAAGTATCCCTCACTGAAAATGGCTTTAAAATCCCCTACAACAAACGGGGAGTGCGGGAAGATGAAAACTTTAATCTACAAAAATTATACGCAGACGGCACTGGATGCTGAATATGACAACCGTGCGAAGGTGGCCGATGCTCAGAAGTATCTGATCGAATGGTCCGCCTTCTGCCAAACCACGAAAAGTGAATACCCCACAATAAAAACCCATTGTTTTGATGTGGATACCGGCCTGCAACTGGATATTATCTACCCTAAGGAAAGGACGGATAGCACCGTCCCCGTTCAGGTGTTTTTTCACGGTGGATACTGGAAGGCCTTTTCCAAAGAGCAATTTACATTTGTTGCCCGCGCCTTTGCCGATTACGGGATCGCCACGGTCATTGTCGATTATCAGCTTATTCCCGCCACCCACATGAACGAACTGGTCAGGCAATGCCGCCAATCGGTCGCATGGCTATATGAGAATGCGGCGCGCCTTGATCTGGATGTAGACAATATCCATATCAGCGGTCATTCTGCGGGCGGACATCTGGCGGCCATGTGCCTTGCCACTGACTGGAACGCCTTTTCGCCGTCCCTACCCCCCCAAATCATCGCCTCGGCGGTTGGTATTAGTGGCCTGTATGATCTCACCCCGATCCAGCTTTGCTTCCTGCAAGCCGACCTGACCCTTACCGACGATGATGTTGCCCAAAACAGCCCGGTACGACTTGACGTGCCCGCAGCGGGCAAGATGATAACAATGCTGGGACAGGCAGAAGGCGCTGAATATCTGGCTCAAAGCAACGATCTGCATAAAGTATGGCCTCACTGTTGCGGCGCCCCTGAAGTCCTGCTCCCCTATAACCATTTCACAATTATGGGCGCATTAGCCGACCCAACATCCATCCCTTCTCGTCTTATCCGTAAAGCAATGGCCCGTTAATTTTTTCAAAAACAGGTAATCTATATGTCTCGTAAACCCCGTATTTTACTTACCCGGCTTTTTCCTGCCGCCATAATGGAGCGATTGAAAGCCCGCTATGAACTGATCGACAATCAGACAGATATGCTGTTGTCGGCGGATGATATTCTGGAACGGGCACAAAATACAGATGCCATTTTTTGTGATTCCACCAGCCGCTTTGACAAAGACCTGATAGACCGGTTACCAGAGTCTGTCGGGTTGATCACCACATTATCGGTTGGCTATGACCATCTGGATGTCGCTGCGGCCAAAGCCAACAATATTCTGCTTGGCAATACTCCTGATGTATTAACCGATGCCACCGCAGATATTGCGCTTTTATGCTTGCTTGGGGCGGCGCGTATGGCCACATCAGCCAGCAAAACCTTAAGAGAAGGCAAATGGACCCGCTGGTCGCCAACCGAATTTCTGGGAATTCACATGTCTGGCAAGAAACTGGGCATCATCGGAATGGGCCGGATCGGACAGGCTATTGCCCGTCGGGCGCAAGGCTTTGATATGGAAATCCACTATCATAACCGGCGGCAAATTTCGGCACGGGGCCTTGAGGCGGCACAGTATCACGCCACTCTTGACGATCTGCTCAAGCAAAGCGAATTTCTGTCAATCAACTGCCCCTTGTCCGAACAGACACATCATCTGATAAATGCCGAAACCATTGCACAGCTTCCCGATCAGGCTGTTCTGGTCAATACGGCCCGCGGCCCTGTGGTTGACGACACCGCCCTGATTGCAGCGCTTAAATCCGGTAAAATCGCCGCCGCCGGTCTGGATGTGTTCGAGAACGAACCCAACCTGAACCCTGCCTATCTGGAATTGGACACCGTTTTTCTGCTGCCCCATATCGGCAGCGCCACCCATGAGACACGCGATGCCATGGGCTTCAAATGCTGTGATAATCTTGAGGCCTATTTTGCAGGCGCTGATATCCCCAATCCGATTACCGACTAGGAGGTAATCAGGCCTTTGTCCGTCACCAGCTGATTATCCAGCGCACCGAATTCATTTGTCATACGCCAGGACAGCATTTTCTGCGCGTAATCCAGAACAACAGCCTGATAATCCGGCTCTTCTGCCAGATTACGGCACTCATCGGGATCATTTTTCAGGTCGAACAATAGCGGGGGCAGCTTGGCAAAATGCACATATTTAAAGCTGCTGTCCCGATAGACCAGCAGATTGCATTCATTATGGGTTAATCCCAGATCTCGCTCCGGAACAGAATTTTCAATATCCCTGAAATCATACAACCAGTGAACCGCATCGCGCCATGTATCCGGTGTCTCCGCGCGCAGCCACGGCACCAATGATGCCCCGTCACATTGGGCCGGCACTTTCAGTCCCAAGGCATCCAGCAAGGTTGGCATGATATCCACAGATTCCGTAAATTCATCGACTATCCGCCCTGAACAGCCAAAGGCCGTTGGCGGTTTTATAATCAGCGGGATATGAAAGCTCTGATCATAAAATCCCAGTTTTCCCATCAAATGATGATCACCAAGCTGTTCCCCATGATCCGAGGTTACAACAATCACAGTATCGTCATATTGACCGGTTGATTTCAACCGCGCAATCAGGCGACCGACATTCGCATCCACCTCGCTGACCAGCGCCGAATAGGTTGCCCTAATCTGCAAGATATCATCTTCAGACAAGTCCCGAACAAATCCCGACCCCGCATCAAAGAAAGTTGACTGTTCGATCCGCGCAAGGGCATGGGCCAGCAGGGGGTGACTGCCGGCAACCGCGTCCACATCACTAAAATGAAGGGGCCGCGTCATATCTTGCGGTGCGTACATATCATGATACTCAGGCGGCGCAATAAAGGGCGGATGCGGGCGCAGAAAACTCACATGACAAAAGAAAGGATCACCGAAGCGGGTTTTAAGGAAATCATCGGCCCTGTTTGTCAGCCACGCGGTTTCGCTATCCGCTGCCTTGAATACAGCCGGGGCAAAGGTTATGTGCCGCCCTTCCGGGCATATATAATCGGGAGCAGGGCGATAGATATCATATCCCGCCCCCGGAATATCATATCCCTTGCTCATCAAATCTGCCAGCCATGGCTGGCCCGCATGGTTCAACCTTGCCCCGACATGGAAGCCCGCCAGCACACCTTCATAAGAGGCCATATCAGGGTCAGCCAGATCGGTCCGGCGCGGGTCAGCGGTTGTATCCGTATATCCGAACAACGTTGGCTCCAGCCCCGCCTTTCGCGCTTCCAGCGCCACTGTCGTAAAACCACCATCCAGCGGTGTACCATTACGAATGGAACGGTGATTACTGGGATAAAGGCCCGTCAATAACGAGGCCCGCGAGGGGCCGCATGGGGCAGAAACACTGAAATGATTTCTAAACAGAACCGCATCTTCGGCAAGGCTATCAAGATTAGGGGTCTGGATAGCTTCATCTCCATTTGCCCCCAGCCAATCGGCGCGCCACTGGTCAATTGTTATGAAAAGAACATTCATCGGGATCACCTGACCACTATTATTGCTGTGCCGTTACGACCGACGTCAAAATATCCGCTGACAAGCGCCCAAAAAGCTGGCTTAGAATTTTAGAATATTGGGCAAAATCAGCCGCCGTATTCTGACTGATATATTTCACAGAATCCCGCCGCAGCAAACTGTTATCAAGCAACCGTTTAACATTCCAGCTTGCTGAGAGTAAAACCCGACCATCAGCCTGACGAATCATATCTCCGATTTCTACCGACACCTGAACACTGGAACGGGCAGGCAAAAAATTACCCGGATACTGAAACACCTGACGCTCGTTCAGCATCGTGGCTATATTTGCCACCATTATCCGCTTGATATTGGCCTGAACAGGCTCGGCCCAATGATTAAGGTCGTCCACGTTCAACCGCCCCCCGGCACCGCTTGTTACAATTTGCGGACGGTCTGCATATCCGGGGATCACAATCGGGCCAATGCCTATTTGAATATCCGGCCCCAATGCGGCCTTTATTGCCTCTTCCGGCTGACTGTTTGAATCGATCAACCGGTAGAACTGGGTGGGTGTCGATGGCCCTGCAATTCCAGCGCAACCGGACAAGGCAAGTGTTCCCAGCATTACTAAAACAATCCCGGCCAATTTGCGTTTAGTCATCATCAGTCCCTCACTCATTTCTTGCCACGCAGCAGCGCATTCGGATTACGTTCGAGAAAATCTGCCAGATTACGAACAGAACGGCTGGCCGCCGTCAATTCCCGCATCATCACTGATAATTCATACTTGACAGGGGACCCGTCAGACAAGGTCGCGTCTGCGGTCTCGAACAGTTTGGTGGCACTTTTCAATGTCTCATCCACCCGCCGCAAGGCGCTACGTCCCTCATCCACAGTTTTTGCAATACGGGGCAAGGTTTCTTTATCCACCTGATCAATCGTCCGTCTCACAGATTGTGCCAGTGATTTATATTCACCGATTGTCTCAACCAGCTGCCCTTCATTAACAATCGTTTCAAGACCTTCTGCCGTCCGAATTAAAGAATTGGCCAGCTTGTCAATCGGCAGTTTTTCTATTTTTTCCACAAGTCGGGTCAGGGATGTTGTGATTTCTTCAAGTTCTGTCGGCAAGGTTGGCAGCTCCTGATACTCACTCGCTACCGCCACATATCGCGCTGGTTTTTCAGGGAAAAGATCAAGATCAACGATTAGTTGCCCGGTCAGAAAATTTGCTGATTTCAACCGTGCCCGCAAGCCCTTTTTAATCAAAGCATTCAAGGCATTTTTACGCAATCGCCCGCCAACCTTGGTTTTAAGCAAAGCGTCACTGCGTTTATGAACCTTGAGCCGTTGTGGTTCGACATCTATCAGAACAGGGATAAAGTAATTTCCGGTATCTTCTTGAATTTCCAGTGTTATTTCCCGAACTGTCCCAATTTTTATCCCCTTGAATTCCACGGCAGCCCCAACGCTCAACCCGCTAACAGAGCCATCAAAATAGAGAATATAAGGAAGCCGTTCGGTGTATTTCGCCTCATCCAGCGCAGTACGGCTGGAAAAAAGTTTAAACTCGTGCCCTTTTTTCGCAAGGGCACTGTTTTTTGCATATAGCGGCGGCAGAAACTCAATTGCACCAGACAACAACGTCGCAACAGACGTCGCCCCCATTTCAATACCGGATGTGGACACCTTGACAGTTACGCCGCCTGCATCCCAAAAACGGGTATTTTCCTGAATAAGCTTGGTGTAGGGATCCTGAACAAAAGCAACCAATTCAACCGACTGCTCATCATCTGACAATAAATAGCCAAGGATTTTACCGACCTGTAATCCTTTGTACAAAATGGGGGTGCCACGTTTGACATTCCCCAATTTGTCTGCCCGCAAGATATATTCAAGGCCCGGTATTTTTGATGTGATAACAGGCGGCGTCGCCAGTCCGTTAAAAGCCTGACGGGGCTCTCCGCCGCCAGCCCCCGGATCAATTTCCAGATAGGCCCCCGACAACAATGTCTCCAACCCCGACACCCCTTCAAGGCTGATCGCAGGAGATACCACCCAGAACCGGGCCGTATCCGTCAGGTATTTTGCCGCTGCCTGATCAACCGAGACAATAACCTTGATCCCTTCCGCATCGTCAGGGATTTCAATGCGGTCAACAAGGCCAATGGTAACATCTCTATATTTCAAGGGAGTAACACCCGCTTCAAGGCCTTTTGCACTGGGCAGCAGTAAACTGATTTCAGGGCCTTTACTCAGGAATGACTGAAAAATCAGCCATCCTGCAATCCCGATTGCAATCAACGGAATAAGCCAGATACTCATCAATCCGACATACCCCTGCCGGATCTTTGGTTTATGTGCCTGAATGTCCGGCTTATTGGTCATCTTCGTCACCTTCCAAACAATCCCAAATCAATCGTGGATCAAATGCCTTTGAGGCAAACATGGTCAACAAAACCACAGCAGCAAAGGCCAGCGCCCCGGGGCCAGCCTCGATAGTTGCCAGTTTTTTCAGTCTTACCAGCGCAATCAGGACCGAAAGCATGAAAATATCAATCATCGACCAACGGCCAATCCACTCAACAAACCGATATAAAGTCGTCCTGAATTTCGGGGCCCATTTCATTTTCATCTGAACAGAGATTACCAGAAATACCAAGGCCGAAATTTTAAATATCGGCACAAAAATGCTCGCAATAAAAACCACAACAGCTATCCCCCACTGACCAGAGGCAAAGAGCTGATACACACCACTCAAAATCGTCTCCTTACTCTCTCGCGCAAAAGATATCAAAGTCATTATCGGAAAAATATTAGCCGGAATATACAGGATAAAAGCGGCCACAAGCAGTGCCCAGGTCCGGCTTATACTCGCTACTTTTCGAGGCGTCACACGCCCCTTGCATCTTGGACATATCTGAAAGTCATCAAAGTCTGGTTTTTTCTCGACCAGCAGATGACAGGTCGGACATGACATATATCCTGCCCGCAATGCTGTAACCGAAGCTGTCATTGCTTTTTCATCTCCTCAAGTCGCGCCCATAATTCTTCTGCATCTATTGAGGCAAAGGCAAAGACAGTTGCCAACACCATACTGACAATACCAAACAGGGACGGTCCAATTGTCACCAGCGCAAAATCGCCCAGTTTGACAAAGGCGACCATAATACCGATGACAAAAATCTCCGACATTGCCCACGGCTTCAACTTCAGCAAGGCACGGACTTGCCATTCGGCGAAAGCAGGACTTCGTTGAAATTTCAAAGGCAAGAACACACCAACCATGAAACTAAGAACCAGAAACGGTGCAATAACACTTACAAACAAAACAAGAATGCCTAACGGCCAATAGCCGCCACTGAAAAGAGCAAAGACCCCACCAATCATCTGATCGGTTTGCGAATTTCCGTTCATGGTAAAAGTCAGGACCGGAAAAATATTGGCTACACTGAAAAATACCAACCCTGTGATTGCAAAAGACAAGGTCCGGTCCAGACTATGTGGTCGTCGCTGAAACAGATGCGCCCCGCACCTTTCGCAATAACCGGTCACACCGCTTGCGGCCGAACTCACATCATGCAGCAGATCACATTCCAGGCACGCCTGATAGGTAGCACCCGGCTGACCATCTTCACTTTTCTGTAATGGGCCAGCCATTTTATCAGCATCCTTATTCATATGCGTCTGAATATACAGAAAGACAAAGAAGATGTGAAACTGTGTCTGAGGACGCCCCCCTATAAACACATAAGTTTATGATAATTACGCATATAAACACAAAATAAATGTAAAATAAGAACATTTGATCTTGTAGTCAGCCTGAAAAAAGAATACCTCCAATATAACTGATACGTTCCTATTGCCACTTTTGCACCTATGAGAGCTCTATAATGCCAAAGGCCAGACTAACCCATTTGAGACAGCTCGAAGCAGAAAGCATTCATATCTTTCGTGAAGTTGTCTCTGAATTCGATAAACCGGTGATGTTATATTCAATAGGTAAAGACAGCTCTGTCCTGCTGCATTTGGCCCGGAAAGCTTTTTACCCATCCCGTATTCCCTTCCCGTTACTGCATGTGGACACCACCTGGAAATTCAAGGAGATGATTGAATTTCGGGATAAAATCGTCAAGGAATATGATCTGGATTTACTGGTCCATATTAATGCTGACGGCGTTGAAAGGGGGATCGGCCCCTTTACCCATGGATCGGCCCTGCACACAGATGTGATGAAGACAGAAGGCTTGAAGCAAGCCCTTGATTATTACAAATTTGACGCCGCCTTTGGTGGAGCGCGCCGTGACGAAGAAGCGTCCCGCGCCAAAGAGCGTATTTTCTCGTTCCGCACCGAAAACCACCGCTGGGACCCCAAAAACCAACGCCCCGAGCTTTGGAATATCTATAATGCCCGCGTGGCCCCCGGCGAGAGCATTCGGGCCTTTCCTTTATCCAACTGGACCGAACTGGATATCTGGCAATATATCTATCTGGAAGACATCCCCATCGTGCCACTTTATCTGGCGAAAGAGCGCCCTGTGGTTACCCGTGACGGCATGATGATCATGGTTGATGACGACCGCCTGCCGCTGGAACCTGATGAGACCCCTGAAATGAAATCCATCCGTTTCCGCACCCTCGGCTGTTACCCGCTCACCGGGGCAGTAGAATCTTCCGCCGCGACACTCCCGAGGATTATTCAGGAAATGTTAGTTGCCCGCACATCCGAGCGTCAAGGCCGCCTGATTGACAAGGATCAGTCTGGATCAATGGAGAAGAAAAAACAGGAGGGCTATTTCTAATGAACAAACCTCTGGACAGCACCAACCATGAAATCGAAGATTATCTGAAAGCGCAAGAGCAAAAAGACATGCTGCGCTTTATCACCTGTGGCAGCGTTGATGACGGAAAAAGCACGCTTATCGGGCGGCTGCTTTGGGATTCAAAAATGCTGTTTGAAGATCAGCTGGCAACGCTTGCTGCTGAAAGCAAACGGGTGGGCACGCAAGGTGACAATATCGATTATGCGCTTCTTCTCGACGGCTTGCAGGCCGAGCGCGAACAAGGCATTACCATTGATGTGGCCTACCGCTTTTTTGCCACCGACAAGCGGAAATTTATTGTCGCCGACACCCCGGGCCATGAGCAATATACCCGCAACATGGTCACTGGTGCCTCCACCGCAGACCTTGCCGTTATCCTGATCGATGCCCGCAAAGGTATTCTGATCCAGACCATGCGGCATAGTTTTCTTGTGTCCCTGCTTGGGATCAAACACGTTATCCTTGCCGTTAATAAAATGGATCTGGTGGATTTTGATCAAACTGTCTTTGATCAAATTGTCAAAGATTATACTGACTTTGCAGAAACTCTGGGCTTTGAGACAGTAACCCCCATCCCGTTATCTGCCCTCAATGGTGATAACATCATCAGTGCCAGTAATAACACCCCCTGGTATGACGGACCAACCCTGATTTCCCGGCTCGAGGATATCAAAATTAACGAAAGACTGTCTGAGAAACCTTTTCGGCTGCCCGTGCAGTGGGTCAATCGCCCCAATCTGGATTTCAGGGGTTTTTCCGGCACCATCGCCAGCGGCTCTATCAGCATTGGCGACCCTATTGTAGAGCCCGCATCGGGCCAGACCAGCACCATCAAGGATATCGTCACGTTTGACGGCAGTCTTGAGACCGCCTTTGCCGGTCAGGCCATAACCCTGACCCTTAATGATGAAATTGATATCAGCCGCGGGGATATGATCTGCGCCCTTCAGGACCGGCCAGCGACCGCCGATCAGCTTGAAGCCAAACTTGTCTGGATGAGTGACGAAGAACTGCTCCCCGGGCGAAGTTATATTTTGAAAATGGGTACCAGCACAACTGCGGCTCGCGTCAGCTCCCTCAAACACAAGATAAACGTCAACACAATGGAACATACGGCGGCAAAAACCCTTGCCCTGAACGAGATCGGGGTTTGTACATTTTCCTTAGACAAGGCGCTGTCGTTTGACCCGTATATTGACAACAGGAAAACAGGCTCATTTATCCTGATTGATCGCTTCACCAATGCAACTGTCGGGGCTGGCGTCATTGATTTTGCCTTGCGCCGCGCCGATAACATTCACTGGCAGGCCGTTGACATCGACAAGCAAACGCGGGCCGAACAAAAGGGGCAAAAGGCGGCAATCCTCTGGTTTACCGGACTGTCCGGTTCTGGCAAATCCACCATTGCCAACCAGCTTGAGAAAAAGCTCTATGCCTTGGGCAAGCATACCTATCTTCTGGATGGGGATAATGTGCGCCATGGGTTGAACCGTGATCTTGGCTTTACCGATGCAGACCGGGTGGAAAATATTCGCCGGGTTGGCGAGACAGCCAAACTGTTTGTTGATGCAGGTCTGCTCACCCTTGTCTCCTTCATCTCACCCTTTCGCAGTGAACGGCAAATGGCACGCAGCCTGATGCAAGAAGGTGAATTCATCGAGGTGTTTGTCGATACCCCGCTAGAGATTTGCGAAGAGCGGGATATCAAAGGCCTGTATGCCAAAGCCCGGGCCGGAGAGATCAAAAACTTTACCGGTATCGATTCTGACTATGAAGTCCCCGAGGATGCTGAAATCATTATCAAGGGTGCCGAAATGTCGGTTGACGAGGCCGCCGACCTTATTATCGGCGAACTGGTCACCCGAGGCATTATCTAGGCCATACGGCCTATTTCAACAGTGATACCAGATACTCGCCATATCCGCTTTTCATCAGCGGGGCGGCGAGTTTCTGTAGCTGTTCTGCATCAATATACCCTTTCTCGAAGGCAATTTCTTCAGGGCAGGCAATTTTCAGCCCTTGCCGTTTTTCAACGGTTTGCACGAAAGAGGAGGCTTCCATCAGATTATCATGGGTTCCTGTGTCCAGCCACGCACTGCCGCGCCCCAGAAATTCCATCTGCAATTCATCACGGTCCAGATACAGACGGTTCAAATCCGTAATTTCCAACTCACCGCGCGGACTGGGTTTGAGTGATTTGGCCATCTCCACAACCTGATTGTCGTAGAAATACAAACCGGTAATGGCAAAATTTGATTTCGGGGTTTCAGGTTTTTCTTCCACCCCGATTACCCGGCCATTTTCATCAAATTCTGCAACACCATAAGCCGTCGGGTTTGCCACGTGATAACCGAAGATAGTTGCGCCCTGCGTCCGTGCCGCTGCATTTTGCAGCAATTGGGTAAACTGGGCGGCATAGAAAATATTATCGCCCAGAATAAGAGCCGATGGGTTGTCTCCGATATGGTCTTCGCCGATCGTGAAGGCTTGCGCCAAACCATCAGGGGATGGCTGCGCTTTATAGGTAATATTAAGCCCCCAATTTTGTCCATCGCCTAAAAGACGCTGAAACAGGGATTGTTCTTCGGGTGTTGTAATGATTAGAATATCGCGAATACCGGCAAGCATCAGCGTGGTTAGCGGGTAATAGATCATCGGTTTGTCATAGATCGGCATAAGCTGCTTGCTGACGCTCAATGTAAGCGGATGCAGGCGCGAGCCGGTCCCCCCCGCCAGAATAATTCCTTTAAGCGCCATTTGCCCCGTCCCTCTGTTCAATTACCCATTGGTGATATGGACTGTGATATAAACATTCAATCTAAATTTTTATTTAACCGCCATGCTATCAGTCCGCACTCTTACTTTATGCCCGCATTTTATCGATAATCATCATCCCGGTCATTAAATCCAGATGTGCCCCGCCACCATTTTTAAACAGAGTAATATCGCTCTCGGACAGGCGCCCTGCGCCGCCATTACATAAATCACCAAAATCACCGAGAACATCCGCCTCAGAAATAATTCCGGCGGCCATCGGGATCATCAATTCCCCGATTTCGCCAATGGTTGTTTCTCTGGCATCAACAAAAATCTTTGCCTTGGCCATCAGCTCATCATCAGCCTCTCTCATATCAGGGCGATAGGCACCGATTAAATCGATATGGGTGCCGGGCTTGATCCACGCCCCTTTCAAAACAGGCTCTTTTGCCAAAGTTGCGCAGGAAATAATATCTGCGGCCCCGGCGGCTGTGGCCAGATCATCGGCAACAGAAACCGTCAAGCCATAGCCCGCCATTTTCTCCGCCAGCCTTTGCGCACTGGCACCGGTTCGGCTCCAGACGGTAAACGTCTCGATATCCGGAAAGATTTCGTGATAGGCCTGAAGCAAGGAGGTAGCCACAGTCCCCGCACCGATTACCAGATAGGAGCGTGCTGATTTTCGCGCCAGAAGGCGCGCGCCCAGAACACTATCCCCCGCTGTTTTCCACTTTGTGACCAGCGGCCCGTCAATAACTGATTTCAGCGCCCCGTTTTCACCATCGAAGATCAGCATCCCGCCCTGAACAGATGGAAGTGGCGGTGTACGGGATGGATTTTTCGGATAAACCGACACGGATTTCAGCGCAATTCCCAACCCGTCTATCCATGCCGCGCGGCTGAGCAAGCTTTTGTCATCTTTAGCCAACAGCAAATCGCCGATTTTAGCCTTTTCAAGTTTATGCCCCGCTTGCAGGGCATTGGCTGTCTCAGTCCAGTTCAGACATGGGTCTGCGTCGTCATAATCGATAAATTGCATAATATAATTCCCCGTTCTGATTGGCAGATTTATCCGCGTTGCCGGTCATAGGCCAGATTGGACGCCAGCCACCGTTCCGCCTGCTCAACCGAGACGCCTTTACGGGCGGCATAGTCTTCCACCTGATCTTTGGATATTTTACCAACACCGAAATAACGTGCCTCCGGGTGCGAGAAGTAATATCCTGACACGGACGAGGCAGGCATCATGGCAAACCCTTCGGTCAAAGTTGCACCTATCCGCCGCTCCACATCCAGCAGATCAAACAAGCCGGTCTTTTCCGAATGGTCGGGACAGGCCGGATATCCGGGGGCCGGGCGAATACCTTGATAGTTCTCACGGATTAAATCTGTATTCTTCAGCGTCTCGTCAGCCGCGTATCCCCACAGTTCTTTACGAACCAGTTCATGTAGATATTCAGCAGTCGCTTCGGCGAAACGATCGGCCAGTGCTTTTAGCAAAATACTGCTGTAGTCATCATGGGTTTTGGCAAATTCGGCCAGCTTGTCTTCAATCCCGAGCCCTCCGGTCACCATAAAGCTGCCAATATAATCCGGAATATCCAACTCCGCAGGAGCAATATAATCCGCCAGTGAATAATTGGCACGGCTGTTGGTCCGGCTCATCTGTTGACGCAAGAAATAAAAGCGGTGCACTGGATTATTACGGGTCTCGTCTTCATACAGTATCACATCATCACCATCGCGCGTGGCAGGGAAAAACCCGACAACAGCGCGAATGGTCAGCCATTTTTCGGCAATGATTTTTGCCAGCATAATTTGCGCATCATTATAAAGCTCGGTCGCAGTCTCCCCGATCACATCATCATCCAGAATTTTAGGGAAATGTCCTGCCAGTTCCCATGTTCTGAAAAAAGGTGACCAGTCAAAATATTTAACAATCATTGCCGGATCAATGTCATCAAACTGCCGAACCCCCAGAAACGCTGGTTTGGGGGGCTGATAGCCATCCCAGTTGATAGCTGCTGCATTTTTTCGGGCATCCGCGATACTGCTTTGGGCGTCGGGCTTGGCTTTGCGGTAATAATTATCCCGAACCTGTTCATACTCGGCCTTGATATCGCTCACCAGCTTGTCTTTGTTATCCGTACTGGTTAGTTGCGTGGCAATCCCCACCGCCCGGGACGCATCCGTCACATAAATGGTTGTCCCTTCATAGTTGGGGGCAATTTTCAGGGCTGTGTGAACTTTCGATGTGGTCGCCCCCCCGATGAGCAAGGGCGTATTAAAATCGTCACGCTGCAATTCAGCAGCAACCGTTGCCATTTCTTCCAGTGACGGCGTAATCAAGCCACTCAAGCCAATGATATCGACATTCTCGGCCTTGGCAATTTCAATAATTTTGCTGTAAGGAACCATTACTCCCAGATCAATCACTTCAAAATTATTGCATTGCAGGACAACCCCGACAATATTCTTGCCAATGTCGTGAACATCACCTTTCACAGTTGCCAACAGGATTTTTCCCTTGGCACTGCTCACACCGCTGCTTTCTTTCTCGGCATTGATATAGGGCAGCAAATACGCCACGGCCTGTTTCATAACGCGCGCACTTTTCACCACTTGCGGCAAGAACATTTTGCCTGACCCGAACAGATCACCGACAACATTCATGCCGTCCATCAACGGGCCTTCGATGACCTGAATAGGACGATCGAACTGCTGGCGAGCCTCTTCGGTATCCTCTGTAATATATTCGGTAATACCCTTAACCAGCGCATGGGCAAGTCGTTCACCGACCGGATTTTCACGCCATGACAAATCCTGCACGGTACCGGTGTTCTGCCCCACCGCATCAACAGCAACCTCAAGCAGTCTTTCGGTGGCATCCGTCCGCCGGTTGAGGACTGCATCCTCAACCCGTTCACGAATATTTTCAGGAATATCCGAGTAGACCGCCAATTGCCCGGCATTGACAATCCCCATATCCATACCGGCCTTAACCGCATGATATAAAAAAACGGCATGCATAGCCTCGCGCATGGGATTATTGCCGCGCAAGGAAAAAGACATATTACTCACCCCGCCGCTTACCTTGGCAAAGGGCAGGTTTTCTTTGATATATTTAGTGGCCTCAATATAGTCTTTCGAGAAATTCCGATGCTCATCAATACCGGTGGCAATCGGGAAGATATTGGGGTCAAAAATGATATCTTGTGGTGGAAAATCAACGGTTTCAGTTAGAATGTTATAGGATCGCGTACAGATTTCGATCATCCGGTCCTTGCCATCGGCCTGACCGTCTTCATCAAACGCCATCACAATCGCCGCCGCCCCGTAGCGCTTGATCTCGGTCGCATGACGGATGAAATCAGCCTCTCCTTCTTTGAGCGAGATGGAGTTGACAACCCCTTTGCCCTGAACAGTTTTAAGCCCCGCTTCCAGCACATCCCATTTGGAACTGTCAATCATCAAAGGCACCCGGCTGATATCAGGTTCGGATGCGATCAAATTCAAGAATTTCGGGATGGCCGTTTGCGCTTCCAGCATGGCGTCATCCATATTGACGTCAACGATCTGTGCACCGTTCAGCACTTGACTGCGCGCCACATCCAGCGCCGCGTCATAATCGCCGTTCATAATCAGTTTCTTGAACTTGGCAGAGCCGGCCACATTGGTCCGCTCTCCCACATTTACAAATCCGACGGTATCGTCCAGATATAACGGCTCCAATCCGCTCAAGCGGCACATGGTATCTTTTTCAGGAGTTGCCCTTGGCGCTATCCCCGAGACAGCTTCGGCGATAGCTTTAATATGTTCAGGACGGGTTCCGCAGCACCCGCCGACAATATTGACCAAGCCGCTACGGGCAAATTCTGACAACATGTCGGCCATATATTGCGGTGTATCATCATAGTTGCCCAACTCGTTTGGCAGGCCCGCATTAGGGTGAACACTGATACCGGTATCGGCAATGGCGGCAACAGATTGCACATGCGGGCGCAAATCTTTTGCGCCAAGGGCACAGTTAAAGCCGACCGTTATGGGCTTCACATGGGCAATGGATGCCCAGAAAGCCTCGGCTGTCTGCCCAGATAACGTGCGGCCCGAGGCATCGGTAATCGTTCCGGAAACCATCACCGGATAACGTATTCCGGTTTCATCAAAAAACCGCAGAACCGCATAAATGGCGGCTTTACAGTTCAGCGTATCAAAGACGGTTTCAATCAGGATAATATCGGCGCCACCATCGACCAGCCCGCGCAACGCTTCGTCATAGGCAGCGACCAGCTGATCAAATGTCACATTACGGAACCCCGGATCGTTCACATCGGGTGAAATGGATGCCGTGCGGTTGGTCGGCCCCAGAACACCAGCGACAAAACGCGGCTTTTCTGGCGTCTTGGCTGTCCATTTATCGGCAACTTTCCGGGCAAGCTGTGCGCTTTCCAGATTAATCCGGTATACTTGATTCTCGAGCGCATAGTCTGCTTGCGCAATGGCGGTGCCACTAAATGTATTTGTCTCCAGAATATCAGAGCCGGCATTCAGAAACTGATCATGAATATCAGCGATCACATCGGGGCGGGTAATCGACAAAACATCACTATTTCCCTTCAGATCAATTTCGCTATCCCCATAATCGGACCCGCGATAGTCTTCCTCGGTCAGATTAAAGGTCTGGATCATTGTTCCCATTGCCCCGTCCAGAACCAGAATCCGGTCTTTCAAAGCATTTTCAATGATATCAAAACGTGTAGATTTTTTCATGGGTTAGGACCAATCAATAGGAAACAGTAATCTTGAACAGTTAATTCAGGCGCTTATGCAACCGGTTTGGGCCGGACACCCAGCGTATGACACACGGCATATACCAGATCAGCCCGGTTCAGCGTGTAAAAATGAAAATCAGAAATACCCGCTTTTTGCAAAACCCGGCATTGTTCTGATGCAACCATGGCCGCAACCAGCTTGCGGCTGGCAGGATCATCTTCCAACCCTTCGAACAGATGGGTCAGCCATGCCGGAACTTGTGTTCCGCATTGGGCACTGAATTTCTTAATATTAGAATAACTTGTAACCGGCAGAATACCGGGAATGATGGGAATATCAATCCCTTGCGCAGCGGCCCTGTCCAAAAAGCGCAGATACGAGTCCGGATCAAAGAAAAACTGGGTGATAGCACGAGTAGCACCCGCATCCACTTTGCGTTTCAGATAATCCAGATCGGCCAGACTTGAGGCTGCGTCGGGATGAATTTCAGGATAACAGCCGACACTGATTTCAAAATCATGTATCTTCTTGAGATGCTCGATCAATTCCACCGATCCTTGGAAACCATCCGCTCTGGGAGTAAACGCGGCTTCGCCTTCAGGGGGATCGCCGCGCAAGGCAACAATATGCTTCACGCCGCTTTGCCAATAAGCCTCTGCCACTTCTTCAATTTCAGCAACAGATGCACCGACACATGTTAAATGTGCCGCTGGTGACAGCGTGCTTTCTTTTCGAATACGGCTAACCGCCTCATGTGTACGCCCCCGAGTCGTACCACCAGCCCCATACGTCACCGAGACAAAAGTCGGGTCCAGCGGCTCCAGACGTTTTAAGGTTCGCCACAGATTTTCCGCCATTTGATCGGTTTTAGGCGGGAAAAACTCAAACGACACCTGTACCGGTTTACGGCGCCCGATGACAAAAGACTGATTTTCCTCAGATTGCTCTGAAAATGACATGTAAATGCTCCTTAAAGCGTTACGGTGCTTGCCTGCTCGGCCGCCCAGATATTGACAGTTAAGGGATCGCCCTTGAGAACATGTGTCACGATATTGGAAAAACCAGTAGTCCGGCACCATTCCGTGACCTGTTTCAATTCAAACCCGGATTGTTGATGGGCATGGTCATCACACAAAGCCGCTATTTCATGCGGGGCAAAGTCTGCGATAACCAGCAAACCTTTCGGGCGGAGGACCCGTTTTGCCTCTTCGATTACAACCGTTGGCCGGTCGGCATAATGCAAAACCTGATGAATAATCACCAGATCCTGTGACTGGCTGGCAAAGGGCAATGTATACATATCGCCCAGACGGACCTGACAATTATTTAGGTTTCTCTCTTCAATTGCAGCCCGTGCATAGGCCAACATTTCACGGCTGCTATCCACACCGACGGCATAATCCACTTCCAGGCCAAACAATTCCAGCATACGCCCGGTGCCCGTTCCTATATCCAGAAAATCACTGATTTTGCGCCCTCGCCGTTGCGTAAAAGCGTGAACGGTGGCCAGCAGGGTTTTCTCAACCTCCGCATCATCCACATGCAACGAGCGGATCTCGTTCCAACGGGATGCATTTTCCTTGAAATAGGCAGATGCCGCATCACTCCGTGCCTGTTTAATCGCATCAAGACGTTCCAGATCACGGGCAACGATCGGATCAGTTTCTTGTGTCAAATCTACCAGATAACGAGCCAGCAACGCGTTGTCACTTTTTGACGCGAGACGATAATAGACCCAACTTCCTTCTTGAAAACGATCAATCAAACCGGCTTCACACAGCAACTTCAAGTGCCGAGATACCCTTGGTTGGCTTTGCCCGAGTATCTGCAAAAGCTCGCTAACAGTAAGCTCCGCATGGCCGCAAAGCACTAAAAGCCGCATCCGCGTCTCTTCCCCTGCCGCCCTCAAACCTTGCAGTAATTGCTCCATAAGCACCCATTTCGTAAAATTGTTAATAGATATAAACATATATTTATATCTATGTACAGAAAAACTCTCGCGACTTTTTGGCAACACACTTCCGGAAACAAATATCTCTCAATATCTGGCGCTAGCCACTTCTTCATACATATGTTAAATGTCTGAACAGTATTGTGTAATGCGCATTTATCAGGGCGTGTGTTATAGATGCATACATTTTGATGAAAATATAAAGACTTCTGTAACTAATGGTGTGCTTGTCTGTAAATTAGTACGTCCACGGTTAAAAGCTCGGGTTTAAAGATAATGATTTCATTGAAGTTCAAGTCGACACTTCTCAAAGGCTTCGTTGCAATTGCAATGGCCGGTCTGGTAAGCGCTTGCGCAACCCCTCCAGGCGAAAAATCTGCCGTTATGAACGATGAGGTCAGCGACCCCATTGAACCACTTAACCGGTATTTCAATGACGTGAATCAGGCACTCGATGACGTTGCCTTGAAACCTGTGGCACGTATTTACCGGGATGCACTTCCCGATGCGGTTCAGGATGGTGTCAGCAATTTCCTGAGCAATCTATCCCAACCAATTTACTTCCTCAATAATATTGCACAGGGCGACCTTGATGGTGCCGGTGACAATATGGGTGCCTTTTTCACTAACACCCTGCTCGGCATAGGCGGTATTTTTGATGTTGCCAAGGTTGACACTCAAAAAGAAGACATTGGACAAACACTGGCGGTCTGGGGCGTTGGAGAAGGTCCTTATCTGGTCCTTCCAATTCTCGGCCCCAACACAACACGTGAAGCGGTTGGCATTGTCGGCGAATACTACATAGATCCGGCTAACCTCGTGGCCCGCAATAACGATGCTGATAATTTTGAAATTTATCGGGGTTTAACGACAGCGATTGATTTCCGCTCACGCTCTATTGAAACGCTGGACGAAATCGAGAAAAATTCAATTGATTTTTATGCCACGATCAGAAGCCTGTATCGCCAAAACCGGAAGAACCTGATTCGTGATGGCAAGGCAGAGATGACGCCTCTACCAGACATTTCTTTTGAAATGGATGATGATGAACCCATCAAGGATCGCGTTTCCCTTCTTTTTCAAGAAGACGAAACAACTGAAACAAAAGCCAGCGTTGCAAAAAACTAAGCTGGAGACAAACCCGATGTTTATGAAGAAACTAATGGCTCTGGCCGTGGCATCGTCTTTTTTTGTGATGATGCCTTTATATGGACAGACAGTATCCAGTGCCTACGCTGCTTCCAAGGCAACAACAAAAAATGCATCAGATGTAAAGGCATCCGCCATAGTGCTTGTTGAAACACTGGGTAAAGAAGCAGTTAAACTTTTATCCGATAAAAACATTTCCGAGGCAGATAAACGAGAAGGCTTTGGGGAACTGATTTCCCGTGACTTTGATATGCCGCTAATCGGTCGCTTCGTTCTTGGAAAATCCTGGCGAACAGCCACCGAGGAAGAAAAAAGAGAATATCTGAAGCTATTTCAGCAATATATTATCTCGACTTACCAGAAACGAATTGGTGACTACGCGGGTGAGAACCTGAAAACAATCAAGGCCGTAGAACTCAATTCCAAAGAAGTTCTGGTTAAATCTGAAATCATCCGTCCCAAAGGCCCGCCCATAAAACTGGACTGGCGCGTTCGGGAATCAAAAAATGATGGTCAAAAAATTATTGATATCATTGTTGAAAATGTCAGCATGGCCCTTACGCATCGTGATGAATTTTCATCGGTTATCAGTCGAAACAATGGTAAAGTTGAAGCCCTTTTGCAAACCTTGCGGGATCATATGGCATCCCTGCCCAACTGATCTGAGCCCTTACTCTTTTTCGAAACAGTAACCGACGGCACGCACAGTCCGGATGATATCTGTATCCTGCTCTGCATTCAACGCTTTACGCAATCGCCGGATATGGACATCAACAGTGCGGTCCTCCACATAGACCCCCTGCCCCCAAACACCATCGAGTAATTGTTCGCGGGTCAGAACACGCCCGGCCCGTTCCATAAAAAATTTCAACAGTTTGAATTCGGTCGGCCCCAAATGCAGGCTTCTACCACCACGGCTAACCTTATGGGCAACCAAATCCATCACGACATCTGCAACCGTGATAGTATCCTGTCCCAAATTGGGATTGTGGCGCCGTAGAACCGCTCTGATACGTGCTAACAGTTCTGCTGGTGAGAAGGGTTTCGAAATATAGTCATCCGCCCCCACATCCAGCCCTCTGATCCGGTCACTTTCCTCAGCTCTGGCTGTAATCATGATAACCGGTATATGCTTGAACTCTGAATGGCGGCGCAATTGCCGGCAAATTTCAATGCCCGACAATTTGGGCAACATCCAGTCGAGCAGGACCATATCGGGCTTCTGCTCTTCAATGCTCAGCATTGCCTCTTCACCATCCATCGCGGCACTCACCTGAAAGCCTTCACTTTCAAGATTGTAGCGCAGTAGTTCAACCATGGACGGCTCGTCCTCTACAATTAATATTTTCATTCTTTTTCAGCCTTGTCACTTGACCAGTTCATATCATTGTCCAGCATGGTTGTACTTGTCTTATCCCCTTTCGGGCGTGGCTCAGAAGGGACTTTGCCATCGACCTGATACATAATGATCTCGGCAATATTTGTCATATGATCCCCGATCCGCTCTATATTTTTGGCCATAAACAACAAGTGGGTACAACTGGTAATGCTTCGGGGATCTTCCATCATATATGTCAGCAACTCCCTGAACAGGCTGTTATAAAGCTGATCCACATCCTGATCACTGTGCCAAACCTTGCGGGCAAGGTCCACATCATTTCGGGCGTATGATTCCAGCGTATCATGTATCATCCGGCGAACCAGTTCACTCATGCGCGGGATCGTTGACACTGGCCCCACAACATGTGCCTGATTAAGGGCGACAACGCGCTTGGCCATATTTTTAGCGTAATCAGCTACTCTCTCCAGTATTGAAGCTATTTTCAATGCCGAGATCACCAATCGTAAATCATCAGCCACCGGATGCCGCAGCGCCAGCAGACGGATCGCCATGGCATCAATCTTCTTTTCAAGCTCATCTACGGCCTTGTCCGCCTTGATGATGATTTCTGCCTGTTCCGAGTTGCGCTCGACCAATGCCCGGGTCGCGGCATCCAGCTGTGCCTCGGCCAGCCCGCCCATTTCTACAATTGCGTTGCGTATCTCTTCTAAATCACCATCAAAAGAGCGAACGATATGTCCTGCACCTGTCATTCTGTCATTCCTTCCGACCACCACATCTCTATCCGAAGCGGCCTGTAATATATCCTTGTGTTCGTTCATCCCTTGGGCTCGTAAACAACCGTTCTGTCTCACCGGCTTCAACAATTTCACCCATATGGAAAAAAGCCGTCTTCTGGGATATGCGCGCGGCCTGCTGCATGGAATGGGTCACAATCACAATGGTATAATTGAGACGTAACTCCTCGATCAGTTCTTCCACTTTCGCCGTTGCTATCGGGTCCAGTGCAGAGCAAGGTTCATCCATTAAAATTACCTCTGGCTGAACAGCCAGTGCCCGGGCAATACAGAGCCGTTGTTGCTGGCCGCCCGACAAACCGGTCCCAGATGCGTTCAGGCGATCCCGAACTTCTGCCAGCAAACCAGCTTTTTCAAGGCTTGCCAGAACGATGCTGTCCAGTTCATCCTTGTTTTTTGCCAATCCATGAATACGCGGCGCATAGGCCACATTGTCGTAAATTGATTTGGGAAACGGATTTGGCTTTTGAAACACCATTCCCACCCGGGCGCGCAGCAAAACTTCATCAACATTTGGCGCATATATATCCTGACCATCGAGAGTAATTATCCCTTCGACCCTGCATCCTTCGATTGTATCGTTCATACGATTGAGGCAGCGCAAGAATGTGGACTTCCCACACCCCGAGGGCCCAATAAGAGACGTGATCTGGTGCTGCTCAATGTCCAGATCAACGGCATTCAATGCCTTTTTATCACCATAGAACACGCTTACATTTCTTGCCGACAAGATTGCTTTGGGTGAGTCTGAATCCGGTATTTTTGCGTTAGCCAACATTTGCATTTCCAATTTTCTTTCTACCAGCGGCGTTCAAATTTCTTGCGCAACAGAACCGCTACAGCGTTCATAAGCACCAGAAATGCGAGCAGGACAATAATTGCACCGGACGTTTTTTCGACGAACGCCCGCTCGGGACTGTCTGCCCATAAAAATATCTGCACAGGTAAAACTGTAGCGGGATCCGTGACACTACCAGGAATATCGACAATAAAAGCAACCATCCCGATCATCAATAAAGGAGCTGTCTCACCAAGGGCCTGTGACAGGCCGATAATCGTACCGGTCATAATCCCGGGCATCGAGAGCGGCAGCACATGATGGAACACGGCCTGCTGTTTTGAAGCCCCCAACCCGAGTGCCGCATTCCGAATACTGCCCGGAACAGCCCGGATAGAAGCCCGGGCGGCGATAATGATGGTTGGCAAAGTTATCAATGCCAGTGTCATCCCGCCAACCAGCGGGGCTGAACGCGGCAAATTGGCCATATTGAGGAAAATAGCAAGGCCGAGTAATCCAAACACAATTGATGGCACCGCCGCCAGATTATTGATATTCACCTCGATTAAATCGGTCAGTTTGTTTTTAGGCGCAAATTCTTCCAGATATATGGCCGACATCACGCCGATCGGAAACGAAATCAAAAAGGTTATCAGCAAGGTATAGAGACTTCCAACCATCGCCCCCCAGATACCCGCGATCTCGGGCTCACGGCTGTCCCCACCAGTAAAGAAACGGGTATTGAAACGGGTTGAAACAGCCCCACCAGCCACCAACTGGTCAAACCAGCGGATTTCATTATCTTTTACCCGCCGGTTCTGTTCATCTACATCACGAGAAATATAACCTTTATTGAGCATATCCAGGTCATCGCTTGCCGTAAGGTCAACCCGTAGCGTCTTACCTATTATTTCAGGGTTCGACAAAACCTGTTGCATCAACTCACGGGGCGCACCTTTACTGATCAAGCCAAAGAGTTTCCGTAGTTCTTTGCGGGATTTGACATCCGGAAACTCTTTACGAAGCGCTGCACGGATCAAACTGTTATAGGAGGCTGCGCGCAATATCTTTGCATCTCGTGTCCCATCCGGATCAATAACAGATTCAGTAAAATCAATATCCAGCGCGATCGAGGTGGTGTAAAAGGCAGAATAACCTTTACCAACAACGCTGATCAGCAGGGTTGCCAGCATTGCCAATGCAACTAGAATAGCCCCGAGCCCCAAAGCGCGGAACCGCCGTTCGGCCTTATGCCGTTTGACCAGAAGCGGGGTATTATCTTCCCCGCGCAGCAGAGATTTGTTTTGATGAGGGATGGTATCAGTCATAGACTTCCCGATATTTACGAACAATAATCAAAGCAATAACATTCAGGCATAAGGTTAGTAGAAACAGCACCATTGCCAACGCAAAAGCGGCCAGTGTCTTGGCGCTGTCAAACTCCTGATCACCGGTTAAAAGCCCCACAATCTGAACGGTAACAGTTGTCACCGAATTAAGAGGATTGGCTGTAAGGTTGGCGGCAAACCCTGCAGCCATAACCACAATCATTGTCTCGCCAATAGCCCGGCTAACCGCAAGCAAAACGGCCCCGACAATCCCCGGCAGTGCCGCCGGCATGATAACTTTCAATACGGTTTCAGATTTGGTTGCTCCAAGAGCATAAGAGGCATCCCGCAAATTCTGGGGAACCGCCATAATGATGTCATCACTTAAAGACGAGATAAAAGGAATAATCATCATGCCCATGACCACCCCTGCGGCCAGCGCACTTTCAGACACCACATCAAGGCCGAGCCATGTACCAAAATCACGAAAGAAAACACCGACAGTCAAAGCTGCAAAAAACCCGTAAACCACCGTTGGAATACCTGCCAGAATCTCCAGAACCGGTTTCACGGTTGTTCGAAAAGTATCCTCTGCATATTCTGTCATATAAATCGCACTCAGCAGCCCCAGGGGAACCGCCACAATCATCGCAATCAATGTAATCAGCAATGTTCCAGCAAAAAGCGGGACGGCACCAAAGGCGCCGGATGAGCCAACCTGATCGGCCCGTAATGCCGTTTGCGGGCTCCAGTTCAAGCCAAACAGAAAATCGGTTACCGGAACTTTATCAAAAAACTGAATTGTTTCGAACAATAGCGAGAAAACAATACCCACCGTTGTCAAAACAGATAACCCCGATGCAATCATCAGGATCACCAGAACCACCCGTTCCAAAGTTTTGCGAATACGCAAATCCGGATTGATTTTCTGAACTGCAAAATAAAGACCTGCGGTTGTCGTAACCAGAAGAAGAGCCGGAAAAACAACCCTGTCTATTTGTCCTGCAACACTGCCTGCGGGATCAATTGAAGAGAAAGAGAACAGCACCCATAACCCGGCAAGGATTGCGGGGGGCAGCAATCCCCAAATAACAACATATAATCCATATTGATACGGGCGACTTGAAATAACCCGCTCATGCGTTCCCTGAACCTGCAAGGCTCTCTTTGATCCATACCAGTATCCAGCAGCACACAGGATCAACAGAAAAATAATTAAGGGAAGCGTACTCATTCACAGTCACCTGGCAGGAAGTCAAATCAAGGAACCGGGTGGAAAAGAAACTCCTCCACCCGATATTTTTACATCATGTTCAATTTTGTAAGAGATGCAGCATCTTTACGGACCTTCTGACGTTCTTTGTCTGAAAGCGGGATCAAGCCCTTATCAGTCAGATAACCGAACTCGCCAAAAGCATCTTCACTGGTAAATTCAGCGATATATTCTTTAATGCCCGGAACTTTTCCCACATGCGCATTCTTGACATAGAAATACAAAGAGCGGGAAATACCATAGTCACCTTTGGAGATATTCTCAAAAGTCGGCGCGATACCACCGATAACGCCTCCCTGAATTCTATCCGCATTCTGATCAAGGAAACTGAACCCGAAAACACCAACAGCCTTGGGGTTGGCAACCAGTTTCTGGACGATCAGGTTGTCATTTTCGCCAGCTTCAATATAAGCGCCATCTTCACGGATTGTATGCGCAATCCCCTTAAATGCTTTTTTGTCAGATTTACGAAGAGCTTTAAGGCTCGGGAATTTTTTCGCCCCGCCTTCCATCGCCAATTCAACAAAGGCATCACGGGTGCCCGAGGTTGGTGGTGGGCCCAGCACTTCAATTTTTACATTTGGCAAAGACGCATCCACATCTTTCCAGGTTTTATAAGGATTAGGAACCAATGCACCATTAACTGGAACCTGCTTGGCAAGCGCCATGAAAATCTGTTTTTTTGTTAATTTAACAGGGGCGGCTGCTTTGGAATTTGCCAATACAATACCGTCAAAGCCGATTTTTACTTCGGTAATATCGGTAATACCTGCCTTCGCACATTTTTCGACTTCAGATTTCTTAATGCGGCGCGATGCGTTCGTAATATCCGGAGTTTCATCTCCGATGCCTGCGCAAAATAATTTGAGACCGCCACCAGAGCCTGTGCTTTCAACTACAGGCGTTTTAAACGTTCCCTTATCCCCGAACGTTTCCGCAACAGTTGTCGCAAATGGAAATACGGTTGAAGAGCCAACAATTCTGATCTGTTCACGAGCAGTCGCCTGACCAGCTAGCGCAACAGTTGCAAGGACAGCAAGTCCAAAAGTTTTTTTGAGCACGTCTATTCTCCGTTATGTGAACGGCAGCAATTCCTGCCGATGCGCAGACAATGCCGTTTCACAATGACGGGAGTACTACAATTACATGACAGTAATGTTACAAGGAATACCAACCCCAGGATTAAAGGGCTTGTTAAACATCATCCGGATAAGCAGGCAGCTTGATCGTAAAGACAGACCCCTTGCCAACGGTTGAGGCAATTTCAAGCCGCCCCCGGTGACGTCCGACAATATGTTTCACAATTGCCAATCCCAAACCGGTCCCCCCCATCTCACGGCTACGGGCGCTATCTACCCGGTAAAACCGCTCGGTCAGCCTAGGTAAATGTTCCGGAGCAATCCCGTCACTCTGATCAATAATCGAAATATGAGCCATTTGCCCGACTTCACTCAACCTGATAACAACCGGACTTTGCTCCCAACCATATTTCAAGGCATTGTCTACCAGATTGGTAAATACTTGAGATAATTGACCTTTATCACCAACAATGAATAAAGGCTCGTCTGACATTTCAAGTTCAAGGGTTTTACCCAGATCATTTGCCTTGGTTTTGAGGAGGTCAGTAACAGTGTGAAGAAGATGGCAAATATTTATCTTACCGGATGGTTTACTATGTTCGTTCATCTCGATTTGCGACAAAGATAGCAAATCATCAATCAGCCGTGACATCCGGTTCGATTGTGCCTGCATCATTGACAGAAAACGTGCTTGTGCATCTGGGTCATTTGCCGCAGGGCCCAGCAAGGTTTCAATGGCTCCGATCAAAATCGCCAATGGAGTTCGCAGTTCATGACTGGCATTGGCAATAAAGTCCACCCGCATTTGCTCTGTTTTTCTGGCCACAGTCAAATCATGCAAGGTCAGCATTGCCCGCAAGTTCTGACTGCCGGCCCCCACCAGAGCAACCACATAAACCGCAATATGCCGCCCCACATCCCTGACCATGTCAAACTCAACACGCTGCATTTTTTCCTGCCCCTCCAGCGCCGCGTCAACCGCTTTAATCAAAGCCGGATTGCGTAAATAGGAGGTGAGATCACCGGTAATATCTGACTGATTGAAAAACTGGATGGCGGCTTGGTTGAACTGATGGATATGACGGTCCTGATCAAGAACAAGGACCGCATTTGGCAACATATCAAATAAGAGGTTTGCATCTTTTTCCCTACTCTCGGCATCCGCCATCGAATGGATAAGAACCTGCCGATACTGTTGCAATGTCAGCAAGAAGTCATGAACAGGTAGCAACCCCGAACGGTTAGCAAGCTTGGGGTCCGCCTCATATAGCGGATCAACAACAGAGCGCCCCATTTGCCGTGTTAATATACTCACTTCACGCAAGAGCCGGTTGTAGATAAGCACTGCGGGTCCGATGGGTGTCAATATTAGCAATACGGCATATTTAGGTGGTAACAGATTTTGGCTGACCAGCCAGAAAGCCACAATTGCTACCGGCAGGGTGACAATGATAACAAATAAAATCATCTTGCTAATAAAACTGGATGTCTGTTGCATCAAATCTCTCGTTATCTAACCTGAGCCCTGTCGCCGGTATGCGAGCAAACCACAATAGGTACCCTCTTTTACAAAATTATGACGGCATAAAGCAGTTCTTTCCATCATTTTGGCCCCGTTTCAAGGGCTGCCATAGCCTGCCTAAACAAATCTGTCACAAACAAAAAGGCAAGGCGTCCATATACCAAGCAGACCCGATACAGGGAACAAACAAATATGCAGGAGAACATACGTGCCCAACGGACAAACAAACAACATTGTTGCCAAAGAACTATCCGAAGCGCTGGCCCGATGCAAAAACAACGGGGTTGACGAGCAATCACTTCGAACAGGGTTACTGACGATTACCATTGCAAATTTTGTAAATCGCCTCGGCATGGCCAATACCGTCGATTTATTTACAGTCCTGCCAGAACAAATAACGTCAGGTATCTTTGACCGTTATATTGATCCCAAAACGAATACTCCCCGTGCAGTTCAGGCGGTACAAGCGGCACCGGGACAACAAACTGGTTATTATAACACTGCCATGCCCCAAAATTTTATTCCCCCACAGCAAAACATCCCTACACCGACAGGTTATACGGCCCCTGCCACAACAAACCCTACCCATTCGGCTCAAGCCATGGTTCACACATCCGGAGCAGACCCTGCCCCCCTTCCGGGCAAACGCCGCTTGCCTGATTAAATTCACCCTCAAGAATTTCCAATATTTACTAAAAATTTACTCAAACTCCGCCGTTAATATTAACGGTTTTTAAGGAAGACAAGCCTAGAATTCCTCCAGAAATTCCTTAAAGGGAAAAGGAGGCTGCCGCGATGTTCCAGATAAAAGAAATCCGAAAGATTAACAAAGCCATTCTAATGGCTGGCACTAGTCTGGCTCTCGCCGGATGCGGAACGGCGGCCCAACAAAATTATGCCGATAGTTCGGTAGAAGGAACGCCGGTTGCTGCCACTGAGCAAAAAAGCGAACCCGGGGACCTGTCGCTTGAGCGCCTCATGCGCATTGCCAACCGGGCATGGCTCAAGGGTAATATCCAAACGGCTTTACGGGTCTATACGCTAGCAAGTCAAAAAGCACCGGAAAGTACAGCCCCCTTGCTGGCAGTAGCTGAAATTCTAAGAAAAACGAAACGAACAGACGCAGCTCTTGACCTTTACCAGCAAATCATCAGGAAGAACCCGCAGTTAGTCGCAGCTCATACAGGGTTCGGTTATACATTACTTGCACAGGACAAGCCTTATCTGGCCGCAAAATCTTTTGAAATTGCTGTCGGGCTGGACCGGACAAATGCCAAGTCACTCGGTGGGTTGGCTCTTGCCCTTGATACGGCAGGCGAATCCGAAAAAGCACAAAGCTACTACAGGTTAGCCATCAAGGCAGATACAAACAATTTAACCTATCAAAACAATCTGGCCCTCTCGCTGGCCCTTATTGGCCGAACCGATCAGGCGATTGCCATGCTCGAAATCATCACAGCTCATCCGAACGCCACAGCTCAGCACCGGCAAAATCTGGCGCTGGTATATGGCATGGCAGGAAAATCTGCCGATGCCATGCGGTATTCCCGTATGGATTTAAGCGAAAGCGCTGCCCGTAACAATGCTCTGTACTTTCAAGCGTTAAATAACCCGTCAGAGGGCAAATCAACAATTGCAGAAGATCAATCCTATAAAATGGCTGCAAAAGCACGGGATGCAAAACGCTATCGGGCACCGGACACCAGCCGCCAGCCCTATACCTATATTGCCGCGAGCAACGAGACGGTTGCACTGAATACGCAACCTGTTATTGATGAACCGGCACAAATTATCGCCTCGCGTCCCTCAACGGTGCGGCCTCTGACAACCGCGCGTCAGCCATATTCAATTATCAATACCGCAAAACCGCCTGCAAAACTGCCTATGGTGCGGCCGGCCGAACAGGCCCTTGCACTGGTCAGCAAGATGAAACCGGCATCATCCCATATGCAGATCAGACGCCCTGTTCCGGCATACCGTTCTTCCATGCAATATGCACAAGCCCCGCTGGAAGTCCGCGATGTTATGGCTATCAGGAATACGGGTCCCGCAAAAGAGCAGCCACGACTTGCCGAGCAACCTGCGGCCCTTCCTGTTAAAGCCGACTTGCGTAAAGACGATGTATCTCGTCCCCAAAATGCTGATCCTGTTTCTTTTGAAACCGGACAAGCCCTGTATTATGTGCAGTTGGCATCCTTCAGGACAATTGAACGGGCGCAGCTCGGCTGGAACTTACTCAGCAAACAGTATGGGGATTTATTGACAGGTTTTAAGCCCGTTTACGTCAAGGCAGACCTTGGCGAAGACAAAGGGGTCTATTACCGTGTTCGTATCGGCGGTTTTACAAACAAGGCAGTACCGGACGAAATCTGTTCCGGCTTGAAAACCCGAGATGCGGAATGTTATTTACCTCGCATCAAAGCCCAATCCCCTCTGGATGGATCAGTAATTACCACCGCTGATCCTGCAAATGATCAAAAAGTGATTGAGGCTGTTTTACAGCAAAAGGAACAAGCCAAACCTGTCAAATCAACGATCTCTTTTGACGGACAAGTTACGGCACAAGCTGGCTCCTACTGAACGGCTTCACATCCCTAATAAAAAAGGCTCCACAGTGATGGAGCCTTTTTTATATGATATCTCTTGATGAAATTTTCAGCCAAGTTGCCGGTGCCACCAGGCTAATGTTTTCTCTGCTGATTGTGCAAATTCAGGCATCGCCGCCCTGACCATCTCCAAATCAGTTATATTCTTTTCCATTTCTGCCGCCATTTGTGCAAATTGCACGGCATATAAAGACCCACAGGCCCCTTTTAATGTATGAGCAATCTCACGCACCTGAGAGCTGTTATTATCTTCTAATGCCTGATGCAGGCTACCCAGACCGCCTGTTACCGTCTCCTGAGCACGGGCCAGTAACAGTGCAATGACATCATCACCCAGATCACTCTGCAATGCAGAAAACTGCTCAGAATCACCAATAATATCAGGGACAGACGAAAACACACCCATATCAATTTTCCTTATCCGTTCTAAGAATTAACCCCCGGAGAAAGCATCCAATGCCCGTAAAACAGCCGGCCCGATCAAAACAATAAACAAAGACGGCAAGATGAATAAAATCATTGGAATAGTCATAATTGCGGGGAGTCGTGCTGCTTTTTCTTCGGCCTTCATTAACCGCTCTTCCCGCATTTCTGCTGATAACACCCGTAAGGCAACGGCGAGAGGCGTTCCGTATTTTTCGGTTTGCAGCAGCGTATTGACAAGCGTATTCATCGCAGGGATATCCACCCGTGCCGACAAATTCAACAAAGCCTCTTTGCGATCAGGTAGAAACCCCAATTCAATGGATGTCAGTGAAAACTCATCCGATAATTCAGGTGCCGAATTGGAAACTTCACGGCAGACACGATCCAGACCACTATCCAGATTAAGGCCTGCTTCAGTACAAATAACTAGAAGATCCAATGCATCCGGAAGCGATTTGCGCATAGCCCCATAGCGTTTGTTAATCTGGTTTTTAATAATAACACCAGGCATTGCATATCCAAAAAAGGCAACCGCTACAGCCCCCGCTATGCCCCCTGCAGGCGGCCAGTCAAACGGGTTAGTTCCCAAAAAGTAGGGAACGGCAAGCCCGCCCAGAACCACAGGCAATGAAATACGGGCAAACAGATATGTTGCCAATGCTTCTTTTGATCGCCAGCCAGCTTGCGCCAAGTGGGCCGATATCTTGCGAGCCCCCTCCCCCTTCATCAGTTGCAGTTTTTTCACAATCCGATGCATCATGCTTTCACGGCTAATCAGATTACTGCGCTGACGGTTTTCTTTTGCAAAATCCTCACGGAGTTGCTTGCGCCTTTTATCCAGTCCCTTGATACGGTCGGGCAAAGTATCTTTGACCAACAGCGCATTCCAGATCATCAGGAAAGAGGCCAGTGCGGCTATTCCGGCAATCATCGCCAGAACATCTTCCGAACGGAGCCAGCTGGGCAGAAGTGTTGAAATATCCATCTATCCCTCCTAAATCTCGAACCGGACCATTTTGGCCATGACACCAACACCGCCGGCAATCATCGCCAGTCCGGTGCCGATCAGATAAATACCGCGCGGATCATCGATCAACGTCATGATATAGTCAGCATTGGCCAGCCAGAGCAGGAAGAACATGATGAACGGCAAGGAGCCGATAATCCACGCGCTTGCCCGGGCCTCTGACGACATGGCCTTTATTTTTAATTTAAGCTGTCGGCGTTTGCGAAGTGTACTTGCCAACCCAGCCAGTGTTTCCGCCAGATTACCACCCGTTTCACGCTGAATGGAAATCGCAATAATAAGGAACTTGAAATCGGGAACATCAATTCGCTTGCAAACATCCCACAGCCCCTGTTCAATAGATTTACCCAATCGAACGGCATCGGCAACGCCCCGAAATTCCACACCAATTGGCTCTGGCGCATCATTTCCAACCGTAATGATTGCCTCGCTGATCGGAATACCCGCACGCAAGCCTCGAACGAGAAGTTCAATGGCTTCCGGAAAATGTTTCATAAACTTGTTCATCCGGCGTTTACCCAGAAAACCAACAGTCCAATGCGGGAGGAGCATTCCGCAAACAAGGCCTACCGGAAGAGACAGCATCAAAGAAAACCCATAGACAAAATAGGTAACAACCCAAATGGCCACCATAATGACAAACGTAATCAGCGCATATTCGGCAATCGTCAGTTTAGAGCCCGTTTTCTCAAGTCGCGCCCGGAGTTCAGCGGGCTTGGGAATAAGCTTCTGAACCAATGTCTCCAGAATTTTAATACTGCTTTGCCCATCCTTCAGCCGGGCACTGTTGCGCGACGCCTTCGGGGAAGACACCGGGCCATGCCCTTGCCGGACATCCGCCAAACGGCGCTTTGTGCTAGCGGCTGTATTATCACCACCAACCAATGCGAAACCCAGAATAAGGGATACAAAAAGTGTACCACCGCCGACGATAAGCATCAGAAAAAATTGATCATCTCCTGCAAACATTACATCGCTCCTATCAGCATTTTATCCAAGCCGAAATAGGCGGCTCGCGGGGCAAAATGAGGCCGAAGACCCGATGATTTGAAATCACCAAGAAGCCGACCGCCTTTATCCTCCCCATGGAATTCGTACCAGAACAAGTCCTGCATGGTGATCACTTCTTCTTCCATGCCAACGACTTCTGAAATATAGGTAATTCGGCGCACACCATCGCGCATCCGGCTGATCTGTACGATCAAGTCGATGGCCGAGGCAATCTGGTTCCGAACAGCCTTTGCCGGCAGGTTGACACCAGACATCCCCACCATATTCTCAAGTCGGGTCAGGGCTTCACGGGGGCGGTTCGCATGAATAGTCGACAAGGAACCATCATGTCCCGTATTCATCGCTTGCAGCATATCAATGGCTTCGCCACCGCGAATTTCACCAAGTATAATTCTGTCAGGACGCATCCGCAGTGTATTTTTCAGCAAGTCCCGCATACTGATTTCACCGCCACCTTCAAGGTTGGCGGAGCGTGTTTCCAAACGCACCACATGTGGCTGTTGCAATTGCAACTCCGCTGCATCCTCAATCGTTACAATTCGTTCACCCGGATCAATCAGCTGGGAAATAGCGTTCAACATTGTTGTTTTACCAGAGCCTGTACCGCCAGAAATCAGAATATTCAAACGGCACCGACCAGCAACCCGCAAAACAGTTGCCGCTGACGGTGACAAATTGCCTTGGCGTTCCATCACATCAAGCGTAATTTTCTGTTTGGCAAATTTCCGGATTGAAATACTGGGGCCGTCAATAGCAAGAGGCGGAATAATGATATTTACCCGGCTACCATCGGCCAGACGAGCATCCACCAGCGGGTTACTTTCATCCACGCGCCGACCGACATGGCTCACAATCCGGCTGGCAATGCTCAGGACATGGGCGTTATCGCGAAACTGACAGTCTGATAACACCAGTTTGCCCTTTTGCTCCACATAGACCTGCTTGGGTCCGTTGACCATAATATCGGTAATGCTCTCATCCGCCAGCAACGGCTCCAATGGGCCGAGGCCGAGCATATCATGCATCAAGCGCTCGATCAGCTCACGCTGTTCCCGCTGGTTAAGCTGAATGCGTTCCTCGATCAGGATGTCACCAACAATATCCGAAATATCCCGCGCCAGATCCAGACGATCCATTGAAACAGCAGCACTGATATCAATGCGTTCCAGCAAAAGTGGCTGAATACGTTCTTTAATAACATCCAGTTGAGATGCAGCCCTTGGTGCTTGCGTTTCAACGACCGGCACCAATTTCATCACATCAGATGATTTACTCTCTTCAGGGCGGTCAGGTTTTTTCTCTGCTACCGATTGAGCGATTGGGACCTTTGGTGCGGTTTCCTCATCAGAGTCGGGCCCAGCCTCATCCCCACGTTCAAACGCCGGAACCTGTGGGCGCTCAAATTCAGCGCTGACCTCAACAGGGGCCTCTGTATCCATACCAAAGACGGTAACGCCTTCTTCGAGGATTTGAGTTACATTGGGTGCGTCCTGAGCCGTATTGCCTATGTTGTCCGGCTTCTGCACCGGAATATCAGGAACAGCATCCGCGCGAGCTTGCTCCATTTTGGCCCAAATACGCTCTGACAGGGCCGACACAAGATTTCTTTGTTCCAGAATGTTCAGAGGCAGGTTGTCTTGATCAAGCTGCTCACGGGTAAATTTTTTAACCGCCGATGAAACAGTCGTCCGCACAGTAGAATTATCAAAATGGCAAACCAGTTTTTCCCAAGCGAGATCAAACAGTCGCTCCACAAGGGCAAGGTCATCGGTTCCCGATCTCTTGACGGGATCAGGAATTTCATCTTTTTGTTTACTCGAAGACGACGGCCACAAACTCACGCTGTTTTACCCTCACCTTTCCGGCTGGATTTTGACATAAGACCAAATAAACCTTTTTTCTTCGGTTTGTGATAATCTGACAGATCAGCAGCAAGCTCTCGCATAATCTTGGTGATCGGTGCTTTCACACTGACAGAAGGAATGGATTTGCCGGCGTTAGCGCAGATTGCCAAAGTCTTTGCATCTTCGGGAATAAAATATTCCACAGGATCTTCCTGCGCTTTCTGAAAATCTGCTTTTGAGACCTGCACGGTGCGGTCCCCTCCAGCCCGGCTAACAACTTTGACAATTCGCCCCTTTGTTGACAGTGACGTCATGGCCTGTGTTATCCGGTTAATGTCACGAATACCCGCAAGGGTCTGGTCAGACACCAGAACCACAGTATCTGCCGATGCCAGCAACGCCCCTTGCGTCGGCAACAAGTGGCGCGGCAAGTCTATAATGATCTGGCGATAGTCCTGACTGATTTCCCCAATCAGCGTATCGATGCTCTCGGGATTAACATCCACAAATTCTTCAATCGGCTCTTCTGTTCCCAAAACAGCCATATTTTCACCAATTTTGATAATGGCACTATCCAGAAACAGCTTATCCAGACGGTGGGGATTTTCCAGCGCTTCCCGAAAGCCACCGCCGGACTCCACATCCAAGGCCAGTGTTGTTGTTCCGAAATGTAAATCCAAATCCAAGAGTACGCAGCTCAATTTTTCTTCATTGGCCATAATCCAGGCAAGATTTGTGGCAATTGTCGAGGCACCAACGCCACCTCTGACACCAACAACCACCGTTAATTTTCCGCTTTGCAACGTTTGTCCTGCCGTTGCCTGCTTGTTTACATTATCAACGGCTTCATTAAACAGCTCTGTGGTCAGCGGCTTAACCAGATAATCCTGAGCCCCCAAAGAGATCATTTTCCGGAATATTGCCACATCATTGGACGCACCAAGGATAATCAGGGCGTTGGCCGGACCCATTTTACGAACCAGCCTTGTCACATCCCCTTCAGGATCAAGGCTGCGGCTGATATCAACCATTACAATCTTGGGAGAATGCCCCGGCTCGATCCGGTTCAAAGCTTCGATAATACCGCCATCCTGAACAGCATCTGTCGGAAAACCTTTATCCCCGGCGGCTGTCCGGCAAACCTCAAGGGTATGTTCATCATCAACGAAGGCCATCATGTCTTCACAAACCTGATTGCCAAAGAGTGTACTTAAATTTGATGCTGTACTCGCCATATCTCAAGCCTTTTCAATAAAAAGCAACGCTATTGTGCTGAACCGCCACCGGAGCTTCCAGAAGCCCCTCCTGCGGAGCCACCTGATCCACCGCTGCTGCCGCCTCGGTATTTCTTGATAGATAAAGCTGCCCGGGCTCCGTCATACCCACCGGGTGTTTGCGGCGCGACAAGGTCTTTGGGATTTTCCAGCATTTGCGCAAGTGCAGATGCTGTAGAACACCCCATATTGGGCAACGGCAAATTTTCGTAATTGGTTCCCTCAGGCCGGCGCCAGCCCTTGGCACAGTCTGGATCAACCGTTGCAATATACTTGGTATAGTAAACCCGCAAGGAATCGCGCAAACCATCCCGTGTTACTTTTGGTGTCACCACAAAACCTTCATCTTGCAGAAAGCTGCCAATCGCCCCATATCTACTTTCGTTCACGCGCTCGGCATCATCAAAAGGTGGCAGCTCCAGCTGCATTTCATCTCCGAAGCGGGCTTTTTGAGCTTGCAAAAATCCCAGCAAACGCCCTTTTTCCATATCCGAGAGAGCAGCCTTTTGACGATCAAAGCGAACGGCAAAAATAGGCGTCACCTCTTGCACATTTATCTTTTTCCCAAGCTGGGCAGTTTCAGGCGATGCCCGCAAACGAACAGCACCGGTCTCCGGATCAACGGGGGCCGCACAGGCCCCCAGAAAAAGGGCCAAAGCCGAAACGCCCAAGAACCTGAGCCTATTATGTTTGATACTAATCATGCCATCACTCCATAATAAATCCGGCGGGACCAATAAGTTTAACTTCACTACTCGCCGTTTTGGGGGCCTTTTTATTTGCAGGCGTATCCGGGGCGATTGTTGGACGGAATAATTTACCGTCTTTATAGGCATCCGTATTATTCGGGGGTACATAGCCATCAACAGGCAATGCAATACGTGAATTGGTTGGTTCCACCAGATAAGGCGTCACAATAATGATCAGCTCTGTTTCTTTTTTCTGAAACGACACCGAGCGAAACAACGCGCCGATGATTGGCAGTTCACCCAATAACGGTGTTTTGGAAATATTGTTATTAGCATCACCGTTCAACAAACCGGCAAGAACAAAGCTTTGTCCGCTGGCAAGTTCCACCGTCGTCTCTGCCCGCCGCGTCAGCAAGGATTGCACAAAAATATTGTTTACATTAATCGCAGAGGCCGATGACAACTGGCTCACTTCAGGACGAACCTTCAAATTGATCCGGTTATTGCCAACAATATTTGGTGTAAATTGCAGCGAAACACCAAACTGCTTGTAATCAATACTGATGGACCCGTTTTCTTGCGGGACCGGAATAGGAAATTCACCACCCGCCAGAAAACTGGCTGTCTCGCCAGAAAGCGCCGTCAGATTAGGCTCGGCAAGAAGCGTAATCAAACCTTCTTCTTCCAAGGCATCGATCATCCCCTGAATAGCGGTCGTCCCGTCATTAAAGCCCGCAAACACACTGCTCAAATTACTATTTCGGGTAATCGCACTGCCCGTGCCGATAATATCGCGCCCGGCAAAGGTTCCCAGTGAGAAATTTCCTAATTTACTTAGATTTTCCCAATTAACCCCAAGTTTTTTGGTAACAGAACGCGCGACCTCGGCCACCTGCACCCGAAGGTTTACCTGCTGGGACCCCTCAACAACAATCCGGTTAAGAATATTGCTATCCCCGGCATATAAAGCAGCAATCCGGCGGGCATCTTCTGAAACCTTGGCACTTGCAGCACGGCCCGTCAGTACGATGCCATCCCGCACTGATTGTGCCTTCAACTGGCCTGCCGGAGCAATATCAAGCAAATCATTCTCAAGGGATGACACATCATGACGAATAACAACGGGCGAGTTCAACAACACAACCCCTTTGCTATTGAGAGCAAAAAGATTTGTTTTTCCCGGCTTTTTGGCAAAAACATAAATAATTGTCGGAGATTGCACCTGTACATCAGCCAAAGCAGGATTACCCACAAAGACCGATGTGGCAGGTTTATCAAGTTTGATGAGCTTACCGGTACTCAGGGTTAGATTAATGGGATCGCCGATATCATTAATAACCTTCGCAGCATCCGGCTGCGCCGGTACCGACAACAGACTTAACCCGACGAGGGCTGTTATTGCCAGAGTTGAAATTATCTTGCGCACGACCAAATCCCCTTATTCAAATGATTTTTGTTTTACGTCGCCTGCCCGCACCACAATAACCGTACTCGGTGCACGGCCAGAGCGAACCGGCGCTGTAATCAGGGAACTTGCTTCACTGTCCCAGGTAAACCCACGCCCCCGCTCCTTCTTCAACACAGCTGATCCATCCGTCATTTTAGCCGTATCCTCGATGCGTGCGATGCTGCGAAGAGACAAGGACAGGCGGCCAATTTCTCTGGAAACCGAGATAATTTCGACCTCCTTGGGTGTTACTTCGAGAGTTGCGATGCTGCGAACAGATGCTTCCTGCGTCTGGTCATCTGTAGATTGATCCATCGCCACGATCCGAATATCAGTCAGTATTGTCTCACTTGCCCGGCGCGGGGCACCGGCCTCTTCGTTAGCCGGAGCCACTTCAAGGGTTAAAACCACATCGACCTTGTCCCCAGGAAAAACAAAGCCCGCAATTCCGGCAGTTGCATCAATATTGATTGAAATCGCGCGCATACCGGGCTTCAAAACAGCCGCAAGAAAGCCTTGCTGACCGGGACGGACCATACGGTTATCACTGATAGGTTCCCCTGCTGAAATCCCTTGACGCACGACAGTTCCATAAAATTCTTCGGATTTCCGTTCATTTTCAACGACATACATATCCTTGAGATCGTCAGATGCTGGCCAGGGCTGCCACTTCAAATGCTCTTCACGGACCAATGTTCCTGCCGGAAGGTCTGCGGCTGCAACCAGAATTTTCACTGCCGGCTTTTCAGGCGCAATTGTTTGTTGCGCTGTCTGGAGTTCAACCGGACCATTTGTTTTATTTCCGGCCCAATTGCGAACAAACATAACTGTTGATCCGGCAATAACGAGGGCGAAAATAATCAATATCAGTTTACGTGCCATAAGCTTAATTCCAACTCAAAAGATGATACTCTTTGTAGCTTAACAGTACTTAATTTCCTGTTAAGCAAGCCCCTCAATCTAAAATTCCGGCGGTGTTTATGTAGTAAAAAAAGATACTGATGCTGCCCAGTGCAATGGCAACACCATAAGGAACCGGGGTCCTTGTCCGGAGTGAGGCCCTCAGCCCGAGAATGAAAGCACCACGCTCCAATGATTGCCTAACCGCTTCACGGCCAATGATAACTATGGCCAAAACACCCCCCGCCAAGGCAACAAAGACCAAGAACGGTAAAATTACAGGTAATCCAGCCCATAGGCTTAACGCGGTCAGAAATTTAACATCACCGCCACCGAAGATACCGACAGCAAACAGACCGAAACCTATGGCAAAGATGCCTCCGGAAATTGCCAGACTGACCAGCCAGTCAATCTCAAACGGTGCCGTAAAAACAGCTACCGGATATAGAGCAACAAGGATCAAACTAATGTAATTGGGAATTGAAAATCGGCGCCAATCGGAATAGGCCGCATATATGGTCACAGCAAAGGCGCCAAATATTGCTGCAGAATAAAGATAAAGTAACCACATGATAAAATTGCCTATTGGTGCCGCTCAGGCTCCACAACAGGGCCTGTAAAATTCAAGAAAAACTACAGCTGTTTATGCCTGCGGTTGTCAGGGAGAACGTCCCTCCCACCGCTTCACACATATCTTTGGAAATATTGGCAAAGCTGTCATTGATCGTATCGCCAGTTGCCGTAAAAGCGATAATACCCGCCAGAGCGACAAGAGCTGCAATCAGACCGTATTCTATGGCCGTTGCACCGTTATCGTCTTTAATCAAATCATACATCACAGACATAACACCCTCCCACTCAACAAATCCGCCTAAAACGGAAAAGGGGCTACGTTCGCGTAGCCCCTATTTTTCTCACATTATGAGAATGTGCAAGAATTTGTACCACCTGTTGTCAGGCTGTATGTACCGCCAGCGCTTTCACAAAGTGTGGTTGCAACCTCATTGAAAGAGTCTGCGATCGTATCACCCAAAGCCGTAAAGGCAACAACACCAACCAACGCGATCAAAGCTGCGATCAAGCCGTATTCAATGGCTGTTGCACCGGATTCGTCTTTTAAAAAAGCGTTAAACAATTTAATCATTTTACATCTCCTAAGAATGTATCAGGAACTTCTATCCTGATTTTAAATCTATAAGCCGAGAGCTATGCCCCTCAATTCACGACCTCACCAACCATGACCTGAACGGTCTGCGAGGTTCTTAACTGCGAAGCCCTGCCCAAGAAATCTTTTGCCTTGCTCCTGACAATCAATTTGGCCCAAAATAATTAATCAATAGTTAAACTATGTAATTTTTCTGAAAAAAATGAAATTTAGATGTATAAAATTTTATGTAATTTATTTTTACAAGTAATAAATAAATATTTAGGTATTTTTTACTTAATCATTACTTAAAAGCAAATAAAATCTCTATTTAACTTCAGTCATATAAATACCGGGACCGGTACATACCAAAACTTCAAGCAATAGGTCTAATTACCTTGAAATTTTTACTACAATTTACGTGAATTTGCGGTTTCTTTTTTATCCAAACTTAAGGTTTTCCCCCTAATATTATAAAGAATAGCTTGTTAATTTTCAGTCGAGGTCGGCCCATGAGAACTTCCTCATTATATATTTCTACAAAAAAAACAGTCGTTTCTTTCAAGCGGGATACGCGCGGCGTTACTGCCGTTTTAGTCGCGCTTCTTGCCATCCCGATTTTTGGCGCCATTGGCCTGTCTATTGATGCGGGCCGCGCATATGTGCTTAAATCCAAATTATCGACAGCACTGGATTCAGCTGGTCTCGCCGCTGGCCGGGTTATCTTTGCAGATGATGCCGTGGTTCTTGCCGATGCCCAGAAATTCTTTGATGCCAATTTCCCCAGTCAATATATGAATGCCAATGTCAGCGCGCTGGATGTCACATGGGATGCAAGCCGTGAAAATATTGAACTGAAAGTTCACGCTACATTTAACACCACATTCATGAGCATTCTCGGCTTTAACGATATGTCCGTTGGGGCTCGCACGGTGGTAAACCGGGTCAATCGCGGACTTGAACTTGTAATGGTGCTGGATAATACCGGCTCTATGGCGCGCGATTCAGATACCAACTATTATGGTGGCGCCCTAAGTAATCAGAGAATGGCAACGTTGCGGGCAAGTGCAACCGATCTGGTCGATATCCTGTTTGGAGCAAATGAAACCCAAAAGAATTTATGGGTAAGCGTTGTTCCCTATGTTACACAAGTGAATGTGGGCTACAAAAACATCGATTTTCTTACCAGTAGCGAGCGGAGCAACATCATCAGCTCCAGCGCCAGTGAGTTCAAGAAGGATACAACCTGGAACAAGGCACTGGGGTTTGATGCCGATGGCAACGGCACCGCAGACACCAGCTATGGCTGGAAAGGCTGTGTTGAAATGCGGGATAATCTCGATGGCGGGACAATTGATACCACCGACAACCCGCCCAACAACGATTTTATGCCCTTTTTATATCATGACGGGCACAGAAACTTCTCGTCATCCAGAGACAAAGACAATGACTGGAATGATTCATCCCCCGGTACCGTTAAACATATCGCCAAAGCAGACGTGACCCAGTGGAACAGCTTCAACAAATCAATCGGGCGCGGCCCCAATGCGGGCTGCCCCACAGAAATCCTGCCGCTAACAGCCGAGAAATCTACCATCCTTGCCACCATTGATGCCATGCGGCCCTGGTATAGCGGCGGCACCATGGGTAATATCGGCATGGCATGGGGATGGCGCGCGCTTTCTCCTCGCTGGAGGGGATTATGGGCAGGTTCTGATCCGTCACTGCCTAAAGATTATAATGAGCCCTTGATTGACAAAGCTGTCATCATGATGACCGATGGTGTCAACACTATTTTCAGTCATGGTGGCAACAGCGGTTTTGATTATAACTCCTACTCACGGCATGCAAAAAATGCCTGGGGGCGGCATACGAGCAGTGCCGGATCTACAGACACCTGGACCAATCCGGACGGACGTCTGCGTTATACATCCACCAGTTTTTACCGCAACAAGGTAGATGCCAAATTCTCACAAGTGTGCGAATCCATGAAGGCTGAGGGGATTATCATCTATACGATCAAATTCAAGTCAGGCAACGAAAGCCTGTATCGCAATTGCGCAACGTCCCCCGCCCATTTCTTCAACTCCCCGACCAAGGAAGCCCTGAAAGATGCCTTCCGAACCATCGGACAGGAATTGAGCAATCTGCGGATTAAAGAATAGTTTGCCCGAACCGGCACAAGCCTAAAAAAAGCGCCCTTCACTATGGTTGGGCGCTTTTTTTCTTGGAAAATTACAGGGCCGATATCAAGCCATAAACATCTTGCTTAATTTTAATGAGACTGCGCAATAGTTTATCTGGCGTGCCGTTTGAATTTATAGGATACAAAATAAATTGCCGCCAAAATAAATAATAATGCGATAAAGGAATTTGAATAATCAGGAATGCACATTCAGGCAGTTGCAAGCAAGATGCAACAACCTGTCACCCACTGTGTTGAATACCCGCTTAAAAGAGTTGCGCGCCACTAATTTGCTGACAAAAGCACTTAATGGCTATGCACTCACGCCAAAAGGCCCAAAAAAAAATTGAGCTGCTTGAGCCATTGGGGAACTGGTCATATAAATGGGTAGAGATCATCTGAATAATGATCCATACCATATCAAGCCCGCATAAATTTCTCTGAAAAAATTATTTTGAATAATCTCAAATTAACACCCTAATTAAAAGTTGTTTGCTCTGACAGGCGCGGCCGGAAGAAGGCCTGCCGGTAGATAACCATGTCTTTCAGAATTTGAACGCCAAGGAATTTTCCGCCAGCGCCGGTGAAGTAAGGTGAGTAACTGAAGAAAACTTCACTGACGATGACACCTTCGCCATCAGCAAGTGTCTGGCCACCGACATCTGTAAATACAGTCGGCAGCAAAGCGGCACCTCCATTGCTGCCAATTTTACTACTCACACCGGTAATCGTTCCGCGGGCACGCTGGCCAATGATCAAGGGCTCTTGCCCTGCCCTGCCAACCACGGATGTGACAACCACCATACCTGACGTGCTAAAATCGAAAGGTTGCGCCAGAAAATCTGTTGAATTGAACAAATTATCCACTTCATCTGCACTCAAAGCCTCGGCGCGGGCGACAAGATCGGCCATGGTTGCTGAAATCCGGTCAAGCTTTTGCGTCAACAACGCGTAGCGACCAACTTCAAAACTCCCCAATGTCATCATCATCAACATGGGAAGCAGCAGGGCGAACTCAAGCATGGCAACCGCAGAGTTGTCTTTAACCAGCCGATTAAACAAGCCCCGTTTTTTGAATTTTCCTGCCCGCAATATTCGTTTCATTACCCGCTCCTAGAAAGGCTCGTTTCGAACAACCATCGACGCCCTCATCGGGATAGTTCCCCCAAGGATCGGAATAATCTGGCCGCTTAGAAAGTTCCAGTCATAGCGAATGGTGTACAGAACAATTTCACCTGGGCCACCAAGTCCAGCGGTTCCCATATCATCTTCCCAGGCACCGCTGCCGTTAATATCTTCGAACGGCTCCCCGTCGGGATACGTGACCCCGCCATACGTTACCGAGGAGGATGTGTATTTGCCGTCTCCGTTCAGGTCCGTATAGGGTTCTGGTTGGCCAATATCGCCAAAACTGGGGTAGATTTTAGAAGAAATATCTCCAGCCTGCAAATTCACCATGCCCAAAGAGGCAATATTGACGATATCGGCAATAGCCTGTTCCCGGCTCACGCCAGACGTATCCATACCGGTCAAACCAACGCGCGAGGCATCTCGCAAGCCGCCTTCGACCACGGTATTAACAAACATGGCAACACTCAGTTCGATCAACCCGAACAATATCAGGGCAAGGACCGGTGATATCAAGGCCAACTCCACAGCCGTGGTCCCGTCCTGACACCTGACAAATTTGTGAAACAGCTTTTTCCGGAACACTTGAACACCCATTTGGAAACCTCGCTTATGAGGTTATATTTTAGCCAAAAGGTCTTAAACCGCCGTTAACTATTCCATATAGCTTTATCTAAAATTGTAGAGATTAATCGTCTTGCAAACCGCCAAATTTTGCTTCCCATTCAACAACTTCATCATCTGAAATCTTGCGGAAAAGAACATCCGGAACCGTAAAGGCATGCCCTGCTTTTAAAACCTGCAATTCACCCAGCATGGACCCCGTAATCCAGTCATTTTTACCAAGTTCAAGACCCAACGCATCCGACAATGTCTGACTTGCCGCCGGAATGACGGGCGCGCTCAAAATTGCAAAAATGCGGATCATGTTAATGGCAATGCGCAAACTGACCGCAGCGGCGTCAGGGTCTGTTTTAAACACTGTCCATGGCGCTGCATCGGTCAGATATTCATTCCCCATCACCCAGATCGCCCGCAGTTCCTGCATGGCTTTGCGAATTTGCAAATCGTCCATATGCGTGTTGTAGGTATCGAGACGTTTTTGCAAAGCATCCGCCAACACAGCTTCTCGCGCGCCCATCTCCCCGCCAGTTGGGAGTTCCATACCATATTTGGACGCGCAGAATTTAAGGATACGGTTAACGAAATTGCCCAATGTATCTGCCAAATCCTTGTTCACTGTTCCAGAAAATCCGTCCCAGGTAAAACTGGCATCGGAGCTTTCCGGCGCATTGGCCAACAGGTAATAGCGCCAATAATCAGCCGGTAGCATTTCAATGGCATCACTCATAAAGATGCCACGATGCTGGCTGGTGGAAAATTTACCTCCATAATAGTTTAACCAGTTAAACCCCTTAATATAGTCAACCATTTTCCATGGCTCACGACTACCGATCTGGGTTCCGGGGAACGTCACTGTATGGAACGGAATATTATCCTTTGCCATAAATTCTGTGTAACGAACATCATCAGCCTCGTACCACCATGATTTCCAGTCCCGGTTTTCGGGGTCTTCATCCGCCCATTCCCTGGTGGCCGAAATATATTCGATCGGTGCATCGAACCAGACATAATAAACCTTGTCTTCCATGCCCGCACGATCAACCGGAACACCCCATTTCAAATCACGGGTAATCCCCCGATCATGCAAACCTTCATCGAGCCACTTCAAGGCAATGGAAGAGACCAGAACCGGCCAGTCAGCATGCTGATTAACCCAGGCCCTAATTTCATCGGACAATTTGGACTGCAGTAAAAACAAATGCTTGCTCTCGCGCACTTCCAGATTTGTGCTGCCTGAAATGGCTGAGCGCGGCTCCTCCAGATCAGTGGGGTCAAGAAGACGCGTACAGCTTTCACACTGATCCCCGCGCGCTTTATCATACCCGCAATGAGGACAGGTTCCTTCAACATAGCGATCAGGTAAAAACCGGTCATCATCAATCGAAAATATCTGCTTTGTTACCCGCTCTTCAATAAACCCGTTCTCCAGCAATTTCCGGCCGAAATGCTGTGTCATTTCACGGTTCTGCGGCGATGAAGAACGTCCAAAATAATCGAATGACAAAGAAAAGGCTTCCCCAAGCTTTGCCTGCACATCATGTTGTTCAGCGCAAAAATCAGCCACATCCATTCCCGCTGCTCTGGCAGCAAGCTCTGCGGGTGTTCCATGTTCATCCGTTGCACATATGAACAGAACTTCCCGCCCTTGCGCGCGCAAATATCTGGCGTATAGATCAGACGGCAACATGGACCCGATCAGATTACCCAAATGTTTAACACCATTGATATAGGGCAAAGCCGATGTGATTAGGTAGCGTGTCATCTGGGTATCCTGCTAAAAAGCCATTAAATCATTGCCAGCCCTTTTACAGGAATATGGGAAGGGGAGCAAAATTTCTTTTCGCCTTGCATGAAATGTTATGCCGCATCCGCCAGGGGCAGCCTTCGAAGGCTCTCGTAAAGAAAATCAGCTGCCCGACGAATGCGCAAATTGGTTTTCAATTCCTGATGCGAGACAAGCCACATGGGAAGCGAAGGCAATTTCAAATCGGGAACAAGCCGCACTAAATCTGGCGATTTTCCGGCAAGATACACCGCACCGAAACCGATACCGGCTCCGGATTTCACCAATTCCCAATAAGCCCCCTGACTATCGGTTCGAAATGCAAACATGTCCCGGCTCGCATCAAGGCCCAGATTTGCCATCTCTTTGATAATCAGGTCGCTACGGTCATATCCGATAAGACGATGGGATATCAGTTCACTGGTTGTTCGTGGTGTTCCAAATCTTTCCAGATAACCGGTTGTGGCAAACGTCCCCATCCCCACATCCGTTATTTTACGGGCAATCAAGTCTGCCTGGGTTGGTTGAACCATCCGCAAGGCTATATCGGCATCGCGCGACAACAGGTTCTCCACCTGATCGCTAGCCACAAGTTCGATATCAATATCAGGCTCTGCATCCCTGAACTGTGACAGTATGGAGGGCAGCAGATATGCCGCAACAACATTACTCGCCGCGATGCGGACACTTCCACGTAAAACCGTTTGCCGCCCTGCGGCTTTTAATAGAAATTTTTCAGCATCTGCCGACATCTGGCGTGCATCTTCAACCAACGTCAAACCGGCATCCGTTAGCGTCATCCCCCCGCGCCCACGAATGAACAGGACTAACCCCATATGTGCCTCGAGCTCGGTAATGTGCCGACCAAGCGTTGGTTGGCTAAGCCCCAGATTTTTGGCGGATCGCCCCAAAGTCCCCGTGTCGGCAACCATAAGAAAAGAGCGGATCAGATTCCAGTCCACAGCATATTCCATTCAAATTTGAATACTTAGTATCAATTATTAGCAATATATCATTCAAACATTCGTCATTAAAGTCTCTTTTTAACAACAAACGGAGATTATACATGACCACAATTGCAATTCTTGGGGCCAATGGGCGTATCGGTAATGCCGCAGCCAGAAGCTTTCACTCTGCAGGTTTTATCGTAATAGCTGTCACCAGGGATGGTATTGCCCCCGGATTACCTGCTGCCATCGAACGGCGTGCGGCGAACGCCCTTGATCAACAAACGTTAATCGCTGCAACTGAAGGAGCCGATTTTATCTTTAACGGCCTTAACTGCCCGTATCCGGATTGGCACAAATCTGCCATACCGATGGCCCAAAATGTTATCGCCGCAGCAAAAACTGCCAAGGCTGTGCATCTGTTTCCCGGAAATCTCTATAATTTTGGCAAAAAAATCCCAGAGATGGCAAGCGAGAAGACGCCCTTTATCCCCTCCACGAAGAAGGGCCGCATTCGAATAGAAATGGAAAAATTATATGAAACTGCCGCCAAGCAAGAGGGTATTAAAACGCTCATTCTTCGGGCAGGCGATTATTTCGGAGGCTCGATAGGAGGCGCATGGTTTGATCTGGTAATCACTGCCAAACTTGGCAAAGGTGTTTTTACCTATCCGGGCCCTACCAACATAGCTCACGCTTGGGCATATTTGCCCGACTTTGCCAACGCCTTTGTCATACTTGCCAGTAATGCTGACAAAACCGAAACGTTCGAAAGCTTCAATTTTGCAGGACACCCTTTGACCGGAGAAGATATACAAGCATTAATCACGAACGCAATCGGACATCCTCTAAAACGCGCGGGAATGCCGTGGTCCCTCCTTCGGCTGGTAAGCCCGTTTAACAGAATGGTTCACGAAATATGCGAGATGTCCTACTTATGGTTCACGCCCCATTCATTGGATGGCCGTAAATGGAAAGCCCGCTTCGAACCTTTTCCAAGGACAGGCTGCGACAAGGCAATTTCCCAGGCACTAATTGATCTTGACATTGAACCCGCCTCTCGTAAATCCGCTTAAGGTTATAAACAAAGCAAACGCCCGACCATTTTCAGGTCGGACGTCTGGGTTTCCATAAACAAGTCAGGAATTAAGAAGTAATATATTCCTATTCTGTACCTGCTGCAGGTGCAGATGCAGGTGCCGCAGGTGCAGATGCAGCAGGTACAGATGTAGGTACTGCCGCAGGTGCTGCAGCAGGCGCTGCTGGTGCTGAGCCTGCTGTACCAGTGCCATTTCCAGCTCCTGTACCGTTTCCAGCGCCGGCAGCATCACTATTACCGCTGCCATTACCTTCACCGCCGCCGCTACCGCCGCCGCTACCGCCGCCGCCATTACCTTCACCGCCGCCGTTACCGCCGCCGCCATTGCCTTCACCACCGCCGCTACCGCCGCCGCCATTACCTTCACCGCCGCCGTTACCGCCGCCGCCATTGCCTTCACCGCCGCCGCTACCGCCGCCGTCACCACCGCCGTCACCACCGCCGTCACCACCGCCGTCACCACCGCCGTCACCACCGCCGTCACCACCGCCGTCACCACCGCCGTCACCACCGCCGTCACCACCACCACCGCCGCCGCCGCCGCCGCCGCCGCCGCCGCCGCCTTGAGCAAAGGCTTGCGGCACAATAAGGTTAAGGCCATCATCCAGTGAATAGTCCACGGCAACTGGTGTAATCGCTAATGTAAGTGCCAGAATACTGGTAGATCCCATAATTCCAAATATGCGAGTGAGAGTTACGCGTTTCATAAGTCAAGCTCCATTCGATTGTTGTTACAGGCCGCCATAATATGGTTCAAGCCGTTAATATAGTGACAACAACCCAGGGAACTTTTTCTTCCATACTTTTACATAAATATTTTTTTATCTTAAAATCCCTATGTATCAGACCAGTTCCGTAACAAGTTTTTGTATATCTCAAAAGCAAGAGCAGCTTCTTCACTTTCAGATATGCCATCATGCAATTTCCGCCGAATACAATCTAAATCACAGAGTACTTCCTCGTGAGCTGGATTACAGACATAACTTTAGACACCTCTATCAAACACCGGCTCCACTCAAAGGAGTATAGAAGATGGGTAAATAACGACGCATCCTGCCGGAAGCTTTATAAATCAGGGGCCATGTGCACTAATAATTCCCAAAATACTGCCCTTATATTCTTCGGCAGATTCAGGAAACCGGTTATAGATATATCTGTTCGGCTTTTATGCCCCAGCATCATTACTTCCCAACCAGCTTCCACGTTCCACTAGCTTCACGGCACGCTACACCTTTTCTCGTGACCTTGTTTTTTGTAGTTAGTAAAACAACTTCGACAAATGAGCGACAAAAATGATTTGAGACACTTTTCCATGTCGCTGTAGGCGTTACACTCACGACAGGCCCAGCCACCAGCCGGTTCACTTCACTGTCCCCACTTTTCCGTGTCTCCAGCGCAATTTGGATAGTTTTCAGTACATTTTCCAAAACCGATGGCTCCAGAAAGCGCTCTTTTGCGCGCCCATCACCTTCAAGGCTTTGCGCCTCAGGTACGCGAAAGCCCAACATCAAAAACATCATCATAAAGATGGAAAACAGTTTCATATTCACTGCCACCCTTTAGAAATCTGCTCTTCTTCTTCTTCCACAGAAAGATTGCTTCCAGAGCGTTCTACAGAACCTGAAAATCCGTCACCACCAATGCTATTATCATCTTCGGAATCAGTATCCTTACTTCTTCCGCTATTGCCATCGTCAGCCCCGCCGCCACCGCTATCGCCACTGCCTCCACCACCGCTACCACCGCTGCCTTCTCCACCTCCACTACCGCCACCACTACCGCCACCACTATCACCGCTGCCTTCTCCACCTCCACTACCGCCACCACTACCACCGCCACTATCACCGCTGCCTTCTCCACCTCCACTACCGCCATCGCCGCCGCCTTCTCCTCCGCCGCCACCGTCGCCACCTTTATTGTGAACAACAAAACCATTGGCGACATAGGTGTGATCTCCATCCAGCAACAGGTTAAAGACAAAAACCGGTTCATTCACGGCCTGACTGGTAATTCGGCAGATCTGTTGTAACGATGTTTGAAAAGCAATATCCAGCGCTGTATTTCCCTGTGACGGTTCAGCCCCCATCCCCGCAGTTACAAGTATATCGCCTTGCCACATGGTATAAACCAAAATGGATGAATTCTCTCGCGCTGTCGCATCAGGTGTTATAGCTCGCCAGCCAAAGGGAGAGCGAAACGGATGTTCTTCTGTAAAGAAAGGTTCAAATTCATTGATACCATACAAAAGACGTGCACCTAACGGGACAATCTCGATATCCACGACACGGTTGGGTGCCCCCGATTGGCTCATGACAAAATCACCCACCTTGACTTCTGTAATCAAGCGAGACTGGCCATTGGCCATCAAGACCAGTGTTTGAGCGGCAAAGCATGATTCCGCATGAACTTGCTGAACATCTAGCGACATATTGTCCAGATCGAAATGCACGGGGACAGAGCTAAGGGTTAAAGCCACCACGCTCGTCGTGACAAATAACTTGAGGAAACCTCTATTTTTGCGCTTCATTTTCAATCCGTATCATCAGAAAATTTAACATTACATTAGACTAACAACACTCAAGTCGCCAATATCATCCAACAATTTTTTAAAATTTTAAAGTATTTTGGATTAAATAACGACCTAAGTTGTTGTCATTCAATACTCGCCTTCGGAACTGGACGTGGATTTTAATATACGTGATCAGATAATAACCTTGCTGCCCCGTCTGCGCAGGTTTGTATTCTCTCTGACGGGCTCGCAGGCAGATGCTGATGATTTGCTTCAGGACACCTGCGTCCGCGCCATTGAAAATCTTGACAAATGGGAAGTCGGTTCAAGGCTTGATAGCTGGATGTACAGAATGGCACAGAACATACACAAGAATAACATCCGGCACATGGTTGTTAAAACGCGGCACCAACAAGCGGTAACAGCCGAAGGCGAGAGCTTTACTGATGGTGTTGGTGACATTACCCATAAAGATGAGCTGCAAAAGGTATCGCGTTCTATAAATAGCTTACCCGGTGATCAACGGACTGTCCTACTACTGGTCGCCGTCGAAGGTTATGGTTACAGGGAAGCTGCCGACATACTGGATGTACCAATCGGCACCGTAACCAGCCGTCTGGCGCGCGCCCGTCAAGCTCTCTCTGAAACTGTTCAAAGGCAAGGATAAAAGAATGGCTAAAGATACCTCTTTCGAACATTTATCCGCATATAAGGATGGTGAGGTTTCAAAAGAAACAGCTCGGTATATTGAGACGCAACTGTCTGGTCAAAAAGATACGCAAGACCTTCTCCTGCAAATCACCAAAACAGATAATGAAGTAAAAGCTGCATTTGACGAGATGCTGGAACTCCCCGTCAATCTCGCACATGTAGCAGCCATTAACGCTGCCTTTGCAAATCAAAAACAAAACCCGGCCAAGTGGCACCAGAATCGGTGGGTTCCGGCAATCGCCGCGTCCATTCTGGCCGCTTTAATCAGTATGGGTCTCGGCCTGTTTGCTTTTGAACAATATTCCAGCCAGCTGGTATCAAAAATTCAACTGGCCCGCCAGATTGAAAATCAGGCTATCGCAACTCTTTTACAGGATACTCTGGAAACCAAGGTCAGTGGTGCACCTGCCGAATTCAAAGATCCCGCCACAGCCACGTCGGTGAAGATTGTCCCTACCCAGACATTCAAAAGTACCAGCGGTCACTGGTGCCGTGAATTTAGCGAACAAATTAAACGCGATGGCGTTGTTGAATTCCGTAAAGGCCTCGCCTGCCGTGAAGCCAAGGGTGGCTGGCGCCGGTTAAAAACGACAATCGAAGGCGACATTAGCAAAAAGCTGTAGCCCGATTTTAGCGAAGAACACGATCAGGACTAGACGAACTTGCCCCATGGTATTAGGGTCACTGCCGGATGATGGAGTGGGGAGGATGTTTTGAGTTAGTCAAGAGGTTCTTTGATAATGCCGGTCAGTCATCAGATTATGTATGCGCAGCCCAACGAACAGGGCCCACTTCGGCATGCTGCACCTGCCACACACGATATTTTTAGTCAAAAACTCACCAAACCTGTTTTCATTGATGGCGCGTGGATATTGCCTCTTATTCAGGGTGGCAAAGGTGTTGGAGCAACGAACGGTGTCAATGCCGGGGCATGGGCCGCTGAAAATGCGGGCGGAACCATTGCGGCCACGGGGGCTGCCATTGGCTATGACGAAAATGGCCGCGAGCTATCTTATTCATATGCAGAAAAATCCCGCCCCAAACGACATGACGAATTAATCGCCCTCTCTGTTGAAGGCTGTATCCTTCAGGCCAAAACTGCATTTAAAGCTGCTGCGGGCAAGGGGCGCATCCGGATTAATTTTCTGAAAATGGCAGGAGGGTCCATGCAGATTATGCGTGAAGCCCTTGCCGGAACGCGTTTGTGCAGCGGCGGTAATATGATCCATGCCGTAACCATGGGGGCAGGCTTGCCCTCCGAAGAAGATGCCCAGATTTGCAGTGACGAAGGTGTTTTTCTCGACCCCATTATCTCCAGTGCGATGGCTATGAAGGTACTATTGAAAAGAACCTTTCGCAAATGGGCTGGCAAATATGACGAGATCATTGGCGCTGTCGTCTATGAAGACCCGTGGCTTGCCGGAGGGCATAATGGTCTGACGAGCCGCGAAGACCCCGACACCCCCAACGATCCGTATGAACGGGTTAAAGCCTTGCGCATAATTATGAACGATAACGGTATGGAAAAGGTCGCCATCATTATGGCGGGCGGTGTCTGGTATCTCAGAGACTGGCTTCCGTGGCTTGAAAACCCCGAAATTGGACCTATTGCCTTTCAGATTGGAACCCGCGACCTACTCACCGCAGAAAGCCCTATTACGGACGAATGGAAACATCTGTTATTGTCTATGAATGAGGGAGATATTGCGCTTAACAAATTCAGCCCGACCGGTTTTTACTCATCAGCGTATAAAAACAGTATGATACTTGAATTGTTCGAACGCTCGCAAAGGCAGGTGCCTTATGCCGTCGAGCCAGATGAGGCGATGACGATAAAAATCAACGGACCCGGCATCCCTGTGAAGGGGTATATGGTTCGCGCAGAAGATAAGGTAAAAATCGATATGTGGACCCACAGCGGCTTTAATACAGCCCTGCGAACCCCAGATAACACACTGGTCTTTGTTAGCCCTGAAAAGGCACGGGAGATCAAACAAGACAGGGTGGACTGTGTTGGCTGCCTCGCCACCTGCCATTTAAGTGCCTGGAGCCAAAATCCAGAGACAAAATACAATACTGGTCGCGCACCTGACCCACGGGTACATTGCATTCGCAAAGGTCTTCTAGGGGCCATTCAGGGCTATGACCTGGACAATAATCTTATTTTTGCGGGCCATAACGCATATCTGGCAGGAGAAGACCCGTTTTACCGAGATCAAAACGGTAATATTTTCATTCCGACAGTCAAGCAACTCGTCAACCGGCTATTAACCGGAGACTAGGCGACAAGGCCTTTATCCTGCGTTTTTTCTTTGCGCCATTGCTATCCTCTAGTAAAGGAAGGATATGCAACGCAAAGACAAAATACGGATAGAAGGCAAACTGGTCTGCGACTTCACCAGCGGTGCCGTCAATCACCGGTACCGTTTTGGTGGCGGCCGGGGACAGACGCTACCAAAAGCCATAGGGATGAAAAGCGGCAAATCTCCGGATGTTGTAGATGCAACTGCGGGACTTGGCGGGGATGCCTTCTTACTGGCTTCACTGGGTGCGCGTGTCACACTGATCGAAAGATCCCCGTATATGTACGAACTGCTCCAAACGGGAATGGAGCACGCAAAAAACAAGGGCGGAGATGTGGCCGAAATCATCAGCCGTATGACCTTGATTTTTGGAGATGCTATAGAAATACTGCCGACATTATCGCCGGAAGTCATTCTTGTTGACCCCATGCATCCGCCGCGCAAAAAATCTGCACTGGTGAAACAAGAAATGCGCCTTATCCGTAATATCGTGGGAACAGACGAAGACGCGGTATTACTGATGAAGGTAGCGCTGGCAACTGCCAGCAAGCGTGCCGTGCTAAAATGGCCGCGACTGGCCGCCCCAATGGCTGGTATTCCCCTGCCTTCGCACCAGATAACAGGAAAATCAACTCGCTATGACGTGTTTATGCTGGGCTAATTCGGTTGTACCTGCACCCCTTTATAACAGGACTTCCTAATACGATATAGATATTTCCTACTACATAATTTCTTAACCGTTCATCTCTTATGGTCACATCACATAATATTTGCGTAGGGGTGCCGAGATATCGGTATTTATGTCAAGATGCTCAATAAAATGAAAAGATCGCTTTCAAAAATACAAGACAAACCATCCAAAGACTCCAAAAAGATTGACGTCGGGGAAAAGCAATATTCCAAATTCGGAATCGGCTTCAGATTAATTTCTGCATTTTCGATTGTCACAGTCTTGACTATTATTATCAGTATTGTCAGCTGGATCGGTTTTGATATTCTGACCAAAGCCCAGAACAAAACAATTGAGCTAAAAGTACCGGCCATCGCCAATGCCTTAAAGCTGGCGAATGATACGACCAACATAACAGCGATTGCCCCGCAGCTGGGATCGTCTGGTACGGATCAAGAGAGGCAGGCAAATATTGAAAACCTGAACATGTCCATTCAGGCGGCAAAAACCAGACTGGCAGAACTCAACACACTGGTTCCTGACAACCCCGCCCTTGCGAATATTGAAACAAACCTGCAAACGCTGACCCCGCTTCTCGCGAGCCTCAATGACAGTGTCAAGAAACGTCTGCGCTTGGCAAATCTCCGTCAGAAAAAATTATCCAAACTGAAAGATTTGAGAAAAACACTTCAAAAAGGTGTAAAGCCCTTGCTTACTCCTTTACGCTTCAAAATGTTTAAAATCGAAGGTGACGTTGACGACATAATTGAAGGCGCCTTGAAAACAGCGAAAGAAGGCGGCCAGCAAACTTATGATTCAGGGGATATTGCCCAAAAGGCACTGAATATCTTATCGGAGCAGGAAAATGTTCTAAACATTCGCAGTTCTGGATACTTACTGATGGGACTGCTTGCAGAAGGAGCTCTTGCTGATGATCTTGAAACTGTTAAAAAACTAACCTCGGCATTTCTGGGAAGTATTTCACGGATGGCGACTCCCATCTCCAAAATTCAGAAATTCGGCAACAAGAAATCAGCAAGCATGCTCAATAAAATGTTTGAAGATCTTCTGATTATCGGCACCAAGGGAAATGAAAACGAAGTAATTTTCAAAATTCGAACTGCCGAGCTCAATACAATCGCGACAACCGCTGACCTGCTAACGGAAAGCCGCTCCATCGCAAAAAATCTTGCGGCTGACGTCAATTCTTTTGTCAACAACGTTGAAAACTCCCTACAGGTTGCAGGAGAGAAAAACGCAGCCCTCGCTGAGCAAGCAAAAATTATACTGACGGTAATTGCTATCGCTGCCATACTCATCGCAGTTCTCATTGGTTGGCTGTATATTGCCCGCAATATTGTACGGCGTTTATCCATGATGATAGAATCTGCCCGCAAGCTTTCCGAAGGTGATCTGGAATCCAGCATCTACCGCGAAGGAAATGATGAAATTGCCCGCCTGGGCTACGCTATCGTCGGGTTTAGAGACACAGCCCGAACGGCAAAGACTGCACAGGAAGAAGCGGAAGTCAGGCGCCAAAATCGCGAAAAAGAGAAAGAACAGCAACAACGCGAACGGACGGAAATCGAACGCAAGGCACAAGAAGAGAAAGAACAGCTTTCTCTCGAAGCCGAAATCGCCAAACGCGCAGAAATGGAAAATTTGGCCGATGAGTTTGAAGGTAGCGTCAAACATCTTGTCGATAACTTCTCTAATGCAACATCAAAAATGACTAAAATTTCCAGCTCTATGACGGCATCTGCTGGCGAAACATCGGCTCTGTCACAGACTGTGGCTTCAGCATCAGAACTTTCCAGCAACAGTATTAATTCTGTCGCCGCAGCGACAGAAGAACTGTCTTCATCCATTCAGGAAATCAGCCGGCAAGTTGGGCAAGCGGCAACGATTGCGGGTGAGGCCGTAAATGAGGCCGAGCGCTCCAACATCATGATTAACAGCCTTGATGAAGCAGCGTCAAAAATTGGCGATGTGGTTAATCTGATCAGCGACATTGCAGGGCAAACCAACCTGCTCGCCCTGAATGCCACGATTGAGGCTGCTCGCGCAGGGGATGCAGGCAAAGGCTTTGCTGTTGTTGCCAGCGAGGTAAAAAACCTTGCCACGCAAACTGCAAAAGCAACCGAGGAAATCACAACACAGATTAAATCTGTTCAAACTGAAACCAATAATGCGGTAACCGCCATCGGCGGTATCAGCACAACGATTGGCAGCATTAATGAAATTGCAACGGCTATTTCAGCCGCAGTTGAAGAGCAAGGAGCTGCAACCAGCGAAATCAGCCGCAGTGTGCAACAGGCGGCCGGCAGTGCGCAGGAAGTATCAAGCACCATAACATCGGTGAACCAGACGGCCAGTTCCACAGGTAATTCTGCAAGTGACGTTCAAAGTGTTGCCCAGAATTTGGCCCTCGAAGCCAATGATCTGGACAAAGAAGTTCAACGCTTCTTGCAACAAGTCCGAAACGGCTAACATCAAGCTATGCTTATGCCGGTTCACACTCAACCGGCATAAAGCATAGCGCCCTTATGACAACGTCTGTTCACCCCAGCCCAAAAATCTCTTTCCAATATTGATAGCCCCTATTGACGGTCCCCACGGAAAAACTCGTATTGATTTTACCGGTTAGATGCCTAACGATGGCAGCGGACATAAAAAACAAACAAATATCCGGGGACTCTTATGACAGAAACAATAGATGCCATTATCATCGGTGCCGGTGTCATCGGAGCAGCGATAGCTTTCGAGATGGCAAAGTCTGGCAAAAAAACGATTTCAATCGATAAAAACCCGGCAGCAGGTTATGGATCAACCAGCAGCTCCTGTGCCATTATTCGAGTCCATTATTCAACTTTTCCCGGAACGGCCTTCGCCTATGAAGGATCATTTTTCTGGCGCGACTGGGCAAATTACCTCGGAGTTGAAGATGAAAACGGGCTGGCAAAATTTCGAAACTGTGGCTGCCTTGTCATGCAAACCGCGCAAAACAACTATATGAAAGCCCATATTACCCATTGTGACAGCTTGAATATCCCTTATGAGATCTGGAATAGCGAACAGATCAAAAAACAACTCCCTATTTATGATCTGAACGGATACTGGCCGCCAAAATTATTACGTGATGATACTTTCGGGGAAAAGACAGGTAGCACCGTTGACAGCGGCGTCTATTTTCCAACCGCAGGCTATGTATCCGACCCACAATTGGCAGCACATAACCTGCAACGCGCGGCCGAAGCACATGGAGCCCGTTTTTTATTTAACCGGCGCATCACCGGTATTCTGCAAGACAACGGACGCGCCACAGGCGTCGAACTCGCCGATGGAACAGAAATCAAAGCTCCCGTTGTCATTAACGTGGCAGGACCGGCTTCATCCAGAATAAACGCCATGGCAGGGGTCCTCGATGACATGACCCTGACCACCAAAGCTCTCCGTCAGGAAGTTGTCCATGTCCCGGCCCCCAAAGGCTTTGACTTCGAGCACCAAGGGACGATTGTTTCTGACAGTGATATCGGATGTTATTGCCGACCAGACATTGGTAATAATATTATTATAGGCAGTGAGGCCCCCGACTGCGATCCTCTTGAGTGGGTGGATGATGAAAAATATGATGCTAATTTTTCAGACCAGTGGACCACACAAGCCTACCGATATGCCCAGCGTGTTCCAAGTCTTGGAATTCCCAGCCAGTTACGGGGTGTCGTTGATTTATATGATGTCACCGAAGACTGGATTCCCATATATGACAAATCTGCTCTACCCGGCTTTTATATGGCCATAGGCACCAGTGGAAACCAGTTTAAGAACGCCCCCATTGCCGGTAAGATGATGACTGCCCTTATTGATTATTGCGAGAACGGTGGCAACCATGATACGGCCCCTTTGCAATTTGACTTGCCCCATACAAAAATTCAAATTGATGCCGGATTTTATTCTCGGCACCGGGACATTAACCGGGAAAGCAGTTTTTCCGTGTTGGGATAGCCTTTTCTAAAACTATTGTCATCGCGGGCCGTTTTAGGTTAAAGATAGGTAAACGCGCTCAAAGAAAGCGCTTTGAATTGTTATTTGGGATTGAACTGGGAGAATTAAAATGAAAAAATTGATCATCGCAGCAGCAGCTGCTGCGGCATTGATGAGCACGGCTGTGCAGGCTGAACCTATTAAAATCGGTGTTATTCTGGGGTATACGGGACCGATTGAGTCCTTGACACCTGATATGGCTGCCGGTGCAGAACTGGCCATCAAGGAAGTCAATAAAAGCGGCGCATTACTCGATGGCTCGAAAGTTATTTCAATTCGCGCTGATACGACTTGTACGGATTCTGCCGCAGCGACAACAGCGACAGAACGTCTGGTCTCATCTGACAAGATCAAAGCCATTGTTGGCGGTGACTGTTCCGGTGTTACAACGGCTATGTTGCAGAATGTGGCGCTGCCAAATGGTATCGTTATGATTTCACCATCAGCAACATCCCCAGCCCTTTCAAGCGTCAAAGATCGGGGACTATTCTTCCGGACAGCCCCGTCTGATGCCCGTCAGGGGCAAGTTATTGCAGCAATCCTGAAAGATCGTGGCATTAAATCTGTTGCCTTGACCTATACCAATAATGATTACGGCAAAGGCCTTTCCAGCAGCATCAAAAGCAATTTTGAAGCCGCAGGAGGTAAAGTCACCATTTCAGCCGCCCATGAAGATGGCAAAGCGGACTACACCGCCGAAGTTGGCGCACTTGCCGCCGCAGGCGGTGAAGTTCTGATTGTTGCAGGCTACCTTGATCAAGGTGGCAAAGGCATCATTCAGGCATCTCTGGATACGGGCGCCTTTGATACATTTGTTCTCCCTGATGGCATGATCGGTGACAGTCTGCCTGCCGCTATTGGGTCAGACCTTAACGGATCTTTCGGAACAGTTCCGGGCACAGATAGCCCGGGCGCCGCACAATATGCGGATATGGCAAAAGCCGCAGGCTTCAAAGCAGGACCGTTCTCATCTGAATCATATGATGCTGCAGCCTTGATCATGCTCTCCATGCAAGCGGCCAAATCCAGTAACAGCAACGACTTCAAAGAAAAAGTGATGTCAGTTGCCAATGCTCCGGGTGAGAAAATCTATCCGGGTGAGCTTGCTAAAGCATTGAAAATCATCGCCGCAGGCGGAGATGTTGACTATGTGGGGGCTTCTGCGGTTGAATTGATCGGCCCAGGCGAAAGTGCTGGTAACTACCGTGAAATCGAAGTTAAAGACGGTAAGAACACAACAGCGAAGTTCCGCTAAGGTATCTTTTCCAAATGATGTATATTTTACAGAGAGTGGTCCCGGTTTTACCGGGGCCGCTTCCTATTATTTTATGATTACTATCGAAAATCTTTATATGCACTTTGGCGGCATTCATGCCGTCGACGGGGTCTCTCTTTCAATAGCTGAGGGCAGCATTACAGGTCTGATCGGGCCAAATGGCGCAGGGAAAACAACGCTTTTCAACTGCATTGCAGGTGCCTATACCCCAACCAGTGGCAAGATTTATCTGGATGGGGCGGATATTACCGGCCTGAAACCGCATGAGCTTTTCTCGAAAGGCCTGTTGCGAACATTCCAGATTGCACAAGAATTCTCAACCTTGACGGTGCGGGAAAACCTGATGATGGTGCCCGATAACCAATCCGGGGAAAGCCTGATTGATACATGGCTCCACCCGGGGAAAGTTCGCGAAGAAGAAGAACGCATCCGCGCCAAAGCCAATGATGTTATCGAATTTCTTGAGATATCACAGGTCGCCGATGAACTTGCCGGAAATTTGTCCGGTGGGCAAAAGAAACTGCTCGAACTGGGCCGCACCATGATGGTGGATGCCAAGATTGTATTTCTCGATGAAGTTGGTGCTGGCGTCAACCGGACATTGCTCAACACACTCGGAGACGCCATCGTTCGCCTCAATAAAGAGCATGGCTATACCTTTTGCATGATCGAACATGATATGGATTTCATTGGACGCCTGTGCGATCCGGTTATCGTCATGGCCGAAGGAACCTTGCTCGCCGAGGGTAGCATCGAAGAGATCAAAGCCAACAATCAGGTCATTGAAGCCTATCTGGGAACCGGCCTGAAAAACAAGCCGGAGTCAACCTCATGAGTTATCTAACTGGCGAGCATATGACCGGTGGATACGGGGGTGCAGATATCTTGCACGACTGTACAATCGCGGTTGAACTCCGGGAAATCGCCGTCATTGTCGGTCCCAACGGGGCCGGAAAATCCACCGCGATGAAAGCCATCTTTGGAATGCTTGATTTACGCGAAGGTGCCGTTCTCCTCGACGGAGAAGATATCACAGCGTTAAGTCCGCAGGCTCGGGTTGCAAAGGGGATGAGTTTTGTCCCACAGACCCAGAATGTCTTTACCTCAATGACCGTTGAAGAAAATCTGGAAATGGGTGCCTTTATCCGGACCGATGATTTTTCAGATACCATGGCACAAGTATATGATCTGTTCCCCATTTTAAAAGAAAAACGCCATCAGGCTGCGGGTGAATTATCCGGCGGCCAGCGCCAACAGGTAGCCGTTGCCCGCGCATTGATGACACGCCCCAAACTTCTGATGCTTGATGAGCCAACCGCGGGCGTATCGCCCATTGTGATGGATGAATTATTTGACCGCATCATCGAAGTTGCCAAATCAGGAATTGCCATTCTAATGGTCGAACAAAATGCCCGGCAGGCATTGAATATTGCCGATAAAGGATATGTTCTGGTTCAGGGCCGCAACCGTTACACAGACACCGGAGCCGCCTTGATGGCCAACCCCGATGTTCGTAAAGCATTTTTGGGAGGATGAGTGCATGATTGATTTTCTCAACGCTCTGGCATTGCTCTCAAATTTTGTGATTGTTCCGGCTATGACCTATGGCAGCCAGCTCGCACTTGGTGCGCTCGGGGTCACTCTGGTCTATGGCATCTTGCGATTTTCCAATTTCGCCCATGGCGATACCATGGCCTTCGGCACCATGGTGACAATTTTTGCCACCTGGGGCTTGCAGGCCATGGGGATCTCCATTTTTCCGTTACCCACGGCTTTGCTCGCACTTCCTGCCGGCATTGCCGCAACCATATTACTGTGTCTGGTGACAGATCGCTGGGTTTACAGGTTCTATAGGAAAAGCAGAGCAGCTCCTGTCGTTTTTCTCATTGCATCTGTTGGTGTCATGTTTGTTCTGAATGGCGTTACCCGCTTTATTATAGGAACAGGCGACCAGCGCTTTGCCGATGGTGAGCGTTTCATCATGAAAGTACGGACATTTAAAAAGCTGACCGGCCTCAGTGAAGGTATTGCTTTTAAAACCAGCCAGGGCCTGACGATCCTGACCGCAATAATCGTTGTTGCCGCTCTTTTCTGGTTTCTCAACCGGACCCGCGCGGGCAAATCAATGCGGGCCTATTCCGATAATGAAGATCTGGCACGGCTGTCGGGGATTAACCCTGAACGGGTTGTCATGATCACATGGATCCTTGCGGGAACCTTGGCAACCATTGCCGGTGTCCTGTACGGATTGGATAAAAGCTTCAAGCCGTTCACTTACTTCCAACTACTGCTCCCTATATTTGCATCTGCCATTGTTGGCGGACTTGGTAACCCGTTAGGGGCCATTGCGGGCGGATTTGTCATTGCATTTTCAGAAGTCACTGTGGCCTACGCCTATAAAAAATTTCTGGCATATCTGGTACCGGAACAATGGGCGCCTGACAATCTGGTTCAACTCTTGTCAACCGACTACAAGTTCGCTGTCTCGTTCGTCATTCTGGTTCTTGTTCTGCTACTCCGACCCACCGGTATTTTTAAGGGGAAAGGCGCATGACAATCAATAACCGCGCACCCGCATTATTCGCCCTGATGGCCGCAGCATTGATTGCCGTCGGTTTATTTCAAAGCTGGGCGCTAGCGCTTGCAATCCTTAATTTATGCCTGATTTCCGCGATTATGTCGCTGGGTGTTAATATCCAGTGGGGCTATGCCGGACTATTCAATGTCGGCGTCATGGGCTTCACAGCTTTGGGCGGTCTTGCCGGAGTCCTCGTTTCGACCCCCCCCGTTGTCGAAGCGTGGCAAGCGGGCGGATCAGGCATTTTTACGGCTTTGATCCTGATCTTGCTCACTATTGGCGGAGCAGTTCTGGCCTATAAACGATTACCTGCGGGCCGCCTCCGAACGGCTTCCATGATTATTGTCATTACTGGCGGCTACTTTCTAGCCCGATATTTTTTCGATCCCGCCGTTGAAGCGATTGAAGCCGTCGAACCGGCACGAACAGGATATCTGGGTGGGCTGGGACTTCCCATTATTTTGTCCTGGGCGGTTGGAGGTGTCTTCGCCGCGGGTGTTGCATGGGTCATCGGCAAAATTGCATTGGGCTTGCGCTCGGACTATCTGGCGATTGCAACCCTGGGCATCTCAGAAATTATTGTTGCCGTTTTGAAAAATGAGGACTGGTTAGACCGTGGCGTTAAAAATGTCAGCGGCTTACCTCGGCCCGTCCCGTTCGAAATTGATTTGCAACAAACCCCGTGGTTCCAGGAACTGTCAAACTTCATCGGATTATCCCCCGTTGATTTTTCTTCTATATACGTAAAACTTGCCTATGCGGGCCTGTTCCTGACTGTGCTGCTAATCCTGTTCTGGTTCTCGCAAAGGGCCCTTCATTCCCCCTGGGGGCGGATGATGCGCGCAATTCGCGATAATGAGCTATCTGCGGCCGCCATGGGTAAAAACATAACTGGCCGACATCTTCAGGTGTTTGTCCTTGGCTCGGCTGTCCTCGGGATTGCCGGGGCCATGCTTACCACACTGGACGGTCAGTTTACACCGGCCTCGTACCAGCCCTTGCGTTTCACCTTCATTATATGGGTAATGGTCATTGTTGGCGGTTCGGGCAACAATCTGGGTGCTATCCTGGGCGGGTTTCTCATCTGGTTTGTCTGGGTTGAGGCTGAACCGCTTGGTTTATGGCTCATGGATGTCCTCACTGCCGGTTTGGCCGATGACAGTGGTTTGCGCAAACACCTGCTCAACAGTGCCGCGCATATGCGTCTGATGGTTATGGGACTTATTCTATTACTGGTCCTGCGATTTAGCCCGCGCGGACTGATCCCGGAGAAGTGAATGTTCAAGTACCACGGGCAAAGTTAGATATCCTTGCCCAGTGTCATTTGAATTTTTTGAGCCAAATCCATTTTTCTAAATGGCTTTTGAAGTAAAACCACATCTTTGCCAAGCAATTTATTTCCAGAGAAGGCATCTTCTGTATAGCCCGACATAAACAGGACCTTAACGTCCGGTTGAATCTTGGAAATTTGTTCTGCCAGCTCACCACCGTTCATCTTGCCTGACAAGACCACATCGGTGAGTAGCAAATCAATTCGTCCTTCCGTCTCAATACTAACAAGCGCGGATGCTCCGTCTTTGGCTTCACGGATACGAAAGCCCATACTGCCCAGCAGGGCAACAATCAACGTTCTCATATCCGTGTCGTCTTCAACAACCATAATAATTTCATCAACCGGCGCAAGCGGAGCAACTTCAATATCTTTTGCCGGATCAATGCTGGCACCTTGTGATTGCGGCAAATACAGTCTGACTGTTGTGCCGTGCATATGCTCTGAATAAATATTGATATGCCCCCCTGATTGCTTGGCAAAGCCATAAACCATACTCAAGCCCAGTCCGGTTCCCTTCCCCACTTCCTTCGTCGTAAAGAAAGGTTCAAAAACATACGGTAAATCTTCAGGGGAAATTCCGATGCCGGTATCACTGACTGCAAGCATCACATAATTTCCGGGTTTCAGTTCTGTTTGCGCGGCGGCATATTCATCATCAAGGCAAACATTATGTGTTTCAATTGTCAGCGTTCCCCCTTCGGGCATGGCATCGCGGGCATTAATGGCCAGATTGAGAAGTGCATTTTCAACCTGCCCCGGATCAACAACACAGAGCCACAGATTTTTATCGGTTTGCACCTTCACGTCGATCGTTTCACCGAGCGTTCGCCCCAGTATTCTTATCATTTCTGCTATCTGCTGCCCCATATCAATAGATTGCGGATGCAATTCCTGCTTTCTGGAAAAAGCCAGCATATTCCTAGTCAGCTCGGCTCCGCGAGTTGTTACTTTCAAAATAGAGGCAACCCGCTGCAAAATAGTATTGGTTATGGCCTCATCTGCGTTGGAAATATTTTCGCTTTCTTCTTGTAACAGCTCTGCATTTCCCTGAATAACAGCCAGAATATTATTGAAATCATGGGCTATTCCGCCTGTAAGCTGTCCGATAGCTTCCATTTTTTGCGACTGCTTCAGCTTCGCTTCGTTCTCTCGTAACTGTGCAGTTCGAATGTTGATTAACTCTTCCATATTCTGTTGATCAAGCTGTTGAAACTGCCGCAGACAGTTCAGCATGCTCACAGCAAGCACAAAAGCAGTTATGGTTCGAATAACTTGCACCGGAAAGCCCAGTATATCAGAGGCCATCTCGGCATTGACGACTGACGCCGGAAAAAAAGGTAATTTTGGACCCAGGAATGTAAATATTCCATATACGAACAGGGCTCCTCCAGCAAGCGAGAACAGTGTTGATAACTGCCCCGGCAATGCTGATGGATGTACATTCTGGTTAGGTAGAAAAGACGAATGGCCAACTTTCCAAAATCCCCACCCCAACAACAGTGAACCAACACCGCCAAGAAGCCAGCGGCCGACAAAATCGGCCACAGGATACCCCCACCAGCCCCCGATAGCTCCCATAAACACGCTGAGCCAAAGAATGCTCATACCTGCCCAAAAAACACAGATAGCCTTTTTTGAATAATGGTCCTGAAGTGTCCAGATCGACAACCCCGCAGCTAACAGGATACTAAAGGAGAGGCCGCTCACTCCAATTATCAGGCCCGATGTATATAAGCCTTCCCAGACCCCAAAAGAACGATTGATTTGTAGCATTACCTGCCACTCGTTTGTGGCATGAAGAAAGGCAAATACTCCAAGCAAACGGAAGGTAAAATTCAGCTTGAAGATATTATTCGGAACATCACGTACGAACAGGACCAGACCCAGAATAAAAAATGAAAGTCCATATAGAAAAAATAATGCTGACATTCAATACCTGTTAGCTAACTGTCATTCCTGCGTTGTTTTCAACAGTGTAGCTTATTACACGCACCTTTGCTAATTGAGAGTTTTTTTATGTATTGTTATGCAATCAACAATCACGTCACTCGCTAAACCCGGTCTAGCACCGGGCTTGTAGCAAGCCTGCCCCAAAAATTCTGGTTGTTTTAGAAAGGTTTAATATTTTGACTGTCTGACTGAGAACCAATTTCAATACCGACCTTGATATGGAAGGATTTTTCTGTTGATAGCGGGCAGCGACAGCAAGTGCGTAAGGAGCCGCAAATGACGTTCCTGAGCGATATGTCCCGCCCTTCCCCGGCATGGCAACCCATATATCAACCCCGGGGGCGGCAAAATCTATGTAGGCTCCCTGATTTGCCTGTGTATAAATCCGGTCAGCCGCATCAATTGCTGTCACTGCGAAAACGCCCTCTATTGCTGCGGGATAGGCAGGAGGCGCCGCAGGCCCCTGATTACCAGCAGCCGCAAAAATTATAGCCCCTTTTTGAAGGCCAAGCACTATGGCGGCCTTCAATACATCATTCGGTCGACTGGTCGCCAACGAAATATCGATCAGTCGTACTTTCTGTATCAATAACCAATCCAGACCCTTGATAATTGCACTGACACGCGCCAATTGCTGCGCGCTGCGTGTCTGGCGCAACACTACAGCATTATACAAACGGGCTCCCGTCAAAAGCCCCTCCAACCCCTTAGCCGGTGCATTCCCAATCAAGATAGAGGCTATTGCCGTCGCATGCGCCATATCCTGTTCTGCATCGGTGAGAAAACTCTTCACCCTTATTTTCTGTCCAGCGAATGCCGCATGCCCCTGATCAATCGCACCATCTATCAGGCCGATCGCCAGATCAGAAAAAGGCAACAGGCATTTATTCTGGCGTGGCCATGCAATTTTCTTTTGTGCAAACAGGCGCGGCTGCTGAGATGCAGTCAAGTCCTGATCAAGATCAATGGCCGCATCTGGAAATAGCCGTCTTAAGTCAGCAAGCAAGCTTTGAGCATCAACAGCAGACACCCTGATCATGACCCGCCCTAACGACAGGAGCTCGAATTCTTCGATGACAAGAAGGGAACGCTTACCTAGTTCTTGTAAAATTCGGATGCGATTATTGGTTTTCGCAAAAATCAGAATATCTCTCGTTTTTAATGTAGTCTTCTCCTTCTGCTCAGAAAGATTTTGACATATTCGAATGATCACTTTTGTATTTTGGATAGACAATGTTTTGTTTGTATCAGCCAGAACAAGTTCATAACTCTTCCCCGCGACAACACCTTCGGCTGAAATTTTAACAGTCATTTGCGTGTCTGTTTTGTTCAGTAAATCCAGAAACACCAGTTTTGTATCATCTCTCAAGGCAGGCATTAAAGTTTCCATAGCCGACAAGTTTTCACCTCGAATGAGTGTGATATCATTTATGCGAACACAGTAAGGCACCAGTCCTGTTAAATATGGTCCCCGACCAGAAGACCGCTGCGAAGCAGTGGATACTTCGGGAACAACCGTAACGGTTCCTGTTGCGGCATCTCTTTCTGGAATTGAAGGGGGCCGGGCAGTAGACGTGGTTCCGGCTGTTTGGGCGATCGCTATTTTCCCCATTGTGAAGAGAAAAAGCAAAGCTATAAAAACCGGTTTCACTGTGTCTGCTCAGGCAGCGTATCCGAGCGGACAGACTCAACCAGATTTCTCCGGGCTTTTAGTTTTTTCACCACCGTCGCGTCATTCGTAGCAACTGATAATTTATACACACCCAATGCAGATGGCCCGTCAACTATCCGTGCCCCAACGGATAGCAGCATTTGACGGATATTTTCCTCACGGGCATCCGGTACAAAAGTAATCGTCAATATCCGGCCATATGGCGCTATTACGGACGATCCCCCCGCCGCGATCAAATTATCCTCGCCACTATCAGTTACCCATTGCGGCAATAGCGCTATTGTTTGAACAATGAGAAGAACACAGGCTGCGATGGCAACGGCTCGCCAGCTCATGCGGGAAATTGATTTCACATTTGATGTTTTTCCAGTCGACATGCGGGCACCCTGCCGATCTTGCGACAAAGCATTTTGCAAGCGCCGTAAGCCTAGCTCACCCGGAGAGTTCTCAACCGGCAATTCACACATTTCAGCCTGAAGTCGCTTCAGGAGGGCAACCTCTTCTTGAAGGTCCGGGTTATCCCTAACCGCGTTTTCTACTAACAGTAACTCTTCACCTTCAAGTGTTCCGTTCACATAAAAAGGGAGAAGTTCTTCAATTTCTCTAATCATGCTGTTCCTCCCAACCGGGCAGAAAGGCAATTCTTCATGAGTTGTTTGGCATGAAACATACGCGTCTTGACGGTATTTTCAGGACATTCAACAATTTGGGCAATTTCCCCGTAAGGCATATCTTCCAGAAAGGCCAGCTCAATAACAGTTCTATGGGCCAGCTTCAGTGTCTCCAGACAATATTGAATATGAACGCCGTTCTCCTTACTCAACAGGCAAGCCATTGCGTTGGCACTTTCATCCACCTGTTCAGGGATACTATCACTATCCACTATCAATTTACCGTTTTTACGCAATCTATCCACCGTTTTGAAATAGGCTATTCCAAATAGCCAGGTTGATACTTTTGATCGGCCCTCGAATGTTCCTGCTTTACGCCAAACCTCCAACAGGGTTTCATTAAGTATGTCGGCCGCTTCAAACGGATCGTTCAATTTTTGTTTAATAAAATGATACAGACGTTTTTCAAACAAACGATAAAAATCAGCGAAAGCGGCCTCATCGCCTTCACTGATCCTCTGTAACAAAGCTTGCGCTGTCTCATTGCCCATACAAATTACCTATGGCATGTATAAGGTTCTGCGTGGGGATACCCCGATAACGTTGCCCTTTGGTGCAAATGCTCGCAAGCGCCAATCGTAGCTTTTCCCGGGGGCAAGGTTGCTAATCGAGAAACCTTCAAGAGAAAGCTTCAAATCCTTTGATGGCACCAACTTACCCGCCAATAGTTCATTCGTGCCTTTTTCCAATATTTCGATCTGATAGGCAATAGCACCCGGTACCACTGGCCACGAAAAGACAGTCTTGTCGGTTATAGAAACCCCGTTACCTGGCGCCTGCACAGTCAGGTTTTCAACCGTTTCACCTTTACGGGCTTCAAGAACAAAATATCTAAGAACAGGATATTGAATACTGGTATCATCAGTATCAACAACAAAAGTCACAAGATAGAGGCCATTTTTCTGTGTCGGCAATGGGGGACTGTATATACGGGCGCGGCCTTGCCCACTACCAACCAACTGCTGACGAACCACTTTAAGAACCCTGTACCGGTTGGACCCGGAACTGCTGGATGGGTCTGCAAGCCGCCACTCCCCTTTCAAAATACCGGAGCTTCGATAACTGACATCAGCAACAGCCTGCCGCCGATCCCCTTTCCGAACAACATCTGTTTTCGAATTATTATCGAAAGAAAGCTCAATCCGGCGAACCGATAGATTTCCCGCGGCGCTATTGCCTGCAGCGACCTGAAGGGTTCCCACACCGGTTGTCTCGGTATCTGTAAAGGTCCGGGTAATCGTTACTGTCCCTGCGGCAGCCGTTGCGATTGTATTTGCAACGGCCGGTGTAATGGATAATATCTCGGGCAGTAAGACATTAGCCGTTTGTCCGGATGCCAAGGTGGACGTTTTACTAAGTGCGCCGCCTACTGTCGCAACAATCGTACCATTCACGCGCAATTGGGCAATTGAAGAGGAAACGGTCACGGTTCCTCCCCCTGTCGTCGACCTGTTAATAATCCAGGTCACAGATAGCTTTGACGCCCCTGATACCGGCACAGAAACAGAGGCCGGGTTTATCGTTACCGTATTTACCGTTGCATTAACAGCAACAGGCAACAGCGTTACAAAAGTTGCCAGCAGAAGCCTAATTACTGTAATCGAAAGGGACCTTGAGTCGCAGGACCAAAAATCCCTGATACGCGGTTTCATCGTCAGAACTGTTTGCGTTTCCATTTATATTCTCCATTGAACCACCAACGGCCAGAGCCAAACCAACATTATCGGCTTGAGGTTGAAGGAAAGTCCATTCAATCTCACCGTTTAATAACTGAGTATCCGGTAAGACGCCCGAACCGGTCGCAAGGTTCAAATTATAATCCAGATTTAGGTTTAAAACCTCCGGAAGCAATGCTGCTGACAGATCGGCCCCCACATTTGTAGTGTAGGAAGTGGTTCCCACATCCCTGTCTTTGAAGACATTAAACTGAACATTTCCGTTCACTGCAAAGCGTTCAGAGGCTGTCCATCCAATGTTAAAACTGGTTGCATTATTAACGGTGTCACTACTGCCATTGGTTCTGTCATTAAAACTGGAATAGCTATGGGATGCGCCCCAAAACCAGCTGCCGTAGTTAGAGCCCCCACCGATAGTCAATGAGGTGGTGACATTATTCGTCTCAGGTCCGAGATATCCCGCAGGTGTATCTTGGCGGCCCATATCAGCGATAAGGCCCGACACGTAAATGTTGGGCGTCCCCAACCAGGCCAGACCATCTGTTTGTTGTGCAAAAGAATAATTAACGTCAGCTTCCAGATTTTGCAATCGGTCCGTCGCAAGTGCCGCCAGATTATCAACGTTATTAGTCTCATACACATATTTCAGATTTGCCGACATCGCCCCCCAGTTAAAACGGCTATATGCGCTATACGCGTCCCTGTCTGCGGCAATTCCGGTATTGGCCAAACTTTGAAAATAAGTTCCGATACGATCATAGCCACCACCGATGACCAAATCCACAGATTGCCCAAACATCAACGGTGGTTCTTCAAAAACCCGCGCCTCTGCTGACATCGAGACACCATCGCTCTCCTGTTTTGGTGCCGCCCCTGCAATTCCATCCTGATCATAGAAAGTCCGCGCATACTCACCGCGAAGCTTAAGCCGCTGGTTTGAAAATCCTTTTTCAACAACAGCGCTCCAACCTTCACCTTCGGCTACCGGATTCGTTTCCAAAATTCCGTCACCAATCCCGGCGCCTTTTCCATCATAATAAAGTCCCGTAACGGCTAAGGCGTCAATGCTAGAGGAAAAAGGTTTAACCGTTGCGAGGCCACCAACCAATCGATCCCGTGCATTATTCAGACCGCTCAAATTTTCAACTCCGGAAACTGAACTCGTTCCAAACGAAAATCCTTGCGCAGATATCCGCTCATCAGCCAATCCGATACGAGCCGAAGCTCCTCTGCGATAAAAGCCGTTCATCAATAAGGACTGTTGCCCAATATCCTGATGCCCAAATATAACACCACCCTTGATATTTTCACCGGCATAATCAACAGTAATATCATATTCCCCGATATCGAGCCGTTCACCGGTCAAAGACAACTCTTTTTCACTTTGTAACAGATAATTCACGCGAGAACTCATCCGCCAGTTTCCAGCACTCAAGTCGCCCGAGATATCACCTGCACCGCCTAGAATCAAACGGTCGGGAGCATTAGACAAGTTTTTCTCGATCGCCCGATAGCTAAGCTCGGTCAGCGTATCCGCCCTAAAATTCACCTTAACCATAGCCGCTTCTGTGGCGGCAATATCCTCAGCTGTTGGACCATCCGGACCTGTAGCTCCCGTGCCTGCACCAGTATTTATTGCAAAGGACCATTCAGCTTTCGTGATAATATTTTCAGGATCAGACACATCAAAAAGCCGAACAGCATGTTCTCCGGCGCTAAAAGGCTCAACAGGCAAGAAAACAAGATCGGTGCCCTCAAGCTCAAGCAAGGCCGTAATATCTATCCCGTCCAGCTCAACCGCCAAGGTTGTTATTTTCATAAGATCAAGATTGTCAGGAAGATCAATCCGCAACGGCATTGTTGACCTGACAGGTGCAACAAATGTTGCTGCCCATTCAGCGCGCACAAAAAAAGGCCATACTGACAAAATGGCAAAAGCTGCCATCAATACGCCAAATCGATTTTTCATGAAACGAACATTCCCAACTCCCAGTCCTCGTTATTTAAGCAATATCTGAATAGGATGGCATCTTTAATCTTCACCACTCTTCCAAATGCATGTAAAAAACAGGTTTCTGTTGCGCAGCCACCACACATAACAACAAAAATTCAACTCATATTACTGGAAGTTCCACAGATTACTGGGATCAAACCCGTATTATCAAGTTAGTCGCAAGAAAGTACAATCGGGTTCAATAGTATTGCTGATCTAATTTTTTAAGTAGCAATACCAATTTTCTTTTATTTCATCTCTTTTTTCCTATATCTAAAGCCAAACAAATATTTGAGGCTTTATGACAGAACCTGACCGCACCATTTCCATCGCTCCCATGCTCGACTGGACGGACCGCCATGACCGGTATTTCTTGCGGCTGATTACGTCGCGGGCGCTGCTCTATACTGAAATGGTGACAACCGGTGCCATTCTGCACGGAGATGCTGATCGGCATCTGGCTCATGATCCGGCAGAACACCCACTTGCACTGCAATTGGGAGGGAGTGACCCACACGCCCTTGCTGACTGTACAAAGATTGCAACCGACTATGGATATCAGGAAATAAACCTCAATGTGGGCTGCCCGTCAGACCGGGTGCAGAACGGTCGCTTTGGCGCCTGCCTGATGGCAGATCCCGGGACCGTCGCCAATTGTATTGCCGCGATGAAAGATGTCACTGACCTTCCGGTAACGGTAAAAAACCGGATTGGCATTGACGATCTGGACAGCTACCAGCATCTGACTGATTTTATCGGCACGGTTAGCGCCAAAGGCTGTAAGACCTTCATCATCCATGCCCGCAAAGCGTGGCTGACCGGCCTTAGCCCCAAGGAAAACAGAACAATTCCCCCACTTGACTATCCGCGTGTCTATCAGCTGAAAAAAGATTTCCCTGAACTGGAGATCATCATCAATGGCGGTATCCAGACCCTAAGCGAGATTGACGCGCATTTACAGCATGTGGATGGTGTAATGATTGGCCGTGAGGCCTATCAAAACCCTTACTTTCTGGCCGAGATCGATCACAAATATTATGGTATTAGCAACAATACCCCCGAACGCAAGAATATTGTTGAAAACATGCTGCCCTATATCCAGCGGGAAATGGACAAGGGCGTTCCGCTCAAATCCATCACCCGCCATATGTTAGGACTGTTTCAAGGCCGACCCGGGGCCCGGGCATGGCGGCGATATATTTCAGAAAATGCCCATCTTGAAGGGGCTGATTTATCGGTGCTAACCACAGCTGCCGCAAAGGTTCAGTAAATAAAAGGGGCCTGAAAATTCAGGCCCCTGTATTTTCAAGCGGCAATGATGCGCCTTTTAAGTTTGGCATCGATACTGAGGAGCCCTCCGCCCTTGGCAACATACATAAGAAAGCCACCCGCCAGACCGATATTCTTCATGAACATAAGCATTTGTAGCTGGTCGGTTGGCTGATAATGGAAAATCACAGCTGACAGAATGCAGAAACCCGCCAATGCAAATGCAACTATCCGTGTCTGATAACCCACCAAAAACAAAAGCCCGCCACCGATTTCAAACGCAATAACAAGGGGCAACAGAGAACCCGGCACGCCCATGGCTTCCATATAGCCTTGAGTGGCTTCATACCCACCTATTTTCGAAAATCCCGCAGGGATAAAGACGACCGCAAGCAATATACGCCCCGCCAATTCCAACATTGGTTCAAATTTTTCCATATCATTTATCCATTCATTATTAACTCCGAAATCTAGATTTATATTTATTTTTAAGAAATAAAATTGCTATATTTTGAATAAATGTGTCTATAAAATAGATTATTATGACCAATATATCTAAAATCACGCTCTCGCAATGGGCCATATTCAATGCGGTTATCGATCATGGCGGCTACCTGAAAGCATCCATAAAGCTCAACCGTAGCCATTCATCCTTGCATCATGCCGTCGCCAAATTACAAGGGCAGCTGGATGTCAAACTGATTGAAATTCAGGGGAAAACACCTCGCCTCACTGATATTGGGCAGGTTTTATATCGGCGTTCCCAACAACTACTCAAGGATGCGGCTGATTTGGAACAGCTAGCCAGTACACTTCAGAATGGATGGGAGAGCGAAATCACGATCGGTGTTGAAAATATTTTTCCAAAATCCATTTTGCAACCTGCCTTGAAGCAATTTTATTGTTCCAATTCAATTTCACGTTTGAAAATTCTGGATGTAGTGTTGATGGGGGCCGTTGAAATGATCGAAACAGCTTCTGCCGATATTGTAATTTCTCCAATTGTACCCGCCGGACATTTGGGAACCCCCTTAATGACACTAGAACTGCTTCCTATCGCCAATGAAAAACACGCACTTCTTCGGACAGGCCAACCCGCAACGCAACGAGACTTGGCTGGCAGCCTACAAATCGTCATAAAAGATACCGCTAGGCTGACACAAAAGCGCGCCCTCGGCTGGCTTCGCTCGGAACGCCGCTGGACAGTTAGTGATTTCTATCATGCCAGGGAAATACTTAAATCAGGCGATGGTTTCTGTTGGGCTCCGGTTCATTTTTTCGAACAGGAACTTATCGACAAAAAATTTCAGATCATCCCGACAGTCGGCGACCTTGCGCGTGTGGTCACACTTTATCTGGTTCTCCCAAAACCTGACGCTGTCGGGCGGGGTGCGCAACTGCTTGCCCAACTGATAAGGGAAGAAGTTACATCGGAACATTTCCCCTTATGAACATCAAGCATACATATTGTACTGGCTATAATCTTCCAGAGACCGACTAACTTGCTGTTTGAAATTATGCTCTTCGTCATGCGAAAATGCTTTAATCTGCTTGCGGGTTTCCTTCAAGAACTCAACGATTTTTTTTGTTTGATCGGCGAGTTCCTGATCAAAACCCGGCAATTTCTGGGTATCCGGACTTTCCCGCCGGAAAACTCCCTGCTTATGCCCTTCGATCATTTGTGCCTGACTAAATTCTACCTTTGCTCCAGCAGTATTAATCACTGCCGCCCGCCCGGGATCAAAATCCACAGTCGTTGTTGACACATTCACTTCCAGCGCAAAGCCGTTAAACACGCCAGCGCTTCCATATTGGCCGCTGTTATATGTTTCTTCAATACGGGCAAAGCGAATATCAATGGAAAGTGAGGCCGCATCAACCGATGTATCACTGACAAGGCTAGCCAATGATTCCATTGCTTTATTAACGATTTCCGCCAGTTTCTCCCCCTTCTCGCCAAAGGGTTCTAAAAAGCCTTCCAGCTTTTCGGCAAGACGGCTCATCATGTCATCGGAATCTTTTTTACCCTCACCAAAGGGCAGAGACACCACAGGCGCACTGTTTCCTTCAGCGATCACGGCATCAAAGCTGAAAGAGGATTCCTGCCGCAAGGAAGCAGTGGTTTGAGAGATACCCCTACCGGGGTTGCTATAGGACGTTGCCTGTGCAAGCGAACTATATGATGACGAGGCTGCAAACCCCGCAATTAAGTCAGACATGACCGCACCTTTCTCTTTTCAAGAGGAACAGGCTTCGTTCTAAAGCCCTTGATAACAGCATGCCACTATATTGATGCTATCTTAATTAGACGTTAATTATTTGTAAAAACAAGTCATGGATTTTTGTAAATTCAGCCTTGCTGTCCGCGATGACGCAACATCTGGTCAGCCAGAACACATGCCATCATAGCTTCACCAACCGGCACGGCCCTGATACCAACACACGGGTCATGACGGCCTTTGGTGATAATATCTGTATCTTCACCATCCTTGGTAACCGTCGCTCGCGACTTGAGAATGGAAGAGGTCGGCTTGACGGCAAAGCGCACAACAATATCCTGACCTGTAGAAATCCCGCCCAAAATACCGCCCGCATGATTGCTCAAAAAATCGGGACTACGCGCATCGCCTTTGCGCATCTCGTCGGCATTGGTTTCACCGGTAAGGGCTGCCGCTGAAAATCCTTCCCCAATTTCCACCCCTTTCACAGCATTGATCGTCATCATGGCACCGGCAAGGTCAGAATCCAGTTTGCCATATATGGGCGCCCCCCACCCCGCAGGAACACCAGAGGCAACCACCTCGATAACAGCACCAACGGACGAGCCGTTTTTGCGAATATCATCCAGATACGCGCTCCAGCGCGCCGCCATCACCGGATCAGGGCACCAGAACGGATTATCCTCAATGGTTGCAACATCAAAACGGCTACGATCAATTATCTGATCCCCGATTTGTGTCAGGTAACCTTTAATCTTGACGCCATCCCCCAGAACTTTCCGGGCGATCCCGCCTGCGGCAACCCGCGCGGCAGTCTCCCGTGCACTGGAACGGCCGCCCCCACGGTAATCACGGATACCATATTTGGTTTGATAGGCATAATCTGCATGACCGGGGCGAAATTTTTCTGCAATATCACCATAATCTTTAGATCGCTGATCAACATTCTCGATCATTAAGCTGATCGGTGTTCCTGTACTCTTGCCTTCAAACACACCCGATAAAATTTTCACATGGTCTGGTTCGCGCCGTTGCGTGGTAAAACGGTTTTGGCCCGGTTTTCGTTTATCCATCCACACTTGCAGGTCAGCTTCGGAAATATCAATTAAGGACGGACAGCCATCTATCACACACCCAAGCGCAGGGCCATGGCTTTCCCCCCAGGTTGTTACCCGAAACAAATGACCAAAACTGTTATGCGACATGGTGGCTACCGCCTGATTGAAAGTAAATGTTAGGCGCTAGGCGCAGTGATATCGGGAGCATCTTCACGCTTCATGCCGACGACATGATACCCCGCATCCACGTGATGGGTCTCGCCGCTCACGCCCGCGCTCAAATCGCTCAGCAAATACAGGGCCGATCCACCGACATCATCAATAGTGACATTGCGCCGCAACGGAGAGTTATACTCGTTCCATTTGAGAATATACCTGAAATCACCAATACCCGACGCCGCCAGTGTCTTGATCGGGCCTGCGGACAAAGCATTGACCCGGATATTATTTCCGCCCATTTCGGCGGCCAGATAGCGTACGGATGCCTCAAGTGCCGCTTTGGCAACGCCCATAACATTATAATGCGGAACGACTCGTTCAGCTCCGTAATAGGTCAGCGTCAACATGCTGCCGCCGTCGCTCATCAGCGGAGCGGCCCGCTTGGCAATAGCAGTGAAAGAAAAGCAGGAAATATCCATTGTCATCAGGAAATTATCACGGGTTGTATCGGAATAATTGCCTCGCAACTGGTTTTTATCCGAATAACCGATGGCATGAACCAGAAAATCAATTTTTCCCCATTTTTCTTCCAATGTGGCAAAAACGGCATCCATCGACGCATCATCAGTCACATCACATTCAAGCAGTATATCGAAGCCCAGACTATCAGCAAGCGGCCCGACGCGTTTCTTGATAGCATCCCCTTGATAGGTGAATGCAATCTCGGCACCCTGCGCATGCAAGGCTTTAGCAATCCCCCAAGCCAAAGAATGATTATTGGCAACGCCCATAATCAGACCCCGTTTCCCCTTCATAAGGCCATTATCTGTTGTCATTCTTCAAGATCCAATCACTACCATAACAATTCTACCGTTATTTGTTTTTATCCTGACCATCGGGAACAGTCAAAACCTTATGCTTAATTTATTCTTAATAGCGACGGACCTAACTATTCTTCGCAAATTTCTCCCGAGCATCATACTGATGATCTTTTGACCATTCTGATATCAATTCCTTCAACTCCGGGTCCTGTTCTTCAGGAAGAACAACTTTCAACTTCACCAATTGATCCCCACGGGCAGTACTGCCTTTTTTCCCAATCCCTTTCCCTTTCAAGCGAAGGGTTGAACCGGTGTTGGAACCCGCAGGTATTTTAAGATTAACCGTCCCGTCCACGGTCGGGACCGCCACTTTGGCCCCCAACACTGCTTCAGGCAGGCTAATCGGTAGCTCCAGCAAGATATTCTTGCCGTCCCGAACAAACAGGGGGTCTGTCTTAACTTTGACATTAATCAGAATATCGCCCGCAGGACCGCCACCAAACCCGGGTTCGCCCTGACCCTTGAGACGAATTTGCTTATCATTTGTAATACCGGCAGGAATTTTGACATCCAGTGTTTTCCCCCCCTCGCCCAATGTGAGGCGGCGAGTTGCCCCCAAGGCCGCTTCGTGAAAACTGATGGCAATGGAAAACACCTGATCACGCCCTCTTGTCGCCCGAGGCTGTTGTCCACCACCGCCCCCGCCACCGCCACCGCCACCGCGCCGAAAGTTTCCAAAGATCTCTGAAAACAAGTCTTCTGCACCTCCACCAAATCCTCCGGCGGCATCCTGAAACCCCGCACTTGCACCAGCACCCGCGCCGGGATGACCGCCACCGCCAAACCCATAGCCATGCTGTTCCTGCCCATTGGCATCGATTTCGCCGCGATCATACCGGGCTCGCTGCTTTTCATCTCCAATAATGTTATAAGCGGAAGATATTTCCTTGAATTTTTCTGCAACTTTTTCGTCCCCTGAATTGGCATCAGGGTGATATTTTTTCGCCAGCTTACGATAAGCAGATTTAATCTTGCTCTGGGGCGCATCTTTGGAGACGCCGAGTGCTTTATATAGGTCTTTCATGAAGTGTTTCACCAACTACAATTCTACAAGTCATACGATGCGAATAATAGAACCCGCACCCTCTATAAATTAAGTACCTAATTCACCTGTTTCAACCGCCGCTTTTCAAGAAAAGTAAGCGTGCCTTCAAGCTTTGCCAAAGATGCTGCGGCGGCATTGGATCCATTGGCCTTGGCCTTCGACCACCAATAATACGCCGTCACCCGATCAATAGGTACGGCATACCCCTCGCTGAACATCTGTCCCAACCGGAACTGAGCGGTCGGATTACCTTGTTGGGCCAGCGGCGCCAAAACATTCAAGGCCTGTTGATAATCTTCCAATGAAAATGATAAATCCGCCATCTCCAATTGTTCTGCCACACTCAGCCCTTGCCCAGGAACAACAGTTTCTATTTTCTGGACCGGCGCCGGTGTCGGGGGTTCAATAGCCGGCTGTGGTGCTACCTTTGCAACCACAACAGAACTGTTTTTTGCATCTGGTGCGGGTATGGCCTCATCCCCACTCTTTTCGTCATCCCCGAGGATCAGAGATTTGAGTGAACTAAAAAAGCCTTTGCTTTCTTCCTTTTTTACCGCAGATGTACTCTTTGTAACAGAAGGCGGCGCCAAGGCGTCCGCTTTTACGGCTGCCACAGGTTCAGGGGCTGGTTTTTGAGCCATTTTCAACGGAGATGCTGGCTCAGGCGCCGCCGTTGCGACGGTAACAGGTTTGACAACTTCTTGTGTAACAGCAGGGGGGGCCACAACCTTGTTCTGGTTAAATACGGTCGGCGCCCCATTTTTTTCAACCTTAGCAAGCGCAAGATTATTTGCGCTGCCCGCAAACGGGTCTTTTCGTTTTTTAACAGACGGCATAACCGGTTTTATTTGAGCCTTTTCAGGCAGTTCAACCTCTTTAACCTCAGCCTTCTTCACCATTTTCACGATCGGTTTGGATACTGGCTTGGGTTCTAATTTGGGTTTGGGTGCAGGTTTAGCCACAACTTTTGCAACAGGCTTCACCACCGGCTTCACAGTCGGTTTTTCCACTACCTTTACAATCGGTTTTGCGACAGGCTCTGTCACACTCTCCGGTTTTGCTATCTGAACCGGTTTCTTTTGTTGAGCAGAGATATCCTTGTCCGCCTTTACATCCGGATTTGTTGCCACCAAAAGAGACAGCTTGTTCAATGCCTTTGGATGACCTGCCTTCGCAGCCAGATTATACCAGGCAAGCGCCTTGGAGGTACTTTTCTCAACGCCCTTACCATACTCATACATCAAACCCAGATTATATTGGGCGATTGTATGGCCGTTACGCGCAGCCTTGGTAAACCATTCGGCGGCCTTCACATAGTCCTGCTTGACACCTTGCCCTCGCAGATACATGGATGCCACATTGGCTTGTGCTCTGGGGAAACCCAATTTGGACGCCCGCATGTACCAATGCATTGCCCGCTCAAAATTTTGCTTGGTTCCCAATCCACGGCGATAAAGATGCCCGATATTTCGCATCGCTGCCGGATCATTTTGTTCGGCAAGGACAGTCCATTCGGCAAGTGCCGTTTTATAGTCTCCGGCCTCATAAGCTTTTACCGCTTCTTCAAAGCCCGCTGTTGCCATTTCTGTAGCAGAAAGCATTAAACCAATGCCCATAATGCCACATGCCAGTAATTTATTCAGTTTCAACATCTAGCCCGTCAACAAGTTCATTTCCCCAGATATTCTGTTGTATTAGAAATCCGGGGAAAAATACAGACCAATCGACGAAAAGACTAAGACATTATCTGCCAGGAACCGTCGGCCTGCCGGCAGGCTGTTCCATATCCGTCTTCAAGACGCCCGCCAATTTCAATTGTTTGACGGAATTCGCGGCAATAGCGTCCTTTTTTATCATTTCCTTCACGAACAGGGGTAACAGTCCCTTTATTTCCACTGTCAGGGTTTTTCCAGGTAATCGTCTGACCTATTGGAGCAGTTGTCGCGCGGTTCTCTGCCCGGTCAATCGCCGCCCGGTCTGCCGCATCAAGAGATTTTCCAATTTCCTGCCCGATCATGGCACCGACCAGGGTCCCTACAGCAACGGCTGCAATTCTACCATTACCGCCACCGAACAAGGAGCCTAACAACGCACCGCCAACACCGCCAGCTATGGCGCCGCCGGTTGCTTTCGGATTGTTATTTTGTGACGCACATCCACTAACCGCCAGCAAAATTGCCATTGAACCAACAATAAGACCATTACGGATAATCATTTCAAATTTCCTTCCCAACATAGCTCCCCAATATCCTGTTCGGTGGGAAGCTCTCATAATTGTTGCCGAACATGTTAACAACACGCCATACCTGCATTTAATTCCACAAGAATACGGCTTGATTAAGACATTTTGTCGACAGAACGGTATGTCATGGCTACATTATGCCTCTCGAACAATATTCAACATCCATCCTACGGTACCCCTGACATGGACACTATGCAACTGCCCGACTTGATTTCTCGCTTTAACGAGTGGCTCGGCGATGCCGAGAAGTCCGAACCAAACGATCCAACAGCCATGTCTCTGGCAACCGTCAATGCTGATGGCGAACCGTCTGTCCGAATGGTCCTATTGAAAGATGTAGATGAAAGAGGGTTTGTCTTTTATACCAATTTTGAAAGCCGCAAGGGACAAGACCTGTTGCAAACAGGAAAAGCTGCCTTGTGTTTTCACTGGAAAAGTCTGCGCCGCTCTGTCCGCATTAATGGCGATATTGAAATCGTAAGCGATGCCGAAGCGGATGAATATTTCAACAGTCGTGCCCGCGACAGCCGTATTGGCGCCTGGGCCAGCCAACAATCCCGCCCGATGGAGGGACGGTTTTCGCTAGAAGCGGCAGTGGCAAAATATGCGGCAAAATATGCCATTGGTGCTATTCCGCGCCCCCCCTACTGGTCCGGGTTCCGCGTAAAGCCTTACCGGATCGAATTCTGGCGGGACAAACCCTTTCGCCTTCATGAGCGGCAACAATACCAATTAACCGAAGACGGATGGCATAAAACCATTCTGTACCCGTAAGGCCATACCGACATTATGACAAGCACCACGTCAAAGACCGAGACTTATAATCAACAAAACGAACGCTTGATGCGGACGGCAACCTACTGCGCGGTTTCTGTCGCAATCATACTTATCCTGATCAAGGCATGGGCCTATCTGGCAACAGATTCCGTCTCGATTTTGTCCACATTGGTAGATTCCCTTCTTGATCTGGGGGCGTCTGTGGTCAATCTGTTTGCTGTTCGCCATGCCCTTACCCCCGCCGATGACGATCACCGCTTTGGCCACGGCAAGGCGGAAGCGCTGGCCGGATTGCTTCAATCTGCTTTCATTGTCGGTTCTGCCATTTTCCTGATTTTACAAGCAACCGAAAAACTGGCAAATCCCGATCCCATACAGGCAAGCACCATCGGCATTGGCGTCATGGGGGTTTCCATTGCCCTGACAGTAATACTGGTTGCCTTTCAACGCTACGTCATTCGCCGCACGCAGTCAGTAGCTATATCTGCGGACTCTCTGCATTATGCCGGCGACATTCTCGTCAATATCAGCGTTATTGTCGCCCTGATCCTTGCCGAGCAACTCGGTTGGATAATCGCAGATGCCCTGTTCGCCATGGGGATCGCCGTTTACATCACCTACAATGCATGGTCTATTATTCGTCTATCCTTTGCCGATTTAATGGATGCCGAGCTCCCCGAAGAAGAGCGGCAGAAAATTATCGAGCTGGTAACAGAACATCCGGATGTTCTGGGGGTCCATGATTTACGCACCCGCCGCTCCGGTCAGGCGTTGTTTATCCAGATGCATCTGGACCTGCAACCTGATCTGCCCCTTGTCATTGCCCACGCAATTTCAGAAGATGTGGAAAAAACAATTCTTGATCACTACCCCAATGCAGAGGCTCTTATCCATCAGGATCCGGCGGACCCGAAATTGCTAAAAACCGCTGTTTCCGCAGCCGCCGCGTCTACCGCCACGCCCAATGCACCACATGACTGATCTGGATGCCCAGTTAGCACAACATACTGCAATAATTGATTTCCTGACAACCGCGCCTTCCCTATGGGATTGCGGCGACAGTATCGCGCCTGACATCAGCAAAATTGAAACCCATGGGGCAACAGTTCTGCTTGGCAAATCTTACGCGGTCAAACTCAAGAAACCGGTTCTTTTTGATCATATGGATTACAGCAGTCCGGCCAAACGCATTGCCTACTGCAAACGCGAGGTGACTTTAAACAAACGCACCGCTCCCCAATTATATCTTGCGGCAAAGCCGATCTATCAGACACAGGCAAACACATTTTGTTTAGACAAAAATGGGGACCCAATAGAATATTTTGTTCATATGCGCAGATTTCCTGATAACAACCGGCTTGACCAGATACTGGCTACTGAGGGACTGCCCGATTTACTGGCAGAACAGCTTTGTGATGAAATCTCGAAATTTCACAAGCAAGCGGTTGTTTATAGCAATCTTGCCGAAATACCCGACTTTCATGAAGTTATTGACCAAAATTTCAAACAACTGGATAACTTTTGCCCAGCCTTGTTCGATCAAAAACAAATAACCAACTTCCAGCAGACTCTCCACCTGCGCTATAGCCAGCTAAAGCCACTGGAAAATCAACGGATTGCTGACACCTGGATACGAATGGGCCATGGTGATCTGCATTTGCAGAATATATGCCTGTTTGATCAAAAGCCGGTTATCTTTGATGCCATCGAATATGAAGATAAATTCGCCGTTGGCGATGTGCTCTACGACCTGTCTTTCTTGTTAATGGATCTGCTGGATCAAAAACATCCAAAGGCAGCCAACCTGATTTTCAATCAATATATTCATCAGATGGGCTGGACAGGTTCTGCGGATGATTTACGCGTTCTTGAATTCATGCCCTTCTTTTTAGCCATGCGGGCAGGTATCCGCTGTCATGTGGCGGCTAATCGCTTCGTACAATCAGATGTGCCTGCGGATAAAGACACGTTCAAACATCAAGCCGTGACATATTTTGAAGCCGCCTGCTCATATCTGGCACCATCGCCACCACAAGTTATTGCTATTGGCGGGTTTTCCGGCAGCGGAAAATCTACACTGGCCGCAAACCTTGCCCCGTTTATCGGAGCAGCCCCCGGTGCCCTGCGGCTGCGCAGTGATGTGATCCGACGCCTGCTGACCGGTGCTGACGATTATTCACCCATGCCGCAATCTGCCTATACGCAAGCGCAATCGATTGCCGTCTATGCCCATATGCGCGAGCTCGCCTCTGCTGCCATCAAAGCCGGACAAAGCGTCATTTTTGATGCTGTTCTTGACCGCAAGGAAGACCGTCAGGCTTTCGAACAGGTCGCAAAAGACATAAATGTTCCGTTCTGTGGCCTGTGGCTATCCGTCAGCCATGCAGAGATGGCCGCCCGCATTACCAGCCGAAAGCGTGATGCATCGGACGCCACCGTCGATGTTCTTGATGCCCAGTTAGCGGCAAATAACGGCCCAACCGATGACTGGGTCACAGTCGATGCCAATGACGATCAGGGTCAGGTTGCAAGGCGTGCCCGTCATCTTATTGGTAAACATATAAAGTAAGCCTTTTCGTCCCGCTTCCATCTGCCTATATTGTAAGAAGAACCATCAAACGAGGTGCCAATGTCGTTCAAAGCAATACTCGTCCCTTTAAGTGGGTCCGATACTCAGTGTGATACCAGTTCTCTTCGCTCCGCACTGATATTTTCCAAACGTCTGGGCGGGCATATTGATGCCCTTCATGTGCTGCGCGACCCCCGTGCCGCCGCAGCTTTCGTTGGAGAGGGAATGACAACATCAATGATTGAAAGCGTTATTGATCTCGCCGAGAAGGATAGTAAAAAGCGCAGCGCTGCCGCACGCAAAACATTCCAGAAAATATGTGATGAGGAAAATATCCCCATTGAGCAGAACGACGCCGATGCCAATGCTGAGACAACCATGGCCCGCTTCGTCGAAAAAATGGGAAATCAGGAAGACTTCCTCCCTGAATATGGCCGTATGTTTGATCTTATCGTTGTCTGTAAGAACGCCACCGATGAACATACGGATAATGACCTGATTATCAATTCAGCCATTCTTGAAACCGGACGGCCCGTTTTGGTGCTGGACGCCCCCCTGCCTGATAATTTCGCAAGCAAGATTGCTGTTATCTGGAATGGATCGATTGAATCAAGCCGGGCCATCACCCACGCATTGCCAATATTAAAGGCGGCCTCGGAAGTCTCGCTAATTTGTGCCATTGACGATTTCAGTGAAGATATTAATCCCGATGATGCGATCCGTTATCTGGCGGTACATGGCATTACGGCAAAAAGCTGTATTATCCGGGGAAGTAGCGGGCGTTCAACGGCAGAAGCATTGCTGAACGCCGCCAAAAAATCCGATGCTGACTTTCTTGTGATGGGTGCCTACACAAAAAGTCGTTTACGGCGGCTGTTTTTTGGGGCAGTAACAGGGGAAATGCTGGAAAAATGTAGCTTGCCAATTCTGATGGTCCACTGATAATCAAGAGAGGCCCGAAAGCTCAAAATTTGGCTGGTGCAACTTTATGCCCCTTGCCAAGGGCAGGAACGGTCCGCTATTCAACATTTATAAATTTTTTATTGTTAACCACTAATATAATGACTTGCGCGCTAAAAGAAGGATATTGAAGGCATGACCGTGAACTATGAGCAAGTGTTCGAGCAAGCCATTCAAAGCCTTAAATCAGAGAACCGGTACCGGATATTTACAGAACTGGGCCGCCATGCCGGGAACTTCCCTCGGGCAACACAGCACACGGCGAACGGGACATCTGATGTTATTATCTGGTGCTCTAACGATTATCTGGGCATGGGACAAAATCTCGAGGTTATGACCGCCATGAAAGAGGCCATTGACCAGTTTGGCGCTGGCGCTGGCGGTACACGCAATATTTCAGGCAACACCCATATGATTTGTCAGCTTGAGAAAGAACTCGCAGACCTGCATGATAAGGAAAGTGCCCTTGTCTTTACATCCGGCTTTGTCTCCAACGATGCAACCATCAGCACTCTTGGCAAATTAATGCCCGGCGCAATTATTCTGTCGGATGCGCTTAATCACGCATCCATGATTGACGGTGTGCGCCATTCGGGATGCGAGAAGGTGATATTCAAGCATAATGATCTGGCGGACCTTGAAGACAAACTCAAAGCCATTGATCCGGCACGCCCTAAAATTATCGCCTTTGAATCTGTCTATTCAATGGATGGAGATATCTCGCCGATGAAAGAGATTTGCGATCTGGCCGATACATATAATGCTATAACCTATCTTGATGAAGTTCATGCTGTAGGCCTGTACGGACCCCGCGGGGGCGGCATTGCTGAACGCGATGGCCTGATGGACCGGATTACCATTATGGAAGGGACATTGGGCAAAGCCTATGGCGTTGTCGGCGGTTTCATCACATCTTCGGCCAATATTGTCGATGCCATTCGCTCTTACGCATCCGGGTTCATTTTCACAACCACCCTGCCGCCGGTGATTGCTGCCGGTGCTCTGGCCAGTGTCAAGCATCTGAAAAGCAGTCAGGCCGAACGCAACAGCCATCAGGAACGGGCCGCGACATTAAAACGGCTACTGGCCGAAGCCGGGCTTCCGGTCTTGCAAACACCAACTCATATTGTTCCTGTGATGGTGTATGATGCCGCCTTGTGCAAACAGGCCAGCGATATGTTGCTTGATGATTACGGCATTTATATCCAGCCCATCAATTTCCCAACCGTACCGCGCGGTGAAGAACGCCTGCGCATCACGCCGTCCCCCTTGCATGATGACGACATGATGGCCGCGCTTGTTCAGGCACTGAAAAATGTGTGGAACAGACTTGGACTGAAACAGGCGGCCTGACCAAACGGCCAAACTATTATTTCCCTTTATAATCCGCTTTTCGTTTCTCGCCAAAGGCGGTAACGCCTTCCACCCAATCATCGGTCCGTGCGCAAGCTGCGAAATTTTCAGCTTCCAGCGCCAATTGAGCTTCCATGTCATTGTTCAAGGATGCATGCAGCATGCGCTTTGTCAGGCCGATGGCAACGGTTGGGCCATTGGCAAGGCGGGTTGCGAGTTTTTCTGTCTCTGCCTCCAGCTCATCTTCGGGCACGACAAAATTAATCAGTCCCAGTCGCTGCGCCTCTTCTGCCCCGAAGCGATCCCCGAGCATGGCAATCTCCATCGCCTTTTTCAGCCCCACCATTCGCGGCAAGGAATAAGAACCCGACCCATCCGGCGTGGTTCCGATATTAATATAGGCAAGCGTATAGAACGAGCTATCGGCTGCAATAACCATGTCACACGCCATAGCCAACGACAAACCAAAGCCCGCCGCAGCCCCGCGCACACTGGCAATGACCGGTTTTTGCATCCGGCGTAATGTGTAAATTGTCGGGGCAAGGCCGTGAATACGTTTTTCAAACATTTTCCCGCGCTCTGCCGCTGGTTTTTTGGCGATATCGGCAAAAGCAATTACATCCCCGCCGGCCATAAAATGCTCACCAGCACCTTTGATTACCATGCAGCGAATATCATCATCCGTCTCGATATCACTAACGGCCTCAAACATCTGTTCGCGCATCTCAATAGAAAGAGCATTGCGATTATCGGGCCGATTCATAACCAGTGTCGCAACGCCGCCCTTTTTCTTGACAAGCAAATGATCAGACATTTTATTTTCCTTTTATTGTTTTTATATAGGCGAGCCGTTCAGGCGACCGCCATATCCACATTTTGCATCATTTGAAATCGCCAGACACCGCTTTTATCCACCTGGCGGTGCAACTCACCTGCACTGACCAGATAATTGCAATGGGCCAAACCTTCGGCAACCGCCATCCGCTGATCATTTTCACCAAGTTCACGATCGAACAGAACCGGAAGCAATTCAAATGCTGTTTTAGGACTGCTACAGGCATTTTTCAAGCGCGACAACCGCTCTTCATGATGCGCTTTATAAAAGGAAAGCTGATTATGCAGACCGATAAACACATCATTATGAGCAGGTAACACCAGCGCATCTTCGGGTAGTTTTGCCATTATATCAATGGACGTCAGGAATTTCCCTAACGGGTTGGCCTGCGGCTCAGACGCATAAACGCCGATATGCGGCGTAATTCGGGGGAGGACCTGATCCCCGGAAATCAGGATATTTTTCTCTTTGCAGTACAGGCAGGCATGTTCCGGCGAATGCCCGCGTCCGATAATTATCTGCCAGTCACTATTCCCAATAGAGAGGATCTGCTGATCTTCCAACCGCTCAATACTGGGCGGCAAATTATAGACAGCTTTTCTGATAAAATTAAATCCGCCCTTGCGCACAGTTTCCAGCATGGCATCGCTATAGCCAACCTTTTTATTGAAGGCCAGCGCAAATTCAGGAACCTCATCTGCCGCTTCCAGATACAGCATCCGCCCAAAGGACCATTCCCCCATGGTCATGCTCAACGGGATATCCCATTTTTCAGCAAACCATCCGGCAAGCCCCATATGATCGGGATGAAAATGGCTACAAATCAGCCGCGTAACCGGCTTTCCCTTAAGATATTTTTCAAAAATTCCGGTCCATAAATCTTTAATTTCCTGCGAATTATATCCGCTATCGATCAAGGTCCAGCCATCATCTTCTTCAATCAGATACAGATTGATATAATCCAGTCCCTTGAACGGGATCGGCATTCTGACCCAGTAGACGCCCTCGACAACTTCAAGCATTTCACCGTCGGCTGGTCGGGTTCCGAGCGGGTATGTCATTTCCTGTTTATTATTCATTATTTTTTCCTGACATATTAAAAGCTGCGGCGGCCAGGGCCGCCACAAATCAGTATTCAGTAAGTGTAAAGCAGTTTACCTTAAGGTCAACTTAACGTCCCGTATCAGGCTGTCAGCTTATCTTCTTCAATGGCAAAAAGAAGGTCTGCCCCTTCTGTTACCGGTCCTAGCAAGGCTGCTGCCTGCGGCAAAACCTGTGTTGCAAAAAATTTGGCAGTAATAATTTTCCCCTTCAGGAAATCCGTGTCGGGATCACCCGCAGATAGCAACTCCTGCGCCTTTATTGCAGACTTTGCCATCAGGTAGCCCCCCACAGTAACCGCGAACATCCGTAAATAAGGAGTAGCCCCCGCAGGAGCCGCTTGCGGGTCACGGGCTGCATTTTCATACATCCAGTCGGTAGCTTCCTTCAAAGCCGTTACCGCAACCCCAAGTTGGCGGGAAATAGTGCAGAAATTTTCATCCTCCCCACTCATCTGATGGGCAAGGGCTTCCATGTCATTGATCAGGTTCTTCACCGGCGCACCGCCCTGCAAGGAGAGTTTACGGCCAATAAGGTCGAGTGCCTGAATACCGTTAGTCCCTTCATAGATGGGCAGAATTCGGGCGTCGCGATAATATTGACCAACACCGGTTTCTTCAATAAATCCCATGCCGCCGTGAACCTGAACGGCGGCTGAGGCCAACTCCACGCCCAAATCAGTACACCATGCTTTTGACAAAGGCGTCAGAAGTTCGGCCAGCCCCATGCTGGAAGTCCGAACGTCTTCATCGGGGTGATAATGCCCTTTATCAAGGCAGGTGCCGTTCAAATAAACAAGACAGCGCATAGCCTCAATCTGGGCTTTCATAGTCATCAACATCCGGCGAACATCCGCATGTTTGATAATGGGAGAGCTTTCCCCCTTTGCTGCGCCGATGGCCCGGCCCTGTTTGCGCTCCCGGGCATATTCTACGGCTTGCTGGTAAGCGCGCTCTGCAACAGCAAGCCCTTGCAGTCCCACATTCAGGCGCGCATTATTCATCATAGTGAACATGCAGGCCATACCGGCATTTTCGCCGCCCAGCAAATAGCCCACACAGTTGCCATTATCTCCGTAAGACATGACACAGGTCGGACTGGCATGAATGCCGATTTTCTCTTCGACAGACACGCAAGTCAGATCATTACGAACCCCCAGCGATCCATCTTCATTGACCAGAAACTTGGGAACAATGAACAGGGAAATACCTCTGGTTCCTGCGGGTGAACCCGGGGTCCGTGCCAGCACCAGATGGATAATATTCTCAGCCATTTCGTGTTCACCATAGGTGATAAATATCTTCTGGCCACTGATACGCCAGCTGCCATCATCCGCAGGCTCGGCCTTGGACCGCAAAGCCCCCACATCCGATCCTGCGTGGCTTTCTGTCAGGTTCATGGTCGCGGTCCACTCCCCGCTTACCAGCTTTTTCAAGTAAGTATCCTGCTGCTCGGCACTGCCATGCGCAATGATAGATTCGATCGCCCCTTGCGTCAGTAACGGGCAAAGCGCAAAAGCCAGATTGGCCGCATTCCACATTTCAACCGTTGCCAGTGACACAGCCTGCGGCATGGACCCGCCATCAAATTCCTCAGGTGCCGCAATTCCGTTCCAGCCTCCTTCGACAAACTGGGCATAGGCTTCGGCCCAGCCTTCAGGAGAGGTGACAACGCCATCGCGGACCGATGTTCCGGCAAGGTCGCCCACTTTATTCAGCGGAGAGAGCACATTTCCCGACAATTTGGCAGCTTCTTCCAGAACTGCGCCAACCACATCACTTTCTGCATGCTCAAATTTCTCAATCGATATCAAATCGTCCAGATCAACAACATTGTTCAAAACAAAGCTCATATCTTTCAGTGGTGCGTTATATTCGCCCATCGGGAAATTCCTTCTTGTAAAATTACATATCGATATTGCTGTTGTTATGCCATATTAAGGGCACCAACAAAAAGAAGTTTTATGTGTCAAATCGGATGAATTTCAGTCTGACTTCATATTAGGTATCTATGTCCACGCACCGCAACATCAAGCAGCCAACCCCTGAAAACCTGACCATGGCGGCTAAATCCCTCCAATCAGGTGATCTGGTCTCATTTCCGACAGAAACCGTCTACGGACTGGGCGCAGATGCCACGGATGATACCGCCGTTGCCAAAATTTTCGAGGCCAAGGGCCGCCCCTCCTTCAATCCGCTCATCGTTCATGTGCCGGATATGGCCCGGGCCAAAGATTTTGTCATCTTTAATGATCTGGCCCAAAAGCTTGCCGCGACCTTCTGGCCGGGACCGCTGACGCTGGTTCTGCCCCGACAAGAAAACTGCCCGATTTCCCGCCTTGCAAGCGCCGGATTGAATACATTGGCAGTTAGGGTTCCAGCCAACCCGCTGGCCCATGACCTTTTAGTCAAAGCCGCTGTCCCCGTTGCTGCTCCCAGTGCCAACCCATCGGGTCAGATCAGCCCGACACAAGCCATTCATGTGGCCAGCGGCCTTGGAGAAAAAGTCGATATTATCCTTGATGGCGGAGCATGTGCCATCGGTGTCGAAAGCACGGTTGTCAGTGTTTCAGATGAGGGCGTAACCCAGCTGCGCCCCGGTGGCATTACCCGCGAACAACTGGAACATGCCCTTGGAATGCCAGTTAAAATTGCCGCCGCAGGCAGTACTATTACCAGCCCCGGCATGCTGCGCAGCCATTATGCACCATCCTGCCCTGTCCGCCTGAATGCCACTGATAAAAAAGATAACGAGGCCTTCATTGGTTTTGGACCAAACTTTGAAGGCATTGAAACCCTCAATCTAAGCCCGTCAGCAAACCTGACCGAAGCCACCGCAAATCTGTTTGCTGTCTTTCATAAACTCGATGGCACCGGTTTCAAGTCGATTGCCGTTGCCCCTATTCCGATGACCGGGCTTGGTGTTGCCATTAACGACCGGCTGCACCGGGCCGCCGCCCCAAAAGAATAATAAAAAGGGAATTCCATGTCCATAATCGAGAAATTCAGAGATATTGTTGGCAGCAAAGGCCTGATCACTGAACCTGTGGACATGCAAGGATATCTATCCGAATGGCGCGACAAATATGTAGGGAAGGCTGCTGCTATTCTACTGCCCAAAACAACAGAAGAAGTGTCAGCACTGGTCAGGATATGCGCCGAAAAAAATATCTCTATTGTTCCGCAAGGGGGAAATACCAGCCTCGTTGGCGGCAGTATTCCCTTCACTAGCGGGGATGAGGTTATCATCTCCCTGAAACGGATGAATACAGTGCGCAACATTGATCTGGACGGCGGCACAGTAACCGTGGAGGCAGGCTGCATCCTTGCAGATCTGCAACAGGTTGCAGAAGATAACGGCTTCATGTTCCCGTTACGGATCGGCTCCGAAGGCAGTTGCCAGATAGGTGGCAATATTTCAACCAATGCTGGCGGGGTGCAGGTTATCCATTACGGCAACACCCGTGAACAGGTGCTGGGGCTGGAAGTGGTTTTGCCCGATGGAAATATATGGAACGGCCTATCCAATTTGCGTAAAGACAATACCGGTTATGATCTGAAGCAGCTTTTCATTGGCGGAGAAGGCACGCTGGGAATTATCACCGCAGCCGTCGTCAAAATGTATCCACGTCCCAAATACCGGCAGCTGGCACTGGTTGCCGTCACCGATGTCAAGGCGGCTATTTCTGTGCTGGGGCTGGCCCGCAAAATGAGCGGTGATCAAGTGACCGCCATCGAGCTGATCCCGCGTCTAGCCATTGACCTTGTAATTAAAAACCTACCCGGATTTTCCGACCCCATGCCAGCCAGATATGACTGGCATGTGCTGATCGAGCTATCATCAAGTGCAACAGAAAACTTGAAAATATTAATGGAAAATATTCTGGAGGCCGGGTTTGAAGATACCCTTGTTCTGGATGCGATCATCCCGGCAAGCGAAGCCCAGCAAAACAAACTATGGACTCTGCGTGAAGAAATATCCGGCGCACAGAAACCCGAAGGGGGCAGCATCAAGCATGATATATCTGTCCCCATTGCCCATATTGCCGAGTTTATTGACCGTGCCGATACCGCCTTACAATCCGTTATCCCCGATTTCAGGCCTGTCACTTTTGGTCATATTGGCGATGGCAACCTGCATTATAATCCATTGCAACCAGTGGGCGCCGACAAACAGGAATTTCTGGATCAATGGGAAACCGTCAGCCGCATTGTTCATAATCTTGTCCATGAGCTGGGCGGCAGTATCAGCGCCGAACACGGAATTGGACGCATGAAGAAAAACGAACTGGCGCGCTACAAGTCACCTATCGAGATGGACATGATGCGGAAAATAAAAGATGCCATCGATCCCCAGGGGATCATGAACCCTGGAAAGCTATTCCCTGATCCTTAATGTAGCTGGGCCAAATAATCCTGCTTGCGTGCAAGTGCGGGAATCAGGTTTGCGGCAACCGGCTTCGAGAACGTAAAACCTTGCGCCTCGTGACAACCGGCTTTTCTCAAGAACTCCACCTGCTCTTTGTTTTCAACGCCTTCTGCCAGAATTTTCATTCCCAGATTATAACCCAGTGAAATAATCGTCATGGCAATGGCGGCATCATTGGAGTTACGGGTAACTCCGTCAACAAAACTTTTGTCTATTTTAAGCACCGAGGCCGGTAAATGGCTTAAATAACTCAGAGAAGAATATCCGGTTCCGAAGTCATCAATTGACAAGCGTACGCCAAGATTTTGCAACAACAGCATATTGCGTTTTGTCTGCCCTCGATCCTGCATAATCACGCTTTCGGTCAGTTCGATATCAAGCAGGCTTGGCGGCAAGCCTGTCTCGTCCAGAATGCTACGCACCAAGGGGACAAATTCCTCGCTCTGGAATTCATTGAGCGAGATATTCACAGCAACCGGAAATTCAGGAACACCGTCAGCTGTCCAGCGCATCCGTTGCAGACATGCCTCGCGGATCACCCATTCACTAATGGGGCCCAACAAACCCGAAGCCTCGGCTATGGGAATAAAAGTATCGGCGGGCACATACTCTCCGCTCTCTTTTTGCCAGCGCAGCAAGGCCTCCACCCCGACCATACATCCCGATGTCAGGCAAATCTGCGGCTGATAATTCAAGGATAGCTGTTGCTTGCTCATCCCTTCGCGGAGCGCCTTGTTCAAGGTTACGCGCCCATGAATTTCGATCTCTATCTGGTTGTCATAAAAACAAAAATTCTGACCACCGACTTTCTTTGCATTAGCCAATGCCGTACTTGTATTCTTCCAGAGTTTTTCAGAAACCTCACCGTCGCGGGGAAACAAGGTCAGTCCAATACTGGGGGTCAGATGCGGCAAGTTAAATTTTTCAGGCAATCGTGTATCAAACAGTTCATTAATCAGATGGGGAATAGCTTGCGCATCTCCTTCATCCTTGATCTGAATGCAAATACCAAAGCCATTGCCAGATGTCCGTGCCAGTGAAATCGCATTTGGGAAAATCTGCTCCAGCTCTTCTGCTGCCCGGCAAATAAGATCATCCCCTGTTGAATAGCCCAAGGCAATATTCAATTCTGACAGATTTTCCAGTAAAAACTGGACAACAACAAACTGCGTTTGCCCTTCAGAGTTGCTGGCATCTATCTGACTTTGTATTTTCTTCTTGAAACTGGCCCGGTTCCCCAAAGGAGTCAGATTATCCTGAAACGCCAGTAATTCCACCTCTTCAAGGGAAATGGCTGTATCAAGGGCCCGGGCGGTATTGGCCGAGAAAAGATCGAGCAGTTTATAATCTGCCGGGTCCCACGCTGTCTCAGATTGCAGAAAAATGGCACCCATCCGCTTTTGCCCACGATTAAGACACAGGGCCGCAGACATTCCTGAAAATTCTGTTTTTCCGTTTTGAAGGGCCGTTTTCAACAACTGAAGTTGAGCTGTCTGCAAGGAGGCGGGCGTATTGCCAGACTGTGCCGCGACTTCGAATGTGCCATCATCTTCAGAAATTATTAAAAACGCACTGAAAGATACGTCGTCATACACTGCCGATAGTTCCGACAATGTGGTCTGATAAAAACTTTTCGTTCGATGACAAGCTTGCATTTGTGAAAGTGCTCTCAACAGTTTCTCTGCCTTTGTGCCAGACACTTGCAACTCTTCCTGCTCACACAGGGCCTCAACTACCACCGCCATACCCACGTCCAACACACATACTAAAATTCACAGGCTTAAATTCACAGACCATGACAATACTGATTTTCAACCAGATCAACATGCCCGACTATTCTAGGCGGTTCAATGACATAAACCAATGCAGAAATTACCATTTTCCAGATATCGCATTTGTATACGTACAAAAATCATAGCGTGTTGGGCGCATTTTCCTGCGCCATCAGATATTTACGCGCGGTTTCGTCCCACTCGCCTTTCGGCTTTCCAAATTCTGCCCCGACTTTATATCCCCGCCTCAAGGCTGGGCGTTGCTTCAAACGATCATACCACGCCCGCAAGTGAGTGAATTTATCCAGATCAAGTTCCTGAAGCTTATAGGTCAAAATCCATGGCCAGCACGCCATATCAGCGATGGAGTAGGTTCCGCAGATAAATTCACGTCCCGCCAATCTGCGATCCAGAACGCCGAACAACCGCAATGCTTCCGTGCGATAGCGCTCTTGTGCATAAGGGATGACCTCGGGGGCGTAGAATTTAAAATGCCCGCTTTGCCCAAGCATGGGCCCAAGTCCGCCCATTTGCCACATGAGCCATTCAATCACCTCATTACGCCCGCGCAAATCAGCGGGCAGAAACCTGCCTGTTTTCTCTGCCAGATACATCAGGATAGCACCCGTTTCAAACACCGAGACAGGCGCCCCACCATCCGCCGGGTCCAGATCAACGATTGCCGGCATCCTGTTGTTGGGACTGATGGCCAGAAATTCATCCTTGAACTGATCCCCACGACCAATATTGACGGGGATTACCCGATATTCGAGACCCATTTCTTCCACCGCGATTGATATTTTCCAGCCGTTAGGGGTTGGCCAGTAATACAGATCAATCACGTAGCAGCCCCTGCCAGTTTAGCTTCAATCAGGCAAATCCGGTCATTACCAAAATACATATCATCCCCCTCCAGATACAAGGTGGGTGATCCGAAGCCGCCTCGAGCAATCAGCTCTTCGGTTGCCGCCCGTAGCTGATCCTTGATTTCTGGGTTGGCTATTTTCTCGAAGAAAACAGTCTCATCCATACCCACAGACCGTACGATTTCTGCCAGTTCTTCAACTTGTGATATATCGGCAAGGTCTTCCCAATAGCGTTCAAACACCCGGCGGGCATAAGGCACCAGACATCCCTGTTCCAAGGCAACGAATGCCCCGCGCATGGCCTTCACACTGTTCACCGGAAAAACTGGCGGCTCGCCGATTGTCACCCCTACAGAGGCTGCCCAATCCTGTAAATCTTTTTTGGCATATGCTTGCTTAGGCGGCACCGGATTGTCCCGGTTTACATAAACAGATGGATTAACCGCATTGAAAACACCCCCGACCAATATGGGCCGGTAGACGATTTCCACATCCGGGTGCCGCGCAATCAGGGCCTGTATTTGCTCAAACGCCAGATAGGTCCAGGGGCTGGAACAATCAAAGAAAAATTCAATTTTTGCCATGAGGCACCTCCAGTATGTCCGCGGTTAAAATGCGGTTATTCTTTTTATCAGGCTAAAAGAAAAACAGGGCGCCCGTCAATGCAAATAGCAGTCATAGGCGATTATCTGGAAATGCAGCTATGCTGCCAATAAAAGGGGGTGGCTTTAACGCGCGGCCCAAACATATTCCGCGCGGCACCGGATTTCCTGACTCCCGTCACCTCGATTTTCAAGGCATGTGATTGCGGCTGGTACAACTGCTCGTCCGTCCCCTTCACGACAGGCAATGAGAACTGATAGCTGGCCCCGCCCCGAAACCGAAGACGTTTGCTATCATGCACGCGCTGCGTGCCATCGCTCACCGCCACTTTAATCCAGCCATCCCCGCGCCCTTTCACCTCAATCCTGAAATTTGCAGCAAAAGGGCAACTGTCTCTCAAGTTTTTGGGCGCTTGCAAAATCTTGATGCCAATCAAAGCCAGCCCACCAAGGACAGGTTTTGAGGGCCTCTTCACAGAACCACTATTCTTCAATTTAGGTGCCAGCCTTCGCGTCAGCCGCGCATCCCCTTTATAAGTCACCCGAAGCGGGATCATTTTCGTCTTAATCACACTATAGCGAGTCCCCCGATCAGTTTTTTTACGGGTCCGGTTTTGGGTATATACCCGGCAAATAGCTTCAATCCTGACCGGAATTTCCAGTTTGAACGTCTGGTCTTTTTTAAAAAATTCAAAGCCCCGATCTTTTGCCCTTAAAGCCCGCACGGCCTTTTTCTGAAAAACGTCTAATGGCTTCAATTGATAGGCTGTCTGATCAAAAATACGGACAGGCGCGATTATTTGCCCCCCGCCGTTATAATGATTGAGGGACACATCCCGATTTTCAAAAACGGCTATCGTCCAGTATTGATCATCGGCGGGGCCCAGATCAAACGTCACCCGTTCCAAAAAGACACCGGTTGTCTTCAGCAAGGTTTTTGACCGGCGGCGAGCACACGTCGCCGACCCTTCCAGTTTGAATGCCAGCTCTTTATTCTCCAGCTGAATATCCAGCTGTTCCAAGCTGTGCTGCGGGGCCTTGTTTTTCAAGAACAGGCGCGGCGAGGGGCCGTCAAGGGCCATCTCAACACTATTCACATTCGTTACTTGCGCCTTGGCAAAAACCGGCGCCACCAAAGAAAAGCATATCCCCATGACGTAAAGAGCCAATTTTGCCCATTCAGCATTCAAATCAGCATTCCCCCTAAACAGATGGATTATCCTGTCACAGCGCATCTGCCAAGACCGTCCAGAAAACGCGCATTATCTTATTTGGCAAGCATATTCGCCATTTTTGAACATTTCAAAGAAATACCATTTTCAATATTTCATTTTCAATCTGACAGGTGCCTTATGCGATTATTTCTATTCATTTCGTCTTTTTTTATATTCTCCGCCAATATTGCAACCGCAGCCACTCTTAATTTTGGAAAAGTTTCTAATGAGTGCGTTGATAACAACCTCTTTTGTACTTCCGATGACACGCTGGATATTACCGTTCGTGCCAGATATTATATTCGAGAAACCAGAGAAAGCGGCACTGCTAGCATTAGTACAAGCACTCTCGGTCTTGGCATTATCACTCCACAACCAAATCTGTATACAAAACAGGGGATCACATCCGATCCGATTGATGGTCGCCTTGGCGGCGAGAAGCTTAGTTTAAAGTTTAGCGAGCCCGTCCTGCTCAAGAGCTTCACACTGGCAAAATACAGGAATGACACGAACAGCTTCATATATTCCATATTTCCTACCGATATCCCTTCATCAGGGTCCGGCAGTACTTACTCTATACTCACTAGATTTACGTTTACAGGCACAACAGCCACCAATACTGTTAAAAAAATTACCGATGGCATGTCTCTTACTGTCGAAGATGAAGGCTCCGCTTTTTTCCTACAGGGAATTGAATATAAAAGGCTAACCGCAGTGCCGCTTCCTGCCGCTTTACCTTTATATGCTGCCGGAATGGGGCTGCTAGGATTATTCAGATGGCGGAAAGGCAAACGCGCCACAGCTTAAAAAGCCACAAAAAAGCGGGCCCTGCATTCAAGGCCCGCTTTTAATCTACCAAACTATCGTTATGCGAAGGCTTCGTCCCACGTTCCTTGCGTCGCTGCCTTTGAATATTCCGTTGAGCGGTTTTCAAAGAAATTGGCATGCTCAACCGCGTTCAGGATCGCATCAAGCCACGGCAGCGGATTTTTCTCCACGTCATAAATGGGGTCCAGTCCCAATTGGGTCAGTCGGCGGTTGGCGATATAACGGATATAGGCTTTAATCCCGTCCGCTGTCATGCCTTCAATATTGCCCGATCCAAAGGCCAGATCAATGAACGCGTCTTCATGCGAGACAATTTCACGGCAGCTTTGATACAAACCTTCTACGAACTCGTCATTCCAGATTTCAGTATTTTCACTGATAAAGGTTTTGAACAGCTTGATAATGGAATTGCAATGCAGCGTCTCATCGCGGACGGACCAGGTCACAATCTGCCCCATGCCCTTCATTTTGCCATGACGCGGAAAATTCAGCAAAATGGCAAAGCTGGCGAATAGTTGCAAGCCTTCGGTAAAGGCGCCGAATACTGCCAATGTCTTGGCAATCTCTGATTTATTATCCACATTGAACTGCTTCATGTAGTCATATTTATCCTTCATCTCTTTATAGTGAAGGAAGGCCGAATATTCAGTTTCCGGCATACCGATGGTATCCAGAAGATGTGAATAGGCCGCAATATGAACCGTCTCCATATTAGAGAACGCCGCCAACATCATTTGCACTTCGGTTGGCTGGAACACGCGCGTATAGTGGCGCATGTAACAGTTATTGACCTCGATATCGGACTGGGTAAAGAAGCGGAAAATCTGCGTCAGCAAATGCCGCTCATCCTCGGTCAGGTTTTTATGCCAATCCTTGACGTCATCGGCCAGCGGAACTTCTTCGGGCAGCCAGTGAATTTGCTGCTGCATGAGCCATGCGTCATAGCACCATGGATAGGAGAACGGCTTATAGATCGGTTTTGAATCAAGCAGTGACATGAAACACTCAAACTTCCAGATAAATAGTCATGGGCCGCGCCGACTTATTGGCAGGCGAGGCATTCTTCATAATCGGTTGTCTCGGCGACCACTTCAAGTTTTGGTTTCTTGATAGCACCGTCAACCAGTTCGCGCAATGTATCGGGCATATCGTCCTTGGTTGCAATAACTTCTGCCCGTTGCATGGATTTAGAGCGGCAATAATACAAGCTCTTCATTCCCTGCTTCCACGCTTGCAAATGGATATTATGCAAATCACGTTTGTGAACATCGGCAGAAAGGAACAGGTTCACCGACTGTGACTGATCAATCATCGGCGTGCGGTCCGCCGCCAACTCGACAATCCAGCGCTGATCCAGCTCAAAAGCCGTCTTGAAAACATCTTTTTCGAGATCATCCAGAAAATCCAGATGCTGAACAGATCCCTGATTAACAGTAATCGAAGACCAGATTTCTTCGGTATCATGCCCTTTATCGGCAAGCAGCGCTTTCAGGTGCGGGTTGCGCACATTGAAGGAGCCGGACAAGGTTTTATGTGTGTAACTGTTCGCAGCTGCAGGCTCAATCCCCGGGCTTGCCCCGCCGCAAATGATTGAAATCGACGCCGTTGGCGCAATCGCTGTCTTGTTGGAGAAGCGTTCATTAAAGCCATAATCGGCGGCATCGGGGCACGCCCCGCGTAAATCCGCCAGATTTTTTGACGCCATATCCACATGTTCTTTAATGTGGCTGAAAATACGGTTATTCCAGACCTTCGCCATGACAGATTCAAGCGGTATCCGTTTTGCCTGCAACAATGAATGGAACCCCATCACGCCAAGACCAACGCTGCGTTCGCGCATGGCGGCATATTTCGCCCGCGCCATTTCCTCTGGTGCCCGGTCAATGAAGTCCTGCAAAACATTATCGAGGAACAACATCACATCTTCAATAAATCCCTCTTCTTCATGCCATTGATCATAGGTTTCAAGGTTAAGAGATGAAAGGCAGCAAACAGCGGTGCGGTCATTGCCCAGATGGTCGCGCCCTGTGGGCAGCATAATCTCGGCACACAGATTGGATGTCTTGACGCTAAGCCCGGCAAGCTTGTGATGCTCAGGTACCAGCGAGTTCACACGGTCATTAAAAATCATATAAGGCTCACCGGTTTCCACCCGCGCCGTCAGCATGCGTATCCACAGGCTACGGGCACTTACTTTACGAACCACTGATCCGTCTTTGGGACTGGTCAGTCCCCAGTCTTCATCTTTTTCAACGGCACGCATGAAATCGTCAGATACCAGAATACCGTGATGCAAGTTTGGCGTCTTGCGGTTCGGATCCCCACCGGTAGGTCGGCGTATTTCAATAAATTCTTCAATTTCAGGATGCGAGACAGGCAGATAGACGGCAGCAGAGCCACGCCGCAGTGATCCTTGACTGATCGCCAGTGTCAAACTGTCCATCACCCGGATAAACGGCACCACACCCGATGTCTTGCCAACCGTACCGACACCTTCACCGATGGAACGCAAATTGCCCCAATAGCTGCCAATGCCGCCGCCTTTAGAGGCCAGCCAGACATTTTCAGTCCACAAATCAACAATACTGTGAAGGCTGTCATTGGATTCGTTCAGAAAGCATGAAATCGGCAAGCCACGGTTACTACCACCATTGCTTAAAACCGGTGTGGACGGCATGAACCACAGCTTGCTCATATAGTCATATATGCGCTGCGCATGGGCATCGCCCTCACCGTAGGCACTAGCAACCCGGCCGAACAAATCCTGAAAGCTCTCTTCGGGCAACAAATATCTGTCCGTCAGAACCGCCCTGCCAAAATCGGTCAGGAGGTCATCCCGGCTATGATCAATATGGACCTGTGCCCCACCTTTAACCTGCACAACATCCGTCAACATATCGACCGTATTCAGCATGAGTTCTTCCTTCAAGCCACAAAATTCACAAAAAAATATTCTCCGGGGTCACTTGTTGTCCAAACCCCGATTGGAAATAGTCAAAACAAGCTAAATCCACCCGAATTAGTGGCTTTTTTATTTGTTTTTCAAATTTCCCATTGCTGGACGAAACCACCATATATTGTAGGATGCCCCCTTCCCCGTCAACAAATTGTAGTGTTGTTTTTATAAAAAAACTGCTTGACGAACGCGTTGGTTTTTATTTTTCCCGTTCTTTCAATATGTTCGCCCGATTTACCCAAATAAAAATGCGCCAGAGGTATCTCTGACGCATCAAAAAATTACTTTTGAAAATCTGTTGGCTGCCTATGACGACAGCTCGCCTATTTTTTCCTTTAATCGGAGTTTTTCCCTTTTGAGCTCGGCAATGTGTAGTCGGTCAGCAGAGGGGTGAGCCATTTCCATTTGAATTTTTTCGTCAATCCGATGGTGCTTATCTGCTAGCTGTGCGACATACTCAGTTGTGCTCATGTTATATCTCCTCTAGTAACAAAGGTGGGAACCGGGCTTCCAGTAGGAACCAAGTTATAATATAGATTTATGAACAAAAATGATACAATCAATAACAATTCAACATTTTTTCCTAACGGGTTCAATTAATGCCTGAAAACCGGAAACTTATTATTGGGATAGCAGGAGCCTCCGGCGCCATTTATGGTATCCGGCTATTAGAGGCCTGCCGTGAACTTGGCGTTGAAACGCACCTGGTCATCAGCAAGGCTGCTGAAATTACCATCCTTCACGAGACCGGAACTCCGGCATCAGATGTCAAAAAACTGGCAACTAAACATTACAAGCCCATAGATATCGGGGCCGCCATCGCTTCGGGATCGTTCCAGAATGCCGGCATGATCATCGCACCCTGCTCTATTCGCTCCATGGCGGAAATTGCCACAGGCACCACAAGCAGCCTGCTGACACGGGCTGCGGATGTTGTTCTCAAGGAACGCCGCCGCCTCGTCATCATGTTACGCGAAACTCCGCTACATGCAGGCCATTTGCGCAATCTTGCCCTGTTATCGGATTTGGGCGCCATCATTGCCCCGCCAGTCCCCGCATTCTATACCATGCCCGAAACCATTGATGATATCGTCAACCACACCGTCGGACGTGCCCTTGATCTCTTCGCCATCGACAACAATCTGGCATCAAGATGGTCAGGCTTGACCTCACCCTGAAATTAGAGCCCAGAATTAACAGCAACATCCAGAACAAGCTGAATATCCGTGTGATCAGCCACCTGTAACACATCAGGTCTGTGCCCTGCTGCCCCTAAATAGGCATTAATATTTGACAAAGCGACTTCACGCCGAACCGGTAGCTCCTGTTTAATACTCATATTTTGCGCAAAGAGAGCCTCTATTTCAGCTAATTCGAGCTTCTCGGCAGCAAGCTCGGCTTCCAGAATCGACTTACGCAGATCGACCACCGATGCCCCGACCTCAGTCATCGCACGGGCTTTCAAATTGTCCCTTGCCATCCGCAAGGGTTTGACCACGGGCGTTTGCCAGTTCTTGCTGGTTTTTAAAAGTGCACCCATTGTCTGCGGCGACCAACCGGCATACCCCCGGTGCGCGGACCAGAGACAACTTAAAAATACGCAGACATCAATTTCGAGGCGGTCTTGCAACCGCAAACAGGCAGCACTCACACCTCGCACAGAGTATATCTGTGCCGCAAAATCCCAGAGCGACAGTCCGCTCAGCTCACTATCCATTGACGACATACTCAAAGCATCCTTGACTTGAGGAACAATCGGTCACATAACCTCCGCTCTCAGGAAGTTCTCTGGTTAATCTTATGGAAAAATGTTAGAATGCCGGTGGTGCAAATAAACCGCGCTCAACCCGGCATATAATATTTCTCAGGGCTCCAAGCTCAGGCTATACTATTGAAATGGCATGTAAATGACAGTTATTGACGATCAGGAAGTTTTAAAACTAAGACTTGCCGAACTCAAAACGGAACATCGTGATCTGGATATCGCCATCGATGCCCTTATCAACTCGGGAAATTACAATAACCTGCAACTGCAACGGCTGAAAAAACGAAAACTGACCTTGAAAGATCAGATATTTGTTATTGAAAATGCCCTGCTGCCCGACATTATCGCCTAACCGCAGTCACCCCTTATTTCTCACTCTATTATTTTTCACTCTTTATTGCCTGTTTCTGGGCGTACATTTTACTATCCGCTTCTGTTAATGTTTGCTCCGGATGAATGCCCGGCTCAATCGGGACAATACCATAAGCCAACCCGACCTCAAGACGCTCCCCTTCCCAGAAAATCGGATTTCGTTCAAGCTCCTGCGGCAGACGAGAGGCCAGAACAACCGCAGCCTCGGTATTGGTTTGCGACAATATCAACCCAAACTCGTCACCGCCAAGGCGGCCAACCACATCCGTTTCACGAACACTTGCTAAAAGGCGGGTGGAAAACTCAGCAAGAACATAATCCCCGGCCTGATGCCCATAGGCATCATTCACGCCTTTAAAACCGTTCAAATCGATATATATCAAGCTGGCCGGCTCGCCATATCTTTCGACTGCCGCTTGCACCCGTGTCAGTTCCCGAACGAACGCCCGGCGGTTATAGATAGGTAATAACGGATCCTGATCCGCCAGCTTCTCGGCGGCAGCCAAACGCTGGTTAATCCCTTCAACCGAGCGGCGCAAGCGATCAACCTCCTCCATCAAGGACATAATCGCGTCGCGTACCTTGGGTGTCAGCTCTGCCTCGGGAATACCCATAATGGATGTGGTATCCTGAATTGTACGCGGGGCAGATACGCCCCCATACGCCGAAGCAGCCGCTGCGGACGTTGTTTTTCGAGTTGAGCCCGTTGCAATCGGACGCCCGGTCGAGCCTATTTTCATATACTGCCCTACATGAGGTTACTGTGCCATGGCTCTCATTTTACGCTATTTGCCAATGAAACACAAAGAATAGAACCACTAAAATGTGAAAACATTTAACATAATCAAAGGCAAGGCTTTCCTTGCTTCTTGAGTGTTCGTGCCTATAATCCGCTAGAATATCAAGATATCATAGTATCAAGACCGAATACGGAAACAACAGATGACACAAGACGGGGCGCAAGTCGGTATCATTATGGGAAGCCAGTCGGATTGGCCCATTATGAAACATGCCGCCGACACCTTAAAAGAGCTCGGCGTAACCTTCGAGACAAAAATCGTCTCGGCCCACAGAACGCCTGATCGACTGTTTGACTATTCAAAAAATGCCAAAGGGCGTGGATTGAAAGTTATCATCGCTGGTGCTGGCGGTGCGGCGCATTTACCGGGTATGACCGCTGCGATGACTCCCATTCCCGTATTAGGTGTTCCCATTGAAAGCAAAGCGCTCAAAGGAATGGATAGCCTGCTCTCCATCGTGCAAATGCCCGGCGGCGTCCCCGTAGGAACACTGGCCATTGGCAAGCCGGGCGCTATAAATGCTGCTTTATTTGCCGCGCAAATACTGGCACTGACCGACACGGACATATCTGCTGCGATTGATCAATGGCGTGACCGGCAAACCAGTGCCGTAGCCGAAGAACCTTCCGACATCTCTCAATAAGGACAGCTTCATGACGATTATTGCCCCCGGCCAGACAATCGGCATTCTGGGAGACGGTCAGCTTGGCCGGATGATGGCCCTTGCCGCTGCCGAACTTGGCTACAAGACACATATCTACGGGCAAGACCCCGACAGCCCGGCCTCCCAGGTTAGTACAGCGGTTACCATTGCAGACTATACCGACACAACCGCCCTTCGAAAATTTGCAGCCTCTGTTGATGTCGTAACACTCGAATTTGAAAATATTCCCACAGAAACCCTTGCCTTTCTTGAGCAACTTCTACCGGTTCGGCCCGGCAAAAAAGTTCTTGAAATTATTCAGGATCGGCATCTGGAAAAAAGTTTTATCAACAGCCTCGGTGTTCCGACGGCTCCTTTCGCCAATGTCGAAAGTCTGGAAGATTTACGCGCCGGCATTGCTCGTATTGGTACTCCCGCCGTTTTGAAAACAAGACGGTTTGGCTATGACGGCAAAGGACAGGTCAAAATCAACAATGCCACCGAAATCGATCAGGCATGGGAAGAAATCGGCGAGCAACCTTCTATTCTTGAAGGTTTTGTTGCCTTCGAGCTGGAAATCTCCGTCATCATAGCCCGTGGGTTGAGCAGTGACATTCAAACATACATACCCGTAGAAAACCGCCATAAAGACCATATCCTTGACATCACTCTGGCACCGGCCAACATTCTGAAAGTCGTTAACAATCAAGCCATATCGCTTGCCGAAAAAATTGCCCGACAAATTGATTTAATCGGACTTATCGCTGTTGAAATGTTTGTCACACATGAAGGCGACGTGCTTGTCAATGAACTTGCCCCGCGCCCCCACAATTCAGGCCACTGGACCATCGAAGGGTGCGCAACCAGCCAGTTCGAACAAACAATCAGGGCTGCCGCAGGATTACCATTGGGATCCGCCGAACGCCATTCAAATGCGGTTATGAGAAATCTGATTGGCGATGATATCAACCATTGGCAGGAAATTTTATCTCACCCCGACATGAGCTTGCATCTGTATGGCAAGCGTGAAGCTCGAAAAGGCCGAAAAATGGGGCATGTAACGCGGCTATTGCCGTTGGACACAGTGCCAAAGGTTTAATCTACACGCGTGTCCTAAGCCCACCCACCGGCAAGATACAAAACCTGCCCGGTTATATAATCTGATTTATTCGATGACAGAAAAGCCAGATATTCACCAGCCTCCTCTGGCTTGCCCAAACGGCCAAGCGGTATCGGTTTGGTGATTTTCTTCAAGGTTTCGGGGTTATCCAGCAGTTCTTTGGGAAAATAGGTCGGACTTTCAATGAAATTGGGGGCAAGGGCATTGACCTGTATTCCGAAAGGCCCCAGTTCCTTGGCAAGCGAGACGGCAAGTGCACTGGCACCGCCACGAGCGGCGACATACATGGAATAATTCGGCAACCCGTGCTTTGGGACTGCCGATGTCATGAAAATGATCTTTCCGCACCCTGCTTTCTTCATATGGGCAGCAGTAAATTTGGCATAGGTAAAAGCACGAACCAGCAGCGCGTCCAGCGTATTTCGGAAATCCTCAATGCTGGCCTCATCAATGGATGCTTTGATCGCAGGATAGGCATCATTATTGACGAGCACATCAAGGGTACCTTCAGCCTCTAAAACGGCTGCAACCACGGCCTCTGGCTCCTGTTCGGACAAGGTGCGTATGCCGGGAACCAGCTCTTTGAATTTGGCTCTGGCATCACTTTGGCTGAAAGAAGCGTCCTGCGCATATACAGTTGCCCCCTCCCGCAGTAAGATCGAGGCTCCCGGTTTGCCGATAAAATGCGTCACGTCTGTTATCAGGATCGTTTTGTTTTTCAGCATTTCTATGTTGTCCTGTTATATCTATTCGCCAGAGGTTACCGCGCCTTCAGGTTTCTAAAAAACCGTGCCGGCGACAGCATATCCGGCGCAATCGGTTTTTTTGAGAAAAATTGCCGCGCCTTGAACTTTGCTATCTCGAACTGCATCACATTCTCGATACGCCGGTCCAGAAAATCCCAGCTGGCCTGCGCATTTTCAGAACTGTCATCCAGCCAGCACAATAATGTCGAACAATAAACCGCCGACAGGGTCAGACGTTTGGTATAATAATTAAAATCTGTTGAGGTATCGCCGGTTGCATACCACATACGGCTCACAGTTCCGGCGGTCAGTCTGGTCCCCAGCGCAATGTTCTGTGGTAACGCCAACAGCGTGAGTGCATTGCGCACGGCTTCTTTATGGGGCGTGTAAATTTCCAGCCGCAAGCGCACAGCAAGTGTAATCCGTTCTCGAATTTTCATGGACAGCACATCACATGCGCCCAATTGTGCTTCCATTTCATCATCCGCCTGCTGGACAAAGAATGTGATCAGATCAAGAGTGCCGCCCGGAAACAACCGCTCAATTGTGAAAACATCTATCTTCAGATCATCTGCGGCATGTTCAATTGCCGCTTCGGACCAGCCATCGAACATCACATGCGCCAACACAGCGTCCAGAACTCTGGCTTTCTTTGCCTGCTTATCGTTTACCTGCTGATCTGTCATCACCCGTTATCCATCCACGTCATTGAGCGCCGCCATAAAGGCCTTCTGCTCCGAACAATATACCAGATTACGCATATCTGTCATCCGTTCCGGATATAATATACCGTCCAGATGATCCACTTCATGCTGAACCACACGGGCATGAAAGCCTTTAGCCTCTCTTTCCAGTCTAGTGCCGTTCATATCAAGCCCGCAATAGCGGATATGGGTATATCTGGGGACAAGCCCGCGCAAATCAGGGACAGACAAGCAGCCTTCCCACCCCAATGCCATTTCGTCACTTAGCGGGGTTATCTCCGGATTAATCAGAACGGTTTGCGGAATACCAGACATGTCCGCACTTTCATCTTCCCTTTGCATCCTGTCAGCAGGTACCGAGAAAATAATGACCCGTGACAGCTCGCCAATCTGCGGGGCCGCCAGCCCGACACCTCCTGCCTGATTCATGCTGGCAATCATTTCTGTGACTAATGTCCGAATCTCTTCTATATCTGCATATTCAACGGATGCTGCTATTTGCCGAAGAAGCGGATTTCCCATTCTCAGAATTGGTTTTACGTCCATTTTGGTCCAGTTATCCCTCTATTGCCGCCCTAAAGTGCGATTTCTGTAAAATCTTTAAAAAATATAGCGTTTATACCTTCACAAGGGAAAGAGGCCATGCTACTAACCACGCCACTTTGTGACCGAACTTAAATCACAGTCAAGCATAGGAGCACATCTAACGTGCAGGTACATGTTCGCGACAATAATGTCGACCAAGCGCTTCGCGCCCTGAAAAAGAAAATGCAACGTGAAGGTATCTTCCGTGAGCTCAAACTCCGCGGTGCCTACGAAAAACCTTCTGAAAAACGCGCCCGGCAAAAAGCAGAAGCTATCCGCCGTGCTCGCAAGTTGGCTCGCAAACGCGCCCTTCGCGAAGGTTAAGTTCGCACCAAAGGCTTCGGCCTTTTCCGATATATATATCAAAGCCGCTCCGGGAAACCGGATTGCGGCTTTTGGTGTTTCTGCATAATCAGAACCGTCTGCGTTTTATCCACATCAAGGATCGGCATCCCGTAAATCGGGCCTTGTGGATCACCACGAGCCGCAGGGTTCGTCATATTATTGCCCCTACAACCAGCACTACATCGACAATCGCATGGCCATTTTCATTTGCTGTTTGAAAGCTTGCATCCCCACACCTATCCTCAAGATATAAGAGACGATAGATAGCTGCCTTTGCCCACCAGAAATTGATGCAAACGGTCCTCATATCCTTCTGGCACCGCTTTAATGACAGAGGTTCGCCGCCCCAAGGCCTGGCGCCAAGCCAATACTTGATCGAGGCCAGTCATAATTTCAAAATCAGAAACCCTATCAAACACATTAAAATACCTGAATACAGGCGCCCAGACGGCGTCAATAACCTGAAAAGTATCTCCACCAAAAAATGGGCCCTCTATCTCCTGTTCAACTTGCGCGAACAAACGACGAAGCACATCTCTTCTGCTCGTGAATGCATCCTCATCCATCGCACTATAAAAACCACCAATAGCGTTCAAAACTGTTGTCCCGAATTCAATCCATGATCGATGACGTGCTTTCTCAAGCAAATTACCCGGATACAAAGAGCCTGATGTAACTTCATCAAGATATTCTATGATTACCTGGCTCTCAAATATGTTTTTCTCCACAGTTCTTAAAATAGGCACCTTGCCCAATGGAGATATACCTGCAAACCAATCGGGCTTATCCGCCAAATTAATATACAAGCGTTTATGCTCAATATTTTTTTCAAGTAAAACAATTACTGCCCGTTGGACGTAAGGGCAAAGGTGGTGACTTATTAATGTATAATCCGGCATAGAGTTTCCTTCCAAGTACATGCAATTGCATATACTTAACTCCATTCGTCATTGCAAGTCAATGCGTTTGCATGTAAAATAGAATCATGGAAACCCCAACAGATACAACAGTACAAGCTTGGGTCCAGCTTGTTCGTGCTCATCAAGAGGCCCTGTCATATATTGAGAGTGCCCTTAAATCTTCCAATTACCCGCCCCTTATATGGTATGATATATTACTCGAACTGGAACATGCAGGAACAGATGGCTTGCGCCCTTTCGAATTAGAGCATGCGTTACTGCTGCGCCAGTATGGGGTATCGCGCCTCGTTGAGCGTATAGAAAAAGCAGGTTACCTCGTTCGCAAGAGCTGCCTAAAGGATGGACGTGGCCAGAGCCTGCATATCACTCAAAGCGGTAAAACCCTACGCCAGCATATGTGGGAAATCTACGGACCCGCGATAGAAAAGGCCATTGGGTCAAAACTCAGTGATACACAAACAAAAACCCTATCTGAGTTGCTTGGGAAACTACGTAAATAATGATCTGGCCTGAGGCATAAAAAAACCGCTGCGATATCGCAGCGGTTTCGATAGTACATAAATTTTATAAAACGCTACACCTAGATAGCCTTGATAATATCCTCAACCATCTTTTTGGCATCAGACAACAACATCATGGTGTTGTCTTTGTAGAACAGATCATTATCAATACCGGCATAGCCCGAAGACATGGAGCGCTTAACGAACAAAACCGTCTGCGCTTTATCCACATCAAGGATCGGCATCCCGTAAATCGGGCTTTGCGGATCATCACGAGCTGCAGGGTTCGTCACATCATTAGCCCCTACAACCAGCGCCACATCGGCACTTGCAAAATCCGAGTTGATCTCTTCGAGCTCAAACACTTCATCATAGGAGACATTGGCTTCAGCCAACAGCACGTTCATATGTCCGGGCATACGCCCAGCAACCGGATGAATGGCGTAGGCAACATCAACCCCTTCTTCCTTCAGCAAGTCACCCATTTCGCGAAGCGCATGCTGTGCTTGCGCCACCGCAAGGCCATAGCCCGGCACGATGATCACTTTGCTGGCATTTTTCATGATAAAGGCAGCATCATCAGCTGACCCGGCCTTAAACGGTCGGTCCCCTTTATCAGGACCAGCGGCTGCACCGGCATCACCGCCGAAGCCGCCCAGAATAACACTGATGAAAGAGCGATTCATGGCCTTGCACATGATATATGACAAGATCGCACCTGAGGAGCCTACAAGGCCACCCACGATTATCAAGGCTGTATTTTCAAGCGTAAAGCCGATACCTGCCGCAGCCCACCCCGAATAGGAATTGAGCATGGAGACAACCACCGGCATATCCGCCCCGCCAATGGGGATGATAATCAGGAAACCGATCAGGAACGCAAGTGCTGTCATCGCCCAGAAAATATTGGCATCCAGATTAACACTGAACCAGACAACCAGTGCAACAATGACCAAGCCGATCAGAAGATTGACCATATGCTGGCCTGGAAACACGACCGGATTACCTGAAACCAGACCTTGCAGTTTGGTAAAAGCGATAATGGAGCCCGAGAACGTAATGGCACCGACAACAACACCGATTGCCATCTCAATACGGCTGAGAACCTTCAATTCCCCGCCAGCGTCCATAATGCCATAGGCTTCAGGATTATAAAAGGCAGAGGCCGCCACAAGAACCGCCGCCAGACCAACCAGTGAATGAAAAGCCGCCACCAGTTGCGGCATGGCGGTCATGGCAATGCGCTGTGCAATGACCGCACCGATGGCACCGCCGATAACGATACCGCCAAGGATCCATTCATAGGATAAAACATTTGGATTGAGAATAGTCACGATAACGGCAATCGCCATACCGATCATTCCCATGATATTGCCACGGCGTGAACTTTCAGGCGAAGACAATCCTCGCAGCGACAAAATGAAAAGAATAGCGGATACCAGATAGGCAAGCGCTGTAAGATTAGCAGACACTGGATATCCCCCTTATTTCTGTTTTTTCTTGTACATGGCCAGCATTCTCTGGGTTACCAGAAAGCCGCCAAATATATTGATTGAGGCCAGTATAATCGCCACAAAGCCAAAGATCTTGGCAAGGCTCATATCTACAGGACCCGCCGCGATCAGGGCACCAACAATGATCACGGATGAAATGGCATTGGTAACCGCCATCAGTGGCGTATGCAGGGCTGGTGTCACACTCCACACCACATAATAACCGACAAAAATCGTCAAAACGAAAATCGCCAGCCTGAAAACAGTAGGATCGACTATTTCCATGATTAATTACCTCCGTCAGTTAAAAGCGGATGAACAACTTTGCCGTCCCGTGTCAGGCCCGTACCCAGAATGATTTCATCTTCCCAGTTCATTTCCAACTGACCATTTTCCTTATTGATCATCGGTTGTAGGAAATTTAGCAGGTTCTTGGCATAAAGCGCAGACGCATCACTGGCCAGACGGCTCGGAATATTATGATGACCTACGATTTTAACGCCGCTCGCAGTCTCGACCACTTCGCCCAACGCTGATTGCGCCACATTACCACCGGCATCAACCGCCAAATCAACAATAACCGATCCCCGCTTCATAACATCCAGCATTTCATCGGTAATCAGGATCGGTGCGGCCCGCCCCGGAATAAGCGCCGTTGTAATAACAATATCCTGCTTCTTGATATGTTCAAAAACAAGCGCGGCCTGTTTCTTCTTATAATCGTCCGACATTTCTTTGGCATAGCCGCCACCACCATCACCGGCTTCGTCAGAGTCAACCATAACGAACTTGGCACCAAGACTTTCAACCTGTTCTTTGGTTGCTGCCCGCACGTCAGTTGCTGTCACAACAGCCCCCAGACGACGCGCTGTCGCAATGGCTTGCAAACCAGCCACACCGACACCCATGATAAAAACCTTGGCCGGGGCAACTGTACCCGCCGCTGTCATCATCATTGGCATTACCCGGTCATATTCACCGGCCGCATCAAGGACCGCCTTATACCCTGCTAGATTGGACTGGGACGACAGAACATCCATGGACTGGGCCCGGCTAATCCGTGGAACCAGTTCCATTGCATGAGCTTCAATTCCAGCCGCAGCATAAGCCGTCACCTGCTCTTTGTTTTGCAAAGGTGCGAGAACAGAAACAAGTACTGCCCCCTTCTTGATCAGGGACATCTCGTCAGGGCCGCCTTCGGCCTTGGTTACAGGGCGTTGCACTTTGAGAACAACATCGGCATCTTTCAACGCCGCGGCTGCATCTTTGGCAATTGTTGCACCTGCATCAATGTAACTCTGATCAGAGAAAGAACTGGCAGTGCCTGCTCCTGCTTCGATGATTACATCCATGCCCAGCGCAATAAATTTTTTGACTGTGTCCGGAGTTGCAGCAACACGTTTTTCATGCTCGCGCCGCTCCATCGGAATCGCGATTTTCATATTAACCCTCTTATTAGATTATACTTAATTAGGGTGATTTTAACTAGCGCCCTGCCGCGCTATATGGATAGCGTACCTTCAACCTAGACCAGCGTAATAGCCATTATACTGAGTAAAACAACAAGAAATGCAGTTGCGTAGGTTGCCATTTTCACAAAATTGGCATACGTAGCCTTTTGCTGATCAATATTCATATGTCCATGTTCTGACATTTTTCCCCCTAATCTGGTATAATTAAACACTTCATTGCAATGCAATATAGCAAATCATGCCAAGTGAGCAATAGATAGTCGCTCTATTGCTCACTTTTAGGGAATGTTGGTAAAACAAATTACGCTAGCAAGAGCTACAAGCGCTCCAATTCGTCAATGAACCCTTCAATAACGCCCAGCCCTTTGGACCAGAAAGCCGGATCAGACGCATCCAGATTAAACGGCGCCAATAATTCTTTATGCCGCAACGTGCCACCGGCCCGCAGCATATCAAAATATTTTTCCTGAAAACCGGCTTCGGCATCCTGATAAACAGCATAAAGTGCATTAACCAGACAATCACCAAACGCATAGGCATATACGTAAAAAGGTGAATGAATGAAATGTGGAATATATGTCCAAAAATACTGGTATTCATCATGCAGGCGAATGGCGGGGCCAAGGCTTTCCTTTTGCACATCCATCCATATCTGGCCAATTTGATCAGGTGACAATTCTTCTTCACGGCGGGCCATATGCAGCCGGACTTCAAACTCGTAAAAAGCAATCTGGCGAAAGACCGTATTGAGCATATCTTCAACCTTGCCTGCCAGCATCACCCGCTTTTTGGCAGGGTCTGTTTCTTTTTCCAGTAATGCCCTGAACGTAAGCTGTTCGCCGAAAACACTTGCCGTCTCGGCCAGCGTCAAAGGGGTATCCGCCAGCAATGCCCCTTGCGGGGCTGCCAGCACCTGATGCACCCCATGCCCCAACTCATGAGCCAGCGTCATCACATCACGAATCTTGCCCTGATAATTGACCAGCAAATAAGGGTGAACTGATGGGACGGTTGGATGTGCAAACGCACCGGGAGCCTTGCCGGGGCGGACAGATGCGTCAATCCAGGGTTTGTCAAAAAAGGTCTGCCCCAGTTTGGCAAGGTCTGGGGAAAAGCGGCCATAAGCCTCCAGCACTGTATCGCGCGCTTCATCCCACGGGATCAGACGATCCTTGTCCTCGGGCAATGGCGCATTACGATCCCAGTAATCAAGCTTGTCCTGCCCCATCCATTTTGCCTTGAGCCTGTAATAGCGATGTGACAGACGCGGATACGCATCCTGAACAGCTTTTGACAATGCATCGACAACCTTGCCTTCCACCTGATTGGACAGATGCCGCATGGCCATGGGGCTCTCGGTTTTACGCCACTCATCTTCAATAGCTTTGTCTTTTGCCAGTGTATTGGTGATCAGTGCAAACAGCCGCACATTCTCACCGAACACCTTACCAAGGCTTTTGGCAGCGGTTTTGCGCACCGCGCCATCCTTGTCGGACAACATATGAAGCACTTGTTGTGATGCCAGCGGCTCCCCGTTCACCTCGAAACGCAGCCCCGCCATACTTTCATCAAACAAGCGCACCCAGGCACTTCGACCTGAAACTTCTTTTTCATGCAACAACTTTTCAAGATTATCATCCAGCTGATAAGGCTTTAACGCTCTGACATTTTCAATCCATGGCCGGTAGCGCAGCACATCCTTGTTTTTGTAAAGACGTTCAAACCGCTCATCATCAACCTTGTTCAGCTCCAGCGTAAAGAACAGCATGTCCGTTGAAATTGCGTTGATCCGTTCCTGCATATTTTGAAAAAACTTGCCAATATCCGGATCAGACATGTCTCCGGCGTAAACAAGATAAGCGTAGGACATGATACGCCCCAAGACTTCTTCCAAAGCTTCATAGTCTTTAATGGCCGTAGCAAATTCGTCGGCATCAAGCTGCGCCAGTTTTCCTTCAAAGCGGGCCGCGAATTCTTTGGCACCCGATGCCGAGTTCCGGATATCCCCTTCAAGTTCAGCAGAGGTGGTAGAGGGATATAAATCCGTTAAATCCCATTCAGGCAAGTTGGATAAAGCTTGGGCAGACATATATTGAAGGCTCCATTACAAAGGGTACAGATTTTAGATAAGATAATTTTTCTAACTAACAAGAAAATTTGCGTTTGCTGTGGCAATCGGCTTATTGCGGTTCTGTTGCCAGGCATGGATGCGCATATTGGCAACACGGCGCCCCGGCTTGGTAATCTCGGCAACAGCAAAACAATCCGCCACTTTGGCCGAGCGCAAATAATCCACCGTGAACGTGATTATTTTAGGCACTTTGGTAATTTCTTGCGTTGCCAGCAAGTGAACCAGCGCTGTGCTTTCAAGAAATGCCCCGACCACCCCGCCATGAATTGCCGGCAATGTAGGGTTTCCGGTAAATTTCCCATTTTCCGGCAAACTGCACAGGATTTCATCCCCTTGGGCCTGTACCTTCATCCCCAAATATCCGAAATAAGGAATAAGGTCAGTAACGCCGTTCCAGTCCATACTTTCCTTTGCCCGTAAAATGACTTGCAAGAACTCATCCGGTGACGGATTTGTCATTTCTTCTCTCCCATTTCATCTGATGCCACATTTAGCGGTTTACTAGGTGTCGAGCGCAACATGAAAGTGCTGACACTGTTCGCAATGGGATCTTCCGGGTCTTCATGATAGGCAACAGCCTTTACAAACGCGATCTGCTTTGACAAGCGATAACAATAGGCGCGAGCCAGAACATCCTTGTTCGGTTCCGCCGCTTTCAGGTAATCAATTCGTAAATCCAGCGTGGCGATGGGCACATAGGTTTGCATTTTGACATAAATACACATCCCTGATGCAGTATCGATCAAGGTCGTCACAATCCCGCCGTGTAAAATCCCTGACACAGGATTACCGACAAAGCGCTCATCATAAGGCAGTCGCATGGTAACACCGTCCTTATCCAGTGTCTCAACCTTTATGCCGATATCACTACAATGGGGAACACCCACATCGATGATGTTCTGTATCTGGTTTATGTCAAAAACATCCGTCATCGGACTACCTATCTTTCATGTAAGTTTTATACCAGTCGATAAATTTGGAGATTCCCACATCCAGCGATGTTGTTGGCTCATATCCGACATGTTGCTGCAACGGCCCGATATCCGCATAAGTCTCCTTCACATCTCCCTTTTGCATGGGCAAAAGTTCCAGATCCGCTTTGACATCCAGCGCTTTTTCCAGGGAACCGACAAGCGCCATTAACGGCTCCGAGCGATTATTGCCCAGATTATATACGGCATAAGGCGGATTCTCCGTTCCTCCGTCTTCAGGAGGGGCAGGAAGCACTTTTATAATACCGCTTACGACATCATCAATATAGGTAAAGTCTCTCTTCATATCACCATTATTGAAAATCTTGATACTTTTCCCCTGCAACATGTCTTCGGTAAATAACCAGTATGCCATATCGGGGCGCCCCCACGGACCATACACCGTAAAGAAGCGCAATCCGGTTGTCGGAATATGATATAGATGGCTATAACTGTGAGCCATCAGCTCGTTGGATTTCTTTGTTGCCGCATACAAGGACACAGGGCGATCAACAGACTGATCCACTGAATAGGGCAACTCTTTGTTCCCCCCATAGACAGAGCTGGAGCTGGCATATACCAGATGCTTCAGATTTTTATTGTTTCGGCAATATTCCAGAATATTCAAAAAGCCCACCAGATTTGACTGGGCATAGGCATGCGGATTGGTAATACTGTAACGCACCCCGGCTTGTGCAGCCAGATGGATAACATAATCAATGTCGGTGTATTTGTTCAACGCCTCGTTAAACGCATCACCGTCTGCAATATCCACTTGTAGAAAATCAAAGTCCGGATAGCGGGAAAGCTCGTCAAGACGCGCATGTTTCAAGGACATATCGTAATAATCGGTGAGACAGTCGAGCCCAACCACATGTTCCCCGGCCTCGAGTAAATGCAGGGAAACAGACATACCGATAAAGCCTGCAGCACCAGTTACCAATATTGTCATCACATTCGCCTTATTATCTATTGATGAATTGCTTTACTGAAAGACACTTATTTACAGGTAAAAGTCAAAAAAAAATTACACGTAATATTCTTTCTAAATGTCAGTATTATTGACCTTTCTTGATAAGGCTGTTATAAGCCCATATATTATAAGATGCGAAACTGTTTACCAGGGAGTTCAGTATGCCGCTCGCCAAAGTCACACTTGATGATAAATACACGTTGGAAAAGGGCCGGGTTTTTCTGACCGGAATTCAGGCCCTCGTCCGTCTTCCCCTCGTCCAGAAAGCACGTGACCGTGCCGCTGGTCTCAATACTGCGGGCTTTATTTCAGGCTATCGCGGGTCACCTCTTGGTGGATATGATCAGGCACTTTGGAAAATACGCCCCCTGCTCAAAGAAAATGATATCCATTTCGAACCCGGTGTTAATGAAGACCTTGCGGCCACTGCCGTTTGGGGCAGCCAGCAACTGAACATGTATAAAGGGGCCAATTATGATGGCGTCTTTGGCCTCTGGTATGGTAAAGGTCCCGGCGTTGATCGCACAGGTGATGTTTTCCGGCACGCCAATTCAAACGGTACATCCAAATTTGGTGGCGTTCTGGCGCTGGCCGGAGACGATCACGGAATTGTCTCGTCCACCGTCGCCCATCAAAGCGAGCATGGCTTTATGGGATGGATGATGCCCGTCCTGCATCCCTCAAACGTACAGGAAGTTCTCGACTATGGTCTTATCGGTATCGCCATGTCCCGTTTCTCTGGCCTTTGGGTGGGGTTCAAATGCGTCTCTGAGACCATTGAAGGCGGGGCATCTGTTTATGTGGACCCGGATCGGGTCGAAATAAAATACCCGGATATCAACCTTCCCGAAGGCGGCCTCAATATCCGCCCCAATGATAACCGGTTCGAGCAAGAAGTCCGCCTCAACGAGCATAAAATCTATGCGGCACGTGCTTTTGCCCGCGCCAATAACCTCGACAAGATCGTGATGGATTCGCCCAAGCGGCGGTTCGGGATTGTCACAACAGGCAAAGCATATCTTGATGTGCGCCAAGCCCTGCGTGATCTCGGGATTGATGATGAACAGGCCGCCGATATCGGTCTGACAGTTTACAAGGTTGGCATGCCCTGGCCGCTGGATCCGCAAGGCATCCGTGCCTTTGCCGAAGGACTGGAAGAAGTGCTGGTGGTCGAAGAAAAGCGGGCACTGGTTGAAAACCAGATGAAAGAACAGCTTTATAACTGGGATACCGATCTTCGCCCTCGTATCATCGGCGAGTTCGATGATGAGGGTGTACATATCCTGCCATCTGCCGGTGAGCTAACCCCTGCCCGCGTTGCCCGGATTATCGCAGCACGCATTCGCCGTTTTTATACATCCAAGAATATTGATAGCCGGCTTGCCTTCCTCGATCGCAAGGAAAAGCAGCTTGATTTGTCGCCCGCAAAAATCAGCCGAACACCTTTTTATTGTTCAGGCTGTCCCCATAACCGCTCAACGGTAGTCCCCGAAGGTAGCCGTGCCGTTGCCGGTATCGGTTGCCACTTTATGGTGACCTGGATGGACCGGAATACCAACGAGTTCACTCAAATGGGCGGCGAAGGCGTGCCATGGGTCGGCCAGCAACATTTCACGGATGAAAAACATATTTTTGCCAACCTCGGAGATGGCACCTACCATCATTCAGGCTTACTGGCAATCCGCCAGGCCATTGCCGCCAAAGCCACTATTACCTATAAAATTCTGTATAATGATGCGGTTGCCATGACCGGCGGCCAACCGCTGAGTGAGCAACTGACCCCTTGGCAAATAGCTCAGCAGGTAACGGGCGAAGGCGTTAAAACCATTCGCGTTGTTTCTGACGAGCCGGATAAATACCCATCCAGCATCAAATGGCCCAAAGGCACCACTTTTCATCACCGCGATGATCTGGATAGTGTTCAAAAAGACATGCGCGAACTCCCCGGTGTGACCATCCTTCTATATGACCAAACCTGCGCTGCTGAAAAGCGTCGCCGCCGCAAGCGGGGGACCTACCCCGATCCGGCAAAACGGGTAATGATCAATGATCTTGTCTGTGAAGGTTGTGGGGACTGTTCAGTTAAATCGAACTGTATTTCGGTTGAACCGCTAGAGACCGAGTTTGGCCGCAAACGGACCATCAACCAGTCTAGCTGCAACAAGGATTTTTCCTGTGTAACCGGTTTCTGCCCCAGCTTCGTAACCATCGAAGGCGGTGCGTTGCGAAAACCTGAGAAAAGCGCCCACGCTGCCCCTGCGGAAAATGTTCCGTTGCCAGCGATCAAACCCGTTGAACAGCCTTACCGCATTCTGATCACCGGTATTGGCGGCACAGGTGTTGTTACTATTGGTGCCCTGATTGCCATGGCCGCCCATATGGAAGAAAAGGGCGTCACTGTTCTGGATCAGGCGGGTCTTGCTCAAAAAGGCGGCGCGGTTACCAGTCATATCCATATTGCCCCGACCCCTGCCGACATTAATGCGGTTCGTATTCCAGCAGGTCGCGCAGATTTACTGATCGGTTGCGACATGGTTGTGGCGGGATCATATGATTCTCTGGCCAAACTTGACGTCGGCGTTGCCAAAGCCGTCATCAATTCCCATCCTGCGCCGACAATGGATTTCACCCTCAATCCCGATGCGCCTTTCCCCATAGAAGAAACCCTGCAACATATTCAAAATGCCGTTGGCAAAGACGCCTGCCATTTGATCGAGGCCAGTGAAATTGCCACCACATTGATGGGGGATGCCATTGCGACAAACCTGTTCATGATGGGTTACGCTTTTCAGATGGGATATATTCCCCTTTCCCTTGAAGCACTTGAGGGCGCCATTGAGTTGAACGGCGTTGCCGTCGAGGCCAACAAGGTATCCTTCTCATGGGGGCGGGCTATGGCCCATGACCCCGACTTTGTCATGGCCGAAGTGAAAAAACTGTCCGGACCAGATGAAGCTCCAGCCCCAACTGATGATCTGGCCGAAATGATTAAACGTCGCGAAGAATTCCTGAGCAGTTATCAGGATACGGCCTATAGCGCAAAATTCACCGCCCTGATCAAAAAAGTACAGGCGGCTGAAAACAAACTTCAGAAAGGCTCTGATGTGCTAACCAAGGCAGCAACACGCTCTTTGTTCAAGGTCATGGCCTACAAGGACGAATATGAGGTTGCCCGGCTCCATACAGAAACCGGCTTTCTGGATAAAGTTGACCGAATGATGGAAGGCGACTACACGGTCAAGTACCATCTGGCCCCCCCTTTATTTGCCAAGAAAGATCCTGCTACCGGCCTTCCCAGAAAATCTGAATATGGCCCATGGATGACCAAGGCTTTCAGCGTTCTCGCCCGTTTCAAAAACTTGCGCGGAACAGCGTTCGATATTTTTGGATATACGGCAGAGAGAAAAGACGAAAGAAAGCTCATCCAACATTTCACCGAAACCCTGTCTTATCTTTCTGAAAATCTAAGCGATAACACTCTTGCTATCGCGGTGGAGATTGCCGAGCTTCCCATGAAAGTCCGTGGTTACGGACATATCAAGGAAAAGGCATTTGTTCATTATTACAAAGAGCATGAGCATTTGATGGCCTTGTTCAAGAACCCGGCTCCTCACGCACAGGCGGCCGAGTAGGGCGCTCATTGGTCCTGGGTTTTGGTTTGCGCTCCCGCTTTTTCTTCGTGCTGTTTCTATCACGAGTAAAAAGCGGGTCCAGCCCCTGCATCAGGGTGCGAATAAGCAGCGCTGCTTCCATGTTCATATCAATTTTATACTGATCCCCCTGCGCCGCATCTTCATGACGGCGCGCAGCGGCAACCAGCAGATGCTTGACATCGGCTTCGGTCAACATCCCCTTCATCACCATTTCCTGAATCAGAAATTCAACAATGGTCAGTGCAGCAAACCCGGTTCGATCCACTGAAAAATTTGGCATCTATCCTCACAAAACAACCACAAAAATAGAATTTAAAACCTATATTTCACTTAATAAGTGCAATTTATTATTCAAGGCCAAATTTAACCACGCTATATCTATTTTTCCTGAAGCTCTGCGCCGATCATTTCACGCATCTTTTTCAAAATACGCGCCCGGTGTTTATTGCTCGTCGTTTGTTCCAAAGCAGACCGGATATCAAGGGTAAGTTGGGCAAGGTCGTTGTGCCAATCCGGTTTTTCAATAACGCTTGCATCCAACCGCCGGGATATAACCGGGATGGGAATAGCTTCACCTGATGCAGAAAGCTCAAAGTCATCGTCAAGCTTCGGGACAATCAGTTTTGATTTTTCGATCCCTTGCTCCTGTAGCGCCATTAGCATGGCCTGAAGAGATTTGGTTGATCCATGGGTCAGGAAAATACCGGATTTGATCGGCTGGCGTGCCTTGATCCAGTCAAGCAAACCATTGCCATCAGCATGACCTGAATAGATATCTATTTTCCGGATGCGTGCCTTGACCGTTATGTCCTCCCCCAGAATTTTTACCCGCTTCAGCCCATTTTCAAGCAGGCGCCCCAAGGTTCCTTCCGCCTGATACCCCACCAGTAGAATAGTTGATTGAGGCCGCCATAAATGATTTTTCAAATGATGGCGAATACGTCCGGCATCACACATACCGCTTGCTGCCAGAATAATGACGCCCTTGGTAAAACGGGCAATGGATTTGCTCTCGTCCACGGTCTCTGTGAAATGAAAACCGCGATGATTGAACGGCTGACTACCGTCCTCCACATCTTCAAGGCCATCCATGTGTTTTGCAAAAACAGATGTAATTCGAATGGCCAGAGGCGAATCCAGAAACACTTGCGAAGCCGGAATTTCCGACCTTTGCAACAACCATGCAATATCCAGTAACAACTCCTGTGTCCGCTCAACGGCAAAGGACGGAATAACCAGTGCCCCCCCTGCGGCCATTGCCTGATTAATCTCTGATGACAAAATCTGTCGCCGCTCGTCAATGGTGACATCCTGGCGATTACGCCCGCCATAGGTTGACTCGCAGATCACATAGTCGAACCCCTTCGGTGCATTCGGTTCCCCATAAAAAAGCTTATGTTCCGGACCTATATCGCCCGAAAATAACAAGCGCTGGGATTTTCCACCTTCTGCAATTTCTATTTCAATGGAAGCTGATCCCAAAATATGTCCGGCATTCCAGAACCGTGCCCGAACATTACCGCCGGGCTCCACCCATTCGTTATAGTCAATGCCATGAATTTTGCTAATGGATGCTTCAGCATCCAGACGGGTGTAAATGGGTTTAACCGCAGCTTTACCCCGTTGCTGGTTGCGGCGGTTAAGCCGTTCAACCTCGTTTTCCTGAATGTAGCCGCTATCGGGCAGCATATATTGCAGCAATTCCCGAGTTTCACAGGTCGCATAAACCGGCCCTGTAAATCCTGCATTGATCAATTTCGGGATCATTGCACTATGATCTGTATGTGCATGGGTCAGAAGGACAAAATCAATCGCCTCAGGGTCAAACGGAAATTTGCTGTAATTAAGCGCTTTTAGCGTTTTTGTCCCTTGAAACAAACCGCAGTCAACCAGAAACTGGCATTTCCCAGTTCTGATCCAGTAACAGGAGCCCGTAACGGTACCGGCCGCCCCGCAAAATTTGATTTTAACGGGCATTTGAAGTTTCCTCCCGTAATATATTGGCCAGAAGCGGCCCTAAAGATATGGTATTTGTTTCATGTAAAATACTGTCAGTCGACCGCACCTGCGAAATACCTGCGGCCTTCATTGCGGCAATATCCGCATCACTGGCCAGCATATGAACCGTAACAGCCTCAACCGATATTGCACCGGCCCTCACCAATGCTTCGGCACAGCGGCACAAAGTTACACCGCTCGAAATGATATCATCGACAATCAGGGCCTTCTTACCTGCAATAACGGTTTCATTGGCGAATGTGACGACAACATCCCGATCCCCGCGCCGGCTTTTTTCGGCAACCACAACCGATGCGCCCAATTTACTCGCAATTGCCCCAACCCATTGTTCGGATTCACTATCGGGCCCGACAAACAGCCAGCCGCTGTAATCGGCCTCTGCTTGAAGGCTGTCGGCAATACATCCGGTAGCGCTAAAACTATCAGCTTCACAGTCCGGAAACACCTCTTGCAAGCTGGTGATACGATGCAAATGTGGATCAACGGTTACCACCCGATCAAAGAGGTCGGATAGATACTTGCCAATCACCTTCTGGCTAACGGCCTCTCCCTCACTGAAAGCCTTGTCTTGGCGCATATAGCACAGATACGGGGCCATAAGGACCAATCGGGCAGTCCCGCCCTCGCGAAAGGCACTTGCGGCCAAGGCCAACTGGATCAATTTACTATCGGGATTATCAAGGCTCGCATAGACGATGACAGTGCCCGTTACCGGCTGCACCTGAATCTTGTTTTCCCCATCCGGAAACTGGTGCACCGCAATCTTATACGCGGGTATCCGCAGTCTTTGCGCCAACGAACATGCCACGGCTTCGAAGGCGGGTAGATAATGAAGAGAGACTTCTGCACTCATCACGCATCCCCCTCGATCTGGTAGCCGTTATCTTCAGCGGCATAATCAACAGCAAACTTATAATCTGAATGAAAACTGGCATAAATGCGGTAAAGAACTGCTCCCTGCTCAACCCTGTCACCAATTTTATAGAACAAATCAATACCAGCACCTTTATCCAGCGGAGCACCGGCAAGCCGGGCAAGGCGGGACAAGCGATAACAATTGATAGCTGTCACGATACCGCTATGAGTGGCAATGACATCACGAGTGAGTTTTCCAACCTGTTTCGGGTTTTTCACGCGTCCTTGCGCGTCAATGATCGCCTCCATGGATCGCAGCGCATCTCCGCCATCAAGCAGCGCCCGCGCGCGCTCATACCCTGTTCCTCCGCGCAAAGACGGGTCGTTTTCCAACAAGGCGCCCGCAATTTGCAGGGATTTTTCGCGGAGATCCTGTGGGGCGTCTTTATCACAATTCAAGACAGCCATTACATCCCGCGCTTCCAGTACCGGACCAATTCCCCTGCCTATGGGCTGGCTACCATCAGTTACGATCACCTCCACATTCAGCCCGATCTGATCTCCCACATATTCGAATAACTTGCGCAGACGCATGGCTTCGTTATGGCTGTGAACCTTTGCCGATGGGCCTACAGGAATATCAATGACCAAATGGGTCGACCCCGCAGTCAGTTTCTTGGACATAATGGAGGCCACCATTTGCTCACGCGTATCGATGGACAAGGGTCGTTCAACGGAAATCAGCACATCATCTGCCGGGGATAAATCCACATGCCCGCCCCAGATAATACATCCATTGCAACTCTCCACCACTTCCCGCATTTTATCTGCTGTCAAACCGACGGATGCCAAAACCTCCATCGTATCAGCAGTGCCTGCCGGCGACGTGATCGCCCGTGACGATGTTTTAGGGATCGGCATGCCATGAGCGGCAATAATCGGCACAACAATCATCGACGTCCGGTTGCCGGGAATACCGCCAATACAATGCTTATCAACAATAATCGGGGCCTCCCAATGCAAGCTGTTGCCCACACTGGCCATCGCCTTGGTCAAGGCCAGCATTTCGCTGGTCGTCATGAAGCCTGCCGATGACACGAGAAAGGCGGCAATTTCCATTTCAGAATATCGATATCTGGAAATATCGCAGATAATCGCTTTTATTTGTGCAGCCGACAATGTGGCACCGTGAATTTTTTGGCGTAAATGATCAAGGCTGCGCGGGGGTTGTGTGGGAGCGATGGTGACCATCGCGCCTTCTTCGAGACCCAGACGGCGAAACGCCTGCTCCGACAAGCCCAGCTCATCGGCACCGACTATGTTTTCATCATCCACGATAAGCAACGATGCAAGCAAGCGCTTCTCATCATGGATAACATCGATCTTTCGAAAGGCCCTGAACTCTTCAGGGCGATATGCACAGCACCGCCGCGCCAGAAAGGCAACATTATCGGGATAAGTATCGATTTTAATGCTTTTCAGCTTCAGCATAATATGTCCTGACTTGATCGTTACATCCAGTGTATCGAAGAAGCATAAGAACCCTCTTGATTACACTCAAACCTGTAACACAGGTAATCAGAGCATAACCAAAGGTCAAGTCAGGATACTAAAACTACTCGGCAGGAACGGCTTTCCAGTCACCTGCCAATGTCAGATATTCACGGCCGTCATTGCGATAGAAACCGGTTGCGCCGCTTTCTTTCAAGACCTTCAGCATAACAGGCAGTTTCTGCCCTTCGGTTTCAAGCTTGGCAATGACGCTTGCAGGGTTCAATTGGTCAAGTAATTCAAACGGTCCCCTCGCCCAGCCGAAGCCCCAGCGCATGGCCCGATCGATATTGACCGCATCGTCCGAGATTTGCGGAACAAGATCGGCGGCATAAAGCAAAGTTCCGCCCATAACATCCCAGACCAGCGCCCCTTTGGCATCATCGGCAAAAAAGACGGTTTCTGTATTCTGGTGAATTTCATCCAGTTGCGGACGATCAGCAACCCGCCAGCTTTCAGTGGTCAGATCAAAAATTTCTTTGGTTTTGGTCCCGTCTTTGGCAATATCAAGACGGTAAAAACCGCCTCTGCTCTTGCGGCCCAGCTGCCCCCGTTCCAACATCGCCTGTTCTTCTGTTGGAAAAGTCGTAAACGCCCGGCCAATATCATCATCCGGTAAATTTGTCGCAAGATTTTTGCCGACCAGATCCATAATATCAAGGCCGATCAAATCAATCAGGCCATACAAACCGGTTGGCGGCAATCCGACAGGTTTGCTTAACAGCGCGTCGATTTCTTCCATGCTTGTTCCGTTTTTCAACGCAGCCTTTGCTTTATGCAGTCCTGACAGCATGAAAAAGCAGCCAATCCGGTTGCCAATAAAGTTCACGGTATCTTTTGCATAGACAACGCCCTTGCCCAGTTTGCGACTACAAAAGTCAGCCAGTGCATCGGTAGCGTCTTTGCTCGTATCTTCACCCGGAATAAGTTCCATCAAGCGCATTATTTTTACCGGATTAAAAAAATGTGTCACGGCAATATCGCGGCGAAGCCGATCAGGCATGCCCTCGATAATATCTTTCAGCGGTATACCCGATGTGTTTGTAGACACCACAGAGCCCTCGCGGCGCAAAGGTTCCAACTTCTCAAACAGCGCCCGTTTAACCGTGACATCTTCAATGATTGCTTCGCAAATCCAGTCATAACCAGCAATTTTTGCAAGATCAGTTTCAAAACTACCCAGAGAAATCCGGTCTGCAGATTGCGGATTTTCGAACGCAGGGGGGCGAATGTTTTTCATCCGCTCCAATGATGCTTCTGCGGCTTCCATCGTAACATCAAGAAGCAGAACATCCGCACCGGCATCGGCGGATGCCGCCGCGATGCCAAGCCCCATTGTTCCGCCACCCAAAACTGCGACTGATTTAATTTCTCTTGTCATTGCAAATCCTCAACTACCATTCAGCCCTGAACAGGCCTGTTATATCATGGCAATCAGTTAGCATCTGACGCAAAATTATCATACCAAAAATTCTAAAAAGTCAGCTTTCCAGTGACAGGGCAAAGTCTTTGATAACTTCTTCTGTAATTTTAGAGGCTGGAAATTCTTCAATAATTTTAGTGAGAATATCGGCAGGTGCCATGCCTTCTGCATGAAAGTCCGTAATCATTTTCTGAATTTTTTCCCGCTGCGGTTTTGTCTTGGCTACCGCGATCCGAACAGAGGCATCCTTCGCTTCAAGAAGCCGTTGCAGGGCCACCATTTTTTGAGGATGGTTCGGCAATTGATCAACCAGAGAATTTGCCAGTTTATTAAAGGGTTTGCTGACATTTTGCAACCCTTCGGGAAGATGCTTGTAGTCAAAGAAAGAAAGCATGTCTTCATATGGCGCGCGGGCAATCATTGCCTGACGTTTGGCAATGTCTTCAGATTTTTGTGTCATGACCGATCTCCCAATCGATGAGCCTGCAAGGACGCAAGCACCGTTTCGGCTATTTTATACTCGCTGGATACTATCCACTAAGTTTAACTATTTTCTTAAACAATCAAGAAAATCGAGAGAAAAATAAATGTCAGACACAAAAAAGCCTGAATGGACAAGTAAACAGTCCGTTCAGGCTTGACAATCAAAAAGCTCAGCTTTTATGACTTGGCGACAGATTTCCCGACGGCACCGAGTTCTGTAAAGGCCTGCCCTAGCCTTTCAACCAGTTTTTCCTCCCCTTTGCGCAACCATTTGCGCGGGTCATACAGTTTCTTCAACGGTTCATCCGTTTCCGGATGAATTTGATGTTCAAAAGCCACCTGATTTGCAACAACAAACGCCCCGACACCTTCAGCAAAAGCAAACTGGGTATCTGTATCGATATTCATCTTGAACACGCCATACTCGATTGCTTGCTTAATGGCATCCGCAGGGGATCCAGACCCCCCGTGAAAAACCAGATCAAGTGGTTTTTGGGAAGCCAGTGAATGGGTTTTGCTAACCAGTTGCTGTGACGAGCGTAGAATTTCAGGGCGTAATTTTACATTGCCGGGCTTGTAAACCCCGTGAACATTGCCAAAAGACGCCGCCACAGAGAAATGGCCGATACTGTTCAGGCGATCATAGGCCTCGAGAACATCTTCGGCCTGCGTATACAGCTTGCTGTTATCGATTGTATCCACATCACTGCCAACGCCATCTTCCTCGCCGCCGGTGATACCAAGCTCGATTTCAATGCTCATATCCAGCGCCACAGCCCGTTTTAACAGTCGGGCAGACTCGGTCAGATTATCATCCAGAGACTCTTCGGATAAATCTACCATGTGAGAGCTGAAAAGCGGAATACCATTTTTCTTTTTATAGTCTTCACCCTGATCGATCAGGGCATCCACCCATGGGATCAGTTTACGGTTCGCATGATCCGTATGAAGCACAGCACAGATACCGTAATATTTTGCCAGCAGATGAACATGCTGCGCCGCTGATACGGCCCCAAACACCATGGCATCATTTGCGTTCTTCATCCCCTTGCCAGCATAAAAGCTGGCACCGCCATTGGATAGCTGGATGATTACATCCGATCCGTTTTTGGCCGCAGCCTCCATCACAGCGTTGATGGAATCGGTTCCGACCACGTTCACGGCTGGCAGCGCATAACCACCGTCTTTACAGCTCTTTACCAGTTTCTGATATTCTTCACCAAAAACAACCCCTGCCGGGAGTTCTACGCCCATCATCCTATCCTTCTTCTATATTTACAGTCCGCATCTGACATCAGATTAAAAAGCAGCCCCTTCGGCCGGAACTGCATTTTCATCAGCGTCGGAGGGTGCCATTTCATCGAGCATACCCAAAGCGTGTTTATATAAATCAATCATATATTCCTGCTCTTGATAATCCGCTTTATCCATTTTACGAAAACGCAAAATCGCCCGCATTGCTTTCACGTCAAAGCCGGTTCCTTTTGCCTCTGCAAAAATTTCCTTGATATCATCAGCCAATGATTTTTTTTCTTCTTCCAAACGTTCAATACGTTCGATATAGGACCGCAGGTGATCTGCGGCGACGCCACCAACGTCAGCCATATTTTACCTCATATGATTACTATTTCGATTTGTTGCTCACGGTTTACCGACATTTGACAAAAACTGCCAGTAAATATGGATTTTTTTAGTCTTTCGGCTTGGAAATTTCGTATTTTGCCAATTTCTCGCCCGAAGCCTCGCTCTGATATTTATCTTTCCACTCACTGTACGGCATCCCGTAAACAATTTCCCGTGACTCTTCTTTCGTCATTTCAAGACCCTTTTCCACGGCCGCTTCCATATACCATTTGGACAAACAGTTCCGGCAAAACCCGGAAAGGTTCATCAAATCGATATTCTGGACATCTTTTCTCTCGCGCAAATGATCGCGCAGACGGCGAAAAGCTGCCGCTTCTAGCTCTAGGGTTGCTTGGTCTGTCATTTTTGTCACCTGTCACATTAAAAAGTATATTTCTAGTTTAAGCCGGTTACGGTCTCTTGCAAGACCTGATCGACGACTTTATGCAGTGCCTGCTTATTACCGGCACCCTTTTCTTTAGCATCTCTATATACAGCCAGTTGCCGTTCAGCAGATGTGCCTCGTGCCAGAATTGTCCGCGCATGCAGCACCTCCTTGGTACAGCCCAGCGCTTCGGCATCTTCGGCAACAAGGCCAATAATTTCTTCAATCAACTCGCCGGTTGGCACCTGTCCCGGAATGCCCAGATCAATCAGGGAGCCTTCGACGCCAAAGCGTTGCGCAAGCCACCTGTTCTCAGCCACCAATGTGCGCGGGTAAATCCGCCACCGCTGATTATTTCGGCGCAACCGATACAGCATCCGCAGCAAACTTGAATAGATCGCGGCGATACATAAAGTATCTTCCATCAGGGAACAGACATCGGTTACCCGCATCTCAAGGGTCGGGAATTTGACTGAAGGGCGCAAATCCCACCAGATCTTCGAGCCATCCTCGATAGAGCCCGCTTCAACCATTATCTTGATGAGCCGCTCATATTCGCCATAACTGTCAAAACGATCAGGCACTCCTGTTCTGGGGAGACTGTCAAAGACGCTCAAGCGGTATGATTTAAGGCCGCTTTCCTTGCCCCGCCAAAACGGTGACGATGTGCTAAGCGCCAGTAAATGCGGCAAAAAGTACGAGACCTGATTCATCAGATCAATGCGCAGCTCGTCATTATCAAGACCGCAATGTACATGCATCCCGCAAATCATCAGCCGCTGGACAACTGACTGCAAGTCCTGCGCGATAACATCGTAACGTTCCTTGGCTGTCTGCTTGAGAAGATGCCAGTCTGCAAATGGGTGAGTAGAGGCCGCCATAAGAGCAAGGCCGTGTTTCTGGGCAACGTCAGACACCGTGTAGCGCAGCTCGCTTAATGCTTCGCGGGCTTCAGTGACATCGGCACAGATACAGGTGCCAATTTCAATTTGTGAGCGCAAGAATTCCGGCGTTACCTGATGGTGCGGCAGGCGTTCCTGACATTCTTTGAGGATGGCTGATGGCGGATCAATGGCCAGATCTCGGGTTTCAGGATCGACCAGAAGATATTCTTCTTCAATTCCGATGGTAAAAGTTGGCTCGTTCAATGTCATGCCGCAGGACTGCCTTCTTCTGTCTTTGCCATCATCACTTCAACCTGCCGAACAAGGTCGACCATAAGGTTGGCCCAATGCTCGGCCCCATGATGGGTATCTATCAAATCCTGACGAATTTCCACAACCACATGCGGAATATTTTTCTTTGTCCCATGTTCGTTCATCGTGTAGCCCAAAGGCTCCCGGGCTGAATAGGGCTCATTATCCCCCACAACCAATGTCGGATTTTTGCGTAAAACATCCAGCATCGGCAGTGCGATCCGGCCATCCTGATCCCATAAAATTCCGATATGCCACGGGCGCTCAAAATCATTCATAATCGGTGTAAAACTATGCATGGAAATAACGATCGGTGTCTTTGAGCCTGCACATTTAGCGTCCAGTATCTGTGTTATTTTTTCATGATACGGGACAAAAAACCGGGCATGGCGGTCACTCCGATCCTGATTAGAAATATGTTCATTGGCTGGAACAACAACACCATCACTAATATACGGCATTGATGACGGATCATCCGGATAACGGTTTGCGTCAATCAGAAGCCGCGAGAATGCCGAAAATATTGCTGTTGCCTGAAGCTTCTCGCTCATACGGCGCGTAACATCTTCAATACCGATATCCCAAGCCACATGACGGCGCAACAAAGAGGCATCCTCCATTCCCAAACAATCATATTCTTCGGGGATATGGCGGCTAGCATGATCTGCTATCAGGAATACAGACGAAGAGCTTCGCTCATTTAACAGGATATAGGGGTCAAGCATCTACAACTTCTTCAGGCTAGAGGGTTATCTGATAATATTCCACAATTGCCTGCGAAGAAAAGGCCTGTCTTCAAAAAATGAAAAAACAGATGATCAGTGATGCCATCTTTCTTCAATCGCACGGGCAATGCCTAAAAAATCAGCCTCTTCTTCCATCATACCATCTGGAGCAAGCCACCAGTCCCCCATTTCGTTATTGAAATAACAGACAGGGTCAGACACACCTGCGGCTTCGAGCTCAGCAATACGGGCAACTGCCCAGTCATAAGTGTATTTTTTGCTGGATTTTACATCTTTGAGATCACCACTCAAATACCCGGTAGCCATTTCTTCCGTCATCACAAAACATTGCTGATCTCTGCCTTGATAACTTACCCTGACAAAAGAAGGCTCTTCGGATCGTCCAATACTATGTTTTGGCTTAAGGTGCGTCCATATGGCTCGCACAGCCGGAACAATGCGCCAGCGTATTTCGGCGACACAAAAGCCTATCGCATCTGCTGCCATATATAGCAGTTTCTGCAAGATCCTTTTTATTCCGCCCTGATAAGGCCAGCCAAACCGTTGTTGATTTAAAGCAAACTTCATGACAACCATTATGTCGATCAATAACGTTAATTTTTTCCTAATGCCCCAGAGAAATTCTCAAAACAAGTAAGAGATTGTTTCTTTTTTTTTAAATATTACAGTAACATACAGGCCCTACAATTCTGGATGTAACATCCGCCTTCAAACATGCAAAGAAATCACAATGCGCCGACAACGAAATACCAAAATCCTGGCAACCCTGGGCCCCGCAAGTTCCACTCCTGAAATGGTCGAAAAACTGTATTTGAGCGGCGTCGATGTTTTTCGGCTTAATTTCAGTCACGGCAGCCATGAAGATCATCAGGCACGGTACGATACCATTCGCAAGCTTGAGCAAAAACTGGGCCGCCCTATTGGTATTCTTGCTGACTTGCAAGGCCCTAAAATACGTATTGGCACCTTCAAGGATGGTAGCATCACACTGGAAAACGGAGCCTCCTTCCAGTTGGACATGACCGACGAGCCTGGCACGACGAAGCGGGTATCCCTCCCCCATAAAGAAGTGCTGTCATCACTGGAAGTTGGCTCTGATCTGCTTCTTGATGATGGCAAGCTCAGGCTTCGGGTAACGGCCGTCATAGATGCAGGTGTCACGTGTGAGGTGATTACAGGCGGCAAGTTATCTGACCGTAAAGGGGTCAATATTCCCAACGCACTTATCAAGGTAAGTGCGCTTACCGACAAGGATCGCCGTGATCTGGATTTTGCCCTTGAACTGGGTGTTGACTGGATTGCCCTCAGCTTTGTCCAGCGCCCCGAAGATGTTGCCGAGATCAAGAAAATCGTGGCAGGACGCGCTGGCGTTATGGCCAAAATTGAAAAACCGGCCGCCGTTGAAGCCCTTGACGGTATTATCGAGCTTTCTGATGCCATTATGGTGGCCCGCGGCGACCTTGGCGTGGAAATTCCGCTACAAAAAGTCCCCTCCATTCAGAAGAGAATTATTCGGATGTCGCGCGAGGCGGGCAAGCCTGTGGTGGTTGCCACGCAAATGCTGGAAAGCATGATTACCTCACCGGTTCCCACCCGTGCAGAAGTCACCGATGTCTCCAATGCTATTTATGACGGAGCCGATGCGGTTATGCTCTCAGCGGAAAGTGCTGCCGGAGATTTTCCGGAAGAAGCCGTCAGCACCATGAGTGACATCGCCGAAGAGACGGAAAAAGACCCCAATTACCGCACAATGATGGACAGCCACCACGGTATTCTTGAAGCAACAACAGCAGACGCTATCAGCGCTGCGGCTTCACAAGTGGCAAGCACCATCAGTGCTTCGGCCATTGTCACCTACACCACATCCGGCTCAACCGCCATGCGCGCCGCCAGAGAACGCGGCGAGACATCGCTTGTAGCCCTGACACCTTCGCTGGTGACCGCCCGAAAACTGGCTCTTGTTTGGGGATTGCATTGCGTCCATACCGATGATGCCAAGAATTTCTCGGATATGGTGGAGAAAGCCTGCAACACCTGCTTCAAGGAAGAATTCGCCCGCCCCGGCGAACGGATCGTCATTATGGCAGGCGTTCCGTTTGGAACCCCCGGCTCTACCAATATCCTGCGCATTGCATGGGTTGGCGAAAAAGCCCTCAGCTCCGCATAGAATATATCAAATTTTCTAACTGATATTTTCCGGCTTTGGTCCGCCCGATGCCCAGTCGAGCAACTGGACTGTGTGAATAACAGGCAGGTCCATGCCGGAGGCAATCTGAGCGATACAGCCAATATTGCCCGCCGCCACCACATCAGGTGACAGGCGTGCAATATTCCGGACTTTCCGCTGTTTGAGCTTGCCTGAAAGCCCCGGCTGCAACAAATTATAAGTTCCGGCAGACCCACAGCAAATATGGGCCTCGGGCAATGTTTGAACCTCGAAGCCTGCCCGAGCCAGCAGATCCTTCGGTGCATTTGTCACCCGTTGCCCATGCTGCAATGAACAGGCAGAATGATATGCCACCTTCAATTTTGTGGTGAAACTGGCAGTATTCAAAGGTAGATCTGCCAAGAATTCTGTAATATCCTTGGCCAAAGCCGCAACGGCTTTCGCTTTGTCTGCAGTATCCGGTTCATGTTCAAACATATGTCCATAATCTTTGACGGTTGTCCCGCAGCCCGATGTATTGATGATAATGGCATCAAGCTCCCCAGCCTGCATTTCCGCATACCACGCGTTGATATTGGTCCGCGCCAAGGCCAGCGCGGGGGCTTCCTGCCCCATATGTAAAGGCAATGCCCCGCAGCATCCGGCAGCTTTTGGAATAACCACCTCAACCCCGTGACGGGTCAACAGGCGAATTGTTGCATCATTGATATCCGGCGACAGCACTTTCTGTGCACAGCCCGTCATCAGGATAACGCGTTTGGCGGACATGCCGGATACCGGCGCATGCTTTGGCAGTTCATCAAGGATGGAGCGTTGCGGTATGACCGCAGGTGCCATATCCAGCATGGCGCGAATGCGCCCTGAAAACATCCCCCGTAAAGGCCGCGCCAACCCGGCCCCCAGCAGCGCCAGACGAAACACATTCGGGCGTGCCAGAATAAGACTGAGGCTTTTACGCAAAACCCGATCAAACAACGGGCGCTTATAGGTCTCTTCGATATATTGGCGGGCATGGTCTACAAGATGCATATAATCGACACCCGACGGGCAGGTTGTCATGCAGGAAAAGCAGGACAGGCAGCGATCCACATGCAGCACGGTTTCCGCAGGGGCAGGCGCATCACTTTGCAACATTTGCTGGATCATATAAATCCGGCCCCGCGGGCTGTCACGCTCGTCTCCCAACTCCGTATAGGTGGGGCACGTCGCCGTACAGAAACCGCAGTGGACACAGTTTCGCAAAATATCATTGGAGGCCGCAAACTTCGGATCAGCCAATTGCACAAGGGTAAAATCTGTTTTCATACCAGGTTACTGCCTATTCAAATGGATACATGCGGCCAGGATTAAGAATACGTGATGGATCAAACCCTTCGCGGATATTTTCGGAAATCCGGGACAAGACACTGTTCTGTGGCTGAAACGGCCCCACGTCCCCCCGGGTATTTTCGGGTGCCCTGATCAGGGTTGCATGACCGTTCCCGTTCAAACATCCGCGAACGGCATCTGCGCCCGCATTCTGAACCGAAGCTGGAAGTGACAGCCAGATCAATCCGCCAGCCCAGTCGAGATAATAATCCAGTTCAGGCAGGGTTTCCTGAACAGCCGCGATATAATCCGAAGCACTCGCAGGGGGGATAGAGACGCGCCAGATTTGTGTCGATTGATCAGCTACATATGCTTGCGCATTGGCAACAAACGACCAGAATTTTGCGGATCGCATTCCGTGTAATTCTTCAACCCTGCCACGAGACTGAAAGGCGTCCCGCAAAGCACTGCATCTGAATTCAGCAGAAGCTGAGGGACCTTCCACCAGAATTGCTGTAACAGCATAACCGGCATCAGAGACAAAATCGATATTGGCACGCGCCGCGATATCTTGCGGTAAATACGCAGTTGCCGAGATCTCGTGAATAGACGACATGGCATCGCGCATACTGTTCACAGCAGCAGAGACTTCCTCACCATAGACCAGAACTGTCCGGGCCTTCTCCGGTTTTGGCAGAACCTTGAACGTGAAATCAGTACAAACAGCAAGCGTTCCGTAACTGCCCGTGATGATTTTGCACAGATCATAGCCGGTTACATTTTTCATTACCCGGCTGCCTGCCTGGAAAGGTTGCGCACGTCCTGTAAATCCCTGAACCCCCAGCAGATGATCGCGGGCGGCTCCTGCCTTGATACGCGATGACCCTGACAGATTACACGCGAACACACCGCCAAGGGTCGCCTGTCCGGCCACGCCTCCCAACAAAGGGCCATAATCAGGCGGTGCGAATGCCAATTGCTGCCCCCTTTCATCAAGCGCTTTGGCAATATCAACGAGACGGCTGCCCGCTTTTGCTTTCATGACAAGCTCTGCCGGCTCGTACATTTCCACCCCTTGCAAATTTTTGAGCGATAATTGCGCATCGGTCTGCATTGGCCGCCCAAAGGCAGATTTACTGTTCTGGCCACAGACGGACAAAGTCTTGCCATCTGCTAATGCCCATTCAAGGATTTCCTGAATTTGCGCTTCGGCGGTAACTTCAAAAACACTCATTCTAGAACCTCGGGATATCAGGAAAAGGCAATTCGCCATTATGCACATGCATTTTACTCAACTCTGCACAGCGGTGCAAAATTGGAAACACCTTGCCGGGGTTCAGGCGACCATCCGGATCAAACGCACATTTCAATCGCTGTTGCTGTTTCAGGTCAACTTCGCTGAACATCTCGTTCATCAGATCGCGTTTTTCAATCCCGACCCCATGCTCCCCGGTCAGCACTCCGCCGACCTCGACGCATAGTTTCAGAATATCTGCTCCGAAATTCTCGCATCGTTCCAGCTCACCCGGGATATTGGCATCAAATAAAATCAACGGATGCAGATTGCCGTCTCCGGCGTGAAAAACATTCGCGACCCGCAGGCCATAATGCTCTGACAGCTCGGACATACGCGCCAGCACTTTGGGCAACTGATTGCGCGGGATCGTGCCGTCCATACACATATAATCGGGAGAAATTCGCCCAACAGCCGGAAATGCCGCTTTGCGCCCTGCCCAAAACACCATCCGCTCTTCTTCACTCTGGCTTTGCTTGATAACTGTCGCCCCGCAGTCACGGGCAATTTTCTCAATCGCGGTATTGTTATGCTCGATCTCGACGATAGGGCCATCCAGCTCCACGATTAACAAGGCTTCCACATCGAGTGGATATCCAGCATGACAAAATTCTTCGGCGGCATGGATGGCATATTTATCCATCATTTCCATGCCCGCCGGGATAATACCGGCCGCGATAACTTTCCCTACACACTCCCCCGCCTGTTCACTGGACGGAAAACCGATCAATTGGGCGGTGATATGTTCGGGGCTGCGCAACAAACGGACCGTGACCTCGGTGATAACTCCCAACAAGCCTTCGGAACCTGTAATCACTCCCAGCAGATCATATCCTTCGGAATCAAGATGTTTGCCGCCCAGACGTATAATTTCACCGTCCATGGTTATCATCTCGACCCCCAGAACATTATTGGTTGTCAGCCCGTATTTCAGGCAATGAACCCCACCGGAATTTTCAGCAATATTGCCGCCAATGGTGCAGGCGATCTGACTGGATGGGTCAGGCGCATAATAAAAACCATCAATCTTAACGGCATCGGTAATAGCAAGGTTGGTCACTCCCGGCTGAACAACAGCGCACCGGTTATCATAATCGATATCAAGGATTTTATTGAACTTTGCCAATCCCAGCAAAACCCCGTCCGCCAAAGGCAATGCCCCTCCTGAAAGAGAGGTGCCAGCCCCCCTTGGCACCACATTTACTTTTTCGGCGGCACAAAATTTTAGAATCTCCGAAATTTCTTTCTTTGATTCTGGCAGCACTGCAATCATCGGAAGTTGCCGGTAGGCACTCAAACCGTCACATTCAAAAGCCCGTAATCCGGGCTCATCATCAATAACCCCGTCAGGATGTTGAACGATTTGCCGCAATCGCGCGACCAGATAATCTCTTTTTGCAAGGACATCCGCATCCGGTTTCGGCATTGTTACCATAAGGCTCACCCCAATAATTGTATTATGAGGGCAATATAGGCGGATTTCAGGCATAAAAAAACCGCTACTGTCAACCAGTCGCGGCTTTTTTCACCATCTAGAAATTCCAGTGTGAATTTCTGATCAAGTCAGCAGGAAATTAACCCTGACGTGCCTTGAAGCGTGGGTTTGTTTTATTGATAACGTATACGCGACCTTTACGGCGCACAACACGGCAATCGCGATGACGTTTTTTCGCTGATTTGAGCGAGTTAATTACTTTCATGACACAGATCCCAAAAAAACCGTTCTGAATTTGAAGGCCGGAACATACTTGCACGGCAACCGTCTGTCAATGCGGAAAAGCTCTAAAAAGAGCACTTTTCGCGATTAGTCTCATTTTATCGGCTGGTTACAAAATTTCGGCAGGAACACGCGCATAAATACGGAACACTTTAAAGACCCCGCTATCCATCGCATGAACCCGGGATGTCCATAATTCGCCCTCTTTCAGGACCCAATCATGAAGATGCCCGCTTTTCTCACCACTTCCCGTTCGGGCCGCATAATCGGAAAATGCCTTCAAGACATTAGCCTTATATTCAGTCGTTGTATCTTCAGCAATGCTAACGTCAAAGCCCGCATTGGTCAGAATAGATCGCATCTCCTGCACATCGACAAGATGGGGCATCTTGGGCTCGGACTTGGCCCATTCGGCAACATCCGGATCAGCCATACTTTTGCCATCCAGCATATAGTCCGACATCATAAACTGGCCTTCGGGCTTCATCATGCCATGGATACGGCGGAAACACCCCAATTTGTCTTTGACACAAAACAGGGCTTCAGATGCGTATGCCACATTTGCGGATTTCAGTTTTGGTTCAAAATTTTCGAAATCACTATGCCTGTATTTAAGATACCGGCTCAACCCCGCCATTTTTGTCATGTCACTCGCGGCTTCTACCAGTGTTTCGTCTTCTTCATAACCATCAACATAGGCATCAAACTGATCCACCACCCATGTGGCAAAACCACCAAGGCCGGAGCCAAGCTCTGCGATACTCATGGTTTTATTAACGCCCAACGGGTTGGTGATTTTCTTCTTCGCACTATCGGGAATACAGCGGGTCATTCCATCGCCAAACAAAGTGACAACGGACTTTTGCCGACTGACAGACCAGCCATGAACCGTTGGCGGCCCGTCATCCGGCAGCGGCTCGAAAACGGCTTTTTCAACCGCTTTTGCCTTCTCCTTAATTTCGTAGCCTTCCCACCACAGCTTCAATCGCTGCTTCAACGGTGCTTTTTCTACAGATTTTTCCTTTGCACCACTTGCTTCGGCACCCATTCTTACAACCTTTAGCATCACCTGTAACGGCAGCATTAAACTAAAAACCAGACAATCAATTCTCGGCATAATGTCAGAAAATAATTAACCATGTGTGAATCGGAGATAAGACCTTTAACCTCCTGTTTCAGCTTTATATTGCTCCCGCAACTCTCGTTTCAATATCTTGCCGATAGAACTGCGCGGCAACGTATCCCTGATAATAATTTCAGACACCCGTTGCGCCTTTCCAAGCCGCCCGTTTACCCAGCTTTTGATCTCCGCCGCCGCCGGCCAGCTCCCTTTGTTCAACACGACCAGCCCTAACGGGGTCTCTCCCCATTGTTCACTGGGCACGGCAATAACGGCCACATCGCAAACCTCTGGATGCATCAGCAGTTCCGCTTCAATATCAGCCGCATAGATATTGAAGCCACCGGACAAAATCATATCTTTTTTACGGTCCAGAAGATATAAAAAGCCGTCTTCGTCCAAACGCCCCATATCCCCGCTTTTATAAAACACCTGACCCGTTGGTGATTTCCATATCATCTTCTCAGTCAAATCCGGCCGATTATGATAGCCTGTCATCATTGTTCGGGATCGTCCGACAACTTCCCCGACCTCACCTGTCTCCAGAACGTCACCGCTCTCATTGATAATGCAAATCTCCGCACCCTCCCCCGGCTTGCCGACAGATGACAGTTTTTCAGGATAATCCCCAACCGATAACATGGTCCCGATCCCCCCTTCCGTCAGCCCGTAAATCTCAAACATTTTACCCGGCCATCGCTGGACAATATCACGCTTGGTTTCCACCCGTAGCGGTGCACTTGTCGACAGTTTTACCTTGAAACTGCTCAAATCAAAATCATCAAAGCGATCGAAAGCAAGCAGGCGTTGATACTGAACAGGAACCAGCATTGTGTGCGTGGCTTTCTCCTTCTCGGCCAAAATCAAATATTCCTCAGTCTCGAACTTTGGCATCAGAACAACTCGCCCACCAAGCGCTAATGTAGGCAGCAGAGCAACCAGCGTCGTATTGGAGTAAAGCGCAGTTGCAATCATCGTAACAGCATCTGTCTCAAGGCCTGCCGCTTGAAAGCGGATAACATGCTGGTAGCGCATATAATGGCTCTGTTCGATACCTTTGGGAATCCCTGTGGTTCCTGAACTGTAAATCAGGTTAAAAGCATCATCGGGCTGAATATCAACCTCGTGATACTCCGTTGATGCGTCTTGCAACACATCAGAAAAGCCCTGCCAACCCGGTTTCTGAAAATCAAAAGCAATATAGCCCTCCTCTGCGATCGTCGCCAGCGATCCCAAATACGGGTCAATCAATTCCAGAGATGTTCCGGATGCAAATAACAGTTTCGCACCGCTATCCCTTATCATACCTGCCAATTGGATACTTGACGCCATCCCCGATAGCGGAACAATGCACACCCCTGCCTGCAAACTTCCCAAAAATACCGTCATATAGTCGATACTGCTTCTAGCCAAGACAGCAACCTTGTCCCCGCGCCCCAGCCCGCGCGCTTTCAACATGTTCGCTACTTGATTTATTTGCAAGATCAACTGACCCCAGGTCACAGAAGTGCCTTCGACTGTCAAAACCTTCAAACCGGGGTTTTCCAGGGCCGTGCGCTGGATCAAGTGCGGGAAAGATACAAATCCTGCACTTTCATCTGTCTGGTTTTCAGTTTTTTCCTCTGGTGCCGGCATTCCGCTCATGTCATCCTCCTGATAATCAACAAATCGGATAATGGCAGCCCTGCAACAGACAAACAACCCAAGACCGACCGGGCATCAAGGAAAGACAGTGTTCAAATTACATCCAAGACTAGACGCAGATACCTTTTTTATCGGACAGATAGATATCTGCAACCTGTATCTGATGAACGATGCCCGCTACGTCTGGCTTATTCTGGTCCCTGCAATTGACAACCTGTCCGAACTGCATGATTTGCAGACAGCCGACTACACCACAGTTATGCAGCATACCCGGAAAATAAGTGCCACACTGGCCACGCATTTCCCTTGCGATAAAGTAAATATCGGAGCCCTTGGCAATATGGTGCCTCAGCTCCACATTCATATTATTGCCCGGAGCAAAAGTGATAACGCCTGGCCCGCGCCGGTATGGGGAAACGGGACCAGCACACCCTATTCCAGTGACAGGAAAACAGAGCTCCTGAGCGAACTTAAAATTCTGTTTTCCTAGCTTAACCGGTTAATGTATTTTTAACATGAATTGTGTGAAGGCTGCTAGAATAGAGAGGATGGGGCAGGCAGGTTAGAAAAATCGTCCTGCCTTGTTATTTTTTTTCATTATTGCAAATACCGCATCCATCATCCAATATATTATTATTGAAGTATTGATACATTTTATATATCAAAGAGCATGCCTGACATTCGCCATCTCCGACATTTCATAGCCGTCGCCGAAGAGAAACACTTTCGGATTGCCGCCGAACGGCTAAACATGACGCAGCCCCCCCTCAGCCAATCCATCAAAAAGCTGGAAGAAGAACTGGACGTCATCTTATTTGATCGCAGCAAGAAAAAAGTAGAACTGACCAGTGTTGGCGCTGTTTTCCTGGAGGGTGCCTACGAAATGCTGGAAAAAATGGCACAGCTGGAAAATGACACCAGACGCGCTGCTGCCGGTATGATCGGTCGCCTGAATATCGGTTTTACCGGATCGGCAGTTTACGATGTTCTGCCATGGACAGTTCGGCAATTTCGCAGTCAATATCCTGATGTTGAGCTGGAAATTCACGAGATGACAACTCTGGAACAAATAGAAGCCATGATAAAAGGAAAGCTGGACGCGGGTCTCTTGCGCCCCCCGATCTTCAACGCCGACCTCTTTGAAATCATTCAAATTCAACGAGAGGAAATGATTGCCGTCATTCCAAGCACACACAGGCTGGCCGAACAGGCTGCGATTAATCTGACCGACTTATCCGAAGACAGCTTTATTACCTTTTCCCACGAGACATCCCCCAATCTGCACACACTGGTTATGCTTGCCTGTACAGAAGCCGGCTTCACCCCTAAAATTATTCAGACAGCCCCTCAAATTCAAACTCAAATCAGTCTTGTCTCCGCAGGGCTCGGAGTGGCACTCGTCCCGAAATGTGCCCAGAACGCAATTTATCCGGATGTTTCCTACAAGCAACTCAGCTCCCCGGCAGGCCACATTCACACATCAATGGCAGTTGCCCGAAGCAAGACAAACAAGCACGCGGCACTTGATGCGTTTATTAACATCTGCAAATGCAGAGACCGACGACAGAGTATCAATAAACACTAGACAAGTGTCGTATTTTCTATTGCTTAATTCCAATAGATGAATTTAATAGAGACTTAAGCCATTATAAGCTAAGTTTGCCATTCATAATGAGCGGAGATTCTCCATTGGCTATTACCTGAGAGCAACCTGACGAGTACAAAGTATGAGTTCACACTGCACCCGATCAAGTACAGTTCAGGAATTCCTGAAATGGCATCAGGAGGCGAATAGCGGGATTGTTGACGGACTAAAAATCCTGAGCCAAGCCTCCGAGGCAGTTTCAGTATCAAGTTGCATCACGGATGCCCACTTTAAAGAATCAATTTCCTGTCATATATCCAGCGAAGACGCTCTTTCAAATCATCAGATTATGGAAGTAGCGATCCATCATTCCAAACTCGGACTGCCACACGCCACGCCTGCCAACTTTGAAACCGATGATTTCCACTGTAGATCCTATTTTTTTGCATCCACAAAAGGACCAAACATTATTCATATATGTTTATGGTCCAGTGCCGCCTCAGATCTGGAAAATACGGATGTATCTTTTCTGGATATGGCCTGTTACATGCTCGCCAAAAAACACGATGCGGAGGTTACAGACCGGTACGAACAACCCGAATATATCCTTGAAGCTTTCAATGCAGTATCTGACGGGTTTATTATTTATGACAAGAACGGGAAAGTAATTGCTTTCAACAAAAAACAGAGCGAACTTTTTCCATCTGTTGCCGACATCCTCGACGTTGGTGTCAGCTACGATTCCATACTGAAGGCGCAACTGAATTTTGGTCAGTTTAAGATGTCGAAAGCCGAAGGAGAAAACTGGATAGACCAACGGCATGCCCACCTCAAAATTCACGGCTTTACCGAAGAGCAATATTTTGATGCAGGCAAGACCATTCGTCTGACCAATTACAAAACCAAATCAGGCGGCGTTATCTCGGTTCGATCCGATATTACCGAACTTGTTCAAGCGCGCCAAAAAGCATTGGAGAATGAAGACCTTTTCCGCACATTGCTCGTTGGTGCCCCCATTCCGCTGATGATCATCACAGAAGACGTCTTCAGTTATGCCAATTCTTTTGCCCAGGATCTATTTGAAATGGGAACGGAAAGTCTAGTCGGTCAGGCATCATCTGCATTTCACTGGAGTGCTCATGAGCATAAAATCTTGCAAGCAGAACTGGAATCCGGAGCTGATCTTCAAAGCCGGGAAATTAACATTAAAACATATAAGGGAAACAAGAAAACAACTCTTGCCACTGGTGGGTTTATTACCTACCAAGGGAAACAGGCCCTTTTCATATCCTTGCTGGATATCTCTGAGCTCCATGAAACCAAGCGTGCGCTAGAGCAAAGCGAACATCAAAAACAACAAATGCTTGAACTGATCCCCGATGCATTGATTGTTCAGATCGATGGGAAAATAGAGTTTGCGAATGAGGGCGCTGCCCGTATTTTTTGTGCCAAAAATCCCGAAGAAATGATAGGAATGGCTGGAATCAATCTAGCCGCTCCTGATGTCAGGGACGATGTTATCTCCCTACGGCAAACCACTCTACAATCATCTATAACAAAAAGCATTTTCTCAAAGCATCTTCGTTTTGATGGAGAAGCTTTTCCCTCCGAACTCCATACACAGTCTGTGCTATGGAATAACCGGCTTGGGACACTGAATATCATTAGGGACATTTCCAAACGCCGCGAGCATGAGAACAAACTGCTCCAGAACGAACAAGAAATGGCCTTGGCGCAGCGCATCGGGCGGTTTGGATACTGGCGCCTGTTTTTAGATAGAAATGAAGCCTTCTGGTCAGAAGAGTTATTTCGCATGCACTACCTTGAGCCCCGGAACGAATATGTCAGCGTTGACTGGGCTCGAAAATTTATTTTTGAAGATGACCGGGAGAAGATGACCGAATTTGTCAACCAAGCCATCCGTACTGGCAAACCTCAAAATTTTGAGGTTCGGGTTAACGTAACAGATCAAAAGTTAGGGTATTTTTCGGGAACTCTACAGCCTGAATTCAATGACGCCGGACGCGTTATCTCAGTGTTTGGAGTCTCTCAAAATTCGACCGAGCAACGGGAACTCGAAGATAAGCTTCGGCAATCTCAAAAAATGGAAGCTATCGGACAGCTAACCGGTGGTATTGCCCATGACTTCAATAACCTGCTTGCTGTTATTCAAGGGAACACAGAACTCCTGCTTGAGATGATCAATAGCAACGACCTCAATAAGCAAAACCGGCTGAATGTTATTATGAATGCTACAATCCGTGGAGCAGATCTAACCAGTAGCATGCTGGCTTTTGGCCGAACACAGGAGCTAAAACCAACAATCACCCGGTTAGATAAACCGGTTACAAGTATGCTCAAGGTACTTAGCCGAACCATCGAAGAAAATGTCACCATCAATTTTGAGAGTGATGACGATTTATGGTATTGCGTCGCTGATCTGGGACAAGTAGAAAACGCGCTCTTTAATCTGGCGTTGAATGCGCGCGATGCGATGAGCGTCGGCGGCACATTATCAATTGCAACCAGAAATATTGTTCTCGACGCCCCCCCTGAAGGGGACCCTACAGACTATCAACCTGGTGATTACGTCATGCTGTCTGTAGAAGATACCGGCGCAGGCATCTCCGAAGAGATACTGGAGCATGTCTTTGAGCCCTTTTACACGACAAAGGAAGTTGGTAAAGGGACAGGTTTAGGGTTATCGATGGTCTATGGATTCATCAAACAGTCTAAAGGACATATCAGCATCAGCTCGACTGTCGGCATGGGAACAACAGTAAAAATGTACCTGCCCAGAGCGGCGGCTCACTAGTCACTCTCGCCCCCGACCAATCATCGTGACCATCATCAGCCTCACTCCTCATCAATCTTTCTGATTGCGAATTTTTTGTAAGAATTGATCTACTTGCGCGTTCAAGTTGGCAGCCTCTGCCGTCAAGCCTTTTGCTGCACTTAGAACTTCATTGGCCGCATCTCCCGTCTCACCGGTTGCACTGCGAACCGTGCTAATGGTTGCAGCCACTTCATCACTTTCCCGAGAAGCTTGCTGAGCGCTACGACTAATCTCGGTTGTCGCCTCACCTTGTTCTTCCATTGCCCCCGCAATTGAGGTTCCAATTTCACTGATTTCACTAATGGTGTTGCTAATCTCGGCAATTGCGTCTGTCGTCTCGCCGGTTGCACCTTGCAAGCCGGTAATCTGGGTCGAGATTTCCTCGGTCGCTTTTGCCGTCTGATTAGCCAGTGATTTCACTTCCGATGCGACAACAGCAAACCCCTTACCGGCATCACCGGCCCGGGCTGCTTCAATCGTCGCATTCAATGCCAGCAGATTGGTTTGTCCGGCGATATCATTAATCAACGAGACAATTTCACCAATCCGGTTAGCCGCGCCCGAAAGTTCTGTCATCCGGCGATCTGTCCGATCCGCCTCCTCAACAGCACGATTGGCAATATTAGCAGACCGTGAAACAAGGTCTGATATCTGAGCAATTGAACTTGCCATTTCTTCAGCTGAGGCCGCAACCGTTTGCACATTGGCAGATGACCGTTTGGAGGCATTGGCCACGTCAACCGTTCGCTCCGACGCACTGTTCGCCGTTGACTGCATAGACGTTGCATTTGCTTGCATATCCCGCGCAGAGTTGGAGACCTTATCGACAATTTCCTTGACGCTACCCTCAAACCCTGCGGCCATATCAAGCATCTCTTGCTGCTTCTTTTCTTCGGCGGCCCGGTGCTGTTCTTCTTCCGCTAACGCAATAGCCGCGCCTCTTTCCTTTTCTTCTTGCTGACGTTGTTTCTCCGCCGCTTCTTCTTGCCGGTGCCGGGCCTCGCTCTCGGCTTCCATCCGTTCCATTTCCACCGCATTATTCTTGAAAACTTCAACAGCACCAGCCATTGCACCAATTTCGTCTTTTCGGGCAATGAACGGTACCTCAACTGATTTATTACCATTTGCAAGGTCGCTCATAACAGATGTCAGCCGAATAATTGGGCGGACAAACAGGGTACCGGACAATGTTCCAAAGACCAGAGCAAGCGCGACGATGACACCGGTTGCAATAAGCATCCAGACAAACACCTGATTCAGTGCGGCATATAGTTGATCTTGCGGAACATTAACAATCGTTGTCCAGCCCAGTCCGGCATAACCTGATGCCCCGGTACTTTTCGCATAACCAACAATTTGATCCCCAGCATCAGATACTTCTGCGTAAGAGCCAGATTGCAACTCTCCGTCTGTAATCGCGGCAACCGCCTGATTACCTTCTGCAGTCAGGTCACGGCCCGCCATAGCAGCAATATCGCGGGTATAAGTTCCCCCTTCTGTTAAAGAGGATGTATTCAAATCGATTAATAATTTATTCTCAGCATCCAGTAATTTGAAGCCAGCCCCCGGATTATTCGCATACTCACCGAAAGAGTCGCGGGCAACAGTTTCATAATAATCAAAACCCACCACGTTCGCCCAAACTCCCATAACACCGCCAAAGGCATTTTTTACGGGAGCAGCGAAAATTATACCGTATCCATCATTTCCACTATATACAGTCGAGATAAATTTGAAAACCTGCGGCTTGGAGACAACAGTTCCTGTATAACCCGCGCCGGCATCCGCAAATTTTCGAGCCATCGCATCTTTAAACCACTGTGCATCAGAGAAATTTGAATTACGGACAGCCTCCAGATTGGTCAATGCCTTGCCAGCATGATCAATGGTATTGACAATAAGGGGCTTCCCTTCTTTGTTAATAAACATCGTCAGCTTGTAGGCTGCATTCGCCTCAACCTGCCGATTGATTGACGCGATGACCGGATTTTTGGGTGTCTGGTCTTTCATATTTGCGGGATATAGAAGATTTGGATCCCGGGCAAAGGCCTGCACATCATTATATAGCTGTGCCAAGCTGCTATCGAGCGCTGTATTAATCTGTACCGCCACAGAAACCAGAGGCGCGTTTAAAGTGCTTTTCAAGGCTCCGCCGGTGAAAAGGAAAACCCCGATCACTGCCAGCGCGGGAATAACACTTGATAAAACCAGCATTCCAATCAGCTTATTACGAACAGATAAAATCATTCATCTCGCCTCTTAAATTATGAATTCATGTGCCAGAATCACGAACTTCCATAGACACGCCTCATACTCAAGAAGAAACTAATATCACTGACTGGTTAAAATTTTATTATTATTTTATTTTTAAAGAACTCATCGATACAAAAATAAATACCACAACAACAGTTTATGTAATTAATTTCTAGCACAATATATAAATTGCTAATTATTAAGTATAATACTTAATAATTATTGCAACTATACCGAAAATATTATGCATAATACATGAAATTTACAGTCATAATTTAATATATACTAAAACAATTCTGATGCGCGTTTTAACTTGAAAGACCCAACATCTTTTGTTCAATTTCTTTCAAATATGCTTCAACCGAAATAGGGTGCTCGGATGTAATTTCCAATTCACGATCTTCGAAAACATCCCTATCTGGATATTGCTGTTGCCAGCTTGCAATTTTTTCATCTCTTTGCATAATTAACCGCTTGATCACCGGCCGGTACAAGCGAACCAATGATGTCAGCCAGATATTTACAGCCCAGGACGGGGGAACCAGATCAATTTCGAAGCTGTCCAGTGCTTGACATACATCCTCAGCACGGTACCAGTTTTCTGCGGTCACCCACCGGTTGGTCGTAAACAGACTAGTTGGAAATCCGCGTGCATCCATAGAAATCGCAATCAGATGCGTTATCTGATCTTCGCGCTCACTCATATAGTCCTGATCAGATTGCTTTGATATGGGCTGCATGGTGCCCGGCATACCATCTGATCGCATGAAGGTATGAAAATGCCCGTGCTCACCCGACCGGTGGGCATGGTAATAATACTGACTATGACTGACCGGATCATAGATATCTCCGGGTGGATAATGGTCCATTTCATAAAAGGTGCCTTGCCCCTTTATGACCTCACCAACAATATTATCACTTGATTTTGCCAGAACCCGATAGCAATTAAGCACCTTATGCCCGGCATCGGCCATCTGTTCCAGTTCTTCGTTAGAAAGAGCGTCCCAATCAAGCATATTGTCCCACCTATATTTTCAAAAAAACATCACGCGCCCCCGTAAGGAGCCGCGTGATGCATAATACCGGTTAAACTGAAACAAGGAAACTCTCGTTCAGTGTTCAGAATAATCAGCTCGCTTTACAAGGGTTTTTCTTGGCAGCACATGGGTTGCAAGGATTGCAGGGATTCATTTTCTTCTTGGCGGCACATGGATTGCACGGATTACACGGGTTTTTCTTCTTGGCGGCACATGGATTGCACGGATTACACGGGTTTTTCTTTTTGGCTGCACATGGGTTGCAAGGGTTATCAGCAGACGCAACAACAATTCCATCTTTTTGTGCTGCTTGTGCGACAGGAATGGTTGCAATAGCTGCAGCTGAAAGAGCCGTAAGACCGAAAGCAGTGGCTGAAAGTGATTTTTTGAACATCTGATTTTCCTATGGTTAGTTAGTTACATAATTAAATTTTAAATTACTGAGCCATTAAGGCATCTGGAAAAGTGGCTTATTTTCTGTATTCATCGGGTAACAGCAGCAAATAATCCTGATCTTCCGCAACACCGCCATGACAGGCAGCACAAAATTCCATTGCAGAAGAATTTTTCCCATTGGTTCGACCAAAAACCACACCATTAGGCATGATCATCGTATACCGCCAGTTACCGGTATCTGGAGCAAATCCATTAGCCATTTTCTCCATCAGGAACATTGGGCCTGCCGAAGTTTGGCCTTTGCTATTGACTGAAAAGCTGTCCTTGGCAACAACTGAGCCCACAGGCATTGTTCCCAACTCTTCATATTTCCGATAACGGGCTTCACCGATCGCATTGACCCAATTATTCACATATCTGTCCCCATGCGTTCCGGCTTGATACGGGCTTGTCGCAACATTTGTCCAGCTTGTGTAATTAGCCATCTCTTTAAGGCCCGCCTTGGCATATCCAGCTGCGGCTTCATCCCGCAAACAATTATAAGCAGCCGTTGCTTCGGCTGTTGTCAACTCTGGCACGTCACCTGCAGCGCATGGATTGCACGGGTTGCAGGGATTGGATGCCGCAGCACACGGGTTTTTAGCAGCACACGGATTACAAGGATTCTTGGCCGCGCATGGATTGCAGGGGTTTTTGGCCGCGCAAGGGTTACAAGGATTGGCCGCTGCGGCACATGGGTTTTTAGCCGCACATGGATTACAGGGGTTTGCGGCAGCTTGCAACCTGGGCACATTACATTTTTGCGAAAATCCACCTGCACTTGCAGCACAGGGGTTGCAAGGATTACAAGGGTTGGCCGCTGCAGCGCACGGGTTTTTAGCCGCACAAGGATTGCAAGGGTTCTTGGCTGCGCATGGATTACAAGGGTTGCAGGGGTTTTTCTTCTTGGCTGCACATGGATTGCAAGGGTTATCAGCAGATGCAACAACAATCCCGTTAGCAGATCTCGAAACCGCTGCCGGATTAAGCGCATTACCTTGAGACTGCGCCGCCACAGCAACACCACCGGCCACCACGGCACCTGCTCCGAACAAAACAGGAAGGATAGTGCTATAGGTAAGCTTACGACGTAATGCCTGCATGATATGTCTCCTCGGTCGATTATTTCTGACTTGATTAATTATTCCCTGAGATTGAATATGGCACGCAGACCGCTTCCTCTCTAATAACGATGCTTCACATAATTGTGACGTTTTGTAATAGGCTTCTGATGAACTTGAAAACCCTGATCTACATATTATCCATCATAGAAACCGTCTCACTGTCCGCGTCTATGGCGATGGGCAAAGGGAGCAACGCAGCCGCACCAGAAGTAATTTCCATAGCAGCAGGGGCCTTTACGCAAGGATCCGATGCTTCAGAACGTGAATACGGGTATGTACTGGATGAAAGTGGCTATGGTCATAGCCGTACACGCGAAGGTAAATGGTATAGCGCCGAAATACCTCGCAAATCTGTGAAAACAGAGGCATATGCCATCACAAAAAATCTGATCACAAATGCTGAATACGCGGTTTTCGTAAAAGATACAGGCTATCAGCCACCAGCAGTCTCTGAAGAAGAATGGAAGAGCTACGGTCTGGCCGCCCCCTTTAGCCGGGTCCAGAAATTTATCTGGACATCACAAAAACCTCCGATCAATCGAGCAAAGCACCCTGTTGTTCTGGTTTCATGGTCCGACGCCAATGCCTATGCAAAATGGCTAACCACTAAAACCGGGCAGTTATGGCAACTCCCGACTGAAATTCAGTGGGAAAAAGCCGCTCGCGGAACCAAGGGAAATTACTTTCCATGGGGAAATATATATTCAGCAACCCTGTTAAATACGTATGACGCGGGGCCATTTGATACTGTCCCTGTCGGCAGTTATCCCGGCGGCGCCAGTCCATTTGGCATGCTCGATGCCGCCGGTCAGGTGTTTGAATGGACGCGCGATCCCGCGAGGAAAGGGCGCTATATTGTCAAAGGCGGTTCCTGGGATGACAAAGGGTGCGGCGTTTGCAGACCGGCGGCCCGCCACAGCCGCCCGGCTTTTCTCAAACATATCCTGATCGGGTTCAGGCTTGTTACCTCTGCCCCCGTCAAACACTAGCTATCCGAGACAATGAGTCTGTAATCTGGTGTTGTGTTCAATGGGCAGGAATAGAGATATTCCCCGGCTTTCAGTGTCACTTTGTAATCAATGGTTTTCCCCATAACCATTCCCCCGCCGGAGACACTTATTTTAGTAAGTTTGTGCAATGGATTAGCCCAGTTATAATCTTTCTCACGCAACCAGAAACCAAGTTCATAGGGGACATTTTTATTAGTCACCCGGAATATATACTCACCGGGTTTCAGCTTTAATACCTTCGCCTTGGTCAAGCGCTCTGCTGCTGTTCTCTTGTTTATCGCCTCACAATCCGCTTGCCTTTGAGATTTGAAGCCCTGATCTTCCTCAATATCCAAAAACTGACAAGGGACTTGAACCAATTCAATAACCGTTGGTTCCGCTCTTGCGGCAAAAGCGAAAAAAACACCAAGGAAAATTACGATAGTCCCGAAAAACCAGTACCTTATTCGGCTATTATCCAAAACATCCATCACACTCTCCATGCTCAATAATCTTAAAAAAATTAATTACTTAAACGAAAAACAGGACGCAGTTTCATGCCTATCCAGTTTCCGGGTAATGCACATAATATCCAGACCCACCCATGAACACTTGTTGAGGCAACGCCACTGACAAAAGCACCAATATTACAGCCATACGCCAATCGCGCACCATAGCCTAAAAGAAGCCCACCAATAATGGCCGATAGTAAAGGCCGCAAACGCCGGTCCCATTTGGCTACTGCTTTTACAGATACAATTGATGCGATGCTTGCACCTGCCATAATACCCAAATTCATGACCGAGGTTGTGTCTTCCCAAACATACCGGGACAAAGCCCTCATTTGAAAACCACTAGACCAAAATGAACTGCTGGCAGGATCCCAACCAATGGCTTGCATGACTTTGCCGGCCCATAAGGTAAAGCCCCATGTAATAGACCATGGGTACCCAACACTTATCAGGGTCAGCCAGTTCAAAAAAGCGAGGGATAGCGCCGCCCATAGAAAAGGCCATGGCCCCCGCAACAATCGATGTACCAGCGGCAAGGCTGGCGTCTTATCCACAATCAAGCTTTTCTGTGCATTGTTTTTGCGCAACCAGAGATACAAGCCGCCAATAACCAGGAGTTGCGCAGGAACAGCAATGCCCCACCCCCATTCATTTCCCAGTGAAACTGCCCCCATTTGCGGCAATGAACTCCACCATGCCAGATCAAGGCTGCCCCAAAAGGTTCCGGCAGAAAAGAATACGAGGACAATCAACATTCGCGGATTACCGGATCCTGCCGTAAATAATGTGCCCGATGCACAGGCACCGGCAAGTTGCATTCCCACACCGAATAGAAATGCCCCGGTAGCCATACCAACACCGACAGGGGCAACCGCCCCGCCGACGGGCGATCCGAAAGCACTTCCTTGAGCCAGGAATGGCGCGAATAAAATTGTTGTTGCCGCCAATAAAATCAAATGCCCTTGCACACCACTTGTATCTCGCCCCAGAAACAAGTTCCGATAGGCGGCACTAAAACCAAAAGAGGCATGAAAGAGAGAAATACCCATCGCCAGCGCGATTGTGAACATCCAGAGCATTTTCGGGTCTGAGGTATATAGCAGGGCAGATGCGCCCAACAACACAGACAGAGCTACGGCGAAAGGGTATTTTCGAAGGGGTACATTCAATATGTCACTAGTCATCTATACAATTCGCCTTTGTTAAATACACAAGGCAAATGTACAACACGTCACGCTCACATACAGTTCAAATTGCTGCGATGATGCTTATTTTTCTCGGGACCGCCACTGGTCAGGCCGCTCAAATTTCCCTGCCCACAACCCGTATTTCCTTGTTTTTGCCTGTTTGAAAACTTTTCTGAATTCCGCTTCATGAGATGCCAGCGGCAATGCCCAGCCGGTATAAATCATCCCTTTTGACAGATCATATCCATCAGCATCACAACGAGCCACAATTTCGTGTAATCCCCGATTTTCAACCGAAATACAGCGAACGGTGGCCCCGGCCGTTAAATCCATCAAGCCGGTTGATGCGATATATCCGCATTTATAGTCTTTTCCTGCCTTGTTTTGGCATATCTGATCAGGCGCCGGTACGTCAATTCCCGCCAGACGAAAGACCTGCCCGTTAATGCGCAAGTGTTCAGCATCCACAACAGTTGCTGAACCTGTAACCTCTTCGGCATAGGCAGGAAACGGCACAAGGAAGATTAAAACCAGTAAACAGGCAGCTTTAAAAAATGAGATCATATGACAGACCTTTTAAAAGAACCGGCATATGAAATCAGTATCTTTGCGCCTGAATTTCAACATCCCGATGGACATAGACACTCATAATCAAGCCAAAACTAATTAGCAATGTCAACATGGACGTTCCCCCATAAGAGATCAAAGGTAGAGGGACACCGACAACAGGAACCAATCCCATCACCATCGCGATATTGATAAATACATATAGAAAAAAGACCCCCGTTAGCCCCAAAGCCAATAGACGTCCAAATTGATTGCGGGACCGAATTGCAATCGCGTAGCCATATGCCAGTATCAGGAAATACAAGGCAAACAGGGACAGGCCACCGACCATTCCAAATTCTTCCGCTAACATACTGAATATGAAATCGGTGTTCATCTCAGGCAAGTAATTTAAATGGCTTTGCGAGCCTTTGATAAACCCTTTTCCGAACACCCCGCCAGATCCCAATGCAATTTTGGACTGCATGATGTGATAACCCGCCCCCAAGGGGTCAGATTCAGGATTTAAAAAAATCAGTATCCGTTTTTTCTGATAATCCCGAAGAAACTGGTAGGCGAAAAAACCTACCGGAATAGCTGTTCCTATGACCAGTGCAAATTTCCACCAGCGAACACCGGCCACAAAAAAGACAATGCCACCGCCTGCAACCAGTAGCAACGCTGTCCCCAGATCCGGTTGCCGTAAAACCAGTGCCGCAGGCATCCCCACCAGAATCAGAGGCAAAACAAGCCAGCGAATGCGCCCGACATCTTCAACCGACAACCCGTGGAAATAACGGGCTAGCGCCATCACCAGTGTAATTTTCATAATCTCGGATGGCTGCACTTGAATAGGGCCAATCTCCACCCACCTTTTGGCCCCCATGCCAATAACACCCATGATTTCCACGGCACCCAGCATCAATAATGCGATTGCATATAAAGGATACGCTAATCGCAACCAGAGACGAATATCGGTCACGGCAATAATAAACATAACAGAAATGCCAACACCAAAACGGATCATCTGCCGTGAGGCCCATGGCTCAATATTTCCATTCGCGGCTGAATACAACATCAAAAATCCGACTGATGCTGCAATACAAATAAGAAAAACAAGCCCCCAATTCAATTCCCAAATCTTTTTAGCCAAAGACATCGGCTTGTCTGGTCCCCCCAAGTCCCTAAGCATCTTTAGGCTCCTCACCCAAAGAAGAACCATCAGAGGACGTTTCCTTGCCTGTATTGCGAACCGGATCCAGTGTTAAGGCCTGTTCAAGTAAGTCACGGGCAATCGGGGCCGCTACTTTTGACGCACTCCCTCCATGCTCAACAACCACCGATACTGCATAACGCGGGTTATCAAAGGGGGCATAGGCAACAAACAACGCATGGTCCCGGTATTCCCACGGAGTTTCTTCAGTCTTGAGCATACCCGTCTTTCGCTCTTTCATGGTAATACGGCGAACCTGCGCTGTTCCGGATTTACCAGCCATATCCCAACCTTTAGTCTTGATTTTAGCTCTACGAGCAGTTCCCTTTTTACCGTTCACCACTGCGAACATACCGCGTAAAACAACATCTAATGCAGATTTGCTAATTCCCATGGCTTCAGGTTTATCCGTTGGAACTGGATCTAATTCCTCACCTTCATCCGAGATATTCATAGGCTGTTTTACTATCCGCGGTGTCACCGCGATGCCACCGTTCGCAAGCCGGGCCGTCATCACCGCAAGCTGCAACGGGGTCGTCAACACGTACCCCTGTCCAATTCCGGCATTGTAAGTATCCCCAACTTGCCACCGTTCACCGCGCACCGCCTGTTTCCATGCCGTTGACGGGATAAGCCCCGGCATCTCGCCTTTCAAATCAAGGCCAAGTTTCTCTCCAAGGCCAAACCGGTTTGCCATTTCTGCGATTTTATCTATTCCAACTTTTCGGGCAATTTCATAGAAATAAACGTCACAAGACTGCTCAATTGCTCCAAGTAACGTTAAACGCCCATGCCCCCCCCTTTTCCAGCAATGAAAACGGCTTTTTCCCAACGTAATAAAACCTCGGCAAAACACGGAATAATCAGATGTAATAACGCCTGACTCCAAAGCGGCCAGTGCCACCATCATCTTGAATGTCGAGCCCGGCGGGTATTGTCCGGACACCGCTTTATTGCTGAGCGGGTGCTTTGGATTGGACTGTAAGCCTTTCCATTCCTTAGCCCCGATACCCGTTGTAAAGCTGTTTGGATCAAAACTCGGAACAGAGACCAGCGATAAAACATCTCCCGTATGAATATCAAGAATAACCGCTGCCGCGCTTTCTTCACCCATACGCTCAACCGCATATTTTTGCAGGCGCGTATCAATGGTCAATTCCAGATCATTACCGGGCTCGCCTTCTTGCCTTTTCAACTCACGAATAACCCGGCCAAAAGCATTGGCTTCAACCTGACTGGTTCCCGCACTCCCCCGCAATGACAAATCATAGTATTTCTCAATCCCGTTTTTACCAATCGGGAACTCAGGTAATTCCAGTAAAGGATCAGGCTCGGCAGTTTTTAAATCATGCTCTGCGACGGGCCCTACATACCCGACAATATGGGCATATAGCGGCCCATAGGGGTAAAATCGTGTCTCGCCAACCTCCAGCTGAATGCCTGGCAATTCAGGGCTATAGGCATTTATGCGCGAAAATTCTTCCCATGTCAGGTTTTCCATGACCGGTATGGGAACGAACCCCCTTTTCCGTCTGGTTTCTTTCAGGACCCGGAATTTATCAGTATCTGACAGCGGTACCAGTTCAGCTAACCGCTCCAGTGTCTGCTCCACATCCTTGCTTTGCTCTCTGATTAAAATGACCTGAAAATTTTGCCGGTTACTGGCAACCTCCACGCCTCTGCGATCCAGAATTCGCCCCCGCAAAGGGGCAAGCAGACGGATATTCATCCGGTTTTCATCTGACATCATGGTGTATTGATCAGACTGTAAAACCTGTAAATAATACAGCCGCCCCGCCAAGACCGACATCAGGGCAGCCTGCCCCCCAGCCATGAACAAGGCTCGCCGTGTAAATAATCTCGCTCTGTCTTTATCGCGTCCGTTCGACATTTTATGTATGCCTCAACAAGCTGCTTTGCACTATTGCAAAGCACCAGGCAAAAAAAGGGAAAACCATGACTGTCAAGGTAAGCTGAACGAGGACAGGTGTTAGTGGAATAAGGGTCAGGGATAACAAACTGGCCAGCATCCACGATAATAAAGCAATGCCAGCGCCAATCAGCAAATATCCCCACCACATCAGAAGAAAGGCTTTGCCGACAAACACCTGGCGTTGGGAGATCGCAATCAAATGAACGAGCAGCAACATCAGCGATGACAATCCTATTGGCGCGCCGGTCAAAATATCAAAGATCAGCCCCAGAACGAAAACAATGGGTGCAGGCATTAAATAAGGGCGATGCAGGCTCCAGTAAAAAACGGAAATTGAAAGATAAGAAGGTGTCACCACTGCAAACCCTTCAATCCGCAACGGAACAACACTTAACAATATCAGGAACAGGGAAATCCAGAACGGAATACTCCCGCGGAATAAACGGTTTATCTGATAAGATAAAGTCGGCGTCACATCAAATTACTCTGTTATAATATTCAGTCAGTTACCAAGTCGGCTTTCACCAAGATCACCCGGATTTGTACCCCGGTCCGTTAGTCCCGGCAAATCATAGCGTAACACACTCACATGTTCCAGACGTGTCCAGTCTGCATAGGTTTGAACCCTGATTTGTCCTTCGGCAACAGACGTAACCATCCCAACCGGCCAGCCGGCAGGAAGCATCCCGCCGTCACCAGACGTAACCACACGATCTCCAGCAGATACTTGTGCATTGGTTGGCAGAAATTCAAGCTTTGGCGTTGTCGAGTTATCCCCGACCAGAATTCCCTTGAATCTTGATTTCTCAAGAGCCACCGGAATACGCGAGTTTAAATCAGTGAGTAGCAAAACCCGTGCAGACTGCCGCCCGACTTCGACAACATGCCCAATTACACCGTCAGGGCCAACCGCGACTTGCCCAACCCGCACCCCATCAATCCGCCCCGCACCCAAAAGCAATGTACGGACAAACGGCCCGCCTGAATCACCAACAACACGGGCCGTAATGGGTAAGACAAGCGGATCAGTCAGTGCATTGAGCAAACGGCGGTAATATTCATTTTCCTTGTCCAGCGAACGACTAACCGACTGCCATTTGAGCAACCGTGCATTCTCGCGGCGCAGACGCTCGTTTTCTTCGACAAGGCTTGCCATCTCACGGACCCGTTCTATTCCTTTGTTAAAAGCGTTAACCGGCTGTGATAAAGCTCCAAGCACAGGCGATAGCGCATCCGTGCTAATGGTCCTCACCCGCTCCATCAAAACCAGATCAGCTTTTCCCAGAACCAGCAAGGAAATGGACAGGAATATCAGCGACAAAAAAGCAAATCGTTGAAAAAAAACTTTCAACGGAATAGCCAGTCTCCATGCTGATCCCTGACCCAAGGCCATTTAACACTCTCCAGATACGCAAACTTCAGGATCGATGATCCTGTTTAAACTCAGCTTTCGCCACTTAAAACATGACGCAACGCTTTGATTTCTTCCAACGCACGGCCCGTTCCAATGGCAACACAGGACAAAGGCTCATCTGCAATGGAGACGGGCAACCCTGTTGCATTACGCAACACGTGATCAAAATTGCCCAGCAAGCCGCCACCGCCGGTCAGAACAATGCCTTTATCAACAATATCTGCCGCCAGTTCCGGTGCTGTGTGCTCAAGGGCAACCTTTACAGCCTCCACAATTGCACCAACCGGTTCGGCAAGGCTTTCGGCAATTTGCCGTTCGCTGATAATCAGTTCCTTGGGAACGCCGTTCATCAAATCACGGCCTTTGACTTCCATTGTCTCGCCATTGCCATCTTCTGGTGGACAGGCAGAGCCAATAACTTTCTTGATCCGTTCAGCGGAGCTCTCACCAATCAGAAGATTATGATTACGGCGGATATAAGCGATAATCGCCTCATCCATTTTATCACCGCCAACGCGAACGCTTTTGGAATAAACAATACCGCCAAGAGACAGGACAGCAACCTCGGTGGTGCCGCCGCCAATATCAACAACCATGGAACCGGTAGGTTCAGTAACCGGAAGACCGGCGCCGATTGCAGCTGCCATAGGCTCTTCGATCAGATAAACCTCACGGGCACCTGCATTTTCAGCGGACTCGCGAATGGCTTTTCTTTCAACCGCGGTAGATCCTGACGGCACACAGATAATCATCAAAGGCCGCGCAAAGCTGCGGCGGTTATGCACTTTATTGATGAAGTGCTTGATCATTTCTTCTGCGATTTCAAAATCTGCAATCACGCCATCTCTGAGTGGGCGAATGGCTTCGATATTGCCCGGAGTCCGGCCCAGCATCATTTTGGCTTCATCACCAACAGCCAAAACCTGTTTTTTGCCTTGCCGGTGGATAATTGCCACGACAGATGGCTCGTTCAGAACAATACCACGCCCTTTGACATAAACGAGCGTGTTTGCTGTTCCAAGGTCAATCGCCATATCCGCAGACAACATACCGAGCATTTTGGAAAACATTAAATTGCCTCACTCACATTTCTAAACAAGAGCAAGTACCCCCCCGCTCTCTAAATTCAAATCCCAGATAAGTCCCACCGGGGCGTCTCACCATCCCTACCCCTTAAAACTTAATATTTAGCGTCACCCTATACCTGTCCGAGGCAACGAAACATCTGAAAATAACGATATTCACCAACACTTCAATGGGTATGGCAGACAATGGTTAATATTTTTCAATTGTTATGTTCCACTATTACGCTCTTTGCCCTACCGCGATCAACCCATTTATCACCCAATCCCCTACCAGCCCCCATTTTTCTGCATCTCTGCGAATATTCTATAAAGTTACACCACTCAAATGCAAAAAACCGGCATATTTCTATACCGGTTTTTCTGGTGTCAAATGAAAGTATCTGACTAGGTCTATTTAGCTTTCAATTTAAGCAATGGCTTGGGATTCGCATTACCTGCTTTAATATTACCTGGCCCTGCGGGTGTCTTTGGCAAACATTTCCAGCTATAGACAGTCGCAGCCCACATTTTGCTGCCGGGTTCAACAATTTCCACTTTCCAGGACCCGTTCTTCTTGGCACTCGGCGCCTGAGCAAACCCTTTAATGCCCCCTTGCTGTTTTGGTGCCTGAACAAAGCCTTTAACCTTACCGCCTTTGGCTTGTCCAATTACTTTCGTAAAATCAACAACCTTGTATCCCGTGTCATTTTTGGTGAATGACATTGAATTCACAGGCCCCTTCGCTCCTTGCGCGCTAACCAGACGATATTTGACAACCCCCGCCCCTTGCACATCAATGGCAACACGGAATTTAAGGTTAGCAGGGCACTGCCCAACATAATTTTTCATATAAGGGGTCACCTTGGCATCTGTCACCATAAACTTCGCTTGAAGCTGCTGGTTCTGCGGACCAGAACCAATCCCGCTTTTCAGTTGCGGGTCCCCTTCATATTTGATGGTAATCGGGAATTGGACTGTCATATAACCAGACCCAAACTTGGATTTACCAAAGCCGGTGGACTCTCTACAGGTACCCGACATGGATACAGGACGATTCACAGTCAGATATTGGTCTTTTTTCAAAAACTCGATCTTTGATCCGCCATTATTGACATAAGCCGTCATCTTCTTGTTAAACTCGGCAACAGGATCAAACCGCAAATCAGCGTTCCCGTTTTTCACTTTTGACAACGGAACAACAAAAGGTTGCCCATTTCCGCCCTCGGTTATCCATTTATGAATTACCCCGGTCCATTCACTAAATGACGGGTTATAATTAGCATTATACAGGGCATTTGTGGCCTTCACTTCACTACCAACACGAGTAACCCTGCCAAAATACATTTCCGCCCGCGCAAAATCAGTGCCTTTGTCCTTCTGGCATTTAACGTCGCCTCTCAGAGCTAAAGCCATTGTGCTTTTGGTTGGTTTAATGTTGATATTCTTGATATTTTTATTACCGGATGTGTTTTTCAAAACGACATGGAAATAAATTCCATCTTTTGCTTTCAGATCAATATTCGCAACCTGCTTTGCGTTGCTTCTGGGTGAATTTGCAAAGGCAGGAGAAATAGCTCCTGCCCCCAAAGCTATAACACTTGCACTCATCACTACTGTTTTAAACGTTTTCATTTCAAAGTCTCCGATGTTTGTAAACTCACTGGCCACATAATGCCGCCGTTACTAATCAGCCGGACTAAATTACTAAAAGGTTCAAAAAAATAAATTACAGCAAAAGATATTCCTAACATACAAAAAAGCCGGCACCCAAAGGCACCGGCTTTTCAGTCGTCTCAATTAAAAAGTGTCGAGTACCCTAGTTTTTGGTTTTGTCGACCATGGCGTTTTCGCCGATCCAGGACATCATGGAGCGGAGCTTGCCGCCGACTTCTTCGATCTGATGCGCATCGTTCAGGGAACGGGTAGCTTTCAGGAATGGCTGGCGAACTTTATTTTCCAGCATGAAGTCGCGGGTGAATTTACCGGTCTGGATATCTTCGAGAACCCGTTTCATTTCCGCTTTTGTTTCTGCGGTAATGATGCGCGGGCCAGAGACATACTCGCCATATTCCGCTGTGTTGGAGATGGAATAATTCATGTTGGCGATACCGCCTTCATACATCAGATCCACAATCAGCTTCACTTCATGCAGGCATTCAAAATATGCCATTTCAGGCGCATAGCCTGCTTCAACCAGTGTCTCGAAACCGGCACGGATCAGTTCAACCAGACCGCCACACAAAACAACCTGCTCGCCGAACAGGTCGGTTTCGCATTCTTCCTTGAACGTGGTTTCAATGATACCGGCACGGCCACCACCAATAGCAGAGGCATAAGACAGTGCAATATCAAGGGCGTTGCCAGAGGCATCCTGATAAACCGCTACAAGGCACGGAACACCGCCGCCGCGCTGATATTCAGAACGCACCGTATGGCCGGGGCCTTTTGGCGCGATCATGAACACATCCATGTCAGCACGTGGCTCGATCAGGTTGAAATGCACGTTAAGGCCATGGGCAAAAACAAGGGCGGCGCCCTGCTTCATGTTTGGCGCAAGGTCCGCTTCATAGATGTCAGCTTGCAACTCATCAGGTGTGAGCATCATGACAACATCGCCCCATTTGGCGGCATCAGCAGGTATCATCACCTTTAGACCGGCTGCTTCGGCTTTCTTGACAGAAGAGCTGTCAGCGCGCAAAGCAACCGCAATATTGGCCGCACCTGAATCTTTGAGGTTATTGGCATGGGCATGTCCCTGACTGCCATAACCAACGATGACAACATTCTTGCCTTTGATCAGGTTAACATCGGCATCGCTGTCGTAATAAACGCGCATTTTTTATTTCCTTCTAGATATAGTATGTCTTGAGTCTATGTTCTGGCAGACACCTGTCAAATAGTGTCATTGCCCCGTTTCACTGCCACAATACCCGTGCGGCAAACTTCTGCTTTTCCGAGTGGTTCCATCAGATTAATGAACGCCTTCACCTTCTCACGAACCCCGGTCACTTCGAAGACGAAGGACGTTTCGGTAGTATCAACAGCGCGGGCACGAAAAATGTCAGCCATTCGCAAGGCTTCCACCCGCTTCTCGCCTATGCATTTAACTTTAACCAGCGCCATTTCACGCTCGACACTGGGGCCATCAACCGTCAGGTCAGCGATTTTATGGACCGGCACCAGACGTTCAAACTGTGCCTTGATCTGTTCGATCACCATTTCAGTGCCCGATGTCACGATGGTAATGCGCGAGAAATTCTCGGCATCATCAACTTTGGCCACGGTCAGGCTTTCAATATTGTAGCCCCGACCGGAGAACAGGCCCACGACCCGTGCCAATACACCAAATTCGTTATCAACAAGTACCGAAATCGTATGTCTGTGAATGTCTGTTTTCTGCATCATCGTCCAAGTGCTTTTCTAACGGCAACAATCGCTGCTTCATTTATTATACCAATTCAAAGGCGAAGTCTTCAAATTCCGACCTAGACCAGTGCCCGCCCTTCGGACGAGACTTCAGGTCCTTCACCTTCGGCGTCATCGGCAAGCAGCATTTCGTTATGCGCCGCCCCCGAGGGGACCATCGGATAGACATTTTCCACCTTGTCCACCAACATATCAACCAGCACAGGACCATCGATATCCAGCATTTCCTTAATGCAGTCATCCACTTTACCTGCCTCGCTACAGCGCAAACCCGTAGCTCCGAAGGCTTCGGCCAGTTTCACAAAATCAGGCAGACTATCCATGTAGCTTTCCGAATACCTCCCACCATGCAGCAACTCCTGCCACTGGCGCACCATGCCCATATACTGATTATTGAGGATGAAAATCTTCACTGGCAAACGGTATTGAGTAATAGTCGCCATTTCCTGAATATTCATCAGCGTCGAGGCTTCCCCCGCCACATCAATAACCAGCGAGTCAGGGTGGGCAATTTGCACGCCCACAGCGGCGGGAAGGCCATAGCCCATGGTTCCAAGACCACCGGATGTCATCCAGCGATTGGGCTCGTCAAATTGCAGATACTGAGCGGCCCACATCTGATGCTGGCCCACTTCGGTTGAAAAATACCGGTCCCTGCCTTTTGTCAGCTCGTTCAGACGCGACAGCGCATATTGTGGCTTGATCACATCCCCGGTTTGCGTGAAATTCAGGCATTTCCGGGATCGCCAGCCTTCCAGCTCTACCCACCATTGTTTCAATGCGGCGGCATCAGGTTTGTAGACTTCGGATTTCCATACCTTGACCATATCTTCGAGCACATGCCCCACATCACCGACAATAGGGATGTCCACCTGAATATTTTTATTAATCGAAGACGGATCAATATCAATATGAATTTTCTTTGAATTGGGCGAGAAGGCCTCCAGACGGCCGGTAATACGGTCATCAAAGCGCGCGCCCACGCAAATCATCACATCGCAATCATGCATCGCATTATTGGCTTCGTATGTGCCGTGCATGCCCAGCATTCCCAGAAACTGCTTGTCCGAGGCGGGATAGGCCCCCAGCCCCATTAGCGTACTGGTGATCGGATAACCGGTCATGCGCACCAACTGGGTCAACAGCCTGGAAGCCTTGGGCCCTGAATTGATCACACCGCCACCGGAATAGAAAACCGGCTTTTTGGCACCGGCAATCAGCTTCACCGCTTCCTTGATGGTCTTCAAATCGCCTTTGACCCGAGGTTTATAGCTTTTATGTTTGACCAGACTGGGCGGAATATACGGGCCTGTGGCAAACTGGACGTCTTTAGGCAAGTCAATGACGACTGGACCCGGACGGCCATTGGTGGCCACATGAAATGCCTCGTGCATGGTGCGCGCCATATCATCAACCGATTTAACCAGATAATTATGCTTGGTTACGGGGCGGGTAATCCCGACGGTGTCGGCTTCCTGAAACGCATCATTACCGATCAGATGGGTTGCCACCTGCCCGGTCAGGCAAATAATTGGAATACTGTCGAGCAAAGCATCGGCAAGCCCCGTCACGGCATTGGTAGCGCCGGGGCCGGATGTTACCAGCACCACACCGGGCTTGCCGGTTGAACGAGCATAGCCTTCGGCTGCATGAACCGCTCCGCCTTCCTGACGCACCAGAATATGCCGGATGCTGTTTTGCTTGAACAGCTCGTCATAGATAGGGAGGACCGCGCCACCCGGATATCCAAAGACCACCTCAACGCCCTGATCTATCAGTGCTTTGATTACAATACCGGCCCCTGTCAATTCGTGCTGTGTCATCGGAAGTTCCTAGTCCCTGTCTGCTCGATAAGTATAAATAAATGAATAAACGAAAAAAGCGCCCGGTCGATTGATCCGAGCGATACTTCGGTCGATCTGGATTAAGGAAACAAAGCGTTTTCCTACAGTCAACAAAACGGAACCTAGACTTTCATTCCTCAAGGGTCAACAAAAAATGGCGAATAAATGGAAAGAAATTTGCCTTTAAACTTTCCAAATCTTGCGCAGAACTGATTTTTGCCTCCGTCATCTTATTCCGAACCCATGTCGTTTGGCGTTTTGCATACCGGCGGGTCAGCATTTTCATCCGCGCGGCCGCCTCATCAAGGGGCACATCTCCCGCCAGATAGCTGGCGATCTCCGGAACGCCCAGCGCTTTCATGGCCGGAAGTGTCGGGTCCAGATGACGCTTTAACAATGTTTCAACCTCGGCAATAGCGCCGCCATCCCCAACCATCCAGTCAAGTCGCCGATTGCAGCGTTCATACAGCCATTCCCGCTCGGGCAGCAGGGCCAACCACAGGCGCGGGCCTTCCAAAACCGGGCCATCTGCACTTTTCCGGTGCCAGGCGCTCAAGGGGGTTCCGGTTGCTTCAACAACCTCAAGGGCGCGAAGCAAGCGTTGCGAATCCCCCATATTCAGTTTTGCTGCACTTTCAGGATCTTTTTGAGCCAGCAGATCATAGATTACCTGATTGCCTTGCTCACGCTGAAGGCTGCGCAATCTGCCTCTTACATCGGAGGTGATTTCAGGAACTTGCGCAATCCCCTTGGTCAGGATTTCAAAATATAACCCTGTACCGCCGCAAAGGATTGGTAATTTTCCGGCAGCATGGCAGGCGGCGATTTCTTTAAGGGCCATATCCCGCCAGCGCGCCGCCGAACAAAAATCATCCGGCTCCAGCACTCCGTATAGCCGGTGTGGACATTGCGCTTCCTCGTCCACATCCGGGCGAGCCGTTATCACCCGCAGGCCGCTATAAACTTGCATGGAGTCGGCGTTAATGATAACGCCATCAAACTCACGCGCAATGGCAATGGCCAAAGCGGATTTGCCGCTGGCGGTCGGGCCTGCTAAAAGAACACAGCCTTGCGAAGGCCGGGCGGGACTATCAAATTTTGACATATGTGATTACGGTAAATTACTCATGATAACAGTATTGACGCTTGTTGCGGATCCTTCGAACCCGACCTCCTTTTCTAGCATAGTCGAGGCCACAAAGACCAGACTTGCCGAACTTGGTGCCACGCAAGTACAAACGACATGGCTCAAGGAAAAAAGCGCAATCGATATTCATTTCAACGGTGCCATTCAAAAAAGCCAGATTATGGATCTTGTGAAAACAGTCGATTTCTGCCTTCAACCGCGAGAAAACCGTCAGAAAAAACTGTTACTCGCCGATATGGACAGCACCATTATCACGGTAGAATGTATTGATGAACTCGCCGATTTTGCCGGTATCAAAGAGGCCGTCTCCAAAATTACCGAACGGGCCATGCGCGGAGAGCTTGACTTCAATGATGCCTTTCGCTCTCGCGTTGCCATGCTCAAAGGACTAGAGGAGGAAATTCTGGATAAAACCTTCAATGAGCGGATAGAACTAACCGGTGGGGCGCGCACCCTGATCCAGACCATGAAAGCAAACGGTGCCTATACGGCACTGGTCTCTGGCGGTTTCACTTACTTCACAGAGCGGGTTCGAGCATTGACCGGCTTTGATATGCATGATGCTAATGAGCTGGTCTTTAAAGATGGCGCTTTAATTGGACAGGCCGTAGAGCCGATCCTCAATGCACAATCGAAACTGGAAAACCTGAACCGGCTGATCGCAGAGAAAAAACTGGACCGCATGCAATCTGTCGCCATCGGCGATGGTGCCAATGACATTCCGATGATTAAAGCGGCTGGATTGGGCGTCTCGTTTCATGCAAAGCCCAAAGCCGAGGCGGCGGCCGACGCCAGTATCCGGTTTGGAGACCTGACGACGTTACTTTATTATCAGGGCTATTGCGAAAGTGATTTTGTTACAGGCTAATACAACAATCCCCGCCGAAGCGGGGATTGTCAGAAGCTAGATACCTGTCGGTTCCTACTTTGCAACACTCAAGGCGACGAAGCGGGAGCTCAACCCTCTGCGAACCAGCATTAAAACCGATTTGCGATCAGTTTCCTTGATCCCTTTCAGCGCCGCCTCAACATCTGCGACCGTACTCACAGGTTTCAATTGAACTTCCAATATCTGATCACCGGGCTGAATGTTTTTCTCTGCGGCCTCACTACCCTGTTCGACACCCACAACGACAACACCTTCGGCATCATCACTCAGTTTGAACTGCTGACGGGCCCGATCGTCCACCGTTGACAATGTCATCCCCATTATGGTTGCGCTTGTATGTCCGTCGTCAGACTTGCCATTTTTCTTGGCAAACTGGGTTTCGGCTTTTTCAAGTTCCCCAAGTTTAACAGTTTTGGTAATTTTCTCACCATTCCGCCAAAGCTGGACTTTTACTTCCGATGCGACCGGTGTTTCAGCAACAGCCCGTGACAGTTCCCGAGTTTCGCGGACCCGCTTTTTGTTAAAGGTCAAAATCACATCACCCGCCTTGATACCGGCCTTGAACGCAGGCCCATCTTCTGGCACACCAGCGACGAGGACACCATCAGTATTGCCAAGGCCCAAACCTTCAGCAAGTTCATCTGTCACATTTTGAATAACAACACCGAGCCACCCACGGCTGGTTTTCCCAAATTCGCGAAGCTGTGCGACCACCTTCGATGCCAATTGTGATGGAATAGAAAAACCGATCCCGACACTACCACCGGATTGCGAAAAGATGGCTGTATTGATGCCAATAACTTCACCCTTCATATTAAATAACGGGCCACCAGAGTTGCCTTTATTGATAGACGCATCGGTTTGGATATAATCATCATAAGGACCAGAGCGAATATCGCGACCACGAGCAGAAATAATACCTGCGGTTACCGTTCCACCAAGACCAAAAGGATTACCAATTGCCAGTACCCAGTCCCCAACACGCGATTTATCGCTATTGCCCCATGGAACTGCTACCAGTTCCCGGTCTTTGGCATCAATGCGTAAAACGGCAAGATCTGTTTTCTTGTCTCGGCCAACCAGCGTAGCAGGTACTTTTTCACCATCCTGGAAGATAACAAAGATTTCGTCAGCACCATCAATTACGTGATTATTCGTCACCACGATGCCTTCTTTATCAATAATGAAACCGGACCCGAGAGACGTCGCTTTACGTTCGCGCGGCCCTTTTTGGCCCTTTTTGCCACCAAAATCCTTGAAGAAATCTTCCAGCGGATGCCCGGGAGGGAATTGCGGGAACGCACCGCCCTGTTCATTCTTGACAATTTGGGTGGAAGAAATATTCACAACTGCCGGTGACAAGCGTTCAGCCAGGTCGGCGAAGCTGTCCGGTGCGCCCTTTGCAAAAGCACCAAACGAGATAAGAAACAACGCCACGAAAACAGTAACGGCTGTAATAAGCTGATACCGCGGCTGTTGCCGCACGGCCCGTATAATGGGCGTAGAGCGATGATTTTGAATTTCAGTTCGAGTATGTGATGTATGATAGGATGTATACAACTTGGCTATCCTTCTCTCTTTCCTGTACAGGAATTACAATTCCCGGCCACCTGGCCAGAAAATAAAATTGCTGTACAGCTCAATAATTATACAGGTTATACGGAGCATCTCCGCCACGACATACATTAACTGGAAGTCAAATATGGCATAATTGTGTAATTTGCTGTTTTTCGCAGATTTGTTTTAAATTTTAATTGATATTGCCCGTATTCCTGTCAAAAGCTCTTGACCAGCCAAACACCGATAACCCCGAGAACCGATGAAATAAGTCCGACAATTCGCAATGTCGAACTAGGGGTCTCGATAACCGAGAGCATCATCCGTTTCATAGCATCCGGGAACAGGGTATATAACGCCCCTTCCAGAAACAGGACCAGCGCAGCTGCCAAAAGTATATTTTCAAACACAGAAATCTCCCATAAAAAAACCTGCAAGGGCTGCCCCTTGCAGGTTCATTTCAAGCATCGCTCAAATCAGTTCCCCGCTTTTGGACCTTGCGAGCCAAAATAGCGAAAGAAGTCAGATTTGGGTGACAACACCAACGTCGTATCATTATCCGAAATGGCCTCGCGGTAAGCCTGCATGGACCGGTAGAAAGCAAAGAAATCTGTATCCAGACCAAAAGCTTCCGCAAATATCCGGTTCTTCTCGGCATCCCCGGTACCTCGCGTAATTTCAGAATCCCGCTTGGCTTCAGCAATTAAGACCGTTTTTTCCCGATCTGAATTAGCCCGAATACGTTGAGCACTCTCAGCACCTTCAGCTCTAATTTCACGCGCTTCCTGCTCTCGCTGGGTGCGCATGCGATCATATACTTTCTGACTGTTGGCCTCAGGCAAATCAGCCCGTACAATCCGAACATCCACAACCTGCAAACCACTTTTCTCGGTTTCCACATTCACCTGATTTTTAATCTTATTCATCAAGTTAGATCGCTCACCAGAGACAATATTGGTCAGAATCTCACCACCAAGAATTTGTTTCACCTGTGAGCTCAACAGAGTTTCCATCCGTGAAAAGGCAACATTCAAATTTCCGAAAGACTGATAATAAAGTAAAGGATCAGTAATTTTAAACCTAGCAAAGCTGTCAACCATCAAACGTTTCTGGTCTTTGGTCACGACCTCGGCTCGCTTGGTATTAACCGACAAGACTCTTTTTTCCATAAAAACTACATCTTGAACAAACGGAATTTTATATTGCAGACCCGGGTTACTGACAACTCTGTCAACTTTACCAAACTGCATGACCATCGCTTGCTGGATTTCATTGACAGTAAACAAAGCACTATTTGCCACCAAACCCGCTGCGATCACGATGATAGCCAGAGCAATTGAAATAGATTTACCCATTATTTTGCTCCTTTTTTATTAAGTTCGTTCAAGGACAAATATGGGACGACGCCTTGGCCAGCTCCTTCACTGTCGATAATCACTTTATTCTTGCCTTTGAAGACTTCCTGCATGGTTTCCAGATAAATCCGTTCCCGTGTCACTTCAGGCGCCTTTTTATATTCATTATAAATAGAGACGAACCGGGCCGCTTCACCTTGAGCCTCAGCAATAACCTGCTGTTTGTAACCTTCAGATTGTTGACGGATTTTTGCCGCCTGACCACGGGCACGCGGAACAATATCATTGGCATAAGCCAAGGCTTCATTCTGCGCCCGTTCTTTATCGGCAACAGCTGCCTGCACATCACGGAAAGCATCGATAACTTGTGCAGGAGGTTCAGAATTTTGCAGTTTGACTTCGGTAATTTCAACGCCCAGACCATAGACGTCAACCACTTCCTGAAGTTTCTTCTGAACCTTGGTTTCAATGGACAAACGCCCTGCGGTAATCGCACTGGTTAATTCTGTCCGGCCAATAACCTCGCGCATGGCACTTTCAGCCGCAGCCTTGATCGCCAATTCCTGTTGCGCAACATTGAACAAGAATGAGCTGGCGTTCTTGATCCGCCACAACACAGTAAAGCCGATATTGATAATGTTTTCATCACCCGTCAACATCAGACTTTCTTGCGTATACGCAGATTGACCACCGCGACCATCTCCACGAAAACCGATTTCAATACTGTTCACCTTGGTTACATTCGGTGTCAGGACCGTTTCAATGGGAAAGGGCAGATGATAATTCAAGCCCGGTTGCGTAATGGCAACCTTCTCACCAAACCGTAGAACAACGCCCTGCTGGTTGGTTTCAACCTTGTAAAAGCCGCTGGCAAGCCAACCAACGATTGCAACCAGAATAATGATGGAGAGACCGAGCTTTCCACCCCCGCCGCCGGGAAGAGAATCCTTCAGCTTTTCTTGACCTTTTTTGATAATGTCTTCGAGATTGGGAGGCTGCTGTCCACTGGGACCTTGTCCCCATGGGCCCCGGTTTCCACCGCCGCCACCTTGCCAACCGCCGCCATTACCACCTTGATTGCTCCAAGGCATGGGATAAACTCTCCTCTAAATATTCAGCATAATTGCTTACTGTTGTAACAAGGGTTATATGACACCCTGAATAATTCTGCAACGTACCTACAGTACGTTGTATACCCATTTCGTTAGGATTTCGGAGTTTTCAAGTATGGCTGACGCAACTGAACAGGCAATTCTCACTCATTTGTCACGAATAATAGAAAAGAAAAGTGGAAAAGACATCATATCACTGGGAATGGTAAAGGGTCTTGTTATCAAGGATGGTAACGTTGGATTCGCTCTTGAAATTGATCCCAAAGATGCCGCTGACATGGAAATATTGCGCAAAGAAGCCGAACAGGCCGTCTTTGGTATGAACGGTATTAAATCTGTCAGTGCTGTCCTGACCGCCGAAAAAGCGGCATCCCCAACCCAACCACAACAGCCACAAACACCGCCTGCACCGCAAAAGCCGGACGTACCGGGTGTTGCCGCTATCGTCGCTGTTGCCTCTGGCAAAGGTGGCGTTGGCAAATCCACTTGCGCAGTTAATCTCGCACTGGGGCTATCCGCACTTGGTCTAAAAGTCGGAATGCTGGATGCGGATATCTACGGCCCGTCCCTGCCCCGGATGCTCGGCCTGTCAGGCAAACCCAATTCCAGTGACGGCAAAAAACTGCAACCACTGGAAAAATGGGGTTTGAAGGTTATGTCCATGGGCTTCCTTGTGGATGAAGACACTCCCATGATCTGGCGCGGCCCCATGGTTATGAGTGCCTTGCAACAAATGGTCTTTGACGTGGAATGGGGCGAGTTGGATGTACTGGTTGTTGATATGCCCCCCGGAACAGGCGACGCCCAGCTAACCATGGCCCAGAAGGTTCCGCTAACCGGTGCGGTCATCGTCTCCACACCTCAGGACATTGCCTTGCTTGATGCCCGCAAGGGCCTCAACATGTTCCGTAAAGTCGATGTTCCTGTTCTCGGTATTATTGAAAATATGAGTTATTTCCTTTGCCCGTCCTGCGGAGATCGCAGTGAAATCTTTGGACATGGCGGCGCCAAGGAAACTGCGGCTGAACTGGGCGTTGATTTTCTCGGTGAAATTCCACTTCATATGGATATCCGCGAAACATCTGATGCCGGCACACCAGTTACAGCATCTGCCCCTGATAGCGAGCACGCCACCATCTACAAAGCGCTTGCAGAAAAATTGCAAGGAAAGATCGAGCAGGAATTATCCAACAGCGGACCTGCCTTTATTGTCGAGTAAACAATACTAGAAAAGGCTGGCAGAATGCTCCTTGCCAGCCTTTTTTATAATCAGGCTTCAGACTTCTGCTGAGCTTTCAAAGCCGCCTGTGCCGCAGCCAGCCGGGCAATAGGCACCCGGTAAGGGGAACAGGACACATAATCCAGCCCGACATGCTCACAAAAACCGATACTGGCAGGATCACCCCCATGCTCACCACAGATACCAAGCTTGAGATCACTGCGAGTGGCCCGTCCACGTTCCACCGCAATTTTGACCAGCTCACCAACCCCCTCCTGATCAAGAGAGACAAAGGGATCAATCTCATAGATACCCTGTGCCACATATTCCTCCAGGAATGATCCGGAATCATCGCGACTGATACCATATGTTGTCTGGGTCAGATCATTTGTGCCAAACGAGAAAAATTCGGCTTCTTTGGCAATGTTCCCTGCTTGCAAGGCTGCCCGTGGCAATTCGATCATAGTTCCGATCATATAATCGACAGCACGGCCTGTCTCACTGGCAATCGCAGACGCCACCGCTGCGATTTTGCTTTTGAGAATTTCCAGTTCCCGCTCGGTTGCCACCAGCGGGATCATGATTTCCGGAACGACGGTCTCGCCCAGCTCTTTGCTGACCAGATCGGCGGCTTCAAGAATGGCACGGGCCTGCATTTCATAGATTTCCGGGTAAGAAATACCAAGACGGCAGCCCCGGTGTCCCAGCATCGGATTAACTTCATGCAGCTGCAATGCCCGATGGCGCAATTTTTTAGCATCAGCACCAAGCGCTTCTGCCAGCTCATCAATTTCTGCATCGTTATTAGGCAAAAACTCATGCAATGGTGGATCAAGCAGGCGGATCGTCACAGGTAAGCCCGACATAATCCGGAACAAATCGACAAAGTCAGCGCGCTGAACCGGCAGCAATTTCGCCAGTGCCTTCTCGCGCTCATCCCGGGTTTCAGCCAAAATCATCTGGCGAACCGCAACAATACGTTCGGCATCAAAGAACATATGCTCTGTCCGGCACAGACCAATGCCTTCCGCCCCGAATTTCCGGGCTGTTTCAGCATCAAGCGGGGTTTCAGCGTTGGTTCTGACCGCCATGCGGCGAATTTCGTCTGCCCACCCCATCAAGATACCAAAAGTTCCTGACAATTCTGGCAAAATCGTATCAACCGCCCCCAACATCACCTCGCCGGTGCCGCCATCAATGGTAATGATATCACCCTTGTTATAGGTCTGGCCCAGAACGCTCAATGTTTGCTCGCGGTAATCGATATTCAAAGAACCGGCACCGGACACACAGGCCCGCCCCATTCCACGGGCAACCACAGCCGCATGGGATGTCATGCCGCCGCGACTGGTCAAAATGCCTTTCGCTGCATACATGCCATGAATATCTTCGGGGCTGGTTTCAATGCGCACCAGAATAACCGATTTACCGTCTTCCGCCAGCTGGTCAGCTTCATCACTGTTAAAGACGATTTGTCCCGATGCCGCGCCGGGGCTTGCAGGAAGTCCGCGCGCGATAATGGTCCGCTCTGCATCAGGGTCCAGCGTTGGATGCAACAACTGATCAAGGGATGCCGGTTCAATCCGGCTAATGGCTTCGTCTTTACCAATCAGGCCTTCATCGACCATATCAATAGCAATCTGCAAAGCAGCCTTTGCTGTTCGCTTGCCAGAGCGGGTTTGCAACATCCATAATTTATTCTGCTGAACCGTAAATTCAATATCCTGCATATCCCGGTAATGGGCTTCAAGTTTCTGGTAAACATCCACCAGTTCCCCAAACACATCGGGAAACAGCTCTTCCATGGACAAGGCTTCGGAACCCGCCTCAAGGCGTGATTGCTTGGTCAGGTTTTGCGGGGTCCGAATACCGGCCACCACATCTTCGCCCTGCGCATTAACCAGAAATTCACCATAAAATATTTTTGCGCCTGTGGACGGATCACGGGTAAAGGCAACACCGGTCGCGCTATCATCGCCCATGTTACCGAAGACCATTGCCTGCACATTTACGGCAGTTCCCCATTCGGCGGGAATGTCATGAAGACGCCGATAGGTTTTGGCCCGCTGGTTCATCCAGGAACCAAACACAGCACTGATCGCGCCCCATAACTGATCCTGTACATTTTGCGGGAAAGGACGGCCCAGTTCCTGCTCGACCTTGTCCTTGTATTGCCCAACCAGAACTTCCCAATCTTCTGAGACGAGGTCAGTATCGAGAAAATAGCCTTTTTCTTCTTTCAGTATTTCCAGTAGCTCTTCGAAATGATGGTGCTCAACTTCCAGCACAACATCAGAATACATCTGGATAAAACGGCGATAGCTGTCATAGGCAAAACGGCGATCTCCGGACAGTGTAGCAAGCCCTTCAACGGTCTCGTCATTCAATCCCAAATTCAGGACCGTATCCATCATCCCCGGCATGGATGCCCGGGCACCGGATCGCACAGAAACCAGAAGTGGCTGCGCCTTGTCGCCAAACTTGCGTCCAACTGAATTTTCTACTTTTTCAATTGCCGCATCGACCTGCACATTCAGATCACCGGGGTAATTTTCATCATTTTCATAATATGCCGTACAAACTTCAGTGGTAAGCGTAAAGCCGGAAGGAACTGGTAGTTCGAGATTGCTCATCTCGGCAAGATTAGCCCCTTTACCCCCCAAAAGGTTTTTCATATCGGCCGTGCCATCAGCCGCGCCATCACCAAAAGAATAAACCCACTTTGTCATCGTTTTATCCACTTTTCAGGTTACAGTATTACTTGAACGGCCCTACCCTTCGATTTTTGACAGGTCGGCCAGTTGATCCAGAGAATTTCGAATACTGGCAAGAAGTCGGAGACGATTAACCCTTATATCCGCCTCTTCCGCATTCACAATCACATCATCAAAAAACGCATCCACAGGTTTGCGCAAAGTTGCGGCCGCCCTGCTGGCAACCTCGAACTCATCAGCGCCCAGCGCCGACGAAAGCAGAACTGAAACCTCTTCTATCCGGCCAAAGAGATTTTTCTCGGCCTCTTCAACAAGAAGCGATGCATCGGGCTGCTGATTAAAAGAAACACCATCTTTTTTCTCTTCAATGCGCAAAATATTTGCGGCCCGTCGATAGGCAATCAGCAGATTGGCCCCATCATCAGTTCCGAGGAAATTTGCAAGAGCTGAAACCTGAGCCATCAGGCGGACCAGGTCGCTGGTTCCCCCGAGGGCAAAAACGGCGCTCACATAATCATGGCGAACATTCTGTTCTTTCAAATGAACTTTCAAGCGGTCCGCAAAGAAGCCAACCAATTCATCAGCATCAAGTGTCTCGTCCACAATCTGGAGATTACCGGCCTCGATAAATATTTTCACCAGCGGCAGGCGCAGATTATTTTCAAGAATTAGCCTAATAACCCCGAGTGCAGCCCGGCGTAAAGCATAAGGGTCTTTTGATCCCGTCGGCTTTTCATTCATGGCAAAGAAGCCAACCAATGTATCGATTTTGTCGGCAAGGGCCACAACCACGCTAACGGGATTTGACGGGCAGGCATCAGCAGGGCCAAGCGGAGAATAATGTTCCTGTATCGCTGCCGCGACTTCCGGTTTTTCCCCGTCATGTTCAGCGTAATAGCGTCCTATCAAACCTTGAAGATCAGCAAATTCACCCACCATCGCCGTCGTAAGATCTGCCTTGCAGAGTAATGCTGCGCGAGCACAATCGGCGGCGGCGGCCCCGTTCACATAAGGGGCAATGACAGATACCAGCTTGGCGATCCGCGCCACTTTCTCGCGCACAGTCCCAAGACGTGCATGAAAGACAACCTTGTCCAGCGCATCAACCCGGCTTTCCAGCGTTTTCTGTTTATCCAGATCCCAGAAAAATTTGGCGTCTGACAGGCGCGCACTCAAGACACGTTCATTACCCGCTGTAATTTTCTTGCCGCCATCTTCTGCGCGCAAATTGGCGACGGTAATGAACCGTGCCGCCATTTTTCCGTCTTTATCCGACAGCGAAAAATACTTCTGATGGCTGCGCATGGCTGAAATCAGTGCTTCTTGCGGAACTTCCATAAATTGCGGATCAATGGCACCGATCAAAGCTTCGGGCCACTCGACAAGTCCTGCAACCTCTGCCAGCAAGCCGGCATCCTTAATAAGCTCAAGGCCTTCATCTGTTGCGAGATTATGGGCGTCTTTGGCAATAATATCCCGCCGTTCGGCAGGATCAATCACAACAAAGGCCGAGCGAAGTTTCGCCTCATAATCAGCAAAATCTGTAATCATCACTGCTTCGGGCGCCATAAAGCGGTGACCGAATGTCTTATTATTGGCGGTCAAATGTTCCCATTCGACAGGTAATGTAGCGCCATCAAAAACACAGAGCATATTATGAAGCGGCCGCACCCAACGGGCCTTATGTGCCCCCCATTTCATGGGCTTTGCCCAGGGAAGCGCCGACATGGCCGCAGGCAATATGCCTTTAAGCACATCCGTACTTTGTCGCCCTTTGGTTTCAATCACAGCGTAATAAAAACTGCCCTTCGAGGTTTCGCGCTCTTCAAGCTGGCCTTTTTCAAGGCCGGTCGAGCGGAGAAACCCTTCAAGTGCTTTCTCTGGCGCACCGACGCGGGGTCCGCGCCGTTCCTCGGACTTGTCCGGTTGCGAAAGCGGCAATCCCGCCACAACCAGAGTCAGACGGCGCGGAGTGGAATAAGAAGTAATCGCGCCATAGTCAAGACCCGCCTCTTTCAAGGCTGCCGCCACAAGCCGCGCCAGATCACTGGCAGCTTTCACCTGCATACGGGCCGGAATTTCTTCGGAAAACAGCTCAAACAGTAATTCAGCCATGATCAAGCCTCCCCATCCAGATGACCGCGATTGCGCAACCACTGTTCGGCACACCCTTTCGCCAAGGCCCGAACCCTACCGATATAGGCGGCCCGCTCGGTCACACTAACCACACCGCGCGCATCAAGCAGGTTAAACACATGACTTGCTTTCATACATTGATCATAGGCAGGCAGCGCAAGGCCTGCGGCCAAAATCTGCGAACATTGCTTTTCGGCATCTTCAAACTGGCGCAACAAAATATCAATATCGGAATACTCAAAATTATAAGCGGACATTTCCTGCTCATTTTGCAAGAACACATCCCCATAGCTGACGCCATCATTATTCCAGCGCAGGTCATACATACTGTCGACCCCCTGCACATACATGGCCAGCCGCTCCAGACCGTAAGTCAGTTCACCGGACACTGGCGAACATTCAAACCCGCCGACTTGTTGAAAATAGGTGAACTGGCTAACTTCCATGCCATCACACCAGACTTCCCAACCCAAGCCCCATGCCCCAAGGGTCGGGCTTTCCCAATCATCTTCGACAAAACGAATATCATGATTTTTTGGATCAATTCCCAGCGCATACAGGCTTTGCAAATACAATTCCTGAATATTCTCCGGGGATGGTTTCAAGATTACCTGAAACTGGTAATAATGCTGCCCGCGATTGGGATTCTCGCCATAACGTCCATCGGTTGGTCGCCGGGATGGCTGCACATAAGCTGCCTTCCAGGGCTCTGGTCCCAAAGCCCGCAACGTCGTTGCCGGATGAAAGGTCCCTGCCCCCACTTCCATGTCATAGGGTTGCAAGATCAGGCACCCTTGCGCCGCCCAAAAATGTTGTAATGTCAGGATCAAGTCCTGAAAGGAAGAACCGGGGGCCGACACAGAATTAGCCGTCATGAAACAAACCGCATTGTTGTTAGTGATATGTGCGGTGCAACATAGTGCCCCCAACGGCGAGGGTCAATAAGCCTCTGCGCCTTAACGGGTATTCATGTGGAGCAATCGTGATCTTCAAGTGACGCTACGTAAGTTCCACAATCTGGGCATTTAACCAAATCTGTTGATTTGCTTTTACTTTGCTTGCTCTTATTGCCTGTTATCTCTTCATTTTCCGAGTCTGACGAGATATTTTGCCGAAACAATCGGGCAACCGTAAAAACGCCAACAATAACGAGCAGAAACAATATTATCTTAATGGGTGAAAACATCTTTTTCTTTCATATTTTCCCAGCCCCGCGAATCAAAGGCCAAATTTTTGCCATGCCGCTTCTTCTTTTGCGGCCCCAATGGCCGATCCAACAGCGTCCGAGACCATTGACTGAGACCCGAGTCCCAAAGTTTTCTGTATCCAGCTGCGACGCCCTTCAAGCAGTTCCAGTTTAACTTTTTCGCCATATTTTGCGTGCATGAAGCTTCGCAAATCGGAAATTCCGTCAATCAGGCCGAGTTCGACAGCCTTACTGCCTGTCCACACATCACCAGAAAACAGTTCTTTATCCTTACGCTTCTTTAAACGGTCACCCCGGCGTTCCTTAACATAATTTTTAAAATTATCATGGATTTCCAGCTGCAATTTCTTCAACCATTCAACATCTTCGCGCTTTTCAGGGCTGAACGGGTCAAGTTTCGATTTATTCTCGCCCGCTGAATAGGTGCGCCGATCAACGCCCAGTTTCGCCATCAGGCCGGTAAAGCCAAAACCCGCTGAAATAACGCCGATAGAGCCAACAACCGAATTCTGGTCAGCATAAATCTCGTCCGCACACAGACCGAGCCAATAGCCACCGGACGCCATCACATCTTCAGCAAACGCATAAACCGGTATTTTCTTTTCGTCTGCCAACTGACGAATGCGGCCCGCAATCAAGGCCGATTGTACGGGAGAACCACCGGGGGAATTAACCGCAAGCGCCACCGCGACAAGCCCCTTGGTTTCAAACGCATCATTGATAACCTGCGCAAGCCCCAACAAATTAAGTTGTTCTCCGCGCAATTTACCGCCCCCTGGCGCGATCACGCCATGCAACGGAATAACAGCAACGACCGGATCAGGTTTCAGCCAGCGCTTGAGAGGTGTTTTCTGGATCAGTTTTTTAATTTTCATGAGCGTTAAAGTAGTCACACGCGTAGAAGTCGCAAGTATTAATTCAGAATTTCCGACAATGCCATGCCTTTTCGCAGGATATTTTCGGCTATTTCAGTCGGTTTACCATTATTTTCATGCATAACAATACCTGGATGCAACATTGCGGGTCCTTTGTCTGACTTCACCCCTTGCAGCAAAACCCGTTTTGCTGGCGTTTGTGCATTTGGCCATAGCGGGATAATTCTTATACTGCCACAGTCAGCAGAAATGAGCGTCAACAACTCAGGCAAACGATCCGTGCGATGGATAACGCTCAAGATACCTTTTGGTTTCAGACGCGCCATACAGAATTTAATCCAGCAATCAAGATCGGCATCCCCTTCTACATGTGCTTTTGCCCGTATTTCACTTGGTGACGTTTGTGCCCGCCCGTCTGCATAAAAGGGCGGATTTGTTATAACATGATCAAAGTGATCTGACAGAAACTCAGCGCTGGTTGGCCCTGCCAGAGGTTTGAAGTCATTCCGGCTGGCGATATTGACGTCAAAAATTGTCATGCCCGTTGCCACCTTATTTGAGTAGGCATTCTCGCGGGCCATCTGTGCCAGTTCAGACTGCAATTCCAGACCAAAAACCAAACAATCAGGCTGGCGGTGCTTAACACATAACGCTGCAGTTCCAACCCCGCACCCGACATCCAGAAGGCTTTGTCCCGGGCCGATATCAACCGATGCGGCCAACAATACCGCATCCGATCCCGCCCGGAACCCGGTTTTCGGCTGCTTAACCTGCAAACGCGCATCCAGAAACCCGTCTATTGTCCAATCCATAAACATACTATTCTTTCAATTCTCCGGGGGCCACATCACGGACCACCTGTTTAGCGGTCCTCAAGTCTTCTTCCCGCACAACAATCCGCCGCTGGATGGCGCCAATGCTGCCCTCCAGAATGGATGTATGCTCATCCAGAACAACAGCCTCAATATCTTCATCTGCCAGAACAGAAATCAAATATGAGATTAAAACCAGATCATTTGTACGGATCAATTCTACCACAGATCAAACACCCCTTGTTTCTCTTCACAATAGTAAAACTTTACCCTGAAACCAAGGCTTTGTACTGTTACTTGACCGTAAAATATCTTAAGCTATGCTCTGCGCAGTTTTTGCCCTTTGTATAAGGGCCAGCGATAGAGGCCATTTTGTCAGCACCCACAGAGTTGAAAACCCCCGTACAGCCCGCAAGCAACGCTTCATTGCAGCCCTTGATGGATATTGTCAAAGCCGATCTGGAAGATACCAATCAAATCATTCTGGATCGTATGCATAGCGATGTAGAACTCATTCCGACATTGGCACGCCATTTGATTGCTGCTGGCGGCAAGCGCCTGCGGCCCGTACTGACCCTTGGAGCCGCAAAACTGTGTGGATATGAAGGAAACCGCGCAAAAAAACTGGCGGCATGTGTTGAGTTCATCCATACGGCGACGCTGCTGCATGATGATGTGGTTGACGAGAGCAACCTTCGACGCGGGAACGAGACCGCCAATGCCTTATGGGGCAATCAGGCCAGTGTTCTCGTGGGTGATTTTCTGTTCAGCCGATCTTTCCAGCTGATGGTTGAGGACGGCTCTCTTGATGTGCTTCGTATTCTCTCGAACGCGTCGGCCGTTATTGCCGAAGGCGAAGTTCTGCAACTAATGAATGTCGGTGACATTTCCATCACAGAGAAAAGCTATTTTGAGGTTATCGCAGCCAAAACCGCCGCGTTATTTGCTGCCGCTTGCGAAGTGGGCAGTGTCGTTGCCGACCGATCCGCGGAAGAAAATGCGGCCCTTGCCAGCTATGGCACCAATCTGGGCATTGCGTTCCAGTTAATTGATGATGCCCTGGACTATTCCGCAGAACAAAAAGCGCTCGGCAAATCAATCGGGGACGATTTCCGAGAAGGCAAAGTAACCCTTCCGGTTCTGCTTGCCATCAGCAAAGGCAGTGAGGATGAAAAATCTTTCTGGCGCCGTGTCATTGAAGACGATCAAAAAGACGGCGATCTGGAAACAGCGCTTGCACTGATTACCAGACATGACACCATCGCAGATACATTTAACGCTGCTCGCCTCTATGGAGCTGCCGCCAAAGAAATGCTCGATATTTTTGAAGACAGTGATGTGAAGTCAGCGCTCATTGACGCTGTAGATTTCGCTATCGAGCGGGCCTATTAATTTTTCCGAAGGGCTGAACCAACAGGAAGTGCTTCAAACCAGTCCAGAAAACGCTTCACATCATCCCCTTTGAACAAGCGGCCATGCTGCGGGGCCATAATGTCAATTTCCAGTTTACGAATACGGTCAATCCAGTCCATTTTGGCCTCGTTACTTGGCATCCATCTTTGATGGAAATACGCCATTTTCGAAATATGTGCATCAAAATTTTCAACAAACATGGGGCTCTCGGCAGCTTCGATTGCAGCCCCGATATCTCCTGACATCAGAATTTTTGATTTAGGATCGTAGACATTAAAATTTGCAGACGAATGAAGATAATGAGCCGGAATAAATTCAAGTTCAACGCCGGAAAGATAGACAGATCCCCCCGCATCATCAATTGGAACATATTCAATATTATTACACCCGAAATGCCGTAAAAATCCTTCCCAGATAGCAGGCGCATGTAATCTGGCATTCGGAACGGCCTTGTCCCAATATCCCAAAGACGAGATAATGTCAGGATCCTGATGGCTGGCAAATATATCGGTAATGCCATCAATATTCACATGGTGCAGGACTGCGGCCAGCATCGGCGCAAACAGCTCGACCCCACCCGGGTCAATCAGCAAGGCCTTTGATCCCGACTTCACCATATATTGATTAGTATCAATAATATCTTCCGGCTTTTCCGGATCGCGGCCAAAAACAAACCATTCATGCCCATCTTCGAAAATCTTCTCCGTTTTCATGCTCTACCTCAGGCTCAATTCATTTCCAATACGCGATTGACAAAGAGAAACAACCCCACTCACCCGCTCGGCTGCCTGCTCGATATCCGTTGCAATAGATTCAAAATCACTTCGGAATTCCTTGCAATGGCTGGCTTCAATACGGCAATTAACAGCCAGACAGAATATGGATTGCACCTCTGTTGCCAAAAATTCAATATTCAACAGCATCATTCTCATGGCTGAAATATAATCCGACATCATGTGATCTGTTTCCAATTGAACCAGATCATCCAGCTTCTTAATCTGTATAATCGCCGGATTATGGGCCCCGTGTTTTTCCATCGCCGACTTGATAGCGCGCCCTTTTTCTTCAGATTGCAGCAAAGTCACCGACATTCTGGTAATTTTTGATGCAACCACGGCAATATCTTCAACGATCGTACCAGTTGTGCCTGCAAGGCGCAGCGCATAATCGGTCAACGGCTGGAAAGTCTTGCCAATATCACCACTTCGCGCCGTTACAACCTTTGCATTCAGGGTCGACATATATAAATCCATAGAAATTGACTGAACGGTTGAAAGGTCGGCAGCGATGCTACTGGCAACAACAAAAGACTTATCCATTGGATTAGACATAAAACAGCTCCGCATCTAGATAGCTTGGTGATCAAGGCCCTCTAAATTAGCCACACCATATATTACGAAAGTATTAAGTGTGGGAAAATTTGAAAAATTTATGCCTTGTGTCTGAAAGTCAGCGGCGCTGATTTTCTATTTATGTCCACCGGCCAATCGGATTGCATCCGGATGCTGACGCAAATGCCACATGGCAAGAGTGCCTAAAAAAGGCCCGGCAGCCAAGGGCAAGAAAGCATATTGCCACCCAACCATATCAACAAAGTATGGGATGAGGTGGATCGTCAAAAGGCTAATGAGGAAACCGGCACAGGTTTGAATAGTCAGCATTGTTCCGACCATATTGGCCGGACTCAACTCAATGATACAGGTTGAAAACTGCGCGGAGTCCGCGACAACCGTTATTCCCCAAATCAAACAGACGATAACAATCAGAACAGGAGGACCTCCGAATAGCAAACCAATCACGACCGCACATGATCCACTGATCATCATAGCCCCCATGGTAATTGTTGTTCGGCCCAGCCTGTCAGCCAGAATTCCAGCACCCAGGCTTCCTAAAGCTCCGATCCCGATGGTTGCAAAAGTGGTCAGATTGGCAAAAAGAGAAGCATTTTGAAGCCCATAGTCACGATAGCTTTCAATAAGGAAAACGCCAATCCATGCCCACATGGCATATAATTCCCACATATGTCCAAAATACCCAAGATTGGCAAGACGCAACGGTTTATCCCGCCAGCCATGCAACGCCAAAGACGCTTTAAACGGGGGGGCCTTGGGCAGGGGATGCCCCAACCGTACAAATTGAATTAACACAGTGCCGACCAAAGCAAATACCGAACTGCCAATAATGGTAAGCCGCCAATCAAGACCCTCGATTTCGAATATATTGAGAAGATGCGGCGAGGCACTTCCAAGGGTCAAGGCTCCCACAAGCAGCCCCACCAGTAACCCTGTATCCCCGCCGCGCGCCCATGTGGCCACCATCTTCATACCTACCGGGTATATCCCCGCCATTGAAAGGCCGGTGATCATCCTCAGAACAACAACTATTGGAGATAAAGGAGAAAACCACAATATCGCACTATTAGCCAGAATTGCGATAAGGGTGCAAACTGTAAATATTCGTTGCGGCGGGTAGCGATCAGCTAAACTGAGAAGCGCGCTTATCAAGGTTCCAACAACGAAACCAACGGCAACAGCGCTCGAAAATAGTGATGCCTGAAATCCGCTAAAATCAAATTCAGCCTTCAAAGCGGGAATGAGGGCCGTTGCCGAAAACCACAAGGATAAAACGCAGACTTGCGCCAAAGCCAGAAGCGTTACCGACCGCCACTTTTCAAAACATGATGCCTGCTGATCGACTGAGATTTCAACTGTCACAGTTCATTTATCCTGCTTTTTTTTTAATGACCGGTATCCTGTTCGATTCTCTGCGGAAAGACAGTCAAACTCAATTCACAAAAACGTTAAACAGCCATTCTACCCACAATCCTGCCCGCAGGGCCTTGCCAGAGCTCAAACAAAAGCTATGATCCCTAATTTAAGAACAGCTCTCGTATGACACAAAAAACAGTCGCCCAGCATGCCCTGCGCTTTGCCGCAACCGGCCTATTGAACACTGCAATTGACTTTGCCATCTTCAGTATACTGGTCTTCGAAGTTCAGGTTCATATTGTTGCTGCCAACATACTAGCGTTTCTCGGGGCCGTTACTGTCAGCTATTTTGTCAACAAATTCTGGACGTTTTCTGATCGCACATCGGGACGCGGCAGGCTGCATGAGTGGATATCTTTTATTATTATTTCCATCGGCGGACTGATACTGGCGACAATAGCCCTTTATTTACTGGCCCAGTTTTTACCGGTTATGGTCGCGAAGGTTATTGCAACAGGGGCTTCCTTTACATGGAATTTTCTGTTGGTCCGAACCCATTTATGGAAACACTGACTATTGTGTCCCTTTTGGCGCGAGAATAGCCCATCCCAATTCCAGCCGGTTATCTGTAAACCAGGAATCCCACGCCAGTTGTAGCGGCGGCATCAGCTGCAACGCAGGATACATTTCCTGATAATAGGTCTGCCTTATATTTTGCGGCTTTCCAGCATTTGGCAGGTACCAGACAAATATGGCGCCCGTTTTTTCAATTTCTTGCGGCACCACCCAGGGTGATATGACCGGATCAGCATCAATAAAAACAGACGGCGCCCGCTTGCCTGATCCGGTTTCAGGCCAGTAATAGGCGATATTTCCAGCTCGCCAGACATCGCCGATGATATACGGCATCGGGGTGTTCGGGAACTTTTCCGTCCACATAGTCGATATTTGAAGGGCGGCAGCCTCCCCCGGAAATTGTGTCCGTTTGCCCCCGTCCTTGAGGGCAGGCCGCGCCGCATAAACGGCAATATAGGCAATGGGACCAATCAGCGCAAAAAACAGAAACACTGCTTTAAACTTGCCATATCTTGCAGGATTAATAACAGGTCTGATAAAATAGACCAAAGCCAAGCCGCTTGTGAGGAACAACGGAACACCCCACATGGAGCGTAATTTCCATCCCATAACGACCGATAACAGCACAACCAGCAAGACAGGTCCAAATGTCAGGAATAACAGAACATTTCTATCTTCTGTTGAAGGCTTGGAACTTGCTTCGCGCTTCCAGCCAAAAGCCGCCAGCATCAGCAAGGGCGGCAAGAGAAGAAGTATCTGCGCCCCGATGAAACGCACCGGATATAAAAGCCTTGCCCCAATGCCTATATCTTCTGTTCCGCCCGCCCGCGCAACCCCGTAGCCAAGCGTTATAAAATTGCTATCAACCATCCACAGCATATGCGGCAGTAGAATGGCCAGCATAACGACAAATGTAACATAGGGCCCGGCATGAGAGAACTGACGCCGTCCGTTGCGGGTGAAAATCAAATATCCGAACATGGAAAGCAATAAAAATGCGGTAAAATACTTCCCCAACATCCCCAACGCAGCCATAATACCAAGGAGCACCCACCAATGCAGCTGGCCCGTTTTAACCGATTTATAGAAAGCCAGCATTGCCAGAGCCCATACGGGTAATAAAACCACATTGGCGTTAAACTCAGGGCTGGCATAGCCGTAATAATAGACCCCTTCAAGCAACAGAACAGAGATCAGAGCCTTAACCGGCGTCACATAGTTCCTTGCCAGAAACCACATGGCGATGAAAGCGATACCAACCGATACCTGTGCCAGTAAATACTGGGCCCAATCGGCAGATGCGGACATACTCGCAAATACATCCATCAGCCATGGTGATAGCGGCGGATGTTTATGGTAGCCCCATTGCCCTTCATTTCCCCACGCCAGCCCTTCGATAACATCAATGGGAAGACTTTCATTTATCAGGCTGGGAACCAGTGTCCAGATTGAGATATGGGCCGCCAGAAAAACCCAGAAAATTTTATCCGTAGACCAGCTACTCTCAGGTTTTGTCATGTGTTGCCGTTTTTTTCTTGCCCTTTGAAGGCATTTCTACCTTCTCGAAATCCTGGATCAGATACAAAGGCCGGTTCTTCGACTCGTTAAAAATTCGTCCCACATATTCCCCCAAGATACCCATGAAAATAAGTTGGGTGCCGCCCAGAAAAAGGATAACAACCATCAAGGACGGATAGCCCGGAACATCCCCGCCAAATATCAAGGTATCTACAATAATTTTAAGCCCTAATAACCCTGACATACTGGCAATAAAAAACCCGAAATAGGTGGCCAGTTTTAACGGCGCAATGGTGAAACCTGTGATGCCATCAAGGGAGAAATTCCATAATTTCAAATAATTCCACTTGGTCTCTCCCGCAAAACGGGGATCCCTGTCATATAAAACTTCCCGTTGGGGAAACCCGACCCACGCAAAAAGTCCCTTCATAAATCTGTGTTGTTCGCGTAATTCCTTCAAGGCATCAATAGAACGCCGTGACATCAAACGAAAATCACCGGTATCACGGGGAATATCAACCGGGCCAATACGAGACATGATTTTATAAAACATTTTTGCTGAAGATTTTTTTAGCCAGCTTTCGCCCGCCCGATGACGTCGCTTGGCATAAACAACGTCAATCCCTTCTTCTTGCCATGGTTTGACCAAATCGGGAATAAGTTCTGGCGGGTCCTGCAAATCGGCATCAATAATAATGACCGCGTCCCCTTGCACATGATCGATCCCCGCAGTTACGGCAGCCTCTTTACCAAAATTCCGGCTTAAATTTATGAAGCAAACATTGCCATCCCGGGTTTTCAGATCCGCCAAAATCTCAAGGGTGCGGTCATTGCTGCCGTCATTGATATACATGATTTCAGTACTGAAACCCAAATCCTGCAAAACCGGCGTCAGTCGTGCGTGAAAAGCCTCCAGCACCGCTTCTTCATTATAGGCAGGGACAATAATACTAAGGACCGGGTTGGGCATCAAACCCCTCAATGAGTTCAGTTTCTAACGATATAGTTTTCTGGAAACTATAGACTAAACAGAGGAGAGTAAAGGTTACTCCCCCCTTTTATAGTCGTCCCTTATGACTCGTCACCAACACTGATACGCGAGGCAAGCGCACTTAAATCCTCGGCAGATGGGTCAACCAGATTTTCAAACATGACGACCGGCGTATCTGCCGCACTAACTGTCAAAGTTGCCGTCCCGCTCACAATCTCCAGATCCCATGCATCTCCTTGCGACCGACTATCGTCTCCCAGAGACAAGGCATCAAACAGCACATCCAGATCGACAGTATCTTCTGCCACATCGAAATCGGCAATCGTGATCTGCCCGTCATTATCGCCGATAACAAACACATCACTACCAGCACCGCCGCTTAAATAATCATCGCCACTGCCACCTTGGAGAGTGTCATCACCACCGGCACCTTCAATTGTGTCATCCTGACTTGTTCCAACCAGAAGCTCTCCACTGGCATTACCTGTAAGTTCAATACCCCTGTTATCTACAGCACCCACCACTTCCAACTCATCCCCGTCATTAATAAAGGTGAATGACAGGGTTGCACGGCTGATATCCCCATCACCATCAGTGAGGACATAATCAAATTCATGGACAGCGCCTGCTGGCACGCCTATTGCAGCCTCAAACACATAGCTCCCCAGCATATCGATGCTGAACATACCACCGGTATCGAGCGTAATTTGCAAAGGATCGCCATTTTGCGGAATATCAAACAAGACAGAGAATATATCCTCGCTGCCCTCGACAATCGTGGCCCCGGCTATCTCATATGTTGCAGCTAGTGCAGCGTCCCCGGTCTGAAATACCAGTTGAGTGGCGAAAGCATCGTCGCCCCCCAGTTTATCGACAATCCCGTTGCTGACAACATTGCCTTCCTTTACTTCGGGAACAGTATCGATCAATACGGCTTCAAGATCATTGGCGCTGGCGACAACCAGAGCGTCTTCCCCTGCATTTTCCACCAAATTCAGCTGTTCCGTATCAAGGTTGGTGCCAATTCCGACGGAAACCACTTCGATACCATTCGCATCCACAAATAGTTGCCACGGATTTTGCAACCCTTCATCCAAGGGGACTTGCCCTGAACTTGGGTAAGGAACGCCGTCAGAGATAAAATAGGCAATAGAAGAGAAGTCCGCCAAATCCGGATTGATCAGATTAGCGCTCAACACCCCTTGCGCCCCATTGGCATCATCGGCCAGCGCGCTGGCATAATTGGTTGGCCCGCCGGGGACAAGGTTATCCGTATCACTGATAAAGGCTTGCGCATCTGCAATGGATGTTCCGCTAAACACCAGCTGCGCCTGCGCATCAAAATCGATAATCGAGATATTAAATGCGCCCCCAACCCCTTCATATTCAGATAAAAGCTCCGAGACGGCATCGCGCATGATATCGACCCGGCTTTTATAGCTGCCGCCATCTTGCAAGACATTCTGGATCATGGAGCCGGACGTATCCAGAACAAATAACAGATTAAAACTGGGTGTCGGAACGGCAACAACAGCCACGCCATCATCCGATGTGACAGGAACATCATCAACGATCCTGAAGGTAAACTGCCCCGCGCCAGGCAGTGCATCGTCTCCATTGATATCGATACCAAAAACAAATTCAGTGATATCCTCTCCGCCCGCGGGATGATCTATGACGTCAGACAAAGTAGCTGAATAGGCATAATTATGACCGTTCCCGTTTGGCGCAAAGTCGAGCGTAAAGACAACACGAGCCTCATCATCAGACAAGGCAACCGCTGTCACTCTCTGGGTTACGCCATCGTCCAGCATTTCCAAATCATACTCAACCAAGGCGCCTCTCGAATAGACAGTCGGCAATCCGCTAATATCCAGCGTGACCAGATCTGCTGTATCCCAGTCATGGAATATTGGAACCTCCGCACCGGCAGTCAGGCTTTCTTTGTCATCATCACCGCCATAGGGCAAATCATCTTCATCAAGGGAGACATCGGGCACCAAGCCAACAGGAATATCATTGTCTTCGACCATGACTACTAATGCATTATCCTCGCCATCAGGAACTGCGTTCAGGCTTCCTCCGACCAGATTGACAGAAAATATTTGATCCCCCTGATAGTGTTCATCATCAACAATAGCGATTTCAACAATAATTTCAGGCCCGGGCAGCAAACCATTCTCACCGCCAGAGAAATAGGCAGACCGTACTTCTCCGTCCGTGAAATCCGTTCTACTTGCCCCCTCACCGCTAACGGTATAGTCAACCCTGACCTCTACCCCCGGAGCGACAGCCTTATCGAGAACAAACCTGAACTGGACACTCCCCGCACCTTCATCCACAGTCACATCACTTGACGGCTCCGGGACACTGAAGGCAGAGAATGCAAACAATGATGGCGCCTCATGCACAGGGCTAATCGAGACGATACCTACATCATTATCTTCAATAATGATCAGGGCGGTATCGGCAAACGGGTCAAGGACTGCATTTTCAGCCCCGGTCAGACGTATCAGGAAAAATTCTGTATCTTCGATGACATCATCATCCACAAGCGTCACAGAAAAACTTCTACTTGTAGCCCCGGGCGGCAAGATGATTACGCCGCCACCATCATCAATAAAATCAACATCTCCCGGTAATCCCGTATCAACATTTGTTGCAGTTCCGGGGATCACTTCATAGAATATTGTAACAGGCACATTCGTTGGTGCATCAAGAACAATTTCAATATTGAAGGTACTAACGGTACTGCCATCGGGGCCCGACACCGCGCTAACACGGACTTCAACACCGGGATTAACACCTCCTTGCGGGTTATCACCTGCGCCGGAAAAATTTGGTAGTTCAAATTCTGTTCCATCCAATAAGTCAGACAACTGGAGAATACCTGCAAGACCTAATCCTTCACCAAGGCTTGCGAGTTCAAATTCGCCAAACCCTGCGCCACCGCCGCCGTTACCGCCGCCGCGAGGGCCCGCCGCCGGTGCGATTGCATTCGGATCAAAATCTTCATCATTTAGCGCCCAGTCCGGGTTTATCAACGAGAGAACTTTGCCATAAGCATCGATTAACTGCTCTTCGGTTAAAATAAACGGCTTGCCGGGCGAAATGGTTGAACTGGTTACAATAACCGATTGCTGCCCCAGATTAAGAAGTTGCGATCCGCCTTCGTTGGTGACAATGATGGCACCGGTGAACAGCGTAAATAAGGATTCTTCGCCCAATTGAGCAATTTTTCCAGACCAGCTTGTCCCGCGAATACCAATCGTTCCGACCGGAGTTCTGATATTCACACTTTCGGGGTCATCTTTAGCGATTTGTCCACTGACAAAACTGAAAACACCCTGCAACAACGAAACACCCATTCCATTGCCGGAACTATCGTTCTCATTATAAATCAAATCATCAAGAACCGCACGGCCACTTGGCCCCATCGAAAATTTGGTATCATCGATAAAGGTAAGAACAAAATTGCCATCCCTGGCAGTCTCCAGAACATCCCCCTTGAACACCGCAGATCCTTCAACGGCCTCTTCCGAAGTTCCATCTGAATGCTTAACCAAAACAGTGCCGGTCAATTCGGAGAACTCACCGATAGGGCTAACATCTGACTGCGTGACTGTGCTTTGTGCAAGTGGGCCGGGGCCTGCCAGCTTACTGACAATATCAGAGGTAAGTCTTGCACCACCTTCGGTAATCAGGTCTGGTGAGGGGAAAGAGGCAAAATAGTCGGTAACGGTTATGTAATCCCCGTTATCCCCATGCAGGGTCAGATCAACACCCTCACGTGAAAACTCCGCAACAAGAGGTTTAATCTCACCACCGAGTTCAATATTGTCTTTTCCAACAGCAGAATATTCCTGCAGCAAGTCCCCCGGATCGCGCGCAGACGCATCCGTATTTTCAAGAAAACTCATTCGGCTCTCCAACCCAATCCCCAGCACCCCTGCTGATCACCATCCACAAAATTATCTCGGAAGATCTCACCCGTAGCCTTCATACTACATAACAATACGCTTAGTGACTTAAAAAAGAATTGCGTATAAGCGTATATATAGCACTAAATACGCATATTTTCCAGTACTACGGCACAAAATGAAGCTTCAGGCCATATGGGTTTATCACGTAGCCTTCACACATATGAATTTAAATATTCCCAGAATCAGTTATGATAGCCAAAGCATGATGCAATTTATAAAAAAAAATATCAAAAACAGTTGGCTTTCAAAGCTATATCATATTGCCGGAACCGGACGACTTCTCGCTTTGGTATTTTTGCTTCCTGCCCTGTACCTACAAATTTCCGATCCGCCTTTTTTGGTAAATTTTAGAAATAATATTTTTGACTATTATCAACAATGGCAGCCCAGAAAAAATAACAAGGACAGGATTGTCGCTATTCTGGATATTGACGAGAAAAGTCTGCTACAGCTAGGGCAATGGCCGTGGCCCAGAAATTATCTCGCCGCTCTGGTTCAAAACGCGACTAAAATGGGGGCTGTGGTTATCGGTTTTGATATGGTTTTTTCCGAAGAAGATCGTTTATCTCCCGGTAAAATCAGTGAAAATATTCCATCCCTTAGCCAAACGACAAAAAAAGAATTACGGGGCCTACAATCATTTGACAGTATGTTTGCCTATCAATTGAAAAAAAGCCGTGTTGTCCTCGGGGTCGCGGTTAACCCCAGCTGGAGCGATGTTAACAATCTGGGATTGGAAAACATGGCAACGATTGCTTCTCTTGGAGCCGACCCGCGCCCGTTTCTGAAAAAATATCCCGGACTGATCGGCAATATCCCCGTGCTGGACAAGGCGGCCTCAGGGCGCGGGATGATTAGCCTTGATCAGGATTTTGACGGCATTGTTCGCCAAGTGCCTTTAGCCAATGTGGTTGCTGGCAAGATTATCCCTACTTTGGCACTCGATATGCTGCGTGTCGCGACGGGCCGCAATGTCATTTCACAAGCAAACGAGCAAGGACTTATCGGCTTCAAAGTCGCAGGGTCATTGGTTCCCACAGATCGCAATGGACGCATATGGATCAAATACTCACCCTTTTCCCCAGACCAATATATTTCAGCCGTCGATGTTATTCGTGGAAAAATCGATTCTAAAAAAATAGCAGGAAAGCTGTTATTTGTCGGCACATCCGCGACAGGGCTCAAAGACTTGCGATCCTCGCCTTTGCAATCTTCCTTGCCCGGGGTTGAAATGCATCTGCAATTGCTGGAAAACATCCTGACAAAAAGTTATCTGTTCAGACCCGACTATCTGGCCGTTTTCGAGTGGATAGGCACCATTATCACGGGTGCAATTCTTATTCTCCTCGTGCCATTGATCGGCGCTCAAATGACCATGGGGCTACTGCTGCTCATTTCCGGCATCGCCATAAGCTCGTCTTTATATCTGTTCGTCAATTTCTCTCTGCTCATCGATGTATCCTTCACCCTGTTCGTCTCTTTATTGCTTTATATAACACTGGTCTTCTTCAACTATCTTTCGACAGAAAAGGAGCGCACGCGAATCCGGCATGCATTTTCCCATTATCTGTCCCCTGATCTGGTTTCCCGCCTGTCAGCCTCCCCGGACAGTCTTGTTCTGGGCGGAGAAGAGAAAGAAATGACGTTTTTATTTTGTGATGTGCGGGATTTTACCGGAATTTCAGAAATCTATAAGGATGACCCGCAAGGCCTGACACGTCTGATCAACAGTTTTCTCACCCCCATGACTGATGAAATTTTAAGCCATAACGGAACCATTGATAAATACATGGGGGATTCAATTATGGCCTTCTGGAACGCCCCCCTCACCAACGAAAACCACAGGCAGGAAGCCGTCATCAGCGCCCTTGGAATGATGACCCGCCTCAAAATTTTAAACACAGACCTCGAAAAACTGGCGCAAGAACAAGGCCGCCCCTTTCGGGAGCTGAAGATCGGTATCGGCCTTAACACCGGCACCTGCATTGTTGGCAATCTGGGGTCTGAACAACGGTTTGACTATTCAGTCCTCGGTGATGCGGTCAATCTTGCCTCTCGCCTCGAGGGCCAGTCAAAAACCTACGGCATCAATATTATCATTGGCCAAGATACGGCTGACCATCTAACCGATTTTGCATTGGTAGAATTGGATCTGATTGCTGTTAAGGGGCGCAAGGATGCCATAAAAATATACGGTTTGCTTGGAGATAGCACCCTTACCTCTGACACATCCTACCTAGATGCCAGAGATCTGATTAGTAACTTACTCGGCAGCTATCATAACAGGGACTGGGAGAAGGCAAAAGAATACGCCACCAATCTTGCAGAAAATCACCCTCAGTTTACCATCTTGAGTAATCTGTATATATCACGCATCAATACATTTATAAAAGTAGAACCACCAGAGGATTGGAACGGAATTTACTACGCAACAACCAAATAATTTTATCCGGTTGAGACAAAATTTACATTTTTGGCTGATTTTTCAAAAGCTACTGCATTTCAGAAAATAACAAAGAGGGCCGCAAGGCGGTAAGGTTAGTGGTCAAATTACTTTTTGCTGATATGTATTTCAACGTCAGCCTATGCAAATTACCCATTCAGTTCAAAAAACTGGGGGCCGAGAATTTTGGCCTTGGCTATGCTGATCGGCTTCTATTGAAAAGTGATAGCTTTGTTCAGAAATATGCGTTTCCCAAACGCACCAAAAACATTCTCTACAAAGATGTGGTATCTACAGTGTCAACCGCCTGCCGACAAAGCAACGCTGACATTCTGATCACAAATGATGAAACCTTGATCATGGCACTGCTTCGTTTGCGGGAAACCCTCAGGACATCCGACACTGAAAAAAACAAACAGCTTTTAAAAATGCTCGAAGCAAGCCTGGCGCCGGACTCAAGTCATTACCAGCGCCATATCTCTTTACAACTTGCATCCGAAGCAGGTTTCCCGACACCAGAGCAATCTTTCGCCCAAACATTTGAGGAACTTGTGCATAAAGCCCAAGCATTTCCCATACCCTTCTACATCAAACTTAGCCTTGCGGCAGGAGGATCGGGTATATTTTTGGTCGAGAAGAATACATCCCTCAACCAGGTCATTGAAAGCATCAAGAAATCGGGATATCATCTGTCAGCTAAGCGAACGGCAATACTTCAACAACAAGTCAAAGGGCAGGAACTTACGATTAGCCTCGCGGCATGGAAGGGCCAGCTTCTGGGTTATACCGTTGTAAAACCCTTGCAAACCCAGTTCAAGAACGGACCCAGTTCTGTCATTGAAAATAAATATCGCCCCCATTGGGAAACATCTCTCAAGGCACTCGTCAGGAAATTGAACCTTAGCGGTTTTGGCGGTCTTGATGTTTTTGAAACAAATTCAGAAACCCTGCCCACCGTAATTGAAGTAAATCTGAGATTGACGCATACAACGCCCAGCTCCCGAATACTTGGTAACGATCTGGTAGCGTTGCTCTATCAAGCGATGCAAGAGAAGATGAAAAGCGATTTTCCTGTCCAGCACCCGAACGTAAAAAAATCAATAGCCATATTCCCGGACGAAATCATGCGAGACAAAAACAGTCCATACCTGAAATCACTTCCGCTAGATATCGACTGGAGCGACTTCCATATCAATCAATATCTACAAAACCTGATTAACAAAAGAGACAGCAGCAAAAAATGAACTATAATTTAATATATAACATTTATTTCTGTATGGGGAATAAAGGGAAGATATATGCTGTTCAACAATTTTGCCCATTTGGGAAACCTGACAACAACAAGCGCTACAGACCGGGTCTGCGGTGTTGATCTTAGCAGGCATATAGCAGTACGGGCGGCAGAATTCAAAGGGATCGTTGGCCCCCATGACCGGGTTCTCATCTGCCATGGTGGCAGCGCCGGATTTGTGATCGACTTGTTGGCCGTATGGAGTTTGGGAGCGGCAGCCGCTTGCGTAAACCCAACCATTACCGATAATGAAAAGAAAACCCTGACCGACTTCCTCAAGCCTAGACTTATTCTTAACAGCCCCGACACGTCACCAGTTTATACGACTGAAAACCCGCAGGGGGCTAGATCAGATGCCCCCTCACTGGATGACCCTGCGCTATATCTGTTTACCTCGGGGACCACAGGTAACCCCAAAGGTGTTGAACATACATTCCGGTCTCTCCTCTGCCGGATTGCACTTAATCAGGCATATATTGGAACTGATTGCTTGCAGAAGGCACTCTGCCCCCTGCCAACACATTTTGGGCACGGTTTGATAGGTAACCTGCTTACGCCCCTGCTCAACGGATCGGACGTTGTATTGCTCGACGACAAGTCTCCAGCAGGGCTGGCTAAACTCGGGCAAATTATTGATGAATTTGATATACGCTTTCTAAGCTCGGTCCCTTCATTCTGGAAACTGGTAACCCGCTTTTCCAAGCCACCAGCCAATGGCACTTTAAAAAGAGTCCATGTGGGATCCGCTCCCCTTTCTACCGACCTTTGGCAAGCCATTGCTGAATGGGCTGGTACAAGGCAAGTGTTTAATATGTATGGTATTACCGAAACCGCCAATTGGATCGGCGGCACATCACTGGATCAGAGCAAACAGCAAGATGGCCAGATCGGAGAAGTCTGGGGTGGGTCCGCGCTGGTTAAAAACTCCAAAACCGGTAAGATATCAGCCACAGGTACTGGCGAATTACTGATCCAGTCCCCATCCTTGATGACAGGTTATTATCAACAACCCGATCTGACCGCACAGGTTTTAAAAGACGGCTGGTTCCATACTGGTGATATTGGCGTTATCGACAAAGAAGGCAGCATCCAGATTACCGGGCGGCAAAAATCTGAAATAAACCGGGCCGGCATTAAGATTTCACCGGAAGAGATTGATCTATTGCTTGAGCGTCATCCCGACATTCAGGAAGTTTGCGTCTTCGGACTGCCCGACCCCATTAGTGGCGAGAGTGTTGCAGCCGCTTGCGTTCTCAAAGAGCAGACCGAGAGGACTCCGAAAGACTTACGAAACTGGCTAAAGGGCTATATTCGAAGAGAAGCAATCCCTGAACATTGGTTCTTTCTGGCAGAAATTCCTAAAACTGATCGCGGTAAAATTAACCGCAATATTGTTCGGGATGTTTGTCTGGAGGTTAGCAAAAGCAAATGAAATGGTTGTTTGGCTCTCCTCTTGAACTTGAAACAGAAAATTTTATTCTGAAGTCAATCGACGCGGAGAAATTTCCTGAGGTTATAGTCAATTGGTTTTCTGATCCCGAAACCATGAAATTCATGAATGACCCCATGAACTTGACCCGGCAGCAACTGTCTCAATATTTTTCTGCATATAACAATAAAGAGAAAATAGCCCTCCTGATCACGGATAAAAAGACCCAAAAACCAATTGGAATATTCAGAATTTATCTGGAACACCACAGCGCACTTGGTATGACAAGTATTCTCATTGGAGATAAGGACTTCTGGGGGCAAAATGTTGTTCTCGAAGTCAGGGAGCGCGCAATTCTCTTCTTGTTCACAGGTGTTAAACTTAACAAGATATGCGGTTATGTCCGTGCAAGAAATTTTCCGGCACTCTTCAATTACACCCGGCAAAAATTTGTTAAAGAAGGTATCCGAAAACAGCAAATCCGAAATCATTCCGGTCAATTAGATGATGTGATCGAGTTTGCCTTATTTAAAGAGGCTTGGGCAAAAGACCGTCAAGAAAGAAAATCATGAGTAACCCGTATATCACCCAAGCCATCAAAATACTCGCCACCGTGCTAAATTGCCCGGAAGAAAGCCTTTCTGCAACCGATAGCATCGAAACAGTTGATACATGGGACAGCCTTAATCACATGCGCCTTATCCTGCATATCGAAGAAGTTCTTGGCCATGAAATAGAAACCGAAACAGCTCTCGAATTATTTTCGGCCACAAAAATTGCCGATTTATTAGAAAGTGAAAAAAGCCCGGCCTTTAACAGCCGGGCATAATTCGGGTAATCAAAATTCTAATAGGACAGTTTCTGTACAAACTTCCATTTAGGGCCTGTCACTTTAAATAACAGGGCGCTGTTACGTTTATCTGGCCCCAGGTGATCTTTGGCACTGAAGCTCACCACCGCTCCGCCAAATTCCGACTTCATATTCTTGATCCCTTCAAGAGCTTTGGCAACTTTCATCGCCGTAATGTCACGCCCGGCATTTTTAAGAGCCACTGCGTATACATTAATCAACTCATATCCTGCAATAGACTGCAAAACGGCATCTTTCTGGAAGCGGGCTTTATATCTATCCATCCATGCCTTTGTTTTCGCATCCACGTCATCATAATAAGGAATTGGTGTTTGGCTGGTACCATAAAGGCCTTCGGTAAACCCTTTTGCCAAAGTTACATTTTCAGGGACATAGCCCGCAGATGTCACAACAAATTTGCTTTTAAGGCCAATCTTTTTAGCCGTCGCCATGCTGCCAATAGTCTCGCCGATAATAGTTCCCAGACAAACCAGATCAACATTGGCCGCCTTCAATTTGGCAATTTGCGAAGAGAAATCCTTGGAGCCTCGCTTAAAGTTGGTTTTCACCACAGGCGGTAATCCCATGGCTTTCGCCTGATCTTCACAGCCCAGCAACACGTTTTTACCAAAGTCATCGTCCTGATAAAGAACCCCGACCTTTTTCACTCCTTCATTATCGACAAAATATTTAACAGCAGCCCGCATCTGGTCATCATAGGGTGTGAAAAACGCAAATTTCAGAGGATGAAAAGGCGTATACATTTCTTTTGCCGCTGATAACGGAAAAATATTCATCACCCCACGTTTCAAGGCGCGCGGCATGGTGACCATATTTGTCGGAGTTCCCAAGGGGCCAACCAATGCAAAGACCTTGTCTTTTTTAAGCAGTTTATCGCCAGCCTGCGCGGCTTTATTTTGCTGATAGGCCGTATCTTCAACAATCAGTTCCAGTTTGCGCCCATTAATGCCTCCTTTTGCGTTAATTTCTTCAATGGCCATCCGCATCCCGTTGGCAACAGGCACTCCCCACAAGGCAACAGGCCCGGATAATGGCTGGTGCGATCCTAGAAGGATCGTATCATCTGTAATTCCTTGCGCTGCTTGAGTGATACTGGGCGTTGTCATTGATGAGGCCAGAACAGCGGCAGCTGTCAGCCCTAAACGAACAAAATTCCGTCTTCTCATTTTCTTCCTCCCGTTAGTTTTTCAATTAGTGTCAATAACCCGCGCCTCCCTTAAACAAAGCGGGCCCCTTACCTAATTAATACATCGTACCAATCAGGTTCTCGTATTTCTTGTTCACAAACGAGCGTTTCAATTTCATGGTTGGTGTCAACTCGTCATCTTCTGCCGTCAAAATTTCATCGATGAGACGGAACTTCTTGATCGTTTCAACCTGAGCAAAATTCTTGTTCACCCGCTCAATTTCAATCCAAATCAGTTCCGTTACCTCGCTTGCCTTGCACAGGCTCTGGAAATTGGTAAATGGCACATCATTGTCTTGCGCAAATTTCTCAACATTTTCCTGATCAATCATTATCAAGCAGGTCAGATATTTGCGCTTGTCGCCAATCACCACTGCATCCGAGACATAAGGGCTGAACTTGATCTGGTTTTCAATTTCTGACGGCGTAATATTCTTACCGCCGGCCGTAATGATAATGTCCTTCATCCGGTCCGTAATTTTGACGAAGCCTTCATTATCGATATAGCCAACATCCCCCGTATGCAGCCAGCCATCAACAACCGTCTCTGCTGTTTTCTCCGGCTGGTTCAGGTACCCCATAAAAATATGCGGCCCTTTAAGTAATATTTCGCCAGCCTCCGAAATAGCAACTTCTGTGTTCGGAGTGACCGGACCAACTGTTCCCAATTTGAACCGCCCCTTGATATTGGACGTGGCAAGGCCAGTATTTTCTGTCTGCCCGTAAACTTCATACATCTCGAGCCCGAGGGCCAGATACCATTTGATAAGATCGGGCGAGATGGGGGCCGCCCCTGACCCCAGATAATGAGCCCGATCCAGCCCCAGCAAGCGTTTGATATTTTTCAGGACCAGATGATCAGCAAGCCAGAACTTCGCTTTCAACAACAGGCTTGCCTCCTGCCCTTCAAGCTTGCAGTCCGCCAGCTTGTATCCCAGATCAATGGCAATTTTATAAGCCAGTTTTTGTACCCCCGTCGCATCGCTGAGTTGCAACGTGATGGCCGAATAGAATTTTTCCCAAATGCGCGGGACCGCAAAAAAGATCGTTGGCGACACCTCGCGGATATTTTCCGGAACCGTATCCAATCCTTCGACGAAGTTGACAATTGAGCCTGAAAATAACGGCAAAAATATGGTAAATGACCGTTCTGCAATATGGCAAAGCGGCAGAAATGATAACTGCTCATCCTCGGGCCCGAAGCCAACAATGGGCGTCAGATTCGAAATCTGGAACATTAAATTCTGGTGGGAAATCATCGCCCCCTTGGGTGGGCCGGTTGTCCCTGATGTATAGATCAAGATTGCCAGATCGCCGGGTTTTGATTTAGCAATGGCGTCTTCCCAAAATTCTGGATGCGCCTGATGATAGGCCCTCCCGATATCGTATAACTGGTCAATGCTGAGGACCATATCATCCTCAAAATCACGCAAACCATCCATATCCAGCACAATAATTTTCCGCAAATCCGGCACCTGATCCCGAACCTCCAGAATTTTATCCAGCTGCTCTTCATTTTCAGCAACAAAATATTTTGTTTTAGAATCAAGGCATAAATATTCGACCTGCTTGGTGCTATCGGTCGTGTAGACGCCATTACTGACACCCCCCACGCCCAGAACCCCCATATCGAAATAGAGCCATTCAGGATTATTATCACTCAATATGGAGACGACTTCCCCGCGTTTCAGGCCAAGAGCGACCAAACCCAGTCCAACGCTACGCGCTTTATCGCCATATTCAGTCCAGGTAATGGATTGCCAAATTCCCAAATCTTTCTCGCGCATGGCAATCTTTTCACCAAATTGCTGCACCCGTTTCCAGAACAGCTTGGCTGTTGTATCAGTGCCATCAATAACAGTCGGCGGATATGTAATTATTGTCATTTTTTATCTCTCCACTGACCGGATTAACGCCAGGTCTTGCGTTTTTTCCAACGCCGTTTCCCGCGCACACCATGATCCTGCATTCCCAGATAAAATTCCTGAATATCGTCCTTTTCCAGAAGGTTGGCAGTGGTATCTTCCATCACGATCCGCCCCACCTCCAGCACATACCCGAAATCAGCCGTATGCAGGGCGATATTGGCGTTTTGTTCGACCAGCAGCATGGTCATGCCCTGCTCCACATTCAACCGTTTGATGATTGTAAATATCTCTTTGACCAGTAATGGGCTCAAGCCCAGACTTGGCTCGTCCAGCAACATGACTTTTGGCCGTGCCATCAGCGCCCGGCTAATCGACAGCATCTGTTGCTCTCCCCCTGACAGCTGCCCCGCTGGCTGATCCCCTCTTTCTTGCAAGATCGGAAAATAGCCATGGACCAGTTCGATATCCCGCGCAATTTCATCCTTGTCAGAACGGATATAGGCCCCCATCAGCAAATTATCACGCACACTCAGGAACGGGAACACCTCGCGGCCTTCTGGGACATGGCTCAAACCCTGCCGCATCACCCAATCGGGGTCATGCTTCTGAATTTCCTTGCCATCGAAAATAATACTTCCCTTTTGCGGGTCCATAACACCGCTGATGGTTTTCAGGATCGTTGTTTTGCCGGCACCATTTGCCCCCAATACCGTCACGATTTTGCCTTCTGGCACATCCAGTGAAATCCCGCGAATAGCCATAATGGGGCCATAATAGGTTTCGATATTTCGAACTTTCAAAATTGGCTCGCTCATTTCACCCTCCCAGATACGCTTTGATCACTTCAGGATCCCTTTGAACTTCAGCCGGACTGCCATAGGCAAGCATCCGGCCATAGTTGAGCACAAGAACCCGGTCAGAGACTTCCGACACCAGTCCCATGTCATGTTCAACCATCAAAACGGTAATTCCCAAGTCCTTGATGATGTCCTCGATCCAGAAGGCCATATCCTGTGTTTCTTCCACATTCAGGCCAGAGGACGGCTCATCGAGCAGGATAAGTTTTGGCTCTGTGCATAAAGCCCGGCCAAGCTCAACGACCTTTCGAACCCCGTACGGGAGGTTTGTAATCAGGCTTTCCCGGTAATGCTGCAAATTAAGAAAGTCGATAACTTCTTCAACCTTCTCCCGGTGTTCCAGTTCCTGCTTGCGGACCGATGGCAGAAAAAGTCCTTCCCTGAAAATTGATCTTTTTGTGTGGCAATGACGGCCCACCAGCAAATTTTGCAACACCGACGCATGTTCAAACAATTCGATATTCTGAAAGGTTCTGGCAATCCCCAGTTTGGCAATATTATGGGGCGCAACATCGGTTATATCTTGCCCATCAAAGGTCATCCGGCCATCGCTGGCATCATATATCCGGCTAATCAGGTTAAAAATTGTGGTCTTACCGGCCCCGTTCGGGCCGATTATGGTAAAGCATTCCCCTTTTTTGATATCAAAATTGACACCATCAACCGCCTTAACGCCACCAAAGTTAATAGCCAGATTTTCAGCTGTGAATAAACTCATTTCAGCCTCTCTGACTTCATATATGATTTCTGGCGTTTAAAGGTGGCTTTCTTGTAGAGCGGGAACATCTGGAAATAATGCTTCACCTTTAACCAGCGGCCATAAATACCGAAAGGCTCGAAGATAATGAACAGCACCAGAATAAGCCCGAAAACCAAAGGCTCCATCCCTGGTGTTTCCGCAATTTGAGATGGCAGATAATCTTTCAAAATGGCCAATGCTTGCGGCAAAGCGAGCACAAATATGGCCCCGAAAATAGCCCCGTGCAAAGACCCCAATCCGCCAACCACAACCAGAACCAGCAGTTCAAGGGATTGCAGCACAGTGAAGCTTTCGGGCGACAAAAACCCCAGTTTATGAGCAAATAACGCCCCAGCAAGCCCGGTTATTCCGGCGCTTATGGCAAAGGCGACTGTCTTGGTTTTAGCGAGATTTACCCCCATGCTTTGAGCCGATATTTCAGAATCCCGAATAGCCATCATCGCCCGCCCCGTTGGCGAGCGTAAAAGATTAAGCGAGAACAGAATAACTGCGGCCAAGACACCTAGGGATAGAAAATAAAAGGCACTACCATCGGTGAAATCTGTATCCCCCACATAAATGGATTCGACCATAAGACCCGAATAGCCATTGGTGACGCTTTCCCATCGGGACAGTATCTCCTCAATGATAATGGCAAACGCAAAGGTCGCAATCGCCAGATATATTCCGGTCAGACGCATGGACGGGATGGCAATAACAATACCGGCAATCGCGGCCAGTACTCCTGCAAGTGGGAAAGACAGCAAGAAGGAAAATATAATTGGCTCTTCCATGAACGGCAATTGCAACCCGTTCCCGGTCAGCACGGCCTCGGTATAGGCACCGATACCGAAAAATGCGGCATGACCCAAGCTGACCTGCCCGGTATATCCCGCAAGCAACATCAGTCCGACACCGGCAATTGCCATAATAAACAATTGCGTCATTTGGCCGATATAATATTCGTCAAGGAACAGCGGTATGACCAGCAGAACAACAATCAGACTGGCATAGGACCAGTAATAACCGGAATGCTTGACCAGACGGATATCCTGCTCGTAATTTGTTTTAAATAAGAACCGCATGGCTACACCCTCTTCCCTGTCTTTTGACCAAACAGGCCTTGAGGCCGGACTACCAGAACAATCAGCAAAATCACATATGCTGCCACATTCTTGAAACCGGGCGGCAGGTAGAACCCTGCCAATGTCTCGATTATGCCAATGATCAATCCGCCCACAACAGCACCAGGGATGGAGCCAAACCCGCCAAGAACGGCGGCAGGGAAAGCCTTCAGGCCGATGAAGCCCATACTGGTATCAATCAACGTGGTCGGGGCCAACAGAATACCTGCCGCTGCAGCAACCGCCGCACTAATCCCCCAGATCATCGAGAAAACCGATTTGACTGGTATCCCCATATAGTAAGATGCCAGCTGGTTCTGGGAAGATGCCTGCATGGCAACTCCCATTTTGGTATGAGTAAAAAAAGCATATAAAATAACGCAAAGCAGGGCCGTTGCCACAATGACAGACAGCTCCGTTTGCGAGATAACAAGGGACCCCATTGATTCAGGAAGTATCTGCATACCTTCATTGGAAAAAGGAGTGTCGATGGCATATGTCTCGGTACCCCAACCCGGGATCATCCCTGCGGCACTTCTGGCAATATAGCCAAAGCCGATGGTCACCATCACAATCGAAAATTGTGGCTGTCCCAGAACAGGTCGCAAAATAATCCGGTCGACCAGATTGCCGATAATAAACATGCTGCCAATCGCAGCCGCTGCCCCCAGCCAATAGTTCCAGCCCAGAATAGATATGAACGTATACGCCAGAAACGCCCCGAGCATCATCAACTCACCCTGGGCAAAATTAACAACCTCGGTTGCTTTATAGATCAATACAAAACCAAGCGCGACCAGAGCATAAATGCACCCGATAACCACTCCGCCAATGACCAACTGCAAAAATTCCAACAGAACGGCCTCCCCTGTTTGTCCGACACTCTTATTAATTTAATAAAGCTGCATTATTTTTCGGACATATGCAGCCTTTGACATAAACTATAGTCAGGCTTTTATTTTCTCGTCAACTGCCGAAAATGTTTTTATGGAATTGCTTAACAAAGGGAAGCGATCGATGGTAATGTCAAAAAAGTAATAATAATTACCGGTAATTAACAGCAGGATTACAATGGCCCCCTCTATTCCCTTTAACAAAGAACTGGATTTTGACTATGGCATTGCCTGTGACCTCAGCCCTAAAATAAGGCGAGTTATTGCCCAAAATCCCAGTCCCTTCACCTTGCATGGAACAGGGACATATATTATCGGGCATGGCAAAATTGCGGTTATTGACCCCGGCCCCGCTGACCCGGCCCATATCAATGCGATTCTTAACGCCACAAAAGGTGAAGAAATCACGCATATTCTTGTCACTCATACGCATATTGACCACTCCCCTGGCGCGGCCCTTCTCAAAGCTGAAACCGGAGCCCTCACCTACGGATTTGGGCCCCATGGCAGCGGGAAACCGGGCATGAAGGCCGAGGAGAGCGGCGATATGGAGTTTGATCCGGATATCCGGACATCAGACAATGAGATTATTGAAGGCGATAACTGGTCGATCAAGGCAATCCATACACCCGGGCACTTATCCAACCACCTGTGTTTCGAGCTGACCGAAGAAAAAACCCTGTTTTCTGGTGATCACGTGATGGGTTGGTCGACCTCAATTGTCTCGCCGCCCGATGGGGATATGCGGCAGTATCTGGACAGTCTGGAGAAACTTCTGGACCATGAGCATGCCCTTTACTGGCCCACCCACGGCCCCGCGATTACCGACCCAAAACCTTTTGTCAAAGGACTGATCGCCCATCGCCATGCCAGAATGGATCAAATCCGCAAATGTCTGGAGAAAGGTGCAATGGGTATTCCGCAAATGGTGACACAGATTTATACGGATGTCCCTGAATATCTGCATCCTGCGGCAGCGCGCTCTGTCTATTCACACATCATCATGATGGTCGAGACCGGAGAGGTAAATACAGACGGGCCCATAGATGTCAGTTCAATTTTCGAACTTTCATAATCTGCACAAAGTAATCAGTCGCGAAAATTCACATATTGCAAAGGCATATCAACTTCAAGGCCCTTGCAAAAGGCAATTACCTGTTGCAGATCATCGCGTTTCTTGCCGGTCACGCGCAGCTCATCCCCTTGAATGGACACCTGTACTTTCAGTTTGGCCCCCTTGATCTGTTTTACCAGTTTCTTGGCAAGTTCCTTATCAAGGCCTTCACGCACGATCACCTGTTGGCGAACGCTTTGCCCGGCGGCGATTTCAGGTGTTTTATAATCCAGAACTGCTGCATCCACTTTGCGGCGCGTCAGATGGGCTTGCAGTAATTCATGCATTTGCTTGAGTTTAAGATCATCATCCGCATGAATGGTCAAAACGCCTTCATTCTGATCGATACTGCAATTGCTTCCTTTGAAGTCATAGCGTGTCTCAATTTCCCGCCGCACATTATTCAAAGCGTTTTCGACTTCGTTCAAATCAGTTTTAGAAACAATATCAAAGGATGGCATTTCTCTCTCCCTAACCCATTTGTTCTTTGGTTTTGCAAAATTTTATTGTTGGCCAGTCTTTTTCGGCCCGTTCCAGATGCCAGGAATTACGCGCCAGAAAAACCGGCGCATCATCATGATCATCTGCCAAAGACGCCTGATTGGCATTCAGAAATTTTTTCAGCTCGTTATGATCTTCATGTTCCACCCAACGAGCCGTATACAGCTCTGTTGGTTCAAAATTTACCGGAATATCATATTCTGTACGAATGCGATCTGCCAGCACTTCAAATTGCAAGGCTCCAACAACACCAACCACCCATTCCGAGCCCATACGGGTCTTGAAAGTACGCGCAGCCCCTTCTTCGGCAATCTGGATCAAGGCCCGCCCCAAATGCTTGGCCCGCATAGGGTCTACAGGGCGCACTTTTTGCAACAACTCCGGCGCAAAGCTTGGAATACCGGTAAAGCGAAGATCCTCGCCTTCGGTCAAGGCATCGCCAATACGCAAATTACCGTGGTTGGGCAACCCGATAATATCCCCAGGCCAGGCCTCTTCGGCAAGCTCGCGATCCTGTGCCAGAAACAGAACCGGATTATGCACGGCGAGCGTTTTGCCCGAACGGGCATGCTTCAACTTCGCACCGCGCTTGAAATGACCGGAAACCAGCCGCAAAAATGCGATACGATCCCGATGTTTGGGGTCCATATTAGCTTGAATTTTAAAAATAAAGCCACTTACTTTTGTCTCGGTCGGCAGCACTTCCCTGCTTGCCGTCGGCGCCGGTCTTGGGGACGGTGCCATATGGGTCAATCCTTCCAGCAGCGTTTCAACACCGAAATTATTAATGGCACTGCCAAAATAAACGGGGGTCAATGTGCCATCCAGAAAGGCCTGTTGATCAAAAGCAGGACATAGTTCACGCACCATTTCCACATCTTCGCGCAATTTGGCGACATATTCTTCGGGTAAATTGTCATCAATCTTGGGATCATCAATACCGTTGCAGACGATGCCGTCATCCAGATGGTTATTCTTACTCTTGCTAACCAGCACCAACCGGTCATTGAACAGGTCATAGCAGCCCAGAAAACTGCGTCCCATACCAATGGGCCAACTGGCAGGAACCACGTCCAGCGCCAGTTTTTGTTCAATATCGTCGAGAAGCTCGAACGGGTCCAGCGCCTCGCGATCAAACTTGTTGATAAAGGTGATAATCGGCATGTCACGCAACCGGCAGACTTCGAACAGTTTGCGGGTCTGCCCTTCAATACCTTTGGCACCGTCAAGCACCATAACAGCGCTGTCCACCGCAGTTAGCGTGCGGTAGGTATCTTCACTGAAATCCTCATGCCCCGGTGTATCAAGCAGGTTGAATGTTTTGCCCTTGTAATCAAAAGTCATCACCGACGAGGCCACGGAAATACCGCGTTCGCGTTCCACCTTCATCCAGTCAGAGCGCGCCCGACGTTGTTCACCGCGCGTTTTCACGGCACCTGCCAGCTGAATGGCACCGCCAAACAACAACAGTTTTTCAGTCAGCGTTGTTTTACCTGCATCGGGATGGGCGATGATGGCAAAAGTTCGCCGGTTAGAGACACGTTCTTCCAGTTTACTCATAATATACCCGAACCGCTTCACTGTCGTGAGGAGGTTCTCATAATGCCGGCAGCACAGATAAAAGAACTGCCCGAAAATTCAAGAGCAGAACATGTATCGTTATTAGGAGGATTCTTCAATCTCTTTCGAAATCGGCGGGCAAACAAAATCCGTGAACCTGACAAGCAAGGCGGCCAGATTCACGGGTTATAAGGTCAGTCTTCGATAACTTTCAAAACCAGCTTACCGAAATTCTCACCGCTAAAGAGTTTCAGGAAAGTCGTTGGGAAATTCTCGATCCCGGTATCCACATGCTCCCGGAATTTCAAATCCCCCTGACCATACCATTCAGCCAGCTGCTGTATACCTTCGCCATATTGCTTGGCATAGTCAAACACAACAAAGCCTTCCATACGGGCATGTTGCACCAGCAAGTTCAGGTAATTGGCGGGCCCTTTGACCGGTGTGGTATTGTTATACTGGGAAATCGCCCCGCAGATCACAACCCGCGCATACCGGTTCAGGCGCGCCAAAGCCAGATCAAGGATATTACCACCCACATTATCAAAATAGACATCAACGCCGCCCTTCAGCGGCTCTTTCATATCTTGCAAAAATGTATCTGCCTTGTAATCAATACAGGCATCAAAGCCCAGTTCCCCAACCACGTAACGGCATTTATCGGCACCACCGGCAAGGCCCACCGCGCGGGCACCCTTGATTTTGGCAATTTGCCCGACAAGCGATCCAACAGCGCCCGCAGCCCCCGATACCAGAACCGTATCACCCTCTTTCACCGCACCAACATCGGTCAAACCGAAATAAGCGGTCAATCCGGGCATTCCAAGCCCACCCAGATAGCTTTGCAAAGGAGCCAGTGCCGGATCAACCTTCACCAAATCGCTCCCGTCCGAGATACCATATTGCTGAACACCGTGATAGCCGGTGACAAAGTCGCCAACGGCAAAGGCAGAGTTACTGGACTGAATAACCTCGCCGACGGTGCCCGCCCGCATAACATCCCCCAGCCCGACAGGCTCAATATAGGAGCGGGCATCGTTCATCCAGCCCCGCATCGCCGGATCAAGAGAGACATAATGAATCTTAACGACAACCTGCCCGGCTCCCGCTGTCGGTATATCTTCTGTTGTAAATTCCCAATCACTGTCTTTGGGTAAGCCCACAGGGCGAGCAGCAAGGCGATATTGTTTATTTTTCAGGGTCATTTTTTATACCTTTGTTTGAATTACGGTCTTCATCCAAACGCGTTTCCCCGCGAAGATCAAGACCGATCATTCAAAATAACCCGCAATGTGATATTTAACCATTAAACTCTATTGTTGATACCATCATGTCAAAGGCTGGCAATCGAGACGTAAAATAGTGTGTCGCGTTCGCTGTTAAATCGATGAGATATAACTCGTCTACTACAACGGCAAACAATATACGAGACTTGAAATCCATACCATCAGGCGAAGAAGATTCCATATCAAACTGATACCCCTGTTGCGCGCCGATCTGTATTGGCTGCAATCTCGAAGTCGCTGTAATCACACGCCCTGTCAGCCCAACACTGGTCCGGTAAATTTCTATAATTTCTTCAGGGCTCATTCCTGAGCGGTATTTGGGTGCCTTGGCAGCATTTCCGGCTCTGTATGTAAAAGGTAACACAGCGCCTTCTTTTACAGGTTTCCAGAAATTCACAATTTCCAGAATTGGGCCGTATTGGGACCATGCAACCGCCTGTTCGGACACCAGTTCATTGATATCTTCAGATGTGGCCACGCTATAGCTTTTCCACATCGAACTCCTTCCGGCTTTTTGCAACTGGAATGATTGTGCACACCCGGCCAAAGCCAGCATAATTGCCAAAGCTACAAATTTTCTCATTTTATTCCCTCAATTGCTGAATATAGAGGCGCACAAGCGCTTGATCTGTGGCATCCGGATTTTGCGTCAGATATGTCTGAAAATATGTTACCGCAGCATCCGTGTCGTCCATTCGTTTGGCGACCAATCCCATACTCTTATATGTTTTAAGTGGCGCAGGTTCCTTGCTTGCGGCTTCCTTATAACTTGCCATTGCTTTTTCAAAGTCACCTTTATCTCCTCTGCGGCGATATACCTCGCCTTCAAAGAACGATACTTCAAGCGAACTCATTCCATTTTCTCGAAGTTGCGCCAACACAATCAGCGCTTCAGCAGGTGACGCCGAAGATATCAGCTCCTCAGTCCATTTTTGCCAACGCTCAAGGCGAATACGCGAAAACTCTTCACCATCAGAATGGTTGGTTACCGCTGGTGTCTTTTCAAAGGCAGTACTCCATTTTTCAAGATTGGCAATTCGGTCTTCTGTCGGTGGATGAGAGGCCCAGAAAACATTGGGGGCCTCATTTGTCTCTGCGGCCTCCTTCTCCAACTTGACCTGCCGCCATATCTTTGCGGCCTCACGTGTATCCAGCCCCGCCTCAGACAACATCGTCAGGCCATCTTTGTCAGCGTTTGTCTCCAATTCACGAGAATATGCAGCCAGACTGCCAGCACCTCCAACCGTTGCGGCCAAACCGATAAGTCCGCCGCCAATACCGCCTGTGGCAATACTGAAAAAGGCCAGAAAGTCTGTCGTTGCTTTTGCATTATTCCATTGCTTCAAACCATCACGGTTCAGGTAATGTGCTATTTCATGCCCTAAAACTGTCGCCAACTGGGATTCATTTTGCACTCGTAGCAGCAAACCGCTCCAGACATGCATAGCCCCGTTCGGGGCCATTGATGCGTTAAAATAAGGGTATTTGATCACAAAAAGGCGAATATCGCCGCAATATTTTGGTGTCACCTTACAAATCAGTCGCTCAACATAAGCGTTTAATTCAGGATCCCGATCAATCAGCGCACTCGTTGCCAGCCGTGTCTCGAAGCGATCCATTTGCATCCACAGCCCGGCCTCCGTTGACTTCAACTCAGGTCGTTGTCCTGCTTTATCAATAGGCGTGGTATCATTAACTGTTGCGCACGCCCCTAGAAGCAAAGCAACGGCAGGGGCCAGTTTCCCAAGCAAACTCATAAAGGAATATCAATTAGAAGAGCGTCAGTCGCCTTCAAGGCCGCATCAAACGTTCTTAAATCTCCGGTTGTCGAGAAGATCCGGTTGAACCATTCAATCTCCCCGGTTTTCAAATTAACAAGGGAAGCAAACCCCAATTGTTGGCCACCCGGTATGCTCGCACCGAACAAAGCTGCCACCAGAAACTGGGCCGCCACCCGTGAGCCCGAAGAATAGGAATCGCGCAAATAGACAAACAGCCCATAATCCGCGCCATAGGTATCTCTTAGCTTGTTGGTCGTTGCCCCTAACTGCCAATCAAATTTTCCATTGCTCAAGGTAGGCAGTTGAAACATGGAATTTTGCTGATACAGCATGATAGAAAGACCAACAGCACCATGCAAATTGATCAAATCCTGCCCCGTTTTTTCAGCAACCGAATTGGCCTTTGCCTTGTATAGCGAAACATCATATCCCATTTTTTGAAAATACTGGGTAGAGATTTCTGTCACATAATTGGTTGCAGTTGCCGTCCATAATGCATTTGGCTCTTTCAAACCACCTGCCGTCAGCGTACTCAACTCAACATCCGGCGTCATGATCAGAATACGTTTGCTTTTTGAACTCGACTTTAAACTCCGGCCTATCAATGATTGTGTTTTGTCACTCAGCTCAACCTCAGCAATCAAACTATCGTCAAAGTCATCTCCAGTAGCAGGATTATAATTGAACGATTGACTTGAAGCTGGAACAACCGGATAAATTTTCTGGCATGACGTGTTTTCACATAGCCTGAACTCACGCCAAAAGTCGGGCTGCATTTTTATAATAATTTTCTTATTGTCATCCAAGCTATCGCCAGAAACTCGCAGCAAGGTTTCGTCGAATTTCTTTCCTGATACAGCCCCCAGATACACGTCCTCAACAGATTGTTTCGTATTACCAGTAGTCGTTATTTCAGTTTTTTTCGGACTATTACCCGAGCGTTTAAAATCGGTTGCTGTTGATACACAGCCCCCCAGTAAAAATAATACAGCAAAAGGAACTATAATTGTTTTGATTTGAAACATGCCCTACCCCACGATGATTTTTATCCATCCTAGAGTAGATTATTCAAATACTCAAACAAATAAGAGGCGAAAATATTTTCGCCCCTTAATCGTCATTTTATATCTAAAAACTACTATCAAGCAGTCGGCAATTTATAATCCTTAAACTGCTCTCGCAATGTAGTTTTTAAAAGCTTTCCTGTTGCCGTATGTGGTAATTCATCAACGAAAACAACATCATCCGGCAACTGCCATTTTGCAAGTGTGCTTTGAAGGTGAGCGATAACGTCGTCTCGGGTGACGGGATGCCCTTCTTCTTTAACCGCAATGACAAGCGGGCGCTCATCCCATTTGGGGTGAGGTACAGCTATCACCGCAGCTTCAATAATGCCCGCACACCCAATGGCCTCATTTTCTACATCAATAGAGGAAATCCATTCACCGCCAGACTTGATCACATCCTTGGAGCGATCGGTAATTTGCATGTAGCCATCCGCATCAAGGGTCGCAACATCGCCGGTATCAAACCAGCCATCTGCATCGATAATATCGCCGCCTTCGGCCTTGAAATATCCGCTTGTGATCCAGGGCCCGCGCACCAGAAGCCGGCCAAAGGCAACACCGTCTCTAGGTTGCTCTTTGTTATCATCATCAACGATTTTAAGTTCAACCCCATATACAGTTCGTCCCTGTTTCAGGCGAATATCAATTTTCTCGTCTTCGGACAGGTCCTCATGTTTTTTCAGCAAATTGCCAGTTGTGCCCAACGGGCTCATTTCTGTCATACCCCACGCATGAACCACATTGACGTCATACTCATTGACAAATGCTTCAATCATCGATCTAGGGGCTGCCGATCCACCAATGACGGTCCGGCTCATGGACGAGAATTTCAGATTGTTTTCTTTGACATAGCCGAGCAGCATCAACCACACAGTTGGCACGCCCGCCGACAATGTGACCCCTTCAGCTTCCATCAATTCGTAAATGGATTTACCATCCATGGCAGCACCGGGCATCACCAGTTTTGCGCCAGACATGGCAGCGGCATATGGAATACCCCAAGCATTTGCATGGAACATGGGAACAACCGGCAAGATGCTGTCGCCATTAGAGACACCTAACCCGTCATTTGTGCACACACAGAAGCTGTGCAAAACAGTGGAGCGATGCGTATACAGCACCCCTTTGGGATTACCGGTTGTGCCGGATGTATAGCACAGGCTTGATGCCGTCTTTTCATCAAAATCCGGCCAGTCATAATTTCCGTCCTCTGCGGCCAGCAGAGTTTCGTAGCAATGGACATTTTTCAGGCTGGTTTCAGGCATATGCGCTTCATCTGTCATGATGACAAAAGCTTGCGTATGCTCCAGATGATCGGCAATTGCTTCAAGTAGCGGAACAAAGGTCAAATCAGTGAAGATGATTTTGTCTTCTGCATGATTTGCAATATAGCTGATCTGCTCTGGGAACAGGCGCGGGTTGATTGTATGACAAACGGAGCCCATGCTCGAGACACCAAAATATATCTCCAGATGGCGAAAACCGTTCCAGGCAAGCGTTCCGATACGGTCGCCAAATTCAACGCCCATCCGTTCCAGTGCCTGCGCCAGTTTCTTGGCCCGTAAATTCAGCTCCCGGTAATTGGTCCGGTGAATAGGCCCTTCAACGGCACGTGACACAATTTCCACATCCCCGTGATTTTGACCCGCATATTCAATGAGTGATGAGATCAGCAGCGGCCGATCCTGAATAAGACCTAACATGATACTTCCCTATGTTATTATATTTCTTACAAGCTGATCTCAGGATAAGGAAACATCCAAATCAGGTAAAGGGGCTTACGATAAATATCCTAAATTTGCAGTGACAATACATCCGCGACTGTTCAAAATACGAAATAATATAGCTATCATTGCAACGGGAGCATTAACTGCCTTGAAAATCGAGCTCTATATCCTTTTGCCCGCAGCAACTTTTTTTGTCCTTCTGCTCATCGGATTTATCCGCTTGCTTACCGGCGCCCGAAATGCACAGCTAACCAAAGTGACTTGCACTGAATTTTTTAATATTGAAGAGCCGGATGTCAGCATTTCAAATATAATCATCAGTGAAGACAACAGTTGTGCGCTGATTATAACAAATGCGAAAAAACCCTTTTTTCTCATCCGCCCACATGGAGACAAACTGGTTTTACAGGCCCTGCCAGAGAACCTTTCAGGTATCACGCAAATAGCAGGTAACGCACTGAAATTTCCACGGCTTAACATAGCGCACCCGCCAGCAATCCTTAAACTGCCTGACAATGCGCAAAACTGCGACTGGTTCAGCACCCTAAAGGTATCCTGACATGACCCTTCCTGATCCCGTTACCTTCGCCATACCGGTCTTTGTAATTTTGATAATTCTTGAAACCGTCATTGGAAAGTTTCGTCCGGAAAAAACAAATTACGAGACACGGGACAGTGCAGCCTCCCTGGCAATGGGGCTGGGAAATTTCGTTATCGGATTTGTTAATTTTGGTCTTGTCGCAGCGGTTTCCTATTGGGTATATCAATATCGTATCTTTGAGTTTGGCTATCAATGGTATGCGTTTCTGCTGATCTTTTTTGCAGAAAATTTCTGTTATTACTGGTTTCACCGGTTAAGTCACGAACACCGGTTTTGGTGGGCAGCCCATATCAACCACCATTCATCCCAATATTACAACCTGTCTACGGCCTTGCGCCAGACATGGACCGGCGGCATTGCCGGAACATGGGTGCCCTGGTTGCTGTTATCATTTCTGGGGTTTCCACCATCGCTTATCGCCTTTCAAAAGGGGATCAGCCTCGTCTATCAGTTCTGGATACATACAGAAGCAATCGGAAAAATGGGGCGAGTATTCGAGTATATTTTCAACACCCCGTCCCATCACAGGGTTCATCATGCAACGAACCCCGGTTATCTGGATTCAAACTACGCCGGAATATTGATCATCTGGGATCGCCTGTTCGGCACATTTGTTCCCGAAGACAAGGATGAGCCCTGCCGCTATGGTATTGTCCGTCAAATTGCCAGTTTCAATCCGTTTGTTATCGCAATACATGAATGGATTGCCATTGCAAAAGATGTTATTCATGCTCACAATTTAAAGGCAGCATTTCTGTATATTTTCGGGCCTCCCGGCTGGTGTGATGATGGATCGCGGATGACCTCTAGAATGATCAAAGAGCGGGATATGGCGCGCAAGCAAAAGCTTGCCGAACCCGCTAGCGCGCACTAGCTATTCCCCAACTATTATGACCAACAATTCGAGGCGTACCGGGTAAATACATATTGTCGAGTGCCTCAATCTGGAATCCCGCAGCCTCAATTTCTTTCGGTGTCTCCCTATCCAGACGGCACCCACCTCCGACACGTTTCCATATTGGCGTTATTCGCCGCTGCCAACTCCGTACAGAGACATCAGGAGCCGCTGTATGCTCGCTGAACAATAATTTCCCCGATGGTTTCAATACCCTGCGCATCTCGGACAGGGCATCTTGCAAAGCATCAATACTACACAGGGTATAGGTCACCAGCACAGTATCCACCTCGTTATCATCAAGCGGAATTGTTGCTGCATCAAGCAGTAATGGCTCAAATGCAAGTTCCGTTTGCTCCGCCCTTTGATGCGCTGTTGTCATCAATTGGGCAGAGCTATCCAGACCAAAAAGATGAGAAACCTTGCTCTGATCATAAAAGGGCAGATTAAGACCACCGCCGATACCAATTTCAAGCACACGTCCTTGTGCCAACGGAACAATTTTTTCCCGCTGTTTCATTACCGGTTTTACCGAACAAGCCTTGTTTATAAGATGGGGTAATATGCGGCGTGCATAAAATGACATGGTATCTCCAAAATAATAAGGTTACGAAATGCCGTTTAACCACTGAACAAAATCAGTCACCACCTCATCGCGGTTAGTCTCGTTCAACGTTTCGTGGCGTGCACCTTCATAGTATTTATGTATAATATTTCTAAACCCGTGTCGATCATATGCCATTAACAGCCGGTCAACCCCTCTTGTCTTCTCGCCTACGGGATCGTCTGACCCTGAAAAAAGATAGACGGGCATTGATTTATCCATTTGACCCAACGCCTCGTCCGATGAAATAACAGTCAAGGCATCCAGAAGGCCTATCCATGTAGCGACAGAGCACTCAAAGCCACATAGCGGATCAGCCACGTATTTATCGACCTCAACCTCGTCCCTGCTCAGCCAGTCAAATTCCGTGCGGTTTGGCGCGAAAGCCTTGTTGAATGTTTTGAACGTCATACTTGCCAGAAGACTGCTATGTCCTTCATTGCCATTTCGAAGCTTCTCGACCCGCGAGACAAGTTGTCCCAATTTACCAAGCGTGCCCGGCGGACCATTCGTCGCCGACAGGGAAGCTGCACAAATGGTACTGCCATAGCGGGCCATATAATCCTGCGTCATAAATGATCCCATGGAATGCCCCATGAGCACAATTGAAGCTCCCGGATGCAGGATCTGTATTCGCTGATTGATCAGGTGCAAATCTTCAATGGCCTTGTCCCAGCCCCCTTCGTCTGCCATATGCCCCGGCACCTGCCCCGCTGGAATACTGCGCCCGTGTCCCCGGTGATCATTTGCATAAACCGCGTACCCTGCAACGTTTAGCACCTTGGCAAAACGTTCATAGCGTCCCGCATGCTCGGCCATACCATGGGCAATCTGTATCACTGCCTTGATATCGCCATCGGGCAACCACTGATAAACATGAATGTCCAGTCCATCAATTCCCTCAACCGTCAAATCCATGTTGCCATCTCCCTGTTTCTTTCAAGCAGTTTAGGCATGGATTAATATGGGTCACAATACCGAAGATCATTTGACCAATATTCGTTTGCCCGCTAGCTTCCATAAAACACATTAAAAAAATACGGCCCAAAGGATATTCACATGAGCAGTCCAAACCTAAGTCAGGGAAATTCTCTTGCCAGCCGGGATGTAAAAAGCCTGATCCATCCCTATACGAACCTGTCTGCCCATGAAAAGAACGGGCCGCTTATTATTGAAAATGGTAAAGGCATTTATGTATATGACGATTCTGGCAAAGAATATATTGAAGGATTAGCAGGGCTCTGGTGCACCTCGTTCGGATTTGGCGAACAAGAGCTAATCGATGCCGCCACCAAGCAAATGCAGAAACTGCCCTATTACCATTCCTTCGCCAGCAAATCGACAGAGCCCGGTATTCTTCTGGCTGAAAAACTGCTGGAAATAGCGCCGGTGGATTTCTCCAAGGTCTTTTTCGTCAATTCAGGATCGGAAGCCAATGACACGGTTGTCAAACTGATCTGGTATTACAATAATTCCCGGGGCCTGCGGGCAAAGAAGAAAATCATCAGCCGGCAGAAAGCCTATCATGGCGTTACCGTTGCCGCCGCCAGCATGACCGGCCTTCCCCCGTTGCATAATGATTTTGATCTGCCGATTGAGAATATTCTGCATACCAGTTGCCCCCATTATTACCGCTTTGGAAAAGACGGGGAAAGCGAAGATGAATTTGCCACCCGTATGGCAGACGAGCTGGAATCTCTTATCCTTGCAGAAGGTCCCGAGACCATTGCCGCCTTCATTGCCGAGCCCGTTATGGGGGCGGGCGGTGTCATCGTCCCACCAAAAGGGTATTTTGAAAAAATTCAAGCGGTCCTGAAAAAATATGACGTACTGCTGGTTGCCGATGAAGTAATTTGCGGCTTTGGCCGTACCGGCAACATGTGGGGATCCGAAACCTTTGGTCTGAAACCCGATATTTTGAGCTGCGCCAAAGCATTATCCAGCGCGTATCTGCCAATTGCAGCGGTCATGGTATCTGAAGAAATCTTCAGAGGCATGGTCAAACAAAGCGAGACACATGGTGCCTTCGCTCACGGATATACCTATTCGGGCCATCCGGTTCCCGCAGCCGTTGCCTTGCGGACACTGGAGCTGATGGAAGAACGTAATATGATCGATCATATCCGTTCGATCGCGCCTTTATTCAAACAACGTTTCGACGCTTTGGCTGATCATCCGCTTGTTGGCGAGGTGCGGGTATCTGGTTTGGTGGGGGCTGCCGAACTGGTGGCTGATAAAGACAGCAAGCGCTCGTTCAATCCATCCCGTGCTGCGGGGGCGACAGCCGCAAAACTCATGCAAGATGAAGGACTAATCGCGCGCGCCGTCGCAGGTGACAGCCTGGCCCTGTGTCCACCACTGATTATCACAGCTGACGAAATTAATCAGATGTTCGACCGCTTTACCAGCGGTCTTGATCAGTTGGAGAAAATAGCGTTCGATAATAACTGGCGGGCTGACTAAGCACCCCGCCCCGATGCGCGGTCAGTATTTTATATATGCTGACCGCCATTGATATGAACTTCTGCTCCGGTCACGTATGAAGACTGAGCCTCACACAGGAAATAAATGGTGGAGGCCACTTCTTCGGGACGCCCCAAACGGCGCAAGGGGATACTTTCAACCATTTCTTCCGTTCCCGGCGACAGAATGGACGTATCGATCTCGCCCGGAGCAATGGCATTCACACGGACGCCATAAGGACCGAAATCAGCCGCCATTTCCCGGGTCATTGCCGCCAAGGCAGCCTTTGATGTTCCATAAGCAGAGCCTGCAAACGGATGAACACGGCCTCCTGCAATCGATGTTACATTAACAATTGCCCCTTTGGCTTTAACCAACTCATCAAATAGCCCTTGCGCGAGTAAAAGCGGCGCGAACAGATTGACGTTATAGACATGCAACCAGTCTTCATAACTGGAGTTTAGTGTACTAAAGCGCGCACCATTGGGGCCTTTGGGTGAAACTCCGGCATTATTCACCAGCGCATTCAGTGGTGCCCCGTCCAGTTTTTCAACAATTTTTTCAATCCCTATCTTCAAAGCATCGATATCAGACAAATCAAGCTGAATATGATTTTCCTCGCCGCCCTCCCAAGGGCAATGTTCGGAAAATTCCTGACGGGAAATTGTCAATACACGCCACCCGGCAGCACTGAACCGTTTAACCGTTGCATGCCCGATACCACGGCTGGCCCCGCTTAAAAGTAATATTTTCTGTGCATTCGTCGCCATAAAACACCCGTATCAAATCATTCAAACCAAAGATTACATCAGAATCCCATCAAGCAGGATAACATAATAGGCGCCAAGAGATATATCTGATTGTAGATGATTACAGTTTAATGCCGTGTCGTTGATATGGATGGTAAATACACATTACAAGTGGTTCCTTGCCCAAGAGCACTGTCTATTTCAAAGCGCCCGCCATGCAATTCACTTAACGAGACAACCAATGGCAGCCCCAGACCCGTTCCCGGATATTTCCGGTTAAAAGCATTCTCGATTTGTCCGAATGGCTGCAACGCAATATCCAGTGACGGCTTCGCCATCCCAATACCTGTATCGGTGACTGCGATTTTCACTTCACCAGCCTCATTTTTTTCGACAGAAACCGTGACATGCCCTCCTTTTGGCGTAAATTTAATAGCGTTGGAAATCAGATTAAGGGAAATTTGTCGCAACGCATTTTCATCGGCCCATATGCTTCCAATATCGCTAATCTCGCTTATGATTAGCTCAACGCCCGCCTCTTTGGCCTGATGTTCAAAATAGGTACTGGTGTTTTGAACAAGTTCAGCCAGTTCAACTTTGCCCATATGCAGCTCAAACTTGCCCGCCTCGACTTTTGACAAATCCAGCAAATTATTAATCAGACGCAGTAAATGGGTTCCGCTATCCTGAATATGGCGCACATATTCGGCATAACGGTCATTCCCGATCGCTCCGAAAACCTCACTGGTCATCATCTCTGAGAATCCGATAATTGCGTTCAAAGGTGTTCGCAATTCATGACTGACATTTGCCAGAAAATTTGTCTTGCTGATATTGGCGGCTTCAGCCTTCTCTTTGGCTTGAAACAGTTCGCTTTCCCAATTTTTCTGACTGGTAATATCGGTCAGTGTCAGCACATATCCACCGCTTTCGAGGGCATTACCAAAAACTTTGACAATTGTACCATCTGCACAAAAATGCAAATATTCATAATCACCGCGCACCTCCACCCAAGGGCAGCGACCTTGCAATTTATCCCCCAGATCACCCCGTTTAAACAGCAATTCATACAACTCAGCGATATCCTGACCAACGGACAAAACTTCAGCATCCAGACCAATGATTGAGGATACATTCCGGTTGAACTGGACAATCGTGTTATCCTGATCAAGCAATAATATTCCTTCATTCATATTCTCGAATGTCAGTTGCAAGCTATCAAACGCTTTCCGGGAACGCTCTTGTGCCAACAAGGACCGAATAGTCTCATGTGAATAGGATGCCAGAATCAATACGAGATCACGGTCTTCTCTCGTGAATGTGTTATTTTTTTTACCATGGAGTGAAAACAAACCAATCAACGCACCTGATCGTTCAACCAATGGATAGATGAGAACACTCTCGCCCTCATAGCCAGCCCAACCACTTGATTTATTAATCGGGATCGGCGCTTGCTCTGTGATCAGTAATGGCTCTCCGCTTGAATAGACCTGTTCAAACAACGATCCCTTCTCCAATGGAAGGGGCAACCGCATGGGGGCGTGTCCCGGATCAAGTGCATGCACCTGTTCAAGATGATCGCCATTAACCAGATACAAACTACCTCCGGTCGCGTCCAGCGCATCTCCAATTTTTTCCAGCAAGCCTTCACAGATATCTTGCAAACTACTACTTGTTGCCAAAAATTTTGCCGCCTGCACCACTTTACGAATTTTCCGGTGCACATTCTTTAGATTTTCAGTCGGCGCATTATCCCGCGCCGTCGCGGGAATGGCTGGAATAGAAAAGAGGGTATCCAGACAAATTTGCTCAATTTTTGCCGCTATCTCAGACATGCCCGATTGCCCGCAGCAAAGATAATCACTCCCCCCTGCCTTCATAACGAGAACGGCACGTTCAGGAGTCGCCGCCTGATCGACAATAACAAAGTTCAAGCCCCGCCCATCGGCTCTGAATGCCTGCAACCTCTGTAATACCGGTTCAAGACTACAGTCATCCACATAGGCAACAACCAAGTCGCTTTGTAAAATCAAGGCTATGGGAAAATTGGTTTCATTGAATGAGGTTACCGATAAGGAAATCGCCGGTTCTGTTATATAGGCACGCATATCGTCAGCGACTTGCGGATAATCCGAAAGTAGAAACACAGACACACAGGCACTATTCCGCTCAGGCAGGCCAGCCATATTCTTCCCATTCACGCTACTTTGGCGAACTCATCACCGCCAAAGATATGCAACAATCAACCTTAACTAGTAAAAATACATATCCTCCATAAAAGATATCAGGAAGACAAGTGCATTAATTTACTGCTCTAAAATACAAAATTTAGTCTTAAAATTTGATTAAAATTAAACGGTAAGGTTGCTCATTTTCACATGCAGCTCTATCGGCACCAGTATTTTCGGGGTAATTACGACTGACGCTTTCTCTATTTTTCCGGGTCTTTATACTGATTTTCCATTCGCTGCAAGCTATCAGAAATCTGCCCCCCCGGCTTACTGAAACGGGCAAGAACAAGATAAAAAACCGGAACAACACCCAATGACAATATTGTCGAGAAAACAACGCCCCCCACAATAACAATACCGATAGTTTCCCGGCTTTCGGCCCCGGCCCCGGTTGCCAAGGCGAGCGGGACAGCCCCCAACGCCGTCGAAATGGTCGTCATAAGAATAGGCCGCAACCGGATGACAGACGCTTCAACAATGGCCTCGGCAAGCGCCATACCTTCAGCCCTGAGCTGGTTTGCAAATTCAACAATCAAAATGGCATTCTTTGCCGTCAAACCAATCAGCATGATAACACCGATCTGGCTGTAAACATTTAACGACAACCCCTGATAGAGCATTGCCCCCAAGGCCCCTGTAATAGCAAGAGGAACCGATGTCATAATGATGACCGGATGAATGAAGCTTTCAAACTGCGCAGCAAGAACCAGAAACACCACCAGAAGCGCCGTTGCAAATGTAAATAGCATGGCACTATTGGAGTCTTTAAATGTCCGGCTGAGCCCGCCATATGTAACTCGCGCCTCCCCGCCGGTTTCTTCCAGCACAAGACCATCCAGATAATCCAGCGCTTCGGCAAGGGTATAGTCAGGACCCAGAGATGCGGTAATGCGGATTGCCCGTAACCGGTCGGAACGTTTCAACTCTCCGGCACCAGCGGTCTCTTCAAGGGACACGAAATTGCTCAAGGGAATGAACCTGCCCGACTGCTCGGAGCGAACATATACCTTGCTCAAATCGCTTTGGCTGGTCCTGTCTTCTGCACGGGCCTGCATAATCACATCATATTGCTTGCCGCCTTGCTCATAGCGGGTCACAGTCCGGCTGCCCATCAGGATTTCAAGGGTGCGTCCAACGGTCTCGATAGAAACACCAAGGCTTGAGGCCCGTTCCCGATCGATATTGACCGTAATTTGCGGCTGACGTTCCGAGTAGTCCTTATCGATATTCAGCAATAGCGGGTTTTCTCTTGCCCGTTCCATAATCCTGTCAACCCAGCCATTTATGACATCATAGGACGGACCGCCAACAATCAGTTGCACCGGGGCACGGCTGCCATGTTGACCAAAGCTGGCGGGATTGATTGCAAATGCCCGCACCCCCGGTATCGACAACAGCCCCGGGAAAATAGACCGGACGATCTCTTGCTGTGAACGGTCCCGCTTCTCCCACGGTACCAAGCGCGAAAACATGAAGGCGCGGTTAACGGGGCCGGGTCTTGAAAAACTGCCAACCAGAGCAAAAACCCGCTCGGCTTCCCCCTTTTCCACCAAAGGCATCAGTAAATTCTCAATTTTCTGAACATTCCGAAACGTATATTGCAGGCTGGCACCTTCAATGGCTTTAACCGGAATAAAAAAGAACCCACGGTCTTCGGTTGGCGCGAACTCTTTGGGCAAAGCTTCATATAACTGCACGGCAGCCGCAGATACCCCGATGGACAACGCGACGACAAACACAGGAAACCGAATAGCGACCCCAAGCCCGAACCGGTAAAATCTATCCAGCCGCACAAACAGAAACTCGGTTGATTTGTAAAACCAGTTTTCCCGATTTTGCTCGACCAGCAATTTTGAACAGAGCATGGGTGTCAATGTCAACGCCACAAAGCTCGAAAACATAACCGCGGTTGCCACAGCCACGCCAAATTCACGGAACAGGCGCCCAGTAACACCATCAAGAAACGAAATCGGCAGGAAGACTGCGACCAGTACAACCGTCGTTGCAACAACCGCAAATGCCACCTGCTTTGCCCCGCGACTTGCAGCCAAAAGCGGCGGCTCCCCCATTTCGATACGGCGGTGAATATTCTCCAGAACAACAATCGCATCGTCAACAACCAGACCAATAGCCAACACCAGAGCCAACAGGGTCAAAACATTAACCGAATACCCCAACACGGCCAGAACCGATAAGGTTGCAATGATGGAAACCGGTATCGCCAATGCCGGAATAAGGGTTGCGGGCAAAGACCGCAGGAACAAAAAAATCACGGCGACAACAAGGCCCATCGCAATGGCCAACGCGATAAAAACCTCTTTGATCGACTGGCTGATGAAAATAGACTGATCGTAGGAAACTGTCAGAACAATCCCTTTGGGCAGTGTTGTCTGAAGACGTGCCACAACCTCCTTGACCCCGTTGGCAACCTCAAGCACGTTTGAGCCTGATTGCCGGATAATACCAAGACCGACAGCATCTTTCCCGTTCACCCGCAGCCCCGTCCGGTTATTAGCAGCCCCGACCTCTACTTTGGCAACATCCCCCAACCGGACAATGCCTTGCACATCGTTTCGCAAAACAATCTGCCGGAACCCTTCGGCTGTTCCCAAGTCCGATTTTGTTCGCAAATTGAACTCTTTTTCAAGCGATTCAATACGTCCTGACGGCAGTTGAACATTCTGCCCCCGAATAGCGATTTCCAAATCCTGTGCAGTCAGATTATGGGCGGCCAAGGCTTCGGTATTGATCCATATCCGCATGGCATACCGGCGCGCACCACCAATACGCACCCGCGACACACCGGAGACCGTTGACAAGGGATCGACCAGATTTCGTTCTGCGAAATCGGTCAATTCAAGCGGATTCAGATAATCACTGGACATGGACAGCCACATGATAGGGCGCGCATCACTTTGTGTTTTCGAGATACGCGGTGCATTTGCCTCATCCGGCAAACGGTTCAGTATCCGCGAAACCCTTGCCCGAACATCATTTGTTGCAGATTCAATGTCTCTGGACAGGCTGAACTGGATATTGATCGAGGACGACTCTTCACGGCTACTTGAATTAATCCGTTCCACCCCGGCAATTCCCGCAACAGCATCTTCGATTATCTGTGTAATCTGGCTTTCGACAATATCTGCCGAAGCTCCGCGATAACTGGTATTCACAGAAACATTCGGTTTGTCCACATTTGGATATTCCCGAACGCTCAATGATTGATAAGAAAACAAACCAAACAGGACGAGAACCAGCGATAAAACAATCGCCAGAACCGGGCGCTTTATGGAAATATCCGATACTCTCATTTGCGGACAGCCTCATCAGAAACGATTTTCACTTTTCGGCCGTCCCGTACTTTCTGTAATCCTTCGGTAATAAGGATATCTCCGCCGCTAACCCCCGACAGGACATGAACCCAACCATCCATGGTTTGCCCAACCTGTACCGCCGTCCGTTTCGTGATGTCTTTTTCGATCTTGAAAACAAAATGCCCTGCAGGTGTCACGATGACGGACTGCTCCGGCACCAGAACTGCATTTTTTACAGTGCCGGTTTGCAAGCTAACCGACAGGAACATGCCTGGTTTCAATTCCCGGCTATCGTTATCTATAATACCACGTACACGAACCACTCGGGTCACCGGATCAACCCGTGATGACACTGTCTCGACAACCCCTTCAAAAATGCGCCCCTCATAGGCCACGCTTTTGGTTTTGAATATTTGGCCCTTTCGCACTTGAGCCAGATTAAGTTCCGGTAAATTGAAATCCAGCTTGAGGCGGGTAATATCATCAAGAGTCGTAATGACATCGCCGGGACGAACCAGCGCCCCCTCACTCACTTCACGGAAACCAACGATACCGCTAAAGGGCGCCGAAATTACATATTCGGCCAGTCTGGCTTTATCTGCTGAGACTTTTGCCTGTTCAACCTGCATCTCGGATAAGAGAAGATCTACCCGCGCCTTGGGGGCGTTACCGCTTTTATATAATTTCAAAGCCCGTTGATATAGTTTACGGCTATTCCCGTATGCAGCCAGAGATTCTGCGGCTTCTGCCCGGGTTTCTGTATCATCCAGATAAACCAGCGGATCTCCCCTCTTGACCTCTGCCCCGTCGGCAAATGTCAGCCGCTTTATCTTTGCCGTCACTTTGGCTGTCAGGTTAATTGACCGGTTTGCGCGCAATGTTCCAACGGCCGTTACCTTTTCCGGCAAATCTCTAACCTTCGCCGTTGCAACCAGTACTGCAACAGCGCGCTCTCCACGCTTCCTGGGTGCGTCAACCTTATTCGCCTGTCCCAAAAACGGTATTTTGTCCTGATTCTGCCACCCCAGATACCCCAAGGCACTGATCACCATCAGGATAATTATTTGGTTTCTGGTTTTCATTATCGACTTTCATGTGCTTTAATTATTATTACCAATTGTGATGGGCACCGTTTGAAATCAACACAAAAATCTGACAAACAGTCTCCGGCACATATCTTCATCTGTATCACAGGCCCTGCATATGGTTACACATCTCTACTCACATCGCGACTGTCTTTTTCATGATACCGGTTACAAACACCCCGAATGTGCAGACCGGCTACGGATGGTTTGGCAATATCTTGAAGATGAAGAATTTAACACATTGGTCCGCCATGATGCGTCAATGGGGGATGAAGAGCTTCTGAAACTGGTCCATACAACCGATTATATCGACAGCATTAAAGCCGCGCGCCCTGCATCTGGTATTATCCAGCTGGACCCCGATACGTTCATGTCCCCCGGCAGTTACGATGCGGCACTGCGCGGGGTCGGTGCCGTTCGCGATGCCGTCGATCAGGTCATCAGCACCCCGCATAGTAATGCCTTTTGCGCCATTCGCCCCCCCGGACACCATGCCGAAGCTGACCGGGCCATGGGGTTTTGCCTGTTCAACAATGTGGCAATTGCCGCCCGCCATGCGCAAAAAACACATGGACTGGAGCGGGTAGCCGTTATTGATTTTGACGTCCATCACGGAAACGGAACGCAAGCCATATTTGAAACTGACGACACGCTGTTTTATGGCTCCACCCATCAGGAAGCCCCTTTTTATCCCGGAACCGGTTTTTCTTCGGAGACCGGCCTTGGCAATATAGTCAATGTTCCCTTGAAAGCTGGTGCTGGCGAAAAAGAGTTCCGCACCGCAATGGACCAGATAATTCTGCCTGCACTTGACGCCTTCTCACCGCAACTCCTTATTATATCTGCGGGCTTTGATGCCCATTATCTTGATCCCCGGGCAGGCCTGAAACTTGATGAAAGTGATTATCTCTGGATTTCTGAAAAGTTACTGGAAATTGCAGAAAAGCACTGCGCCGGACGAATAGTATCTGTTCTTGAAGGCGGCTATGATCTTGTTGCTCTTGCTCAAAGTGCAAAGGTGCATGTGAAAGCGTTGCTTGACACTTAAAGGCAGCGTATAAGGGCTCAAAGGAGATGCTATGTCTGAACAGAATGACCTTCCTGCGGATATCAAAGACTTGAGTTTTGAGGCCGCGTTACAGGAACTGGAACAAATTGTTGAAAAGCTGGATTCTGGAAAAGTTGATCTTGACCAATCCATTGATATTTACACGCGTGGATCGTTGTTAAAGGCCCATTGCGAGGCAAAGCTCCGCTCGGCACAGGATCGTATCGAAAAAATTGTCTCTCAAAATGGTACATTGAGTGCACAGGCCACCCAGATCGATTAAGCAAGTCCGTCCACCTGACCCTAGAGTTAGTCTGAGTAAAAGTTATGGAAGATACATTTACAGCCGCCTTGCGCCAAACTGCTGATTTGATGAACAAAGAGCTTGATGCCTTAATTCCATCAAGCAACAGCCCTGAACAACGATTACACGATGCCATGCGCTACGCCGTTCTGGCGGGCGGCAAGCGGCTACGCGCTTTACTTGTTATCCAGAGCGCTGATTTGTTCGGCGTCGCCCGTGACTACTCCGTGCGGGTTGCCGCCGCTCTCGAGATCATGCATACATATTCGCTTGCTCATGACGACCTTCCCTGTATGGATGATGATGACTTGCGGCGCGGCATGCCGACCGTACATAAAGAATTTGACGAAACCATAGCTGTTCTTGCCGGCGATGCCTTACAGGCGCTCGCTTTTGAAATTCTTGCTGACCCCAAAACCCATTCATCGGCAGAGGTTCGGGCGCAACTGGTTCTGAAACTGGCGCACGCGGCAGGCGGGCACGGTATGGTTGGCGGCCAAATGATGGATATTTACGCAAATAATGAAGATATTTCTGTTCCGGTTATCACCCGCTTGCAACAACTCAAAACCGGCGCCCTTATCACCTTTGCCTGTGAGGCTGGAGCCATTATGGGCCATGCTGCGCCTGCGCAAACAGCCGCACTTAAAGCCTATGCCCATGATTTGGGGCTGGCGTTTCAAATCACAGACGATATTCTGGATGTTGAAGGTGACAGCAACGAATTGGGAAAAGCAACCCGCAAGGATGTAGATGCAGGCAAGGCAACCTTTGTCTCTCTCCTTGGGCTGGAAAAAGCAAAAATTCACGCAAACATGCTGGCAACACAGGCCGCAAGCCATCTCGCAATATTTAAAGACAAGGCAGATTTGTTACGGAATGCCGCAACTTTTACTGTCCAGAGAAGAAAGTAGCGCAAGCTGATGGCAACAGAAACGTCCCCTACCCCTCTGCTCGATCAGGTAAACGAGCCCAAGGATATGCGGCAGTTCTCCATTGAGCAGCTTATCCAGTTGGCAGACGAGTTGCGCAGCGAGACTATTAATGCCGTCTCGGTGACCGGTGGGCATCTGGGAGCCGGCCTCGGTGTTGTTGAACTGACAGTTGCCATCCATCATGTCTTCAATACCCCTGATGACCGGCTTATCTGGGATGTGGGACATCAATGCTACCCCCACAAAATTCTGACAGGACGCCGGGACCGCATTCGCACGTTACGTCAGGAAAACGGCCTGTCCGGTTTCACCAAGCGCGCCGAAAGTCCGTATGATCCGTTTGGTGCTGCCCATTCCTCCACCTCCATTTCTGCCGGTTTGGGCATGGCCGTTGGCCGCGACCTTCAAGGCCGGAACAATAATGTCATATCAGTAATCGGGGATGGCTCCATGAGTGCCGGCATGGCCTATGAAGCCATGAATAATGCCGGTGCTATGGACGCCCGGCAGATCGTTATTCTGAATGACAATGATATGTCGATTGCACCGCCCGTAGGGGCCATGAGTGCCTATCTGTCCCGTCTGCTATCAGGCCCGTCTTATCGCAACATGCGCGAGCTGATGAAACAAATTGCCTCAAAATTGCCTGACCCTCTTGAACGTACGGCAAAACGTGCCGAAGAATTTGCCCGCGGCATGATGACTGGCGGGACTTTGTTTGAAGAAATGGGCTTTTATTATGTGGGTCCGATCGATGGGCATAATCTGGAACATCTGATCCCGGTTCTGAAGAATGCCCGCGATTCCGAAAATGGTCCTATTCTCATCCATTGCGTCACCCAAAAAGGCAAGGGCTATGCCCCTGCTGAGGCTGCCGATGATAAATATCACGGTGTCGCCAAGTTTGATGTCATAACGGGCGCGCAAGCCAAAGCAATCCCCAATGCACCCTCCTATACCAACATCTTTGCAAACAGCCTCATTAGCGAGGCCCGCAAAGATAGCGCTATTGTTGCCGTAACCGCCGCCATGCCCGAAGGTACCGGCCTTGACCTGTTTGCTAAAGAATTTCCCAAACGCTGTTTCGATGTCGGTATTGCCGAGCAGCATGCCGTTACTTTTGCCGCCGGTATGGCAACCGAAGGGTTAAAACCGTTTGTGGCTATTTATTCAACTTTCCTGCAACGGGCCTATGACCAGATCGTTCATGATGTGGCTTTGCAAAACCTGCCCGTGCGTTTTGCCATTGATCGGGCCGGACTTGTCGGCGCTGATGGCGCGACACACGCAGGATCGTTCGATACCGCATATCTTGCCACTTTGCCCAATATGGTCGTAATGGCCCCCGCAGACGAAGCTGAACTTGTGCATATGGTGGCAACCGCGACCGCCTATGACGATGGCCCCATTTCTTTTCGCTATCCGCGCGGTGAAGGCGTTGGTGTAGATTTACCCGAGGTTGGCGACATTCTCGAGATCGGTAAAGGGCGTATCGTCAAAGAAGGCAGTAAAGTCGCCATTCTATCTTTTGGCACCCGCCTTGAAGAAGCACTAAAAGCGGCTGAAGCCCTCGACAGTATGGGGCTGAGCACAACAGTTGCCGACGCCCGTTTCTGCAAGCCGCTGGATGAAGACCTCATCCGTGACCTTGCCAGCCATCATGATCTGCTAATCACCATTGAAGAAGGATCTATGGGCGGTTTCGGTAGCCATGTCATGCAATTCCTTGCCATGAACGGATTGCTGGATAACGGCCTGAAAGTCCGCCCTCTTTGTATGGCCGATACCTATATCGATCAGGCAAACATCAAAAAAATGTACGATATTGCGGGATTGAATGCGGACCAGATTATTAACGTTGCCAGCCACGCACTGGGCACTGCCTCGCAAGAGATACCGAACATTACTGCCTAGGAAAAGCCATGAATGCACGTAGGCTGGATTTGGAAATGGTATCGCGGGGTCTGGCACGAAGCCGGGCAAAAGCACAACATCTGATCACTGAAAAGCGGGTGCTGGTCGATGGTGAGGATGCCCGAAAATTCAGCCAGAAAGTAACCCCGCATACCCGCATCGAAGTTGATACCCGCAACAAGGACTGGGTGGGGCGCGGGGCCTATAAGTTACTGGCTGCTTTCGATCATTTCGGCTTTGAACCCAAAGATGCCATTGCCGCCGATATTGGTGCGTCCACAGGCGGGTTTTGCGAAGTTTTGCTAACCCGCGGAGCCCAAAAAATATATGCCGTGGATGTGGGGCATGGCCAGTTGCATGAAAGCCTGAAAAATAGCCCCCGGCTGGTAAATCTTGAAGGCGTTAATGCCAAGAACATCACAGCTGATATTATCCCCGAACCGCTTGACATGGTCGTGTCCGACGTCAGTTTCATCTCTCTGACCAAAGCCTTGCCAGCCACCTTGGCGCTTTGTAAGGACGGAGCAAAACTCGCCGCCCTTGTCAAACCGCAATTTGAAGTTGGCCGGAAAAATATCGGTAAAGGTGGTATCGTCAGAGATGCCGACCTTGTAGAGAAAGTGCGACACGATATGGAGCAGTGGATTAACTCACTAGACGGCTGGCAATGTCTGGGTACAATCGAAAGCCCAATAACCGGATCTGACGGTAACCGCGAATATTTACTTGGGGCACACTATAATGCTTGAGCTTGAAATCACAAAACTGGGCGCTGGTGGCGATGGCATCGGCTATCATGATGCCATCCCTTATTACGTGCCGTTCACATTGCCCGGTGACACCGTTCTGGTTGACGTTGGCGACAAGCGCGGCAAAGGATTTGTCGCCGATTTACAGAAAATTCTGAGCCCGTCTGAACACCGTAATAAACCTGAATGCCGCCATTTTGGAACCTGCGGCGGGTGTAATCTACAACATTTCAAGGCCGGCAAACTTGCCGATTGGAAACGGGGACTCATTGAAGAAACCCTGAGCCATGCTGATATTGACGATGTCGCTATAAACCCGACCATCACCAGCCCGGCACATTCACGCAGACGCGCCCAGTTTGTCGCAGCAAAACGCAAAAAAGGCGTCATGATCGGCTATCATCTTCGCCGGTCCCACCAGATATTTGATGTAGGGGATTGCCCGCTAATTGACCCCCAAATTCTCAAACTGGTTAAACCGCTACGCCAGATGCTACTCCATATTATGCCCCGCAACAGTCGGGCCCGCCTGACCATCACCGCGACAGAAAACGGGGCCGACCTGTTAATCACGGCAAGCCATTCAATTGATCTGGAGGCCCGCGAGCAGCTCGCCCAATTTGCACAGGCCAATGATATCTGCCGGATCAGCTGGCTTGATGAAAGCGAGAGCCTTCTGGAACAGGTCGCCGAACTCAAACCCGCAGAAATATCCATTGGACGGGACAGAACTGTTCTGGCCCCCGGCGGCTTCTTGCAGGCAACTCAACAGGGGCAAGAGACACTTATTCGCATGACAATGGAACAGATCACTGACGGTGCCTCGGTTCTTGATTTGTTTGCAGGCGGGGGAAGTTTTGCCATTCCCGCTGCCCATAAGGCAAAAAATGTCCTTGCTGTTGAAAATGATGAAGAGCTAGTGTTTTCACTGCAAAATGCGGCTAACAAAGCAATGCTTCCGATTAAAACCGAAACCCGCGATCTGTTTCGCCGCCCCCTTGTCTCGGTCGAGCTGAATAAATTTGATACCGTGATTATTGATCCCCCACGGGCGGGCGCAGCCGCACAAGTAGCAGAAATCACTCAAAGTAATATTCAGAAAATTATTTTTATTTCCTGCAATCCGGCAAGCTATGCCCGCGATATCAAAGAGCTGATCGAAGCGGGTTATCATTTAACTGAAATAACACCACTGGATCAGTTCCGCTGGTCAGAGCATGTGGAGCTTTTTTCAGTCCTGACCAAAGATCCTGTATAAATCTATAAGGCTGTTTTTAATGAAAAAGGAGTGATCGGATCAATCTGGTTGCCGCCAATAACAGAACCGCTGACATAATCTATACCGATACGAAAGGCACGCCGCGCTAGATCATCACTTTGCAGATCGCGCCAACAACTACGGACACCTAAGCGCTTTGCCTTGGCGACAAGCTTCTCAATCCAGAGAAGGTCCTGTTCATCATGACCAACCACCGAAAGTCCAAACACGGGTAAATCAGAAATAATACCAAAATCATCCCAACCTTCACTCACTTCAAAAGTAAAGCCCAGTACCAAAGGATTAAGTGTTGTCAGAATTTGTCGCAAGCGGCTGTTCAATAATCCCGGTATCACCCCGGTCACATTTATAATCAGGTGCCGCTGCGAATAATCAGGTAATTTTTTCAAAATATTGGCGTATCTCAGCCGTCGGTAAGCATGTGCCAGAGTTTCAAAATCTGCGGATACCATCACGACCGGTTTCTTACCAACAGCTCCCAATTGCTTAAAGGCAGTTTCCGTATCGCGTAACGCTTTAAAATCTAGTTCTGCCCGCAAATCAATTGTTCCTTGCAACAAAGGATCATCTTTACCCAATGCGCGCCACACCTTTTTTTCAAGGCGGCATGGAACGGCTTCCATTATGGACATTAACCGCTTCACCTGATTGATCATCGGGCGGTAGCAAATAGAAATATCTGCTTCTTCTGCCTTGAATTTAGCTTCACCACCTTCACGCTTATAGCGATCGACACCTCGCAGGAACTCAATCAGCTCCTCGACATCTTCAAACTCACCAATATAGTCGATAATATCAATATCCAGCGCCATGGCTGTTACAGAAATTTCGTTGACTTCCGGCATTTCCCCAAAAAGAAGCTGGAGCAATTCCTGCGCCAGTTTTTTAGCTTGTGCCAATCCTTCTTCCTGCGTTGTGTTGGCGAAGATCAGGGCGAAATTACTCTCGTCGAGCCGAAGGAACATATCTCTTTTACCGAGTTTTTTGGTAAAAAAAGCTTCTACAGCCATATCAACCCGTTTTTTTACGACAGCCCAGCGGTCTCCGTATTTTCTTTGAATTTCCTCCAGACCAACAATCTGAAGGCTGCTGGTCATCAGGGTTTTTGTTGCCTCATCCTTGTTCTTGCCAAAGGCAGACAAAAAATGAGTAAGTTCCCCAATTTCATGGTGTTGGACAACACCGCTGGCAACCTGACCGCTCATATTCATTTTTTTCGAAGCATCTTTCATTAACCAAGCCGCACAGTAAAATTCTGCCTATCTGGAAATTTTCCAACAATCTCAATGGATAGCGATAATGGAGCATGTCAGATTTCAGTGTAAAATTGGTTAATATTCAAAGGGTATATTGCCTCAATTCTGATCATTATAAAATGCATAAAATATGAGCCAGTTATAAACGTCCTGTTAACAGCATTCTGCCATACTCTGTTCAAGGCTGGGAAGCAGTTATTGACCAATGCAAAGCCTTGTCTATTAGTAAAAATCGTGAATTTATCTGCCGTTAAGGAGCGTGACTATGGGGAAGACAGTCAACTTGTTTTCAACTGATTTCACGAAGACAGCACCAAGTGCAAGCAACCTGATTCTGACGCGACCTCTAGATAGTTTTCATGTCTCTATTTTAAAGCAACTATTTGAAAAAAACCATCAAAACACACAATGGCGAGGATATGCCGTACTGGATTATATCCCCGGTTTCCTCAAAAGAAATATAATGTCCTCACCCACTGAAAAGCAGGTTGGAATTGTCCTTTTTTGTAGCCAAACAGAACAAACATATTTTGTTTTCCGGGACTTGCAGGAAAACTTTAGGCTCGTTGATACCAATGGCCATACGCTTGTTATGGAAGAGCAAATAGAGACTCTCGTAGAGCAGTTTCAAGCTAAGATCCTGCACTGATCGCCGACTCTCCTTCGTTACCAATCTCCATTGAGCCCGTTTTCATTTGGGAAGACAAACCACCCTCTGGGGGTACATACGGCTCTGGCTGGTCAGCGCCTACCCCTTGATAAATTGAAATGGACGGAAAGGCAAAAGAGCTTCCGGCATTTTCGACAATATGCTTGATCGCATAGGCAAAGTCCTGCTTGATATCCAGCCATTCCCCCCAGTTTGTCGTCCGGGTAAAACAATAAATCATAATATCAATACTGCTGTCATTAAAGCTGTCAGTGACCACAAAAAGGGTTGCTTCGCCAGGCTGGGCGAAATCATCATTACCAATCAGATAATCCCTAATTCTTGTTGTAATTTCCTGTAATTGCGCAACGGAAGTAGAATATTCCACCCCGATTTTCCAGTAAATCCGTCGATGGGTCATTTCTGAAAAGTTGGTTACGGCCTTATCTGCAAAAGTAGCGTTAGGGACAATAGTCGCGGCCTTGTCGAACCGGCGGATCATGGTTGAGCGGAAACCTATTTTTTCTACAGTTCCTTCAACAATGCCTGAAACCAGCACCCAATCCCCCACTTTGAACCTTTTCTCGGCCAGAATAAGAAAACCACTTATCAGGTTCTTGAACAAGTCCTGAGCACCAAGCGCGACAGCAACACCCACAAGCCCGAAGCCGGCAATAATAGGGCCAACTTGAATGCCCCACAGATCCAGAATAGTTGCCACCCCAAGACCGACAATCAAGCCCTTGAAGACTTTTAGGATGAAAGACACCATCTCGGCTGAGAATATTTCTTCCAATCTGCCCAGCAAAAATGCGAGCGGATTAACCAGACAGAACAGACCCCAGAACAGATTATAGACAATCAGGGACTTAACAAACGTTTCCCCAAAAATAATCAACCCATTTTCATTAGACAGTCCACTAACTTCCAGTGCCACATATACCCCGACCACAATCGGGATAAAACGGATAGGCCCTTCCAAAGCGGCAACGACATGATCATCCAGTTTGTTTTTTGTCCGGCCCGCGAAGGCAACCATGCGCCTGACGACAAAACGTGTAAACACGCCGCGCAGCATCAGTGAAAATAACAAAATCCCAAGAGCCGGTATGATCGAACTCAAATCCACGCCATAGACACCCTGTACCCAGACATCCTGAAGTATTTTTAAAAATTTGCTAATACTGTCTTCCACTTGTTCAACTCACATTCGTCTGTTTTGATTGTCGCGCCATAACCAAAAAAAATCAGCCTGTCACCCCGCCGATACAATACCGAGGAGTTTGTCCACTTCATCTTCACCCGTATTCCATGACGTAACCAAACGAACCGGCCCCTCACTTTTCGAACCCATGACATAGAAAAGGAAACCCGCTTTTTCAAGGTTATTTATGACGGTTTCTTTCAGCTGAACAAATAATATATTAGCCTGAACCGGATATTGCGGAGAACAACCCCCCATAGCCAAGAGTCCAGAAGCCAGTCGTTGTGCCATCTTGTTGGCATGGGCCGCCATATCCAGCCACAGCCCTTGTTGCAAATAACGATCCAGTTGTACGGACAGAAACCGCTGCTTGGAAAATAAGTGGGCAGCCCGCTTTCTGCGAAATTCAAATTCCTGTGCTTTTGTCATATCGAAAAAAACCACGGCCTCCACAGACATAGCACCGTTCTTTGTCGCGCCAAAAGACAAGACATCTACGCCAGCTTTAACAGTAACATCCGCAGGATCACAGCCCAGTGTCGAAATCGCGTTGGCAAACCGCGCGCCGTCCATATGCAGCCCCAATCCATATTGTTTGGCAACCCGGCTGATAGCGGCTACCTCGTCAGGCGTATAAATGGTTCCGCATTCGGTGGCTTGCGTGATACTGATACAGGCAGGCTGGATATGATGAACAACCCCGGCTCCGGATTTAGCCAGTGTTTCCTGTAAATGCTCTGCTGTTAGCTTTCCGTCACCTCCATCAAGCAACACCAGCTTGGCACCGCCACTGTAAAATTCAGGGGCGCCGCACTCATCGCCTTCGATATGCGATAGTTTGTGGCAATAAACAGCACCATAAGGCGGGGTCATAACACTTAACCCCAAGACATTGGCCGCAGTCCCTGTTGCAACCGGAAAAGCACGCAGATCACACCCGAATAGATCCTGAAACTGTTCTTCCATTCGGGTGGTCGTGGCATCGTTACCATATCCGAGCGCTGGTCCTGAATTTTCCTGCTCAATTGCCGCCATTAATTCAGGGCAGATCGGAGCCGCATTATCACTGGCAAAATTATATTTTTGGTTTTGGCCCATCTTATTATCTTCCTTGTTTTACCTGTAATTCCATCACTTCGAACCCGTGGCCTGCCACCAAAGGAGAGAAAGCTCCAATATCAAACTGGTCATGGCCATCTATTGCCGCAATCAGCCAGACAAACTCACGTTCAATAACCATTTCAGCATCGGCCTGTGACGGTTCCGCCTGCCCGTTTGGATGTGAATGAAATACCGCAATAATCCGCTCTGGCATTCCGCGCAACTCTCGTTCAATTTTGAAACGTACTGCGGGATCAACCTCAAAAAACCTTATTTTATTATCCGCAACATTTGCCGCCTGCACGATCTGATGCGTTTCAAATTCACCGTCGTTACCATTGCATCCAACCAAAAGGGCACATGCTTCTTCAGGATAGCAATCAATTGACTGCGTCCTTAACTGATCCAATTGCTTTTCAGAGAGTGTAATTCTCATCCTATTCAGTCAAATCAAACTGCCCCAGAATTTTACCTGTATTTACATCCAGAATCACTATGGAATCAGGACGCTCCTGATTTCGGCCATAAACAATCAATAATTTACCCTCTTGCTGCATGACTTCGAGAACAGCCATACCATCAGGTGCAGGTATTTTTATGGTCCCGAAAGCAGTCGTCGCAGCAGATAACACGGACGGGGATAATACAGGCGCTGACAGATTTGCCGGATTCGAATTTTTCTCGCTACTTGTCGCGCGTTTATAGACAACGACGCCGATCGCAATTGCAACCCCGACAATCAAAATCCCTAAAATTACAACCACCCATTTCAAAAAAGTGGTGTTCGGAACGTCTTCTTCTGTCATAAGAACATTTATCCATTTATTTGTTCGGTTTGTCTCATATGCCATTACCTGAAGCCACACATCAAGTTGAAGTTTGCGAAAATGATGTCAATAAGCGCCTGGACCGTTTTTTGACAGAGCATTTGGACACACTTTCACGCAGTCGACTAAAAGCGCTGATCAAAGATGAGCGCGTAAAATCAGGATCAGACGCCATCACCGATCCTTCACGCCGTGTCAAATTGGCAGAAATTTATCAAATTGATGTTCCGCAGGCAATTGAACCGGATCCTGAACCAGAAAACATCCCTCTTGATGTTGTTTTTGAGGATGACCATCTGATCATTATCAACAAACCCGCAGGAATGGTCGTACATCCTGCTGCGGGCAATTGGAGCGGAACCCTTGTCAATGCATTGCTATTTCATTGCAAAGACAGCCTATCCGGCATTGGTGGTGTCAAACGTCCCGGTATCGTGCACCGAATTGACAAAGACACCAGCGGCCTGGTGGTCGCCGCCAAAACAGACGCTGCACACCAGGGGCTAGCGGCCCTTTTCGAGGCGCATGATATTGACCGAACCTACAAAGCCGTAGTTTGGGGACGCATGTACCCGACAACAGGAACCGTTAATGCCAATCTTGGACGCGATCCGCATAACCGCAAGCGGATGAGCGTTGTTGAGAATAGTGGAAAAATGGCCATAACCCACTATGCACTTGAGGAAAATTTCTCAGATATTGCAGGGCTGGTTCGCTGCACGCTAGAGACCGGCCGCACCCACCAAATTCGTGTTCATATGGGGCATCTGGGGCATTCCCTCGTCGGTGATCCCGTTTACACACGAACAAAGCTGAACCGCACCAAAAAACTGCCCGATGCCCGCCGGGAAATTATAAAAAACTTTCCCCGTCAGGCACTCCATGCTCAAACGCTTGGATTTGTGCACCCCGTCACAAACAAACCCTTGAAATTTGCGGTAGAATTCCCACTTGACATAACAGAATTGCTTGCAGCATTTCGGGGGTAGGGGTGTGCCGTCATCATATTGACAAATTCTTATGCTCTTATGCTGCCAACAGGGACTCTCAAAACATTCGGCTTTTTGAGCGAATGGGCAGAGTTCGCTGATTAAGAACGGAGAGGGATATATCACATGAGTAGAGGTACTTTACCAACCATTTCGCCAGAAGGCGGATTATCACGTTATTTGCAGGAAATCCGCAAATTTCCGATGCTTGAGGTCAATGAAGAATACATGCTGGCCAAAGCATGGAAAGAACGCGAAGATTCCGAGGCCGCCCATAAGATGGTGACAAGTCATTTACGACTTGTCGCAAAAATTGCCATGGGCTATCGCGGCTATGGATTGCCCGTCGGAGAACTGATCGCAGAAGGCAATGTAGGCATGATGCAAGCCGTTAAGCGGTTTGAGCCCGAGAAAGGGTTCCGTCTATCCACATATGCAATGTGGTGGATACGTGCCGCCATTCAGGAATATATCCTGCGAACTTGGTCTCTCGTTAAAATGGGAACCACGGCAGCACAGAAAAAACTGTTCTTTAATTTACGGAAAATCAAAGGTCAGATCGAAGCCATTGAAGAGGGCGACTTGACGCCAGAGCATGTGGAGACCATTTCCACCAAACTTGGCGTGTCTGAAACCGAAGTCATCAATATGAACCGGCGCATGACCGCACCGGATCATAGCCTTAACTCTCCCATGCGGGCAGATAGTGAAGGCGAATGGATGGACTGGCTGGAAGACGACTCCCCTAGTCAGGAAACCGTTTTTGCTGAAAATGAAGAATTAAGTCGCCGCAAAGCCATGCTGGAATCAGCGATGGATTGCTTGAATGAGCGCGAAAAACACATCATTACAGAACGCCGTTTACGCGAAGACCCGCTAACGCTGGAAGAATTGAGCCAGCAATATAGCATCAGCCGTGAACGCGTTCGCCAAATCGAAGTTCGTGCATTTGAAAAGCTTCAAAAGGCTATGCGAGCCAAGGCGTTTGAAGAGCGTATCAATTAATCACAAACACCCTTAAGGCTGCCACGTCGGCAGCCTTAATTCTTTATAAAAAATAAAAACCGGTTAATTTTATTTAAGTGGTATTACATGCAATTTCCCATATCTCACCCCGGTTTGAGATATAATTTCATTGGCCATTTTATGAACCTGCGGGCCTGTTCCCGTGAGGATCGTCGCCTCCATGCAATGCTCGGGATCAATATGTAAATGCAAAGTGGCCGCCGGAATTTCATGATGATGGTGCTGGGTTTCAATCAGTTTTGAAGACAACAACCGCTCTTTGTGATTATACACATAGGACACACACCCAACGCAGTTCTGTTCTTCCCGTGTCGCTTCGGTTTCATGAGAGAGCATATGGCGAATGGCATCCCGTATTCCTTCAGATCGATTGGAATACCCTTTTGCCTCAATATAGGCATCAAACTCCCCTAACAATTCATCTTCAATTGTCATGGTAATTCGCTCCATATGCATCCCCCAGTATTGCGTGTGCCGAAAACATCAGTATGATGAATAAAAAAAATCGTAATACCAACCAAACTGATCCTACTATACCGGGGGCATACAATGAAGCGTACTTTTTTTCTGGCAGCCGTACTATCCGTACTTGCCGCAACACCAGCACTTGCCGACGCGGGGCACACAATGGGTGCCGATCTTGTCGCAGGCCTGATCCATCCATTCATGGGTCTTGATCATATTCTGGCCATGTTTGCCGTTGGCATGCTTGCCGTTCAGTCGGGCGGCAAGGCAAAAATTATTCTACCTACCCTGTTTGTCAGCGGAATGGCCATTGGTGGCTATGTTGGCCTCTCCGCCCTCTCCATCCCGTTTATGGAACAGGTCATTATCGCATCCGTTATCCTGCTCGGCATTGTTATCGCTCTAGGTGGAAAGCTACCCCTTGGTGCCAGCGCCCTTATGGTCATAACTTTCGCCCTGTTCCATGGTGCTGCTCACGGGATCGAAATGCCTATTGATACATCCATTATCGCATATGGCCTTGGCATCCTTTCTGCCACTGCGCTGTTACATGCATTTGGTATCGGGGCGGCCCTTGTTGCCCCTTACATCCTGCGCTATGCCGGCGCTATCGTTGCCGTTGCGGGCATGGGTCTTGCCGTCACGTCATAACAAAAAAGCCGGAGCAGCTTTATACTGCTCCGGCTTTCTAATACCTTATTTTATCGAGAGAAACCGGCAACCGGCTTCATGGCCACATAGCCCATAGGCTTCAAAGCCTTAAGTACCTTCTCATCCGGATTTCCGTAAAGCGTGCACTTGACTGGCTTCAGGACGCCCATAAACTTTCGAGCAAATTTACTGCCAAAGTTCCCCATATGCACCAATGTGGCGGCACTGTCAGCGTACCGTTCGAACACGTGACAGATGGTATTATCGTCACTGAAAGACCATTCATAGTTAAGCGCGCCGGGTTCATCCTGCAATGTGGCTTCAGACATTTCTGCCATTAAAGCTTTCAATTCATCCAGCTTCCCATCGACAACTTCAGCCTCAAGTATCCAATAAACATGCTCTGACATAACACTTCCTTATTTTTGTGATTTTTCGATGTCACTATAGCAATAATGAAGCATAAAACAGACTTTATTTCTTTGTATTTTTAGTTTTAAGCTTACCAGAGTTGGCTGGCAAAACTCTGGAATCCTCAATGATTTGGCCACCCCATTCTTCAATCATTTTGGCACGCCTTTTCTCAAGTCGTTTGACATATTGCTGGGCTTGAACTTCATATATGGCCTGAACGGCAATCGGCACTCCCCATAACAAAAAGCCCGCGACACCGGCACCTCCATACATCAACAACCACATATAGACGTCAGTTAAAAGTGTCAGTGCTGCATCAATCGTGTGACCATTTTGCCATAAAATCCCGATGACCGGAATGACACCTGCCAGATTAAAAGCAGCCATGGATGCAATCGTCCCCCGGATACGGGACGGATTTGCAAACCGTGCCACCAGCGTGGGAATCATTCCAACTCCGAGAATAATGATAACGGACGGCATAAATACCGAGCCCGCCCCAATGAAAATCAAAAGCGGCAGGAACCCTTTTGTAGCACTATTTTTCTTTATATCTGCTGACATCTAGAATCCCACGAAATACATGTAAGAGAATGCCATACTACTTAGCAGAGCTGCGATAGAGATTAATGATGCAATCCAATGCCCGTATTTTTGGGCTGCCCATAGCCGGGATTGCGCTCCGTTTTCAAGAGCTTTGATCCCCTGTTCAATGGAAATAAAAGCCTTGATCGCCTGATCATACTCTCTTTCATCACGAAGCAGGTTTCGTTGCAAATCAACTTCTTTAAGAATTTTCTCAATATTGCCACTTCCCACAGCATTATCGAGTTTCTTCTTGATAAACTCGCGGCGGATATCAGAATGGATTTTATTAATCAGCGGCGTTAAAAGGACCTTCACCCACAAACACAACCCCGGTTTTGGAGATGGACTCAACAGATTTTGCAGACGGCCAAACATAGCAACCAAAAGCAGAGTTTGTTCCATGCTCCCAATCTTCAGTGCCGACATTTTTTGAAAATTCTTGCTTAAACTATTTGTTCTCGCAGCAATAAATGCTGCGATATGCCGATCGAACGGTTTTATTTTCCCCTCAGCCTTGAGCGCTAGACTCTCAAGAATATCCATTAATTTTTCGGCATCCTTGATATAGCTACCCTTCAATAATGCACTCATACAAGACATTGTCGGATTAAGTTCGTACAAACACCGCTCCAACCCGAAACCCAGAGATTCACGCTTCTCCATAAATTCAAAGCACTCTGTCGCCTGCCCCATTGATAACCAGCTGCCATCTTTGCGTTTGCCGCCTTCGGCACTATTTATATCGCTATAGATAATGTCCAGTAACAAACCACTTTCCAGCAACTCTGCTATTGCAGTTTTGACAGGGCCTTCGTGTCGGAAAGCCGCTGCTATCAAACTGCTCAACCCGCCACGGGAAAATGTGACTTCGCGATACCAGAATGCACCCTGAATATCCAAAACTGCATTCACTTTTGCAACCGATTGCAATTCATTGCGCCGGTCCCCGCCGCGTCCACGGGTAGCAACACTATCAGCGATACGCATACCAGCATCTTTATCGTTCAAAGAGTTCCGCACCCAACTTTCAACTTTACCACTTTCAAGCAACGTATAAGCTTGAGCTGGACGTTTGGTGAAAGCCAAAGACAATAAACGAGGCGATAGATACTCAGTTCCCTCGAATACAATGGGCCCCGGAGCCTGACGGTCCCCAAACCCGGGGCGAGGGCGTTCATAGACACCATCACGCCAACGGATCAGAACTTCCACATTCCAACGGCGGGTTGGATCGTCATTGAGCAGGCCTGCCAATAAAAACCCGACCCGAGAGGATGCTGGGATTTTTGGCACAAGAACCGCGTAAGTTCCATGCCTCAATTTAGCGGCATATAATTCTGTAGATGACTTGCCTTCCCCTGGAAGCGCACCCCCAAGCATATGAACGATCATAATGCCCAGCGCATAGATATCCGCCATAATTCCGGCATCGCCGCGCCCGTCCGCTAACGCATTAGCACTTTCCAACGGTTCATAAACTGCTGGCTGTAAAGATCCCGGCGGCGTTGTAATGCATTCTCCCAGAGCAACACCGGATTTCTCATTTTCCATGTAAAAGACATTGTCCGCCCGAATATTTCGGTGCGAAATATCCCGGGAAGCAAAGTTAATAATGACATCAACAATTCTTGGCGCCACGATTCCTAGAACGATATGTTCAGACAAACCACCATTACCGGAGATGAAAACGTTCCCGCCCAATGGCAAATCAAGAATAAAAACGTAACGATAGTCCAGAGCACCGAACTGAACCGTTCCATGAGAATGCAAATCCACCATGCCAGATGTATTCTTGGCTGTAATTGTTTCCACCAGATTATCCCGAAATGGAACACCGGATGCTAAAACAACTGCATACAGAATATTATTGGAATCACGCAAGTCATCCACCTTATAGGCTTTATTCTCACCGCTATCCATATGAGGAAGAGGATGTTGCAACAGCACCTTATACCGGCTTCGCAAGACACCCAGATTTTGCTCATCAGTCATATTGCTGTTCCGGCTAGTTTCATCTTAGCCGCCATATTCACTTACACAAATTCAAAAATACCTTCCTCAAAATGGGGGCTTACGGTTAAAATGCGGTTAAATATTACGAACTCGCATAAAAAAAGCGAACCTCTCGGCCCGCTTTTCAAATTTGGTAAATCCGCAGAATTAATCCAGGAATGGATCGCGGACTAGAATTGTATCCTCTCGCTCCGGGCTTGTGGAGACCAGCGCTATCGGCGCCTCGATTAATTCCTCAATCCGGCGAATGTACTTTACGGCTGTTGCAGGCAAAGCATCCCAGCTGCGGGCCCCAAAAGTACTTTCACTCCAGCCTTCCAGAGTTTCATAGACTGGCTCAACTGCTGCCTGAGCAGTCATGTTGGACGGGAAATAATCCAGGACTTCATCGCCCACCCGGTAGCCGACACAGACTTTCAATTCCTGCATACCATCGAGCACATCAAGTTTGGTTAGCGCAATACCTGTTATCCCGCCTGTTTTGACGGCTTGCCGCACCATCACGGCATCGAACCAGCCACAGCGCCGTTCGCGGCCGGTGATGGTTCCAAATTCATGTCCCCGCTCGCCAAGACCACGGCCAACATCGTCAAACAATTCTGTTGGAAACGGCCCTTCTCCCACGCGGGTTGTGTATGCCTTGGTGATGCCCAGCACATAACTAACTGCACTTGGACCCACGCCACTGCCAACGGCAGCCTGCCCTGCCAATGTGTTTGATGAGGTTACAAACGGATAGGTCCCATGATCATTATCAAGCATGGCACCTTGCGCACCTTCGAATAAAATCAGCTTGCGGTCCCGATGTGCCTCATCCAGCCTGCGCCAGACGATATCGGCGAATTCAACAATACTGGGGGCAACCTCCTGCAAGGCTACCAATAACTTGCCACCATCGATTACTTCTGCGCCCAACCCCTTGCGCAAGGCATTGTGATGCATCAACAAGGTCGCTATTTTCTTTTCCAGAAGATCAGGGTCTGTCAAATCGCTAACCCGTATCGCCCGGCGGGCAATTTTATCTTCATAAGCCGGGCCAATGCCGCGCCGCGTTGTTCCGATTTTTACAGCAGCGGTTGCATCTTCACGCAAAGCATCCAGTTCCCCGTGTAAAGGCAGGATCAAGGTCGCATTTTCTGCAATCTTAAGATTCTCGGCGTTAATCGTGACCCCTTGACCGCGCAAGGTCTCGATTTCCCGGAGGAGTGCCCACGGATCGACAACAACTCCGTTGCCGATAATTGACATCTTCCCGCCCCGGACAATTCCCGATGGCAGCAAGCTCAATTTATAAACCTCACCATCAACAACCAGCGTATGCCCGGCGTTATGTCCGCCCTGGAATCGAACAACAACATCGGCCCGTTCAGAAAGCCAATCCACAAGCTTTCCTTTGCCTTCGTCCCCCCACTGGGAACCGACAACAGCAACGTTTGCCATAACAATAAGTCCTTAATTCTACTAATTTATCAGGTAATTTTCGTGATCTCACCCGAGATCAATATATGCGTACAGTCGAGCCGCCGTGCTTCTGCTTCTGCAGCGTCAACATCAGACAAGCCGGCAACTGTTATCCAGCCATCTGTCCGATAGTTAAAACCGGCCTCCTGCGATGAACCGAAAGGCAAATAAAGCCGCCGCTGGCTATCTGTTACAGGAACGGCCCGAAGCAGGCTATCCAGAAACAGGGTGAAACCGGTTGCCGTTTCGCCATCTGCCAAATGATAACGACCACCACGGCCCAGTTCCCCGCGAACATTACGGGCAAATAGTGTGAAGCTGATACCGGTTTGATACTCAAACCCGCGAAATTCGCCCGGGTCAATGGTCAGGACTATCCCCGGCGCAGAGTTGGACAGCATTTGCACCAAGCGTTTCAAATCATCTATCTGCTGTGATGCCTGTTCCGGCAGCGCCAACATATCCAAAGCTTCCAAAGCCTGTGCCGCAGGCCCTGCGGCATGGAGCAAACCCTTCAAGATCGGGGATAATTCGACGCCAAAATTTTCCAGAACAGCCGCATCTTTATGATCAAGTGCTTCACGGGCATTTGCGGCTAGTTCAGCGTCAATATCGAGTTCTTTACAAATGGTCGGCAGCAAAGTTGGCAACGTCAAATCTACAGAAAAATCTCTGACACCCAAAGCCGCCAATGCTTCTGCCGCCAGCAGGATAAGTTCAGATTCCGCCGTAACTTCTTTGCAGCCAATCAACTCCACACCAGCCTGCGTAAATTGCCGCTCGGGCCGCAACTGACTGCCATACACATTTAATACCTGCCCACAATAGGACAGCCGAAGTGGACGCGGGTCCTGTTTCAGGCGGGTTGTTGCAATGCGCCCTACTTGTGGCGTCATATCGGTTCGAATACCCATCATACGATGGGATACCGGGTCCATAACCCTGAACATTTTAGAAGACAAAGCCTCACCGGCACCTTCGAGAAGATGTTCTTCGAACTCAATCAACGGAGGTTTGACCTGAAGGTAGCCGTTTGATGTAAAGACCCTCATAAGGGCTTCACTTACATCGGCCTCGGCGGCGGCGGCGGGCGGTAACAGATCAGCCAGACCTGCGGGCAATAGCCCTTTTTCAAAATAATTATTCATCACATGGGCTTATAAAGCACATTTCAGACAATTGCGCCAACAAGAACAGAAAAAAAGCGGTACTTTTTAAGTACCGCTTTCCTTCAAGCCTGAAGTTCAGTTAAATTTAACCGTTTCGATTAAAATTTAAGCGTTTTAACCTGCTCCACATGGGGGAGCATCCGAACTTTGGTCACTGTTTGTGGATCAAGTTCCGAATCTACTTCGATCAAGGCAATAGCTTCACCGTTTGCCTCGTCACGCCCTAAATTGAATGTAGCGATATTGATGTCTTTCTCGCCCAGCAATGTACCAAGTGCTCCGATAAAACCGGGTTTGTCCTTGTTGGTAATATACAGCATATGCGGGCCCATTTCGGCCTCCATGCTGATACCTTTAATCGTAACAATACGCGGACGCTTATCCCCATACAAGGTTCCGGCAATATCACGGCTGCGTTTTTCGGTGGCAACTGTTACCCGGATCAATGTCTGGTAATCATCAATTTTATCATTGATGCTTTCAGTCACATCAATACCGCGTTCTTTGGCCACAATTGGCGCGTTGACCATATTGACGCTATCAAGCAATGGACCCAAAATCCCCTGAAGGATAATCGAAGTCAGTGGCTTGATGTTCAAACCGGCGGCTTCGCCTTCATATTCCACGTAAACCTTGGTGATCCCCGTCTCTGTTACCTGACCAATGAAACCACCTAACTGTGTGGCAAGCTCCATATAGGGTTTCAGTTTCGGTGCTTCTTCAGCAGTGACCGACGGCATATTCAAGGCATTGGTAACAGAACCTGCAATCAGATAGTCTGCCATTTGCTCTGCCACCTGAATGGCAACATTAACCTGTGCTTCGTTGGTAGACGCGCCCAGATGCGGTGTACAAACCACATTATCCATACCAAACAGGACATTTTCCTTGGCGGGCTCCACCGCATATACATCAACGGCCGCGCCAGCAACCTGACCGCTTTCAAGGGCCGCTTTCAGATCATCTTCAACAACAAGACCACCCCGGGCACAATTGATAATGCGAACCCCTGCTTTCATTTTGGCGATGTTGTCTGCATTAATGATATTCCGGGTGCCATCAGTAATTGGTGTATGCAAGGAGATATAGTCTGCACGGGCAAACAGCTGGTCAAGTTCAACTTTTTCGACCCCCAACTCAACGGCTCGTTCCGGTGACAGGAACGGATCAAAAGCAATGACCTTCATTTTCAAGGCAATAGCACGATCCGCCACAATGGACCCAATATTACCACACCCAATAATACCCAGAACCTTGCCATAAAGTTCAACACCCATAAATTTGGATTTTTCCCATTTACCCGCTTGCGTTGATGCGTTCGCCGCCGGAATATGCCGGGACAGCGCAAACATCATTGCAATGGCATGTTCTGCCGTTGTAATCGCATTCCCGAACGGGGTATTCATGACACAGATACCAGCAGCAGTTGCTGCGGGTATATCAATATTGTCCACGCCAATTCCTGCACGGCCAATAACCTTCAGATTAGGGGCGGCGGCAATAATTCCGGCTGTTGCTTTTGTGGATGAGCGAATTGCCAGGCCATCATATTGACCAATGCAGGCTTTCAACTCTTCTACGGACATGCCTGCAATTTCATCAACTTCAACGCCACGTTCGCGGAAAATTTCAGCCGCTTTCGGGCTCATCTTGTCGGAGATAAGTACTTTAACCATTTGTCAGATCCTTCTTTGTGCAAGGATAAAATTATTTGAATGTGTTCTTTAGCTCGGCATAACCCCAGTCGAGCCAGGGCATCAAAGCTGTCAGATCATCGGTCTCGATTGTGGCACCGGCCCATATCCGCAAACCTGCGGGCGCATCACGGTAAGCACCGATATCAAGCGCCGCGCCTTCTTTTGCCAAAATAGACACCAGCGATTTAGCTGCCTTTGCTTGATCATCCGATCCCAGATCCGTAAACCATTTATCTGTAATTTTCAGACAAACCGAGGTCGGGCTGCGAATGGCATCATCATCGGCCAGAAAATCCAACCAGTCGGAGGCTGCAACAAAATCGGAAATAACCGAAAAATTAGCTGCCGCACGGCCAATCATACCATCGAGGCCACCAATGCTCTTGGCCCATTGCAAGGCATCGAGAACATCTTCAACCGCTAACATGGACGGTGTATTAATCGTTTCGCCTTTGAAAATACCTTCGATCAGCTTTCCGCCTTTTGTCAGACGGAAAATCTTTGGAAGAGGCCATGGCGGCGTATAGGCTTCAAGCCGTTCAACAGCGCGCGGGCTTAAAACCAGCATGCCATGGGCAGCTTCACTGCCCAGCACCTTCTGCCAGGACCAGGTCACAACATCCAGTTTTTCCCAAGGCATTTCCATGGCAAAAACAGCGGAAGTCGCATCACAGATCGTCAAACCTTCGCGGCCATCTGCAATCCAGTCACCATTGGGAACACGAACACCGGATGTTGTCCCGTTCCATGTAAAGACCACATCGCGGGTCCAGTCCACAGCAGCCAGGTCAGGAAGTGTTCCGTAATCTGCGGTAACAACTTCGGCATCATCCAGTTTCAACTGCTTGACCACATCGGTAGCCCAGCCAGAGCCGAAGCTTTCCCACGCGAGTATTGTTGAAGGACGTGCCCCCAGCAATGACCATAAAGCCATTTCAACAGCACCGGTATCTGATCCCGGAACAATAGCAATCCGGTAATCATCGGGAATACCGAGAATTTCGCGGTGCGTATCGATGACGGCTTTCAAGCGCGCCTTGCCTTCTGCCGCACGGTGAGAGCGACCAAGGAATGCATTATCAAGAATTTGGGGAGACCATCCGGGGCGCTTGGCGCAAGGGCCGGATGAAAACAAGGGAGAGTTAGGACGTCTCTCCGGACGTATCAAGTCTGTCATAATATTACTAAACCTTCCAGCTTAGAGCATCCCGGTGGGGGGATGTGGCCCGCCGCGGATATTAGAGATCAGAACACGCCTGTCAAATGTTTTTTGTGCGGTGCAATAAAAATTACATAACGGAATGCGGATATTATAATTCTCAGAAAAACCTCACTATTCCTCAATCAAATACCTTAAATGAGGAACCCAATGGCCAAACTATATTACACTCCCCTGCCAACTAAAAAAGTTCGCGCTTTGCAAAGGGGAGGTCTGGATGCTTATGGTCTAATAGTAGAAAGGCAAATATCCGATGGATCAGGCATTCCCTGCCGGCATTGTCTGGCAAATATTGTCAACGATGATGAATATCTGATTCTGTCATACTCTCCGTTCACAACTCGGCAGCCTTACGCCGAGCAAGGACCGATATTTCTTCATGCGAAAGAATGTGCCCCCTATAAAACAACAAAGATACTACCCGCAATGTACAAGCCTGCCGGAATATTGCTCTTGCGTGGATATAACGAAGACGAAAGAATAGTTTACGGGACAGGGCAAATTGCAAAGAACAAAGATATTGCCACAATCGCAGCAGATATTTTCAGAAACCCGGATGTTGCCTTTATTCACGCCCGATCAGCGTCCAATAACTGCTTTCAGTTCAAAATAGAAAAAGGAGGTAATAATCTGGAAATTACTTTGTCCCGATGACAAAAATTAACTGGTCAAATGAATGATATAATTCAAAAATGGCTTCATACTTTATTTGATGAGGTCATAAATGCTCGGCACCCAACGCCATATGTTCGATATTCCCGACGATATTGCCTATTTCAATTGTGGCTACATGTCACCGCTATCCAAAACAGTCAGCGCCGCAGGTCTTGCCGGGGTTTCACGGAAATCAGCACCCTGGGAGATGACCCCCGCAGATTTCTTTACAGAAAGCGACCTGGTCCGGAACTTGTTTGCCCGTCTGGTCGGTGCATCGGCAAAAGACATCGCACTCATTCCGTCAGCATCCTATGGCCTTGCCATTGCCGCAAAAAATATTCCTCTGGAAAAAGGACAGAAAATTCTGGTTCTGGAAGAGCAATTTCCCAGCAACATCTACTGCTGGCAGGAACGCGCCCGGACAAGCGGTGCCCGTATAGAAACAGTTTCGATGCCCGACGATCGAAACTGGACCCGGGCGGTGTTGAGGCAAATTGACAGCACGGTTGCCGTGGCGGCCCTCCCCAACAATCACTGGGCGGATGGTGGCCTACTTGATCTGGTTGCAATTGGCAAAGCTTTACGGTCTGTGGGGGCAAAACTTGTTCTGGACGTCACCCAGTCATTGGGAGCCCTGCCGCTTGATGTCAAAGACGTGCAGCCCGATTTTCTGGTGGTCGCTGCCTATAAATGGCTAATGGGGCCCTATAGTACAGGTATGATGTATGTCGCCCTCTACCATCAGCAGGGCAAGCCCGTTGAATATAACTGGCTGAACCGCGCCGGGTCTGAAGACTTTTCAGGACTGGTTAATTATCAGGACAGCTATCAGGAAGGCGCCGTGCGTTTTGACATGGGGGAGCGGGCCAATTTTGCCTTGATGCCCATGGTGGCAGCGGCTCTTGAACAGCTTCTGGATTGGGGGATTGAAAATATTTATGAAAGGCTAACCGCGACCAACACCCATATAGCCGAATCCTGTGCAAAATTCGAGTTGTTATCCGCCCCCCCTGAACTGCGCGCGGGGCATTTTCTTGGCCTTGAAAAACAGGGAGGCTTTTCGCCGACCCTGCTTAAGGACCTCGCCGCCGAGAAAATATATGTCTCTCACCGGGGGAACTCCTTACGGATCACCCCCAATGTATATAATACAGATGCCGACAGCGACCGCCTGATCGATGCCCTTGCCCGCTTGACGAAAGACTGAAGATGCTTTTTGATCTCGATGTAATCCGCACTGATACGCCCGGCATACAAAACCGTATTCATCTGAACAATGCAGGGGCAGCCCTGATGCCCCTTCCCGTATATAATGCTGTCGTCAATCACCTGAAGCTGGAGATGCAAATCGGCGGCTATGAAGCACAAAGCCGTGCCCAATGCGTAATTGAGCGCACCTATGATGCCGTTGCCGAACTCATCAAATGTGACCGGTCGGAAATTGCACTCGTGGAAAATGCAACCGCAGGCTGGTTGATGGCTTTCCACGGGCTATCATTAGGTAAAGGAGATCGTATCCTGACGGCAGAGGCTGAATATGCCAGCAATGTAATTACCTATCTGCAAGCTGCCAAAAATAAAGGGGTTATTATCGATGTCGTGCCATCGGATAATCTGGGACAAATCGATATCACAGCGCTGGAGAGGATGATTGATCCCCACGTCAAGCTGATATCGATCAGTCATATACCGACCAATGGTGGCCTGATAAATCCCGCTGAAGCGGTTGGGAAAATTGCGCGAAAGCATAATATTCCCTATCTGCTTGATGCGTGCCAATCCGTGGGTCAAATACCGATTGATGTGAATAAAATCGGCTGTGACATGTTATCCGCCACTGGCCGTAAATACTTGCGCGGACCCCGCGGCACCGGGTTTTTATACATCCGCAAAGATTTCTTGGACAAGCTGGAACCTCCATTTCTTGACCTTCGCAGTGCCGACTGGACACATGCGGATAAATACGAGATGAGAAAAGACGCAAAACGCTTTGAAAACTGGGAAAACAATATTGCGGCCCTTATCGGCCTTGGCGTTGCTATCGACTATTTTCTGACTATCGGCGAAGGGGCCGCATCAGAGCGGCTCTGCGCACTTGCCGCTACTGCGCGGACAAAGCTGGCCGAAATACCATCAGTTACAGTTCATGATATAGGGAAAAACAAAGGAGGAATGGTGACATTCAGTCACAGCAGGCATAGTGCAGATGCCATCCAGCTGACATTATCAAAAGGCAACATAAATGTATCCACATCCAGCATCGCCTCAACCCGCTTTGATATGGAACGCAGACAGCTGGGCACCATCGTTCGCGCCTCGTTTCATTACTATAACAATGAAGACGAGTTAGAATGTTTTATCGACCTTATCGCAAAAATGTGATAATCCAATCCGGTGCTTACATACAAGTGTCCGTATAAATTAACAAATGTTTAAGAATTAGGCTTTAGTAATAGTATCTCGTGCCAGAAGGCTCGAACCGGTATAGAATTTCCGAAAGGCTAGATTATGTTATCAGCAGCTATTGGTGCGAACAGCACCAGCATTCAGGCTACAGGCCCGATTGCCCGCCCTGAACTTCAAGGTCAGGACTTATCAGCCCCTCAACCAACTCAGGAACAAGCCGCAGCGCCGCAGGGAACTGCCACGCCGACTGTACCTGCCACCAATAGTATCCCTATTTCCGTTGATGCGGTGACAGCTTTACAACAAGTTGATGACACCGCCGCCGCCGCAACTCAGAATACGACTAGTGCCACGGTTGGGCGGCCAGATGCTGACGATGCAACAGCCCCTGCCGGGCAAAGTGATGATGCCCGAGGGGTCGAAGCCGCAACGGTTCAGGTTCAAGAGCTTGAAGCAAAGGCTACGCAATCTCGTAACATTGCCGCCGCCGAAGTTCCTGCTGGTGAAGAGACCGATAGTGCCGGCCGCTCTGTCCGGAACCCATTGGATTTACAAATCTAGGTCAACTTCCTAAATTTTAAACCATGATTAATCCCGTTGGTACAACATCTTACCCCACATATTTTTCCAGTGCCGGCAATCTGCAAGCACTGGACATGGCTACAAAGACACCCCGAGCAGAGCAGCCCTCTGAAAAAATAGCGCCGCCCTCATCAAACGAAGATGAGAGAGCCGCCAATAACCAAAACCCGTCAGGGCAATTATCCAAAGAACTTATTACGGCGCTACAAGGAAATGATGAGGTTGCTCAAAACGGCCCATCCGAGCAGGAACAGGCGCAAATTGATGGCCTGCAAGCACGCGATCGCGAAGTGCGCACCCATGAAAATGCCCATGCCGCAGCTGGCGGCTCTTATGCGGGAGCACCCAACTATGAATACGAAACCGGCCCCGATGGTCAGCAATACGCTGTTGGCGGTGAGGTTAGTATAGACACGGCCCCTATTTCCGGCAGTCCGTCTGCAACCATATCAAAAATGGAAACAGTTATTCGCGCAGCCCTTGCACCCGCTGAGCCGTCAGGGCAGGATCGCAGTGTCGCAGCTGCCGCAAGCAAGCAGAGGGCCGAAGCTCAAGCGCAATTGAATGTCGAGAAGCAAGCCTTGAGGAGCAGTGACATAGAGGCAAACGCAAGCGCGGCAGACACTGCGGATAACGCGATAACACCAACGAACAACTCTGGCTCGACAACTATTAACGAGCGACCTTCCGGTGGTGGCACGGCTGCACAAGGCAGCGATGCAATTATCAACCTGTTTGCCTGAGCTTTAAAAATCACCAATGATAACCCCGTGATTAAGCGGGCCATGCCCCTGCCCGAAACCGGGTGCTGCTTCAATAGCCAATTCCACATAGCGCAATCCACGCTCGACACTATCAACCAGACTTAATTTCTGTGCCAAACCGGTCGCGACCGCAGACGATAATGTACAGCCTGTTCCATGGGTATGTTTACTCATAATCCGTGGATGGTCATAGATATGGGACCCCTCACCTGTAACCAGAATATCGGTAACGGAAGCACCCTCCAGATGTCCCCCCTTCATCAGCACAGCCTTGGGCCCCAGAGCCAATAGCTTCGCCGCAGCCAGTCTCATATCATTGGCAGATTTAATGGTCGTCCCTGTCAGACTTTCCGCTTCGGGAATATTAGGGGTCAGTAACGTCACATGCGGGCCAATAAGACGCCTCTTCACCTCTTGTGCCGCATCATCCGTCAACAAGGCCGCCCCGCCTTTGGCGATCATTACCGGATCAAGCACGATTGGTGGCAAATCATCACATTGATCAAAAAAACTGGCGACAGCAGTAACGACCTCAACCCGATGAAGCATTCCTATTTTTATGGCATCAAGCCCGATATCATCCAGAACAACACGTATTTGCTCGACAACAAATTCAGGATCAACCGCGACAATTCCAGTTACCCCTTCTGTATTTTGTGATGTTAATGCGGTAATGGCTGTCGCCCCGTACCCGCCAAGGGCCGCAATGGTTTTCAAATCAGCCTGAATGCCTGCCCCACCGCCGGAATCTGATCCTGCGATTGATAAAACGCGCCCCTTCATTTTCTCTCCTGCCTATATCGCGGTAGATACCTTACTGACCTCGTCAACAATCGTATCTACAATTTCAGTAACCTGCCGCATATCCTTACCTTCACCCATAACGCGGATCAGAGGTTCTGTCCCGGATTTACGGATAAGCAAACGGCCATTATCTGCCAGTTTTTTCTCGCCATCAGCAATAGCGGCACGGACGGAGTGATCCATCAATGGATCACCAGATGAATAACGGACATTTTTCAAAATCTGCGGGTAAGGATCAAAGCTGCGGCAAATTTCGCTCACCGGCTTGTCGCCGCTCATAATAACAGACAACACTTGCAAGGCTGCAATCAAGCCATCACCTGTTGTTGCAAAGTCACTCATGACCATATGCCCTGACTGTTCCCCGCCCAGATTAAATCCATGGCTGCGCATATACTCGACCACATACCTATCCCCGACCGCCGTACGGATCAGGTTCAGGCCTTTGCCTTGCAGAAATTTTTCAAGCCCCATATTGGACATAACAGTCGCCACAAGGCCGCCCCCTTTCAGCAACCCGCGTTCGGCCCAGCTTACTGCGATTAACGCCATCAGCTGATCGCCATCAATCAATTCGCCTTTTTCATCACACATGATCAGTCGGTCAGCATCCCCGTCAAGGGCTATCCCCAAATCGGCCCCCTCTTCAACAACCCTTGCGCACATGGCATCCGTTGCTGTTGATCCACATTCCTTGTTGATATTAAAGCCGTCAGGCGCATCGCCCATGGCAATGACTTCGGCTTCCAGTTCCCACAACACTGTCGGGGCAACCTTATAGGCAGCCCCATTGGCACAATCGATGACAATTTTAAGGCCTTTGAGCAGTTGCCGTCTCGGAAAGCTGCTTTTTGCAAATTCGATATACCGGCCTCGGGCATCGTCAAGGCGGGTTGCCCGGCCCAGTGCCTCTGGCTTGGCCAGTTCAACGCCGGCTGAATTATCGATATTTTGTTCTATCTCAAGCTCGACCTTATCCGATAATTTATATCCGTCAGGGCCGAACAGCTTAATCCCGTTATCATAGTACGGATTGTGTGAGGCCGATATCATCACGCCAAGATCGGCCCGTAAAGACCGGGTCAGCATGGCAATTGCCGGAGTTGGTAGTGGCCCCACCAGAATGACGTCCATTCCAACAGATATGAAACCCGCCGTAAGGGCAGGCTCGATCATATAACCGGACAGGCGCGTATCCTTGCCAATAACAACCCGATGCCTGAAATTACCCCGGCCTGTGAATTTCCGGCCCGCAGCCTTGCCAACTTTCAACGCAATTTCTGCGGTCATGGGGTCCTGATTGGATGTGCCCCTGATCCCGTCAGTTCCAAAATATTTCCGTGTCATAGTTACTGTGTCATCCCGTAATTTTGCGGTATCCGGTTTCAAGCGCCGGATACCGCACCAAGGTTAAGGCATTAGGGCTGTATTATCAATGGACTGCCAAACGGCCATCGCCTGCCGCGTTTGTGCCACATCATGCACCCGAAATATTTCCACTCCGGCAGCAAGCCCGTAAAGAACCGCCGACAGCGAACCACCGATACGATCTACGGCCCCTCCGGTCGGATCAATCTTGCCAATAAAGGATTTTCTGGAAGCGCCCAAAAGAACAGGACATCCCAGAGCGTGGAAAAACCGCAACCCTTTCAACAGGGTCAGGTTATGGTCCAGTGTTTTGCCAAAACCGATACCCGGATCAATAATAATATTTGATTTATCGATCCCTGCTGCCCCGCAAATATCAATGCGGGATTTCAGATAATCAAGCACATCAAACAACACATGATCATAGCGTGGATTATCCTGCATAACCTTTGGATCAGCAGAACTATGCATCAGGCAGACGGGGGCAGCACTCGCCGCGGCCACAGCCATACTTTGCTCATCATATTCCAGTGCCGTCACATCGTTCAGCATATTGGCGCCCACTTGCAAACTGGCACGCATTACTTCCGATTTTCGAGTATCAATGGATAAGAACGGAGCAAAAGTCCTACATTTTTCAATGACAGGGACAACCCGGAAGATTTCCTCATCAACAGAAACTGCCGCCGCCCCGGGGCGGGTGCTTTCACCGCCAAAATCCAGAATATCGGCCCCGGCCTTTGCCAGCATATGTGCATGATCAACAGCAGCTTGAGCCGTGTGGAATTTCCCCCCATCAGAGAAACTGTCCGGAGTGACATTAACGATGCCCATCACCAAAGGCTCGCGTTTTTCTCCTAGAAAGACAGATTTTTTTTTAGCTTCAAGCGCTTCGAGTTGCTCAAGAATATCTTTTTGATGATGCGGCTGCTCTGCCGCCCAGTTCTGAATTTCTGCCTCTGAATGATCCGTCAGATATTTCAGCGCGTGTCCTTGCCGGACGGCAACGGTGATAGCCGCAGATCCGCGCGAGGATCCCGGGGCCAAATAGACCTTGTCAGATAAGGAAAGGCCCCGCAAAAATGCGGAGCCTTTAGTCAACATAACCATTCGGGCAACCTTATGAACTTGGCTGTGGTTCTGGCTCCATCCCACCATTGTCAGGGCCGGACTTCTTATGTCCATCAGCTTCTGGGACGGCCGAACCGGGACCGCTATCCGTTGCCTGATTATCGTCATCAGGGCGATTCAAATCCCCCCCATCCATCAAAATTTTGATGTCATCACCAGACAGTGTTTCATATTCGAGCAACCCTTTAGCCACCCGATGAAGCTGATCTTCATGTTCGGTGAGGATTTTCCGGGCAGTCGCTTCACCTTCTTCGACGAAACGCCGAACTTCCTGATCAATCAGCTGAGCGGTTGCATCTGACATGTTTTTCTGTTGCGCAACGGAATGGCCTAGGAAAACTTCTTCCTGATTGGCGCTATACATCAAAGGGCCAAGCTTGTCAGACAGGCCCCATTCGGTTACCATCCGGCGCGCCATATCTGTCGCCATTTTAATATCGCTAGATGCACCGGTTGTTACGGCATCATGACCAAAGATCATTTCTTCAGCAACCCGGCCCCCCATGGCAACAGCCAGATGGGCAAGACATTGATCACGGCGCATGGAATAACTATCTTTTTCAGGCAACCGCATGACCATTCCAAGGGCACGGCCCCGCGGGATAATGGTTGCCTTATGGATAGGATCAGATGCCTTCATATGCATCCCCACCAGCGCGTGCCCACCTTCATGATAGGCCGTGAGCTTCTTCTCTTCTTCTGACATAACCATGGACCGCCGTTCGGAACCCATCATGACCTTGTCTTTTGCTTCTTCAAATTCCTGCTGTGTCACCACACGGCGGGCTTTGCGAGCTGCCAGTAAAGCGGCCTCGTTCACAAGGTTCGCCAGATCAGCGCCGGAAAAGCCCGGTGTTCCACGGGCGATGACCCGAGGGTTTACATCATTAGCCAACGGCACTTTACGCATGTGAACTTTCAGAATTTTTTCGCGACCAATAATATCCGGGTTAGGGACAACAACCTGACGGTCAAAGCGACCGGGACGAAGAAGTGCCGGGTCCAGAACATCCGGGCGGTTAGTTGCCGCTAGCAGGATAACGCCTTCATTGGCTTCAAAACCATCCATTTCAACCAGCAACTGGTTGAGTGTCTGCTCACGTTCATCATTACCACCACCAAGACCGGCACCACGATGGCGACCAACGGCATCAATTTCATCGATAAAAATGATACAAGGTGCGTTTTTCTTACCCTGTTCAAACATGTCGCGAACGCGGCTGGCACCGACGCCAACAAACATTTCAACAAAGTCAGAACCGGAAATCGTGAAAAACGGCACATTAGCCTCACCAGCCACAGACCGTGCCAACAGTGTTTTACCGGTTCCCGGAGGGCCCACCAACAAGCAACCTTTTGGAATTTTACCGCCAAGGCGCTGATATTTTTGTGGGTTTTTCAGAAAATCGACAACTTCTTCAAGCTCTTCCTTGGCTTCTTCAATGCCAGCAACATCTTCAAATGTTACCCGCCCTTGTTTTTCGGTCAGAAGTTTTGCTTTTGATTTGCCAAAGCCCATTGCCTTGCCACCGCCGCCTTGCATCTGGCGCATAAAGAAAACCCACACACCGATCAATAACAACATCGGGAACCATGACAACAATGTCGCCATAAGAAGGCTGCCCTCTTCTTCCGGGGCCGCCGTAATTGTTACATTGCGTGAACTCAGTCGCTGAACTAACGTGGCGTCATCCGGGGCATATGTTGAATATTGCTGCCCGTTATCATCACGCCCCTTAATCGTTTTACCCTGAATGGTAACAGATTTGATCTGCCCATTATCAACCATGTCCAAAAACTGGGAATAGGCCAGCGTCGAACTGGGCGTCCGTTGCGAGGTATCATTAAAGATATTAAACAGGGCAACGGCCAGAAAACCGAGTATTACCCAAAGAACGACATTTTTTCCAAAAAGATTCACGAACAATCTTCCCTTTTACAATCCGCCAACAAACAATGACCAGATTAAATTAAACTACCCCAGTGTCGGGGAAACATCTTAAATATAAGTCAACATTAACGACTTCCAAGGGGTCGTTTGCAAACCGGTGCCTATTCAAGCCCTAATTTAGGCATGAATACCATTTCAAAGCGCCCTTTAGCAATGCCCATCACAAAGCTTTCTGCGGAAATCAGAGGTATAGACAGCAATTCATCCCTATTCCACAGCGCAGGTATGTTTTTTCGAACATTTTCAGGAAGGTCCGGTAACTCTGCCACAACACCCGATTCTATCAATTTTCGCCATCCCTTGCTCCCCAGCGGTTTGATCTCGACAGGGCATCCCTGATCCAGTGCTTCGCCGCCACCACAATCTCGAACCAAAAATCGGTTATCCCAAAGGATACTATCATCTGCGGTTGTCAGCATCACATGGGGCAAACCGTCACGGCCAGCCTCACGGCAAAGAATAAAGTCTCCCCGAAACAGACCGATTTGACATCCTGCAAGGGTCATCCCCTGAAAAGGTTCTTGCTTCCGTATCGTTCTGTATAAATTTTCAATATCTGATAATTTAATCCGTATGCCCGAGCCGCGCACCAGCTGCAGGGCCTTGACCAACATGCGAATACAAACTTCATCCGGCACATTATCGTAAAAATTACCATCTAATCGGACAAAGCCTAACGGATCAATCACAGCCTTTGCCGCTAACAATTCATCAGACAACTGTTGCAAAGCATCATCCGCCCGCTGCAACCGGGCATGGGATAACGAAATGGTAGATAAATCACTGCCGGGCAATGAACTGAGTGACGCCAGGCTTTTACCAAGATGCGTTCTTGTGAAGTCCGGATTTACATTGCTGGGATCATCAACCCAGACCTGCCCCTTATTCATCAAATAGGCCCGCAATTCTGCACGGCGGGTGCCGAGCAAAGGCCGCAACAGATTAATCCCGTCCCGCTCCACGGTCACTTGCATGGCTGTCAGCCCCTGAAGTCCGCTTCCTTTGGATAACCGCATTAACAGGGTCTCCAGCTGATCTTCGAGCTGATGCCCTAGTAAAAGATGCGAGACCTTTAAAGATTGGCATTTTTCCAGCAACAAGCCATATCGGGCATTACGGGCAAATTGCTGAATTCCGGAACGCGGCACCTCCCCTTCACGGCGGACTATATGATGCTCTATGCCGCACCTCGTCAGCCAGCTATGTACTTGCGCTGCTTCAGATGCTGAATCCGCCCGCAAATTATGATCCACAGTCAGGGCGATTAGCCGCATATTTCGATCAGAACACCAATCATGCGCCAGTAACGTCAGTGCCATGCTGTCTGAGCCACCGGAGACAGCAACAGCCAGACAAGGAACATCCGCCCCGAATGGCAACAGGTGCTCCATCTTTGAGTTAAACAATTTAATGAGTGTTGCGGTCATTCAATCCACCACACAACTTAGCTTACGAGCACTTGAATTTTAATTTTTCCCGGTCAGCTATCCGCTTCAAACGCGCTGGTAATTTTGTAAATTGCTTGAATAACTGATCAATGGTTGCACATGCTTCTTCAACCTGATCCATTCGCCCCAGTGTCATGGCTAGTTTCAACAAATTATCAGCCGCTTTGCTATTTTCGGGGTAATTTTGGTACCCGTTCAGAAAGGATGTGGCAGCATTGGTAAAATCGCCGCGAACATAATATGTTTCACCCAACCAATATTGGGCATTTCCAGCCAGGGCATGATCTTTATTCTGCTTCAAAAAAGCCGTAAAAGCAGCTTCTGCCGCCTCATAGTCATCTTTACGAATGAGCCCCATTGCACGGTTATATTGCTCTGCTGGCGTTCCAACCGGAGTTGCTGGCAAAGCGGCAGCGGCTTCAGATGCCGCCGGATTGGCAGCAGGAACGGCATCGCCAGAACCGGGCGCTTTCAAGGTTCCAAGTAACCTGGTGCCCTTGGGTAATTCGCCCCCCTCCGCCACAGTACCTGTCTGTGGGGTTGATGGGGTTGGTGCTGTTGAAAGCTGCTGATCTGTATTGGCGGGTGGGGCCATAGTGAGCGCATCTGCCGGCATATTCTGACCAGTATTTTCTGTGGCCATATTAGAATTTTCGAGCTTGCGTTCAATTTCCGTCAGCCGGAAATCAATATCCAGAACCAACTTGTTCAAGCGGTTTTTTAACTGGTCCACTTGAAAATTGACTTCTTCAGTAGTTCCAGTTATCCGGCGCTGTTCTTCTTCAAGGGCATCAATACGGGCAGACAGCAACGCCGCCGCTTCACCTCCGGCTAATGGGGAGCCTGCCGCCGATGTAATGGAAGAAGGCGGCGGAACATCCTGTCCCTGGAATACTTTGCGCTGAACGTTATTCAAGTCTGCTTCCAGCCTGTTGATGCGATCAAGAAGCGCCTGAACATCACTACTTTGGGCCTGAACCACTGACAAAGAGACTACCAGCAATATTAACGCAGTCATAGCGAGCATTGCGCCACTTTTCACATGACGAACAGTTCTTTGTACGACTGTCAGCATAAAAACGTTCAACATACTACCCATACACCTTTCCATCAGGCCTTCCGGCGGAGCAATTATAATGCTCCTTAAATTCTAGTTCTGTATTGTGACAAAAACGAGGCTTCTTCACTTACGCAATAAAAAAGCCCGCTACCGGGACCAGATACTGGCTCGGTAACGGGCTTTCAATAACGATTGCCTATTAGTTGACAGTCATAACACCGCGCCGGTTTTGTGACCAGGCTTCTTCATTATGACCGAGCGCGACAGGCCGCTCTTTACCGTAAGAAACACTTGCGAGACGAGAAGATGAAACCCCCAGAGTTACAAGATAGTTTTTCAAGGCTGTTGCCCGGCGATCACCCAGTGCCAAGTTATACTCACGCGTTCCACGTTCGTCCGCATGACCTTCAATTGTAACGGTAACACTTGGATTGGCTTTCAACCAAGCGGCTTGACGTTGTGCAGTTGAACGAGCTTCGGCAGACAGATTATACTTGTCAAAACCAAAGAATACCCGATCACCAACATTCAGAACCAGATCTTCCTGACTGCCTGCCTGAACAGTATTAGCTACAGTACTGGACGCTGTGGAAGTAGAGCCTGAAGAACCAGAAGAGGCAGTTGACTGCGTCGCCGCACCGCTACCTGAACTGGCGCTGGAATCTTCCGGCACAGTTTCACAAGCTGCGACCAATGTCAGTGCCGCAAAAATACTTAAAAATTTTAGGCCAAGTTTGAGCCGCATTTACTTAACTCCCACGCTATGGAAATTCATATAATTGGGTATCTCAAGTAAACCGCCCCAATAAAATATTGACGATGGCTGACACTCGAAGATTGACCCCCCGAAAAACTTACTTACTACTATACGTGTGCTCTATTCCAGAATCAAGGGCGACCATGCAGGGTCAGACCCGTCCCTCGGAGTGAGTACTTCCCGTTCGTTATAACCTGTTAAGTCGATAGACCACAAGCGTACTTTATCTTTGCCACCTTTTTTTGATGCCCGCGTTTGCCTGAAAAAAATCAAAACCCGTCCATTTGGCGCCCAGGAAGGTCCTTCATTATGAAAACCTTCAGTTAATATGCGCTCTTGTGAGCCATCGGTACGCATAACTCCGATCGAAAATTTACCCCCGGATAATTTAGTAAAGGCGATCAAATCTCCGCGAGGTGACCAAACAGGTGTGCCATAATTGCCGCGTCCGAAGCTAATTCGGCGTGGATTACTACCATCAACATTCATCACATAGATTTGCTGCCGTCCGCCCCGGTCAGATTCGAACGTAATTTGTTTCCCATCCGGCGAGAAAGACGGCGCTGTATCAATTCCCGGGTGCTTGGTCAGGCGCTTGATGGCCCGGGTCCGTAAATCCATTAGATAAATGTCTGAATTTCCATTATCAGCCATACTCATAATGACCTGATTACCCGAAGGTGAAAAGCGCGGTGCAAATGTCATTCCGGGAAATTCCCCCAAAACCTCGCGCTGCCCCGTATCAACATTCAGCAAATACACTCGTGGTTTTTTACCGAAATATGACAAATAGGTCAGCTCTTGCTGGCTGGGCGAAAATCTTGGTGTCAGCACCAGATTACTACCGTCCGTCAAAAACTTATGCTGTGCCCCATCCTGATCCATAATGGCAAGACGCTTTACCCGCCGATCCGCAGGACCACTTTCAGAGACATAAACGATCCGGGTGTCAAAATAGCCATCTTCACCGGTTAGGCGTTTATAGATAAAATCTGCGATCTGGTGCCCGACACGGCGCCAGTTCGTTGGCTGCGTTGTCAGTAATTTACCCATCATATATTGTTCGGCAAAAACATCCCATAGCCGGAACTCGACATTGATCTGCCCATCAGGCAACGTGCGCACACGTCCTGTTGACAGTCCTTGTGCATCAATTTTTCGCCAGTTGGAGAAAACCGGGATTGTTTGTATGTCTGCCGCTTTTTGTAAAAATGCCCGTGGATCGATCGGCTTGAACAGCCCAGAACGTTCAAGATCAGCACGAACCACATCGGCAATTTTCCGTCCAACAACACTTCCAACCTCAGTATCACTATAGAAATCCGTAATCGCTACGGGCAGCGGTTGGACATTACCTTGCGTAATATCAATTACCAACTGCGCACGAACAGGAGTGGTCAGCACTGTAAACAGGAACAGAACCCCCAACAGGGCAGCCCCTTTATTCACAACTTTGCCTACATATTTACTCATTGCCCAAACATCTCCCTTGGATCAAAGTTCAGCGTAATATTCCGCCACCGTTCATACTTATCTACCGGCATTTTATACGGCGCGCACACCTTAATAGCCCGAACTGCGCTCTCGGCCGCGATCTTTTCAAATTGCGTCTTATACGCACCACTTCGAATAATCTCCGGCTGGCCTTGCACGGTTCCGTCCCTATTCAAGATAATTTTAATACGCACGACCAAATCTTCAGCCCGAACACTCCCCGTTGGCGGGTTCCAGCATTTCTGGACTTGCTGTTTAAAGGCATCACGCTCACTCAAGCTCAACGGCAATGACATATCGGCCCCCTTACTTGAAGAGTTGGGCACTTTCACAGCAGATTGAGACTTTTTTGTGTCAACTGCGGGGGCCTTTGGAGCCGGATTTTCCTGTTTTTTCTTGTCAAGCAAAGCCGCAATTTTGCCAAGATCAAATTTCTTCTTTGGTTTTTCAACTTTCTTGGGCGTCTTTACTTTTGGTTTTGATTTTGGCCGTGGCTTCACCCTGGGTTTCGGCACAGGTTTGTTCACCTTCTTTTTCTCTGGTGCTTTTAATTTTGGTTTTGGTTTTGGCTTTGGTGCAGGGACAGGTTCTGGTTCTGGCTCAGCCTTTGCCTTGGGCTCAGGTATGATCTCTGGCTCAGGCTCAGGTGCAAGTTTTGGAACCGGTTTAGGTTTAGGTTTAGGTTTAGGTTTAGGTTTAGGTTTATGTTCGGGGTCCGCTTTGGGCTTCGGTTTCGGCTCAGGCTTGGGTTCCGGCTTGGGCTCAGGCTTGGGTTCCGGTTTATCCGGTTTCTCAACAGCCTTGGGTAAATTGGTAATATCCGCAACGGTTACAAATTCAACTTCAATAACCGCCGGCTTCTCCAGAATTATCGGATCTCTGAAAATTGGCAGTCCTGTATACATCAAGACCAGAATGATCAAATGCAATACTGCAGATATAAGTGCCGGGACCTTCATAAAATCATATGATCCTATTGACTCTTTTTAAGGTCAGTATTCTTGTCCACGCCTGCGGAAACCATAGCTACCCGTGTAAATCCAGCATCACTGATTTCCCCCATGACCTGTAGAACACGCCCATAATTGACGTCTCTGTCACCTCGGACAAATATTCTCTGATCCGCTTTTGCGCCCGTTACCGCCTGTAATTTTGCAACCAGATTATCCAGACCAATTTCAAGATCTTCCAGAAACACACGACCATCTTTATCAATACTGATCACCAATGGTTCGTCATTTCCCTGTACTGTTTGTGATTTTGTCTTTGGTAAATCCAAGGGTACACCGACCGTCAACAACGGCGCGGTTACCATAAAAACAATCAACAGAACGAGCATCACATCGACAAAAGGCGTCACATTGATCTCGGACATAGCCTGATGCCTGTGCTTTCGCCCCTTGCCGCTAAAAGCATCAAAATGAGAATTGTTCATTTGCCTTATCCCAAATCAATCTGGCGAGACAAAATGGCCGAGAACTCACCGGCGAAGCCTTCAAGGCGGGTAATGATACGCTGCAAATCATTGGAAAATTTGTTATAGGCAACCACGGCCGGAATAGCTGCGACCAGTCCCAAAGCCGTCGCGAACAAAGCTTCGGCAATACCTGGTGCCACCACGGCAAGGCTAGTATCCTTGGTAGCCGCAATTGCCTGAAAACTGTTCATGATGCCCCAAACAGTCCCAAACAACCCGATAAATGTTGCTGTCGAGCCAACGGTCGCCAAAAACCCCATATATCTTTCCAGTCGTTCGACCTCGCGGTCAATGGCAACGCGCATAACCTGATGGATACGCGCTTGCAATCCGGTATGAGCATGAACATCCAGCCCCCCTTCGGTGGAACGGAGCCATTCACGCATGGCAGTCGAGAACAGCATTGCCAATGGATTATCCGGACTGGTTCCAACCCGTTTATATAATTCTTCCAGATTTCCACCAGACCAGAAGTCTTGTTCAAACTCATTGGAATCCGCTGTAACTTTGCGAAACTTCAAAATTTTATCGACAATAATCGCCCAGCTCCAGAAGGATGCAAGGATGAGAAGTATCATGACAAGTTGCACGATAATATCTGCCCGCATGAACAGATCGAGCATGGAAATATCCTGACTGAGTGAGCCCAGATTTTGTCCTACAGTTACAGCTTGGTTTTCCATTAGTCTTTCATATCCCCTGACGCATATACAATTGACGTAAACTTATCTTTGATTTGAGGCGAAAAACGGGCAGGCCGTCCGTTTTTTTGAAGACAGGCAACCCGCACGATACTTTTGACCAATAACAGCTCATCACAATAGATATTTTGCTGCATCCTCAGGGTTGCTGCCTTGAGGTCGTGAATACTTGTCTTTACGATCAGAATATCATCGAGCCTTGCAGGTTTCAGATACTCAAGACTGCAATCTCGAACCACAAAATTAAGCCCGTCTTCAACCATCAGCTTTTGCTGGTGAACACCAAGGCCGCGCAACAGATCGGTGCGGGCCCGTTCAGTAAATTTCAAGTAATTGGCGTAATAAACAATACCGCCGGCATCGGTATCTTCCCAATAAACCTGTACAGGAAACTCGTGATAATGCTCCCCGTCGGCATCCGTCAGAATTTGCCCTGTCATTTGCAGGTCAGACATCCCCTGATTGACCTTTCATCAAATCAAGTTGCGCCGATATTTCTGTGGAAAAAGACAACCCCAAGTGATCAAAGGCAGCTTTTGTCAGCAATCGCCCCCGAGGCGTTCGCTGCAACAGTCCTTGCTGGATCAGATAGGGCTCGATAATGTCTTCAATGGCATCTCGAGGTTCAGACAGGGCGGCAGATAGCGTTTCCACACCGACAGGGCCCCCGCCAAAATCTTCGGCAATGCGCCGCAAATACCGCCGGTCCATGGCATCAAGCCCCCGATTATCGACTTCCAGCCGGTTCAGTGCCACATCCGCATTTTTGGCATCGACAATCCGGTCCCCGGCAACAGCGGCGAAATCCCGAACCCGCCGCAACAAGCGCCCCGCCACCCGGGGGGTTCCCCGGCTGCGCTTGGCAATCTCTTGGGCTCCGTCTTCGCTAAGTTCAAACCCCAGAACCCGTGCCCCGCGCGAGACAATCAACTGCAATTCATCCGGCTCATAGAAATTCATCCGCAGCGGAATACCAAAGCGTTCACGCAAAGGCGTGGTAATCAGGCCCGAGCGTGTCGTTGCGCCTACCAATGTAAAAGGCGGTAGATCAATCCGGACCGAGCGGGCGGATGGCCCTTCGCCAATAATCAGATCCAGATGGAAATCTTCCATCGCCGGATAAAGAATCTCTTCAACTGCCGGAGCCAGGCGGTGGATTTCATCTATAAACAGAACATCATTTTCTTCCAGATTGGTTAGCAACGCCGCCAAATCTCCGGCTTTTGTAATCACAGGCCCGGCTGTGGCCCTGAAATTAACGCCTAATTCTCGTGCCACAATCTGCGAAAGAGTTGTTTTTCCAAGCCCCGGAGGGCCAAAAAACATCACATGATCCAGCGCATCTCCACGAGCTTTTGCTGCCTGAATAAAAATATTCAGGTTTTCACGAACTTGCTTCTGACCAATAAAATCATCCAGAACCTGCGGCCTGAAATGACGCTCGCTGTCATCGAGTTCCTGTTGTGAAGGGGCGACCAGACGATCCGTCATGCGGCAAGCTCCTTCAAGCCTTCAGTGATCAATTGCTCAACCGTAGCATCGACCCCTAAAGTGCGTCCCGCTGTTGCAACTGCGCCAAACGCATCGGCCCGCCCATATCCCAAATTAACAAGCGCAGATACAGCGTCTCCAGCTGCTGTCTGATTAACCCCCGCACCTGATTTAGGTGTTTTATTCTGTTGTTCTCCACCGACAAAAGCACCGGCGCCAAGGTCCATTTTAGCAACTTTATCTTTAAGTTCTGTGGTAATACGACCCGCAACCTTCGGCCCCACACCGCTGACACGCGTCAACGCGGTTTTATCAGATGCCGCAACAATCTGGATCAATTCATCACTGCCAAATAAGGACAGAATTCCGAGGGCAACCTTGGCCCCGACCCCTTGAACTGTCTGTAACAATGAAAACCACGCTTTTTCACCTGCCGTCTCGAACCCGTATAGATGAATATGATCTTCACGCACATGGGTCTCGACCAGAACTGAAACCGGGTCCCCTTTTTGCGGTAAATTCCGTAAAGTACGGGCAGAGCAATAAACAAGATACCCCACGCCCCCAACATCCAGAATGAACCAGTCATCTCCGGCAACGTCCATTTTGCCTGTCAATTTTGCAATCATGACCGTCTCCCTGCCATCAGCGTTGCCTTTTTCAAAACTTTGTTGGTTCCAGCATAGTGAGCATGACATATGGCAACAGCCAGCGCATCGGCGGCATGTTCATTGGCAATTTTATAACCGGGGAGCAACATACTGACCATCGCATGAATTTGATCTTTTCCCGCATGACCAGCCCCGACAACAGATTTTTTGATCTTATTGGGCGCGTATTCGGTAACAGGAATATTATGCAAGGCTGGCACCAGTAACGAAATCCCTCTGGCTTGTCCCAGTTTCAGGGTGGAAACCGGATTTTTATTAACAAATGTCTCTTCAACAGCGGCCTCATCGGGCTGCCAGTCACCAATAACAACCTCAAGCCCCTCATAGAGTTGCACCAGCCGCCGGGCCAGATCAAGCGTACCGTCAGAGGCAATGGCCCCGTTCGCCAGATGGCGCAACGAATTTCCATTTGCCTCAACAATACCCCAGCCGGTATGCCTCAAGCCCGGATCCAACCCCAACAAACGCATATCCGGTCGCCTTCCGTCCGTTACTCGCCCAGTTTCTCCATGACATCATCCGGAATATCAAAATTAGCAAACACGCGCTGAACATCATCATTATCTTCAAGAGCATCGACAAGTTTGAAAATTGACAGCGCCTTGTCTTCAGTTTCAACCGGTACCGTAATATTCGGCTTCCAGATGACGCCGGCCTCTTGCGGTGTTCCAAATTTTCCTTCAAGCGCTGTCTGTAGATCATTGAAATCTTCGCGGGCGCAGGTGACTTCATGGATATTCTCATCACTCTCCACATTGTCCGCGCCGGCCTCAAGCGCCACTTCAAATATCTCGTCAGAATCAATATCAGCTGCAGGGTATACAATTTGCCCGGCCTGATCGAACATGAACCCCACAGAGCCTGTCTCGCCGAGGGCCCCGCCTGATTTTGAAAAGGCTGACCGCACTTCGGCAGCCGTTCTGTTTTTATTATCGGTCAGCGCTTCAACAATCATGGCCACACCGCCAGGACCGTACCCTTCATAGCGAATTTCATCATAATTTTCGCCATCATTAGTCCCTGATGCCCGTTTAATCGCACGATCGATATTATCCTTGGGCATATTGTCCGAACGCGCGGCTGTGATGGCAGTTCGTAACCTCGGGTTCATATCAGGATCAGGAAGGCCGGTTTTAGCTGCAACAGTTAGCTCGCGAATATGTTTGGCAAAAATCTTTGCCCGTTTTTTATCCTGCGCACCCTTGCGATGCATAATGTTCTTAAACTGTGAATGTCCCGCCATATATCTTCTCTTGTTCTGTGGAAACGCCTAAGTCCCAATTTCAATCGATCGGCATTCGCATCTTGGCCATTAAAGGATCAATATACAAAAGCTGCCATACTCGCTCTTTTTTAGCGCAAGCCCAAGCTTCTCCCAAGCCAAGAATGAAAATATACAGAAAATAGTTGGTTTTTCGCGTATTTTAAGGAAATTCGCTTACTTATCGAGCCGGGTATTTTTTAAAAGAAGGTAAAACTCTTTGAGCAAATCAGCATTTCCGCCTTTTGCTTTTGTTTCAAGCTCCCCCATAAAATCTGCCGACATGATTGTGCGCTTAGCAAAAACACGAACCGTATCCATCACATGAGGGCGCGGGACAGCTCCTTCGGAGACCATGTGTAGTAATGTAAAACCCAGTTGCAACTTGTCATCTGAGCGTTCTTCCAACTGGTCTTCAACATTCTTCCGCGTGAAAATCTCCATCCCGATTTGATCAAGATGCTCGGCTATGCGCTGTTGGAAAAAAAACTGTAATTCTGACTGCCTGAGTTTTTGCTGCAAAATAGACATTTTCTTCAAAGTAGCCAGATCATCCGTCGCTTCTTCAACAATCATGGTAACATTATAGGAGCTTTCCAATATAGGTAAGATATAGTTGGCAATGGTCCGCATATTAACGTCCCCAACCATCCCTTTTGTCAGCTCCAGAAAACGCTCAATGCGATCCAGCGGATGATCCAGACCGCTTAAAAATTCTTCTATACTGGCGCTCCCCGTCATTCGGGTACATCGTTCCGTTAAGGCGTCAACACATTCCTGACCTCCGATGTATTTCTCACCATTGAGGCTTAACCGGGATAGAATACGCTTATGATACATAATGCTCTGAAAGGGTTGACCTTTTACAAATGAAGCGTTTCCGTTTAGCGTTGATTTTACTTTCAAAACAAGTGATTTTTGAGTTTCTGGCAACAGTTTGGACCCGATCAGCTCATTAACACGGCCCAAAGCTTTATGGCTATCTGCCGTCAGAGTAACAGTCCCCCTGATCAGATCAATCAAGCGCAAGACCCCCTCCCCCAGATTATCGCTCTCCCCAACCAGCTGTTTAATATTCTCGGAGAAAACAAAAAAATCACCCAAAAACTGGTCCAGATAAAGAATGATTTCAGGGTCATCATTACAATCCAGCAGATCCAGTATTTTCTCGAACTTATGCTCCAGGGACGGCACATCTTTTAAATATCGGCAAAAGGCTGCGATAAAGGCAACATTCGGCGCCTCCGTTAATTTTGCCTTTTGCAGTAATTCAGACAAATCCTCATTTTCCAGCTCGAGAAAATCGTTCCCGTGACGTTGAACTTTCAGCTCCTGAAGTATTTCGCCTGTCAGTTTGTAGAGATCAAGGACGCGCTGATTAACCTTCTGTCCTGTTTTCTGAATTTGAGAAACCGCAACCCGTTGAACAGCCCCTTGCAAAATCTGTCCTGTATCGTTCAGTTTTTGCAAATGTTCTGCATGATACAATAATTCCAAAGGGGTGATTTTCCAGCCACCCATGGGCTTGCGCAAAAGCGTTGCTATCGCCCGGCGAGCTTCGGGCAAGTAAAAATCTGAAATTTTCTGGCAAACGGGTTTGATCAAATCGACGGCAGGCACATTTGACGCTGCTATCTTTTCACCATCATAAAATATTTCTTTATCATGAAAAACAGGGTCGTCGCCGTTACACGAGACCTCAAGAACCTTTACCGCCTTGAGCGAAAGTTCTTTCAACAGATTTTCGGCGCTCTCAATTGCGCTTTTCTTATCATCACAAACGCGTTGAACGGTCCAGGCATTTGCCTGCCGTCCATGCACTTCATAATGGGGAAGAACGTTGGACAACATTTTCTCCAGTGGGGTACATACTATTTTACAAAACACTAATTTATAAAATATACCGACCCGACATTAAGAAAATGCAAAGAATTATGAAAAATTTTCCCGATTATCCACACGCAAATATTTCAAGCTAATTTCTACTATCCGGTGAATTAAACTCCCGCCCCGGCCTGAATCAAATTCGCCCCCAACCGGACAGGTTCCATTTTTACAGCCAGACCCGTTTTATTATCAGTTTCCACAAACACGCCACATAGCGTTCCCGGTCCCAGCGCAGGCGAAAACCGGGATGCCGATATTTTACGAGTGAAGCGCCGCAGCGGCTCCTCCTTTTCCATACCGATCACCGAATTATAGTCCCCGCACATCCCTGCATCTGTTTGATACGCCGTTCCTCCGGGTAAAATCATCGCATCTGCTGTTGGGACATGCTGATGGCTACCCACAACCATTGACACCCGCCCATCGCAGAAATGCCCCATTGCCATTTTCTCAGATGTTGCTTCTCCGTGAATATCGATCAAAATGAAATCATATCGATTTCCAAGCTTTCCCGAGGCCAGAATTTTTTCAACAGCAGCAAACGGGTCATCTAATGGATCCATAAACACCCGCCCCATGATCTGGACAACCAGAAGCGTTTTTCCAGCAGGTGTTTTAAAAACGGCCGCTCCGCGCCCCGGGGTCCCTTCAGGATAATTCAAGGGCCGGATGAGACGGGTATCCTGCGCCATGTAGGACATGATTTCTTTTTGATCAAAACTATGATTTCCAAGCACAATGCTGTCGACACCGGCATCATAGAAGCTTTGGCATATCTTCTCGGTAATCCCAAAACCGGACGCTGCGTTTTCACCATTTACCACGACAAAATCCAGAGACAGTTTCTGCCGAAGGACCGGAACATTTTCAATAACAGCCTCACGCCCGGACCGGCCAACCACATCTCCGCAATATAGAACTCTCAAACGATTTTCCTTGCATCTGTCTCGGTGATGATCCAATCCAGTTTCTGGTCATGTGCATCAATCACCACTTCCTCAATTTCCTGCCCAGCATAGGCAAAGCCTACGGCGACACAAGGCCCTTGCCTCCGTAACTGCTCAAGTGTCCGGTCATAATACCCCCCGCCATATCCCATCCGATATCCCTGCGGATCAAATGCAAGCAGAGGAACCAGCAAGATATCCGGGGTAAATACTGGCGCACCGGTATCAGGAACAGGCACATCAAAAGGCCCCTTCACCAACGGTTCACCTTTATTCCATAGCCGAAAAAACAAAGGCTCTCCCGCCGCTTTTATAACAGGCAACAGGCAGGAAACAGATTGTGCCCACAGTTTTTCAAAAAGGGGCTGCGTATTCAGTTCACTACCGATCGGCCTATAGAGTGAAATTTTAGACTCTTGTGACTGCTGGATATTTTTCAGAAAATTATTGGCAGCCTGAAAAGCCGCCGTTTCATTTGATAAAGTTTTGCGGTGCTGAAAAGCCTGCTCGCGCTGCGCCTGCTTTTTTTTCTCTATCATCTGTACGGGCCATTTAATTTCTGATTTTAAAGGGAACCAAGTGCTGCACCACCATAAGCCGTCGATCGAATGAAATCGCTGTGGCCTGACAAGTCAGGTGGGTGCCGATATAATAGGACCACGGTCCAGCCAGGGATTAGCCCCCAAGATTTCGTTATTGGCCCCAGGATATCTAGAATCTAACGTACAAAGCAGTGCAGCGAAGCTTACTTAAGCTTTTTCAAGCCTGTCTGCAATAGCTTCCAGCCGGATTGCCAGTTTTTCTGCATTTTCTGCGGACTGTTCAGCATTGGCTTCTGATGCCTCGACACAGGCCCCATCCTCTTTCAACTGGTCAATACTCTCATATGCTTGCGATAAATCATCTGCAATCAGCAATGACGCCATCAACAGCAATTGTGCCTCATTGGCGCTGCCTGCCATGTCGCTAAGATCCTGCACCTTTTTATCTACATATTCGGCAAGATATGTCAGATGCTCTTCTTCACCATCACCGCAGATAATAGGGTAAGGGCGACCGTTCACTTTTACTGTCACGCTTGCCATCTTATTGCTCCAACATCTCACTAATATTTTCTATGGTTTTATCCAAACGACCAGACACAGTATCCGTTGCCTGTTTCAGACCATTATAAGCTGCAGTCAGCTCCAGCAGTTCCTGACGCAACAACTGGTTTTCAACCCTCAAACTATCGAGTTCCGCTTTCAAGACAGGATCATCACCCATCATCAGGCTGCCTTGTGACGGCCGTTCAGTTAAAGATACCGAGAGATTTTCCAGTCGCCTTACTGCGGTTTGCAGGCGCGATTCGATTTTTTCTGTCTTCTCCATACCCAAATTGTCCTATTTCACACGTCTGACACTGATTGACTTTATCTGGGACAATAGGACCAGCACACAATAAGCGTCAACTGAAATGCAATTTGTATTTTTCGCCCCTTATTGACGGCTCCACCCAACTAAGCGGTTGACGTAATGGCTGCGGGGCGGCATCTTCCCCCCGTTTCCAATGCTTGCTGGTACTGTGTCATATTGCACGCGGTCGTCTTCATGACCGGATCACATGTAATAAAACATAGAAATAGCGGCAAGTTTTTATAAATGTGACACCCGATAGGGCACCGGCAACAAACTGCATATAAGTCAAGTGGCTAGTTTCACAAAAAGACTTGTTAACGGTAATAGAGTTTGAACAGTAACGCCGGTGGTTAGCAAAGAGTCGAATATGAACGATAATGGCAGCAGCACTTTGCCTAGTGATTCCAAACATAACGATATGGCCAATGCAATTCGCGCGTTATCCATGGATGCTATTCAGAAAGCAAATTCCGGCCATCCAGGCATGCCAATGGGCATGGCGGATGTTGCAACGGTCCTGTTTTCAAAATTCCTGAAATTTGATCCGGCAAAGCCTAACTGGCCTGACAGAGACCGCTTTGTCCTGTCTGCGGGTCACGGCTCGATACTTCTCTATTCGCTCCTTCACCTGACCGGTTACAAAGACATGACCATGGAAGATATTAAAAACTTCCGTCAGTTGGGGTCTAAAACAGCAGGACATCCCGAATACGGACATGCCAGCGGAATTGAAACAACAACCGGTCCCTTGGGGCAAGGCCTGGCAACAGCTGTCGGAATGGCTTTAGCCGAAAAGATGCTGGCCAGCCAATATAAAGATATTGTTGACCATTATACATATGTCATTGTCGGCGATGGCTGCCTTATGGAAGGCATTAGCCACGAAGCGGCATCATTTGCAGGACATCTGGGTCTGGAAAAACTGATTGTCCTTTGGGATGATAACGAAATCAGCATCGACGGTAAAACCGATATTTCTGTCTCCGACAATCAGCTCAAGCGCTTTGAAGCCTTGGGGTGGAACACATTTAGCGCCGACGGGCATGATCCCGAAGCCGTTGAAGTCGCAATTGCTGCGGCCCGCAAATCGAACAAACCATCGTTGATTTCCTGTAAAACAATAATTGGCTTTGGAGCCCCTAACAAACAGGGAACATCCAGTGTGCATGGGGCGCCTCTGGGAGATGACGAGATTGCCTTGGCCCGAAAAACCCTCAACTGGCCCTACGCACCTTTTGAAATTCCGGCAAAAATACGGGACCGCTGGCGGGCTGTTGGCACCAAAGGTGCTCGTCTGTCTGCCGAGTGGGAGGCAAATCTGTCAGCCCTTGGCGCAGATGCAAAAGCAGCTTTTGAATTTGCCTTGTCTGGTGAATTACCCGCTGATCTGGATGAATTCATGGCAGTCTATAAAAAGCAGCTGAGCGAGGATATGCCCGGATGGGCCAGCCGCAAATCCAGTCAGGAAGCGCTTGAAGTTATAAACGAGCATGTCCATAACACTGTTGGCGGTTCTGCCGACCTGACAGGATCAAACCTGACAAAAACCAAGCAGTTGCTGCCCATTACCCCTGAAGATTTTTCAGGTCGTTACGTCTATTATGGCGTTCGCGAATTCGGGATGGCCGCAGTGATGAACGGTTTGGTGCTGCATAAAGGCTTTATCCCTTATGGCGGCACCTTCATGGTCTTCACCGACTATGCCCGTCCGGCCATGCGACTGGCAGCTCTGATGGGGCTGCGGGTGGTATATGTAATGACACATGATTCCATCGGTCTGGGTGAAGATGGCCCGACCCATCAACCGGTTGAACATCTGGCCTCGTTACGTGCCATGCCGAATATCAACGTTTTCCGTCCCGCAGATGCGATGGAAACCGCAGAATGCTGGGAGTTGGCGCTGCAATCCAGAAAGACACCGTCTGTTCTGTCCCTTAGCCGACAAGGCCTGCCTGCCGTCAGAACAGATCAGGGATCTGAAAATCTGACCGCAAAAGGAGCCTACGAGCTTTCTCCGGCCTCACAGGACGCTAAAGTCACCTTGTTTGCCAGTGGATCAGAGATTTCCATCGCACTGGACGCTCAGAAAGTTCTGGAAGTGGAAGGAATAGCAACGCGGGTTGTCTCTGTTCCTTGTTGGGAACTGTTCGACGCACAATGCAGTGCCTACAAGCAGGAAATACTGGCCCCCGACACAGCAAGGGTTGCCATTGAAGCAGCCTGCTCGTTTGGATGGCAGAAATTTATTGGTGAGAATGGTGCCTTTATCGGTCTTGACAGTTTTGGTGCCTCTGCCCCTGCTGATGAGCTATACAAGCATTTCAACATTACAAGTGAAGCCGTTATCGCAGCGGTTAAAAAACAACTGTAAGATAATCGTTAGCGGGCCTGCTGCCCGACACAATATATAGGAGCATTGAAAAGATGACAGTTCGTGTTGCAATTAATGGATTTGGACGCATTGGGCGGAATGTCCTTCGGGCGATTTACGAATCTGGACGGACGGATGTGGAAGTAGTCGGCATTAACGACTTGGGGTCTGTGGAAGCGAATGCGCATTTGCTGAAATATGACAGTGTTCATGGTCGTTTTCCCGGAGACGTTAAAATATCCGGTAACAGTATCGACCTTGGTCGTGGTCCTATTCAGGTATCTGCCGAACGAAACCCTGCTGATTTGCCATGGGGCGACCTTAATGTAGATATCGCTTACGAATGTACCGGTATTTTCACCAGTGCCGAAAAAGCAAAGGCCCATCTTGATGCCGGCGCCAAAAAAGTTCTGATTTCTGCACCCGGAGCTGATGCCGATCTAACCGTTGTATATGGTGTCAATGATGACAAGCTGACCGCAGATCACAAAATTGTCTCGAACGCATCCTGCACCACAAACTGTCTGGCCCCTGTGGCACAGGTCCTCAATGACGCCATTGGTATCAATCATGGTTTCATGACAACTGTTCATGCCTATACAGGTGATCAGCCGGTTCTGGATACATTGCATAGTGACCTGCGCCGCGCAAGGGCTGCCGCATCTTCCATCATTCCAACATCCACTGGTGCCGCCAAGGCCGTGGGTCTGGTTCTGCCGGAACTTGCAGGCAAGCTTGACGGGACATCCGTTCGTGTCCCAACACCGAATGTATCCATGATTGACCTGACTTTTGTTGCCAGCCGCGCAACAACCGTCGAAGAGGTAAATGCCGCCATTGTAGAAGCATCCAACGGCCGCCTCAAGGGCGTGCTCGATGTTTGTGATGAGCCTCTGGTTTCCATCGACTTCAATCATAACCCTGCCAGTTCTACATTTGATGTGACGCAGACGCAGGTTGTTGAAGGTACATTCGTCCGTGTCCTTAGCTGGTATGATAACGAATGGGGTTTCTCGAACCGCATGAGCGACACTGCCATTGCCATGGCAAAGCTGGGCTAGCCCGAAACAGAAATAGAAACGGAGACAAAGGCGAATGGCCGGATATCAAACCCTTGATACTGTCGAGGTTGCGAACAAAGTTGTGCTGGTTCGGGTCGATCTGAACGTTCCCATGCAAGATGGGAACGTCTCTGATTTCACCCGCATCGATCGCGCAGCGCCGACCATTCGCGAACTGGCGAAAAAGGGCGCAACTGTTGTCCTTCTCAGTCATTTCGGGCGCCCGAAGGGGAAAGTGGTCGCGGATATGTCTCTGGAGCCGGTTGCAAAATCCATGTCAGAGCATCTGGGTATGCCCATAGCTTTTGCCCGTGATTGTGTGGGTGATATCGCACAGAAAGCGATCAAAGCCACAGCTAGCGGATCTGTTATTCTGCTGGAAAATGTCCGCTTTCATGCCGGCGAAGAGAAAAATGATGTGGCATTTGCAAAAGAGCTGGCAGCCCTTGGCGACCTTTATGTCAATGACGCCTTTTCCTGCTCACACCGGGCACATGCCTCAACGGAAGCATTGGCCAAATTGTTGCCTGCCTATGCCGGACGCAATCTGCAAGCCGAACTCTCTGCACTGGATAAAGCGCTGGGGTCCCCACAAAAGCCGGTTATCGCCATTGTTGGTGGTGCCAAGATATCATCAAAACTCGACTTGCTGTTCAATCTGACAGAGAAAGTCAACATACTGGTGATCGGCGGCGGAATGGCCAACACGTTCCTGAATGCCGAGGGCATTGATGTCGGGGCATCCTTATGCGAGCATGATCTAGCTGATACGGCCCGTGGAATTCTACAAAAGGCGGAAAGCATCGGCTGTGAAATCTGGCTGCAAAAAGATGCGGTTCTATCCAGAGAATTCAAAGAAAATGCGACAAACCGAAATGCAGATGTGACAGATATCGCCAATGACGAAATGATGCTCGACATCGGGGTACGTTCTGCAGCGGCTCTTAAGGAAAAGCTGGCCTCGTGCAAAACACTGATCTGGAACGGCCCGCTTGGCGCCTTTGAGATTTCCCCGTTTGGAGAAGGAACATTTACTGTTGCCAAAGAGGCAGCACGGCTGACCAAAGACGGCAAGTTAATTTCTGTTGCCGGCGGCGGCGATACTGTTGCGGCCCTTTCCAAAGCTGGCGTCAGTCAGGATTTCACTTATATTTCAACAGCCGGTGGCGCCTTCCTTGAATGGATGGAAGGCAAGGAATTACCGGGTGTAAAGGCCCTCGAAAGCTAATTCATCAAATCTGATAACTGGAGATACATCATCGATACCTTACGGGCCCGCCTATATCTGATTTCACCGCCAAGCATTGAGTTGGGCAGCTTCGCGGATGCGCTGGTGCAGGCACTTGATGGTGGAGATGTGGCCTGTTTTCAGCTGCGGCTCAAAGACCTGCCCGACGATGTAATCAGACAGGCTTGCGACAAATTACTGCCCATTGCACAAGCAAGGAATGTTGCTTTCTTGTTGAATGATAATCCGCAACTTGCCAAATCAGCAGGAACAGACGGTGTGCATGTTGGGCAGGATGACACGCCTTATAAAGAGGCCCGTGCAATTATGGGGGATGACGCCATTGTTGGTGTTACCTGCCACGCCTCCCGCCATCTGGCGATGACCGCAGCCGAACAAGGGGCTGACTATGTGGCCTTCGGTGCTTTCTATCCAACACAGACAAAAGTAGCAAAATTCATTGCAACACCCGATATTCTTGAATGGTGGAGTGCATTGGTACAGACACCCTGTGTCGCCATTGGCGGGATAACAGTTGACAACGCCGCTCCACTGGTTAAAAGCGGGGCAGACTTTCTTGCCGTTTCGGGCGGCATCTGGAATTTTCCGGGCGGCCCGCAAAAAGCAGTTACTGAACTTAACAGGGTCATTGATATGGCTACGGCAAGCTGATAGGTTCCGCTCAACATATTTTGATATTCAAATAAACGATGGATAGCCATGAAGATTAACGGCAATGCAATTCGCCCCGGCAATGTAATTGAACATAAAGGTGGCCTGTGGGTCGCTGTGAAAATCCAGCACACCCAACCGGGAAAAGGCGGCGCATACCTGCAGGTTGAGCTTAAAAACCTGCGCGATGCAACAAAACTAAACGAACGTTTTCGCTCGTCAGAGACAGTCGAACGCGCGCGCCTTGACCAAAAACCCTACCAGTTCCTGTTCGAAGATGGTGGCCTGCTGACATTCATGGATACAGAAACCTACGAGCAAGTATCCCTGTCCAAAGACCTTGTCGGAGACAAGTCGCTGTATCTTCAAGATGGCATGTCTGTTGAAATTGAATTCTATGAAGAAGAACCTTTAAACCTTATCCTTCCGGATCATATTACACTCGAGATTACGGAAACCGAACCAACGGTAAAAGGCCAGACGGCGGCATCTTCCTATAAACCTGCCATCCTCGAGAACGGGGTACGGGTCATGGTCCCTCCCTTTTGCAGTACTGGCGAAAAGGTTGTCGTCAATACAGAAACATCCGAATATACAAAGCGGGCGGAATAGCCGCCCCTTTGCCCCCTGCTCCCCAGTAATCACGTAATCAGGTAATCACAATGGCCCGTAAATCTGCCCTTATCAATGTTATGGAAGCTGCCGCCCGCAAAGCCGCGCGCAAGCTCATCCGGGACTTCAACGAAGTTGAACAATTACAAGTCTCCAGAAAAGGCCCCGCTGATTTTGTCAGCAATGCTGATATCGCGGCAGAAAAAAAGCTGTATGAAGAATTAAGTCGGGCACGGCCTGATTTTGGCTTCAAACTCGAAGAAGGCGGAGAAATCGATGCCAAGGACGGTCGCCATTACTGGATTGTCGACCCGCTTGATGGCACGACGAATTTTCTGCATGGCTTACCCCATTTTGCAATCTCCATCGCATTGATGGAAGATAAAGAGATTGTCGCTGGCCTGATCCTTGATCCGGTAAAAGACGAGCTTTTCTGGTCAGAAAAAGGCGATGGTGCCTTTGTTAATGATTACCGCTTGCGCGTATCCGGACGCTCACGCATGGCTGATTGTGTGCTGGCGACAGGTATTCCGTTCATGGGTAAACCCGGTCATGAAACTTTCTTGCGCGAAGCAAACGAGTTTATGGCTATTTCGGCAGGTCTTCGCCGGTTCGGGGCTGCATCTCTTGATTTAGCCTATGTGGCCGCTGGCCGCTATGACGGATATTGGGAACGTGGCCTGTCTGAATGGGATATGGCTGCGGGCATCATAATTGTTCGCGAAGCGGGCGGCCTCGTTAGCCAGATTGATGGCGGAGAGCGAATGCTTGAAAAAGGCGATATTCTCGCATCCAACAGTAATATCAATCAGGCGATGATGGATATTTTACGTAAATCAAAACGCAAAAAGGCTTAATCTCCGGAGCCCTCCGCTAGTCACCATATTTTGATTTAAGACATTTCACTAAAAAGTTGTGACATGACGCTTGCTAAGTTATTCTTTGCAAAAGTGATTTCGTGTGCCATTTTTATGCCTGATTTTTCAGAGATAGGTAAAAAGCCTGTCGCATACGACACAGAAGAGCAATAACGTCAGCCTATAATGGGGTTTCATTATTGGTATAAGTAGGGGGACGCCAGCAATGGCACTGGTGAAAAAGAAAGAACAATCTACTCAGCGAATTAACAAGCTAAACTGGGCTATGGGCTGCCTGCTCAGCATCAGTTTTACGGGCAGTGCGATCGCGCAAACCATCGTCATTGGCGGTAGCGATGCACCAGCTGTTACGGTTGACATGTCATCGGCCTATGGCAGCACGGTCTACGCCCTAGCCCCCCGCACCTCCCCTCTGCAAGGGAATAGCCCATCGAACCAAGGCATTGATTACACGAAAAGTGCCGAAATCAAATATGGTAACGAAGTCATCAAGCTTGTTCCCCCGGGCAGCCAACCTAAAAAATCCAAACCAGTCGCAGAAAGAACAACCAGGCCCGCAAAGAAAACCATCGCCCCCGCCCCCAATCCTGTAGTTGCGATTACCGCAAAAGCGCGACCTGAAGCGTCCAAGCCGGTAAAAACTGCTAAATCTGTGGCAAAACCTGCTCCGAAACTTGCCGCAACGGCAGAAGCAAAACAAAAAATTGCTACAAAAAAAGTAGCCAAAAAATATGGGCCCACGCCTGCGGCACCATTAAAAAAGCAGGCACCGCCGGTAAAAGTTGCAAAGAAGGATATCCCGGCCCCAAGTAAAATGATCGACAAGGTCATACCAACCGCCGGCAAAAAAATAGCGGCCGCCCTCTCTCCTGAGAAAAGTACCATGCCCCCCTCAAAATCTCCTGCCGTGACCATAAAGGCAGAGATGGCAGCACCCGCGCCGATTGTAGATACCAAAACTAAAAAAACCAGCACCCCGAAAGCGATCACCCCCCAAATCACCAAAAAAATTACCCCTGCAGAAATCAAAGTTGCCGCTGTTGATCCAAAGCAGCTTGAAAAACCGGTTGCCCGAATTAAAAAAATTCCGGCAATTACACCGGATGCGCCGGCTAATCTGGAGCAGATTTTCTTTGAAAAAGATGCAACAAAACTACCTTCCTCGGCTGTATCACCTTTAAAAGAAATGGTGAAAGCTATTTCCGGAAGCAATGATCGTATCCAGTTGGTCGCCTATGCAGATGCCAGTAGCAATGGTGCCGCGCGCAGACTGTCCCTTGGCAGAGCCTTGGTTATCCGCTCAAAATTGATGGAGCTCGGGGTGCCGAATAATAAAATTGAAGTAAGAGCGCTGGGAAGACCATCCGATGGCACACCGGCTGACCGTGTAGATTTGAAACTGGTGGCAAGATAACCATGACAACACTTCCAGGCATCGCATCGCCCAGTACTTTTTCCACCCCTAAAATCAATAAACCCCGACGGCATCTCATTAGAATGTTGGTTTTTCTGGTAATTGTTATCGGAATTTCAGCTTTGCTGTTTCAACCTGCGAAAACTGCCTTTGTCTCCAACCCTTATTTGAACGGTTTGATACTGGCGACCCTTCTCTTTGGAATAACTTTTATATTCAGGCAAGTGCTGACCCTGAACAAAGAAGTTGATTGGACTGAGAACCTCAAGAAAATTGAAACCGGCGTTTCTTTACAAGCGAATCCCAGCCTTTTATCACCCCTAGCGACAATTATCCGTGATAATAACGGCCCGTTGCGCATGACCGCTCTCACCATGAATACCATTCTGGACAGTATCAGTGTCCGCCTTGATGAGGGGCGGGATATTTCACGTTACCTGATCAATGTACTTGTATTTCTTGGCCTGCTCGGCACCTTCTGGGGCTTACTTGGTACGGTTGCCTCTGTGGGCGATGCAATTACCACCTTGAATGTGGGGGCAGGTGATTTTTCAAAAGTCTTCGACGAATTGAAAGCTGGTCTGGAAAAGCCTCTTGCCGGTATGGCCGTGGCTTTTTCTTCCTCCCTGTTCGGATTGTCCGGATCATTGATCCTTGGCTTTCTCGACATGCAGGCGGGTCAGGCGCAAAACCGGTTTTATACAGATTTGGAAGAGTGGCTCACATCTATTACCAAATTCACCCCCTCCTCCAACCTCGGTGGTATCAGTGACGGAGACCAGAGCGTCCCTGCTTATGTTAGTGCCCTTCTGGAACAAACCGCAGAAAGTCTCGACAGTTTGCAACGAACATTATCGCGCAATGAAGAACGCCGTCATACGGGCGAAAGCGCCATGATTACCGTTAGCGAACGCCTGTCCGCCCTCACCGATCAAATGCGAGCTGAACAGGATTTGATGGTCAAGCTTGTTGAAGGCCAGATGGAGTTAAAACCGGTTTTGCAGAGAATGGCCGCTATTCAGGAACAGGGGGGGCTTGATCAGGCGAGTAAAAATCATTTACGCAATCTCGATGTTTATATGGTCCGGATACTCGAAGATATGGCTGATGGTCGAAGTCAGATTACACAGGAAATTCGCAGCGATATCAAATTGCTAACCCGCACTATTGCGGCCATCGCCGAAGAAAACCGGCGCAACTAATTTACGGGTAGAGGTAGAGTATGGCACGCAAACGCAGAGGACAACGCGCGGCTTATGAAATCTGGCCGGGGTTCGTTGACGCCCTGACCACATTATTGCTTGTGATCATTTTCCTGCTCGTTGTATTTGCACTCGCCCAGTTTTTCCTGTCTCAAGCCCTCTCGGGACGGGATGCCGCGCTTGAAAAACTTAACCAGCAAGTTGCAGAGCTTTCAGATTTACTTGCCCTTGAGAAACAATCGAACACAGAGCTACGCCAGGATATTGTAACCCTGAACACGTCCCTATCTTCATCCAATCAGGAACGTGACAACGCTATCATTCGGCTTGATACATTAACCGCCCGAGCCGTAGAAGCTGAAAAAGAGCGTGATAACCTGACCGTTCTCCTTCGCCAACAAGAACAGAAAACAACAGACAAAGAAGCAGCGCTTAAAAAGATCGAAGAAAAAGTCCTTCTCGAAAAAGACAAGGTTGCAGCAAATCTGAAAGAAATTGAAAGTCTCAGACGAGATATTGAGGCGTTAAACAAAACACGCAAAGAGTTGGAAGATAAAGTTGGTGCCCTTGCAACCAAGCTTGAAGAAAAAGATACAGAGATAGGAAATCTTCGGGACCGCAGTAAAGAGTTACAAGCCAAGCTCGCAGATGAAGAAGATCGAACGCTTCTTGCCCAGAAAGATATCAAGAAGCGTGAGGTTCAACTCTCCGAGTTACAGGCCCTGTATTTACAGACGCAGGATTCGCTAACAGCCGAAGAGAAAATCTCCAGTGAAGCTCAGGCACAGGTGGCTCTGCTTAACGCTCAACTATCTGCCCTCAGAGAGCAACTGGCCAGAATTGAACAAGCCCTCGAAGTTTCCGAAGCAAAAGACATTGATCAAAAAGCCCAGATTGCTGATCTGGGACGCCGGCTCAATCAGGCGCTTGCTCAAAAAGTGCAGGAATTGCAATCCTACCGTTCCGACTTCTTCGGGCAATTGCGCAAAGTCCTCAAAGATCAGCCGGGCATCAGTGTCGTCGGGGACCGTTTCGTCTTCCAGTCTGAAGTTCTGTTTAGCTCCGGCGCAGCAGAGCTTGGAGAGAATGGCCGCAAAAGCATGGCCGCGTTTGCCAAAACCCTGCTGGAGATTTCCAAGTCCATCCCGCCTGAAATTGACTGGGTTCTGCGCGTTGACGGGCACACCGACAAGCAACCGATCCATACAGCCCGTTTCCCCTCCAACTGGGAATTATCCATAGCACGCGCATTGTCGGTCACTAAATATCTGATTGCCCGTGGTATCCCGCCCGAACGGCTTGCCCCGACCGGCTTTGGCGAGTTCCAGCCTCTGGACCCGCGAGATGATGAAATTGCCTATTTACGCAATCGCCGTATTGAATTGAAGCTAACCGAAAAATAGGAAATACCCCGCCTACTGGCTCAACGCTTCGCGATTGGTATCGAACTGTAACTTGGCCAGACGGGCATATAGTCCGTCTTCCTTCATTAACTGTTCGTGAGTGCCCTGGGTGACAATGCGCCCTTTATCAAGCACCACAATCCGGTCCGCATTCAGCACGGTTGCCAGCCGATGCGCGATGACAAGCGTTGTCCGGCCTTTCATCAGATTTTCAAGGGCCGTCTGTACCAGCCGTTCACTTTCAGCATCCAACGCCGATGTTGCTTCATCAAGCAGCAAAATTTCAGGGTCCCGCAAAACGGCTCTTGCAATTGCAATTCGCTGTTTCTGGCCCCCGGACAGATTAATACCCCTTTCGCCGAACAGAGTTTCAAAACCGTTTGGCATTTCAGTAATGAATTCAAACGCTGCCGCCGCTTTAGCCGCTGCGATCACTTCCTCTTCTGTGGCATCTGGCCGACCATAGCGAATGTTGTTCAGGGCCGTATCGGCAAAAATAACCGGCTCTTGCGGGACAAGCCCTGTCAGCGCCCGAACCGCACAGGGGTCCACTTTTGTTATATCTGTCCCGTTGATACATATCTGCCCGCTTTGTGGGTCATAAAAGCGAAGAAGCAATTGAAACACGGTTGTCTTGCCCGCCCCGCTAGGACCAACAACGGCAACAGTCTCGCCCGGCTTGATCGTCAGTGAAAAATCATTAAGGGCTGCTGTATCTTTCCGGGATGGATAATGGAAATAGACACTATTGAACGAAAGCCCTTCGGTAAGCCTGCCAGACAGTATCTCCGGGTTTTCGGGCGCCTGTACCTGCGGCTCCTCGTTTAACAGCTCAATGAGCCTCTCTGAGGCTCCAGCGGCCCGCTGCAACTCCCCCCAGATCTCACTCAATGAGCCCATAGAGCCCGCAACAATAATGGCGTAGAAAACAAAAGACCCCAATGTTCCCGGAGACATGGTTCCATTAACCACGTCAGTTGCCCCGCTCCACAGCACAAAATCAATGGCCCCGAAGATAAGTAAAATGACAATTGCTGTCAGCCAGGCACGCGCACGAATACGGTTGACGGCAATTCGAAAGCTTTCTTCCACATCTATCGAAAAGAATTTTCGATCAATATCTTCATGTGTATAGGCTTGCGCCGTCTGAATAGAGCGCAATGTCTCGTCGGCACGGGCGCTAACGCGCGCGATACTTTCCTGACTGACATTGCTCAATTTACGCACCCGCCGCCCAAACATAATGATCGGAACCAGAATAAACGGCACCACCAGGAGAACCATTCCCGCAAGCTTCGGGCTTGTATAAACCAGCAATGCCAGACCGCCGACAAAAGACAGGACATTCCGTAAAGCAACCGATACGGACGAGCCAATGACTGTCTGGATCAATGTTGTGTCCGCCGTCAGACGTGACAGGACTTCACCGGTGCGCGTTACTTCAAAAAAAGAAGGGCTCAGTTTCAGGATATGACTGAAAACAGCCGTTCGAATGTCGGCTATGACCCGTTCGCCTATCCATGAGACAAGATAGTAGCGCGCAAAAGAGGCAAAGGCCAACCCGACCACCACAGCCATCAGGCCAATAAAATACTGGCTTAAATTATCAGAACCTGCCGAGAATCCGTAATCGAGGAGGAACCTGATTGCCTGACCGATCAAAAGAAGGCTGACCGAGGCAAAAACCAACGCGACCAGCGCGCCCACAAATTGCCATTTATATGGAGACACGAATCGATACAGGTCCATCAATCGGGCAACGGGGGCTTTTTCTATGGTTTGGGCTGACTCGGGTGGGTTTATCGCAGTTTGAGTATTAGTCACGCTATCACTTTCGAAACTTACTTTTCTGCCAATGGTTTTAAGGAAATTATCGATTTCCACAAGAAAATTCGAAAAAAACTATATCTTTGCTTGCCACAGGTCACATCCTTTAATATAAGGCCCGCTTAGTGAATCCTAGCATCCCCGAACGGGTAGAGGCGATATGAAAAAAGATACGCATCCAGATTACCACACCATCACTGTCGAAATGACGGATGGAACGACCTTTGAAACACGCTCCACATATGGCAGCGAAGGCGATGTATTGAAGCTTGACGTTGATGTGAAAACACATCCGGCATGGACAGGCGGAACTCAACGTATCCGTGAAGACGGACGTGTTGCCAAATTCAACAAGCGTTTCTCAAGCTTCGGCATCAAATAACACCTGCTTTCAGTTAAAGCTGGATCAAGGCGCTCTTTTCTGGGCGCCTTTTTGCTGCCTTTTTGCCAAATTTATCCGGTCCTGTTGCTTTCGATGGCCAGTTGATCCAACCGCCAGATACGCCGATAGAGAGATTCGCTCCGCACCAGTAACGAGCGTAAACCCACCGGTAGCAAGTCGTCGCATTCACTTTCAGAATCAGGAAGGCATGTCTTCTGGTGCTGCAAATGGCATTCATCTGCCTGCACCTCTTCATATGTAATTTCGCCTTCGATGAGTGCCCGCTGAAACATCAGCCACGACATGGACTCAGTTAACCGGGTGGTCAACCTGAGCGATTCAGTCGCATAGCAAAAACTGGCTTCGCTGGATAGTTTGCGCACAGCCGTCCGCCCTGGCCCCAGAAGATATTCTCTGGCCTCCAAAACAAGACCAAACGCCTCATCATATGTTTTGGAAAAAAATATAGTACCCGAGGCATTGGATAGATTTTTATTCTGTCCGGTACTCATGATGACCCTTCTGTTGTTATCGCACCGGTTCTAATAGAAAAATGTTAATTTTCTATCTTTACATCTTGAACTGATGAAAGCCGATCATACATCAACTTTACCGGATGCCCATTGTGGATCTGGTTATTTCAGGCTTGGCCCATCAGGGAAAGCCTTTCAATATTGCTCATCTGGAGGATATAGTTATGCATAGTTTCAATATTTCACCTTTTTTGCGTCCCACTGCCGGATTTGAATCCATTGGTAATGTCTTTGATCAATTCGACCGCAGTTTGAACGACGTCAGTTACCCCTCATATGATATCATCAAAAAAGACGAAGACCATTTTCAGATTGTGATTGCAGCGGTTGGATATTCTGATGAAGATGTGGATATCTCGGTGACCAAAAACGCCCTGACAATCACCGCCAAACAACCGGAAATCAGCGAAGAAGTTGAATATTTGCATCGCGGCCTTGCGAAAGGATCGTTTGAACGCCGGTTTGAACTTGCCGATACCATCAAGGTTGTCGATGCCGTTATGGATAACGGCCTTCTGAAAATTGACTTGCAGCGGGAGGTTCCCGAAGAGCTCAAACCCCGCAGCATCAAAATTAAAAAACCCGGCTTGATTGAAAATGAAGCCGCGTAAAGAAGGCCATATATTACAAAATCCGGCAGTTCGTATCTGAAGATACGGGCTGCCTACCTATATTTGGCTTAAAGCCAGCTTCCAGTCTGAGGGGACTATCCCGAATTCCTGATGGATTTTTGTACAGTCGAGGACTGAATTGGACGGACGCATTGCTGGCGTTGGATAGTCGGATGTAGGGATAGGCGCGACGGTGACCGTTGGTATGCCTGAAAGAATATAGCTGGCAAATTCATACCATGAAACCGATGGCGCACCGCTGAAATGATAGATACCCCACGCATCAAAATCCGAAGCAATGATGCGGCTGCTAATCGTTAGAAGCGCCGCCGCGATATCGGCCGTATAGGTCGGCCCGCCATACTGGTCTGCCACAACACTGATTTTGTCCCTATCTGCGGCCAGACGGCGCATGGTCGTAACAAAGTTCTGCACGCCGCCGAATACCCAGGCCGTCCTCAGTATAATATGCTGCGCACAGGCCTTCTGCACGGCCACTTCTCCAGCCAGCTTGCTTTTCCCGTACACGCTGAGCGGGGCACAGATATCTGTCTCCGCATAGGGTGTTTTCTTTTTCCCATCAAAAACAAAGTCAGTGGAAATATGCAGAAACGGGATATCTGTAGCTTCACAAGCGGCCGCCAATAATTCAGGCCCTTGCGCATTGACCAGAAAGGCCTGATTTTCTTCATCTTCGGCACGGTCGACCGCCGTATAGGCCGCCGCATTCATCACAAGGTCCGGCTTGTGCCCGCCTATTGCCGCCTGCACAGAGGCGGCATCGGTAATATCCAGTTCATTTCGGGACAGGGCAACCAGATCAACGGAAGGCATTTTAGCGGCTTGGGCCTGCAATGCCTGACCAACCTGCCCGTCTTTACCCGCAACAAGTATCTTCAAGTCTTGCCTCCGCCAAGGCCGCGCCGGTCCAGCGCCGCACCGCTACCAACCGCATCCACCCAGTCCAGATTATCCAGATACCATGTAACGGTTTTCTCCAGCCCGCCGCCCAGATCATGTAATTGCCGCCATCCCAGCTCATTTTCGATTTTTGAACAATCAACAGCATAGCGCACATCGTGACCGGGACGATCTGTCACATATTTAATCATCTTTTCATGTGGGCCCCGTTCGGGAAACTTCTGATCCAGTATCTTGCAAATGGCTTTCACCATATGGATATTGGTCTGTTCAGCCCGCCCGCCGATCATGTAGGTCTCGCCAACGGTCCCTTTCTCGACAACCAGCCGCAGGGCTGCCGTATGGTCATGGACATAGAGCCAATCCCTGATATTCAGGCCGTTGCCATATACCGGTAAATCCCGCCCTTGCAGCGCGTTCAGAATAATCACCGGCAGCAATTTTTCCGGAAACTGGTACGGTCCGTAATTGTTCGAGCAATTAGTGATCAGAACCGGCAATCCATAAGTGCGCTGCCACGCCCGCGCCAGATGGTCAGACCCTGCCTTGCTTGCCGAATAGGGTGAGTTGGGCTCATAGGGGCTGTCTTCTGAAAACTGGCCCTCTGCGCCGAGTTCTCCATAAACCTCGTCAGTGGAAATATGCAAAAACCGGAAATTCTCCTGATCATCAGCCTCCAGTTCACGCCAGTATTCCAACGCTGATTGCAGCATAGTGAATGTGCCAACCAGATTTGTCTGGATAAAGTCTGCCGGCCCGTCGATTGACCGGTCAACATGGCTTTCTGCCGCCAGATGATAAACCGTGCTTGGCGCATATTTATCAAACAAAGCACTGATCGCAGCCTGATCACAAATATCGACCTGCTCAAAACTATGCAGCGGGTTATTGTCAATTTCCCGTAAATTCTCAAGACTGCCCGCATAGGTCAGTTTATCAACCGTCACCACAGGCTCATTTCCAAATTTAACAAGATCGCGCACAAGGGCCGAGCCAATAAAACCGGCCCCGCCGGTTACCAAAATCGTCATTGGAAATCTCCAAAATCAAATATATGTATCTGGTCCTTCAGTTGCGGAAGGATTGTATCTTTCTCTGACAAGAGGGCACCGTCATCAGAGACGCCCCAGTCGATCGCCAAGTCAGGATCATTCCAGATAATCCCCTGCTCATGTGCAGGACTGTAATCATTGGTCACTTTGTACAAGAATTCTGTATTTTCTGTCAGCGTGCAATAGCCATGGGCAAACCCGGCAGGCACCCATAGCTGCCGCCAGTTGTCCGCTGACAATTCTACGGCCACATGCCTGCCAAAATTTGGCGATCCTTTTCGAATGTCAACCGCCACATCCATCACCACTCCGCGCGTCACCCGCACCAGCTTGCCTTGCGCCTTGGGACTCTGTTGGTAATGCAACCCGCGCACCGTGCCTTTTTCAGCGCTAAACGCGTGGTTATCCTGAATAAAGTCAACATCCAGTCCCGCCTGTGCCAGACTTTTCCTGTTCCAGGTTTCCGAGAAAAAACCCCGTTCATCCCCAAATTTACGCGGAATGATAATCTTGACTTCAGGCAGCGCGGTATCAACTATCTCGGTCATCGTCTTTCCTGTGTAAAAATTTTGAACATAAGGCATCCCCCAACACAATATTCAAGTTACACTTCACTACCCTAAACAGATTAACGAAAAGAATATATTGGGCCGCAAATAAAAATAGCGAGAAGCATTTACATGACTCCTCGCTATTCTCAGTACGGATACAAACCCTGACTTGTAAATCTATCGGCTGATCGGTTTGTATTTAATACGGTGGGGTTCAGTTGCTTGCGCCCCCAACCTGCGTTTTTTATCAGCTTCATAGGCTTCAAAGTTGCCTTCAAACCACTCAACATGACTGTCGCCCTCATAGGCGAGAATATGGGTGGCAATACGATCAAGGAACCAGCGATCATGGCTGATGACAACCGCGCAACCGGCAAAATCAAGCAATGCTTCTTCCAGTGCCCGCAATGTATCCACATCCAGGTCGTTGGTTGGCTCATCGAGAAGCAGAAGGTTGGCGCCGGATTTCAGCATTTTGGCCAGATTGACACGGTTGCGTTCACCGCCTGACAGCTGCCCCACTTTTTTCTGCTGATCAGAGCCCTTGAAATTAAATCCCGAGACATAGGCACGGCTGTTAATCTCGCGCTTGCCCAGATAAATAATTTCATTACCTTCAGATATTTCGTCCCAAACGGTTTTATTGGGATCAAGCGTATCACGGTCCTGATCCACATAGCCCAGCTGAACGGTTGGACCAACCTTGAACGTGCCGTTATCCGGTGTCTCTTTTCCTGTCAGCAATTTGAATAAGGTGGTTTTACCCGCACCATTGGGGCCAATAACCCCGACAATGGCACCGGGCGGCAATTTGAAAGACAAATCTTCAAACAGCAACCGATCGCCATAACCTTTGGCAACATCTTCGGCCTCCACAACCAGATCACCCAGACGCGGCCCCGGCGGGATTGTAATCTGCATTTCATCAATTTTAGCCGCTGTATCCTGTGCCAGCATTTCTTCATAGGCACCAAGGCGCGCTTTGGATTTTGACTGACGGCCTTTGGCCCCCTGACGTACCCATTCAAGCTCGTTCTTGAGTGTCCGGCGGCGTCTGTCATCGCTTTTGCCTTCTTGCTCAAGCCGGTTTTCTTTCTGTTCCAGCCAGCTCGAATAATTACCTTCCCATGGAATACCGGTCCCGCGATCCAGTTCCAGTATCCAGCCAGCGACATTATCAAGGAAGTAACGATCATGGGTAACCGCCACAACGGTTCCTGTGTAATCATGCAAGAAGCGCTCAAGCCATGCGACACTTTCAGCATCCAGATGGTTGGTCGGCTCATCAAGCAGCAGCATATCAGGGTTTGACAACAACAACCGGCACAATGCCACCCGGCGACGTTCACCCCCGGACAGCTTGCTCACATCGGCATCGCCCGCAGGGCAGCGCAACGCATCCATTGCAATCTCGACTTCCCGTTCCAGATCCCACAGGTTTTGCGCGTCGATAATTTCCTGCAAATCCCCCTGTTCGGCGATCAGATCGTTCATCTCGTCATCGGTCAGTTCTTCAGCAAAGCGGGCAGAAATCTCGTTGAACTTGTCAAGAAGGGCTTTTTTCTCCCCCACGCCTTCCATAACATTACCCATAACGTCTTTTTCAGGGTCCAGTTCAGGTTCCTGCGCCAGATACCCAACCTTCACCCCGTCAGCAGCCCATGCCTCACCGGTAAATTCGGTTTCAATGCCCGCCATAATTTTGAGCAAGGTTGATTTACCTGATCCGTTAAGTCCAAGCACACCGATTTTGGCACCGGGGAAAAAGCTCAAACGGATATTTTTCAGAACCTGCTTACCGCCGGGGTAGGTTTTCCCCAAGCCGTTCATGACGTAGATATATTGGTAGGAAGCCATAATTCTCAACAACTCCAAAAGTCAAAAAAATAATTGAGCAATGTTGTAGCGCTTCACAAGCCTTTGCGCAATCAAAGAGCGGTATATACTGGACTACGAGCCCGGAAACAAATCTGCCGGCAGGTACCCGTTTTTAATCGCAAAGAGAAGTCCGCTCACCGTTACAATCGAGCTAACCGTTGTTACCAGAATAACGGCGGATGCCCGCTCAATCCATTCCCCGTATTGCAATGCCAGAACATACACATTCGTCGCCGTTGGTAAAGCCGCCAGCAATACCGCTGTATAGACCCAGATGGGGTCGAAATCTCCCACCCAGCTCAATACGATATACATAACTATGGGATGCAGCATCAAATTGGCGGGCACAATATAACCCAGTTCCGCCGGAATGCGGTTCAATGGACGCAGCGCAAGGCTTACCCCCATGGCAAATAGCGCAACAGGGGCAGCCGCTTGCGCCAGATAATTGATCAGACCGCTCACAGCCCGCGGGGGCTCAACCCCCAATATTGCAGCACCGATACCAACGATGGTCGCGATGATAAACGGATGTAAAAAGATACGTTTGAGAATATCCTTTATCAGTGCCAGTGGCCGCCGTTTGTCTTTGCCTGAAAATGCCATCATGGTCGGCGCCACGGTAAAATGCATGATATTTTCAAAACAGAAAATCAGGGCCACCGGCACCGCAGCTTCTTCTCCGAAGGTAAGGATTGCCAGTGCCGGCCCCATATAGCCGATATTCCCGTAGGCCGCCGCCAGTCCTTGAATGGTTCCACTGGCAATAGTTGCTTTCCGAACAAAAACCGCCAGCAAATAAACAAGCACAAAAATAGAAAAAGTCGCCGCCAGATTTCCCAGAATAAACTGCCAGCTTGCCAGCTCTTCAATCGGGGTTTTTGACAGCAGCTTGAAAAAAAGTGCTGGCAGCGCCGCATAAATAATAAATGTATTGAGCCACCCCATTGCCGCCTCGGGCTGACGGGTAATACGGGCAATCACATATCCCAGAAAAATCAGCCCGAACAGGGGAAGAACCAGCGCTGTAATATCTGACATGAACGAGGACTTTCTTAAGGATGACAAATCCGGATTAACACTGCCTGTGATACAGTTGCAGTATCTCTTTCGCAAGACGGCTCCGATTGCGCGGGCTTTCCGGCAAACATGGCTGCGGCAAGCAAAATGGCCGCAAGAATAGTCAATTTTATAAAGAAACCCAGCATCAACGCTCCCTAATTTCTACTGTGCTGCAATCGGTTGAAAATCACCGCTGCGATAACGGGCCAGCAGATTTTCATGTTCGGCCATCGCCACTTCCAAATGCTGCTCCTTCACATGTCCAAAGCCACGAATATGCTCTGGTATTTGAGCAATTTCCACGGCAAGCGGCAGTTTGTCCATTGTCAGACTATCCAACAACTCGCGTACCGTATCCTCATACTGCTTGATCAGCGCAACTTCTGATTGGCGTTCCTCGGTTTTTCCAAACGGGTCAAGGGACGTTCCGCGCAGGAATTTCAACTTGGCCAGAACAGAGAAAGCTTTCATCATCCAGGGACCAAACTCCTTCTTGATCAAATGACCGTTTTCAGGGTTCCTTTTGGCCATGACAGGTGGTGCCAGATGAAATTTGAGGCTGTAATCGCCTTCGAATATCTGCCCTATTTGCTCTGCAAAGGTGCCGTCCGTATAAAGACGGGCAACTTCATATTCATCCTTATAGGCCATCAGTTTATACAGGTAACGGGCAACGGCCCTGCTCAGCGCATCAGAACCTCCCAGTTCAGCTTCACGCGCCCGCACAGTCTCAACCAATGCTTTATAGCGTTTGGCGTAGCGCTTGTTTTTATAGGCGGTTAGCGATGCCATGCGAACATCAATCATTTCATCTAACGTCAGTGGCGCGTCATCATCTTTCTCATCACCATCCGGCAAGGCAAGCGCCCGAACTGCCGACGGGTTACTGGCGGCTTTACGGCCCCATGCAAAGCTGCGTTTGTTGGCCTCAACCGCGACACCGTTCAAATCGATTGCCTGCTCAATCGCCGCCAAGGACAGCGGGATGGCCCCGTTCTGGAAGGCAAAGCCCAACAGGAACAGGTTTGCCGCGATGGAATCTCCCATCAGGGCGGTGGCAAGTTCAGTGCTATTAATAAATTCTGATTTTTCACGTCCAATACTGTCGGCAACCAGTTGGCTCAGGGTTTTACGGTCCATGGCAAGGTCGGGGGCAAGTGTGAAAGCTGCCACCGGTGCCAGATAATCATTTACAATCGCACGGGTGCGGCCAAGGCCATAGGTCTCCAGCGCATCTTTACCAGCGGCCACAACCAGATCACAGCCCAGCACCAGATCGGTTTGCCGGTTGGGAATACGGGTTCCGCCCAGATCGGAGGCGCGGCTTGTCAGCCGGACATGGCTCATAACAGCACCGTTTTTCTGGGCAAGGCCGGTCTGATCGAGGATAGATGCCCCTTTTCCTTCAAGATGCGCCGCCATACCCAGCAATGCGCCGATGGTCACAACGCCCGTTCCACCAATACCTGTCACCAGGATATTGTATGAACCGTCAATGGCAGGTAATGCGGGTTCAGCCAGTCCTGCGGCCGGGTCCATCACATCGATATCGGATGACGTCAGCTGTTTTTGGGCAGATTTCTTGAGCGCCCCCCCCTCAACCGTTACGAAACTGGGGCAGAAACCTTTCACGCAGGAAAAATCCTTATTGCAAGAAGACTGGTCAATTTCCCGTTTGCGGCCAAATTCGGTTTCCAGCGGTTTGATCGACACACAGTTTGACACCAGACCACAATCACCGCAACCTTCGCAAACGGCCGGATTGATAAAGACCCGTTTCGCAGGATCCGGAAAGGTTCCGCGTTTACGGCGGCGGCGCTTTTCAGCAGCACATGTCTGATCATAAATCAGAACCGTGACCCCGCTAACCTCTCGCAGATCCCGCTGCACCTTATCAAGATCATCGCGGTGATGGATCGTAACGCCCGGTGCCCATTTGGTATTGCTTTCATATTTTTCAGGCTCGTCTGTCACCACAGCGATTTTCTTGACCCCTTCGGCATGCACTTGTGCGCTGATCTGCCAAGGGCTCAAGGGACCATCGAAAGGCTGTCCGCCTGTCATGGCAACCGCGTCATTGAACAGTATTTTATAGGTAATATTGATATCGGCAGCGGCGGCGGCACGGATCGCCATCAGACCGGAATGATAATAGGTGCCATCTCCCAAATTCTGGAAAATATGCTTTTCGTTGGTAAAGAGCGACTGGCCAATCCAGTTGGCCCCTTCGGCTCCCATATGCGTATAGGTTTGCGTTCGGCGGTTGGGCATATAAACTGCCATGGTATGACAACCAATACCTGCCATCGCCCGGCTGCCATCAGGCACATTGGTCGATGTATTATGCGGGCAGCCCGAACAGAACCACGGCGAGCGGCTAACTGGCGCTGCCGGCATGGTGTTACCACTGTCATTGGCCTCTGCCACACTGATACCGCTCAGAATTTCTTCAGGTAAATCCCGCAAGCGCAACCGCGAGGCAATGGCGGCGGCAACAAGCCTCGGTGTCAATTCCCCATCGGATGGCAACAACATTTGCCCTTTGCCATCTGTTTTCCCAACCAGACGCGGGCGCGCCTCCATATCATACAGAATACGGGCGGCCTGTTCTTCAATCAGGCTGCGCTTTTCCTCAATGACCAGAATCTCATCCAGCCCTTCAGCAAATGCCTTGAGCCCTGATGGCTCCAGCGGCCATGTACAGGCGACTTTGTAGACCGACAAACCAATTTTCTCGCCATAGGCATCACTGATCCCCAGATCAGCCAACGCTTGCTGGGTATCAAGCCATGATTTTCCGGTTGTAATAATACCAAATTTGCGTTGACTGCTATCTTGCGTAATCCGGTCAAGTTTGTTGGCGCGTAAATATGCTTCAACCATCGGCAGTTTATGGCGCAGCAATCGTTCCTCCTGAACCACCGCGTTATCGGGCCAGCGCAAATAAACGCCGCCTTCCGGAATTTCGATATCCTGTGGAATTTTCACCTGCACCCGATCGGAGCCCACATCGACCGTAGCCGAGCTTTCAACCGTATCGGTCAGGCATTTCATACCAACCCAGCAGCCACTATAACGGCTCATAGCGATAGCGTGCAGACCATAATCAAGATATTCCTGAACGGTTGCCGGATTAAGGACAGGGATCATTGCCGCGATCAAAGCCTGTTCGCTTTGATGGGCCACAGTGGAAGATTTCGCCGTATGATCATCGCCCATCAACACAAGAACGCCACCATTTTCGGACGTTCCCGCCATATTTCCGTGCTTGAACACATCGCCGGAACGATCCACCCCCGGGCCTTTGCCATACCAGACACCAAACACCCCGTCATAGTCGGACTTGCCCGACAAATGAAGCTGCTGTGTCCCCCAGATACTGGTTGCCGCTAGATCCTCGTTCACACCGGGTTGGAAATGGATATCGTTATTTTTCAAAAATGGTTTGGCTTTCCAGAGGCTTTGATCATACAGCCCCAAAGGGGAGCCACGATACCCCGAGATAAACGCACCCGTTTTCAAGCCAGCGGCATCATCCCGTTGACGTTGCATAATAGGAAGCCGTACCAATGCTTGCGTACCGGTTATAAAAACCTGCCCCTCTTCAAGTGAATATTTATCATCCAGCGTGACCTGTTTCGGGATCGTGCTCATTATATGGCCTCTAGCGTGTTATACTATTTTCAAATGCCTTTTGGGGAAGGCTTGTTTGTTATAAATCATATCATAACCCCATATAGGGTTATCAAACAACAAGGGCGGGCGGGATTGTTAATACTCCCGGCCCGCCCTTGTTTAAAATCTTGAAAGATCAGACCTCGAGCCACTCTTTTCGAATTTGCTCGTTGGCCTTCAATTCATCGGGGGTTCCCTCATACACCATATGCCCGTGCCCCATTACATAGAGTCGGTGTGATATTTTCAAAGCAATTGCCAGTTTTTGTTCGACCAGTAAAATAGATATTCCGCGCCGGGCAATCTCGGACAACAACTCACCAACCTGTTCAACAATTTTAGGAGCCAAACCTTCTGTCGGCTCATCAATCATCACCAGATCGGGATCGCCCATCAATGTCCGGCACATGGTCAGCATTTGCTGTTCTCCGCCGGACAGGACGCCCGCATCGACATCGGCCCGTTCCCGAAGGTTGGGAAACATATCAAACATGTCTTCCATCTTCCAGCGACCCTGCTTCTTCATATCCTTAATCCCGAGGATAAGATTTTGTCGAACCGTCAGCCCCGCAAACACATCCCTGTTTTCAGGCACATAACCAAGGCCGGCATTGGCAATCTCATGTTCTTTCAAACCCGCGATTTCCGTCCCCTGGAACTGAATGGACCCATGAGGTTCCACTTCCCCCATAATGGATTTGATGGTTGTGGAACGGCCAACACCGTTCCGCCCCAACAGAGAGACAATCTCGCCCTCTCCCACGTGGAAATTCACGCCTTGCAGTATATGACTTTTACCGTAATAGGCATTTAGATCAGTGACTTTAAGCATGCTCGGCCTCCGCCCCTAGATAGGCTTCCTGAACGGCCTTGTTATTACGAATATTTTCAGGGGTATCGGTTGCAATGATTTCACCATAGACAAGAACTGAAATCTGGTCTGCCAGATCGAACACCACACCCATGTCATGTTCGACCATAACCAGTGTTTTGCCTTCTGTTATTTTACGGATCAGATTTATGGCCTGGTCTGTCTCGGAATGACTCATACCTGCTGTCGGCTCATCCAGCAAAATAACCTCGGCACCACCGGCCGCAGCAATCCCGATTTCAAGGGCTCGCTGTTCTGCGTAGGTCAGCACACCCGCAGGAACATGCTTTCTGGATGTCAGGCCAATTTCTTCCAGGACCGCATCTGTCCGGCTGTTCAAGTTGGCTTCACGGTCCACGAGATGCCAGAACGAATATTTATACCCCTCAGACCACATCAGGCCGCAGCGCACATTTTCAAAGACGCTCATTATGGGAAAAATATTGGTGACCTGAAAACTGCGGGATAAACCTTTACGGTAAATCTCGTAAGGTGGCAGGTTACTTATTTCCGCGCCATTTAATGAAACATGTCCCGCCGTCAAATTGTAACGACCACTAATCAGGTGAAACAACGTCGATTTACCAGCCCCGTTCGGACCGATAATGGCATGCCGCTCACCTTTTTTAATGTCAAGGTTTACGCCCCGGATAATTTCTGTCGGGCCGAAATTCTTACGCACATTATCAAGCAAAATAGCTGATGTCATGAGGATGCTCCTTCATCAGCGTCAAGCGGCATATGCGCAGTTTCCCATGCATCACGCAACTGCGGCAACTGTGTTCTTACCAGAAACCAGCCAACTATGATCAGAGCCACAACAATGACCCAAGGCATGACATTATAAGTATCGAACCCGATACCAATCAACGACATCTTACTCTCGCCAACTGCAGCTGAACGAACATGGTGCAGCATCTCAAGTGCGCCAACGATACCTGCCATGAAAATAGCTGCCGGGATGCCTGCTTTGAGATAAGGGATCACTAACCCGTTTAACCGATTCATTCTGAAGATCGGAATATGCATAGCAATCAAGCCTGTCAAACCTTGCGGCACATACATCACTGTCAGAACAAACAAAACGCCCACATATAACTGCCAGATTTCCGTATAGTTACTCAACAGCGTTTGCAGCAATGTAAACAGAATTGCCCCGACAATAGGCCCGACAAAAAAGCCGACACCGCCGATATAAGCCATCAACAGAACAACACCCGATGTCAGGGCATTCAGGTTTTCTTCCGTCACAATTTCAAAGTTGATTGCAAAAAGTCCGCCTGCAATCCCTGCAAAAAATCCGGATGCACAAAATGTAACAAACCGGACTTTACGCTGACTATAGCCTATAAACTCGGCCCGCTCCTCATTATCGCGGACCGCATTGGCCATCCGGCCCATTGGCGTCCTTGAAAACAGATACATCAAGGCGACGGTAACAAACACCCACACAGCTATAAGATAATAAACCTCGATATCCTGTACGAAATCATAGCCCATGACCTCTGGCCCCATGGTCCGATCGCCACTAATACCCTCTTCCCCGCCAAAAAAGGCGACGAAGATCAATGAACTTGACGCAATCAGTTCACCAATACCAAGGGTGATCATTGCAAAAACAGTGCCTGCCCGCCGGGTTGAAAAACTACCGATAATAACGGCAAATATCAAACCGATAATGCCTCCGAAAATCGGGACTATAACAACAGGAACCACAAATATCTCGGCTTCAATATAGTTCATAAAATGAACCGACATAAACCCGCCAAGCCCGAAATACACTGCGTGGCCGAAAGACAACATTCCGCCCTGCCCAAGCAACATATTATAGCTAAGGGCAAAGATGATAAAAATACCCATCAGGTTCATTGTATAAACAGAAATGTTACTGCTGAAAATGTACGGAAGGGCAACCAGCCCTAAAGCCAGAAACAGCCAAACACCAAAGCGTTTGAAAAACGAGGCCGATACATCTGCCTTCTGTGATTTTGCAATATCACTCATGATTCACGCTTCCCTAGCAACCCCGTTGGCCGGAAAATCAAAATCAAAACCAGCAATAAATATGGTAATATCGGCGCAACTTGTGGCAAGGATAATGTCCATAAATCCCGGAACATACTTTCGGTATCTGTTGTAATATTAAGAACAGATAAAAGATCACTAACCGAATAATCCAGTGCAATTGCAAATGTCTGCATAAGCCCGATCAGCAACGACGCAACCAATGCCCCTCCCAAAGAGCCGAGTCCGCCCGCAACCACAATCACAAAAACAATACTGCCAAGAACAACAGCCATACCCGGGAACGTCCCCAGTGCAGGGCCTGCGATCACACCCGCCAATCCGGCAAGTGCGCAACCAACACCAAAGACCCCCATAAAAACCAATGGCACATTATGTCCGAGCATCGCGGTCATATTGGGGCGCGTAATCGCCGCCTGAATGATCAATCCGATACGAGAGCGCGTCAGAACCATCAGCAAGGCAATAAAAATACCGATAGATATCAACAGCATAAACGCCTTGTAAGCCGGAAAATCCTGTCCAAAAACAGTAAATAACGAAAATTTCAAGACTTCAGGCTCCTGATAAGCCTTGGTATCCTTGCCCCAAATAAACTGAACAACCTCTTCGATCAGGAAGGCCAGTCCAAAGGTAAAGATCAACTCAGCCACATGTCCCCATCGATGGACATATCGTAACCCGTACCTTTCAACAACCGCCCCGATTATACCAACCAAAAGCGGTGCCACTAACAACCCTAGCCAGAAGCCAAGATATAAACTGATCGTATAGGCAAGATAGGCACCCAGCATATAAAAGCTGGCATGCGCAAAGTTAAGGACACCCATCATGGAGAAAATAAGCGTAAGACCGCTTGCCAACATGAAAAGAAGAAGCCCTGTGACGATCCCGTTAAGCAGGGAGAAGAATATCAATTCAAACATTGATTGAATCTCTTTTTACACAAAGATGCAGGTACAGATCTGGCGTCTGCTTGAAAATGGACTGCCCGAAACAAATCGGGCAGTCCTAAAACACCGTTATTTTAGCTTTTTGGGCGTTTCATTTTACATGTTGACGGTAGAGCTGTATCAGCTGCGGCGACAGTTGTTTCAACCCGCAGGCCGTAACCGGAGTTGTCAGCATCAAAGGTGATACCCTCATCAGTATGCACTGAAATATGCAAAGGCTGGATTATCTGATGATCTTCGGCCCGCATTTTCAGCTTTTCATCATGTAGTGACGTAAATTCCATGCCTTCAAGAGCATATGCAACCTTGATTGGTTTGGTGGATTTTGCTTTTTCCATTGCCGCTGCCAGCATCTGAATTGTATTGGCAATACGGAATTGTGTGATGTCCTTGTCAGGATTTTTAGCTTTAAAGCCTTTATGGTAAGCAGTATAAGCAGCACCTGTTGGTGGGTTCAAAGGACCTTCATGTACGACCCTGATCTTGTCCTTACCAGACGCACCAATAGTTTTGGTGATCCCGTCATTTGCCGCATAGTAGGTGTAAATCGGGACTTCCAGACCTGTTTCACCAATCGCTTTACCAAGGCCTATCATATCAGCACCCCAGTTACCGGTGATCACAGCATCTGCACCCGACGCGCGAATTTTTGTTGCATAAGGCGTGAAATCTTTAACTTTACCAATTGGGTGCAATTCATTACCGACAATTGTGATATCTGGGCGTTTTTCTTTCAGGAACTTAACGGCGGCGGCGGCGACAGCCTTACCAAACGAATAGTCCTGACCGATAATATATACTTTCTTGATATTGCTCTTCGCTTTGATAACTTCCGTTAGTGCATTCATTTTCATGTCAGCATTAGCATCGAAACGGAAATGCCAGAAGTTACATTTGGCGTTGGTCAAAGCTGGATCAACGGCTGAATAGTTCAGGAAAAGAACCCGGTTATCAGGATTACGCTTATTGTGCTTTTTAATTGCATCCGTCAAAGCATTGGCAACGCCAGAGCTATTACCTTGCGCAATAAACTGAATGCCTTCGCCAATGGCACGCTTCAGCTGAATAAGGCTTTCTTTAGGGCTGATTTTATTATCAAAAGGAACAATTTCGAAATCATGCCCCATCACGCCGCCTTTTTTATTGACCAACTGGTCAACCGCATAGCGGAACTGGGCAAGTCCGTTCGTACCAGTGGCCGCAAAAGGCCCTGATAACGGATCAATAAACCCGATTTTAATGGTTTCAGATGCTTGCGCTGAAAAAGATGCCAATGTGGCAAATGCAGCACTCGCAATAATTACGGTTTTTAATTTCATTCTTTCCTCCCGTTAAAGCTTGATTATCCGTCGTATCGACCCGGCCTGTTATTTATGTGCAAGTTTTTTCCTTATGGTAGACGTCCCTCTACGGGGTAAGAACTCGCCCTTTTACAAGTCCTTTAGTTGCCTGCCTGTTTTCTGTTCTTGCCTGCGACCTGAGTTAATTTAGTATAATTTTCATTTAGCCGAAAGTTCAACACAAAAAGCATGTTATAGCAAAAACAAATTTATCAAAATTGTTGGCATCAAATAGTTTGAAACAAAACATTAATAAAATTTAACATATTGATTTTTATAAGTAATTTTACATTAACTAATATGATTAAAATCAGCAAACTATCTTTTTAGTAATTTCAAAATTAATATTTTAATATGTTGACAAATTATCAAATTCACCTTTGCGAGTATTTTCCAAAACTAGAAACCCTTATTCCGAACATAACCACCCAAGATAAAACTGCCGCAAACGACAAAGGATTAGATTACATGCCGTCTCTCTGCTAATGGGAGGATTGGAAAGGCAAAATATATGCATAAACGCGGAAAAAAAATACTTCTCCTGCTCACCGGATGGCTGTTTGTCATCATCGGAGCGCTGGGGATTGTCTTGCCGGTATTGCCAACAACCCCGTTTTTGCTCATCTCGCTTTGGGCATTCTCTCAATCTTCTGACCGTTTTCACCATTGGCTTTTCAATCACCGCCTGTTTGGCCCTCCTCTTCAGCAGTGGGAAAAATATGGTATCATTCCGGCGCGCGCTAAGCGGGTATCACTGATCACCATGGCAATCAGTGCAATACTGGTTATTTTTATAACGGATACCCCTTGGTATGGTTTGGCCGGAATGCTCGCGTTAATGGCAGTCGGAGCAACCTTTATCATTACCCGTCCCAGCGTAAAGCCTGCTGAACGCTAATCAGGACAACCGCGCCAGCCGTGATGTCAACAAATCGAAGAAACCTGCCGCATCAAGATCATTACAAACATAAGCATTTGGCTCTTTTTCCTGAATATCCCACCAATCGGCTAGTGTCTGCCCCATGGTCAGTTCGGATGAAACTTCAATATCAAGATGGACATTGCGCCCACTGAACAGGTCAGGATCAATCAGATAGGCAATGACACATGGATCATGCAACGGACCACCATCAAAGCCATAACGGGTCATATCGAAGCGATTAAAATAATCCAGCATCCCGCCACACACATTACCAACCGGCGAATTCAAATCTTTAAAATTCTGAAGCCGTTCAGGAGTTACCAGTGCTTTATGCGTAACGTCCAGCGGCATCATTACAAAGGGAATACCGGAATCAAGAACAACTTTGGCCGCGTGCGGGTCCACATATATGTTAAATTCTGCGGCCGGAGTCGTATTCCCCAACTCACGCACCGCACCGCCCATGCAGACGATTTCATTTATCTTGACGGCAATCTGCGGTGATTTCATCAGGGCCAGCGCAATATTGGTCATCGGCCCAATAGGACAAATCGTAATTGAATTATCTGCCGCAGCCATACAGGCCTCGACAATAAAGCTGACAGCGTGGGCTTGTTGCAAAGGCATGACAGGATCGGGAAGATCCGCACCATCAAGGCCGGTTTTGCCATGTATCCATTCCGCAGTTACAAGTTTGCGCATTAATGGCTGGCTTGCCCCAGCGAATACGTTGATATCCGGGCGCCCTGCCAACTCGCAAATCCGCCTTGCGTTGCTTTCGGTCAGTGACAGGGGCACATTCCCGGCAACGGTTGTTATACCCAGCAGATCAATATCATCAGTAGAGGCTAGTGCCAGCAAAATGGCAACCGCATCATCTTGCCCCGGATCACAATCGAGAATTACAGATTTTTTTATCATTGGCACACCCTGTTTTGATCAGGCTTATCTGTCAAGGGATGAACTGTATATCAGGATATTAATGATTGCATATCCTCTTGCGACAACAAACCTCCCAGTATTCTCAATGCATCCACAAGAGAGGCCCGCGCGGGCACGGCCATCAGGCACACTCTAATAAAATAATCATCTAATTGCCGGCTCATGGCAAAACGGTCGCCACCAATCAATGCAATTCCAGCATCTCTTGCACGTTCTATAATCTCACTCGGTGTTGATGAGCGCGGCAACCGAAGCCAAAGGTGAGGTAAAAACTGTGCCTGTGTCAGTTGCCCTTCTGTCATCCATGGCGATAGAATCTGTTTTGCTATTTTAAACCGGATTTGACCTTCAGCAATCAAGTCATCACGGTGACTGGCAATAGTTCCAACCTCAAGCAATTGCGCTATCAAGTCCAGCGTCACCGCAGATGTCGTCCAGTTAATCGCTTTCATACTGGATACCAGCCTGGGTATCATCCCGTCAGGAGCCACAATATATCCAACACGCAATCCCGGACTAAACACTTTTGAGAAGCTTGTCAGAAATACATTATTTTCTGGGTCAATTTCATAATAACTGGGAACCTCTATTTCCTGAAACGGAGCATAAACACCGTCTTCGATAATGGGAATATCGGCAGCTTGTGCAATTTTCACGATCTCCAGCCGCCTCTGCAACGGCAAAGTTGTTCCCGTCGGATTGTGATTTGTCGGTACAGTAACCAGTAATTTTACCCGGGCCCGACGAACAGCCATCCTGAATGCCTCCGGAATCATCCCATACTCATCCATCTCAACTGCATGTAACTTCAGCCCGATTTCTTGTGCTGCTGCTTTAATGCCCGGATACCCAAAACTTTCAGTTGCAATCGTATCGCCATACTTTGCCAATGCTTTCATCGCCAGATACAACCCCGACTGTGCTCCGTGGGTAACCATAACATTGGCGGGCTTCACCTCGCCGATTAGCGATTTTAACCAGCGCACGGCAACCTGAATATCACTATTCCTGCCGCGTGTATCAATATAGTCTCCATAGCCCGATTGTGGTGATCGATCAGCAAGAGCCCGCAAGGCATTTGAAAAATCTATTGTATTTTCCGGGTGATGAAATCTGTTCAGAGAAAGATCAATATCTACTGCAAACTGACGAGTTCCCTTGTCAAAAGATGCTAACGGACTTTGAACGCCGCCTGTTTGTGATGCAACAAAAGTTCCGCGTCCCACATGCCCATAAATAATCCCCCGCCGCTCAAGGTCTCCATATGCACGTGTAACAGTTCCAACACTGCATTTGAGATCCCACGCCATGTCCCTGTGCGTTGGCAAACGATCACCTGCCGTTAATACACCCGAGACTATTTGGCTTTGGATCAGCGCAACAACCTCATCGGCTTTCATATGAGTCTACATTGTACCAAGCACAATACTCCTTTTGACGAATACAATTTAGATACATTAATAATATTGTATCCATTACTCAAGGAATTCCAATGCCATTCGATACAATTATCCTGATCATTCTATTTGCCATCTCAATGATTGGTTCTCCGGGTCCCGCAAATATGGCGGTTATGGCTGCCGGTGCAAAATATGGTTATTGGAGATCTGTTCCCTTTATCTTGGGCACATTATCCGGATTTTTTCTGGTGGGTATAGGTGTCGCGGCAGGAATCGACACTCTGTTTGAGCTTTTCCCAGCCTTGCGGATTACATTCCTGATCCTGTCTGCCACCTACATCTTTTATCTTGCCTATAAAATAGCTTTTCAAAAACCCGGGGTATCCGGTGCTGCTGCTAAAACCGGCTATCTGGCAGGCTTGCCGATTCATCCCCTCAATCCAAAAGCCTGGGCAATGTTGATCAGCGCATATGCCCAGTTTTCATCTGATAATTTATCAGGCCTTTTCGAGTTTGCCATTATCCAGTCGATCTTTCAGCTCACCGGAATAATTCTCAATTCCGCCTGGTGTCTGATTGGAGTACTATTGGGACGGTTGGTACAATCACCGATAATGCTTCAACGCATTAATCAGGGGCTTGCTGTGCTAATGCTTGTGGTTGTTGCTCTGTCAGTTTGGCAGTCAAATTTACTGATCTAATCCAAACCGGTATTCACGCAGTCACAGGCCAACTTTCGAACGCCTGACTCGAATGGGTTTGAATTACATTGCAGTAAAAGGATTGTATGCTCTTCACATAACAACGCTGCTCTTGTTTTCTTTTATCTCGTTAAAAATATTAGTAAATTTTTAACGCCCATAGAAATACTAGTATAGGCATCGTCTGATTATAAAAAAACATTAACGCTCTAAAACTAATTCAAGATTACAAGGTAGGCATGGTATGGGAATTGAGAAAAGATATATTATTGGCCTCAGCGCTGTAATTATCGGAGTCGTTTCGCTGATAGCAATATCCGGCATTATTTTAACCAATCAGGTTATTGGCAAAGCTGAACAGCGAGAACTTAATGCCTATTACGAGCAAATTTTATCTGACGCCAATTTGAAAGCAGCAACGGCCGCCTCTTACTCTGCACTTGTCGCCAATCTTCCGGTTGTGCAAAAGGCAATGGCTGAAAATGACAGGAAAACGCTCGCAGACTTATTCGTTCCTGGGTTTCCTGTGTTGAAGAAAGAATATGGCATTCGCCAGTTCCAGTTCCATAAAGCTCCGGCAATTTCGTTTTTCCGGGTACATAAACCAGAAAAATTTGGGGATGACCTCTCCGGGTTTCGTAAAACCATTCTTCAGGCAAATACAAATAAAGAGCAGGTTGTCGGACCTGAACGCGGACGAGCTGGTCTGGGTTTGCGCGGAATGGTTCCTATATTCAACAACGGTACGCATGTAGGCAGTGTTGAATTCGGTCTGTCATTTGGTAAAGATTTTTTTCAGGATTTCAAAACTCGGACTGGCATAGACGCCGCTTTTTTTGTGCTTCCCAACAAATCAATCCAAGGATTTGATGCATCAGATTCTGGCGTAAAACTACTAGCCCAAACTCAAAAAAGAGACCTGGATTTTCAAGTTATTAAGCAAGCCGGAGCACTTAAAAACTCCGTTTTCCTGGGTGAATTTGATTATGAAGGAACCCCATTCGCCGCTTTAGCTGGTCCTATTAAGGATTTTTCTGGCAATATTGCCGGAGTTATTTATGTTGCCAGCCCAACGTCGATGTACAGTCAGGAACGCTACACTGCTCTCGCCAGTTTTGTGTTGATCGGCCTGCTAGCTATTATTGGTGGCGTTTTGATTGGCCGCAGGCAAGGTCGGCAACTCACAGCCCCCATCAGCGCATTAACCAAAAAGATGTTTCAACTGGCTAATGGTGAAGAGGCGATTGAGCTTGATGAAGTGAAGCGGCCTGACGAAATTGGTGAGATGGCTCAATCCGTTTTGGTCTTCAGGGATAACCTGATAGCCAAACGCGAGCTGGATGAAGAAAAAAAAGTTGCATTACTAAAATCCAAAGAAATCAGAAAAAAATTAATCAGGAAGAGCAGCGGCAAGCAGAAGAAAAAGAGGCCTCCAGAATGCAAGCCGAAAAACGCCGGCAGGAAATTGATGATGCCGTAGTACAATTTGAAGATGTTATCGGCCAGATCACAAAAGGCGTATCTTCAGCATCTTCACAAATGAAGAAATCATCCCGGAATATGACCACAACGGCTAATCAAACAATCAGCAATGCAACCAATGTGGTCGCAGCCTCAAAAGAATCATCTGCAAATGTACAAACAGTTGCCTCGGCTGCGGAAGAATTGTCCAGTTCCATAAATGAAATTTCCCGCCAGATTTCCAGCGCAATATCAGCCAATGAAGATGCCGTCGTTAAAGCGGCAAGCAGTCAGGAAACTGTTTTGGAGCTGGTCAGCTCGGCTCAGAAAATTGGCGAAGTTGTCGCCCTGATTACAGACATTGCAGAGAAAACAAATTTGCTCGCACTGAATGCAACCATTGAAGCCGCGCGAGCAGGGGATGCCGGCAAAGGGTTTGCGGTTGTTGCGTCGGAGGTGAAAAACCTCGCCAGCCAGACCGCAAAAGCAACAGATGAAATCAGTGAGCAGGTTGAAAATATTCGGACCGTAACCGCAGAGGCAGCTACATCCATTGGCGCAATTACAGAAAGTATTGATCTCGTCAGTACGAACACAGCGGCCATATCAACCTCCATTGAACAGCAGAGTGACGCCACCAAAGAAATCGCACAGAATGTTGTCAATGTCTCAACGGGCATTCAGGTGGTTACATCAAATATTGACGATGTCACCCGCGTTGCCACAGAAACCGGTGATGTAGCCAATCATGTGCTTTCTGATGCCGATGAAATTTTCCAATATTCTGAAACTCTGAACACCGAAGTGGCCCGTTTTCTTACCCGGGTTCGAGATTAGTCTGGAGCTTTGCAGTTAGCAGCTGAAGCTTGCTATGAAAACCGATTGACTTTCACATATCTATAAAATTGCCTTGTTTTTGAGTGTTCAATAACAAGGCATATTTTTCTATTTCATAATATTTAAAATGACGGAAAATATTCTGATCCCACCTTTTGCCTTCCTATTTAAAATCTTTCTTGACTTTAGGCCAATGAAACTAGTCCTATATGCTCCAAGGGAGACGCTGACAGTTAGCATATTCGTTTTAAATCCAAGTATTATGTTCCTGCGTTAATATCATATTATATCAAGTATTATGTCTTTCAGCTGACAGATGCTCTCTTCATTTAAGACAAAAAATTCCAACTTGCATGGGAGGCAAGAATGAGAAAAATCTTTACAGTTGCCGCGGCCGCGGCGCTGATTTTTACTGTATCTGTAACAGCTCAAGCCAAGACACTCAGATTGGCATATGATGCTGATCCGGTATCTCTGGATCCGCATGAGCAGCTTTCAGGCGGTACATTGCAACTATCACATATGGTTTTTGATCCTTTGATCCGTTGGACAAAGGATATGAAATTTGAAGGCCGCCTCGCAACCAGCTGGGAACGTATTGATGAAAAAACCATGCGTTTTAATCTTCGCAAGGGTGTAAAGTTCCATTCAGGCAATCCAATGACAGCTCTGGATGTGGTCTGGACATTCGACCGGTTAAAGAAAAGCCCTGACTTCAAAGGCTTGTTCGCACCGTTTGAATCAATGAAAGTCGTGGACCCTAATACAGTCGACCTTGTCACCACCGAGCCGTATCCACTGGTTTTACATCAATCCACATATATCTTTGTCATGGATAGTAAATTCTACACCGGCTTTGATGCCAATGGTAAATCCAAGTCTGACATTGTCAAACATGGCAATTCATTCGCCTCGACCAACGTCTCCGGCACCGGTCCTTATGTTATATCGTCCCGCGAACAAGGCGTTAAGGTTGTCTTTGATCGTTTTGCCGATTACTGGGACAAAAAATCACCCGGTAATGTGGACAAAATTGTCATGACACCCATCAAGGAAGGTCCAACACGTGTGGCTGCCCTTTTGTCTGGCGATGTGGACTTTATCGCACCGGTTCCCCCCACCGATATGGACCGGATTAAAAAGAACGCTGATACCCAATTAATTACAATGGGCGGTGCGCGGATTATTACCTTCCAGATGAATCAAAAGCGGGTTGACGCGTTCAAAGACAAACGGGTGCGTCAGGCGATTGTCTATGCGATCAATAACAAGGGAATCGTCAAGAAAATCATGAAAGGCTTCGCAACCGCCGCCGGCCAGCAAGGCCCAAAAGGCTATGCCGGCTATGATGCGAATTTGACACCCCGCTATGATCTGGCAAAGGCCAAACAGCTAATGAAAGATGCCGGTTATGAAAAAGGCTTCTCCGTCACCATGATGGCACCCAATAACCGCTATGTGAATGATGCTAAAATTGCCGAAGCAGCGGCCAGCATGTTGTCCAAAATCAACATCAAGGTTGACCTCAAAACCATGCCAAAAGCGCAATACTGGCCTGAATTTGATAAACGTTCTGCCGACATCATGATGATTGGCTGGCGCTCGGATACAGAAGATTCAGCGAATTTCTCTGAATTTCTGACAATGACACCAAATTCTGAAACCGGCTACGGGCAGTATAACAGCGGTAATTACAGTAATGCTGAAGTTGACAAGCTGACCCTTCAAAGCCAAAGCATGACAGACCCTGTCGCCCGTGCAAAAGTTCTACAAAAGGTGGAGAAGATTCTGTATGATGATGCCGCATTTGTACCGCTGCATTGGCAAAACCTGGCTTGGGCAGCGCGCAATGGCGTTGAAATTGATCCAGTGATCAACAGCCAGAATATGCCATATCTTGGTGATCTGGTTATCAAGTAAACAGTTGATATCGCAAGTCGGCATCTAATCTTGGATGCCGACTTCATTTTTTTAGGAATTTAGTTTTGGATTATTTATACTTTGCCATCAGACGCCTGTTACAGGCTGTGTTGGTGATGTTTGTGATCAGCCTGATCGGGTTTTCCATTCAGGATAATCTGGGCGATCCGCTAAGAGAACTTGTTGGCCAGTCGGTCTCGGAAAATGAACGGCAAGCCTTGCGTGACCGGATGGGACTAAATGATCCATTTTTAACGCAATATGTCCGCTTTCTGGGCAAAGCCGTGCAGGGAGATTTGGGTAATTCCTATTTTTTCAAGAAACCCGCCCTTGAAGTTATTGCGGCAAAATTTCCGGCAACGCTGGAACTGGTAATCGGGGCAACACTTATTATTATCGTATTTGCGGTACCGCTCGGCGTTTTCAGCGCCATAAATCCCAAACACTGGTTTTCAAAATTTATTATGGGCTTCAGTATTATCGGCATTTCTGTGCCGGTATTCCTAACAGCAATTTTCTCTATTTATATTTTCTCGGTAGAACTTGGCTGGATGCCGTCCTTCGGGCGCGGAGAAACATCGGACATTCTCGGTTGGCAATCAGGATTTGTCACCAGCAGCGGTCTTGTACATCTGGTTCTGCCCAGCTTCTCGCTAGCCTCGATCATGATGCCGCTTTTTATTCGACTCATTCGTTCTGAAATGATGGAAATATTACAGATGGATTATATCCGTTTTGCCTGGGCAAAGGGTTTGAGCCCGATGCGGGTCTGGTTTTTACATGCGTTCAAGAATACATTGCTGCCGGTGATTACCGTCGGCGGTGTGCAGGTCGGAACCATGCTCGCCTACACAATCCTTACTGAAAGCGTTTTTCAGTGGCCGGGAATGGGTTTTCTGTTTCTTGAAGCCGTCAACCGTGTGGATACGCCGCTGATCATTGCCTATATCATTGTTGTCGGGCTGATATTTGTGGTCACCAATACTGTGGTTGATCTGCTCTATACATGGGTAAATCCTACTGTCAAACTTGTAGGGCAGAAAACATGAGCAAGATTGCCGTTCTTCTGGGCTCCGATCTGGCTTTTCGGTTTCGAAAAGACAAGGTTGCCGTTATCAGTTTCAGCATCGTCCTTATTCTGGTGCTCAGCGCCGTTTTCGCGCCGCTGCTGGCCCCCTATAATCCCTATGATCTGACAAGTATTGATCTCATGGACAGCGAAATTCCGCCGATCTGGAACGCGAGTGACGGGGATAGCCGGTTTCTTCTAGGCACAGATCCGCAAGGGCGAGATATGTTAAGCACCCTGTTATACGGGATGCGCATTTCACTGACGATTGGTTTTTTCGCCGTGCTTTTACAGGCCGTTATCGGCGTCTCCATCGGTTTATTGTCTGGCTATATCGGAGGGCGAGTGGATGCATTTTTCATGCGCCTTGCCGATATTCAGCTGTCCTTGTCCACATTGATGGTTGCGATTATCACTCTCGCCATCTTTCAGGCTGCCTTTGGGGCCGAGCTATATAATCAACTGGCCATATTTATGCTGGTGATGGTTATCGGTATTGCCGAATGGCCACAATATGCCCGTACCGTTCGGGCATCTGTTCTGGCAGAAAAGCACAAGGAATATGTGGATGCTGCCCGGGTTATCGGCATGAGCCCGAAACGGATCATGCTACGGCATATCCTGCCCAATACCCTGTCACCCATTCTGGTTATTTCCACTATTCAGGTGGCCAATGCCATTATATCCGAGGCCGCCCTTTCGTTTCTGGGGCTGGGGATGCCGGTCAATAAACCGTCGCTAGGCTCTCTGATCTCCAGCGGTTTCGAGTTTATTTTCAGTGGTTCCTGGTGGATCACAGTTATCCCAAGCATTGTTCTCATCGTTCTGATCCTCAGCATCAATTTGCTGGGTGACTGGCTGCGCGATGTGTTGAACCCTAAATTGTACAAGGATTAGGCATGGCGTTGTTGGAAGTCAAAGACCTGCAAGTAGAGTTTCCGTTAGCCAGGATAACCTTGAAAGCCCTGCACGGGATCAATTTCTCGCTGGAGAAAGGCGACCGGCTGGGCATTGTTGGCGAAAGCGGAGCAGGAAAATCTGTGGCGGCCTTTGCCATTTTGAATTTACTGACCCGTCCGGGCCGGATTTCAGGGGGTGAAATTCTGTTTGAAGGAGACGATCTGAGCAAACTGGACAGAACGCAAATGCGCCATATCCGGGGCAATAAAATCAGCATGATCTTTCAAGATCCGATGATGACCCTGAATCCGGTTCTGACCATCGGCACCCAGATGATTGAATGTCTCAAAGCCCATCGTAATATTTCAAACGAAGAAGCCAAACAGATTTCAATCGACAAGCTGAAAGAGGTAATGATCCCGTCGCCTGAAAACCGGATGAAAAGCTATCCGCATGAATTGTCGGGCGGGATGCGGCAACGGGTGGTAATCGCCATTGCCCTGCTGACGGAGCCATCTATCATTATCGCGGACGAGCCGACAACAGCACTGGATGTAACCATTCAGGCGGAGATCATGGCGTTACTGCTCGATTTATGCAAGACAACCAATGTGGGGCTGATCCTGATCACCCATGATCTTGCCGTGGTCAGTCAGGTAACAGACCGGATAATTGTCATGTATGCGGGGCTGGTTGTCGAAGAAGGACTGACCAAAGAAGTTATCGCCCATCCAAAGCACCCTTATACACGGGGCCTGATCCATGCCTTGCCGCAGGAAAACAAACCGGGGCAGCGGCTAAACCAGATAAGAGGATCCATGCCGGCACTGGATGCGTTGCCAAGCGGGTGCGCGTTTAATCCCCGCTGTGACTTTGTCAGTGACCGTTGCAAGATGACTATTCCGCCGCTGGCAGGAGAGAGTACTCACCGGGCGGCCTGCACCTTCATCGATCAAATCCCGCCCTTCAAAGCGGCAGGAGAGCTGGTATGATCACATCTGTTCAAACCCCGCTTGTCGAGATCGAGGATGTGGAGAAACGTTTCGGGGGTGCCGGCGGGTTTCTATCAACAGCACAGCCAGAGGTTAAAGCCCTCAACAAAGTAACATTGACCATTGATCAAGGGGATTCCTTTTGTCTTGTCGGGGAAAGCGGCTGTGGAAAATCAACGCTGGCCCGCACGGTTATCGGGCTTACCCCCCCCAGCAAGGGGCAAATCAGATATAAAGGCAGCCGCATTGACAATTTGTCTGTAAAAGCGCGGCGGCCCTTTGCCCGCAAAATGCAGATGATTTTCCAGAACCCTTATGCGTCCCTGAACCCGCGCATGACGGTGCTGCAAACCTTGCGCGAGCCCTTGCAAATTCATCATCCGGAAATGACACTGGCCCAGATTGATGACAAGGTGGCCGCGGTAATGGCATCGGTGGGCAATGATCCGTCCTGGACCAGTCGCTACCCCCACGAATTTTCTGGCGGCCAGCGCCAGCGCATCAGCATCGCCCGCGCCCTTATGCTTGATCCTGAATTTGTTGTAGCGGACGAGCCGATTTCCGCACTGGACGTATCCATTCAGGCACAAGTTCTCAATGTGATGATGGACGCCCAGCAAGACCGCAATCTGACCTATCTATTCATCACCCATGACCTGTCCGTGGTTGAACATTTCGGCAACCGGGTCGCGGTGATGTATCTGGGAACTGTCTGCGAGCTGGCGGATACCAAAGACCTGTTTGCAACCCCGCGTCACCCCTATACACAGGCCTTGCTAAGTGCAGTACCTAAAATCGGGGGTCACGGGGTTAATCATGTGAAAATGACGGGCGAAGTGCCAACGGCGATGGATTTACCGAGCGGCTGTGTCTTTCATACCCGCTGCCCCCATGCCAATGACCGCTGCGCCCGGGAAATTCCGGCTTTGCGCGATAATGGCAACACACAGACATCCTGCTTCGCGGTTGAAGAAAACCGCCTGTAGATAAAATCAGGGCTCGTTTTCTCCTGAAATCGCCCTATTGACAGGTCTCACCCCTCTCAATAGGGTTTTTCTCCAAATCAACACCACGGGGGAAAATAACGTGGGGGCCACGCCAGTTAAAACGACCTTGCACACTCTGAAACTACTGGTGCCTGCGGTGATCCCCTCGTGGCGGTTCTTCGATACAATCGCGCCGTCACCGCGCATCGAATTCGCCCTGCTTGAAACCGCACAGCAAGCCCCTGTCAGCTGGCAGGAATTTCGCCCCAGATCTGCACGGCTATCTGTTGGCAGCATGCTGAAACGTCTGCTGTGGAATCCGCGCTGGAATGAAACCCTGTTTCTTGTCAGCTGCGCCGAGCGCCTGATGTCCAACCCGACCGAGCATAGCTCCCGGGAAATCCTGAACCGGATCAAAGCCGAGCTGGACCAGGAAACCGGCACAGCGGCACGGCCCCCGTACCTTCAATTCAGACTGGTCTTTTTAAGCAGGCATGATGGTGAAATTCTCAAGCATATTCTGTATACCTCACCGGTACAGCGCGCCTGTGAGGACGCAGCCCCATGAGTCTGGATTTTGCAATTCGCCTAACCGAAATTCTGCTGGGGCTGGCCTTCATTCAACAAAGCATTGAGCATTTTCGCGGCCCCCGAAACGAGCAAATCCTGTTTTTCCCTCGCGCCGCCTTGAGCATTGCTCTGGTGCTCGGATTTCAGACACAATGGGTTGCCCTTGGGCTGGTAATTATCGGATTGCTGATGCTCAAGCGGTTTCAGGGGCCGTATAATGGCGGCAGTGACCGCATGAGCCTTCTTGTTCTGTGCTGCCTGTGCCTGACGCTTTTCGCCCCGACACGGCAATGGCAGGAACTTGCCTTCGGATATCTGGCGGCGCAACTGGTGCTGTCCTATTTCATCTCTGGCTGGGTCAAGATCACCAATCCTGAATGGCGCAATGGCCGCGCCTTGAGAGACGTGTTCGAATATTCCGCCTATCCGGTCAGTGAGGCGCTCAGATCATGGGCAAACTGGCCCCGGCTGCTCTGGCTGATGTCATGGAGCGTCATGCTGTTCGAACTCGCCTTCCCCCTGACCCTGTTCACCCAAGTAACTCTCATTATCGGACTAACGGTTGCAGCCACGTTCCATTTCACCAATGCCTGCCTGTTCGGCCTGAACCGGTTTTTCTGGATATGGCTCACCGCCTACCCGTCTATCCTGTGGCTGCAAGAGCGCATTTTTGGCGCAGGGCAGATAACGTTTTAAAGGGGATAAATGGTGCCGCCGGAGAGAATTGAACTCTCGGCCTCTCCCTTACCAAGGGAGTGCTCTACCACTGAGCTACGACGGCTAAATCACTGTGTAGACGGCGGAATATATAAGGTTTTACGCCCTTGTCAAAGGCTTTCTGAAACTTACTTAAAACGTAGTTTAAGCTAGAACAAAACAAGAAGACGACAAACATTCCGCCCAAAATCCGCCCAGTCTGTTAACAACATCTTGTTTTGTTCTCATTGGCCTCAAACCCAGCCCTGCCGCAAGAAGGTTCGGTAAAGCGGCCAGTTGCCTTCATGCAAGTAGCTGAACCGGTGATCTCCGATGCTGTCAGGGTTATCGCCGCGCAGATCCCAACCATATTGACGGCGGTAAAATTGCTGAGTGCCTTTATCATCAAGCTGGACCTCTGTCAGATTTTCAAGGCCCGCAGATGCACCGATTCCCCGATACCCAATAAGAGCATGTTTTCCAAATTCCGGTTCGAACCACGCCCCTAACCGCTTGAGGACGTCATCCGTTGAAACACTGATATTGAGAAATTGGGTCCATGGTGAATTGCGAATGATAGGAGTTGCCGCCTTGACTGTCTCGGCACCGTTCAGGAAAATAACGCGCCGGAATGAGTTGGGCCGTTCTTCCAGCGCCCGAAGGATCACTCGGCTGCCAAGCGAATGACAGATCACGTCAGGTAGGCGTGGAGCTTTGATGTTGAGTAGTTTATCCACTGCGGGCTCGACAAGATCGAGATAGGCCCAGCTATATGTCGTCAAATGACCGGCCATCCATGCCCTGAAGATATCCTTGACCGCCCGTGCTGAATACCAGGGTAACGGCACAATCTTTTTACCATCGAGATGCTTTGTCCAGGCGGTGAACGCCCCGTCATTGGCGAAGGGTGAGTTATTAGGATCAAACGGGTCATAGTCATAGCCGTGGATCATGACGACAGGACTACTCATCTGTAGCCTCTTCCCCTGCATCTTTTTTAGGCGCGGGCTTGTTCGCCTTCTCCCGGGCCAAAAACTTTTGAAGCAGGAATTTCGGTTTTGCCAATTCGTGAACGGCCCGCGCCTGTTCGAACAACTTCAGACCACCCTCAATATCGCCATTCGTGATCTTCGCTTGCCCTTGAATGATGAGAACGCTGGTGATCGAGTTCGTGAGCTCACGGTCCCTATCATACCAATACTTAAGATCATCAGCCCTGCCCACCAATTCAGCTTTGGCAAACTCTTTGACTTGAACAGCATCCTGCAATGCGACTGAGCATCCAGACAGAAAAAAAGCCGCCAAAATGGCGACCAAAATAAACTTGATATTCATAACGATATATCCTTTATAAAATGTCCTTATAGAAAATATGCTGGCCGATTTTTGCCGTCGGGGTTTGTCCTACGGCCCATGTAGGTTTTACCGCTTTCGTGTGATAGTGGGTTGCGCCAGCGGTTGGGTCCGGATAAATGCCAGACAGTGCGCCCCGACTTGCTGCCCCGCAGATTACAAACACAGAATCGGTTTCATTAACTTTCAACAATTTTTTGTAGTTTGGATCGTTGGGATTCCAGCAAGAAAATTGCCATTTCTTTTTGCAAATATCCGCAATGGTCTCGCCCTGCCAATGCACTTTTTTATATTTTTTGCGGTATGCTTTTGACTCGGCCAATCTGTTCAAAATAACATGCGCAACCGCCACCTTCCCCTCGAACGGCCCCCCGCGCACCTCCCCCCAGATAGTGCGATCAAGCACATCGAGACTGTCGTGATCTGTTTGAACCATTTGTCTGCCCCCCAGCGTTCAAAAAGTAGATTTCTATTTTATTTGCAAACCAATAAGTAATTTTTATTAGTACTTTAATACAAGCTCAAAATATGACGAACTTTAGGCATAGTTTTGAAAATACCGTGCTCATTCTCTGCATAGGTGCGGAAAATATTAACCTAACTATCTGTTTTAATTATAGTTTTAACTGATATTGCATACTCAGACCAAATTTTCGAGAGCTTATCCGTCGCAAAGACACGTATCTTTCTACGATCTGCACTGTCTCGCCTGAAGAAGACGAGTTCTAAATCATGCATTCGGTGTATAATTTTTGATGTGGTCTCTCTTGTGCCGCTAACTTGCGAAACAATCATCGAGAAATCTGCCCGCTGGCCACGGCTCTCAGCAAGAGCGAGAGCGGCTGTTATCTGAAGTATCCTTTGATCTCTGAATACATCTGGAACTTCATTTGTCGAGGCGGAGAAAATTTGAACAAGTGTGGCGACATCTGCAAAAAACAGAAAAGCCGGTTGATCTTCACTCACGAATTAATACCAAATAAGCTACTTTAATATTCACCTATTAGCATAAAAGTATAATTTCCGCAGCGGTGATATATTGTCGCGGCATCAGACCACCACAAATGCCGTCAACATATCCCCCGCCGCCCAAACGGCGTATTGACCAAAGATACTGTCCATTCGCTGTGTGTAAGCATCCATAACAGACCGCAGATCGGTAATGGTGCTGATACGGATAGAATTATCAGCCATTATCCAGCCTCGGTTTTCGGCTTCAAAACCATTCCGGACCGCGTAGTCAATTGCTACACGGATATTCTCGCGGGCTTTCTCATCGACCTGCCAAACGGCACCAAGCACTGAAATATCTGAATTGATTGTGTTGTCTCGCAGCTGTTGCGCCGCTTTTCTGTTTTGGGCAGTCGCGCGGGCGTCCGCTTGAGTTTGCAGCCAAGATAAATAAGCGGGTTCAGCAGCAACGATATCTTCATATGTTGGCAGAGTACCTGTATATGTCACAAAAACCGGTCCTAGCGCGGTCGCGCCTGGAAATGAGGTTGCTGACAGTTGATTGATTTCTGTGCCAGCAAACTGTGTTTTGACAATTCCTTGAATATTCATTTACGCTTCTACCCTAAGATTAAAGATTGTCGGGCTTGTGGCCCCTTTAACAACGCCCGCTTGTGTCGATGAAGCGCCACCGCTAATCATCACATCAACTGTGTAATTTGCAGCTACTGTAATAAAATCTGACGCCAGAACCGCAAACGTTCCAGCATGGTGACTTTTCGTATATGTCAACACAGTTCCGGCTGTGGCGGATGTGTAATTATACAGCCCTCCACTCCCTCCTAGTGGAAATTGATCTACACCGTCCTTTGCTGGACCTGTTGTACTATCAAATCCGTTTATTCTTAACCAGACGTTAGGGGTTGTCGAGTTCGAACCTGCTGTGTTGTCCAGCTGCATGTTTTCAACATCAACTATAAGTCTGTCAGTCGGTTTCAAAGGCACCGCAGCCTTTGTCGCGACGACCAGCCCTGAAGCGATAAAGTCGGCGGGAGTATAACCAGCCGCAATCGGCAACGAAACATCAAAGGAACTCGTTAGGTCATGGAGTACTGGGCCAGTCACGACAACAGGGTGTGTATGACTGCTAATCTCCCCCGTTAGCGCGCCCTCGACGTCAGATTGGTCTGTTAAATATCCAAGTTTTGATTTTACCTCTGCGGATGTCCCGCCCGCGCCAAATAACCCTGACAGATATGCAATAATTGAATTCGATTTATCAACATTTCCAGCAATATCCGACCGCGCGGCTTTTGGGTCGTCCGTTCCCTGATCAAGGTTTGTCTTCGTCAAATTGCCCGGTAGTGCCGTCATGCTTTTGGCCCCTTCAATGTCACGTCAATTATTGCATCGGCCAAAGCGCCGGCGCTGTTATAGAGTTTGAATTCAGCCGCTGGCGTCCCGTCGAGCAATGTCGTAGATTTGCTGATAAGTTCGTCCGACCAACCCGACCCGACATTCTGTTTTGCAACAATCTGCGCCGAGGTTATGCTGGCGATTGAGCGCGATACACCTACTTTGAAATGACCGGTTGCAATTTTCTCGAAAGTGCCAGCACTGGCCAGCGCCGTATTGATATCGCCTTGATCATTGATCAGGATTTCACCATCAAGAATGGGCGTTAATGTCTTGATAACCGGCGTTGTGCCGGTCACTGTGATTTCAAACTGGATATATCTGCATGTGACTTGTGCGGTATCGATATAGGACAGTGCTGACAGGTCTGACCCGGCAGCATCGGTCGCCGTCCGCATCTTGATTGCCACCGTCCCAATGGCACCAACGCCGACCAACGGAGTGACGCTCACATCAGAATTGATATCGTAAACTTCTGTCTCGTATTTGATCGGTGATTTTGACGTTACAACGCCTGACCAACTGCCAGCCAATGCGTCCCATGTCGCGCCCAGATCATCCCAAGCTTGCGCGGCGCTCGCTTCAAGTTCGTTTTCATAATTCACAAAGCAATCTGTCTTAATGCCCGGCCAGCCGAGGGATTTTTCATTCCATGCTGCAACCGCATTGCGCATGCGAGGGTCTGGCAAGGTCGCGGTAATGATCTTTGGATTTTGGGAGACGTTGCCGGTGCTGTCCTCTACGCGACAAGCGAAAGTGTATTCACCAGCGGGCAGCTGATTGTTTTCCCACGGCCAACTAGTGATTTTGCCGGTATTCAAACTATCCGCAGTATCCAGATCAATCGTTGGGCCCGGAGCATAAGGAATGTGATAACCACCACCTACACGGACGTCGGCCTCTGGCTGCAAATGCACAACATTAAATTCACGAGTGCCGTCTGGTTGAACAGATATCGTGAACTGATCGACATCGCCCGGATTGCCAGCTTTCCCCACAACCAAATGGGTGATCGCGACCGCCGGCGACGACACACCGATTCCGTTGAATGACGTGACTTCGATATCATAAAGAACAGAGTCCGTTACCGGTCCGACAATAACGCTTCGAGAGCCGGGAATAATCTGCGCATACTCAAAATCTGTATCGGCTGCTTTTTTAAAACCGACAACAACAGTTTCACTCTGATCGGGGGGCGTCCAACTGATCTTCATTTGCGAATTCAGAGAGCCGTCAGACGCAACAGTGATTAGATCGCTACCACTTGTCGCGGTTAAATAAGTGACCTGTCCATGATTAAATGGACTATCAAAACTGGTATCCGGTGACGGGTCTTGAATGACTTCATCGTTGGCGTAGTTCCAGTTCCAATCGACGTCAGCCTCTTCACGCAGAACAAGACTGATCGTCTGGTCCTCATTCATAGCCCAAGATTCAATACGGAACTTCTTCGCCGACCAGCCAAATTCTTCCAGCGTTAAAAATACTGTGTCCCACGCCTGTACTCGTAGCATCCGAATATTGCATGTCAGATTGACGCTTATTTGCTGCCGCGATCTCGCTAACGCGATACCAGCTAACCTTTGAACCGTTCCTGTAGACGTCGTGAAATCAAAATTGAGTGACTTGACGATTTCTTCGCCATTATCCTCGGCCACATAAGTAGCATTCGAGATAATTGGATAATCAACTGACTGATAGAGATCATCCTTGTTCGCAAAGATACCGCGAACCGTATTGAACAGCTGATCTCTCGAAATCCTTGGGCTAACACGAACAGGACCGGCCAGATCATCTTCTGTAATTGTTAGCGTGGCCGCTTTTGGCCCGCCAGCATAAATATGAAATTGCCCGCCCGCATAAACTACTGCGCCCATACCAGCGCTTAGCATTGAATTTATAGCGTCCTCACGCGGCGTATCAGCCTCAAGGGTGCCGTTGACCACATAGCGTTTTTCAGTGCCGTTCAATGTCGTAACGGTCTCGTCACTGACGTTGGCTGACGCTATCAGGGTCGGTTCGTTGATTTCGGTCCAAGGGGCACCGACACCAATTTTGGCGGTAATGTAATCGGCTTCGCACAAAGCCCAGTTGTCGGTATATTTATTTAGTCCGTCGCGCGGATCATAAATCGTATTTTTACCCTTCAGAAGAACGCGCGGCACCGGAATTCCCGCCGGAAATATGCTGCCATTATAAATAAGCTCGATATGCAAGTAGGTCTGTCCACGCAATCGATGCTCAGACGTCCACTCTCCGCCTGAAGCGGCAATCAGGTCAGCATCAGCCACCTGATCCGGATCACCCATGTGAAAATTCAGTTTCACGTTATTTGCATATTTGGCATCAATCACATTGAGGTTGGCATCAAGTTCCAGTTCATCGGTATCCAGCCAAACGCCCTCAACGCTTTCGCAAGAATGCGACGCCAAAACAACAACCAGATGCAGTGATTTGTTGCCTGACCCGCTAGACGTGGCATAGACCATCGGGCCTGACACCCGCACCTCGCCATAAATTACGCGGCGGGGCTCGACCCCTGAGCGGATCATTTCCTGTCGGTCTTGCAAATTCCGCTTCGGCTTATCCTGAAAAAGAGACGTTAGCGCCGACATGATAAACGACATGGCAATGTTGAAAATTATCTGACCAATCGATATCTGAGAGATTGCAGCCGCAACCAAGGCTCCTACAGCGGGCATCTATGAAACCCTCCAGGCTTTGGCGCAAAACTTCATATGAACATAGGACAACCCCTTTGGCTCATGGGCAAACGCCGCCTCTGATCCGACACATACTCCCAGCCTCTCAGTGAAAAAGGCATCATCTTTTACATTTTGAAGAACAACGTCACCACGCTGGGCAAACATAGGGTTGATCTCTTCACCCAACTGACGAGCCGCTGCAACAGCGAGTGAGCCGTCATCAAGTTTGTAAAGTAAACGATACGCGCTTTTGGCCGTTTTATACCGCCCCTGACCGGCTTCATTGACATAATCGGCAAGAGGGTTTGTTCCGGTTATGGCCTCAACGGACCGGCCCGCAAAAATCGCGCAGTCATGCTCGCCCCATGAAAAAGGCCGCTCTGTGGCGGCCTCCATGAATTCTACAAATTTTTGTTCCCAATGGGTTAATCGCGGCAAATCAAGCTCTCCCCCAGATAAGACGTTTTTCCTGCATGGCTGCAACAAATTCAAAGCCACGATCGCCCGGATACAAAGACTTCTGATCCTGATCTGTATATCTGGTCAAGGGGGCTTGCCGGAGTTGCCGAAGGCGGCTTTCAGCCCGAACAACAATGTCGGCAGTTCGTCCTGTCTGCTCGATCTCCATCACATCCAGCATGCCCTTGTAGATCGACAGCGGGCTTTGTATTGGTTGCCCGTCATCATCAAAAAAGCACAGAAACATTTCGACCGCTCGGCCCTGATAGTTCTCGCCCAAAGCAATGGCAATGATTGAGCTATCGATACCGGATAGACCGAAATCAACTTTTTCCGCAACAACCTCGGATGTTTCGCTAACCCGAGATATCTTGATAAGCTGGCCGCCTCCGATCCAAGTCTCCCCGCCCGCAATCAACTCATTGACACCCGTCCAAAGCCGCAGATCACCGCTATCAAAAGCCATGTGAATAAGCCCCTGAACATTGAGGCCGTGTTTTTCAACCTCAGCGGATATGTCAATATGCAAAACTCTGGACATTAGACAAAATCCTCAATGATCGACAGGGTGATTCCGTATAGGCACATCTCGTTATTTTCCCAGCGCCGCTCGTCTGACGAAAGACGAAAAATTCCCTTTGGATTGCTGTAGACAACAACCGAATTGGTATGATCTTTTCGAAGGAAAGGTTCAATCAATACCGGCCCACCGATACCGGCGTCCCAGTCCTGAATAACCATTTTATATTCATTGCCGACCTGAAGATAATCACCGGCTTTGAGCGTACCGGCAGCCCCTGTTAGCGTAACTTCGCGGCTTCTCGCCGTACCGGTTGCCGTAACAGTTCCGCTGATAGTTCCTTGAGGCTCGGCAGCGTCAGGGTCCCAACAATAGAAGGTTCCGAACTGCCCGCGTAAGGACATCAGAAAAGCCGTCCATTGACGCCCTTCTGGCTTGCCCATTTGCGGTAACGTCAACTCTCCAGACCAGACAGAGTTAAATTGCTCAAGCTTCTTCGTCACACCTGAAAACGGTGACGTTTGAATATTCGTCACGTCCTCATTCGCCCAAGAGGACAGCTTGAAGCCGGGGGACGTCGGCATTGTGACGGGGAAAGAAATAGGCAATTTTTAAGCCTCCCTGAACCGCTGGCCAAAGGTGCCGCCGCGCCCAACAGCTTCAACAACTGAATTCTTTGTTGCGGCCGTAATCTGCGGCATCATGCTTTTAATCTCGGCCCGGACCGTGCTTTGAACACCCGTCGAGATATTGAAGACAGGGGCAACCGTAATTGAAGACCCTCCCGAATTTTGCTGCTCTGTGCCCGGACGGATCGGGACGACACGCCCTCCTGAGTTTGGCTTGAAGAACTCTTTTCCCCGTTCATTGACTTGATAAATTTTGCCGCCATTCACCGCACCACCAGATGCAAATTGTGGAAACTGAAAGCCGCCGGTGTTTTGGGGCATAAAATTGGTGCTTCCTGAGCTCACACCACCGCCAAGTCCACCAAATATGGACCCTAGAACAGAGCTTAAAATCCCGCCGCCGCCACTTCCACCGCCCTGTTTTGACGTGTTGATAACGTCGATCAGCTTTTCGATAATCGCGTCCAGCGCCCGCAGAGCAATGCGTTTGACGCCTTCCCAACCGTCTATCAGGTCGCGGGCAAGCTGCTTTGAATTTCGCTTGATCTCATCAATTTTCTCTTTCTCTTTTTTGAGTTCTTTCTCGCGTAGTTCGTCACGTTTCTTCTGATATTCAGCCTCAAGGTCCTTTTTGGCCTGTTCATACTCTTTGTCAGTGATCAATTTCTTGTCGAGAAATGCTTGGTATTTTGCGAGCTGTTGCTCCTGTTGACGCGCCAGATATTCCGCTTCTGACATGGTGGCTTGAAAAAAGGCTTCACGCTGCTCAGCTAGAACCGCCTTAGCCTCTTCCTTTGCGCCTTTGAAGGCAGCCTTCGCCTTCTCAACCATCTTTTGAAGGCGTTCCATGTCATTTTCATAATCATCAAATGACTGAACACCGATTTCGATACCGCGTGGTTTCTTCCGGGGTTTGGGTGCGGGAGCCTCATAAGTCGGAATGTAAATCTCATCAGGCTTTTTGCGAGGTGTAGGCACAGTGGATATGTCAGTATCCTGTTTCAGTTCATCGAACCTCGACTGCAATTGCCTTAAAAGTTTCTCAGCATTTTTTAGCTCAAAATTTGCGGCGGCAATTGCGGCGGCTTTGAGCGGTGCGTCTGAGTTTTTTGCGTTATCAAGGGCTGCCGTTAGCCTTTCAACTTCAGTCCTCGCCTTTAACAAATCTCTGAACAGGGCATCAGCGTTGGTCCGCTCGCCAACCTTACCAAGCTTATCATCAACAATTTCAAGCGAAATTGACATGCGATCAAATAGTTCGGCCATAACGCCCAGAAAACCGGTAGAGACTTTTTCGCCGCCACTTTCAAAAATGGTTTTCTGCAACATGAACCACGAGGTTTCAAACCGACCCATGGCCGCTTGTGCACTATTCACCGCATCGGCGACACCTTTACCAAAAGTCTTGCGAAGCTCGGCGGCAAGCTTTGGAAGAAGGTCTTCCGCCAACACCTCCCCGCTATCAAGCATTTTGTTGAGCTCTTGCGTCGAGACACCCATTGCTCGGGCCGCAAGCTGGAAAGCACCCGGCAACCGCTCTCCGAGCTGACCTCTAAGCTCCTCTGCCTGCACATTTCCCTTTGACATCATCTGCTCTATGGCCTTGAGAGCGCCCTCGGTATCAAACGAAGAGCGCCCCAAAACCACCATGCTTTCAGACACAGCAGAAAATATATCTCGTGTTGCCTGACCTTCAAGGCGCGTCCCTTTAGCCGCAGCTGATAAGCTTGCATATGTAGAGGCCGTAGATTGTAAGTTAAGGCCCAGCCGGTCCGCCTCCGAAGACACGAAAGCGAACTCTCTGCGCGCGCCCTGCATGGAGCCACTTACTGTTTTCAGTGTTCTTTGTATGGATTCAAAAGCCGTCCCTGCCCTAAAGATAGACGCGATTGTAGCCCCGCCCAGCGCCGCCACAATTGCAGCACCAACGAACTTAACTGCCGCCCCCGCAGCGGTGCTTGCCTTCTCCATCCGTCTAAACGATTTTGAGGCCTTGTCAATTTCATTTTCAATATTTTTTGAAGCTTTAGAGGTTGCCCGAATTGCTTTTTTCAATTCTCCCTGATACGCCCGAATATCAGCATCCAGTTTCACAAAAATTTCATCAACCGAAACGCCAACACTCATCAACTTACCCTCGCATTATTCATCATTTTTTTGAGTTCATCATTTGGTATTCGCCAAGCATCAGGTTTGGCTTTTGGCGCATCGCCGGCATCAGGATCAATACCGTGGAAACGTTGCTGACCACGAACGGCAAGATGGAATTCTTTCGGCGTCATTCGGTAAAAGTCAGCAGGAGAAAAACCCATACCGCCAACGGCTATTTCAAAGAAGTCTTCCCAACCGACGCCTTTTTCGCCGGTTTCTTCCTCGGCGTCCGTGGCTTTTTTTTCGGTTTGTCCGTCGCCGGTTCATCCTCCGTCATGGAAACCATTAAGGATGTTAGCAATTCAATCGCGGGGGCAAGCAGACCAACGATGCCGTTATGGCCGAGGCACAACTCACCGAAAGGGACAAACTCATAGCTGCTTTTCCACGCCATCGCCTCAGCGTCGTAGGTGCCAGTTCCACAGTACAAAACTGTAACAACCTCCCTGCCCCTCAAATGCCCGTCCTTGGCTTTGTCGAGAAGCGAGAAAACCGTTTCTGGTGCAAGGCGATCTTCGATTTCCATGAGGTTCGAAAAGGAAGGGGTAAGCTTGATCGCCTTACCCCTCACTTGTAATTTGATATCACCGCGAAAACTCATTTATGGGCCCGCTGTGAAGGTCACGACGCCGGAATTGTTCAGCGTAAAATCATAACTGTGCTCGCCGTTGAATTCACCGTTCTCGGACCAGTTTGTCGCAAAGAACTGACCTTCAAAGATATCACCAAATTCATTGATGATTTTGAACCAAGACCTTGTACGATTAAGGGCTGCGGTACGAAGAGCCGTCAATACCGCATCTCCTTCTTCCATCACACCCGAGCCGGTCACTTCCATAGATCGAAGACCAGCCAGCGTATCCGACCAGCCGCCTGAGGTTTTATCAGAAACGTCGATTGGCTCCATTGACAAATTCATGCCATTGGATCGCAATCCGCCTATTACTGCATAATCTGGAATTACATGATCCGCCGATTTATCCAAATGCACGACGTAAAATTCGCCGCGATACTTATCCCCCGTTGCCATTGGCAATACTCCTATTTGTTAGTGAAGGCACGACATCGCATGACACCGTGATAAAGATCGCCATTCTCTTCAGTGAATGACTCCGAAAACTCCCAGCGGAATTCTGAGACTGTGCCGCTATCGAGCGTTAGCGGTTGCCGGTCGGTTGCCTGTTCCACCGCCGCCATGATTTTTTTGAGGTCTTTACGGCCCCGGTTGCCGCCTTGGGCTGTTCGTGCCGCAGCAAAGATATGAAGGGTTAAAGTGTGCTGGTAATGCTGTCGTGTCTTGGTGCCGTCCGCCGTCGTTGTATCGTCTCCAATCACAACATACGGTAACTCGTCAGAGCCGTTCGGCGCATCGTGAACACCTGTTATCAAGGCCGTCAAAGGGACGTCAGCCGTCAATTTTGCATAGATAGCCTTCTGCAAGGCCCAAGCATTGCTAGACATTCGAAGAACCTTTTCTATTGATCTACGGGTGTTTTTTGAATTATGGTTCGCGCATGAAGAAAATTATTTTAATATCTATGCTCGTTTTAGCAGGATGTACTCAGGCCCAAGAACTCAACATCATGCGTGATGATCGCCGCGTTGTGGTCGAAGCGTCATCTTCTGAAAAATTTGATTACGTTGTGAAGGTCCGGAACGAAATGGCCGGTTACTATGACTTTGACAAAAAGGAAGATCGCGTTCGCGTGGCCAATGATTATCTGAAAGACCAATGCCCGGGACTGAAGGTTATTGAAGAGCGAAAAGTGATTACCGGAGAATACATCACCGGCTCGCCATCCATCACCTACAGCCTGTTGATCAAGTGTGAGAGGCGTTAGGATAATGAAAACGTTTTTCAAAAGTATGTTCTACACGTCTCTTACTCTGCTCGCTCTTCTTCTTGTTGTGATTGTGTATAAAGGGAGTGACGACTCTCCAACAGACGCGTATCAGAAAGAAAAAGACCGAATTGCCGGATTTCATTGTCTGAGCTCTTGGGACGGTTCACATCGACAGCTTGAAAGAGACATAAAAAACAGATTGAAAGACCCTGACAGCTACGAGCATATTGAAACAAGTATTACGCCCGTTAATACGCAGGGCACTCATACTTTATACACCTCATTTAGAGCACGAAACGGGTTTGGCGGAATGACAATCACCAACGTTGTGGCAACTGTCAATAATAGTGATTGCACCGCGACGATAATATCAATGGAGTAACCTACTTCTTCCGAGCTTTTCGCCCAGCGCGCCGGATTGCATTTATAATCCTGCGTTTTAATTTCGGTTTCTCTTCCTCAAACGTTGGCCCAAGAACCGGCCTTGCCGCCATTTTTGATGTTCCAAATTCCAAGTCTTTCGCATATCCAACACCCGAGATGCTGACTTTAGCCCCGAGACCGTCGATATCAACGCTATGGCCGACAGCGGACATCAACCGGCCTGTATCACCGGCTGGCGGTTCTCCTGGCAATGATACTTGGTGAACGCGGGTCGGATCATACCGAATGACTGTCTTCCCGCCACCACGCTGCCGGATTTTATTTTTAACCTCGGCATTAATAGCAAATGCTGCCTTTTTGAATTCGCCCGAAAGTTCCTTCTCGATTTTGTCTCCGAGCCGCTTCAACGTCCTGTCGAGAGAACGATGTTTAACTTTTCCAAAGAACCGGCTTCTCGCCATTACGCCGCCCGCTCCTTGACCTTGATTTCCAGAAACCTGTTTCGCTCTTCAATATTCTTGATCGACAGAATATCGAAGACCCGTCCTTTATGATCGAACCAACAATCACGGTTCAGGTCTTTACGATATCGTATTGTAATTTTGTGCGTGATCACCTGCTTAAGGGCCGCTGCCGATTGCACTGCATAATCACTCGCTGGCTTTATATCGCACCATGAGCGGCCCACCATCTGGGGCGCCGTATCATTTCCGCCGCCGCCGTCTGGCGTCTCCACAGCCTTATAGACGGTTACAAGCTTGTTCATCTTTCCGATCTTCATAGCCTTAGCACCCTCCAAGAATTGAGCAGAGGTTTGGCAATGGCTGGAACCACCCCGTCGCCGCCCCGCTTTTCATAAAGCTCGACAAAGCTATGAAGAATTGCTGTTCTGATAGCGGGATTGACCGCAGCCGGATCGGCACCATATCCGGCCACATAATCAATTTGGATGCCATCTATATCGCGCCCCGGTATCGGCCATGTACCGACCGGATGAAGCTTGGCTCCCATAGTATCAAGCTCAAGCTGATAACTGGCGGTATCGACGATACTTGACTGGTTATCAGCATCAAAAACTCGAACCTCAGAAATGGAAACGGTTGGTGGTTTCGGCAACTCGACCGCAGCACTGGCAACCAAAGACGATATCGGCCCGTCTCGAACGCCGTCCCACCATTCAGACCCGTTCGGTACTTCCGGCCAATCATTGAGGCTCAAGGTGTACGTTCGGTTGATCAATGCCCTGCCGATATAGGCCTCGACAAGCTCAGTTGCCGACCCGATAAACAACTCGATTATCTCAACCTTGTCGTCATCAATTTTAGCAAACTCTATTGCCGTTTCGACTTCGACAGGTAGCTTTTCCGGTGCCGTTTTTATCGCCAGTTTCATGACTATTTCTCCTTGATCCGGAGACGAAGAGTTTCTTTCAACTCACGGCCCGACGTTGTGGTCACAGCATGAACAATATCGATCTTTTGCCCGCCCAAGGCGGCAAGACAGGCCGCAGCATCATTGCAATCAAACCAGACGACAGCCTTCATGTTGGCAGCGGCGGTGACGGCGACTACAACGGTTAGTCCCGCATCAATCGCCACCTGAGGCAAAGTAAAATTCACAGCCGACAGGGTGTCTCCCGTTGCTTCAAGCTCGAGGGTCCAGTCGCGGCTATAGTCCTTTTTTTCTGCCGGATCGTAAGGCGCGGACCAAATGGCAAAAGACATGCTTTCGGCTCCTTATGCTTCAAGGTCAGAAATGCGCCGCTTCACATTTGCAACCCGAGCTTCGAGTGTTGGAAGCTTTTCCTTCAACCGAGCAAGCTCACGCGTATTTCCGAGCTTGATCTTTGCCTCGGCCGCATCAAGATCGGCGCGGGCCTGAGACACTTCATTCAGGTTTTTAGGTCGGTTCATTGACATTGCGGTTTTCCCCCAAGTTTTCAGAGTTGAAATTTATACGCGGAGTGCGTCAAACAATCCGCTGGCATTAATCGCGATATCAAAGTCACCGGCTGTCGAGCTCTGTACCGCTGTGCCGTTTGTGTCGTCCAGATCCATACCGCCCAGAATTAGATCCCCAGCCAATAGCCCGCCGGACGTGCCGACAATTATGTATAGCCACTTGGCCGTGATCGTGACCGCATTACCAAAATCGATATCAGCACAATCAAATTTCATGCCGTTCGTTATTTGATTGACGACCTGTCCACTAATTGCAACTTGCGCATAACCGACATCAGCGATCTCGTTTGCTGAAATGTCAGACAAAATCGCATCGAGCGGATTCCAAGCATGCGTTGCCGACAACAGGATCGCCGTCATATTGTCAGCATCAAGATCGATATTGCCGTTAAAAATATTCTCGACTGCATTATCAACCAGATTGAATTTACCTACCGCCATGGCGACAACTCCCCGTAATAAAGGTTAAAGACTGCGGACTTCGGCGTCCAAAAGAAGCTCTCGGGATTCTTCCTCGTTGGAAATCTCCCGCAGCTCTGCTCTCATAATGATTGTTCGATCGGGGCTTGGCGTAATCTCAACCGTCAGCACATAGGCTGCATAGCCGTTAATCGACATCCTTCCAGCGCTCGGAAACAGTCGGACACCTGATTTCAACAGTCCGGCATATCCGGATAGTTGCACCGCACCCTTTTGGCTCTGCCCGTTAAAGTTAGCGCTAACGATTGAAGAACCGGCGAGACCCACTAGCGACAGGCCACCCTTAACGGACGTCAGCCGCACCTCGCCAGAGACAAGAAGCGATCCCGCCCGACCGTTGAGCGAGATATTCCCTTTGGAGGCCTGAAGGATGCAGCCGGCCACCAGCGCGGCTGTCTTACCTTGAAGCGTGATTTCGCCTTTTGTGGTGGTGATCGAAACCCTATTGCTCGCCAATATGCTGGACGCTTTGCCCGTCAGAGACAAAACGCCTTTTTGCGATGTAACGAGTACATTCCCGCCAGTCGTCACGCTGGATATAGTGCCGTTGATTTCAACAACACCCTTTTGCGCGGTCAGACGAACAGCATCACTGGTCGTCACCGATCCAGTTTTACCAGTTATAGACACGGAGCCTTTCTGAGCAACCTCTACAACAGATGAGTTGACGAGCGTACTCGCCACTTTTCCGAATAGAGATACAGTTCCTTTCAAGGCTGTCAGCGAGACATTGACAACCGCCGTTGCCAGCGAGCATACCGCTCCCCGGAAATTCGCAACGCCAATAGTCCGAGGCTCCCCGAACACGTCATTCGCGGGGGTTAAGCTGAAATCAACTTCTGCCGCATTGACGACCAAGGCCGACGATGAGGCTAGCGGCTGAATATCAGCGGTAGCGAGGCTGGATACGTCCGTCACCAGATCAACACCGTTGGAAATTGTCCCTGCTTGCGTTGGGAACTGTATTCCGGCTGTGCCGTCAGAGGAAACATTGCCGGTGCAAGTGGTTAGAGTGACCACACCCACGCCTGTATAGTCTGTCAAATTACCAACGCCTACACAGTTTGTTAGTCGTGATCCTGATGTATTGTTGATCCAATAACCTGTACTAACGCCATTCAGATCAACGGCTAAGCAGTTTTCAAGTTCTCCTCCCCAAGGTACACTGAATAATGTGGTCCCCGCCGTACTTCCAGAAATAGCTATGCAGTTTTCAAGCCGACCTTGACCGCTATCGAACAAGTTCCGACCTGATAAATTTGCAGCGGCCTGCACGAGGCAGCCGGAAATCAAAGCACCATTTGGCGTCGATTTAAAACCATAAGAATTTGATGCGTTGGTTTTAGCTTGAATATTTAGGACTTCACAATATCCACATCCAGAATTCAACAAAATCACCTGAACGTATTTATTGTTGATAATCGCGGTACCGTAATTTTCGTCAAAACGAACAGGATCAACACCACGTTCGATATTTTCCCAAATGGAATCCCCTGCCGGCGGGCTAATCACCATTCTATTTGTTGCAGATGTCCCTTCAGCAAAATCAATAGTTGAGCTCGTTGATCCTTGCCAATAAGCCCCTCTCCGGTCATGCCAGATATAGACTGTCCAGTTCTCGTTATCAGTGACCAGAGTGTCCGATATACCAACCCCGATATCAGCAATAAAATCTGTATGGATGGCATAATCCTGCACACAGAGGAATTTCCACGTAACGGTTCCATCCACCACGATATCGCCAACCGTGGCGAATAGCGGCGAGGTACCTCCCGTGGTTCCGGCCACCGTGCACTCGATCAGCTGCGCTGTACCGGTCAACCGTCTATCACCGAGCGTCACCGCTTGGGTAGCAGCCCAAGGATCTGCCGCGCAAATGTTATATGTGATTTCAGTCGCCATTACAGGTCAGCCACCGTAAAAAGCCCCAAGTCATCCACCAGTACGCTCGCAAGTGCCGCGCGGTCGGTCACAATCTCGCCATTGGTGATCAATTCTGCTTGCCGCTCTGGCGATATAGCAGATGCTTCAAAACCCCAGCGGCGGTTATATACGATTTCATCGTCCGGATTGGCTTCCGTGATCTCTGGAAAGGGCGCAACAAGCTTTTCGGCTTGTTCGTCCGTCAAATCTGTAATTTCCACAATGACGAATGCCAGAGGGAAATCAGCCGCCGCACGTCCTGCTTTAAGCCATTTCTGCTTACTCTGGCGGATACCCACATCATCCCGACTTTTCAGCACCCGAACCACATCGCCGCGATTGATCCGCGTGGCCGTTTCTTCAGCAACGGTTGCGGCATGCTGGTTTTTGTTAAAGGCCATTTGAACAAGGATAAGAGCCATTTATTTAACCCTTCCGAGAACAAGCTGATATCCGTAGCCGGGGTATCCGTTCAACCTCAAACGAGTCCCTGCCAACTTATGACGGACGCGAGAGGCAATAACACGGGCGGTGCCTTCCTGCCCCTGCTTCAGCTGGTGAATTGGATATAGCCGGTCCATTATTTGAGTGATGGTCACGAAATTCGGCATATCCCGAAAAAGCCGCCGGAACAGTTTCATTTCTGATGGCGTCAACTCTATGACGGCTTTGTCCACCCGCAAAAAGGGACTGTTTTCGAACAACTCTACCGGAACACTTTTAGACCAATTGCGGGAAATCTCGAACTGGTCGGACCCGCAACATTTGCAAATCTTTGCCATAACGACACCCCTAATGGCCGATATTACTTGTTGCTATCAGGCCCGCCGCCGTCCTTATTCTCCGGGGCATTTGCCTTCTTTGTGAATTTCACAGCCTTCTTGGCATCAAGCGCACATTCGGCATATCTGCCTTCGAGGACATCGCCAGATTTTGCGACAGTTTTTGTGTATCCATCTGGATAATATGTGAAGGTTTCGCCGTCTTTGATCTGCGCCTTTGTCATATTTCTTACTCCTGAGATTTTGAAGGAAATGAGCGACCCGAAAGCCGCTCAAGCTATAATCACCAGCGCTTAGGTCTTGCCGATCATTTCAGGTCGCAGGATGGCCACGCCAGACAACAGGGCTGCCGCTGTATTTGCCGCCGGTGTAATCGTCATGCGGACATAACGCTTGGTGCCGACATACCCGATCTGATTAACCGTATCGTCATCGGTTGCGACGAATGAAGCTGCCGCCTCGGTACCGACAAGATCGCCATCGGCAACCGCAGCGGCGTCCGACATATCAGAGGCATCGCCTTCTTCAATCAAAACGGTAAAAGTCGCATCAACATCGGCAAGAGAACCGGCCGCCGGTACAAACAGACAGCCCTGATAACCTTGAAGATCGATGATATTGCCAACTTGCGCAGTGTCGTCGGCAACTGAAACAGGTGAAAGTGCGGCAGTTGCAAGCAACGCCGTTGAGATATCACGGAGCATAATTGTTCCCCTTTAAAATTTGCGAATATATTGAGAAAAGTCCGCCCGAAATCCGGACGGGCTCTCAGGTGATTAAGCTGAAACCTTCAACAGTTTCACAGCCTCGCCGTTGGTAAGGCCACCGCCCACACGTTTGGTTGTGTAGAACTGCACCCAAGGCTTGGCAGAGAATGGATCGCGAAGAGTCCGGATGCCGATCCGGTCAACAATCATATAAGCCTCGCGGAAATCACCGAATGCGAGAGGGAAGGCATCGGCGGCAATGCCCGGCATATCTTCGCCTTCGAACACACCAAAGCCAGCAAGCAAAGACGGTTGCCCGGCCTGTGCGGATGGCTGCCACAGATAGTTGCCGTCACCGTCCTTCAGTTTTCGAACGGTGCCCACTGTCGCGCGATTGCACAGGAAGCGAGCATTGTTACGATAAGATGCTTTCAGCGAGTAAATCAGGTCAATGATTTTATCGTAAGCGGCAGTACCGGCCCCGATCGTGTTGGCGTTTCCTGAGACGATATATTGCAACACGTCCCACTTACGGCCAGCAGAATCAGCGTCTGCGCTTGTTCCGTAAGATAGTAACCCACGAGGCTTCAAAGTACCGTTGCCGGTAAGGAAGGCTGCATTTTCAATGCGGGCGAACTTGTCAGCAACCTTATCCGCGAGCCAACCTTCAACACCAAACTGGGCATCGTCGAGCAAGGTTTGTGAGGCCTTTGGGTTTGCGTAGATTTCATGAACTGGAATTTCCAGTTCGCCAATTCCTGGCGTATTGGTTCCGGTCCGATCTTGACGCTCCCCGACCCAACCAGCATCAGCTTCGTCATTGTCAATCGACAGCTTTACTCGGTCCGTACCGATTGAAATCACCGAGCAAATCTGACGCATCGCCGTTGTCTCGTAGACTTTTTGCAAAATCCGATTTGACATGGTCGGAGCGACAAAGAAACCACCTTCCGGATCAGTCGCGAGAGACAACGCTTTTCGTGTCTCTTCCCCAAGGTTTAACCCTTGAGGATCACCAGACTTGCGCAGATAATCATCAAACGCTTTTGTGTATGCCCGATATTCATCAAGCTTCACATCTTCCGGAGCGATAACTTTGCCTGTTTTGATGGAGTAAAGCTGCGCGGCATGTTTGCGGGCGTCTTTATCATCGTCATTAGCAGGGGCCGCCGCCATCCGGTTCATGGCTGTTTCAACTTCTTCAAGTTGCTTTTTCAGCCCTTCGATTTCATCAAGGCGACCGTTGATTTTTGAGAGTTTTTCTTCTGTATCAGATGTTACTTGACCGTACTTTTTAACCTCGGACAGAGCTTCATCATTGGCCGCTTTGTAATCCTCAAAGTTTTTGTTGAGGGCTGCAACGGCCTGTGTGGCTGTTTGAATTTGTTCTTTCAATACTACGTCTGGCATGATTATGCCTCCTATTGCGTGAGTGTGCTTGATGCTGACCGAACGCTTTCGGTCAGTGCTTTTAACGCCGAGGCGATCTCTTGCGAGCCTTCGCCTTCTACATCTGCCTGTTCGTCACGAACATTCAGCAAACGCCAAAGGTCGGGCGAAGCTTTGCGGCTTGCCCGGTGAGAGAAACCGAGTTCGTCACGCAACGCGGTCTCTAAATCTTTAATTGTTTGAAAGCGGTCACTTGCTTTGACCGCATTAATAAACGCCTGATCATTGGCCGGAAAAGTCACCAGCGAGATTTCCATCAGGTCGGTTTTGGTAATCGTGCGAATTTCCTTTTCACGGTCCCAGTTATCTTCGAGTGTTCGAAAACCAATCGACAGGCTGTCCAGCGCCCCGGCCTTCAGAAGCTCATAAGCTTCTCTGGCCTTTTGGACGCCGAGCAGAAGCCGGCCCTTTACATACAGGCCCTTAGCGTCTTCGCGAATTTCGTCATAGACACCGATAGGCTGACGCCGGTCATGCTGCCAAAGAAGCTTTACTTTGCTCAGCGGTTTTGATGACAAGGTATCCGTAAAAGCCCCGTGAGCGATAATATCACGATCACTATCAACATTGCCAAAAACAGAGCCGTACCCTTCAAAGACGCCTTTGTCATCGACGCCTTTGAGTTCGAGCGGTGCATGAATTCGTTCTTTGGTCATTTGTCCGCCTTTCTATCGAGCTTTTCCTCGATGCGGATAAGAAGTGCTTTAATCTCTGAAAACTTCTCTGATTGCCGCCGCTCGCTGGCAATAATTGCAATCGAGTTATCCTCGATATTGTCGGCGTTCAGTTCGACTTTGCTTTCCAGTCTGACAAAAGCGACCACGAGAGAAACCGCGACAATTGCGGTCGTGGCGATATGTCCAACATTGATATGTCGGTCGAATTTCCATTGCTCAGCCAAGTGCGCCCCCTTAGAAATCAGGCAATAAAAAAGGCCGGATAAATCCGACCTCGGTATTAAATTTTGAAAGCGTTATTTGTTCCGAAGCTCTTCACGAAGTTGATCTTCAAAAGAGACTTCCGGCTCATCTTCGAACTGAAGGCCTTCGTCTTCTCTTATCTGCATGTCACCGATATAGTTTCCAGCGTCGTCAAACTCTTCAGTGATTTGAACAACCCGTTGTCCAGGCTTGGGGCCTTCAATAGGGTCGGACTGAGCAAAGCCAGCATAAAAATTGGCGTTTTCCGCGTCCCGTCCTATGATTTTACCAGTTTTGTCCCTATCGGGAAGTTTGCCTTTAGTCATGATTTCCAACAACTCTTCAAGTTCTTCTGGGAGCTCCCCTTTAACATAGTTCCCCGCCGTGTATCTTGCAAATGCCTCGGCAATAGCTTCTTTAATGTTCCTACCACTGTATTCAGATAAGTTCATATAGAACCAAGTTTGCGCTGCGCTATTTTTTTGTCGTTTATTAAGCTCATCATACGAACTTTCGGGCATCCGCTTCTTCAAAAAAAGGCGGCCGGCAACCTCCCTGAACCTTGAAATGGTTAGCGGGCTTGTCAGCGTATGGCCAAGTTCATGCCTGAAAGTTGTCCCGATAAAGCTGCCGTTTTTGTCTTTGGATTTCACCGACCAAGGTTGCCCTGCCGAATTGACGATCCTGTGTGTTTTTGCTATTTCCTCTGCCGTCGCCTTTGCTTTCAACGCAATAGCCCGAGGAATTTCAATGTCCAAAAATGAATTGTGAAAGGCCCCCGTAGCCTCTCCCCACGACCCTGCGCTTGATGCCATCGGCATAATATTGACGTTCTTCGCAATATCAGGATATCCGGCTTTCTTCAGCCGAACCAACTCTGCCTCGACCGTCTCCAGCACCAAATTCATATTTTCTTTTGAATGCCGACGACCAAAGATATTTCCATTAAACAAGATTTCAGGCTCAACCACATTGACGCCATATTCACTTTTCAGCCGTTCTTTCACGTCTTGCTGAGGTGAAGTTCCTTGAGCCGCTGCGGGCTCGTTGATACCTTCGACTTCATCACCCTTACCCGGACGAAAAGCCAAGGCGCAGCGACAATTGATAATCTCATGGGCTGGACCGCGAGGGTCGCCCGGGAAACGCAACTCAAAACCGCCAACCTTAAACTTGTTCCCGGACTTCCGACGCTGGCCGTCGGCCCTTCGATGAGTAGACCTTGTCCGATCCCCCCGAATGGACATCCACTCAAATACACCTTCGATACCACTTGATTCAGCTGCATCGAAGGTTGCCGAATTTGCCGCCGAATGAGTTTCTGTTCGCGCTATCGTATTTGCGCGGGCTTTACCAATTTTACCCCCAACCCTTTGACGGATACGGGTTGCAATTGCCGCAACCCCTTCTCCGTTGGCTTCTCCTTTAGCGACCGCCTTCATAATACTGGATCGAGTTGACTGAGAGATTTGCTGAATTTTCCGACCACCAACAGACGACATATAAAAACGCGTTCTGGTCTCAAAATCGTCCAACACGTTATCTTGATCTTTTGTCTCGAACTGGTTCGATGATTTCAGGTCGTTGAAAAACCTGTTTCCGAAAATTGTATATACCCGCCGGTAATGCGGCATCAATATCTTGGCGAGTCCGTTTTCAAAACCTTCAACAGATCGAAGCGCCGCACCTCTACCGCCCAGCAAATAAGCCTGTTCGGCTTTGCTGGCCGTATTATCAAAAAGGCGTTGCAACCTCGCTATACCGGTTTTCTCAACCGCGCTCAGAACACGGGAGTAGCTGAGAAGTTCAGCCGCCCGTCTTCGCGCCCGTGCCTTCATTCGTCTTCGTCATCATTGACGTTAGGGTCAACGCTCTCGCCTTGGCCGTCATCACCTTCACCAAGAGGCACAAGCGTTGCGCTCTGAAGAATAACATCGCCGCCTTCGGTTGGCTCATAGCCGACCTGTTCACGCTTTTCATTAATGGTCAGGAAATCAACGTTCTGAACGCGCTCATATGCCTTTTGTCGGCGCAAACCCAAAGCTGGAATATCATCGAGATTGAAACCGAGCTTCAAGTCATCGCCAAAGCGTGGAACGAGCCAGCGCTGCAAGTCTTCTGTAAGCTCTTCACGGGCAGGAATGACCGTGTCTTCCCACAAACCGAGGCGGGCCTCCTGCATGTTGGAATAGGTGTTATCCCCTGGAATTCCCAACATTTGCGGCGGATAGCCGTAGACAACCGAAATTTCGCGGGCAGACGTGTTTTTACCTTCCAGAAATTCAAGCTCGCGAGGGCTGAGCGACATATTTATCCAATCAAGACCCCCTTCAAGCAAAAGAGGGCGACCCGCGTTTCTCGGGCCGCTATGACGATCTTCAAGTTCAGACTTCAATCTGACAAATTGTGCTTCGTCAAGTGAACCGTCATTTGTCATGCGCAGAGCGCCACTGGGGCGGGCCGAGTTATCAATAAGGGCCTTGTTCCAATCGGTTCCACCATTATGCGTATCGACAGATCGGGCCGCAGCTTCGAGCGGTGACATACCGTAAAAATCGTCAGTCGGGTTAAACGTTTTGCAATGCAGGATATCTGACCGGCCTCGCACGAAATCGACCTTGAACTCTCGCGTGCTCTGGCCAACCCGATAGATATAAGCTCCGGGGAAACCGGACGTTCCCGCCTTAATCGTCACGCGATCAGGGCGAAGGACGAATAGCTCCATCGGCTCGGCATCGGCCCGTTTTGGTCCCACAGCCTCGGAATAAGCGTTTCCGGCAATCATGCGAAAGGCCCAGAGATATTGCAAATAGTCACGACCGGACATGATAGGATTTGGTTTGTTCAGCAAATCAAGAAGCTTGTGCTCCTCGATCTCAACGCCCCGCTTGTTGGTCAGTTTCCAGCGCGGTAACGCAACTGCTTTCGAAATCCGGTCAATCGCGACATAAGCGATAACGTTTTTCTGATAACCCTCTTTTGCAAACTGCTCGTAATTGCGTTCTGACCAGACAGCTTTATTCAAATACTGCATTGAGATCATGGGCCCGACGGCACTTGCCTTAGAACCTATATTCCAAACGGAATTGAAGGCGGGCTGAATGTATTTTCCAACAAATCCCATTAAGCCCCCTAGAGTTGTCTTACTTTTGGCGCTGAAACACCGCCCAGCATCAGTTCGGTGAAGCCCCACACCAGCGCGTCAATTCGGTCAGGGCTGCCCTTGGTATCGAGCCCCGGCTCCCAAGTCACCATTTGATCTTCAAGCTCTGCAAAGCCGCCGACGTGGCTGATTTTACCTTGCTCATATAGCGCTGATACCGGCTCAGCCCTTGTGTGCTTTCCTTTGCTCGCATGAACCGCGCGATACGAGATGTTAGCGTCAACAGTCCGGATATTCGTTTCAACCAGATCACCGCCGTTATTAACTTCGGCGACAACGCGGTCAGCGCTCCATTTGTGATAAGCGGCGACAGCAATTTCTGCCCATTCAAGAGGCGTATAGACGCCCGATAAATCTTCAAGAACATAGCCGCGCCCTTGATTATCAATCCCGACAACGATGATGCCTGTTTCATTGCTGCCCTCTTCCGCCGTGACCGCCGGATCGATAGCGACAACAATCCGCACCAGATCGAGTTTGAAAGTTCCGTCTTTGTTGTGTGACCGCTCGTAATTAATTCGCGTTTTGTCCAGCCAAGCCAGTTTCCAAAGGGCACCTTCAGCCTCGTCAAGGATTGCCGCTTCGAGTTCCTGCCGTCCTAGCCTTGTTCCGTCGTATTTTGCTTTCAGGCGATCGAGGACGACTTTTGGCAAGTTAGCGAGATTGTCAAAGGTAGAGCCGCGCGTCAGGTGCGTATTCGGATCACGAATAACGTCCCGAACCAGTTTTGTAGGCCGTGGCGTTGTGGTCACGACAACTTGGGGATGCGCTCCGAGCCGAAGCCCGAATATCAAATTGTCCCACGTCTCCGAATACCGAAAGGCGGCCAGTTCATCGACCCATGCAAAGTGATGTTGCGGCCCACGAAGAAGGTCCGGCTTATCTCCTGAATAAGTCGTCAGAAGGGCAACCTTGACGCCTTTATCATTGTAAACGGTTATGCGCCTTTTTGAGGGCTCATATTCGGCCCGAACCCATGGCGGAAAGATCGACAGCAAGCCGCTTTCACCTTCGACCATCACGTCACGGGCATCAGCTGCGGTTCGAGCCACCAGCGCTATTCGGATAACCTTTTTAATTTCGGGTTGAAAGACATTGATCCATTCGCGGCATGTCTCGGCGCCTGTTCTGGTTTTTCCGAAACCGCGACCGGCGATGATCGCCCAGATCGACCAATCGCCTTCGGGTAATCGCTGAGTCGGTCTGGCATGTAGTGACCAGTCGAATTTCTTAATCAGCGCCCGCTTTTTAACAGCAAGTTCTTTTAAAGCCGCTGCGGCGCGTTTAAATGCCTTCGACATCCGAGGTTTCTAACTGCTCGGCAAACTTCTCAAGGTCTTCGGGTGTCATTGCGAGAAGCTGTTCAATGTTGAAATTGACTTCTTTTTCTTTGTACAGGCCCAGATGGCGGCAGAGCTTATCTAAGGCTGCGACCTTGTCGTGAAGCTTGAACTCGGTCACTTCTATAGACTGTTTAACGGATGCCACCGCGCGGGCTTTATCTTCATCAAGGCCCGAGAAATTCTTGATTTTGACGCTGTTGTTTTCGACATCGACATAATCGGTGATATCCGAAAATGCAATTCTGGCAACCTCTTTGAGAACCCGCTCGGCTGTAATTTCCAGCTTGCTCGCGAGCTTTGCCTCCTGCCCCTTAATGTATTTTTGAACCTCGGGATGATGCAAGACCCTGTAACCGGCATTGCGCGGTGAGGAATAACCGGCCCGCTTCGCTGCGGCGGTCGCGTTCCTATCCACCAAATACTCGTCAGCAAACAACCGCATTTTATCGGTCATAGGCATATGAGTTTGTTTTTTTGCTTTTGGTCTGGCCATGGTCAAAAAAATACCGGGGACAAGCCCCGGCTAAGTCAACAGTGAGAGAAAATGGTGTCACAAACGTACACCCAATACCGGATGTTGAGTAACAGAGTGCAGGAGAGGCGTCGGATGGTCAAGATAAAAAGTTGCCTATAAGTCAATTATTATGTTGATTTGAATTTCTATCTTTGCTATTAATTGCCTATTAGGCAACATGAAAGGCAAAAACATAATGCAAAAAACGATGACAATCGAAGTTCTGACCTCCCAGATAAAGGACATGAAAGATCAGATATTCCGCGCAGAGATGTGTGACAACAGTTATGCAAACTCGGGGCGCATGGATGAAGATCATAAGCATCTTCGGCGTCTTAACGATCAACTTGCCGTGCTCCAGAAGAGCGCGGCGTAACCCCACACCGGTGGGTGGCGGTTTTCCGGTTCCGCCCGAACAGAACCAAAGACCGGAAATTATACCAGCTAGGGGGAGATGACAGGAAGGCGCGTATTGTACGCCCCCGCGATATACCGAGGTTCACTGGGCCCCTTACTTCCGAAAATGCCCAGTCCAGGTTTAATACGTGTGGCGTTGAGAAAGCTATGGGGCTGAAGAAGGGCGAAAAAATCCAGCGTCTCGGCTTCATCAGGGTCATCAGCACCCGCAAGGAAAAACTACGAGAGATCACTCAAGAAGACGTCATCAAGGAAGGCTTTCCAAACTGGGCACCGTATGATTTTTGCAAGTTCTTGACGGAGCATTATAGGTGCCGGCCAGATGCAATTGTGAACCGCATCGAGTTTGAGTATCTGGATTAGAAAGAGGATATTTCTTCATTTATTTTAATTATATTGTTGACACATAGGCTCTAAGCGCCTATATTAAGTCTATCAGCAGACGGAACATCGAGTTCCACCAGAAAAGGGAAAATCAAAATGGCTACTCAAAAAGAAATCGCACAAGAACTTGATCATTCAGCTGCACGTGCTGGATATTCCGCAGCAACTGGAAAACAGTGCTGGTTTCTAGCAAAACTTTTACTTGAAGCTGGTGATACTCCTACAACTTGGGAAGTTGGCTACGCAAATACTAACAGCGCACTAACAAAGAAAAAAGCAAGTTTTATGATTGACGAATATCTTAACTAAAATTTCAAACGGAACATCGAGTTCCACTAATCCATAGGAGAATGGAAAATGACAAACTTTTATTTTACACACGACGTTGAAGATTATGACCACATCGAAGAAGATGCGGTAATTGAAGTTGCAGCTTCAAAAGAAGATATGATTTCAAAATTGCTTGCTCCTTATGATCTTGAAGAAGGCGAAAAGGCATATTTGATCCAACTTCGGACAAGCGATTGCTGGATCAAAACAAATGATGATCCAACCCTTGAAATGATTGCACCTTTCAATATGGATCAAGTTTATGTGGCTCACGCTCACCCCGGTGTAGAGGCTTATTGGGTCTCACCAACAGAGGAAGTTTACGGAATTTACGTTGGAGATCGTGAAGACTTATACTACCCCGAAGACGCCGAAGAAATTTCAATTTAACGTAACTGGCGGGGTAATCCCCCGCCTTTTATTTTGGAGAAAACAATATGTCCAATTTAAAAGATGCGGAACTGATGAAAGAAATCCGGGAATTAGCCGGGTTTACCCAAAGTCAAATCGCCGATGTTCTTGGGTACAGCGGCAACAGAGCCATCCGGGCAATTGAAACGGGGGATAAATCTATGTCTGGCCCCGCCCGAGCCGCTGCCGAATATCTGGCGCAGGGGTTGCTTGATGATGATATGAAATTGATAGTGCCTGAATTTGGCTTGTTTGAATGTTCGGCCGGCGCCGCAGTTGGTGAAATTTTACTGCGAAATTATTTCCCGCGCTTTCTTGGAATTGTTCACGACAATGAGATGCCAGGACTTGAGAATATCAAGATATTTCCAGACCCAATGTATCTGACAATCATCAACTGGCTGGACAACCCAATCCACTCAAACAAAGATACGATTATTAAGCGGGCCGCCAGTTATGTCGAAGGGGAGTATCAACTCGGTAGCTAAGTAAAACGGCGGTTCAGCATTAGCCGAACCACCGTCCTAGACACATCCGAAAGGCAAATAACGGACGTGTGAGGGTTATGGGGGAAAACCGATTGAGTGTAAAGAGTGACTAACCTTCTAACGCGCCGATAGCTGCTTCAATATTTACCAATCCGCTTTTATACATCGATTCTAGATGTAGATATGCTGGAGGGGCAATTCTAGCGTGAAAACCGTTCACTTGATATGCCAGTACAGTTGCATTTGTTTTGAATGCGCTTAAACTACCATACGCCTTTAGAACTGGCGTTAATTCATCGGGTTCAAGTAAACCAATACTGCCGCGCTGTGCGCCAAAAATTAGGTCCAACTCATCAAGACAAACTGTCATATACGATGTTGGTGTTCTCGGTGCGGCCGCGAACCCATCGAGGTTGCTTACAAATATCTCTTTAACATACTTAAGCTCTTCCAAAATCGAACGTCTAAACACATTACACTGATGTTCCTTGTCTTCTTGGCGTTCTTGTTTTGATAATCTTGCGCTATGTTGCAAGGTCATGATAACACCCGCGAAACCCAGAATACCAATGATTGAAGCCTCGTAATTCTTGTAACTAAACGTAGTGAAGTCACTAACAGCACTGCCAATGGCCAAACCTACAAACACTAATAGTATTCCATTTATTAAACTCATTTTTCCCCCTATATCGCCCTTATTCTGGCGTGTTTTGGCGACCTTAACCGCTTTGGGTCGATTAACCCCCGAAACTCGGCTAAGCGGTGTAACGCGATCCTGAACACGGGCAAGCCGGCACCTGATCGCCATTTCTTCTTTTTCTCGAATTCTTTCATGGTAAGACCGCGACAAACCACTTCCAGGAGAACGTCGTCAAGGTCAGGGCCGCCGACCGTATCTAGGGCGTTGTAGACTTCCTCAAGGGCTGTCAGGCCAAGTGACGCACTATCATGCTCACGGACACCGCCACGGACCCTGTCCCCGTTCATATCGCTGATCCGGTAGCCGTTACGTCCTGCCAGTTCATAGCGGTCACGTATCCATTTTCCCGCCTCATACAAGTGCAAAGTGAACAGCTGCGGTTTGTGAAAATGATACCAGTCGAGAGCATCCTCGATGCGCTTTGACGGCCTTGAACGGCCATCTTCTTCCTTCTTGTTGGCTACGACCACAGTACGGCTTATTTGGCCGTCTCGCGCATAGAACAACTCGCTCGATCGTGCGTCCGGCTCTCCAACATCAACGGGACAATACGGCTGTAGTTGCCCCCCGGCTCCGTAATCAACAAATTTCTTCTCAGTGATTGACCGAGATTTGTTTTTGCCCTTCGCCATCTTGCCCCCTCAAATATTCCTGATATTCCATTAATCCCGGCGGAACTGAACTGACACCCGACACCTTAACAGCTTCGGATAGTGGCGCCCCGCCCCTCATTCCCTGCGGCAAAGGTCCGGTCGGTTGAATGATGCATTGCCACTCTGCCGCCATCGGCCCACCACAACCATACCACTTTTTTACACGCAATACACGCGATCTGTACGGCAGTGCGAACCGCTTACGACCATCGAGCGCAAAGGTCCCGTTCTCGGTATCCACCAGCAACACAGCATGCATCTGCCCGCTAAACAGCTTGCAGATAGCTATTCGCATGCTTTGGTCAGACCAACCGAGGGCCCGCAGCTGGTAGAAATACCCGAGTGCAAAGTCCTCGCAGTCGCCTTTGGTAAAGCCGTTAAACCCGAGCGGGCGCCAAACATCGCGCTTCTCAAAGGTCTTGATATCTGGCTGATATTGATCGAGGGAATAGGTCGAGATTACCTGATTGAGTTGATCATATTTTGCCTTCATGAATCCAACCTCGTGATGCTGGTTGACGTCATTGCGCGAAAACGGACAGAAACGGGCCTAGAAACGCCGCTAAGGTGTTTTGCTATGTGGTGATGCCTATTTGGCACCAGAAGCGCCTCAGCGGCAAGATTTAGGGCCTCGGCGTCCAATTTACCACGCAATCGTGCCAAGGATTTACGGTTTCGGCGAAGCTCCCCAAGTGTGGCGCATCTGATTTTGATGGCGGTATCCATTTCGTCCCCTTTCGTCATTGGCTAAATTAAGGCTTGCTGAGACTTGCCTGTCAGGTTCCCAAGCAACTTGTCGGCATGAGCAATTCGATTTTGGTAATAGGTTTCTTGCGAGATATCTGCGCGGCGGGCAGCACTCCTCATCTTTTCGAGATCATTTTCACGAACCTGTTCGATGTACATGATTTTGACTTTGATCGGCTGTTTTGTGAACCATTCGTCAAATTTCTGTTTTGTCGAAAACTTCAAATCTGACACTTTCACATTGGATTGTTGGCGCAAATGGTCGAGGTAATGGGCTGGCTTGGGTGGTGTTTGGGTTTTCCACACCGACATAACCGAGGAATGAGCATGCTGGAGTTGCTCGTCATCGAATGGCGACAAGAGGTCAAGGAACGAATTCAGAACCTCTTTTTCCTGTTCAGCCTTCCATGGATTATCAAACATGACTTTCAGTTTTTTGAAGATATCCTGCGGTTTCATGACGCGACCCTCCGTTGTTCTGCTATGCGGTCTATCTCGTCATCGGACAGCCCCCCGCTTTCGCCTTTGAGTACTTCGAGAATGTAGGGAACCGGATCACCAGTATCGGCCTTGCGGGCTTGCTCCAAGGCTGCAATGAGGGCTGTATCCCCGTAATCCTTCAACCAGCGGCCTATGACTTTACGAGCTCTGTCCTCGGAGACATTCTTCGCCTTCAGGAAAAAAAGACCATTTTTCCAAATGACTTCCTTCACAAAAGAGGCGTTTTTCGCAGTTTCGATAGAAACTGAATTCTTAGTCTCTGTTTCTGTCTCTGTTTCCGTCTGAGTCTGTGTCTCTGTCTCTGTCTCTGTAGGGGGTAGTGTATGGATACCCGTATCTATAGGCGTATCAGGAAGGGGTAGGATACCCGTATTTTTTACTGTCTTTATTTGGCTCAACTCGTTGATAATATGTAGTTTTTGATCGCAATCAGGAAGAAGTAGCGCAGCCTTGGCCGCTCCGGCGCCATGTTTTCCGTTGTTAATGGGCGAATGAGCAAGGAAATCGACTATCCGGACGACTTCTTCCTCCTCATTCCACCCTATTAGACCCGTATCGATACACGTATGTATAGCCGTATCTATAGCCGTATTTGAAAGGTTTAAATCGGCCATGACATACCCCTTGGGAAGTCTAAAGCACCCGATCGAATTGCCGTGCGGGCATGCCAATAAATAGATATAAAATAGCCTCGCATCATTATTCGGCAGCTTCCGAAATTTGCGTGAGCTCCATATGCTCGTTCCAAGTTTTCCGTACTCTCTCATTAGCCCGCGTCCCTTAGTTCAAATTTGTCAATTTGGTTGCCCCAAGCGCTCCAGCCCGGCCATTTTTGGCGGGCAAATAGCTCGACATATGGGCCGTCAAACATGGTCTCAATTCGCCGGTATTGTTCATCAGGTTTACGGCTATGACCGTCGCTTCGTGCTCGAATGCAGTCCTGAGGCATATATTCAATAAAATCTCGTACTGAGCGCGCGCCTTCAGCCGAAACGCCCTCAAATAGATCAGCGCAGTATTCTTTTTTTACGGATGGTTTTCCGCGCGTAGCCATCAAGCAAGGTTCAAGGTTTTTACGAGTTCCGTAGCCAAGGCCAAAAGCATATTTCTCTGTTTCCGAGTTGTACTTGATCCACTCCCACGCAAGACCGGCATATTCAAAACCCCATGCTTCAATTACCTTGAGCCAAACCGGCATAAGCGGCCATGTACACCAGATAAAGAGGACGCTGTTTTTCGCCGCCAAATGTGAAACCGGCATTTTGCAGATTTCATCAATTTCCATACAGTCATATTGAGATTTTGCGTTCTTCTCGTCGCCCTTTTCCGAGTACCCTTCAAACAGCCAAGGCGGATCAGCCAAGATCACCTTGAAGCCGCCGTTCGGGCGCATTGCGAGGAAATCATTTTTCATGCAGCCCTCTCTTTCTTCAAATTCATCACCCACGACAGGTGCGTCAGCACGTCATAGGCGGTTATCCAGTCGCGCCGCTTGGTGCCCTGATAACCAACGGCGGTTAAAATTTCCTCGGCTGTAATTCCTTTGCTCTTGCACCAGAAAACATGTTCTCTGGCTATATCTCGGGCGAGGGACAGGTTCATTTTCATGCAACCACCTCTTGCAATATTGTGGGGTTTCGACCAACATTCCGGCCATGACTGAAACTATTAAAGAATTCTGGAACAAGCTGAATAAACCAATCTTGATATTGGTTGCGCTTATAACGGGCGGCGTCGGGTTCATTTATTCTTACGAGCCTGCTTGGACGTGGCTGCTGAAAAAAATCGACACTGGTTTCATCACACTTCTTACAGGCGTGATTGGGTTTGCGGGATTGATTTTTGTCGCTTGGTGGAGCGGTCGACAGAATTCGCAAGCAATTTATCAATCTGCAATGCTGCAAAAACAGCTTAGTGAAGATCAGTTGCATATAGAAAAAATTGCGAAAATTACGTATTTTATTGAAATTTTGCACGACCTTCGGCTTCATGTAGACGAAGTTAGTAAAATGATGGATGATGTCCTGGAAGATGGTACAGAAGCGGAAGCAAAAGATTGCTTTAGTTGGATTCAAAAATATATTTTGGATACGAGCGTACTTATTTACCCCGAAAGCATTAATGGCTTCGAATTTTTGCACAATACCGAACAGTCTATAATAGAATATTCGCTTAGAATTAGTAGTTTTACAAAGGCTATTCAGGTTGGGGTCAGTTCGGCTGAACGGCACCCTTTGAATCAGGTTCCATTGGTACTCGACAGCTGTAAAGGCTGTATTACAACTATCGATATGGCAATTAAACAGTATGAGCCATTGCTTACCAAAATTACTGATAACACTGCGGGAAAATCGACGACTTAATTCCATCACACCGCCCCCCATTTATTCAAAGCCACGTCAATTTCCTCTATCGTTTTTGCCACGATGTAGGGCGCCGATATGGCGTCACAGCATTGCTCGAAGATTTTCTGTTTATCCGATTGAGTACCCTTTGGCGCTTTGAGCTCGACGAACCCAACTCTTGCCCCTGCCCCGTCGCTCCAGACAAAGACGAGATCCGCAACACCGGCCTTTACGCCCGTTGCTTTCAGGATGCCGGACTCAGCCTTGGAACGCCGGCCCCCATTAGGTACAGAGAAGTACATCAGCATTGGATATTGCCATCCGAGCCATTCAACGACGGTGCGTTGAAATAGCTCTTCAGGCTGATTGCGGCGTTTAGGCATTGGCGGTCTGTTCGGTTATTTTTTCGAACTCGCCTTCTTTGCCTTTTATCGTGATGCTTGTTCCGGGGTTTTGACGGACATATCTTTTTAACCCGTCAAAAAGGATGCTTTTCGATTTTTCGGGGTCTTCAAGATCACCAACACCAAATAAATCCGGCTGAAACATTCCAAGGGCTTCAGTGTAAATGTTGATCATATACGACTGCTCTTGAACGTCGGCCTTGTCCATTTTGCGAATTTTGATAATTGCCCGCATAGCCTTAACGTCAAAGCCGGTTCCTTTTGCCTCTGCAAAAATTTCCTTGATATCATCAGCCAATGATTTCTTTTCTTCTTCCAACCGCTCGATCCGCTCAATAAATGAACGTAGATGTTCTCCAGCGACGCCATTAACGTTTGCCATTTTATTGCCTTTCATGTGTCCAAAGTTAAAGTTTGAAAGTCAGCGAATAGACGTGACTTTCGACTCGATCATCGCCCGGCCCTGTGCTTCCAGCGCCCGGGCCAGTTCGATTAATTGCGGCCCCATTGCGGCCCGATCTCTGTGACAGAATTTTCCGTCTTTCAGCCGCTCAGCCATTTCTGCGCAATGCCTGGAAAGTTCGGCCATTGTTCCCGGTGCATCAACATTCTGAGGCTCGATGATTTCCACACCGCCAAGACCGGCGGGCCTCAAGGCTTCTGACATGAATGACGGGGGAAGATGCAAGGCCAGATTAAGCAGGGTTGCAAAGCTGGGAATGTGATTGCCTTCAAGGATGGCGTAGATCGACTTGTCAGCCATCCCGCTACTACCCGCCAGATCAGAAACAGAGACTTGCTTCGTCCTGCCCACATACCGGCGAAGGGCATCGGTGACGACCTCCTGAACCACATCGGTAGAAATTACAGTTCTTTTTTCCATAGGGATGCCCCTTCGATTTGTGATTTAAAGAGTTCTAGGACGGGAATTGTGAAATACAGCCCGCTCTTTTCCGATTACTTCGGGAAAGAAATCGGCCGGTTTCACAGCACCATTTGTTGCTTTTGTGATTTTGTGCATCATTTTTTGCGAAGGGCCTCGTTTGCCCGCAATTATTCGCGCAAGATGACTGGTGCTAACCTCGATCTTTCGAGCGAGCTCAGAAATAGACATGTCGTTTTTGTTTAAAAAATCGGCGAGCTGCATGAGAAAAATTGCCTGTTGTTGCCTAATATTGACTAATAGGCAACATACATCAGCTTTTGAATTCTAGTCAAGGGGACAATTCGACACTTTTATAAAAGAAGCGTTCACGCTAACTCTAAGCAATAGTTTGGAGCTGATATAAATGACTAACCTTCTTCGAGAAATCCGAGAGTCGAAAGGCTTGTCTGGTCGTGAACTAGCAAAACGCTCAGGCCTGTCTCCCGCGTTTATTTCACGAATGGAAAGAGGCGAGAGAAATATCTCTATTCATCAACTAGAGAAACTGGCGGAAGCTCTCTCAGTCACTCCAGGTGATCTGGTAGAAAGACAGCTAAAGCCTTTCGCCATTCCCTATCTCGGCGAAGCAACAGCAGAGGGCATCACAAAAGACGGTTTTATGCCGGACGCCTTCAGTTTTGACTTTGATAAGAGAACGCATGTCGTCGTAGAGGTTAAAACGAGTTTCGAAGGTTTCGTTTCAGGAGACCACCTTTTCGCAAAAAGAATGGACAGCACAGAAGACGCCCTCAATAAACTTTGTATAGTGAAAATCGAGGGTATCGAAAAGCCTGTTATTCGCCGTTTAATAGCTGGATCAAAAGTAGATAGATTTACGCTGGTTGGATCAACTGAAACGCTTACAGACATCAAAGTCGATTGGGTCGCATTGATTCTGTTTAAACTACAGAGCGTTTCCTGACACTCCCTAAAAGTATGCATTAAGTGCTTTAACTCTCACCTTGAGGAAGAATTTTCAAAAATTTTTTCTCCCTCTTTTTGTTTTTAGTGTTGCCACATAGGCAATTGTATGTTTATAGTGTTGCCTATTAGTCAACTATATAGGTGAACTATGCTGAAAATGATTAAGCGGATTTTGCGGCGTGTAGAGAGAAAAAAACGCCAGCCACTTTCACCAACATTTCGCACAGTGCTCGCCTATCACATCGAGGGAGCGACACCGAAGCAAAATGACAAATATTACTAAAGACGAGCGTCGCAACTTTGTCGGCGCGTCCGAGGTTTCCGCCCTGTTTGGCGTACATCCTCAGATAACACTTTTTGAACTCTGGCATCGAAAAGCGGGCAATCTTGAAGAGCCCGATTTGTCAGACGTTGAGCGGATATTCTGGGGGCAGACTTTGGAACCCGCCATAGCAAAAGGTATTGCTGAGCAAGAGAATTGGAAAATTCGCAACGTGAGGCGCTACATCACACATCCAACGATAGGCGGTATGGGTGCTAGCCTTGACTTTGAAGTCCTCAAAGACAAGCACGGCTCAGGCGTTCTCGAAATCAAGAATGTTGACCGGTTGATTTATCGAAATTGGCCTGAGGGCGAGGCCCCGCTGTACTTCCAGCTGCAAGTGCAGCATCAGCTTTCTGTTTCTCGAAAAGCGTGGGGCGCAGTCGGTGCTCTGGTCGGCGGCAACGAGCCTGTTGTCTTCAAAATGGATCGGCATGAAGGCGCGATAAAGAAGATCGAACAGGCGGTTGAAGCTTTTTGGCTTTCCATCAAAGAAGGGCAAGAACCATCCCCTGATTTTTCTCAGGATCAAGACGCCATCGGGGAGCTCTACGGCTCCTCAACCCCCGGCAAGTTCCTCGATATGACCGGCGAAGATCACTTTGAAGAACTCTGCCGAACCTATGACGAGGCCCGAGCGGCTGAACGGTTCGAGAAGTCGCGCAAAGATACTGCAAAGGCTGAAATTCTGACGCTCAGCGAAGAGGCCGAACAGATCAGGTGCGAACCCTACACGATCAACCGGAAAAACAACTTTCGGCTATTCAAGATATCTCGGAATGAAGAGCTCGACACGTTGTCGTCTCCCCCTACCCCCGATTTACCGGCGACCAGAATTAGGACGTCACCACCGCTCGGCAAGCAAGCGAGCATCTTCTAAGACACTCATGAAAGGCAAAATATCATGGAAAATACAGTCGTCGCAATTGGTCACAACAACCCGCCCTCAATGGCGGAACAGGTGGCCGCAAACCTTCCAGAGCATCACGCTGACGAGGTGAAGCAAGCAACCGATATCCTTGCTGGTGTAGATCGCATGCCGGCAGCTATTGAAGACGAAGAAACAGCGCAGAAGGCGACCGCCTTTATCAAACAGATCGGCGAGGTCGCAAAAAATGCTGAGGCCACCCGCAAAGCCACGAAAGAGCCCTATCACACCGCAGGAAAAGCGGTCGATACGTTTTTCAACAAGACGTTCAAAGATCCGCTGGCGCGCGCGAAATTAAAAGTTCAATGCAAATTGCATCCCTACATCGAGGCAAAGGCAAAAGCAGAGCGCATCGCTCAGGAAGAAGCCCGCGCCAAGGCTGAGGAAGAGGCCAAGAAAGCCCGCGCCAAGGCTGAGGAAGAGGCCAAGCAGAACGCAACCAGCTTCGCCGCCGAGGAAGCAAGCCTTGTCGCCGCCGAACTGGATGAAGCCGCCGAGAAGGCGGCGAAGACGGCCGAAAACCATAAAACAGCGGTCCGCTCCGACATGGGCGCCACAACCAGCACCCGGACAACATGGGTCGGCGAGATTACCGATCTTCGGGCGATCGATCTTGACGCCCTGCGCGATCACTTCACCGTTGGCGATATCGAAAAGGCCTTGCGCGGTTTTATTCGGGCGGGCGGGCGCACCATCAAAGGCGCTGACATTCGGGAGAAATCGACTGTCGTCGTTCGTTAATTCATAGATCAACTTTCAGGAGACAAGATGTCAAATCAAGCACTCGCCATCAAGCAAGAAGCGAACACGGTTCGCGCGACACTTGAGAAAATGCAGCCTCAGCTTCAAGCGGCGCTACCCCGACACATTACCCCCGAGCGCCTAGTTCGCGTGGCAATGTCAGCCATTCAGAACACGCCGAAGCTTTTGCAGTGCAATCGTCAAAGCCTGTTCTCGGCGATCATGACATGCGCTCAACTCGGACTGGAGCCAGACGGCGTTTTGGGGCAAGCCTACCTGATACCCTTCAAGGACAAAGTTCAATTCATTCCAGGTTATCGCGGGCTAATCACTCTCGCCCGCAATTCAGGCGAAGTCTCCAGCATACAGGCGCAAGCCGTGTATCAAAATGACGACTTCAAATATCAATTTGGCCTGAACGAACGGCTTGATCATGTGCCGGCTGAAGGAGATCGCGGGGAAATTACCCATTTCTACGCAATGGCAAAATTTAAAGACGGTGGGCATCACTGGGATGTTCTCACTGTTGAAATGATCGAGAGCATTCGAAACAAGTCGGACGGCTACAAAGCTGCCGTTCGCTTTGCCAAAACAGACAAGGCGGGGAACAAAATCATTCGCAGCCCTTGGACAGATCATTTTGAAGAAATGGGCCGGAAGACCGCAATCAGACGGATCGCCAAATACTTGCCGATGGATGTGCAAAAGGCGGCCTTTATTGCCGATAGTTACGACACAGGACGACATTCGGCCATCGTCAACGGCGATCTCGTTATCGATGCACCAACCGAAGAGCAAGACGTCATCGAGGACAACCGCGAGGACACAACGAGCCAACTTGACCAGTTTGCAACCGAAGACGGGGCAGAAGCGGAAACACAGAAGGAAGAGAAGGCCGAGACGCTCGAAGAGCATGCTTACAAACTTGGCTTCGATGCCTTTCAAAATGGCGGGGATAGTACGCCCCCCACCAAATACAACAAGGCATGCGCCAACGCCTATACCGCAGGGTTTAACGACGGAGAGAAAGACTTCTTTGCAAAGGAAGAGGCCTAAAAATGATACCGCACTCTCTTTCGAAAGTTCAGCTTAAACGGTTCAAGCTTTGGCTGGAATGTAGCGGCGCCGAGTTGCTTCACGAAAAATCGCGAAGAAACCTTCTGACTGCCAGAATTAAAGGGAGTGCGTTTTCATTGAAGATTATCAGGGGAACGCTGATCTGGCCGAGGGCACTAGCGACTGCTTATCACTGTTTTTCAGAAGGCCACCCATGGTCTGGAAGTGAGCGGAACAACGCAAACTACAACGCTCAGGCTTTGATTAGAGCAATAGTTGAGCGGGATGGTGCAAATTGCTTTTTTTGCCAAAAGCCCGTACCGCGATCTGACCGAACCGTCGAGCATCTTGTTCCCCGGGCTCACGGTGGGCCCAACCATTTGAGCAACCTGTTTCTAGCACACAAGGACTGCAACAACGCCGCCGGATCACTTCCGGCCACTCAAAAAATTGAAATAAGGGAAAAGAATCATGCGTAAAAAAGCGGAGAGAAATTATCTGAACGTTACCGGTTTGGCGATTGGCATTCAGAAGATATCAAAAGATGCCACAGCAATTGGCCTTACTTTCACCCCTGGTCTGCTTAAAAAGCTAAAATGGGTCGCCGATCAAACTCGGCTGACTGTGAAATATCAGAATAAAAAGATGATCATTCAGGTAGCGACCGACGAGGATCATTTTTCAACCATTCGCTCGAAGCTACTGAGCACTGCGCCAAGCGGAAAAGGACGGGTTCGGTTTTCAAAGTTCCCCGACTGGATCGCGAGCGGAAACACGTTTTCACGTCATGCAAATTTTCGAATTACCCAATATGGAGAATTGGAAATTATTGTACCTGACGAACTGACCACGGAAGACCCGAAGCTGTTCAAGGACATCAATATATCTGGCGGGCCAGAGCGACGAATGGATATGTCTCACGCCGTTCTTTCCTCGCCCATTGATCCGGCGGCGCAGGGACATCTAAAAGATGACGCAAGCGAAGGCTGGGGCGGTCAGGTCAGGCTTTTGACCGAGGGCAAAAAATCACCAGTTACCTTCACAGAGATGCAGTTTGAGGCCGCTCTGGATATCGCCGTGAAGATCGCCCTGAAGCACATCAGAAAGGCTGCATGATGGCTCGATATGCCGAAAGCACATCAGTCTCTTCAGATAGGTCTCGCGCAGAAATAGAGAAAACCCTGTCTCGATACGGCGCTACCGGCTTTATGTACGGTTGGGAAGAAGACAGAGCAATGATCATCTTCAAAACCGAAGATAGGCAGGTAAAATTCATTTTGCCTTTACCTAACAAAAAATCTCCAGAGTTTTCGTTAACTCCGGAAAAGCGGCGAAGACGATCTCAAGAGCAAATAGAAAAAGCTTATGAACAAGCTGTCAGACAGCGTTGGCGGGCATTATCGCTTGTCATAAAGGCGAAACTTGAGGCTGTAGAGACAGGCATCACAAGCTTTGATAGCGAATTCATGGCGCATCTGGTCCTGCCTAATGGAGCAACCATTGGGGAGTTCATGCAGCCACAAATCATCAACGCTTATGAAACCGGACGCATGCCGAAAATGCTTCCATCACCAAAGGAGCTAGAAAAATGAACCTCTTTTTCTTGGCCCGCCGACATTGTGTCTTTGCTCAATCAGAAGCTAATATGAGGATCGGCATTTCACAACTCAAGGCGATCATAAATGACCTACGATCAAGAGCGTCTCGTTTATGCGGCTCTGATGTTCCTCGAATGCAGCCGAGGGGCCTATCACATTGCCAAAGAGCAAGTAGACCAACACAAAACGACCGAAGGCCGGGTTACAGCAATGTTGTTTACAGAGACTTTCGACGAGCTCACGGCAGCCCTCGAAGCATTTGATGAATCCGAAACAGAACCATAGTAACTGAAGGCAAAAAAGGGATGAGTAATGGCCGATGAAATGCGCATTAATCAAGTTTGTCGACGCTTGGGATTAAGCAAAGCCACCCTCAGCAACTGGTTGAGGGAAGACGCAAAAAAATCGCCACTGTCCCGCATTCTTCAGTTCCACGACTACATAGGAAGGTCACGGGTATGGAACGAAACTCAATTCCAAGAACTAAAAGACGCCATAAAGAAGAAATCTTCGAAGGGCCACTCAAAATCTTTGAACGTGGAAATAGAATCTATATTCGGGGGACAATCACCGTTCGAGGACAATCGGTCAGCATCCGTCAAAGCTCTGGCCTCAATAGCGAAGTTGAAGAAAACTGGGAACTCGCGAGAGAAATCGCAAGAAAAGCTGTCAACGAGGCTCAGGACAGCATCATCCACGGTATTACACCTTCCCCGAAATTCGGCGTAATTGTTGCGAAATACCTGAACAGTTGGGATGAAGACAAGGTCACAGATAGCGATAACATAATGGAGCTTCTGTTAGGATACCCTTTACCCGACAAACTGAAACGAGGACAAAAGCAAAAAGCTCGTCCTTTGGCCGACGTAGAACTTGCCGCTCTGACAAAAACCAAAATAGAGGAATGGTATTTAAGCCGGTTTCCAAATCACGCGCCGGCAACAATCAGGCGCCATCAAAACACACTTTCAGCTATTCTGAAATTTGCGTCAGAAAAGCTGAATTACCAGGTGCCAAATTTTGTGAAGACCAAAGTTAAAGAGCGGGCCGGTCGACATATGCGGAAAAAACTTGAAGCGGAGGAAATTCGAAAACTTATTGAATTCGCGGCACCCCACCTAAAGCCCTTGCTGGCGACGCTATTCGTCACAGGTGCTCGTGTTGGTATGACACTCTATCTTGAAAGAACCGATTTTCTTATCGTCCGGAACGGGAGAGATATGATCTTCTTTCCCGACAGTAAAAACGATAACGCTTATGAGCGAGTTCTACATGATTATGCAGCGAGCATTTTAGAGGATTGGCTCAAAAGCCGAGAAGACAGTTATTCTGCAATGTTCCTCACACAATCGGGCAAGCCATACATCTATAGGAAAGGCGGCGGCGGTCAGATCAAAACGGCCTTTCATTCAGCCCGAAAAAAGCTCGTGGAGTATTTGGAAGAGCAAGGAAAACTAGACCGCGCAAAAATCGTATCAAAAATCACTCCACATTGGGCAAGACACAACTTTGCTAACACGCTGAGAGCGGAAGGAGCGGACCTACTAGAGATTGCTGAGGCGGGTATGTGGGAAAGTCCGGATGTAGTGAGAAAACACTACATGAGCGACACACCGGAAAGGGTCGCAAAGCGGGTTAGAGACCTTGATTTTGGCCCAAAATCCGCCCAGTCCGATAAAACGAAACTGAAAAATAAATGAATTTCAAATACTTGGGAAAGGTCAAGAACTCCATTACCAAGGGAGTGCTCTACCACTGAGCTACGACGGCAGGGCGCGAGGACGCGCGTGCGCTGGTTTTGCGCAAGGGGTGTATATAAGAGGGACGGTGTTTCTGCAATCAAAAAATTGAGTTTTTTGTTCATATCATGCGGGGTTCCTGCTACAGACACATGAAATAACAAGTGGATGATGAGCAGATGAGCGATCCGGAGCAGACTAACCCTACCCCGAAACAGCAAAAGGCCGCCGATAAAAAAGACCGACTGGCAGAGGCTTTGCGGGCCAATTTGCGGAAACGAAAAGGATTGCAGCGCGGGCGCGGTGAAAGCGCCCCCGATGCCATCAAGAACAAAAACCGGCTGACTGACTGACAGGCTGGCTAACAGCCCGGCGGCACGCTAATGGGCGGCTGCGCAGATTTTGGCTGTTTTCACCTTGGCGGGCCGGGGACTTGTCTATAAGATGGCGCAAATTTTTATGCGAGCTTAACGGAGAAATGACACATGTCCATTCTGTCTGATAAATGGATCAGGTCGGCGGCCCAAGACCATGCAATGATCGAACCGTTTGTGGAAAGCCAGAAACGCGACGATATGATCTCCTACGGGTTGTCATCTTACGGGTATGATGCCCGGGTTTCTGACGAGTTCAAGATTTTCACCAATATTGATTCGGCGACTGTTGATCCCAAAAATTTCTCCAATGACAGCTTTGTCGATCGCAAAACCGATGTCTGCGTCATTCCGCCCAATTCGTTTGTTCTGGCCCGCACCGTCGAGTATTTCCGCATCCCCAGAGATGTACTGGTCATCTGCCTTGGAAAATCCACCTATGCCCGCTGCGGGATTATCGTCAACGTCACCCCGCTGGAGCCCGAATGGGAAGGCCATGTAACGCTGGAATTTTCCAACACCACCCCCCTGCCCGCCAAGATATATGCCAATGAAGGGGCGTGCCAGTTCCTGTTCCTCAAAGGCAATGAGCCGTGCGAGACATCATATAAAGACAGAGCCGGTAAATATATGGGGCAGCAGGGCGTGACACTCCCGCGCCTGTAATGCCCAACGCTGGACATATTTGACCGGCATACACAAACCTTGGGCGCAGTTAAACGGACTTGATCCTGATCGGCTGCGCCTGCATTTATTTGTATTTTGCTTATTTATTATTGCCTTCGAGCAGTTCAGGACCTTGAGTATCAATGGATAGTATTCGCATTCGTGGCGGCAAGCCCCTTTACGGAAAAATCGAAATCAGTGGCGCTAAAAATGCGGCCCTGCCCCTGATGGTGGCCTGTCTTCTGACCGAAGAGACCGTTACGCTTAGAAATTTGCCCCATGTTGCCGATATTGCCACATTGATCAATTTGCTGTGCCAACATGGGGTAAGTGCCCATTTGAACGGCCATTGCGAAACCAGTGGCAGCTCTAACGGGCGGGCTATATCACTGACCGCCAAGAACATCACCAATACCGAAGCCCCGTACGACATTGTGCGCAAAATGCGGGCTGGCGCGTTGGTATTGGGCCCATTGCTGGCCCGTATCGGCAAGGCGAAAGTATCACTTCCGGGGGGCTGTGCCATTGGCACCCGCCCCATGAACCTGCATCTGGACGGGTTGGAGGCCATGGGCGCCACCATCGAGATCGAAGCAGGCTACATGGTGGCCAGCGCCCCTGACGGCCTGAAAGGCGCGGATATCCGCTTTGATATGGTATCGGTCGGTGCCACCGAAGATTTGTTGATGGCGGCGACATTGGCCGATGGCGTAACCGTTCTTGAAAATGCCGCACGCGAGCCTGAAATCACCGATCTTGTGCGGCTTTTGAAAGCCATGGGCGCGGATATTGATGGCGAAGGATCGGACCGGCTGGTGATTACCGGTAAATCCAAACTGCACGGTGCCAATTACAGCGTCATGCCCGACCGGATTGAAACCGGCACCTATGCCATTGCCGCCGCTATTGCAGGCGGACGTATAGAGCTGACGAATACACGGGCCGATCTGATTGCCTCGGTCATCGAAGTTATGGAACAGGCCGGGATCGAAATCGAAGCGACAGAGGGCGGCCTGATCGTCTCGCGCGATCCTGCGACCCCGATCAAGGGCGTCGATGTGCAAACGCAGCCCTATCCCGGATATCCAACCGATATGCAGGCGCAGATCATGGCCCTGATGACAGTATCAAACGGGGCGTCCATGATTACGGAGACAATTTTTGAGAACCGCTTCATGCATGTGCCGGAATTGTCCCGCCTTGGTGCCAGCATCAATGTACATGGACGTTCCGCCATGGTACGCGGTATGCCCGAACTGGTGGGGGCCCCGGTTATGGCCACCGATTTACGGGCTTCGGTCTCGCTTGTACTTGCGGGCTTGGCAGCGAGCGAAGAAACCGTTATCAGTCGTGTATACCATCTGGATCGCGGCTATGAACGGCTGGAAGAAAAACTGGCAGCATGCGGTGCGGATATTGAACGAATTCAGGGTGAATAAGCCCGCCTTTTGAGGATTAAAGCTGTGGACGAGGGATTAAAGCTATATGCTCTGGATGCAGACGACATAACCATCATGTCCGCCGCTCTGGAAGGGGCCATTACCAGCCCCGGAGAAATGAGCTATTCCGCCGCTGCCCGTCAATTTACCTTCACGGCATCACGCCTGATGTGGGAGAAAAAAGCAGACAGCACCCCGACATCAAAGCGAATTCGCTGCGGTATTCTGATCACTGATGTCCTGTCGGTAAAAGCATCCGCCATTTCACAGACGGATAAAACCGCTATGCTGGAGCTTTTATCCATCACAGCACAAGAAGAGGCTGACGGAGCCGCTAAACTCAGCCTTGCTTTTGCCGGTGGCGGGACATTGATATTGACTGTGGAATGCACAAATGCCGCCCTGACCGATGTCGGGGACGCATGGGAGACAGATAAAACTCCGATGCATGCCCTTGATGATTAACGAATTAAAAAAGACCTTGGGGTATTAAGTTCAAGGTTCAATTACGGAGCAAACCTGTGTCCACACCCGAAGAGTTGGTCATCGCCCTGCCGAAGGGGCGTATTTTGAAAGAAGTCATGCCGCTGATCCGCGCTGTGGGGATCGAGCCTGAGCCTGCATTTGACGACCCTGACAGCCGTCTGCTGCAATTCAAAACCAACCATCCACATATTTCCATCATCCGGGTCCGCTCGTTCGATGTGGCGACTTTTGTTGCCTTTGGTGCGGCCCAATTAGGCGTCGCGGGCAATGATGTATTGCTTGAGCATGGCTATCCTGAAATTTATGCCCCCGTTGATCTGAATATCGGGCACTGCTATCTGGCGGTGGCGCAGTTGGCTGATATGGAAGACGACAAGGACCCTGCCCGCTGGAGCCATGTGCGCATTGCCACCAAATACCCAAACCTGACCCATCAGTTTTTTGCCTCCCAGGGCATTCAAGCCGAATGTATCAAATTGTCCGGCGCGATGGAGCTGGCCCCCGGTCTGGGCCTGTGCCGCCGGATTGTCGATCTTGTCTCATCCGGGGCAACCTTGAAAGCAAACGGACTGGTTGAAGTTGAAAAACTGCTCGATATCACGTCACGGCTGGTGGTTAATCGCGCCGCGCTTAAAACCCGATCAGTCGAGCTGAACGGCTGGATCGAAAAATTCAGGACAGTGGTCGATGGCAATTAGACTTTCAACTTCCGATACCGGTTTCAAGGCAGGCTTTGAAAAACTGCTTGATCAAAGCCGTGAAACCGCAGCAGATGTCAGCGATATTGTCAGCAACATCCTCAAAGATGTATCGGCACGTGGCGATACTGCCGTTCTGGAATACACCAATCAGTTTGACCGTTTGACGCTTGAAAATGCGGCCCAGCTGAAATTCAACGACGCCGAAATCAAGGCCGCCGTCAAAGCCTGTGATCCCGAGACGCTGGACGCTTTGAAAATTGCAGCGAAGCGGATCGAAGCCTATCATCTGAAGCAGAAACCTGAAAACCTGCGCTACCGCGATGCGGATGATATCGAGCTCGGCTATCGCTGGACTGCCATTGAGAAAGTCGGCCTTTATGTGCCCGGCGGACTTGCCACCTATCCGTCATCTGTTTTAATGAACGCAATTCCAGCAAAAGTGGCTGGAGCCAGTCGTCTGGTTATGGTGGTCCCGACACCGGACGGGGCCGTAAACCCGCTGGTTCTGGCCGCCGCCCACATGTGCGGCGTTCATGAAATATACCGCATCGGCGGGGCGCAAGCCATCGGCGCGCTTGCCTTTGGCACACGAAGCATTTCACCCGTTGATAAAATTGTCGGCCCCGGCAACGCTTTTGTAGCAACCGCCAAAAAACAGGTCTTTGGCACCGTTGGTATCGATATGATCGCAGGTCCGTCAGAAATTCTGGTGGTGGCGGATAACCAAAATGATCCGGCATGGGTTGCCGCAGATTTGCTATCGCAGGCTGAACATGACCCAGTTGCTCAAAGCATCCTTATTACCGATGATACACAATTTGCGGATCTGGTGGAGGCGGCGGTTACCTCACATCTGGCAACCCTGCCCCGTGCCGATATTGCAGCGGACAGCTGGAAAAATTATGGGGCGATCCTCATTGTCGCTGACATGGAAGAGGCCCCAGAATTGATCAATGCCATCGCGCCTGAACATCTGGAACTCTGCGTCAGTGACCCCGAAGCGCTGGCCGATGAGGTGCGCCATGCCGGTGCCATTTTCCTTGGTCGTTACACACCCGAAGCCATCGGCGACTATATCGCTGGACCAAACCATGTCCTGCCTACTTCGCGCACGGCCCGTTTTTCATCCGGCCTGTCCACACTCGACTTTATGAAACGGACATCCCTGATCAAGCTTGATGCCGCCGGCTTGCAAAAAATTGGTCCGCCGGCTGTGAAACTGGCACAATCCGAAGGGCTTGGCGCCCATGCGCTGTCCATTGCCATTCGGCTCAACATGCCGTCATAAAAATAATAAAGGAACAGCCCATGCCTGCCGATCATCAGCATATCGTCAATATAACACTGGATGAAAAATCAGTTGTTCGGCGCAATCCTGATATCGAGCATGAACAGAAAGTCGCCATTTACGATCTGCTCGACCTCAACCATTTTGCGTTGGTTGAGCACCCCGATTGCGGGCCATTCTCGGTACATCTGACCATTGAAGACAACCGGTTGGTTTTTGATATTCGTGCCGAAGATGACATAACCCGATTAACGCGCTTGCCCTTGCCCGTAATTTCGTTCCGTAAAATTATCAAAGACTATTTTCATATCTGTGATAGCTACTTCACCGCCATCAAAACCGCCTCCCCTTCAAAGATTGAAGCCATCGACATGGGGCGGCGCGGGCTGCACAACGAAGGCACTGAATTACTGCTCGAACGCCTCAAAGGTAAAATTAACACCGATTTTGATACCGCCCGCCGCCTGTTCACCCTGATCTGTGTCCTGCATATTCGGGGCTGATATGGGCCGTTCGGGCAAATATCGGGGCACCGCCATCCCCTTTGAAGGAATCTGCTAATGGGAAGCTTTACATCCCCGAGCAGTGTCCTGTTTGCCTGCACCCATAACAGTATCCGCTCCCCCATGGCCGAAGCCATCATGCGCAGCCTGTATGGCTCGCGCATCTATGTTGCCAGTGCCGGGGTCAGAGCCACTGAAATTGACGGTTTTGTCATCGAGGTCATGGATGAAATCGGGCTCGATGTTGAAAATCACCTGTCACGTAATTTTGACGAGCTTGAAGACAGCTCGTTTGATCTGATTATTTGCCTGTCCAAACCAGCCCTTGTCAAAGCCGAGGAAATGACACGCACCATGTCCTGCGAGGTGGAATACTGGATCACCATTGACCCGTCCGAGGTTGAAGGAAATCGCGAAATGCGCCTGAATGCCTATCGCCACGTGCGGGATGATCTATACCAGAAGATCAAAAGCCGTTTTTCCACAAGCCCACACCCGCTTGTGTGATTTATGCTATACTCATAGAGCAAACGGCACGTCTGAGCAGTATTCAAAGGCGGCAAAGCAAACAAATGCTTGCAATTTCTGTCAATGCCCCTCATTTTGCACCCGAGTTTTAACAACAGATTTAGGTTATTTATGGCTAAAGAAGAATTATTGGAATTTGAAGGCACGGTAACGGAACTTCTACCCAACGCTATGTTCCGCGTAAAACTGGAAAATGATCACGAAGTCCTTGCCCATACCGCAGGTAAAATGCGGAAACATCGCATTCGCGTTCTGGCAGGTGATCGGGTAACAGTTGAGATGACACCTTACGATTTGACCAAAGGTCGCATTACCTTCCGCTTCAAATAAGGCGGCGGGAAGGATGGTTTGTTGCAAACGGATGTTTGCACCTTTAAGGCATGAGTGTTGAAAATGATAGACCTGTCCTCTGAGCGGTCCCCTGCCCCCAAACTTGTCCTTGCATCTGCATCGCCGCGCAGACAGGAATTGCTTCTGCAAATAGGTATCACGCCGGATATTATTGATCCGGCAGATATTCCCGAAACTGCACAAAGGGGCGAAAGCCCGCACGTGCTGGCACAACGGCTGGCTGACGAAAAAGCCGCCCATGTTGCCGCCCGGCATTCATCCAATTATGTCCTTGCTGCCGATACAGTTGTTGCCGTTGGCCGCCGTGCCCTTGGAAAGGCTGACAACAAGGCAGATGCCAAAACCTACCTTGCGCTGCTGTCGGGCCGCAAACATCGCGTCCACACGGGCCTGTCCCTTGCCCTGCCAAACGGGCGGCAATTATCGCGGACCATAACCAGTCATGTCACATTCAAGCATCTGGATGTCTCCGATATCAATAACTATATCGCCAGCGGTGAATGGCAGGGTAAAGCCGGTGCCTACGCCATTCAAGGGCTGGGCAGTCTGTTTGTGCGCAACCTTCAAGGCTCCTACAGCAACGTGGTTGGCCTTCCCCTGTACGAACTTGCCAATCTGCTCAGCGGCAACGGATTTAACATCTGGGCAAAAGCCCTGCAAACCGACACCCCGGCAGCATGACTTGTAAAATTCTGATCGAGAAAACCCTTTTCGAGACGCGCATTGCGACCTTGCAAGATGACACCCTGACAGATTTGATCCTTACAACAGACGCCACACCCTCGAAAGTCGGGGCCATTTATCTGGGCCGCGTTGCCCGTTTTTCAGACAGCATGGACGCCGCTTTCATTGATCTGGGCCACGGCACTGACGGGGTGCTATTTGGCTCTCACACCTCACCCGGCAAGGCCGCGAAAAAATCATCACCGATCACAGAAAAACTGACCGAAGGCGAGAAATGCCTCGTTCAGATTATCAAGGATGCCAAAGGCGACAAAGGCCTGCAACTTTCCACCTTTATTGAACTTTCAGAACAATTTGTTATCCTCAAGCCACAGGCGAGTGGCATTACTTTTTCCAGGAAAATCAAGGATGAAGAATTTCGCAGCAAGGTTACACAGCTGATTACCCCCCTTGATGGCGGCTATGTCATTCGCAGCTCGGCCCTGAACCACCCCACAAGAATCTTGCAAGAGCAAGCCCTGCATTTGCACCGGATCTGGGCCGGTATTGCAACCGCCATTGACAAGGACAGCAAACCCCGCCGCCTGCTAGCCGCCACGCCCGAAGCCTTAATGGCCGCGCAAACTGCGACGGGACCAGACGTGAAAATCCTGACCAATGACGCACAAACTTATCAGCAGATAAAGACGGCGCTTGCGGCCCAGAGCAACACCACAATCGGGCTCGCCTTGCAGACCGCCGGTACCGAACCGCTCTTTGACCAGTTTCAGATAGAAGATCAGGTGAGCGCGGCCAGTGACATGCGGCTGCCGCTTCCCCGTGGTGGGAATATCACCATCGAAGAGACCGAAGCCCTGTGCGTGATTGATGTCAATTCCGGCGCAACGGGCAAACTGGCGGGCCTTAAATCAGCCGCCCGGCAGATCAATGAAGAAGCCGCCCGCCTTGCATTGGCTCAAATCCGGCTGCGCAATATAAGCGGTATCATCATCATCGATTTTATCCAGATGGCAGGCAAAGATCAGAACCGGGCCCTCGAAGAATTATTGAAAAATCTGGCAAAGAGCGACCCTTGCCCCGTCCGTATCATCGGTATGACCGAGCTGGGTCTGATGCAGCTCACCCGCCAGCGAAAATCCCCGCCGCTAAGCGCAGCAATGACCACCCCTGTCTCTTGCGGGACGGACAGTGTTCCGCAACAATATGTCGCGACCTTCATCCGTGATGTCCAACGCTTTGCGGCAACGTCCAAATGCACCCGCCTCGCCATCCAGACAAGCCGGCGCTTGGCCCCCCTGCTACGCACCCATCAAACACATATTGAAAGCAGCCTGAACCTTACGATAAACTGGACGGTAAGCCCTGCCCTTTACGGGTACAACTATCGCCTTGATGATGACCGATAACAGAAAGCAAGCCGCCGTGTCAGATCCAAAAATCAACACCAAAAAATGCCCGCATTGCGGCAAAAAAACTACGCCCGCATTCCGCCCCTTCTGCTCGAAACGATGCCAGCAACTGGACCTTGGAAAATGGCTGAACGAAAGCTACAGCATCCCCGGCGAGGAAACCGTTCCCGCCAATGATGAAGAGGGCGAGCATTAGGTTTCTACAGTTGGTTTTTCTGCCCCGCAAAGCATAATTTCCCGGCCCCGAAACCCTCTCCTCATTTTTTTGTTTTTTTACAATATGGGGGATGGACAGCCCGCTCCTTTTCTTCTATAAACCAGCTTCCTCGCAGGCGCTTGACGCCCGCAGATGATGCCCAGGTAGCTCAGTTGGTAGAGCAGCGGACTGAAAATCCGCGTGTCGGTGGTTCGAATCCGCCCCTGGGCACCACTTTTTCATACTTCATTGTAATGACTATAAAAAGCCAGCCGTCAATTATTTTGTAGCCCTGCGCACGCTCTTGGACTTTTTTGGGTTCGCTTCTGGATATACAATTGTTAAAAAACCATTTTTATTAAATATTTTAGCCATTTTCTAACGCAGTTAATGGACCGATGATCGAGGGCATCGAGATGGCCATTTTTCTCGTGGCGCACACCTTATCTTCCATAGAGCAATTTTCTGTATCGCAGATTATTGAGTTTTCAGGCTGATCGCATTGAAATAAATGCCCCCCCCCTGACACCTGCCATTCACAGTATTAGCAATGAAAGGCAGGTGGATTTTTCCCTAAAGATAGCATGTTCCATTTATGGGAACGTGCTATAATCCTACGAATAAAAGGGAACCATATGAGAGTAATTAAACGTAAATCTTTTTTGGATTATTGGAAAAGACACCCAGAAACCGAACAGCCATTAGAGTCATTATATAGTTCTTTGAGAAAGGCAAAATGGCACCAATCTCAGGATATTTCAAACGCTTTGAGTGCTGCAACGGTCTTAAATTCCAGACGGGTCAAATTTGATATTTGTGGTGGAAATTATCATGTGATTATTGAGTTTCAATATGTGCATCAAATAGCTTGGATCAAGTTTATAGGAACTCATAAAGAGTATGATGCAATAAACGCTAAAACTATTGATATACGATAATTTTTATTTTTACTTACTTATTAGCGGGAGTATTCGCTATGCCTACGACTACACATTTAAAAGTGATTGATAATGAAGCCGAATATGAAACGGCTATGGCGCGGTTTGACGAAATTTGGGAAGCCGAAGAAGGAACCCCTGAATTTGATGAATTAGGCGTTCTAGGGTTGCTGATCTCAAACTATGAGGACCAACATTTTCCCGTTGAAAAACCTGACCCAATCGAAGCAATTAAGTTTTATATGGAACCGAACGGGATAGATAAATCTAAACTTGGCAAGTTGGTAAAAATCCGCTCAAGAGCTTCAGAGTTTTTTAACCGGAAGCGTGATTTATCACTGCCACAAATCAGGGTGATTTCAAAAACCTGGAATATTTCGGCCGATATTTTGAACCAGTCCGTTCATGTAAGATAAAGCATTCTATATGTTTTTATCGAGAGAACTGGATGCGGCCAAAGTAAAAACACAATCAGAAAATGTTAAAAACTTGACCTCCTGACTATGTCTCAAAAGGTCAGAAGATCGATTAAAAATCCAAACCGGTGCTTACTGTGTCGATTTTCCATTTTGAGATGCCCTTACAAGTTTTCCTTGTCGGGAACGGTGACCCTGCAAGGGGTCAACCCCGCTTACACCGTCCCGCCTTTCATCCAAAAAGAAACATGCTTGAACGCAGGTCACAAATGACAGCTTAGGCGTCAATTAAGAGAAATGGATATACACAACACCGGAAAATATTGATTGGAAGGTATGGAAGGAAAATGGTGGGCTGTAGCTGAGAAACCTCGAACACTCACGATAAGCTCCGAAAACGTCATCTTCGCCCAGTCAAAATTTCTGAAATACGTTTAAAAGTAATACTTCAAGATGGTGGGCTACGGTATTTTGTCCGATTCTTAGCGAGTTGGGGTGACCGCATCCGTTCCTGCGATCAAGACAATCCTTCAGTTCTTTTTTTACGTTCTTTCCTATAATTGATAACGCAACAATCCGATCTAAAAAATCAGACTCATTCATCGTTCCAAGGTCATCAGTCGATTTTGCGTCTTTCCATTTGCTATATACCCGTTTTGCCTCCGTATTGAATGATGAAAGGCAATTTTTGTACACATAATCGTGGAGTACATCGACAGCAGCCAGCCAAGACATTACAACAGCGGAACGGTACAATTTTAATTCGTAGCACTTTATTGCTTCTTCCATAAAGTTACGGGTATTGCCACTCGCAATTGAGGACAGTAAAGAGCGCAAATCGGTAGCAACCTGCACGGCAGCAGAACTGATTGAAGAAATTCCCAGCTCTTGTAAATGCTGACGCCCTGTATCAGCCAACTCCCAACCGTCATGAGTTCTGATTGCAAGACCTCCTGATCGTTCAAGAATAGATGATACATTCCAGCCTTTAGGTATGCGAAAACCAGCTGAGCCAGCTTGATTGCCAATGTCTTTGATTTGGCACGGCTGCTCAAAGGTTGATAATATCAACAGTAACTTGTCTAATCGTACAAGTGGTTTATGGAGCCATGTTTTTAGATCGGTTGTTGTTAGCAAATTGTATGTATCCAATTCTTAGTTTTCATTTTTTTGTTTTGTACACCCATAGCAATTTTCCATTCACTGTTTCTTTTGATCGCACCAGCTTGGCATTACGAACGCCGCCTAATAAATAACTCGGCATACTGGTTTTGGATACTATTATCGCTTCATCGTGGAATCTCTTTTGAACATCTGCGAGAACTTTGCCGTCATCAAAAAACCCCTCCTCGACCCATTGCTCAAATCGCTCTTTGACACCAGTATTTCCTTTTCCAGTCGTGCGTTTTTGGGAAGAATTATTCTCCTGAACTTCCTTTGTTTTAGTTTTTGTTCGTTTCTTATTTGGTTTTTTAGTAGAATTTGTTTTGCTTCCATCTGGAGACTGCATTTCCTCCTTGATTGAAGCTAAACTCGACGCACGAACGTGATAATGCCCCGACTTAACATTCAACAAGTGCCTGTCTTTCAAGTCTTTCAGTAGGGGGCGTAGCGAACCACCTGGAATTCCCAATTCGTTCTCCAGATCGGCTGGTTTTGTGCTGGTTGCAATTTGACCATCAACCACGAATTCCCATCCCTGCTGAGCTACAAGATAGACTAGTACCTTCGCCTTGTTAGACAGCGAGGCAAAAGACGGCAGGAATGCAATTTCTTGTTCATCAATATCATAGCGTATGTAATCGGAAACAATTGTTTCAATCGCTTCCTCAGTCAAAGCTGATTTCTGAGCCACTAGGTCTTTTAAAGCCATCCTCAATCTCCATGATTCGTTTAACTGTATATACACATATACACATATACACGAATTTTCAAGGACAATTATCCCATCCACCAGATTTAGGTTCACGGAAGGGTTGAAACATATCAGGTTAACAGAAGTCTGGAGCAATAGTTTTATAAATGCTGCCAGAGGGATGCAACGGGAGAGCGTAGCGTCTCCCTTGCCAAGATCGGTGTTGTAATACAACACACATCTTGCGGAACGCGATAACTGGTGAATTTCCCGTCCATTGTCTGACTCGGTGATCTCGATGAACCACAAGCAAATCAATTGACAGTCATTTTGTGTCAGGGGCTGAGTAGCCATCCTTTCGGAACCGCTGTCGCTCGCCTTGCCCACAACTGGGTGAGCGGCTGGGGTGGAGGAAGGATGGCGGGCTTTCCTTTTGGTGGGCTTGAGCCGTTAAATCGGGCAATTCAAGATGTGTAGCGCGACAAATGGTTTTACAGGTAACGACACATGATTTTACTAATTTGAGTGCTAAATTATAGCGTCATTACCTGCTTTTTAATGGGGCATTAAACGGTCAGTTAGAGATAATAATCTCACCAACGGATTTACCGGTTTCTTTGCCAATTGAATAGTTCGTTTTAACGGCCTCGATATCGAACGCATCAAATATATCGCGGACCTCTGGCCGATCATTCAGAGACAGAATAAATCGCCCTTTAATATTCCCAAGAATGTCCGCCAGAAGATCAAAGTCAGATCGATCGAAGCAGTCCTTACCATAGTCATTCTCGTTACCATAATACGGTGGGTCCAGATAGAACAGGGTCTCCGGTTTATCATATCGCGGGATGAACTTTTCAAAGGACAGGCACTCGATCACCACACCAGATAACCGACTATGCACATCATCCAACAATGGCCCCAGCTTGTTGATATCAAACCGGGCGGGACGATCTGCAGACACACCGAAATTCTTTCCTGATACCTTCCCGCCAAACGCTGTGCGCTGTAGATAAAGGAATCTCGCAGCCCTTTCCAGGTCGGTCAGAGTGTCAGGATTCGTATCAACCAAACGCTCAAACTCTTTTCTGGAGGTTAATTGGTGCTTCATCATGGTCATGAAGAAAGAATAATGACGTTGTAAAATGCGAAATAATCCGGCGACATCATTGCTGTAATCGTTAATGATCTCGGCCTTCGGAATTCTGTTTCTCCGTAGGAAAACCCCGCCCATACCTACAAACGGCTCGGCATATATGCTATGTGGCACGTCATTGATGCGCGAGATAATGATCTTTGCCAAGTTCTTTTTACCGCCGATATAGGGCGCAACAGGGCGGGTTGGATTAATTAATATTGTAGACTCCACTTGAACTCTCTTTTTATATTGACCCCGCTGTGTACATGGCTGCGGGGCGGCTTCTGTCGTGGGTTGTTTGTGCAACCCGGTTTCGGTCATTGCTGTGACCGAACCCCCGCATAAAACGGCGGGTATTATCTACTGCGCAGGCCAGCCAGTATCAATATCAATGGCATCAAGTGCCGCTTGATCGACGGCGGCCACCACAGCAACTTTCAAGTCATGGGTATGATTGCGTAACTTCTGTGCATATCGCCCGGCCCCTTTAAAAAACGCGGCAAGCTCGGCATCCGTCATTGGCACATCGTTATTGTCAACATCCCACCATTTGCCGCCGCTGGGATTAACCTCCCCGGCTTGAAGCCCGATCATCATTCGGGCAAATGTGTCAAGAGATCGGTCATCAATCTGGAAGACGTGCCCCATATAAGAAAACCCGGCATCAACAGCTTTTTCTCGGGCCTTCAATATCCGTTTTTTTGCCCAGTTTTTTTCTTCACTAAACGTTGCAGTTTCGGTTTTCACTTCACCAAAAATCGTCATAACTTTAATCCTCAATTCCACATAATGCCAATGTCATGAAGTTCGATATCGACATTGTTAAGTGTTACTGTTTTTGCTTTGATCTGTGTGCCAGCATTCCCGCTCAAATCAACACTGGCCCGCCAAAGAGCCAATCCACCGATATCATCAAGCTTCACAAGGTTGGTGCCTGACGTATAAGAAACGCCGTTATCTGTAGAGAGTTTTAGCTGGATATCAGCCGAACTACCCCGATCAAAAAGTGCATAAATATCTGCTGAAGTCGGTGCTGATAGCGCTGTATGTAATGAGCTTTCAGCATCCAGATTACCAAGAACCGCATTGGCCCCAATCAGTTCCATTTCGAGCAGTGAAACGCGGGTCGCGCCTTCCGTTGCCGTCACGTACATCCGATAATATTGGTAGCTCTCTTTTATCAGATATTCATACCATGTGGCCGCAGCCCAGCCTGCGGCAGTGACAGTTACAATATCGGACCAGGAGGCGTTATCATTTGACCCTTGTAATTTAAAGTTTGTGGGATTGTAGGTCGTGGTCGAGTAGCTTTTGATCCGCCATTTATAAACCGCTGTGACCGCCCCAAAATCAACAGAGACCCATTGGGGCAGGCTATTATCGCCAGACGATATCCATGTCCCGCCTGTATCATTAAACAGCGACCAAGCTGGATATGAAGCACTATAAACTGAGCTTTCAGCAACCGTAACCGCTCCATTTGTCGCCGCCGCCATCGTCGGCACAGCATCAACCGCCGTCGACGTGTAATATTTACTTTGAACCGTTCCTGTGCTCGCCGAAAAATTACCAGCTGCCAAGGTCAGATTTACCGCTTTTTCAATAAAGCCATTTACCAGATTTGTATCATTTGCCGAGGTAGAAAAAACATCCTGCATGATCAAGTTCATGATGTTTGCCCGGGCCAGCGGATCGGTCGCATTACTAAGATCGGGAAGAGGGGCATGGGTATTGATTGCGTTTTTCAAGGTCACAGAGTCGATCGATCTTGGCAGGGTTGAGACGGCCGCCGTCGCCTCGGTATTATCCATGGATTTAAGAGCCGTTAAAGGCCCTCTTAAATCATCAATATCCTGATTGGAAATCGCAGCTTGCGCAACCGACAAACGAAGGCGCGCCAAAGCAATGTTTTCTGCTGGAACAGCCGGGTCTTGCGGCGTTGCGTTTTCGGCTCCAGCCGTAACCGTCAGAGCGCCGTCCACTGTTGAAATCGAGATAATATCAAATCTGGGATTGGCCACCGGTGCGCTAACGGTGGCAGATACTTGAGCGCCAACGGCGATTGGGACGCTTCCCCGTGCGGGCAGAAAGCCACTCGCCACACTTACGGTCATATCCGCCGGGCTGTTTTCTGTAACAGCAAAACGGGCGGCAACGGCACCCGTTACCGCAATCGAATTATCAATATTGGTTTTATAACTGGTCGCATCTTGCGCCGTAAAATCGGGTTGGATAAAAGTGCCGACTGCCATAATTATACTCCTGTTGCCCGGTAATTGAGAGTGCCGCCAACGCTGTTCCCGGCGGCATCATATATGTTGGCTGTAAAGCCTGTTTTGGTAATATTTTCCCATGTCGCGATGCGCACGGCCCCTGCAACCGATGCGGCGGAGACTTCGATAAAAGGCACGTTGTGAAAGGCGGTATCAAACAAGACGGCCGTGCCACCTGCCGCGATGGTCACCGTGGCTGATTTTGATCGCTCAAGCATATCAACAATGGACGTAAAAGCTGTCAGGCAAGCGCTGCCGCCCGTATTGTCCTGTTGGTGCATGATCTTGAAATACCGCCCTTTAACTTCACGAACGGTCCAGTCTTCAAAGCCGTCATAAGCGTCAGCTACCCGGCGGTAATCAACTTGCAGGCTGTTTGAAAGAACGCCTGTTTCAGAAACACCGAGTTGATTGCTAACGGTTCCCCAAACGCGCACGTTATCGTCAAATTCAATATCGATCTCGTTCTCTTGATAAGTGGAAAGCGCCACCGGAGAGGGGACATAACTTGCGAATGGATCAACGGTATTGGCAATCGCAGTGGAGGCCGGATTCAAAACGCCTGTCAGCGGGTTACGAATAAAACCGCCGCTGGCCGGATTGGCAAGCCCCGGCCAGACAGGCCCGCCAGAGACTTCAACAATCATGTCAAACTCACTGATTACATTCAAGCGGGCGACCGTGGCCGTAGCCGAGATATTGCCGGTGCTATCAACCGCCCTGATGAAAAAATCCCAGTTACCCGGCAAAACCGTCGCTGTCGTGATAACGGTGCCGACGCTGGCCGTGGTCAGGCTGGTTGCATCCGCCACCACTGACCCTACAGGGCCATAAGCCAGAATATGCTGGTCGACATCGCGCTCTGGATGCAGAGGCCAGCGCAAGGTCACGTTGGGGCCATTCTGTTGCACCGTCAGCCATGCCACGTCGGCAGGCGGCGCTTCTTTGCCGAGCACCGTATGCAACACGACCGCAGACCAGCCCATGACTTGTGCGTTGTCCAGAATGTAGCGGCTTTTGATCTCATAGATTTTGCCACTTTCAACGCCAGAAATGGCGATCTCCAGTTGCGTTGCGGGAACCGCAGGCAGAATCTCCCAGCTGTCATCACCGCCGCCTTGTTGCCTGTAAGCCATCTGAAGGCTTGCCACATCATCACGGGCACGACCCGGCTCCTGAAATGCCACCACCATACGGTTGATCCAGCCACCACCAACAGCCTCAATCAGGACCGATCCATCTGAACGGATCGACTGGATGGCAGGGGCTGCAAGGCCGGCTGGAAGGGAGATATTGCTGGTAAAGGCAGGGATGGGTCCTTGATCTGCCTGATAGACCGCCGGGGCCGCTGGAATAACGGTCAGTTTTGCGGTCAGGTCTTGACCGGGCTCGATCTTGTGAACCAGCACGTCCATGCTCTCGGCACCCTTCTCGCCGAAGCCATAAATGTCATCAACCGCAATCCCGATCGTATCGGCCACCGGTGTCTTCAATGACAGGGTTGTCTGATCGCCCGCATTAGTAATAACCTCATAAATCTGGGTACCCGCCAGCACCGTTCTGATGGCCAGTGCGTAGACCTTTCCGATCTCCATCGTTGCCTCATCGTCCAGCTCCAGATCGGTAATATTATTGCTTACATCCTTGATGATCGAGCGAATACGGCCAGACCCTAATCCTGCAAATATGACATCGTGGTTGAGGCCTATCAAATCACCGCGCGTACAGACAATATTTTCAATATCCGCATAGAAAGTGAAGGTTTCAGGGCGCAGCTGGGCGGTGGCATAATGATAGCGCCCGAATTTCCAGATCAGATCGGGATGGGTAATTCCGGGCAGCTCCAAAGTCTCGAAATTACTGGCATTGGCCGATGAATAGCCATCGGCATAAACGATCATTTCGTCCTGGGCATAGCCTTGCAATTCATTAACAAACCGAATGCGCCAGCCGTGGGGGAAATCCAGAAAGGTGCGCTCCCCTGAAAACCCCCAAGAATTCCTTGGTGTGAAATGCTGGATAGGCACGGTTTGAGGCTGATCGATGACCACTGAAAATTGACCGGCCTCCATGGTTTTGGAGGCGCGACCCGTTGATGCAATCTGATCGAGCGTTTGACCAACGGTACTGCTAAAATCAACAACACCATTGAACGCATATCCGTTCGCATCACAAAATTCGTGCCACGCCTCAATTTTTGACAAGGCAATCCGGTTGGTTCCAACCGCCCGTTTATTCGCAGAGCCTGTCATGACCGCTCGAAAGAGGCTGGCTGGGTTGCCGGTAGCACGGGTGATCCATGTTGAGGTGGCCGCATCCCAGTCGGGCAGGATCGACGTGCAAACAGCATTTAACTGGCTGACAACACCATTGAGCTGATCTGTCGCTCGAATAACAAGGGCGGTTTTAGCCACACCCGGTAGATTGAACGGGTCCTGATACGTGATCGAGCGCAGGGCGCTCCAGGTGCAGCGATCAAAGATACGGGTGCTTTGTGTATTATCTGGCGTTGCCCGCCGCCCGCGCACTTCATATTGGCCGTTTGCCACGACCCACCGGAAATCACGACGCACTTGCGATGTTGTGTTTTCTGTGAAGGTCTTGGTAATCGAATTTGTCCAGGGGATGGTGCCGACCGCTCTGATTTCAAAAGTGATATCAACAGAGGTATCGACCTTGGCATTCGTGCTGGTAAATTGAACCAGCCCGGACAGGAATGCCACATCAATTGTAATCTCGTCCGTGTTGATCTGTGTGGTTCGAACCTGCCAGCCATCCACCTCGTTGAGTAAAATCGATAACCCTTCTTCATTGACATCATTACTATATAAAGTCAGCGGGGTATCAGTGTCGTATCCATAGCGATGTTCAACTTCCACTTCGGCGAAATTGGCAAGCGGGGTCTCTCCGATTTTAAGGTCAGAGATCGCCAGAGGTCCATATCCCCAGACCACCATCATTCGTAAATACTGCTCATCTCCTCGAATTTCACTATAGCTTTTAGCCCCCAGCGGCGGTGTCTGCCGGTGGGTGCCTAAAACACGGGGGATCGGGCTGTAAAGCCGGGCATTATTAGCGGAACCAGTGAGGCTGTATGTCGGGCTGTCAGCTGGCTGGTCTGGCCGTTTTAGCTGCGACGGTGGCGGCGGTGCCAATGCCGCTTGTACCAATGTGCCCACCAGTGAAATTGCAGCCCCTAGCAGCTGCCCTGCTGTGATCCCTCCAAAAACAGCGGTATTTGCCGCCGCTCCTAAAATCAGGCCGGGGCCAAAAAATGAGGCAGCGGCAAAGCCAAGCATCAGTACCATTTGGAGCGGGTTTTTCTTACCCCCACCACCGCCGCCCATGGGAACCACCGCCACGGTAATCTGTGCGCCAGCTTTTGGACGAACACTCTCCCACATATCTTTCGGGATTTTCACATCACCGACGAAAACATGTGCATGACGCAGCAAAATCGGGTCAGGACAGGCGATCCACAATGCTTGCAGAATGTTCAAGCCTTCGGGCAAAACCTGATCGACACGCTCGTTATGCAACGGGTGCATCAGGCCGGTAAACCGAAAACCGTCTCCCGAATTTTCAAGTAATTTATTACTCATCGATGGCCGGTCCTGCTTTGTAAAACCTCATTGAAGAATGCCTGAAAAACCCGATGATCCGTTTTTCAAATTTGAAGTTGTGATACTGCTCAAGCGCAACCCCAACGCCTTCCTGTGCATGGATAAGAAGCCCCGGCTTGACCACAAATCCAATATGAATGGGCCGTGACCTCATCCGCACCAGGACCGCGTCAAATTCCTGCTCACTGCCTGCCTCAACCTCAAACCAGTCGGCCCGATTATCTTCGATGAGCGTTGCCAGCCTTGGACCATTGCGGGTCGTGTCGTAGCAGGTGGCATATGACGGCAAATTCTCAAGGAGCTGCTCCCTGTAAATCAGGCGGCCCAAGCCCCAGCAATCTACCCCTTCATGATTTCGACCATGCTCTTGAAACGGGATTTTTATATAATCTGCAACCCACTCCATCAGAACAGCCCCGGCGCAAGGCCCGGCGTAAAACTGTCGCCGGGATAAGGCTCATCCAGAAAATTTTCAAGGCTCAAATCGCCCGTCACTTTCAGCACGTCATAACCCACATGGATCATCTGGTAATCGGGGAGATGCAGCTCGATCACTTCAGGGCTGGAAGCCATCACAATTTTGATATCAAAACTGGCCGCTGACGAAATTGAGCGGACCGTTTTAACGATCTCACGATCTACATTGTCAATGGCAATTTTTGCATTAATGAATGTAGCGCCGCTACTTTCCGGCAAGGTGATTTCAAAGGGATAAGCCACATAAAGATCACCTGCATGGGTCAAATCTTCACGATCTGAACAAACCCGGATCGGTGCGGAAAGGTCCACATGATCGATAGTAATGAGGATGATAAAAACCTCATCGGTTTCCGGGGCATAAATTGCGGCCTTGGCGGCATCAGAAATGGGCACACTCATGGTTGCAGCTCCAAGGATAGAGAGACCCTGTAATAAGCCCCGCCGCCACGCGGGGAGCCGTAGTCAGGTTCTTTGGCAAATTTGAAGGTTGCAGGCAGCTGGGTGCGCGGATGAACCCACGTAAAACTCAAAATACCCGACCTTAAAGTCGTGTTGAAAAACTGGTCAAGGGTCTCCACTTGCGCGGCAGTACAGTCAATTTGCCCGCTGATGGGACGAATGGCAGTGGTCGAGCGACGGCGGCGTTTATCGGGCCCCGTGGCCATCGGCGTTTTCAGCATGTTGGAAGGCGCGCTTTCACGGTAACCGGCGGCTTCAAAAAATTGCGGTAAAGTTGCGGGCCAGATATCGGTCATCTTCCTGCTCCTTGACGGCGGACGCCATAGGCCTGTTGCATCGGCGCATCGAGCGCGCCAGACGCGATCCCGTCAGCCACTTTAGACAGGATAATACGGGTAATAGCCTGCCCGTCAGCGCCTTGTTGCTGGGAGACAGCTGGAGCCGCCGCATCACCAGATCGCTGGTCAATAATTTGAACCACGGTGCCGCCACCAGCCCCTCGAAGGTCCACCGGGATGCGGCGACCGTCCGGCAGGGGCACATTGGCTTCGTTCATATCGCCTTCGGCCCAAATCGAGACTTGCGGACTGTTGGCAACGCCGCCCTTGCGGTAGGTACGGACAGGCAACTCACCTTGCGGGGTCATGATGCCGCCTTTTTCAAACCAGCTGAACAGACCCGCACCGGGGCGTACCGGATTGGCCCCGCCATAGCCGGGGGTGCCGGTAGGTCCAGAATTTCCGCCGCCGAATAACCCTCCGAAACTATCAAAGATACCGCCTAAAAAGCTATTGAGCGGTTTGGCAATCGTCTGCTGATAAACCATCCGCAGCATGTCATCGATAATCATATCGACCATGTTGCTGAAAGCATCAGAGACTGTTTCAGTGCCCTTAATCATATTGACAAAACTGTCTTCAGCACCACGAGACGCTTTTTTAAGGGCATTTTCGGCGTTGGTCGCATGATCCGAATAGTCGTCATTAAGATCACTTAACGCCCGTTTAACGCCATCTGACCAGTCCTTGCTATCGCGCAATTGCTGATCCTGGGCATCTTTGATCTGGCGGCGGAAAATCTCGTCAATTTCGGCAGCAAATTGTTTATATCCGGCCTTCACCGGATCAAGACCTTTCAGGGCTTCATCGCGCCATTTTTTGGCCTTGGCAATGGCCTGATCATAGGCAGGCAAACTGGCAAGCTGCGCCTCTTTTATCTGGTTGATCGTCTCAACATGCTTTTTCTCGATCTCGCTGGTGCGCGCAATGTTGGATTTGTAGCCCTCAATTGACAACATCGTTTTTTTCAAGGCTGCCCGCTCGGCGTCCGTCAGAACAATCCCTTTTTTCTTGGAGGCATTGGCAATCTCGCGCACTTTGTTTTCAGCATTGATGCTTTGTTTGGTGATATCATAGAGGTCTTTTGAAATCGCCCGCGCGCGATACAATTTATAAAGCTGTGCCTCCTCGCGCTTCAACGCATCCAGCCGGTCCGTGTAGATATTATCGGTGGCTGTCGCGCCCGCTTTGGACTTTTTGGGCTGAATATCGATCTCAATGGGTTTGCCAAGTTTCTGGATATTATCCAAAAGGCTTTGCAGCTGACGGTCAATTTTAGCGATTTCATCACGGGTCGCATCGGCCTGCCCCCCACGCCGTTTAGTCAGCTTGTCAATGCCATACCGTTTGGCCAGTTTTGGATCAAGGGTGCCAAGCTCCGCCTCTTCTTTTCGCTGTTCAGCCAATCTGGTGGCCAGACGCGCGCGGGCGTATTGCAGCTCCACAACCGAAGCCTTGTTGGTTGCAATAGCTTCTTCCCTTCGCGCCGCCGCCATGGCTTTTGCATTTTCAATACCGGTTTTCAAAACGCCATTGGCCTGATCCATGGCCGTTCGATAACGATCCGTTGCTGTGGTTGCATCCTCGGAACGCGAGGCAAACTGGTAAATGGCCTCTCCAGCTAAAACAATCAGGCCAATCGGTCCGCCCAGTAAAGTCAACGCCCGCCGTAAAACGGTCGCTCCGGCGGCGGCGATGCGCGATGCCGCGCCCATGGCGATCATGCCAACAGCCGCCGTTTTGGACATCGTTGCCATCATTCGAAGCCCCACGATGGCCCCGGCCGATCCAAGCGTGCTACTGCTAAAAAGCCGGGTTGCCACGCGGGCCGCTGTGATCCCGACAACCAGCCGGGACATAGCGCCGATATTTTCGGCAGCAAATCCAGTAACTGCCCCGATATTTTTGCCAAGGGCGGCAATTCCCTCTTTGATTTCGGGGTCGCGCAAGGTAACGGTCAAGGCCTTGAATCCGGATGTTACGCCTGACAGAAAACCGCTTGCTGAAAACTCCACCTGCAGGTCGAACATGGCATTTTTGAACCGGTTGGTCTCAGCGGTGGCCGACCTAACAGCGGCAGGCAAACCGTCCTTGAATGTTTTCCGCAACTCGGCGGCAAATTTGGGCAGGAAGTCGTCGGACATCACCTGTCCAAGTTCCAACATTTTGGAAAGTTCCGCCGTGTTTTTCCCCATCGCCCGCGCGGCAATCTGGAAGGCACCGGGCAACCGCTCTCCTAGCTGACCTCTAAGCTCCTCTGCCTGCACTTTCCCTTTTGAGGCAATTTGATTCAGGGCCCGAAGGGCACCGGACGTATCATCGGCAGAAAGCCGCATGACCGTTGATGCTTCGGCCACGCCCAGGAATATGTTGCGCGTTGCCTCTCCTTCCAAAGCAGTGCCTTTGGTGGCCGCAGCCAGCTTGGTGTAATCGCCAACGGTTGATTGAAACTCCAGACCGAGCCGTTCGGCTTGATCCCGGACAAACCCGATTTCTTTGGCGCCGGTTGCCATCCCGCCAGTGGCCGCTGACATGGCATTTTCGATGCCTTCCATCTGGGCACCGGTATTGAATAGTTTGCGTGCCAGCAAGCCAAGGCCGAGGGCGGCAATGGCTCCGCGCATCCGGCCATATCCGCTAATCAGTTTCTCATTGTCATTCGCCAGTTTGCGGGATTGATTGCCTGCCTGTTTGGCCTTCATACGATATCGATCAACCGCATTACTTGCCGATTTGGCAGTGCGGGTAATCTGCCCGTTCTTGCGGGCAAACGCCGCCGCATGACGGGCTGCGACACTGCTGGCTTTACCCGCTTCGGCGATTTTACGGCTCTGAAAACTGACCGCCGTTTTGACTATTTTCGCAGATTGACCCATGCGCATATTTGCCGAGACAAGCCTCAACGATGCTGTCGATGTTCGGGAAATCTGTTGCCCGGCTTGCGCGATCTGCTGGCCTTGCCCGCTAACGGCGGTGCCGGTCTGTTTGGCGGTGCGGGCAAATTCTTTCTGGGCTTTACTCCCTTTGTCAAAGGCCACGACAAGGCCCTTGCTATCGCCTTTAACTACCAGTTTGACAATCATATCGCCCATTGATCAAGCCCTCACTGCGCGTTCCTGAAGAACGGTTAAAACTTCATTTTCCATGATCTGGATTTTCTCAAAAACGGATCGTTTATCTATAATTTCCAGCAACTCCATAAGTGCCGATACAGACGCATAAATCAAACCGGTCCGCAGGCCATCCATGCCCGCACAATGCCACTGGGTGTCCAGCTGAAAAAACAGCCGGGCAGCGTCATGGTTTTGCGGATAAACATCAACGGCCATCAGCTTTGAGGGTGGTCGCGATTTTATCCAGTTGGAAATTTCAACCTCATCTGTTCCACATTCCCTGAGCAAACTGGCAATGTCATCATCCTCGATTTTTGGAGCGTCGCCGCCCGCGAAATGACGGGCGACGTCTCTTAGTTTTTTACCAGAAAGTTATCCCCGTACATGGCCGTCAGATAGGCCCGAACGATAGCGGTTCGGATGTAAGGCACATCGAGAAAAGCGGCCACGTTGGCCTTGTTGAAGCCGAGCTTTTTACCATCAGGACCGGTCACATCTTCCCAGCCGATAAGCGCTTTTTCCATCATTTCAAAATCAGAGTTCCGGACCACATCATCGGTCGAGAGCTTGGCAACCTCGCTGTCAGAGAGAACCTTGAAACGCGCCCGAAATTCGGCACGGTCATGAGTGCCGTCATCGGTTGGCACCTCAATGATGACCGGCCAGTTGAATTCGTGTTTTTTGGAAAAGACAAAAGACATGTTTAAACCCTATTTAACTGTAATTGAAAGTTCGTCATCGCCGGTCGATGGTGTCGGAATGAGGTCCATATTCAACATGACAGTTCCGTTATCATCGCCGTAGCTGGGCGCTTTGATCTGGATTTTAGGGGCATCAATCTGGACGATGTTACCCGCCGCCGTTCCATGCACCAGCTGCAACGGTGCAAGCGCCGCTGAATTCGCCAGTGTGAAGAAATCCTTGGTGGTGACGGCCGGGGCCTCGATCGAGACACTTCCAGAGCCTTGACGGTCTGAAATTGTCACCTCTTCGGCCCCAACCAGGTTACGATAATTAACCTGATTGCCAATATCGAAATTAAGCGATTTCATGATGGCGGCATAGCCGTGCAGAGTGAAGGTCGGGCTGTTGCTGTTGGAGCCTTCGATGGGGGCTGTAAAGCCGCTCAATGTCGGCACCGGCATCGCGACTTCGGAAGGGTCGACATACAGTCCTGTAAAGTCGAATTTGAAATACGGAATTTCGCCTGCGCCAAACTCGATTGATACATTGCCCCGCGCACCAGATAGCACATGCCGGGTGCCATCTTTAAAGAAATAAAGCGTGGCCGATCCGTAACTGCCCGAGACCGGATCATATTTGACATCAACGGCCGCCTGAATGGTTTCGGCAAAACCGCAAGCCAGTAACGCCGGGCCATAAGCCGGAGCTGTTCCTGCGGCCCCGGCACCGGCCATTTCAACCTTGAAAGAGCATTTGACATGTTTGCCAGCTAAAATTTCAGGCTTGGCTCCTAAAAAGCCGTCCAGCAGATTACGCGCCTTGTACTCGCCTTCGAGCGGACTGACATCGGCATCCGTCACCAGCAGGGCATTGGCGGCCCCTGTTGGCGTGGCATCGGTGCCATAAGTGACTTCGGATTTAAGCAGAATGATGGATTGATTGGTCTGTTTTGACATGGTCGATTTCCTCTATGCCTTTATATTTCGCGGGGCCGGGGTGATTTTTTTACTGGGGATGGCGAGGCCGTTGGATAGAAAACGCGACCACTCCCAACACTGCTTTTAGCGGGCGCTTTGACAGGACCGCCTGTTGCAAAAATTGGCCGGTCGAGCCGCGTACCATCCGGGGTCCGCGCTGTATTGCCTTCGGGATGATCACGGGTGGCAGGTGTCACTTCAATACACTTGCCTTTCTTATCAATTTTATAGGTACCGCCATTGCGTCTCATGTCTTTCTCCTACGCCCGGTATTGAGCAGGAATGGTGAATTCGTCCTGCCAAAGAACAATTTGATTGGTAAAGGCCGCCAGCCGGCCGCCCTGAAAATAGGTGCCATTAATGGCTTCTGAGTGCCGCCAGCCATTAAGGATGACCTTTAGTTTGGCGCGTAAAATCATGATTTCCTCAAGCGCGCCGCCCCCTTGGCCATCGGCCACATTCTTGGTTTTCAACAAAACTGCAAAAGTGAATTTTTCGTCCTGGATAAAAGCCCCGGCCATCGCCTTGTTGGCATTGGCCGTCTCCGAGACCGGCAGTATGAAAGCGGCGGGCGTTATCCGCAGGCCATCAATATCGCCCGGGCGCGTGGCAATCTCGACCCGCTTCAATTCGGGAATGGATGCGTCAATATAATCGCGAATTTCAACCAGCTTCACGACTGATCTCCTTGAAATAATTGACCGTAATATTCTTGATGCGATCCGCATCATCGGGACCGATGCCCACATGAGGGCGGGCAGGCAGAGTTACCGATTTGATAGTGATGAATTTACCGCCAATTTTGAAGCGCAGCGCCTTGCCATTTTTAGGGCGGATGGTGCCGCCGAATTGCTGGATGGCGGCATAAATTACATTGCTGCCAACCTCGGCATAATCCTTGCCAGACTGACCGATATAGGAATCCGCAAGGCGTCCGCTATCGAGCAAGGTTTCGCCGCCCTCCATCTGGGCGCGCCTTGATGGCTTCCAAGGCTGACCATCTGGGCTTTCCTGATTTTGGAAATTGTCCTTAACATCCGATTCCAGGCTTTTGCTAATAACTTTCATCAAAGGGGTCATATTGCGCGCGCCATCCAGTAACCGGTTGATGGTGCGCTCGGCGCTCATGTCATCAAGGGTTATTTCCATGGAAAAACCACTCATATCAGTAGCCTTTCAATTGGGTGCGCGAGAATATCCGCTCTTCGGCATCCACGGTCGGCGCGGCCGTCTGTAAAATTTCTGTATTGCTGTTCGTAAGCCCCAGCTGAATAATCCCGCGCGACACATCTGACAGATACTTGATGGCATCTTTATAATCTTGCTCAACCGCGTCCGGACGGTCATCGCGATAGAGAAAATATCGGGTCAGGGCGCAGGCAATGCGGACAATATTCTGGGGGGTATCCAAGATCGGCAAATCATATTTACCCTGTAAATAGCCATCAATCAGGGCATCGGCATCGGCAAATTTAGCGTTGAGGACCGTGACATCGATGACGGTCACATTGACCCGGTCCGTCAGCTGGATCAGCTCGCTTTCGTCATACCGGTCTTTCATGTCCTGCAACGTCGCATATGCCATTTTGGGTCCTTGAAAAATGTCTGACCGGGGAGACGGCCCCGTCAGACTTTCTCTGACCTCCCCCGAAATTCCCCGTCTGAAATTTCGAGATCATCGGTCTTCGGGTATGATCGGTGTCAGTCGCTCAAGCGAACCGACAAATTAGGGTCAGAACAGAGGATTTCGAGTTCCTCCTCGGTAAATTTCGAGAGCGGATGAACCACCACCGCCGCCGGATGCGCGATACCGCACCGGCGATATCCGTCTTTGAAGGACCGGATACCGATTTTCTGGCCTTCTTCTTCGGCCTCCTGATTTTCAGGGGCAGTGTTTTTGGGTTTGCTGTTCTTAGTCATGTTTTAAAAATCCTTTATGGGAGCCAAGGGACTTGAACAATTTCGACCATGTTGCGGTCGGTGTTCGTCTCGCCGTTCGCGTTGTTTTCCTTCAAGAGAACATCGCGCGCAGCAAACAGGTTGGACGCCCCGACCACCAGAATGTTCGGTGCGATGCCAAGCGGACGGCCCTCGTCATTATTGAGGGCAACCATGGCGTTGTAAGCGGCCCTGAAACCAGCCTGATCAAGGGTGGCTTTCGAGCCATGTGCCATTTGCCAGAAGCCGAAACCAGCATTGCCGCGACCATCGACACCGTGCAGGATTTCTTTTTTAATGAACACCCGCTCGTCATCCGGTTTGTCGATAGAATTGAATTCATATGACTTGCGGTTTTGATAGATAAGCGGTTTCAGCGCCCGCGAGCTGTCCATCAGGAACCATGGGTTGCTGGCCCCGGCGGTCATATTACTGACACTGATCTCAGCGCCATTCACGATAACCGGATGATCGGTATCAAAATAAAACTGGCCGTCAAAACAGGTTTCTGTAAACCCGGCCTTCAACAGATCAAACACCATCTGGTCCGGATGAACAGCGGCAGAGCGGCCCATTTCCGTAAACATGGGGGTATAAATGCCCACATTATCATCTGAAATATCATCGGTTTTAACCCCGACGGTCACCTCAAAAGACTTGTTTTTGATGGTGTAGCGGTGGGCTGCCAATTGTTTGATTACCCGGTCGCCGATCCATTCGCGCATGGCCGGAAAATCGCCGAGCCAGCCATATTCATTGGCAGCCGTCGTGCTGATGATCTCGGTGGCAATTTGCGGCCAGTGAATTTTGGGTGCGTCAAACCCGTTTTGAAAAGCGGCATTGAAGGAGACACCTAAAGCCGTTAGATTTTCTGAATTTACAAGCATGGATTTTTTTCCTTAATCGAATTTGATCCAGACGCCTTCGGCATCAACGTCCATAATTTTACCCGCCGCCGATCGGGTGCCGGTGGCATCTGTTTTGGCAACCGTCTGGTCATCAACCAGATAAGCTGTATCGCCAATTTCAGCACGGGTAATCAGGTCGCCAGCCGCAGAATTGGCATAGGCAAACACCCCTTTTTCAATGACTACAGTCATATCGCCAGCCGCGCCGGCACTGTTATCGACGGTTGCTTGCGCACCGCCTGCAGCCACAAGGCCGGTTGCCATTGTTGCCGGAGCGGCGTTACCGCTGGCATCCAGAACGACAATCGCTCCTTGCCAGATTTTTGTCGCGGCAGCGACCGGGGCCATATATTCAAGCCCCATTCGCGCGGACGTCTTGCGCCCTTTTGAAAGTGCGGTCATTTGGCGTCAGCCTCCTTCTGCTTTTTGAAGTTTTCTTCGGATACGCCGGTTGCCCGGCAAATGGCGATTTCTGCCTCGCTAAGGGCAGCACCACCTTCGGCTTTACCGCCCATGTCGGCTGCTCCGGCCAGAACCGGGGCATTTTTGAGGAAGTCGTTAAAACTCCCCATGTCCGATTTGGCCAGAGTGAGCGCCCAGGAGCGATTGGCCGGAGTGATTTTGCCTGCCTCAACCGCCGCATCAACCGCCGCCGTAGCCGATCCTTCTGCCAGCTTGCTCTGCAAACTGGCAAGGGCGGTATTGACCTCCTGAAACTGGGCCACCGTCACAAATTTGGTCGGGTCAGGCTCACTGGACGATTTGACCGACGCCACCGCTGTTGCAATCTCGGTTGCATCAGCGGCCTCGGTCAGGCCGACCGTATCGGCAATGGCGGCAAGGGCCGTGTTCGTTGAGGCGGCATTTGCCACCATTTCGGTCAGAAGCGTACAAAGTGCCTCTTCCGTCATCTCGCCTGTCTGGCCGAGAATAGCCATCAGACGCTTTATCAGCTCGTTCATGTGATCTCCATTTGGGTTTGAGGGGTTTGCTGAATGTTGGACTGCGGCCAAGGCCGTCAGGTTCAAGGCAGGATCATTGGTCAGTGCCACCCGTAAAATCCGGGTAACGACACGGCCTGATTTTGTGTAAGTAAAAGTTGGGGACAGATAGCGGTATTCACGGTCCGCAAGCATCTCCTTGGCGCGCGGTGTCCATTCCACTCGTGCCCAGATGCCGTCGGTGCGGGCTTCAAGCTCTTTGATCCAACCGGCAGCAGGAGCAGGCTGGCCATTATCAACCGCGTGGTCCGTTTGATGCTCATAGTCAAATACGAGATCACGGCCCCGGGACAATGATTGACTGATAACCGCCGTGGCATCTTTCAATATCCATGGATCACGCCCATCAACAGAATTGAATTTTCCAAGGGGCATAATATGGACCCATTCCGGAACACCGTCCGGCAAGTCAAATCCGCATATGGCTAATTCAAAGTCCAATTTACTCACCTGTTCAAAATTCGGTTGCCGTTTTTTTGATCTTGAGTGAGTATGGTCAGAACGCCCCGTGCAAAATGCCCGGAAGTGGTTCCGGTCAAGCGATATTCGCAGCCATCTGGAAAACGCCCCTGACACCTCCCGATAACATCGCCGTTAAACACCTATTAAACGGGCTATTTTCGCCTGTAGGCGTTTTCAGGGATGATGGTTGCCAAATTCGCTTTAAAACGGTTCTGGGGCGTTTTGCGGGGTTGGGTTGATATTCTATCAGATGTGCTTATATTAACGGGACAGGTGATGTGGAGACGACGGTAAAAATTCAGCCGGCCGCAGCACGGAAGTTTAAGTACTGACGGAGCGTTCGGGGTTTACGGGCTGGCCCTGCACACATCACCTGTTTTTCCGATATATTTCCTGATGCTTGGCCATATACTTTTCGGTGGTTTTTTTATTTGTTCTAATCAGGGTCAGCGCAAAAAGAGCTTGGCCATCTGCCGTTATCTTGACACCCGCCCGGTAATAATCGTAAGAGCTGGCTGGCCAGACAAAGGCAATACGATTTTTTGTATGACGAAACACACGGCCCTTTTCAATGATCTCTGGGAGCTTTTTATAATCCTTAAATTTGACGTCACGATGCTTGTCAATATGTGTGGCCAGCGTCTCCGTCGAGATATCTATCCGCGCCACGCGCCCGGTAAATCCAAAATCAATTCTGCTGTCAAGCCGCCCAACCGGGGCGGTCCCTTCGATCACGCCATCAAATAAATCTTTGAAATGTGGGCTCTGAACAGCCAGCTTTGCAGCCTCATGGCCCAGATCATCGCCTGTATATTTGGCAGGGTCCGGAAAACGCCCCGTTGCCACCTTGCCAACATTGCCCTGCCAGCCCGGATCAACACCGGTTGGGATTTGATGAACCTCCCCCGTTCGCTGGTTTGTCCAGCTCCGCCAGTTTGGATCAACAGGCTTCGAGATTTTCTCTTTTCGCCGTTTTAAATCATCGCCAGAGAGTTGCTGAACCGTGCATCGGCACCGCCAGCCGTTGGGAGGATACAGCCAGTCCCATGTGGGATCATCGACGGGCAGGATCGTTCCGTGCCAGCTTTTATGCAGGGGCCGGGTGCGGCTGTCCCGGATAACCACATAGCGCAGATATGGCATGAATCTTTTTACCCGCTGAATTCGCATCCAGTGCCCCGCCGCATAAGATGACCGCATATTGGCATCAAAAATAATCCGCAAGCGACGCTCACTGCCCAGCTGCACAATGTCGGTTTTGCCTGTTAGCGGATCATAAAGAGGCTTCTTCCCCCACCAGCCTTTAGCCTTTAATTTGGGAGCCAGCTCCTTTTGAAACGTCTCGAACGTGGTACCATCAGCGATGGCTGTGCTCATCGCAGCTCGAATATCTTCAAGGATATCAAGCCGCATGACCTTAGCGACGGTAAAGGACTGCGCGTGTTCTGCAACAGCGACATCCTGCCAGCCAAAGCTGATCCGGTACCCCTTAGATTGAAAATAGCTGACAACCTCTGTGGGCTGCAGAGATTTGAATTTAACGCTCATTCATCCCCCAGCGGAATACCCAGCTGCCCGGCGATTTGTGCGCTGAACAAACTATTGCCCATCAGCTTAGCCAGATCATTAATATCCATTTTTTCAAGCAAATCCGGTAGGAGTGCTTCAAATTCCGCATAACTGGCTGCCCCTTTCAGGGCTTCCAAAATCGGTGCCAGGATCGGCTCCATCGGATCGAAGCCCTCCTGCGCCAGAATGTCGTCAATGGACTCGTCGATCACATCACGATTGAGCTGGGTAGCGGCCAGAGCCGTTGCCTGTGCCGCCGGTGCTGGTGCCGGTGATGCGGCGGCAACTTCCAGAAGCTCGTCTCCGTCTTCGGGATCAGGAACCCCCATTTTATCGCGGGCCCATTTGGCAGGCACCCGACCGCCCGTCTCGACAAAGGTTTTTATGGAGGTAGAAAATTTCTCAAGATCAATACTCTCCGGAATAAGGAGCTTTATCTTGGGATAACGGTCCTGCGCGCCAAAGTTCAAGTCAATGGCCGCGCGGACAACTTGCAGGTTCAAGGTCGCAGCCAGCTGCCGGGTATCGGCCTTTAAAATGTCTTTACGGACCTCGTTATGCTCTTTTGAAACCGCATGTCCGCCCGACACCGCGTCTGTGGTGGTGGTTTGACCCAGAACCGCTTTGGAGACCTGATAGTCCATCCAGTTCGCCAGCCGTTCATATAGATCGACGGAGGAGGAGGTTCCGCTGCTATTGAGAAATTCAATCAACATACTGTCTGGGATAATCGCCCCTGCATCTGTGCCGATCATGGCAACAGCGCGCCGCAAAACAGCCCGTTCCTCTTCGGTCGCAGAGGCATGATATTTACCAACCCGGATTGGTTGGCCATAGACTTCTGCAAAGACGATCCAGTCCTTGACCGTGTAATTTTTGAACATATAACCCCATGCAGCCGCCCGCGCGATGCCACCGCGAATGGGCAGACCCGATTTGGCTTTAACCTCATGGGTTATAAATTTGTATTGTGGCAGATGGGTGCCGAGACTGCCATCTCGAATAAGCGGTGTCCGGCCATCATGGCGGTCAAAGGTAAACCAACGCGGGTCGCGCCACTCAAAACGGGCGGGTCGCCATTCGCGCGCATCGCGCTCCCAGATGATTTCAGTAAGGGAGATGCCTTTACCGACCGCATCCATAACGTCAAAAAGTTCGTCTTGCAGGGTTTCGCGGTTCAAAATATCACGGATAAAATCGGCCTGTTTTTGCGCGGCCGCGCTCTCATCTGCCGCTTCAATCTCAATTTCAAGACCGGTCACCGCCCGCTTGCGGGTGCCAAGAACACCCAGATAATGCAGGTCCTTTTCTTCCATCTCCTCGGCCAGCTCGAAATAGGCCATGGTCTCGCCTGTCTCGGCGGAAAGCAACACTCTGGCCAGCTTGCCGGGTGTGAGCCCTTGCGCCGGGTGCCCGGATATGACCGACCGAACGCCCGTGAGGCTGGGCCCGGCAATCTTTTCAGTGAGGGTTTCGGTCGTGACTGGCGATCCGTCAGGATTAATGATGCCTTTCAATTTGCTTATCAGACCCATTTTAGAAGGCTCCTCTGCTCATTTTAAAACTCTGGCCAAGCCCGGACTGTGAATTATCATCACTCGAATCCGGTGTGTCAACCGAGGGGCGATAGCCTCGGCCCACGCCTTCAACGGCATATTGTCTGATTTCCGAGCGGGTCGCGGCATAGGCCAGCAAGGCGGCAACGCCGCTGTCACCATGTCGCTCAAGGCCGTCTGTGCCTTTTTGTCGGTAATTCTTGGGCATTCTGGGAACACCATCGATGCGGCGAAACCCGCGCAAATCTGTCTGAATGTCATCATTGGCCGGGATTTGGATAGTCTGGTCTTCAAACGCATTTTTGAACGGAGCAGTGTTTTCCTCATACCATTTGACCGACAAGCTGACCTCGTCGATGAGGCTGGCACCATATTCCTGACGCGCTTTTTCTGCCAAAAACGCACCATTGCCCGTGGCATCCAGTTTGCCACCGCCAAAGCGGGGCAGGCGATCAACGATATATTTGAGGATCTGCCATTGCTGATCGAACGGCACGTTGGAAAGTTCCACCACAAACGGCGTCTGGCGCACCAGCCCCGCCGTGATCTGCATGGCCCAGATGATGGTTTTGTCTGTTTTGCGGGCGAAATCCTCGCCAAAGAAACTTTGTAAATTCGGATCAAGCTTGTCCAGAAGCGGCTTTAAAACCTGTTCGCACCAGTCCGCCACCTCGGCTTGACGGATATCTTTGGGTAAATCGACAAAGCCGTCCCGGCAGGCAAAGCGAACGACAGCGGGCTCCTTTGAAGCACAATTTTCAAGCAAGGCCCGCGATAGCCACACACCGCCTGATTTTGTCGGGATGCAATCCAGTTCTTCATTACCGGCCTCGCCATAAAAGGCCCGGATTTCATCGCGCCACTGGGCCTCTCCTTCAGGTGACCACTCCTTGCCCGTCACCATACAAATACGCGCGTATAAACCGTCCTTTAAAGCATCATCAAAGGTTATTTTAAGATGGGCATATGGCTTCTTGCCCGCCTTCACTTCTTCCACCAGCTGGTTAAACGGGTTTTCGACACCATCATGGGTGCTGATAATCATCACCCTCCCGCCCCACATGAGCAGGGCAAGGGCAGCTTTTAAAAGCTCTTCCAGCTCGTCATGGAAAGCCGCTTCATCAATGATTACCCAGCCCTGACGGCCCCGCAAGGATCGTGGGCGGCTGGTCAGAGCAACGATTTCAAAGCCAGAGGCAAACTTGATCCGGAAGGCCAGAATGTCTTTGCTGTCGTCTTCATTCTCGGCCTGATCTTTAAACAGAAATTCTTCCACCTCGATGGCGGCGGGCAGGAAGTTGCGGGACCACATGGCGCAAGTATCAATGAATTCCCGCGTCATCTCCATATTATAGCCAAGATAAAAAACATCCATGCCACCATCATTTTTGGTGGTGGAGGCGGTCAATACAGCTTCTGCACCGATCCCCCAGGTCGCGCCGATCCGCCGTGACTTTTCGACAATAACCACTTGATGAACAGCCGTGCTTGCCAGCAATCTTTTCTGATACCCCAATAGCACGTCTTTAAGGGGTTTGCCCTTCAGCTGGTCCGGCAGGCTATGGGTGCTTTGCCTGCGCAGCTCGGCCCATTCCTCTGAAGTGATCGGTTGTCTGGGCATCAATCGAGTCCCAAAATCTGTTTACGAATACTGTCCGCCGTATCCTTGGTCAGGCCCGCCTGCTTGACAGCCTTGTTCACGGTTGCGGTCGTCTCGCGCTTGATGCGCGCAGAGACCTCCTCGCGGATTTTCTGTTCACGTTCAATGGACAGTTTGTTTGCGCTTTCCAACGCCTTGATTGAATTGGCGAGGAATAAAATATCTTTGGGGGCAGCTCCCTTGTCATCATCGCCCATGTTAGCGAGGGTCTGAAAAGCCACGGTTTTCAGCATCTCCGCAATCAGTTTTCCGACATCGCCATTGGGATTTTCGCCCAGCTTATCGACCCAGACACCGGCCACCTCCTGCGCCTCTTTGTAGCGTTTGAGATTGTCAGCAAACTTCTGCACATGCCGCCCAACGGCAGATCGGCTCACATCCTGATCAAGACCGTGCAAATGCTCGGTGATCTCGTCAATGGTGCGTCCGCCATTAATCAGGGCATGAACCTGTTCAAGAATTTCAGGCGGTAATTGTGAGATAGATGATTTGCGGGCCATCTTCACGCCTCCGGAGACGGTTTGCGAACGCCCGGAACTTCGGAAAGCCCGCTTGCCACCTCTTGGCCATGCCGCTTGATTTCAGCAACATACAGGCCGCCCATATCAGAGTTTTTAATCAAATCCTGATCCGCCAGCCACGCCATTTCGGTGCGCACCTGGTCGCGGCTGCAACGGTTGCCCCAGCTGACCACCATGTCATGTAAAATGCTTTCATTGGCAGTGTATCCGGGCATTTCAGAAAGAACGCGCAAGATGACCAGACGGCGATCCTCGCGCAAATGGGCTGTATAGGTCATTTGGTGGCCTTCCTTAAATAGTCGTCCATGATACCGACTTGCCGGTGCAGCATTTTCGAAATATCCCGCATCCCGTTCATTTCGGCGGTTACCGCTTTCAACGATCCTTCGAGCGATTGAATGTCATGCTTTAAATCTGCCACCACCGCCGCTGTGGGCAATCCGCCTTGAATAGCTTCCACATGGGTCAACCGGCTGGAATGATCATCCAGACGATCATCAAGCTTGTCGATCTGCTCACGGCTGGCCCGGTTGCGGGTGGCAACCCATGCGTAAACAGTTGTGACACAAAACATGATCAGCTGAACAATACCGATCCACTCCATCATACTGATATCTTTCACTTCTGACCCCTGTTTGACTGACGTTCAATTTGTTCCTGGCAGATGACACAGGTCTGGACACCGGGCAGGGTTTCCTGCCTGATTTGCGGAATTTTACGACCGCAATAACAGACATCCGCACTGGATTGAGACTGTTTCCAAGTGGCTCGTTTTACGGACATCGCCCGTTCAAATTCTTCCACATTTTGCGCTCTATCAGCTATATCAACCAAGCGAACCTCCCAGAGTGTCGCGTTGCGCTTTCGTCAGCACCAGAATGTAGGCGGTGATGCGGTGACGTTTGAACGGCTGGACCGGCACATAAAATTTAAATCCTTGGGCAAGGCCCGCTGCAAAATCTGCCACCATATCCAATATCTGGGCGATCACAGGCGGGCTTTGCTGTACCTCACCAGATCGGCTGATATAAATTAACTGGCCAGTATGGCGATAGCTCATCACCAGCATTGGTAAGTTGGGGACGATATCGCAGGCATTGACAACGCGGTAATGGGTTAAAACCGCCGCGCTATATTCAGAAAATTCGGCATCCCCTGGACGCGCGCATCCAAACGTATAAATGACAGGAACGACGGACTGGTCAGCCACAAATCTCGGTGCAAGAAATACCGCCAGATCACCGCCCAGACTATGGCCTGTGTAGAAGATTTTTGACTTGCCTTTCAAGACTGCTTTCACTTCATTGTGAAGCTGGTTTGCGCCGGCATAAAATCCCCGGTGGCACCGGCCATATTTGGTTTTGATCAATCTGAATTTAAGATCGGTCAGAATGTCTCTGTAATTTTTCTGGGTGCCACGGACGACAACAACGGTGCCTTCATCAAAATCGACAACAAAGGCTTGTTGATTTTCGACCGAAATATACTGCACAGAAACAGCCCCGAGTTTTTCAAACTCGCTGGTACCGGAGCGTTCAGAAAAATAGGCAATTTCAGAACACTCGGCCAGAAACCTCGCGGTGTCTGGCCGGTACGCTGTGTGACTACCTTTAAGGGCTTTTGATGGCATCAAGGCCCCTCCTATTGCGCCGGAATTACGGACAGAGGTTTGTTGACGATATCAAGAACGCCCTTGGTTATCGTATCAATGACAGCAGGGGCGATCTTGGTGGAATCATTAGAGACAGCCTGCTCCACCGCGCCCCGTATCTCCTGACCGGTAAACGCCTTCACGCCGCTGGCAGAATAGCTGACTTTTAATCCGTCCGGCGTTTCGACATTCAGGTTTACTGTTTCCTGCTCTTTACCCCCGATAATCAGGGCAGAGGTGGGTTTGCCATTCTTGTCGAATTCGATTTCGGCTTTGTTGATGCCGGAATAGCCTTGCGGATTCCAAGGCACCGCACCGGCGCAAGCCGTCACAAAACTCAACAGTAAAAACAGCACACCAATTTTAACAAACTTAATCATTTGGTAGCTCCATAAGAGGAAGTTGATAGGCGCGGTTAAGCCAACCGGCCTCGAATGATCTGGATTTAAGGGCCCGGAAATATCCGGCTCCTTCACACATCAAAGCGATCATCAGATATGCGGGCTTGGTGGAATTGACAGCAGCAATGGTTTTTGATCCCATAACGCCATCTTCTTTCAAGGATAGACCGCAGGCGCGCAGTGCACGTTGCACAATGCGGCCCGCACCGGAAGGTCCGACCGGAAAGTGGTAGTCATAAATTTTGATAGCAATGGCAGGCTCGGCGATCTCGTCAATGCGCCATTTGAAGTACAATCGCTCGTAATGCCTGTCCGCCTGATCTGGCGTCATCTGGCGGATGTCAGTTGCGGTTACAGCCCCATCGAGATTGAAATCAAACTCGTCATAACCGTCCCCGTCGATATCGCCCACGGAAGCGGCATAGCGTAGCGAGATACCAAAGTTGGTGACGCCCCCCGGATCATCCGGATGGTCAACAAGGCCCCCTTCGGTGCTGCGGACATATGAAATTGCCCGTGCCATTTTACTCATGAAAAAAGCCCCTTTTACAGGCCGTTAAATAGGCCTATAAGGTAGGGGCTTCTGCTATGGGTTAATGCCCGGAACTACTTCCGGTTACTGCGATAAACGCTTTATTAATTCGGGCCAGACCTGTTGTCTTTCCTCACATATTTCCAGAAGTTCCTTTTGAACGCTATCTGGAACGGCGTTATCTCCAGACACCCATCGGCGGATGGTCCGGCTGTTCACTCCGAGCTCCTCCGCCATCGCGGTCTGCCAGCGATCCCCAAAAAGACTTTCGCCGACCAGACAAAAAAGATCCGGATCCATGCCTCTACTCCTCACTTAAAATATCAGAAACAATGTCGTCGGCTTGTGTCGCGATATTGACAAGATAGGTGTCAATGGCATCAAGTCCGGTTGTACAAACCTTCCTGATTGTCTCGGTAGAAGGTTCATCGCCTTCAAAAACAAATTCCCAAAAACACATATTTTCTTCAGGATCAGGCTGGATATCTGAAAAAACAAAACCGCCAGCCCCACCTGTCTCACGTCCCCATTTGGCCCGAAAAACGGGCACCTGCATGTGGAAAATGTAACCTTGAGCGGTATACGGGTCTTCCCCAACTATCCAGCGGCAGGGCGGGGTGATTTCTGACATCGGCTTTCCTTAGAATAAAAGGCGGGGTTGCCCCCGCCAGTTTCGTTAAATTGAAATTTCTTCGGCTTGTTCTGGATAATATAAGTCTTCAACATCTCCAACAAAAATCCCATAAACAACTTCGGTTGGGGAGACCCAGTAAGTCTCTACACCGGGGTGAGTGTGAGCCACATAGACTTGATCCATGTTGAAAGGCAAAATCATTTCAGGGGTTGGTTCATCATTTGTTTTGATCCAGCAATCGCTTGTCCGCAGTTTGATCAAATATACCTTTTCGCCCTCTTCCAGATCATAGGTTGGCAATAAAGCTGCAATCATATCTTCTTTTGAGGTAGCCGCCTCAATTACCGCATCTTCTTCAATGTGGTCATAATCTACAACGTCATGTGTAAAGTAAAAATTTGTCATTTTAATCGGGCCTCCTTGCCCTGTATGCTGGGGCTTATCCCCTTGCCTATGCCCTAAATTTAGGACATTGCGCCTATATTGTCAACAGCTTTTTTTATAAATCTTAAAATAATTTTTTTTGATCCGGATCATCCTCCGATCCGTTCACAAGATAGCGTATCCATCGTGTCGTCAGCTGGAACTTGCGGGCGGCTTTCTTTTTGGACAGACCTTGCTCCACGGCTTCCCGAATTTCGGCATTGCGCTTTCCGAGATGAACGCCCACGGCTCGTGGGATTTCGATGCGGTCCCCGATGGCCCACTCCGCCAGCTTGGTTGCTGCCTCCAAACCGATACAGACGGCAATAGGATGATCCGCCGTCATGTTTTTCGGAATGTAGATTTCGGTGCCGCCAAAGTCCCTTGCCAGCTGGATAGCTGGAACGACACCAATAATTTCCGCAATTTCTTTCAAACTTTCAGGTAGCATGGTGACCTCTTCAAATTTTAAATCGGAAAACCCGGTGCATACAGGCGGTTAATCCGGCTTCGCGCCTACGCCATATAAATTTTAAAGTGACCGATCCTTTTTTGGTTCGGTATCCGCGCGCACTTTTATTGAGCTTGAAGCCGCTAACAGTCAGCGAGTTGTGAAACGATAACAGCTCCTCATCTGCTTCGATCAACGGCAGGGCCGGAATGGGCTTGAAGTGATGGCCGGGTTTGACAAGTGCAATTTCAAGCATCAGCGCACCTTAATTCCGTGCCGGGAGCACATGGATTTAAGAGCCTCAATTATCGGACTGGCATCAGATGGCGTTAGCCATTCGATCTGTTTTAAACTATCCAATTTCCGATCATTGGAAATCATATTGTTGATAAAAACCAGCAGAGCTGCTTTGTCGTTTTTTGCTTCGATATACCCGCCCTTTTTCAATAGACCCCATAACTTCCAAATCTTGCGGACATGAGCATGGGCTGATGGCTTAAAGCTGGATTTCTGCATTGCTGGCAACTTTTCCTGTAGTGCATCTGCAACCAGCTCCATTTCCGCATCACAGCAATTTCCAAGACTGGATTTTCCTGTTAGCTGATATATGACAGCTTCATGATCTTCTCGCTCCATCTTCAACGTTTTTTCCATTTTTCGGATACGTTTGTTGAGCCCTATCCAGACGGCAGAACGTTTGCTCATTGCAGCCGCTCCCCATTGACCGTTTTTTGAAGCTGTTTCATGGCGTCGGGCAGAGCCGGAGCTACATGCTCGTTCACATCATTAAAGATGGCGGCCATGTCATGCCACGACAGACCAGCAGAGCGACCACAAGTAAGGGCAGAACGGACCAGATGTTCAGCATCCTCTTTCGATGGTAGGGCAGCGGCGCTATGGGGTAGCAAAGGCAGAACCGTATGGATTGTGCTTGATAGCCGTAACTGGACCGCACGGCCCCGGTGTTTGCCATATGCGGTGGCCGCCATAGCCAGCTCCAGACATAGTCTTGATGTGTGATCACAATGGGCCATCATGCTGCCCTCACTGAGTTGTAGACCTGCTTTGTGGTCTTGATAACTTCGGCTCCGTATTTGGCGACAAGGGCCTCGTCTTGACCATCAGAAATCAGGTCTGCCAGTGTGCATTCCCCGGATGTTTTCCAGAGAACACGCATGGCAGATTCAGACAGGTCGTGGCGAATTTCAGATGATGATAGAATTGCGGTCATAATACCCTCCTAGGCAGCGGCTAAATCAATGGTGATGTTCTCCCACTTGGCCTCCACATTGGCCCGCCGGTAGATGCGCACATAGGATTTGGAGCCGGTGATGCGGATGCTGTCGTTAATGGCCTGAACGGCCTGTTTCCATCTCTCGTCATCGATGTCGATGCGCCGCAATGAAAACAGGGCTTCACGGTTGACCTGACCGGGCTTGTCCACGTTAAAAGCATGATTAACGAGGGCTTGAATTTCGGCTTTGCTGCCGGTGGCCCAGTCAGTGATACATTCGTCAATCAGGTCCTTGGCAATCTTGAGCTCGGGGCCAAACTCCATATGATCCTGTATCTGGATTTTGACACGCAACAAACCGTCAAATGACGTGAAGGTCATGTTGCCTTTGTTGCCTCCCTTCTTGACGCTATATTGCTCGCGCAGCAGATCAACCAGAGCGCCCACATCATCGAATGTGTGGACCTTGAAGCGGGTGATTTGATCGGATAAGTCTTCTGCAAAGTCACAAATTTTATTGACCATCTGATGCTCGAGTTTGTCTTGCGGGCGGATCGTATCAATCGGGCAGAACCGGCCTTTAGCGTCAACGAGGCAGTTTTCTGGAACATTGTTTTCAGTCATATGGCTATCTTTCGTGTTTGAGTGAGATGCTGGAAGCGGGACAGGGTCTGGCCGTATCGCGCGAAGGTCCGCGCGTCCTTATGGCAATAATCCTCGACCTTCTGAATGGCGTGGCGAACGGTGGAATGATCCCGACCACCGAACAGTTTGCCGATTTGCTCCAGAGACATGTTGGTCTCGTCATACAAGACCTTCATGGCCACGGCTCTGGGGTAGACAATTTCAAGGCGGCGGTCAGGGGAGTCGATTAGATTGACCGGAATATTGAACGCCTTGGCAGCAATCATTTTCACCACCTGGGATTTTGCCGCTTTATTGATAATAAGTTCAGGCATCAGAACCCCCTCAAAAGTTCGCTGTAGACAGCGAGTGAGAAAAACAGGCCCTGCAATCCGATAAAAAAGAAAGCGAGGATTTCACGGCCTAATGTGCCAACACACAAGGCCAGAAAAGCAAAGATAAACGGGCGATCAGCTAACCAGATCATAGTCACCTCCATTGGTGGATTTGCGGGGGAAATGGACAATATTGCCGTTGCCGGTATCGAGCACTTGCCGCGACAGCGGCACCGCCCGGCCTTCAAGGGCAGTGGCATCTTTTGAGGCTTGATCGAAGATCGTGATAATCTGGTTGACTGCAGATGCTGACAGCATCACCTGTTCGCCGTCTTTCAAACCCATCTTGAGGGTCTCGAAATACATGGCACAATTTTTCATATTTTGTGAAAGCATGACTATTCTCCTAGCTGATCTGGCTGTGGGGGCAGGTGTTGTGACAGGCTTTAAACACGGAAATCCGCATACTATTGGCTGTCGAAAATGGCTTCTTCTGATTGGCGAGACATTCATGTTTTGCCAACTCTCCAAGGACCGGGCAGAGAACCGTTTCTTTCATAAATGCGCCTCTCACAGCCTGTTCAATGGTCTTTAAATCCCCCTTATATGTTCGGCTCAAAACAAGGCTGACAGTAGCGCCGGAATATCCGATCAATTTACTGACCTTGTTCTGGCTGGCATGGTCACAGGCTTTGGCAAGCTCGATGATCCATTTCGGTGCATCATCCCCCCAGACTTGCTGGGCTTTTGTGAGTGAAGGAACCGTGTTCATTTTGCACCGCCTTTCACTGGAAGGGGCCAGACAACCTTACCGATGTTCGGGTCATAGACCTGTTTTACCCGCTGTATTTGCAGCGGCTTGGCCCCATATTTTGAACGATCAGCAACCTTTGAATAAACGGCCTGTTTGCCCGGCTTTGACGTTTTGACAAGGCGCAAGTAACCGGCTTTATGAAGGTGCTTGATATAGTCTTTAGCCGCATTAACATGAACCTCGACCGCTGTTGTGCTGGCATGGACGGACAAGTCTAACGGCGTAAAACTGGCCATCATTTTGATGCTCCGCCACATCTGCGCGGTGCCGGTACCTTGAGTGACCTCGGTGCCGTCTTTGCGAAGACGCGGTGTATCCAGATTTTTTCTGATAACCGTATAGGTATTGATGACAGCGACGCCTCGACCCAATTCACGTTTGACGCTGACATATCCGGCTTTTTCAAGGCCCAACAGATAGCTTGAAATTGTGCTTCGTTCGAATGACGTCGCCCCGGAAATTTCCTTGATAGAAAAGGTGCCAAGCTTCATCATCATTTGCCACATGCCATCGCGGCTGTGACGCGGTCCACGTTTGTCGATTGGTTGAATTGGCATTAGAAGCGCCTCCCGGCAGGGGATGCCCCAGTGAACCAGCTAAAATCGATGTCAGACATGCCAAATTCGGTAAGGCCAAGACGCTTTGCGGCCTCTCGCACCTGCTCGAGGTTCGTGCAGATCCGGCGCGCCCGATGTCCGGACGCTTCGGTCAAGACCTTCAAGACATCTTCTGAAATTGAAAGTTCTGGACAATATTTTCCCGCAAGCAATCGGGTGTCATTGATAGACGCTGGCTGCGCGCCCACCCATTGACTGATCCGGTTATGAAATCGCTCCCATCGCTTCAATTTGTTGGGTAGAAGTTCCTCGCCAATCAGAATAATGGCCGCGCCGGTCTGGTCATGTAGATAGCGGACAAGTTCAATTTTCTTGTCAGTATCCATATGGTCAAATTCATCGATTATCAGAGGCCGATTGGTCATCGCCAAACGCTCGACGATGGCATCAATTTTGTCTGGAATAGCCCCCCGGATCATTGGACCTGTCTCCTGAAGCAAGGCATCGCAGAACCGTTTAACGGTCCAAAAAGCCCCTACTTCAAGATAAAATGCCTTATACTGATTGGCTGCAAACTGCGCCGAAAATGTCTTTCCGAAGCCGGACGGCCCATATAAAACCGCCATTCCGGGAAGGTGCGCCGGTCGGTTCACCACCTTGTCCACCATCTCGGTTATCAGCATCACGTTATTCAGTGGTGCAATTTTTGTTAAATCTGTCATACTCAAGACGCCTTTTTCTGCTTGTTAAAGGTAACTACAAACTGGACGGTGCGGCTGCTACCGCGCCGTCTACTTTTGAAAGAAGTTCTCTCCGAAACTTTCTTCCATCTTTGACCGGGTTCTAAACTCGGCACTGTCCAAATATCCGTTCAGCCATTTGCGATCTGCATCTTCAAGCTCAAACCCGCTTTCTGTTTGGGCCATCAGTGTCTTCGCTCGCATGTATCTCTCGTTTGCCGCGTCAACAGGGCTAATCATCGCCCGCCGTGCCGCAACTTTCTCCTGATCAATCAGAGCTTGCTCGTAATGCTCGGCGGCATTGGCGGGGCCTGTTGGCAGATCAAGTGTTTTTGCCACAAGTGCCTCTGTCGCCGCATCAATGGCGGGCGTACTGTAATTTTCATCCCTGTTCGGAAAAGCCACCACTGTAGATTTACGAGCATCTTCACCCGCTTGACGGAGAAGCGCATCTGCTGCATGACGATCTTTATATTTGCGGGTCTCTCTGGTGATTTCAGCTGTTTCTTCTTTGAGGCGCTCTCGCTGGTGCGCCTTGGCAGCTTCTGCGATGGCGCGCCGGTCAATACCTAGATAATCGGTATTAATGGCCTCGAAAACAAATGCGTCGCCATCTTCATTAAAGCAATATAACCGCCCTAAATCGGCTGGATCGTGGCGTATATGAAGGCGCTGACCGACCATCATCAGGTCGTTCCAGTAGGTAATTCCATCAACAGATATACCTTTCTTGGTAACTGTCCGGTGGCCTGATTTGCCCGGCACTTCTGCCAGCATGATATGAAGGGCCTGTTCGTTCTCGATCCGCCGGACATGACCTGTCCATGTCGCCGCCATTTCATGCGGTGTCGCGCCGTTAATTCCTTGATGCCCCCGATGATGGTATTTGTTCTCAACCCACTGGTTAGCCATGTCCTGAAGCTCTACCGCCGTCAGATCAACTTCAAACAATCTCTTGTCTTTGGTTCCAAGGCGCTGCGCGAAGGATTTACGTCCTTCGATCTTCTTGCGGTCCATAACATTGTGGCCCACAAAGCTGCCAAGCGGTGCCATAAAGCTCCGCTGGAACGTACCAATGGCCCGTTCAACCGTGCCTTTGTGTTCTGGTGTAAACGGCGCGGCAACATCGCGTTTTATTTGCAAATTTGTCAGGGCGCGCACAAAGGCTTGAGAGACGAAATCGGACCCGTTATCCGTCTTGATGATTTCAGGAACGCCCCAGTCCATAATCGCCTGCCGGATCAACAAAAGAGATGCTTGTGTTGTCGGTGTCCGGCTGACCAGTATCTTCATGCGGCGGGTATAAATATCAATGACACAATAGATATTGTAACGGCCATCAGAGCACATGGCATCGGCGGGAGAGGCATCAATTTCCCAAATTTGATTGGGAGCTGTGACCCACGCATTGGCTTTGCCAGGAGCGATCATATATTTGTTTTTCCAGCCGTCCGGATTGGTGATTTTCATCAGGGTTTCGGCGTTTTCCTGCTTCCAGCTTTTAACCCATCTTTGAATTGTGCGGATGGTCGGAACAGGCTTATCAATCGTTTGACCTTTTACTTCTATAGGCCATGGATCGCCAAATTTTTCGCGAACAAGATCATGAATGTGATCGCCGTTCAGGTGCGGGTGATTGATAATCATTGCCACAATGTATTTGGCGACTTCACCATCAAAAGCGGTATCCAGAAGACCCGTTCCTTTGCGGTTTCCATATTGCCCCGCAAGGCGGTTTTCTTCGCCATTGTCACGGGCCTTGATCCAGTTTCGAAGACTGGACACCGAAAATGATTTAACCTCTGCATACACCCACTCTGGCATGGCCGGTATTTTCCGGGATTTATAAAGCTGGGTGAAGGCGTACTGGCTGACCTCAACAGACTCCATACTGTCCTTCAGAAACGAGTTCCAGATCATTAACACGGTCATCTTGGCATCGCGGCGGAGGCCTGATTTACCTGCAGGCGTTTCAAGCGGATCAACGACCATCTCTGGCGGTTCTTCAAGGATTGAACTATCTTTTTTCAAAGACCGCAGAGCGAGGATGTTCTGGGCTTCTCTGGGAAGCAGAGACACATGGTATTCGCGACCGCCACCACTATTAGCGCGGCGTCTGGATTTGGTCGGGTGCTCTAGAATACCTTCCTTATTTAATTTCTGATATACACCGCGCTGTGTTGCAGGAAGTCCAGGAATTCTTAGTTTTGCAATTTCAGATGTCGTGTACCAAAGCTTCTTCATATCAGGCCCTCTGATTTTGCTTTTTGTTTGAGGGCTTTTTCTTCACGTTCCATCTGTTCGCGCTTCTCGCGAATCTGGGCCATGCGGATCACGTCCACATAGCGGTTATCGACAACTGAAACGGGGAATGGGTCAGATAAAACTTGCAGCAAACGCCAGTCCTGTGTGGCATAGACAAGGGCCATAAATCGAAGGGCAGATATATTGTGATCTTCACGGGCTTGGCTGGCATAGGCGTTGAGAACATTGACACTGATATCACTACCTAAATAGTGTCCCATACGATCTGCGATTTCAGGGCGATCCATGGGACTATCGTTCAATGCTGCACTTATCGCTCGCGCTATTTTAGCGGCCATTGAATGGGCTTTAATTGCATCTTCATCAAACCGTTTTTCGGGCTCTTTTGGTGTCCATGCCAAAAGGTCCGCTGTTTGATGATCCCCCCGTGTTTTAACCATTACTCTACTCCTAACTCGTCCAGCCACACGTGAAATTGCCGTTGGGTTTCTTCACTCGCGCGCACATATCTACGCTTGAGTGCGTCCAGCTCTTTTTCCTGGACAGAAAACTCAACTTCGTCATCCGAACCATGAAGCTCCAGAAGTGCCGCTTTGACATTTTTGACCGGGTCTTTTTCGCGCAATATCGCGGCGGCACATTTGAGTTGGTCGGTTGGTGCGAGCTTTAAAAGGGCGTCCAGTTCCGCACCGCTATCGGCAAGGGCAGTGGTGCCAATCATTTCGCGAACTTTGGGATCAATTTTGTTGGCTCGTTGCAGACTTCTTCTAATCGATCGTGGTGTTAGCCCCATTTTCTCGGATACAGTTTCAGCGAAGGACAAGCTTGTCCGTTGCAGCCCGTGGCGGGCAAGTCCACCCGCAATACCGGCCTTGCTGTCCGGGTACATGACCTCGTGAATTTCTTGCCGCTGTGACAAGAACACCGCCCGATCAAGAGCAGATAACTCGCGCCGGAACAGGTTCTCGTCAATCTCGAGTAACCGTTGCTTCAACTCGTCATTTTCGGGAACAATCAAAGCATCTATTTCAGGCCATTCAAGGAGTTTTGCAGCTTCAAGCCTGTGACTACCGATCAGCAATTTATATGAACCATCGGACCGCTTCGCACTAACCATAATTGGCTGTGAAAGCCCTTGTTCACACATAGAATCAGCCAGAAGGACTACCCAGTTCTGGTCTACTGGGCGCAGCCGATCAGACGTATCAATATTTTCAATGGAGATAGAGGCAATACTCATAACGCCACCTCACTGGTAACAGGAATGGAAAAAAGACGGCGGATCGCAAGGGGATGGGGGGATGCGATCCGCCGTACAGTCTCTGTCCGGTCGGACACTTCGAAAAGTCGGACAGAGGCGGGGGTTGGGACGGCAGGCTGACAGGGAGGGAGAACAGCCTGCCGTTTATCCTCAAGCTTGGGCGCTAGAACAACCAAGCGAGGAAAAACTGGAGAAATAGCAGTTGAGTTATCACCGTTCATGCTGCCACTCTCTTTTGACGGTGACACATGGTTTTGTTATGTGTACTTTTATGAGCATCCGGTGCACCCTTTAAGCGCACATCGTTTTCGCTAAACCATTCCGGCCAGATGTCATGACATGACATATTCAGGAAATTGGCGATAACTTTGTTTGCTCTGGGGATTGGGCGACGGATGGCCGCACGAGTTGTGACAGCTTTAAAGCCGTTTTTACGCCCAATATCTGACAATGAAGACCCTTGTTTATGAACAGCGGCCTTTATGTCCTCCGGATGCATATTTGTACGTCGTTTTTTCATGGCGTGTCGTTATGTGCCTTATAGGGAGCAATATGTTTTCGTTGGTAGCGAATGATACATTATATGCACCCTTTAAGGCCCATGTAAACAAATAAAAGCAGTTCTAGGCTATTTATTCGTAACAAATAGCTGTTTTTGTTAATTATTATGTGCAAACAATGGGTTAGTCCAGCATGGAACAAAAATCACAGCATGGAACTGAAATTCCAGGCTACACAGCACGATTCGCAGCAAAGCTCGACTTGATTTTAAAGCGTTATAATTCTGTGAATGATGCAGCAGATGTCGCAGGGATTAGTAGAAATCAGTTCTCAAAATATAAACGCGGAGCGGCGGCACCGTCTGTATTTAGTATTGCGCGACTTTGCCAAGGTGTCGGTATATCTATGGACTGGCTTATGTCAGAAGCAAGCGACCCTGTGCTGCCAGAAGATGACATTGAGAATCGACCTTTAGACGATGAAACACTGATGGGAGCCATAGAAGGCCTTGAAAAATATCTGAATGACCGGTCTTTGTTTATGGCACCAGATTCCAAAGCACGGACAATTAGAGCCCTTTACAAATTGATGATACTTGAGGATTTCCGCCAAAAAGGTGAGAATACTGATCAGTATATTGATGAATTTTTGAGGGCCGCAAACAATAAGTAAGCACTTAGTATTAAAACAAATAAAATTATAGGTTGCTTTACAATTCTACCGTAGAGTAGTCTGCCGGAGCCTTTCGGGGGAAAGGTTTCGGTGCGGTACCACGCGCACCTCATTTTTCAATCCGGCGCTGTCTGCCATCATGTGAAGCACCCGCGTAAATGCTTCTTTCCTCTCCCCGCCCCGGGGGCTCTGGAATGATCTATTGCGCGGCGTCACGGGGGGAAGCGTTGCGTAAATCAGTTTTTGCCGAGTTACTGCTATTACAGCAGGGGTATTCATCATTTAATTCTATCGAAAAAAAAACGCCATCAATCCGGAGAAGTAATCACGGTCGCCATCTCTGCGTCGTTGACATTAATCAAACGGCAGAAATCAGAGATTATGCCGCAAGGGCAAATCTACGATCTGTAATCAGGGATGAGTTATCATCATGTATTGTTGTTGAAATTATAGATAGGCGCGAAGGGTAGAACCATGTGTCGCGAAATCTGTAAAAAGAGGCTCTAAGTGTCGTTAACCGATTTTTTGAAATTGTTGTTAAAAAGCCATTAAACATTTCACTACACCTTACTAAACCCGCAGTAACCTTGGGCCGAAAATTTATTTCATCCCATTATATACCGCATTATCCCATCAAATCCCGGATTACTCTACAGGTAGTTCTAAGTGTCGTGTTACAAGATGCGCTTCGATTAGTTTATCGAACACTTGCTGGTGTTTTCTGCAAGTCTTTGAAATTTCTGGGCTTCAGGTGGACTTGCCATGAAGCAATTAGCCCCGCAAGCGGCATTTTCTGCGCGCATTTCATGCTCTCAAAAGCACCATTCTCGAACACCAAAAACCGCCTTGCCTTCAAGGCGTTAAAGGTCGTTTACACAAAAAATGGCGATATGGTGGGCCCGGCAGGACTCGAACCTGCGACCAGACCGTTATGAGCGGTCGGCTCTAACCAACTGAGCTACAGGCCCACATATGCAAATAACAGCAACTCATTAGACGTTACGATTTACATTCCGTGACTATTTAGCCTGTTCGGATCAAAGAAGCAATTGATGAAAGGCAAAAGCGGTAAAATTTTTGACATGTGTCCTTTATCGTGGCCAGACATGGGGGAAATGGGGGCCTGAAAACCGATCTCCGTCGCTCATTTTAAAACCGGATAACAGCGCCATCACCTTCTGATTTTCAATAAAGGTACCGGGGCGATCATCAAATACCGCGTCATCCCCCAGATAACGCAGCGCCAGTCCCCGGCGCCGGCCGATCCTGGACGCATTCCCCGATGCGTAATGCAATGTTAGCGGATGGTGGATAATCACATCCCCGGAGTCCAGCTCCCATGTCAGTATCTCATACTGATCACGGTTATTCTCGATATCAGGTAAAGGCTCCAGCCCCGCCTTGGCATATATATCGGCAAAGCCTGTATTTTTACCAAAAGCGGCGGGCGCATACATCTTGCCTTGCTTGTGAGACTCCTTCACATACACCACAACACCGCTCTCCTCTATTGCCCGATCGAAGGGTATCCAGATAGACAGGATATCATTACCGCGAACCGGCCAGTAGGACAGGTCCTGATGCCACGGGGTCGGTTCTGCTGTTTGTGGCTCTTTCACCAGCAGCTGGTCATAGAAAAAACTCAGGCTACGGGTCTTCATCACTTCAGCTGCCAGCTGTGGCATGGGGGAGGATTTGATAAAAGCCTCAAACGCCGGGTCCTGCATCCATACAAAGAAATCCCCGTAATAGCGGCCCTTTTTACCTTCCGGCGTATATTCCACCGAAGCGGCCCCGGGATTGTCCAATATCCGTTCAACAGCCTCGCGCATGAATTCAACCCACTCCATGGGTAGGACGTTGCGAATAACCGCAGCCCCGTCATGCTCATAGGCCGTAATTTCATCAGCGGTTATGGACCGCGCCAGATTTTCAGGTAATTTTTGCATACATGCCTCCCTTGTTTTCCTTATCACACCACACCAAGGCAGCATTGGCAAACAGCATAAAAAAAGGCGGCACCGAAGCACCGCCTTTTTTAAGTCTGCATGGGCTCGATCAGGTGTCGAGGAAACTGCGTAATTTCCGTGACCGGCTTGGGTGCTTCAACTTACGAAGGGCCTTTGCTTCGATTTGCCGGATACGCTCACGGGTCACCGAGAATTGCTGCCCCACTTCTTCCAATGTGTGATCGGTATTCATACCAATACCAAAACGCATGCGCAAAACCCGTTCTTCACGCGGCGTCAGTGACGCCAGAACGCGGGTTGTTGTCTCGCGCAAGTTGGACTGGATTGCAGCATCAAGAGGTTGCACTGCATTCTCATCCTGAATGAAATCACCCAGATGACTGTCTTCCTCGTCCCCGATCGGGGTTTCAAGGCTGATCGGCTCTTTGGCGATCTTCATCACTTTACGCACTTTTTCAAGTGGCATACCCAGCTTGACGGCCAGTTCTTCCGGTGTGGGTTCCCTGCCAATTTCATGCAGCATCTGACGAGATGTCCGGACCAGCTTGTTGATGGTCTCGATCATATGAACCGGGATACGGATGGTCCGTGCCTGATCAGCGATAGAGCGGGTAATGGCCTGACGAATCCACCATGTGGCATAGGTCGAAAATTTATAACCACGGCGATATTCAAACTTATCGACCGCTTTCATCAAACCGATATTACCTTCCTGAATAAGGTCAAGGAACTGCAAACCACGATTTGTATATTTTTTGGCAATGGAAATCACCAGACGCAAATTGGCTTCAACCATTTCTTTCTTGGCGCGGCCAGCTTCACGCTCACCGGTTTGAACGGTTCCGACAATACGGCGGAACTCGTTCATCGGAATACCAAACTCGGATGAAATTTTAATAATTTCGCTCCGTGTTTCATTGATATTGTCAAATTCAACGACACAGAAATCTTTCCAGCCTTTTGCCTTGAGTTTACCAACCTTCTCAATCCAGCCCGGATCAAGCTCAGAGCCAAAGTAATTTTCAAGAAAGCTTGTCCGCGATACTTTATGACGTTCGGCAAGGCGCAACAGCTTGCCTTCAAGGCTCATCAGTCTGCGATTGATACCGTAAAGTTGATCTACCAGCGCTTCAATCCGGTTGTTGGTCAAATGGACATCATCCATCAGTTTGACCAGTTCCGCTTTCAGCTTGTCATATTTCTTTTCCTGCGCTTTGGGCACGACCTCGTTTTCGAGGGCCGCAGTCAGACGGGCTTCCTGCAACTTGTGCAGTTTCTTATATGTTTTTGCAATTTCATCGAAGCGCTCGAACACCTGAGGTTTCAATGTCTCTTCAAGTGCCGCCAAAGACATGGTATTTTCTTCGGCTTCTTCCTCTTCTTCCTCTTCACGGCGAACAGGGTTACCTTCTTCGTCCACCTCTGGCTTGGCTTCTTCTGAACTCTCTTCAGTTTTCTCCTCCCCATCGGCCGTTAGTTCAGCCGCTGGAACATCATCATCGCTTTCTTCATCAAACCCTTCTTGCAGGGCTTTTTCAGCCGCAGCACCCGCGCCATAAGTCGCGTCCAGATCGATCACATCGCGCAGTAGAAGCTGTTCTTGCAACATCAATTCGCGCCAGTTCAAGATGGCCCGGATGGTTAGCGGGCTTTCGCAAATTGCGCCGATCAATTTACCGCGACCGGCTTCGATCCGCTTGGCAATGGCAATTTCGCCTTCGCGCGACAACAGCTCGACAGTGCCCATTTCCCGCAGATACATGCGCACCGGATCGTCTGTACGATCCCCGGTGGTGGTTGTTTTCCCTGCGGGCTTTTCAGCAGCCGCCTCCGGGGCCACTTCCTCTGCCTGGTCGGCCGGGGCCGCTTCTTCGGCAGCCTCTTCATTCTCGACCACATTGATGCCCATCTCGGACAACAAGGACATGGTGTCTTCAATTTGCTCCGATGACATCTGATCCTGCGGCAAAACAGCGTTCAACTCGTCAAAGGTGACGAAGCCTTTCTCTTTTGCCTTGGTCAGCATCTTCTTTACAGCGGCCTGCGAGGCATCGATCAACGGGCTGTCTGGTGTCTCTTCGCGTTGATCCGGGGCTTCTGCTACTTCTGCGCTTTTTGTAGCCATATAAATATCACTCCTGTAGTTCCACTCAACCTCCTCTAACGAGGGCCGGCAGAATAATAATGCATCAATTACCGGTATCTCTACCAGAGGCAACCCCAAAACCTTCCAGATCCGCTTCTGTGCCCTCTGCTTCTTGCAGAGTTTGCTTTGCCTGTTTCAAGCGGTCGAGATTTTCGCGTGTTGCCTCTTCACCAAATACTTTTTCAGCTATCTTCACTTCCGAGACCAGCATTTCTCGTTTCTGCCGGGCCAGTAAATGCAGCCAACCTTTTGTCGCATCCTCCAACGCCGTGTCTCTGGCCACGAACCAGTCCAGAGCACGATCCGTTGATCGTTCCAACACCACCAGCAAATCGGATAGTCCTCGGTTGCTTAAATGGTGCTTCATACCTTCGTAGTCAAGATCTGATTCGGAAGTTGCAATTTCTATTATCGCATGATGTAGCCTGTCAAGGTTGCCGGAAGATACGTGCAAGCCTGCAAATGCGTCAAAGTAACTATCGAGGATTTGCGGGTGGTTGAGCACTGTTAAAATTAAAAGTTTCTCTCCCCGCCCCCAGTTCACACCAACAGGCTTTGCCCCGATGAGACCTGCTTTTTGCCCAGAAAACCGATTTTGATTCGCGAATCGTCCGAATCGTTTATCTTTTTGTGGCCCCTGATAAGCTGATTTTCGAGAAGACTTCCCCTCTCGTCCCCAATTCCATAACCGGTTCTTGAAGTATTTCTGATAGTAGCCACGAACCGTTTGATCCTGCATCTGATCGGTTGTCTTCACCAGCGCCGCTTCAAACGCCGCTTTTTGTTCCGGCGTCTCCAGTTTGTGATCCTGGAATTCCTTGTTCCACAGCAATTCCGACAAAGGCACAGCCCGCGCGACAAGCTCCTGCATCGCCGCATGGCCCTGACTTCTCACCAGATCATCCGGATCAACCCCTTCGGGCAGCATTGCAAATCGCAAAGAGTAACCAGGCTTCAGCATTGGCAAAGCCCGCTCAGCCGAGCGATAGGCAGCGCGAATGCCCGCCGTGTCCCCGTCAAGGCACATGACAGGCTCCGGTGCCATCTGCCATAAAATGCGCAGTTGGTCTTCAGTTATCGCGGTTCCAAGGGGCGCCACCGCATTTTCAAACCCGGCTTCGGCCAAGGCGATAACATCCATATAGCCTTCGGCCACGATCACATACCCGGCATCAAAGGCTTTGCGCCGCGCTGCCGCCATATTGTAAAGGATACTTCCTTTATGAAATAACGGCGTATCGGGTGAATTCAGATATTTTGCCGGTGCATCCCCAAGTGCACGCCCCCCAAAAGCAATAACCCGCCCCTGTCGATCGGCAATGGGAAATATGATTCTGTCTCGAAACCGGTCATAGGCCGGACGGCCATCCTCAAGTTTGATGACAAGGCCTGCCTCCAACATCAAGGCTTCGGATATACCGCGTGCCAGTAAGGCTTCCTTCAAAGCTGTTCTTGAATTTGAAGCAAAGCCAAGGCGGAACGTCTCGCGAGCCGCTCCCGATACTTGCCGCCGGTCCAGATAATCACGGGCATGGGTGCCGCCTTGTGAAGCCAGCTGACTGACGAACCAGCCGGTTGCCGCCTCCATCACCTCATAAAGGGTTGCTGCCTGTTTTTGCCGGGCGCGATCTTCGGGACGCTCCACAGGCAATGCAAGCCCCGCCATGTCGGCAAGCCGCTCAACTGCTTCACGAAAACTGACGCCTTCATTCTGTTTGACAAATTCGACCTGATCCCCGTGAACACCACAGCCGAAGCAATGATAAAACCCTTTTTCTTCGTTTACAGTAAAAGACGGGGATTTTTCATTATGAAAGGGGCACAGGCCTGAATATTCACGCCCTTTTTTGACAAGTTTCGTCCGCCGGCCGATAAGTTCTGACAAACTTACCCGGCTTCTGATTTCGTCTAAAAACTGAGGCGTAAAAGCCATAATTACTCCCCGAACATTTCAGCGCCAGAATTTTTGTGATTTTGGACGCAGTGAACGTTCGGAAGTTTACGCACCAAGCGCCGATTTAACAAGCGCACTAGCCTTGGCGAAATCCATCCGCCCGGCATATTTGCTTTTCAGGGCCCCCATGGTTTTACCCATGTCCTTAAGCCCCTCGGCACCGATTTCCGCAATTGTCGTGTCTATCGCCTCTTTTATCTCGGCTTCATCAAACTGCTTGGGCAAATAGTCAGAAATAATATCAATTTCTTCCTGTTCTGCTGTTGCAAGATCAATTCGTCCGCCTTCTTCATAGGCAGCAATAGAATCGCGTCTTTGGCGGACCATGGTTGTCAACATTTGAAGAATCTCTTTATCGCTGATTCCCTCGTCTGCGCCCTTCTCACGAGCAGCAATATCCCGGTCGTGAAGGGTAGCCTTAATCAATCTCAAAGTGGATAATTTACGCTTATCCTTTGATTTCATTGCGTCTTTTAACGAATCTTTTAGCTGAGTGCGGATCATAATCACTTACATAGTCGTGAAAGAAAGCGGCAATACTACTCCAACAGCCGATTTTATGCAAACCAATTTTTTTAGATAACCCCTTGTTTTTAAAGAGTTTTTTTTCCAATGAAGTGCTTGACGCACTGCCCGCTTTCCCCTATGTTCCCGCGTCAATATCTATATCGGTAAAAAATTTGCGGCCCAGCGCTTGTTGAAAGGGGTCCCTATAGGCATGTCTAAATCAATCAACGTGGCGAATTTGCACGGAACACGGACGGCAACCGCGGTCCTTGTGCTCAGTAACGGCACTATCTTTCATGGCTTCGGTGCGGGCAGTACCGGCGAGACAACCGGCGAAATATGTTTCAATACCTCCATGACCGGCTATCAGGAAAGCCTGACTGATCCCTCATTTGCAGGCCAGATCATTACCTTCACATTTCCCCATATCGGCAATGTCGGCTTTAACGACGAAGATATCGAAACTGGCGGAATTGCTGCCAACGGGCTGATCATCCGTACCGATATCACGAACCCTGCCAGCTGGCGAGCGGCAGATCATCTGGACAACTGGCTAAAGTCAAAAAATCTGATCGGTATTTCCGGCATCGATACCAGACGTCTGACCCATGTTATCCGGGAAATGGGCGCGCCAAATGGAATTATCGCCCATAACCCTGAGGGCATCTTTGATCTGGATGGCCTGAAACAAAAAGCAGCTGCATGGCCCGGCCTTGAAGGCATGGACCTTGCCAAGGATGTCTCCTGCAAACAAGCCTATGAATGGCGCGAGACAAAATGGGATATTAACGCCGGATTTGGTGAACTTCAAACACCCAAGCGGCATATTGTTGCCATCGATTACGGCATCAAAAACAATATCCTGCGCTGTCTGACTTCTTTAGGTTGCGCGGTAACGGTTGTTCCGGCAAACACCTGTTTTGATGACATCATGTCTCATAAACCGGACGGCATTTTCCTCGCAAATGGACCGGGCGACCCTGCGGCAACAGGCGAATACGCCGTTCCGGTAATCCGCCAATGTATTGAAAGCGGTATTCCCATGTTCGGGATTTGCCTTGGCCATCAAATGCTGGCGCTGGCCGTCGGGGCCAAAACCATGAAAATGCCCCAAGGCCATCGCGGAGCAAACCAGCCGGTGAAGGACCTGATCACAGGCAAGGTTGAGATCACGTCGCAAAATCACGGTTTTGTCGTCACCCGTGAAAGCTTGCCCGATGGCGTAACCGAGACCCATAAATCCCTGTTTGATGGTGTGGTTGAAGGTTTGAGCCTTGATGGCAAACCTGTGTTCTCGGTGCAATATCATCCCGAAGCCAGCCCCGGCCCCCAAGACAGTTTTTATCTTTTCCAACGCTTTGTAGATATGGTGGACGCCCATGCCTAAACGTACCGATATCCGTTCCATCATGATCATCGGCGCCGGTCCGATTATTATTGGTCAAGCTTGCGAATTTGACTATTCCGGCACACAAGCCTGTAAAGCGCTGAAAGAAGAAGGATACCGGGTTATTCTGGTAAACTCCAATCCGGCGACAATTATGACCGACCCCGAGCAGGCCGATGCCACCTATATCGAGCCGATTACGCCTGATGTGGTTGAAAAAATTCTTGAAAAAGAACGTCCCGATGCGTTACTGCCCACCATGGGTGGCCAGACCGCCTTGAACACGGCACTGGCGCTGGCTGATCGCGGCACACTGGATCGGCTTGGCGTACAGCTGATCGGGGCCAATCAGGAGGCCATTGAAAAAGCTGAGGACCGGGATAAATTTCGCACGGCCATGCAAAAACTCGGCCTTGATATGCCCATCAGCAGTATCGCCCATACAATGGCAGAAGCATGGAATTCGCTGGAAGAAATCAAACTGCCTTGCATTATCCGCCCGTCCTTCACCATGGGGGGCACCGGCGGTGGCATCGCCTATAACCGCGAAGAGTTTGAAACCATTGTCACATCCGGCCTGGATGCCTCTCCGACGACCGAGGTTCTGATCGAGGAAAGCATTGTTGGCTGGAAAGAATACGAGATGGAAGTGGTCCGCGACAAAGCGGATAACTGCATTATTATTTGCTCCATTGAAAATGTCGATCCAATGGGCGTGCATACAGGCGATTCCATTACGGTTGCCCCAGCCCTGACCCTGACCGATAAAGAATTTCAGGTAATGCGCAATGCGTCCATTGCCGTTTTACGGGAAATTGGTGTGGAGACTGGCGGATCGAACGTACAATTTGCGGTTAATCCGGAAAATGGCCGGTTGATTATCATTGAAATGAACCCGCGCGTCTCGCGGTCCAGCGCCCTTGCCTCCAAAGCGACCGGTTTTCCCATTGCCAAAATTGCGGCAAAACTGGCTGTTGGCTATACACTTGACGAGCTGGACAACGACATCACGGGCAGTACCCCTGCCTCGTTCGAGCCAACAATCGACTATGTTGTCACAAAAATCCCGCGCTTTACGTTCGAGAAATTCCCGGGTGCAGAAGCAACCCTTGGCACAGCAATGAAATCTGTCGGCGAGGCTATGGCTGTTGGCCGGACATTCGCAGAATCACTACAAAAAGCGCTACGGTCTCTGGAAACCGGCCTCACCGGCCTGAACGAGCAATCGATCCGCGGCACCAAACAGGATATCCTCAATCTACTGGCCCATCCCACACCAGATCGCCTGCTCAATATCGCGCAAGCGTTTCGGGCAGGGCTCTCACTGGATGAAATCAAAAGCGCCAGCAAGTATGAACCGTGGTTTCTCGCACAAATCGAAACTCTGGTCAGTATGGAAGAAGCCGTTCGGGAAAAAGGGTTGCCAACCGGCAAAGGTGGCCTGCTCACCCTTAAAAAAATGGGTTTCTCCGACGAACGGCTGGCAGAGCTGTCCGGTAAATCAGCGCCAGATGTTTTTGCCCTCCGGCAAGATCTGGATATTCAGCCCGTTTATAAACGTATTGATACATGCGCAGGTGAATTCACGTCAAAAACCCCGTATCTGTATTCGACCTACGAAGGCAATGAATGGGACCCTGCGATCTGCGAAGCTGATCCCTCGGATCGCAAGAAAGTTGCCATTCTCGGAGGCGGCCCCAACCGTATCGGTCAGGGTATTGAATTTGACTATTGCTGTGTTCATGCGGCCTATGCCCTTGATGAAGCCGGTTATGAAACCATCATGATCAATTGCAACCCCGAAACAGTTTCTACCGATTACGACACATCGGACCGCCTGTATTTCGAGCCATTGACCATTGAAGATACATTGGCAATTTTACGAAAAGAACAATCCAACGGTACCTTGCACGGAGTCATTGTTCAATTTGGCGGCCAAACACCGCTCAAACTCGCGGCCGATCTGGAAGCCGCAGGCATCCCCATTTTAGGGACATCCCCCGATGCCATTGATCTGGCTGAAGACCGCGAACGGTTCCAGCAGCTATTACATAAACTGGGCCTGATCCAGCCAGAAAACGGCATCGCCCGTTCCATTGAGCAGGCTTTTGAAATTGCCGAAAGAATTGGATATCCGGTTGTCGTTCGGCCATCCTATGTTCTGGGAGGCCGGGCAATGGAAATTGTCCGCAGTAGTGACCAGCTGGACCGTTATATGCGTGAAGCTGTGCAAGTATCCGGTGATACACCGGTTCTGGTTGATAGCTATTTGCAAAATGCAATTGAAGTTGATGTCGACTGCCTGTGCGATGGCAAAGACGTATTCGTTGCCGGCATTATGGAGCATATTGAGGAAGCTGGTATTCATTCTGGCGACAGTGCCTGTGCCCTGCCCCCCTATACGTTGCCAGAAAATATTATAGAAAATATCCGCCAGCAATCCCACGCACTTGCACTCGCACTCAACGTGGTTGGCCTGATGAATGTTCAATTCGCAGTCAAGGGTGAGGATGTCTATATTCTTGAAGTTAATCCACGCGCCAGCCGGACCGTGCCGTTTGTTGCCAAAAGTATCAATTACCCGATAGCGAAAATTGCGGCCCGAATTATGGCGGGAGAGACACTGGCATCGTTCAATCTCGAACAAAAAGAACATGACCATGTAACCGTCAAGGAAGCTGTATTTCCGTTCAATCGGTTTCCTGGCGTTGATGTTATTTTGGGACCAGAGATGCGCTCAACCGGCGAGGTTATGGGGATCGACAAGGATTTTGCCTCTGCCTTCCTCAAAGCCCAACTGGCAGCTGGCGTTAGCCTGCCCACCAGCGGAAAAGTATTTATATCTGTAAAAGATATGGACAAACCCCTGGTTAAGGATGTCGTCGCCAAACTGTTGGATCTCGGTTTTGAAATTGTCTCCACGGCAGGAACCGCCAAATATCTGACAGATCAGGGTCTTGATATTTCGCGGGTCAATAAAGTCATGGAAGGCCGCCCCAATATCGTTGATTTAATGAAAAACGGCGAAATTGCGCTTGTCATTAACACAACTGAAGGAATACAGGCTCTAAAAGACAGTTATGATATTCGCCACACGGCCCTTGTTATGAAAACACCATATGCAACAACTATTGCTGGTGCACGGGCAACAGCGATGGCAATTGAAAAAATTAAGACAGGAGTACTTGAAGTTAATCCGCTTCAATCCTATTGTTAAAGACTTGAGTTAAGAACAAATGGTTTATTCGTGCCCGAACAAGGTCGGGGGCTAACAATGAGAAGTTGCACGAAAGTGTAATGAGAGATTTCAATGGAAAGACTACCAATTACAGCTGGCGGCCAGACAAAACTGGAAGATGAGCTGAGAGATTTAAAATCGAACAAGCGTCCTGCTGTTATTCAGGCGATTGCCACTGCCCGCGAGCATGGCGATTTGTCTGAGAATGCCGAGTATCATGCCGCGAAAGAACAGCAGTCTCATATTGAAGGCCGCATTGCCGAACTTGAAGACAAGCTGGGCCGAACCGAAGTGATCGATATTGCAGCCATTACAGGCAGCCAGATCAAATTTGGCGCAACGGTTCTACTGGTTGATGAAGATACGGACGAAGAAACCACCTATCAGATCGTTGGTGAAGACGAAAGCAGCATCGAAAATGGCCTGCTGTCTCTATCGGCGCCGCTTGCCCGCGCCCTGATCAACAAAGAAGTCGGTGACAGCATCGAAGTCATCACTCCAGGCGGATCAAAAGCCTACGAAATTCTGAGCGTCAAGTTCGTCTAATCTTGGTAGCACAAAAAAACCCTCCAAAAACCGGAGGGTTTTTTTGTGTCTTTTCAATTTATCCGTTTTTCGGATATCCGATAGATTTCAAATCTTCGGTTATTTCATCCAGAATAGCAGGATCATCGATGGTTGCCGGATATTTGTAATCCTGTCCATCTGCAATTTTACGCATAACGCCACGTAAAATCTTGCCCGATCTGGTTTTTGGCAGACGTTTAACCACAAGCGCTTCTTTAAAAGCCGCGACAGGCCCGATTTTCTCCCGTACCAACTTGACCAGTTCTTTGGTAATATCGGCATCGTCGCGATCGACCCCGGCATTCAGGACAACAAAGCCAAGAGGCGTCTGCCCTTTCAGCGCATCACTGGCACCGATAACCGCGCATTCGGCAACGTCTTTATGTTCGGCCAGCACTTCTTCCATACCACCCGTAGACAGCCGGTGACCCGCCACATTAATAATATCATCTGTGCGGGCCATAATGAACAGATACCCGTCTTCATCGATAAAGCCTGCATCACCCGTTTTATAAAAGCCGGGAATGTCAGACATGTAGGAATTGATAAACCCCTCATCATTTTCCCACAAAGTCGGTAATGTTCCGGGGGGCAAGGGTAGTTTTACGGCAATCACGCCAATTTCCCCTGTGTCCATTTCAATCGACGGGTCTTCCTCGTCAATAATCCGGATATCATAGCCGGGCACCGGATGGGTCGGGCTCCCCAGTTTCACAGGTTTAATGCCATATCCCGCGCAATTCGCCCCCATTGGCCAACCGGTTTCTGTCTGCCACCAATGATCCAGAACCGGAACTTTCAACGTATCCTGCGCCCAGATAATCGTCGCAGGGTCTGCCCGCTCGCCCGCCAGAAACAAAATGCGGAAATGGCTGATGTCATAATCCTTGATCAGGGTTGCTTGCGGGTCCTGCTGCTTGATCGCCCGGAAGGCTGTTGGCGCGGTAAACAGAACGGAGACTTTGTGATCCTGAATAACCCGCCAGAATGTACCGGCATCCGGGGTTCCTACGGGTTTTCCCTCGAACAGGATACTGGTCGCTCCGTGCAAGAGCGGGCCGTACACAATATAGGAATGTCCGACCACCCAGCCAACGTCCGATGCGGCCCAGAAGACATCTCCCGGATCAACGTCATATATATGTTTCATCGACCATTTCAGGGCAACCGCATGTCCGCCATTATCGCGAACAACCCCTTTTGGAACGCCGGTTGTCCCGGACGTATACAAAACATAAAGCGGATCGGTTGCCGCCACAGGAACGCAGTCAGCCAACTCGGAATTATTGGCCAGCACTTGCCAGTCAACATCCCGTCCATCGACCATTTCTGCAGCAGCCTCTGGCCGTTGAAGAATAACGCAATGTGCCGGTTTATAGGCTGCAATTTCAACGGCACCATCAAGAAGCGGTTTATACTCAACAATGCGCCCCGGCTCTAGCCCGCAGGAGGCTGCAATAATTGCGACCGGCTTGGCATCGTCAATTCTTGTCGCCAGTTCATTGGCAGCGAAGCCTCCAAAAACAACCGAATGAATAGCCCCTATTCGAGCGCAGGCCAGCATGGCGATGGCGGCTTCCGGAACCATCGGCATGTAGATAATAACCCTGTCCCCTTTTGAGACGCCCAAATTCTGCAAGCCGCCGGCAAACCGCGCCACAAGTTCGGTCAATTCGCGATAGGTGAATTTCTTCACCTGCCCGGTCATCGGGCTGTCATAAATCAAAGCATCCTGATCACCGTGCCCATTTTCCACATGACGATCCAGACAGTTATAGCAAGTGTTCAATTCACCGCCGGAAAACCATTTTGTGAACGGACTATTGCTATCATCAAGCACCTGATCCCACTTCTTTGACCAAGTAATACCTTCCGCAGCATCTCCCCAAAATCCTTCCGGATCTGCAAGCGAGCGCGCATAATCCTCTTCATAGGTTGCCATGTTTATATCGCCTCCCTCGCGATAACCGTCATTATATGATTATTTCAGTCTGCATTTTGCCAAGAAATGACCCGTTTTTCAATTGTTTCGGGCAAAAAAAAAGCCGTGACAAAAAGTCACGGCCCTTCGACATTACATTAATCTGTTAAACTCTTAATCATCTTTTGACTTGAAAATATCTTCGAGTTTTTTCATCGCTTTGGTTTTAGTCTCATCTTTTTCTGGCTCCGCTGATGTTTTCCCGAAAACAGCCTCAGCTTCTGCCCGATGATCATAAACTTCTTCTTTCTGAAACTCCTGCTTTTTACGCTCATACGCAGTCAACGGAACAGATGCAGCATCAGCCGCTACTGCCGCCGCCACTTCTTCGATCAATTTATCCGTATTGTCATCGTTGCGAAGATGGGCCGATTTTTTAACAAACGCGTCCAGTTCGACCTGCGTACAAATACCAAGGCTAACCGGATCACGAGGTTTGATCGTCTGGGTATTCCAATGGGTTTTATCCCGAACGGCCGTAATTGTTGTTTTCGTGGTCCCAACCAGCTTGCCAATTTGGGCATCTGACAACTCGGGATGAAACTTGATCAACCATGCAATAGCATCAGGCCGGTCACCGCGCCGAGATACCGGTGTATAACGCCCGCCCCGCCGACGCGGCTGCGGCACATCGGCCACCGGCGTGCTCAAAACCAGACGTGCTTTGGGATCGCCCTGACAACGGTCCAGCTCTTCCTGGGTCAACTGCCCGTTTGAAATGGGATCATGCCCGACAATACCAACAGCAACCTCGCCATCAGCAATACCCTGAACTTCAAGTGAATGCAGACCGCAAAAATCGCCGATCTGCGTAAAAGACAGGGCTGTATTATCAATCAGCCAGACAGCTGTCGCTTTTGGCATCAATGGCGTTGACATATTCTCTCCTTAAATGACCGCCGCACAAACGACTGTCCAACACATTATTAGTTGCATATATGGCGGAAAACACGGCCAAAGTCTAGGCCGGAAAGTACAATTAGCCCTTGCACCTTACGATACTTGCAAGACTATCTTTCCAATATGCGACGAATCATCAATTCTTTGATGTGCCTTGCCGGCATCAGCCAGTGTAAAACTGCTATCAATAATCGGCTTGACCGTCCCTGCATTTAACAAGGGCCATACTTTATCCCGAAGGCTTTGGGCAATATCCGCTTTGGCTTGTATGGATTGCGGCCGCAAGGTTGATCCGGTAATTGTCAGCCGTTTCATCATCACAGGCGCAAAATTAACTTCGGCTTTAGCTCCCCCAAGAAATGCGATATAGACCAACCGCCCTTCAATGGCCAATGCCGATATATTTCGCTGAATATAATCTCCCCCAACCATATCAAGGATCAGATCGACACCGCGCCCGCCTGTCAATTCGGCAACGACCTTACCATAGTCTTCCGTTTTATAATTGATGCCGCACTCGGCCCCCAACGCTTCAATTTCCCGGCATTTCTCATCAGACCCTGCTGTCGCGAAGACACGGGCCCCAAAAGATTTGGCAAGTTGAATGGCTGTCGTCCCGATGCCGCTAGCCCCGCCATGCACTAAAAATGTCTCACCGCCCTGCAACCGCCCCCGATCAAAGACATTGGTCCAGACCGTAAAATAAGTCTCGGGCACTGCCGCTGCCCTGATCATATCATAGCCATCAGGAACAGGCAGACAGTGGGCCGCTGGCGCCACACAATACTCAGCATATCCCCCACCAGCCACCAACGCACACACATCATCACCCACCTGAAGATGAGAGACACCGGCACCAACTTCCACAATTGTTCCCGCCACTTCAAGGCCCGGCAAATCAGATGCCTCCGGTGGCGGGGCATAGGCCCCCATTCGCTGCAAGACGTCGGGACGATTAACGCCCGCTGCCGCAACTTTGATTAAAACCTCATCATTTTGTGGCTCCGGCACCTCTCTTTTTGCGAGCACAAGATTTTCAGGGCCACCAAAGGATTTAATTTCAATTACAGTCATTTCTGTGGGTAGTGCGGTCATTGGTATCTCCAACAGTTATTTTTTTACCTGATTCTCCGGATGTTCTTGGTTTGATGAAAATATAGCAATATTATCCGATGAGCAGCATGAACTGGCATCTAACATATTGAGGAAAAACAGAATGGCAAGCGAAGAGGATGACACGCCCATATTGGCACAGCAACCAGCAAATTTCGACATTATGTCTATTGATGAACTTGAAGACTATATTGCCCAACTCACTCAGGAAATTTCAAAAACCGAAAGACTTATCAAGAAAAAACAACAGGCGGGAAATACCGCTGAAAACATTTTCAAGAGCTAAAACGTGGTAATTAGTACACAGAATGTGGGATTTAGAGCTTATTTTCAGCTGTTTTTGACAAATATTTTGAAAAAAATCCAAAAATCTTTTATGCGTTAATGGTAATTTAAGAAAATGATCTTAAGTTACATACATAGCAGCCCGCGTCAGGGTTGCTGATTGGATCTCATCCAATCTGTTTGACGCCTCCCTGTTGACTTGAGCCGCCTTCTTAGGCGGCTCCTTTTTTGGGCAGACCCCGGTGTCAAGATTTCTTTTTTTTATATTTATTACTTTTTGTAACACAGCGCCTTGACTCTTAATCCAAATAAGCGTTTTATCTGTGCCGACAGGTCAAGTTTGACGGGTTGAGGTATCAAAATAATGAAGGGGGCGCTTGTTAAAAGCAGCCCCCTCTTTTAATGGAAAAGCCCCATTTAACGGGAAAAGTACACGCTTCCCCGCCGACATACCCACCGACACACTCATTTTCTGAGAAATAATCTGGACCTTCCCAGTATCACGGTATAGCTTCGCGAAAATACGATAACAATAACAGGAAGCGCGCTTATGGTTGACCCGAATTTCCTTAAATTTGATACATTGAGCCTTCATGCAGGCCATCATCCCGATCCCGTAACCGGATCAAGGGCCGTTCCGATCTATCAAACGACATCCTATGTCTTTAAGGATGCGGATCATGCGGCATCCCTGTTCAATCTTGAAACAACAGGTCATATCTACACACGACTATCCAACCCGACAACAGCGGTACTCGAAGAACGCCTCGCCAGCCTTGAAGGCGGTGTTGGCGCATTATGTACAGCATCGGGGCATGCCGCCCTGCATCTGGCAATCGTCACCCTGATGAGTGCCGGCGCCCATATTGTCTGTTCGCAATCGGTCTATGGCGGCACCTACAACTTCCTTAAACACACCATGCCCCGCTTTGGCATCACCACAACATTTGTGAACCCGCAAGACCTTGGTGCATTTAAAGATGCAATCACGGATGATACGCGTCTGGTTATCTCTGAAACGCTCGGAAATCCGGGACTGGAAGTAACCAATATTGAAGAAGTCGTTAAGATTGCCCATGCCGCAAACATTCCGCTACTGATCGATAACACCTTTGCCACACCTTATTTATGCCGCCCTCTTGATCACGGGGCCGACCTCGTTATGCACTCAGCAACAAAATTCCTGGGTGGTCACGGTATCGCCATGGGCGGAGTGCTCATCGATGGCGGTAGATTTGATTGGTCCAAAAGCGGGAAGTTCCCCACCCTGACTGACCCCTATGAAGGCTATCACGGCATTATATATGAAGAAGAGTTTGGCCCCCTCGCCTTTTTGATGCGCGCACGAACCGAAGGCATCCGGGATTTTGGTGCCTGCATCAGCCCCACCAACTCTTTTCAAATCCTGCAAGGGGTGGAAACCCTGTCCATCCGTATGGAAAAGCATGTCAGCAATGCCCGCAAGGTCATTGAGTTTCTCAATGGACATGCTGCGGTTGAAAACGTCTCTTATCCTGAGTTGGACAGCCATCCTGATCACGAACTGGCAAAGAAACTGCTCCCAAAAGGATGCGGATCAATTTTCAGCTTTACGGTTAAAGGTGGCCGTGAGGCCGGGAAAGCCTTTATCAGCCAATTACAGGTCTTCTCGCATCTGGCAAATGTTGGCGATGCCAAAAGTCTGGTTATCCATCCAGCCTCAACCACCCATCAACAAATGGATGCACAGGCCTTGCAGAATGCCGGCATCTCAGAAGGAATGATCCGGCTATCTGTTGGCATCGAAGATGTCTCTGATCTGATTAATGATTTAAAATCAGGACTGAGAGCTGCTGGCAAAGTTGCTGAAAAAATTGCGACAAAAGCAGCAGCACAGGGGAACTAGAATGATTATTGATGTAAATGGCACCGCCCTTTTCGCAGCAACTGGCGGACAGGAATTTGACCCGGAAAAACCCAATCTTATTTTCATTCACGGCGCGGCAATGGATCATACGGCCTGGGTTTTACAAAGCCGCTATCTGGCACATCATGGCTTTAATGTTTTTGCTCTGGATTTGCCGGGGCACGGCAAAAGTGGCGGCGACATCCCTGCCAGTATCGATGACATGGCGGACTGGATCATTGCGTTTATGGATGCAGCCAACCTTGAAAGCGCAATGCTTGTTGGTCACAGTATGGGCGCACTAACGGCCCTGTCCACGGCAGGCCGCTATCCGGATCGTATCTCCAGACTTGTCATGGTCGGGATTGCCTATCCAATGATGGTTGGAGAGGATTTTCTGAACATGGCCCGCGAAAATGATCCTGCAGCCTACCAGATGATGATCGACTGGTCCCACGCCCGCCCCTCCCATATGGGAGCATCAGAGGTGCCGGGTTTATGGATGATCGGCAACGCCCTGCGAACTGTTGAAAATTCAGGCGAGGACACCCTGTATAAAGGGCTGTCCATATGTGCCGGCTATAAAGGCGGCTTTGACGCCGCAGAAAATCTACAATGCCCCACCCTGTTTATTCTTGGGGACCGCGACATGATGACCATGCCCCGGGCAGCCCAAAAACTCATTCAGGCCATTCCGAACTCAGAAACGGTTATGCTTGAAAATTGCGGCCATATGCAGATGATCGAGAAAGCGCAAGACGTACGGAATGCACTTTCTGCATTCTTGAAATAATGTGAGCGGTTAAACAGTCCCGATCCGGGGTGGTCCGCCTTTACCTGCCTGACTGGGGCCGAATGCCTTGTCCAGAATATGTGTGCTGTCCATTGCAAGGTCCAGCGCCTCAGTCAACAATCCCAGTATCTTGACATTATTTGACAGAACTGCCTGTGCTTCCACACGGCTATCATTGGTAATTTTAGTGCAGCGATGAATGATATCAGCGCGGACCATGGTCAAAACATCTTCCAGTTTTTTACCGGATGGATTTTCTTCTGTGACCAGAAAGTGTGTCATGCGTCTCCCCTTATATGGAGCAGGTTTCATAAAAACCGCAGCATGGCTCACCTTTGGTTAAGAAACAGATAACAGTTCGCGGCCCGTCCTAAAGGTTTTTAGCCCGCTCGCGCAGGACAAATTTTTGTACTTTACCTGTTGATGTCTTCGGCAGCTCGTCAAAGACAACGGTTTTAGGGCATTTGAAATGCGCCATGTTATCTCTGCAAAAAGCAATTAGTTCAGCTTCTGAAGCCGTTTTTCCATCCCGTAACATCACAAAGGCACATGGGGTCTCGCCCCATTTGTCATCGGGGCGCGCAACCACAGCAACATCAAGAATAGCAGGATGTTTGAACAGAACAGCTTCAACTTCAATGGTCGAAATATTCTCGCCACCAGAGATAATAATATCCTTTGAGCGGTCTCTCAGTTCGAGATAACCATCTTCATGCAATACGCCCAGATCACCTGTATGGAACCAGCCATCTTTCAATGCTTTATCCGTGGTTTCAGGGTTTTTCAGATATCCCTTCATGACAATGTTACCCCGCATCATCACCTCACCCATGGTGGTGCCATCACGCGGAACCGATTTCATGCTTTGCAGATCGACCACATCCAGCCCGGCGAGCGCATGATAGCGAACCCCTTGCCGTGCCTTCAGGGCCGCGCGATCCTCAACCGGTTTACGGTCCCAGTCAGCATCCCAGTCACAGAAAACAGAAGGTCCATAACATTCGGTCAGCCCATACACATGGGTCACATCAAATCCCAGCTGGTCCATTTCAGCCAGCACCGGCGCAGGCGGGGGTGCCGCTGCAACCATTACCTTTATGCCTTTGGCGGCCTTCGCCTTGTTTTCATCCGTTGTGTTGATCAGCATGGATAATACAATCGGTGCCCCGCACATATGATCAACGCCATAGCGCACCATTGCCGCATATATGGGATCGGCTTCCACTTTACGCAAACACACATGCGTGCCCCCAACCGCGGTTATGGTCCAGGGGAAGCACCAGCCGTTGCAATGAAACATGGGAAGCGTCCACAGATAGGTCGGATGCTTGACCATATTCCATGACAATATATTTCCCGAAGCCGCCAGATAAGCGCCGCGATGATGATAAACCACACCCTTGGGATCACCCGTTGTGCCCGATGTGTAATTCAGTGAAATGGCCTGCCATTCATCATCAGGACGCGGCCAATCTTCATTGGGCTCTCCCGTTTTCAGGAAAGCCTCATAACTCATGTCCCCAACCAGATCACCCCCACTGGCTAAAGGATCGTCAATATCAATAACCACGGGAGTAGCCGTTGCAATTTTCAAAGCCTCGGTAATCGTATCTGAATATTCCTTGTCTGTGATCAGTAATTTGCAGTCCGCATGATCAAGAATAAAGGCAATTGTCTTTGCATCCAGCCGGGTATTGAGCGCGTTGAGGACTGCCCCGCTCATGGGGACGCCAAAATGACTTTCCAATAACGCCGGAACATTGGGCGCCATGACAGATACGGTATCGCCCTTGCCAATCCCCTGCCGGGCCAGCGCATCCGCCAGCCGCTTGCAACGGTCATAAAATTCAGAATATGTGTAGCTCCAGCTCCCATGCGTCATGGCAAGATGGTCAGGATAGACACTGGCTGAACGTTCCAGAAATCCGAGAGGCGTTAAAGGCTCATAATTGGCTTTATTGGCACTCAAACCCGCATCATACATATCCATTACCAGCCCTCCAGACACTTAGTTAGCCGCCCTGATTACTTGCCTGCTCCGCTTGCATCCAGATCGACCGGAACCCCGGGTAAAAATTTTGATGCTCTGATGCTCAAGGATGTTTTCACATGTTCCACGTTCGGGGCCGCTGTCAACTCATGAGTTAGGAAATGTTGATACGAATCCCAGTCTTTCGCCACAACTTTCAAAATAAAATCATTTTCGCCCGCAAGCATGAAGCATTCCCGAACCAATGGCCATTGCTGAACCTTGGCTTCAAAGTCGTTCAGATCCGTTTCTGCCTGACTTTGCAAGCCGACCAATGCGAACACTGTTACGCCAAAGCCCAGACTTTCGGAATGAAGTTGCGCGTAATAGCCTTCAATATAGCCGGATTCTTCAAGTGCTCGCACCCGTCGCAGGCAGGGCGGTGCCGAAATACCAGCATTTTTGGCCAGCTCGACATTGGTTATCCGCCCATTTTCCTGAAGATCGTGCAAAATACGCCGATCAATATCATCGAGTTTCACTCGTTGCATACATTACCTCCAACGGTCTGTTTCGCGCAATAATATTACAACACCCGTCTAACGCCAAGTCCTGTTATCACTTGCAGTGTGAATTAAAAGGCTTGACCTCGGGGGCACAGCCTGAATAGTGCGATAAACTGACAAAAGGAACAGGGTCAACAACTCAATGCCAACGCGTCCAATACAAAAAACCATCTCCTGCTGGGTCATCACAGATGGCAGCGCTGGCATGGAAAACCAGTGCATCGGATTGGCTGAAGCTATGGGGTTGTCCCTTTTGATAAAAAGGATTTCAACAAAAAAACCTTGGAAATGGCTGCCCCCTGCCCTTTGGCTAAACCCGCTACAACAACTGGATAATGACGGCGACCAGCTAACCCCGCCATGGCCTGACATTATTATCACCTGTGGCAGACAGGCGATCCCCATGAGTATTGCCATCAAAAAAGCCAGTGGCAACAAGACATTTACAGTTCATATTCAAACGCCAAATACCGATGCCCGCAATTTTGATCTGGTTATTGTCCCCGATCATGACAAACTTCGGGGTGAGAATGTGCTTGTCAGTCACGGCTCTCTTACCCGCATTACACCAGAACGTCTGGCGGTTGAACGCGAGAAATTCAGTGCTTTACTGAAAAATTTGAGCACGCCTGTTGTCACTGTCTTAATTGGAGGTAGCAATCGCTGTTATGACATCACAGCAAATGTCATGCGCGACCTCGGCCAAAAACTCGAAAAACTCCATCAACAAAGTAACTGCTTTTTTCTACTCACAACTTCGCGCCGAACCGGGGCCGAGAATGAGGAAATTTTAAAAGAAGCCTTACAAAATCTGCCCCATATTCTGTGGACCGGCGGCACAGATAACCCTTATTTCGCCTTTCTGGACAAAGCGGATACCATTATCGTCACTGCCGATTCTGTAAACATGGCCTGCGAAGCCTGCTCAGCAGGAAAACAGGTCATGATTTACGAGCTTGCAGGCGGAAACCGGAAGTTCAAACACTTTCATGGAAAAATGCAGTCATTAGGCTATACAAAACCCTTTACTGGCAGACTGGAAAGCTGGACCCCGCCAGAACTGGCAGAAACAAGCCGCATGGCGCAATTGGTCTGGGCGAAATTCCAGAACCACTAACCAGATATATGCCGTAATCGCGGATCATTTTCCATCTGCCCCTTGCAGGATCTGACCAGCCATAATAAATAATCTTGGTAACGGGTGATAAATCAATCTTGCCCATGCTCAGGAGCGTCTCGATGGCTGAAACTCACAAAACAAATGTTCTTATTATCGGATCAGGCCCCGCTGGCTGTACAGCAGCCATTTATGCGGCTCGTGCCTCCCTTAATCCGATCATGGTGCATGGCATTCAACCGGGCGGACAACTGACAATCACAACGGATGTGGAAAATTACCCCGGCTTTGCCGCCCCCATCGAAGGCCCATGGCTGATGGAACAAATGGAAGCGCAAGCCAAAAATGTGGGCACCATTATTCATCACGACATTATTACTGACCTGGACACGTCAAAGCGGCCTTACGTTGCAACCGCAGATTCAGGCGCGACCTATATTGCCGACACAGTCATTATCTCAACCGGGGCTGCGGCGAAATGGCTAGGGCTGCCCTCTGAAGAAAAATTCATGGGCTTTGGCGTTTCGGCTTGTGCAACCTGTGACGGTTTTTTCTATCGAGGCAAGGAAGTCCTCGTGATAGGCGGCGGCAACACTGCCGTTGAAGAGGCGCTTTATCTGACCAACCATGCGGATAAAGTAACAGTCGTTCATCGCCGTGATGCTTTTAGTGCCGAAAAAATTATGGTGAACCGCTTGCAGAACAACCCCAAAATAAACGTCATATGGGACAGCGTCCTTGACGAGGTTCTGGGAGATGAAAACCCGCTTGGTGTCACCGGCGTTCGCCTTAAAAATGTTAAAACAGGAAATACCAGTGAACTAAGCGTCCATGGCGTATTTATTGCCATAGGGCATACCCCCAATACCGGGTTGTTCAAAGGCAATCTCGAGATGGATACTGAGGGATATCTGATTACAGCCGCAGATTCTACTGCGACTAACCTGCCAGGAGTTTTTGCCTGTGGTGATGTTCAGGATAAAATCTACCGCCAGGCCGTCACGGCCGCAGGGACCGGCTGTATGGCCGCGCTAGAGGCTGAGCGCTTCCTTGCCGATGAGACATAAATCAAACAATTTTTAGCTGATTAACGCTCCCGCTCAACTCTGTCTGGAAAAAAAAGTCATATATGGGTAACCTGTTCGTCTTATGCTGCAAACGTCGGTAACACGTAGATAAAAAGAAAGTCGACAGGGCAAAATGAATATGGACTGGGACAAGCTACGCATCTTTCATGCCGTGGCTGAAGCTGGAAGCTTTACGCATGCAGGTGAAACCCTGCATTTGAGCCAATCTGCCGTTAGCCGGCAAATCAGTGCCTTGGAAGAAAGCATCAAACAGCCTCTGTTCCATCGCCATGCCCGCGGATTATTACTGACCGAACAAGGCGAATTGCTATATCAGACAGCGCATGAAATTTTTGCAAAACTGGTAATGACCGAAGCCATGCTTGCAGACAGCAAGGAAAAACCCTCTGGCGAGATCAAGGTGACCGCGACGGTTGGGCTCGGCTCAAACTGGCTGACCCCCCGTATCCGCGAATTTATTGACCTTTATCCGGATATTACCGTCAATCTGATCCTCTCTGACAGAGAGCTGGATCTGGGCATGCGTGAAGCCGATGTGGCTATCCGCCTGCGCGAACCGGTGCAACCAGACTTGATTTTACGCAAATTAATGACCGTTCGCCATCACCTCTATGCCTCCAGAGACTATATAGAGAAAAATGGCACTCCAACGACCCTTGAGGAACTGGCTAAGCGGAAAATTCTGGTTTATGGCGACGAAGCACCATCCACTATCTCAAACGTAAACTGGATTTTAAAATCCCTCAAAAAATACAACAAAGACCTGCAGCCGGTCTTCAAGGTCAATAATGTCTACGGCTTACTGCTCGCCATTAAAAGTGGCCTGGGCATTGGCAGCCTGCCCGATTACATCACACAAGGCCATACAGACATCGTCAAAATCCTCATTGATGTCGAAGGACCGGAATTTGGTGCCTACTATGTCTATCCCGAAGAGCTACGGAAATCCAAAAGGGTGACTATCTTTCGCGATTTTCTCATTCGGCAGATGTCGGAGTCAAAATTCTAGTCCATTCAGCCAAGCCATGCGGTATTTGCATGCCCGCTTTGTGTATTCGTCGCTTCTCAAGTTTGCGCAATATAGCTACAAAGAGGCATAGATTGTTGCAATGCAGCAATCGACGTTTCACGTACAGTCTCCCATATGTTTCGTGAACTATGCTGCTTGATTTCCTCCCTGATACAAGCAGCTGTCATGCGTAAAGCGTGACACCCTATTACTTTAAAGGTCAATCCACCTCCATGGATTGACCTTTTTTTTGCGAAAAACCCTTACCGTTCATACTTTTGGACAGCCTTCTCACCATCTCATTGAAATTACTCGTTCAAACAGTCATGCGTCACACGCATGGGTGCACTGCAAAAAAAATAGTGGTAATAAAAAGTACATTTGCCTATATTCCAATCATCAGCGCTGCATTGCAGCATTGAGTGAATATCGACCCCCTTTATCGATATTCACCGCTACTTGCCTTCCTCCCAGTTGCAAGTAGCCATATCATCCTTGGATGATATACCTCCCTGTTAGACTTGCCAGCCTCTTTTTAGAGGCTGGTTTTTTTTGCCATGCAGGTTGCGCATGGCAGACATTCAATATTATCTGTACTAATCCGGAAGCAAAAACCTACATACTTAGTGAGTAAGGCAGATATTTTGTCTTTCTCCGCAGTCGCAAGACTGTATAGGCGGCTAATTGACCTCCCAGTATATTAGCCGCGCCACCAAGGTGGCAAACCTCCCTGTTAGACTTGCCAGCCTCTTTTTAGAGGCTGGTCTTTTTTTGAGCCTCATCTACATAAACAGACGTTCCGTTTTACCAAGCTGCTTATACAGGCCAGCTACTTGCTCGGCATAGCCATTATACATCTGGGTTGGAATGCGGTTATCTGTTGCAAGATCCCGCTCGGTCGCCTGTGACCAGCGCCGATGCGGCACCTCCGGATTTACATTCGCCCAAAATCCATATTCATTGGCATTAAGTTCTTCCCAAAATGTTTTTGGGCGTTTATCCGTAAAGGTAATACGCACAATCGACTTGATATGTTTGAAACCATATTTCCACGGAACCGCCAACCGCAAAGGCGATCCACTCTGCTTGGGCAAAGGTTTTCCATACAAACCTGTGACCATAAATGCCAGATCATTGGTTGCCTCTTCAATGCTGAGGCCCTCTGTATACGGCCACGGATACCAGAACTGCCGTTGACCGGACGCTACATTCTTGTCTTCAAAGGTTTGCATCATCACATATTTTGCCCTGTAAGTCGGCGCTGCCAGTGCCACCAGATCTTTTAACGCAAAGCCGCTCCAGGGAACCACCATGGACCAAGCCTCAACGCATCGATGCCTATATATACGCTCTTCCAGCTTCATCCTTTTCAGTAAGTCATCAATATCAAGCTCCATCTCCTTTTCAACCAGTCCGTCAATTTTGACAGTCCACGGCCTGATATTCAAAGCCTGCGCGGCATTGGAAATGCTCTTGTGGGAACCAAACTCGTAGAAATTATTGTAGGTCGTTGCTATTTTTTCCGGAGTTAGCCCACGGCCACCAATAAAAGAAGCATTCCGCGCAACCGGATACAACCCGGTAGTTGGATCATCTTCTGCAGCAAAAGCAACACCCTGTCCAAGCAAACCGGTAGTTCCCGCCAGCACCCCGCCGATCCCAATTCCTTTCAGGATTTCACGCCGTCGCCAGTATTTGCCTTCATCCAGTACGTTATTCTCGGATATTTCCCACGATTTTTTAGATTTGATCAACATGCGCCGTTTCTCACTCTGTCATTAAAATAATTCCAATAAAAGTGCGCTGTTTTCCCCGGTTTTACAAATCAATAAGCCGTGAAAAATCGTGACCGGTTAATATTTGGCATCGCTGTGGCCGACAATTTTACGCGCCAAAGCCCCGGTTAACTCCTGCAAATGATCAAATGAGGCACAATAGGTTCCCACCCCCTGGGTTGCGGACCGCAAATCAATAATTAAATCCCGCAGTTCCTGCTCGGGCATCATCGCGATCAAAACCTCCCAACCCTGCCAGCCTTCACGAGTATCAAAGCTCTGTATCTGCCCCCGACGTGAACTAACAATACTATTCACCCGGGATGTAAAAGCAGATGGCATGGCAATTTCAACCCGGCATACCGGCTCCAGCAGAACCGGAGCACATTTCGGCATTCCCTCACTCATGGCAATTCTGGCGGCTGATCGAAAAGCACTTTCCGAACTGTCAACCGCATGATGCTGTCCATCCAGTAAAGTCACCGACAAGTCAACCACAGGGAACCCGAGCGGACCTTGTCCCAGGTAATCGCGCACACCATGCTCAACGGCTGGTATAAACTGCTTGGGGACAGAACCGCCAACAACCGATTGATGAAACTCGAACCCGTCACCACGAGACAGCGGTTTTATCTCGATTTTAACATCCCCGAACTGCCCGTGCCCACCGCTTTGTTTCTTAAAGCGGGCATGATGAACGATACCTTTTCGGATTGCCTCCCGGTATGCAACCTTCGGCGGTTTTGACTGAATATTCAATCCGTACTTACTTTTCAACCGATCCAGTGCCACCCGCAAATGAATCTCTCCTTGCCCCTTTAATAACAGCTCTTGCGTTTCCTGACGGTGCTCTGCAACCAGTGACGGATCTTCCTCGTTTAATTTCTCAAGTGCCGCTGACAACCTGACATCATCCTCCCGCTTCTCGGCATAAAGGGCAAAATCAAAAACCGGTTCCAGCGGCACTGTCTTCACCCGCGAGAGACCTTTACTTTCATGCAGCAAATCGCCCGTATGCAAATTATCCATACGCCCAAACGCGACAATATCACCCGCCTCTGCTGAGTTGATTTTCTTCTGCTTACCCCCTTGCAGCCGAAAAATACCTCCAAGCCGGCCGGCATCAAATGCCTCCCCGTCCTTAAAACGGCCTGACCAGATACGGCACAGTGATAATTTTCCGCCTTGGATTGTTATGTAGGTTTTAAGGACTTGAGCCACCGCAACATTTGCCGCGACAGGAATCCCGTACTTCTTTGCTGTATCCTCATTTGAGGGAACTTCATGACGCAAAGCCTTCAAGAGACGGCGCACTCCGTGCTCACTTTGAGCGGCTCCCAAAAAAATTGGAACGACAAACCCTTTTTGCAAATCCTGTTGTAACAACTCATAGATTTCATCTTGCTCGGGGTTAATGTCTTCAAGCAGTTCTTCCATCAGGTGATCATCATAATCTGCCAGTGTCTCCAACATGGAAAAACGGGAAGTTCCTTCCATTTCAGCCATTTCCGGTGGCATTTCAATAATTTTTGAGGCTTTCCCTTCTTTGTAGACATAGGCGCGCTCGGATGCGAGATCCACATATCCGGTTACAATACCATCCTTGACAATCGGCACCTGCCGCAAGACCAAATCGCGATTTGACACCGCTTCCAGTGACTGAAACAGTTCCTGGACACTGCCCTTGGCCCTGTCAATTTTATTAACAAAGATAAAAGTTGGAATATCAAAGTCTTCAAGAACCTTTAGCAACGGTAACAAGGTAACATTTCTGTCCGGGTCAGGCTCACACACCAGAATGGCGGCATCTACACCAACAAGTACGTTTCGGCTCTCTTGCAAGAATTCAATCGACCCTGGGCAGTCAAGCACGGTAAACGCGGCACCCAGATATGAAAAATGAGCGGAGTTGACCTCAACGCTCATCTTTCGTTCGCGCGCTTCCCTGGCGCTGTCTCCAACGGAAGTACCATCATTGACTTTTCCTTTGCGATCAATCTCTCCGCATATGTGCAAAATAGTTTCAAGCAACGTCGTTTTACCGCTTGAATAGGGACCTATCAGCGCCACGCTGCGCGGGCCGGACGATTTCTTTGATGTCATGACGCAACTCCCGTTTTTTTAGTTAGAGTTACCTAATGTTTCATCCGTTTATATTGAAGCGCAAGAAAAATCCGGAAATATGACTGAAATTGGTATGTTCCAGAGTACGGACATATGCATCCTGCCCTCCAAAAGCAGTTGACCTTTACGCAAATAAAAAAGGCAGCCGAATCATTGGCTGCCTTCTTAGAGCTTTATCCGCTTAGCTAAGGCTGGCGCAGAATTTCTGAATACGTGTACATGCCTCGGTCAAAGCCTCTGTCGATGTGGCATAAGAGGCCCTGAAATAAGGGGACAACCCGAAAGCATCTCCATGGACAACTGCAACGCCTTCGCTTTCCAGTAATTCGCTAACAAAATCAAGATCGGTTTCGATAACCTTGCCCGACGGTGCTTTTTTGCCAATACAGCCTTCAATGGATGGGTAGACATAAAATGCCCCTTCCGGCACAGGGCAGAAAAGCCCTTCGGCAGCGTTCAGCATATCAACAACCATATTGCGCCGCTCTTCGAAAGCTGCAGCCCGGGTTGCCAGAAAATCCTGCGGCCCGTTCAGAGCCTCAACTGACGCATATTGACTGATTGAACAGGGATTGGATGTACTTTGTGACTGAACCTTTGCCATCGCCTTGATCAACACTTGTGGGCCACCCGCATATCCGATCCGCCAGCCCGTCATTGCATATGCCTTGGACACACCGTTCATTGTCAATGTCCGGTCATACAATTTTGGTTCCACCTGTGCCGGTGTTACAAATTTGAAGTCATCATAGACAAGATGCTCGTACATATCATCACTTAGAATCCACACATGTGGATGACGGACCAGTACATCCGTCAAAGCTTTCAATTCATCATACGTATATCCGGCACCCGTGGGATTGGACGGTGAGTTGAAAATGATCCATTTTGTTTTTGGCGTAATAGCAGCTTCCAGATCAGCAGCCTGCATTTTAAAATTATTCTGAACGGTTGTCTCTACAAAGACCGGCTCCCCGCCGCCCAGCAGTACCATATCAGGATAGGACACCCAATAAGGGGCCGGAATAATTACCTCGTCACCGGGGTTAAGTGTCGCCACCATAGCGTTATATATAACCTGTTTACCGCCAGACGCTACGGTCACCTGTGAAGGCTCATAATCCAGCTTGTTATCGCGTTTGAATTTGGCACAAATAGCTTTTTTGAGCTCCGGAATACCGTCAACTGCCGTGTATTTCGTCTTACCCTCGTCAATCGCCTTTTTTGCTGCCGCTTTGATAGTATCCGGCGTATCAAAATCAGGCTCTCCGGCACCAAGACCAATAACGTCCCGGCCGGCCGCCCGTAATTCGGCAGCTTTTGTTGTTACAGCAATTGTCGGTGAAGGCTTAATTCTGCCCAGACTTTCCGCAATAATAGACATGACCTATTCTTTCAAAATAAGGGTAATGTTAGAAGAACTTCGTATCAGGGCCAAGCTACGCCTCTCCGTACCGTCTTTCAATAGCAAAGCCGCAATTTTCAGCTATTTAGCATCAGTATATTGCGCCAAGTGCAACAGTTTTCACATCCCGCAAAAGGCAGCCCTTACCTATCCTCAGGAAAAGACATAAATCGCCCGGGATTACTGGCCGCCTCTTCGCGTAGCCAATTACAAAAAGCCGTTATTTGCGGCCTGTCCGCACTTTCTTTGGGATACACGATGTAATAGGCATTTCCGCCCTTGAGCTCCATCTCAAACGGCTTGACCAGCCTGCCCGCGGCCAAATCTTCTGCTGCCAGCGTACTCCGCCCCAACGCAACTCCCTGCCCTGCCATTGCAGCCGTTAGCACCATAGAAGAATCGTTAAAACTCGGCCCCTTTTTAGGGTCAATTCCCCGAACCTCCGCCGCAGCCAACCAGGTTTCCCAGTCAACCCGCAAATCATCATGCAGTAAGGTATGATGCATCAAATCCTCGGGATGCTTTAGCGGAAACTTTCCCTGTAACAAGGCTGGGCTGCAAACAGGAAACAGGCTATCCTCATTTAACAGCAACTCTGAATATAACGGCGGATAATGACCGGAGCCGTAGCGAATGACCATATCCACATCTCCACGGCTAAAATCGGTAATATGGTCACTTGCCGACAGACGAACGTCAATTTCCGGATGTTTCGCCTGAAAACGGCTCAATCTGGGTAACAGCCAACGCACCGCGAACGAAGGCAACGTACTAATGGTCAAGGCACCACCGGCCTCCTGCTCCAGCAGTTTTTTTGTCGCCGTGCTTATGGCTTCAAGCCCATCCCGAATCCCCACCAGATATGACTGCCCTTCATCACTCAGAATAACCGCGCGGTTCAATCGCCTGAATAACGGCATTCCCAGCCACTCTTCCAGCCCTTTAATCTGATGACTAACAGCCGCAGGCGTTACAGCCAGCTCATCAGCAGCTTTGGAAAAACTCAGATGGCGTGCAGCCGCCTCAAAAGTTCGCAACGCATTTAACGGGGGCAATTGCATAATAAATCCTAAATAGATTAGAAAAATTAACTTATAACATTAGAAACTATCGTTTGTCATCAAGCAAAATTTAAACGAAAAAGGGGTCATCGAACGACAAAACAATTTGCAACCAATGCAGCAGATTTGAAGCCGAAAGGAGAATACGATGTCTATCAATGTCTTGAAAAATGAACAGTGCTACCGTTACACAATGGATACTCAATCTCATAAAAAAGGCTTCATATCCACGTTAGCCCAAACATTACTAACTTGGCAGGATCGCGCCAGTATGCGCCACTCACTCGCTAATCTTGATGAGGAAAACTTGTGTGATATGGGCATTAGCCCCCGCGCCGCAGCCCAAGAAAGTCGCAAACCTTTCTGGTGGTATTAAGAGCTACCGTTAAAACAAGTTCCCAAGCCATCTGAAGCATTAAAAACCTTCCTGTCCGTTGGTTCTTCAGATGGCACCTTGCCCCTCTTTTTTATACCGAAACATATAAAAACCCGATCCTTTTTGCTATTTTGGTTGGCATATACGAAAGAAATGCCTATAAAAAAACATGCAAAAAGAGAACAAAACTGAAACATTCAAAATTTTCACCCCGCACAGACCGGTTCGCCCGGAAAAGTCCGAAGGTGGCATTCCTTTTCAGGTGGTCTCGGAATTTGAGCCCGCAGGTGATCAGCCACAAGCCATATCAGAACTCTGCGCAGGCATTCTGGACGGAGACAAAGATCAGGTTCTTTTAGGCGTTACCGGGTCGGGCAAGACCTTCACCATGGCCAAAGTCATCGAGCAACTTCAGCGCCCAACAATTATTCTGGCCCATAACAAAACTCTGGCAGCCCAGCTTTACGGCGAGATGAAAGCCTTTTTCCCCAATAATGCGGTTGAATATTTCGTCTCCTACTATGACTATTATCAGCCTGAAGCTTATGTGCCCCGCACAGATACCTATATCGAAAAAGATGCCTCGGTTAACGAGCAAATCGACCGTATGCGCCATTCGGCAACCCGCGCCTTGCTGGAACGGGACGACGTGATCATCGTTGCCTCCGTTTCCTGTATCTACGGTATCGGGTCCGTTGAAACCTATAGTGAAATGACGTTGCATCTAAAAAAGGGGGACGACATAGACCGTCAAAACCTGATAAAAAATCTGGTTGAAATTCAGTACCGGCGAAATGATGCAAGCTTTACCCGTGGCACGTTCCGCGTTCGCGGTGATACCATTGAAGTGTTTCCTGCCCATCTTGAAGATCAGGCGTGGCGGCTGTCATTATTTGGCAATGAGCTTGAAGAGATTACCGAGTTTGATCCGCTGACCGGCCAGAAAACGGGCAAGCTGAATGAAGTTAAGATTTATGCCAACAGCCATTATGTAACGCCGAAGCCTACTTTGCGGCAAGCTCAGGGGAAAATCCGTGAAGAATTGAAGCTTCGACTTGAGGAATTTCAGGCGCAAAACAAACTCCTTGAAGCCCAAAGGCTGGAGCAACGAACAAACTTTGATCTGGAAATGATGGAAGCGACAGGCGCTTGTGCCGGTATCGAGAATTACTCAAGATATTTATCCGGGCGTAATGCCGGCGATCCCCCCCCGACTTTATTTGAATATTTGCCGGATAATGCCATGCTGATGGTCGATGAAAGCCATGTTACGGTTAGCCAGCTAGGTGCCATGTATAAAGGCGATGCCAGCCGTAAATCCACACTGGCCGATTTTGGCTTTCGGCTGCCATCCTGTAAAGACAACCGCCCACTCAAATTCGAAGAATGGGACTTGATGCGCCCGCAAAGCCTGTTTGTCTCGGCAACCCCCGGCAAATGGGAGCTCGAGCGGACCGGCGGTACGTTCTCGGAACAGGTCATCCGGCCAACAGGCCTGACCGACCCTGATTGTATTATTCGCCCTGTCGAGACCCAGGTTGATGACCTGATGGCCGAATGCAAGGCCTGCGCGGCCAAGGGCGAGCGGGTACTGGTTACCACGCTAACCAAAAAAATGTCCGAAGATCTGACCGAGTATTTTCATGAAAACGGCATCAAAGTCAGATATTTGCATTCTGATATTGTCACGCTGGAACGCATTGAAATTATCAGAGACCTGCGCCTTGGTACCTTTGATGTTCTGGTTGGAATCAACTTGCTGCGCGAAGGACTGGATATCCCCGAATGCGCCCTCGTCGCTATTCTTGACGCGGATAAAGAAGGATTTTTGAGATCAGAGACCTCGCTAATCCAGACAATTGGCCGTGCTGCCCGCCATGTGGATGGCCGCGTCATTCTATATGCCGACAAAATCACCAAGAGCATGCAAAAAGCTCTGGACGAGACCAAACGCCGCCAGACCAAACAGGAAGCCTTCAACAAGGAACACGGAATCACACCTGCCTCTGTTCGTAAAAGTATCGATGACATTATGCAAAGTGTGTACGAACAGGATCATCATGATGTTGATCTGGAACTGGGTGATGCCAGCCACATGATCGGCAACAACCTGAAAACCCATATTCAAGGATTGGAAAAACGCATGCGCACCGCTGCTGCCGATCTGGAATTTGAAGAGGCCGCCCGGCTCAGAGACGAAATCAAGAAACTTCAAGACAGAGAACTGGGCATTGGGGCCGCCGGCAAAGGGCAGCCAATGGGCAGGTCAACGGCCGGCCGCATGGGCAGTGGAAAATCATTGGGCAGCAACCGGGCCCAAAAATAACCGGACAGCCAAAATCACCGACTGAAAAGAATATCACTATGAGAGACAAGCTGCGAGGCAAGGCTATTGCCGTCTGCGATGAAAAAATTTCTAAAAAGGGGGAGGCCGTCGGGCTTTCATTTTATGCTTTTTTTGCCAACAAGAATGATGACCCGGCATTACTTATGGAAGCAGCCACATGGTGGATACAAACCCATAAGCTTGATCATTTTGAAAAGGCTGTCAAAATTCGCACCCTCATCAAGTCAGGCAAATAGATTACCCTTGGCAATAAAGAAGCTGTCGCGCCTCAGCCGTTATCCCCAACTAACGGGGTCCATTCCTGACTACCGGCGTCCCGAAAGCCGTATTTCCTGAAAATAGTGCGTCCTTCAACAGACAGTAAAAACTGATAGAATTCATCCAGAACAGGGGATTTTGCATTTTTAACTTTCACCAGACCATAGATAATTTTTAAATGGGAATTCTCTGGAAACACGGCAACCGCCACAACCTTCTTTTGCAGGGAAATATCTGTTTGATACACAATCCCGTAAGGCACCTCTCCGCGTGCGATCAGGGCCAGAGTTGCCTTTACATTTATCTGCCGGGCAAGTCTGGCCTTTAATAAATTCCATATCTTGAAGTACTTCAGCGCTTGCTTGCTGTAAATTCCGGCGGGAACGTGATCCGGATCGGCAACAGCCAGACGTCCCTCACCCAACAGTTCCGGAAGCCGCCCGATTTCAACCTTTTCAGCTATCATATCCCCCTGACGGGCAGTCGCCAACACCAGACGGTTTCCCAAATAGGCAACTTTGCTTTGCAAAAGCACAAATCCTTTCTTTTCCAGATAATCAACCCACCCGGTATTTGCTGATAAAAACATTCCTGCAGGGGCCCCGGCCTCGATCTGCCGGGCCAAAACCGAACTACCCGCAAAAGAGACTGAAATTTTATGCCCTGTTCGCTTTGCAAAAACTTTAACTGCCGTTTCCATCGGAGCGGTGGTGCTGGCCGCGGCGAATACCAATGCGCGCTCACTTGCACCAAGCGATGATGCAAATGCCAGAGGCAGCAGGCAAAGTAAAAAATATTTCTTCAGCATTAACCATATACTCACAATGGGCATTCAATATGAAAACACTATAGTGCAGCAAGCCTGATTTATATACTCTAACAGCCCGCAGGATCATATTTGAACCCGGAATATATTATGAATGCACTGAATATAGCTAAAATCAAACCGGTATTTTTGGTGGCTGGAATACTCCTGTTTTTCAGCCTCTGGCTTCCCCCCACTCCGGTTATCGCCAAACAAATTGATGCTATTGCGTGTAAAGCGCGGGCCTACGACCAGGGGAAGTTATGGGAAGTCCGCAAGAACGGCGGCCCCAAAAGCTACATCTTTGGAACAATGCATTCAAAAGACCCCCGAATTTTGCAGCTACCCGGTGTTGTCATGCGGGCCTTGAACGGCGCATCTGTCTTTATTTTGGAAACCGTTCTGACAAAGGAAAGCATTCGTGCAAGCGAGGCCTTGATGCGGCTTCCCTCCAGATCAAGCCTTCGCCAAAGAATTGGAGAGGACCGCTTTCAAAAATTACTCCCCATCATCGCTCAATATAACATTCCAGCCCCCGCCCTTGACGATTTTAAAATCTGGGCCGTGGCCTCATTGCTTGCCCGCCCCCCCGTCCGCTCAACTTCTCCACAAGAACAAATAACCATGCTCGACCGGGAGCTGGAGAAACTGGCCCGCAACCAAAGGAAAAACATCTTCCCGATGGAAACGGCCGCAGAACAACTGGGTTTGTTTGATAAATTATCCATCTCGGCCCAGCTTGAATTGCTTGATCAGGCCATCAAAGATTTTTCCGGGCTCAGTCAGGAGCTTGAAGAGATGTCGCGGCAATATCTAGTTGGAAAAATTGGCTGGTTTTTCTGCCAAATGCAAGACAGCATCAAAGCCTTAAGCCCCGAAATGCAGGACTTCATGACAAACAAACTCATTATCCAGCGAAACAAGAACATGGTTACCCGTATTTTACCAAAACTGGAGACTCAAAGCAGCTTCGTTGCGGTTGGAGCACTGCATTTACCGGGAGATCAGGGAATACTTTCCCTCCTGAAAGAACAGGGATATTCACTCCGGCGAAGGTTTTAATTTGCGCATCCAATCGAATTAATCATATTAAACCCATATGTCACAAATATGTGGCTATTTCCCACAATTTTGGCTTTTCCCCTTTTACTGCCCTACCCCCGTCTCTATATACATTCTGCGTGATCAAACAGAAGACGAGAAGCAAAGAGAGCTTTAATGAAGGATCAAGGTAGAAAATCGGCATGATGTATTTACAGGTTGCCGCTGGTTTGGTCATTTTACTGGTATGTGGTGAATTGCTTGTAAGGAGCGCTGTTGCGCTGGCTGAACAATATAACATATCCAAACTCGTCATCGGCTTTACCATCGTTGCTTTTGGCACATCCGCCCCCGAACTGGTCGTTTGCATTCAGGCGGCACTGGATGGTGCACAAGGGATTGCAGTCGGGAACATTGTTGGAAGTAATATAGCCAATATCTTACTGGTCCTCGGAGCGCCCGCACTCATTTACCCTCTAACCTGTGACAATCAATCAGCCTTAAGGGACAGTATTATTGTTATTGGAGGCACCCTTCTTTTTGCCGTTCTTGCATGGCTCGGCGTTCTCGGGTTCTGGCAAGGAATTATACTCGTTGCCACTTTGAGTACAATTATGTACATCGCCTACCGCCGGGCAAAAAACGAAGGGGATATCGCTACGGATGAAGCCCTTGAAGAGTATGAAGAGAATATGCCAAAAACTGTATGGCTGAGCGCTCTGTTCATTCTTGCAGGGTTGGTTGGTCTGGTTCTTGGTTCACGGTTACTCGTCCTTGGGGCCGTCAATATTGCCACAGCAGCTGGTATTTCAGAAGAAGTCATCGGCTTGACGCTCGTGGCATTGGGAACGTCGCTCCCCGAATTGGCAACCTCTTTAATCGCAGCCTTCCGGCGTCATGGCGATGTGGCAATTGGGAATGTTCTAGGATCCAACCTTTTTAACATTACCGGAATTATCGGCGTCACCTCAATTATCAGTCCTCTAGAAGCTCCTGAAAGAATTCTGCATTTTGACATACTGTTCATGATTGCAGCATCCGCACTTCTTATCGTGATCTTCTATTTCAAAAAACCGATTGGCCGCGTAATGGGAGCCGCTCTTCTTGGTGCATATCTGGTATATGTTGTTTCGCAATTTCTCGGTATATCAGGCATTCAGTCCGTGGCCATGCTATAAACATAGCATAGTTGTCTGGCGCTTTATGGCTCTCTATTAGGTGGAGCGAGTAACTTCAATGGAAAAAAATGCACTTATTACAGGATCAGGCATACGCATAGGCCGGGCTATCGCTTTAAAGCTGGCACAGGAAGGGTGGAACATTGCGCTGCACTATAACCATTCCCTTAACGAAACATTGCAACTGCAAAATGATATTCAGGCTCTGGGCCGTAAAGCTATCATTATTCAAGGGGACCTTGAGGACAGCACATGCACACAAACGATCTTCCAGCAGGCAAAAGCACAGTTAGGCATTATAAGTAGCCTGATTAACAACGCCTCTGTTTTTGATCAGGATGATATCAAAACCCTGACGGATACGAGCTTCACCAGACATATGATGGTCAATTTACTGGCCCCGACTTTATTGAGCCAGTTATTCGCCGCCCAGACAGACCTCACGGCCAATCATAATGGTTCAATTATCAATATCATTGACCAGCGTATTCACAATCTTCACGCTGACTTCATGTCCTATACATTAAGCAAGTCTGCATTATGGACATTGACCCAGATGAGCGCCATGTCTTTGGCCCCGGAGATACGGGTGAATGCCATCGGCCCTGGACCAACATTACAAAGCAAACGACAAAGCCCGGACCAGTTTATGCGCCAATGCCAGCAATTGCCCTTAAGAAAAGGGCCTGCGCCCGAGGAAATTGCAAATGGCGTCTTTTTTCTGATAAACTCCCCCTCCATCACTGGAGAGTTTATTTCAATGGACGGCGGTCAACATCTGCCATCTTCTGCTGTGGATGAGAAAGAATAGTATGAATAAAATGACACCTGAAATCATCCCTCTTGATACCAAGACAGACCCCGCAACCCATCGGGTTTTTATTACTGATTTACTCGTGAATATGCTTATCGGGGTTTATGATCATGAAAAGCTGAAATCACAACCTGTCAGACTGAATATTGTTCTGACGGTTACTGACCATATCGGGCCCATTAACGATGATTATCGCAATGTCGTTTGCTACGAAACCATTGCAATCGCCGTCAAAAAGCTCGTTAAGGAAGAACATATCAACCTTGTGGAAACCCTGGCAGATAAAGTTGCCGAGATTTGCATGCAGAATCACCGGACTGTTTCAGTGACGGTTAAAGTCGAGAAACTACAGGCCCTGACTGACGCAACCAGCGTTGGAGTTGAGATCACAAGATCAAGGGCTTAGCAACCTGAAAACCTGAAAATTATCGGTTTTTTGACACCAAATTTATGCAGTTGTGCACAGCAGCAAGAATGCAACCTGATTCCATAGAATAAAAGCGGAAAAAACCTGTTTTTCTTAGAGCGAGGTCCTTGACATTTAAAATTCTTAATTAAATCAATATGTTAAATAAATGCCCAAAAAATAGGCAGTATGTGAAAGGGTGAGGCTTTATCTGCCATACGGCCATATGTCACGTAGTTACACACAAAGTTATCCACATCTTCGGTGGATAGTGTCATAAAATAGTAACGATATGTTTTAGCCCCCCTCAAAGAACCCTAATGTTACTTACGAATAAGGAGGTTAGGTGACTTTGTTCACGATAGCCTTTCAGCGAATGCCTCAAAGTGATGCCTTGAATCGATGGTAGAATGACAGAATCAGCACTCGAAAAGCACGAAACCCCGTTTGACAGGGGAGCGAAGACAATTCAGCGCTTCCTGAAAACGCTTCCGGGTAGCCCGGGCGTGTACAGGATGTTGGGGCCGAACGAACAGGTCCTGTATGTTGGCAAAGCCAAAAACTTGAAAAAAAGAGTTGTCAGTTACACTAAAACGACCGGTCAATCCTCACGCATCATGCGTATGGTCTCACTGACCTGCTCCATGGAATTTGTGTCTACGCAGACAGAAGTCGAAGCTCTGCTGCTTGAAGCAAACCTGATTAAAAAGCTCAAGCCCCGCTATAACATTATCTTGCGTGACGATAAATCATTCCCCTATATCCTGATCACCGGAGATCATGACTGGCCCCGCATTACCAAGCATCGCGGCAGTCGCTCCCGGCCCGGAGAATATTTCGGCCCCTTCGCCTCTGCCGGTGCTGTCAATGAAACACTGGCAACATTCCAGCGCCTGTTCCCGTTAAGGTCCTGTAGCGATTCCGATTTCGAGACACGAACGCGCCCCTGCCTGCAATATCAGATCAAGCGCTGCTCTGCTCCCTGCGTTGGACGAATTACACTCGAAGATTACCAAACCCTTGTTGGCGAGGCCCGGGCCTTTCTGTCTGGGAAAAGCCACCATATTCAGCAACAGCTGGCGGATAAAATGCATAGCGCTAGCGAATCTCTTGATTTTGAACAAGCCGCCGTCTTCCGTGACCGCCTCAAAGCCATGGCCCATATTCAGTCAAAACAGATCATTAATCTGCCAAACACTGAAGAGGTCGATGTTATTGCTGCCCATCAAGACGCGGGCCAAACCTGTGTACAAGTGTTCTTTATCCGGTCCGGGCAAAATCTGGGAAACCGGGCTCACTATCCAACGCATACCAAAGAAGAAGGTCCCGAAGATGTTCTCAGTGCCTTTATAGGGCAATTTTATGACAGTCGGCCGGCCCCTAAAAATATCTGGGTCAGCCACTATCCGGCAGAAACTGAATTACTGTCCGAAGCCCTGTCAATTGCAGCAGATAAAAAAATCACTATTTCACACCCTAAACGCGGCCCTAAAAAAGAAATGCTTGCCCATGCCATTTTTAATGCGAAAGGCGCCTTGTCCCGGAGGCTTGCAGAAAACGCCTCTCAGCGCAAACAGCTTGAAGCGGTAGGCCTGCTATTCGGAATGAAGGAAACACCTCAAAGAATTGAAGCCTATGATAACAGCCATATCTCCGGTACACATCAGGTTGGCGCGCTCATTGTCGCGGGGCCAGACGGATTTGAGAAAAAAAGCTATCGAAAATTCAACATCAAAGACGCGTCACTGGCTCCGGGCGATGATTATGGCATGATGAGAGAAGTCCTTTCGCGCCGATTTTCGCGACTAAAAAAGGAAGACCCTGACAAGTTGGGCGAGGCTTCTGGCACCCGCGAGTTATGGCCCGATCTTGTTCTGATTGATGGCGGCCTTGGTCAATTGAACGCAGCGATTGATGTTTTCCGTGAATTGTCGATCACAGGGATAACATTGGTGGGGATCGCCAAGGGGCCCGATAGGAACGCTGGGCGGGAGCGATTTTTTATGCCGGGAAAAGAGGCTTTCTCCCTCCCGGAAAAAGATCCAACTCTGTATTTCTTGCAACGCCTGCGTGATGAGGTTCACCATTTCGCCATTACAACACATCGTGCAAAACGCTCCAAAGCGATCAGCAAATCACCTCTTGATGAAATTCCGGGTATTGGCGGCAAACGGAAGAAAGCACTGCTTAGTCACTTCGGGTCAGCTAAAGGAGTTGAAAGTGCCGCATTGGCTGATCTGGAAACAATTGATGGCGTTTCCAAAAAGCTTGCACGGCAAATCTTTGATTTTTTTCGTGAATAAGTGTAATTGACGGCTTTCGCTCGTCATAGCCACCGCCTATAGTGAGCTGTCTTTCAGACTAGAGAAGCTGGGAAATCAAGGCATGTTGTTTCGTCTGCCAAATCTTTTAACACTCTCGAGGATAGCTGTTATTCCGCTTCTTCTTGCGTCCTTCTATTTGCCCGGCGATGCTTCAAGCTGGGTGCCATTGGGCCTGTTTATCGGGGCGGGAATTACTGATTTTCTGGATGGATATCTGGCCCGCCGGAACAAACAAACATCCAATCTGGGTCGTTTTCTGGACCCTGTCGCCGACAAATTGCTGGTAGCCGCAACACTTCTCTTTCTTGTTGGGATGAGCAGGATCAATGATTGGACACTCATTCCTGCCGTAATAATTCTATGCCGGGAAATTATGGTCTCTGGTTTGCGGGAATATTTAGCGGAATTGCGCGTTGGATTACCCGTTAGCAAACTTGCCAAATGGAAGACAGCAGCTCAAATTTTTGCGCTATGTTTTCTTTTAGGTGGTCCTGCCGTTGTAGAGGTCTTCGACGCGATGCTTATCGGAGATATCCTACTTTGGATCGCTGGGTTGCTTACCGTTTGGACTGGGTATGACTATTTGCGCCTCGGCCTGGAACATATGATGGTTGAGGATGATAATAGATGAAAATAGTAGGTATCTCCGGATGGAGTGGCAGCGGCAAAACAACGCTGGTTGTCAAACTTATCCCTGCCTTGGTTGCGCGCGGGCATAGCGTATCCACCTTAAAACATGCCCATCACCGTTTCGATGTTGATCGCCCTGGAAAAGACAGCTTCCGCCACCGCGATGCCGGCGCAAGAGAAGTCCTGATTTCATCAAAAGCCCGATGGGCACTAATGCATGAGAATAGAGACGAAGAGGAAGTCGGACTGGATGAGTTGATCCGCCATATGACGCCGGTTGATATCCTGCTGATCGAAGGTTTTAAAAAGGATAGCTTTCCTAAAATTGAAGTCTGGCGGGGTACTAGTGATAATGAACCTCTCTACAAGAGCGATTCTACAGTGATAGCCATTGCGTCCGACCTCGAACATATTGACACATCCCTGCGCGTTCTTGATTTAAACGATTCAGACGCCATCGCTGATTTCATCATCGCCACCTTTTTACAAAAGGCCCAGCAATGACCCGACAGGTAAATGACTGTTTCTCTGCTGCCGAAGATATGTTGTCTGTGGATGATGCACGAACCTTGATCACCCGCAACTGCCAACAGGTTACGTCAACCGAAAGCGTTAGTTTACCAGATGCTTGTGGCCGTATTCTCGCCGAAGATATTTTCTCCAAAATTAATGTCCCTCCCACAGATAACTCAGCGGTTGATGGATATGCTTTCAGGTTTTCAGATTATAACAAGACACAAAATCTCCTGTTTAATGTCAAAGGCCGAAGTGCGGCGGGTACACCGTTTGATGGCGAACTGACTGAAGGGGATTGCGTCAAAATATTCACCGGTGCCATTATGCCTGCTGGCTGTGACACGATCGCAATGATCGAAGATGTCGAACATGTGGCAGATAGTGTCAGACTGCCCTCAGGATTGAAAGCCGGTGCAAACAGACGGTTTGCCGGTGAGGATGTCATAAAAGGGGCGCAGATACTTGCAAAAGGCGATTTTCTACGACCTCAGGAAATTGGCCGTCTTGCCTGTGTTGGTGCTGATCACGTTCCGGTCTATAAAAAATTGCGCATTGCACTCTTGTCTACCGGGGATGAATTGGTCAGCCCCGGAACAGTTTTGCCTGATGGCGGGATATATGACAGCAACCGCTACATTCTTGCGGCTCTCCTTAAAAAATATGGCTGCACCGTTTCTGACCACGGCATAGTTGAAGATAAATTTGAAACCATTCGTGACACCATTGCAGATGCAGCCTCAAAAAATGATCTGGTTATCACCTCCGGAGGGGTCTCTATGGGGGATGAGGATCATGTGAAAGCGGCTGTGGAAGCCAACGGAAGTCTGCATTTTTGGCGAATTGCCATCAAACCGGGACGCCCGCTGGCATTAGGGCAAATCAAGGGCACTCCTTTCGTTGGCCTGCCTGGCAATCCTGTCGCTGCGATGATATGTGCCATGCAATTTGTGCGCCCTCTAATTGCTGCCATGTCAGGCCAGCGGTCCTTTGAACTCCCCACACCGATTATCGGCAAAGCAGCGTTTACCATGACTAAGAAAATCGGGCGCAGAGAATGGGTGCGCGGACGCTATCACATGGATGAAACCGGGAAAATTCACATTGAAAAATATTCAGCTGATGGCTCCGGTTTAATTTCATCCCTTGTCTGGTCAAATGGTATCATTGAACTGGATGAAAATACGAGCCAGATAAACGAGAGTGATTTACTGAAAATAATCCCTTATTCAGGACTTTTCGAATGAAAATTTTGTATTTTGCATGGCTTCGCACACAATTGGGAACTGCTGAGGAAACAATTGAACTGCCCAGTGATGTCACAACGCTTGATGACCTGATTCTGTTTCTAAAAGAAAAAGGGGATACCTATCGTTCCGCCTTTGCAGATATGACTGTTATCAGAATTGCCGTAGATCAGGAATATGTAACCGGGAATGTCCCTCTCGGCGGCGTGACAGAAATTGCATTTTTTCCGCCGGTGACCGGGGGTTAATATGGTTATTGTTCAAAAAGCTTCATTTGACACCGGCGCTGAAATTTCAAAACTAACCACGGGCGCCACCAAAATCGGCGCCATTGTATCCTTCACAGGGTTGGTCCGCGACTTCAATGATGGCTCAGACGTCACATCACTAACGCTTGAACACTATCCCGGAATGACCGAGAAACAGCTTCAGAAAATCGAAAATCAGGCCAATGAGCGGTGGGATCTGGATGCCAGCCTGATTGTTCACCGTTATGGTAAAATGGAACTGGGAGAGCCAATTGTTCTGGTCATCACGGCCTCCGCCCACCGCAAAGATGCATTTGAAGCCGCCGAATTTCTGATGGACTGGCTTAAAACCAAAGCCCCATTCTGGAAACTTGAAGAAAACACCGGTGGAACTGAAAGCTGGGTAAGCGAACGCAGCAGCGATCTTGATGCCACTAAAAAATGGACGTAAACGCCATTATTGACGTTTTTGACGCCGTATAATCCAGTCTACCGCCCGCCGGCTTGATTCTGCAATTTGTACAGGGCTCATGGTTCTCATCAAAATAGTGTTCATTTTTTTTGCGCTGCCTTTACCACGAGCGGCTGAAATCAAGGACCATTTCAAAGCTTCAATTTGTGTACGGCCCGCAACTATTTCAGATTTTGCCACCGCCGTATCAAGAGCTACCGATTGCGCCTGCTTCAGAATTTGCGAGACAATCTCACTATCCATACCGTTTGCGATTACCGGCAGTGTTGTTTTGGTCGCCACCACTTTTTCTACCGGGCGGGAGGCGACAACGGCCTGTTTGGGTGAGACAACCGATACAGCCTGCTTCTGAATAGCCGGAGCGGCCGGTTGTTTGGAAATTGTGGAAGTTGCAGTTGTCTTAGCAACAGGCACCGTCTGTGTGGCCGGTACTGCCTGTGTGACTGGCACCGTCGTCTGTGGGGACGGTGCCGCTTTAGGGCTGCTTTCAAGCGTTGACACCACTACAGGGGCTTTCTTTGCAGGAGCCAGTTTAACCGGCTCCGGTTCTGCAACAATTACTGTCGGGGCTGGTTTCCCTTGCTGTTTTGCTTTCAGTTCCGCCAACCGCTGCTCCGCGGCTGTACGCTGTATATTCTTCTTGTTTTGTTCATCTAGCAAAGCAAGCCGGTCGGCTTCTTCTGTCTCTTTGGCTCTAAGGTAAGCTTGTCGCTTGGCTTCTTCAGCTTGCGCCCGAGCTGCCGCTATTGCGGCTTTACGGCTTTCCTCTTCTAGCCTTTTGGCATTTTTGGCATCCGCATCCCGCTTGGCAATCAATGCCCGTTGCCGTTTGGCCCGGCTACTGACTACCTGTTTTTTTGCTTCGCGCTTGGCCTTTTCTTGTGCTGCACGCGCCTCAAGAATTTTTTGATACTCTGATTCTGCAAGGCCAATATTCTGACGATACCATTTACCAAGAATATCGATGGCTTTAGCTTCACCTTTTTCAATTTGACCGGATGTCAATAAAGGCTTCAAGCGGGCAATTGCTTGCTGCGCCTGCGCAACACCTTGAGCGGCAGCGAGACGGTACCATGCATATGCTGCCGACATATTTTTAGGATACCCCTCAACCCCTTTTTCATACAAAACACCCAGATTGAACTGGGCATTTACATCGCCCTTGCTGCCCGCTGTCTCCCACAAAGACACAGCCTTGGTATAATCACGGTTATTGTATGCAGTCATTCCTGCCTGAAAATTGGCCCGAGCCATACCCGTACTCAACAACAACAACAAACCAACTACAAAACCAAACCGTGTCATTTTTATCCCTGTCCGTACCTGTATTGCGCTGCAAGAGTGCCAATCAACATGTGTCATAGATACCTTTATTATAGCTCATTATCAAAGCAAAAAGGCAGAAATGAGAACAGCCGCCCCGATATGGAGCGGCTGCATTTAATTTGATGTCTACCGGTTATCCGAGATTAAGCAGCCGCCCTGCGACGAACCGTATCTTCATAATCACTGATCATGCTTTGACAGATCTGGCCCGGCGTGAAGGTAGCATCTCCAATACACTGGACAGGTGTAACCTCTGCAGCGCTCCCCGTCAGGAAGCATTCATCAAATGACGACAATTCTTCGGGCATTATCGCGCGTTCAACAACTTCAATACCACGCGCTTTAGCCAGATCAATAATGGTCCGGCGGGTAATACCATCCAGGAAACAATCAGGTATAGGTGTATGCAGAACGCCGTTTTTTGTAAAAAATACGTTTGCTCCGGTTGCTTCGGCAACGCGCCCGCGATAATCAAGCATGATCGCGTCATCATAGCCTTCTTTTTCTGCCTGATGCTTGCTCAATGTACATATCATATACAATCCTGCGGCCTTGGACTGGGTTGGGATAGTATCCGGCGCAGGGCGTCTCCAGTCAGACAGTTTGAGACGAATGCCCTTCATCTTTGCTGCCGGATCAAAATAGCTCGGCCATACCCAGGCAGCCACAGCCACATTGATTTTATTCTGCTGGGCTGATACCCCCATCATTTCGGAGCCTCGCCACGCAAAGGGCCGGACATATCCATCCACAATTTTGTTCGCAACGATCGTATCAATACAAGCCCGATTAATTTCTTCTACTGTCATTCCAATATCAAAACCCAATATTTCAGCAGATTTGACCAGACGTTCACTATGTTCGATCAATTTAAAAATTTCTCCGTCATAGACCCGTTCCCCTTCGAACACACAACTGGCATAATGCAAGCCATGGGTCAGAACATGCACATTAGCCTCTCGCCAATCTGTCAGTTCTCCATTAAACCAAATATAGCCGTCACGGTCGGCGAAAGAGGGAGTATCCATTTTTCTACACCTTGGGTTATAATATGTCGTATCTTCACACACAGAGTTCGTTTATTTCGAATCGAACTTAATCTTGGTAACATTATGAGAAAAATAAGTCAACATGGCTGACGTAAAATCTGGAACAAATCCACTTTTCTTGCGCGAGGAAGAGTTAAGGCAGTGCATTGAGCTGCTCTTTTTTGCGTATCGAGACTTCACAGACGGCCCCGACCAGTTATTAAGGGACTATAATTTTGGCCGCGCCCATCATCGGGTTATCCATTTTGTCGGACGAAATCCCGGCATTACAGTATCAGAATTGCTGGATATCTTGCGGATTACCAAGCAAAGCTTGAGCCGAGTGCTAAACGCATTGGTGGACCGAGGGTTTGTTGAACAAAAACCTGGTATCTCTGATCGCCGGCAGCGGCTTTTATACCTCACGGAGGAGGGAAAAGTTCTTGAACGGAAAATAAGCATTATTCAACAAGAAAAGGTGGCCAAAGCGTTCAAAGAAGCTGGCGGCGATGCCGTCGCGGGCTATCGCAAGGTCCTTGAAGGACTTATAACCGATACAGACAGGGAAACCGCCCTGAAGCGCGTTATGAAAAAATAATCATGAAAAGACAGCCTGCCAATGAATGACAATGCCCCGCATATTCTGGTCGTCGATGATGACAGCAGGTTGGCGGCCTTGCTCAAAAAATACCTTTCAGATAACGAGTACCGTGTATCTGTTGCTGCAACGGCAGAGGTGGCCCGCGCTAAAATGAACGGGTTATCTTTCGATCTTATTGTACTTGATCGAATGATGCCCGGTGAAGATGGCGTGGATTTCGCAAAAGCGGTACGCGAATCTTCAGGACCGAATAAATCAATTGCCATTTTGATGCTCACTGCCATGGCAGAGCCTAATGACAGAATAGCTGGTCTGGAAGCCGGAGTTGATGATTACCTCACCAAACCCTTCGAACCACGGGAACTATTATTACGGGTTGATGCAATCTTGCGCAGATCAAAACAAGAAACCATAAACAGTATTTGTTTCGGTGATTTTTCTTTCAACATCCCAAAAGGTGAGCTTACCCGAAAAGGTGATATCATCAACCTGACATCGGGCGAGCAGGCACTCCTTAAAACGCTGGCAAGCTCTCCGGGGGTCCCTATCTCCAGAGAAGCGTTATCATTAAGCAGTGGCACACAAGGGCGGGCGGTCGATGTACAGATTACACGTCTGCGCCGAAAAATTGAAACCAATCCCAAAATGCCGCAATATCTGCAAACCGTACGCGGAGAAGGATATATTCTATGGGTAGACTGACATGCCTCATAAACAGGATGGTTAAACACAGGATAACTGAATGAAACTTCAAATCCCGTATACAGGCTACCTGAAAAAAATAATGCCGCGGACTTTGTTTGCCCGCTCGTTGTTGATTGTCGTTCTCCCAACACTTATTTTGCAAGTTCTAGCAACATATCTTTTCTATGAGCGGCATTGGGACAAGGTAGCCCGGCGGCTTGCATTGGGCGTTTCTGGCGAAATATCAAGCATTATATCCTTAACTGACCGGTTTCCAGGAGAGGACGCACAAGCAAGTATTCTCAAAATCGCCCGCGATCAAATGCGGCTTACTGTTTCTTTTGAAAAGGGCAGCAAGCTGTCTATCACCTCTGCCCCGCAGGGAGGATACGGGTTTCTTGAAAAACACATGGCCCGCGCATTACAAGAAAGTTTGCCCGGCCGCGCCTATACACTAACCACCAATAATCACTTGGAAAGCGTCATCATACGGGTGCAATTGCCCGACAGTGTCCTCAATGTCATCGTCAGGGACAAACGGCTCTTTTCCAGCACTACCTATATATTTGTCATGTGGATGGTTGGAATTTCTCTGGTTCTGATGGCAATCGCCATCCTGTTTTTGCGGAACCAGATGCGCCCGATCAAACAGCTGGCCCAAGCAGCAGAGCTTTTTGGCAAAGGACAGGATGTTCCAGACTTCAAGCCTTCCGGTGCATTGGAAATTCGCTTGGCCGGCAATGCTTTTCACGAAATGAAACATCGTATATTGCGTCAGATAACACAACGGACCGAGATGCTGGCAGGTGTCAGCCACGATTTACGAACACCGCTCACACGTATGAAACTACAATTGGCAATGATGGAAGAAGGGGAAGCGAAGCGAAACCTGCAAGGAGATGTCAATGATATGCGCGATATGGTGGAAGGGTATTTATCTTTCGCCAAAGGGCAGGAAGCGGAAAGTGTCTCGATTGTAAACCTGACTTCTCTTGTACGTGACGTTGTTGACAATGCACTCCGCCAAGGGGCCGCAATAACCTTCACATCGGCGCAGACAATAGAATCCCGCCTACGATCAAACAGCATCAAACGCTGCCTGACAAATCTCGTAGAGAATGCCCGGCGACATGCAACCCATATCCACATTCAAATGCAGCAGGTCGACAAGCAAATTCACATCATCATTGATGATGACGGCCCTGGTATCCCACCTGAAATGCGCGCAGATGTCTTCAAGCCGTTTCGGCGCCTTGATACATCCCGTAACTCTGAAACCGGAGGTAGTGGTCTCGGTATGACAATCGCCCGCGATGTTATTCATGGTCACGGAGGACAGATTCAGTTGAACCAGAGCCCTGAAGGGGGGCTGCGAGTCGAAATTCACCTGCCCCATTAATACCTATTGGAACGGTTTAAACGCGTCTTCAATCAGAGAAGTCACAGACTGCTCCGTTACCGGCGCCTTTGCAAAAGCCATATTGGCCGCCGCCAGCACCAATGGAACGGATGCGATGGCCATCGTCGGGTTTTGAACGGCTTTTGCTATTGTAAAGACCTTGACCATCTCATCTTGATAGGCATGTGCCAACGCCCCAACTTGCGCGTCTCTCTCGGCAAAAATATCAAAGGCTGTGCCTGACTGTCGATAAGCCCCTTTAAGTGTATCCGAATGTTTCTGGTACAGCGCCGACAAATCCGGGGCTGATGGCATCAGCACGTCTTCCTCATCAGAAATATCTGCTGTCACCTGATCCCCCCTAATGAAGTTTTCCGCCAATAGGGACATGGTGATCTGGACGGACAAGCGATATATGCCCGTTTGCATCGCTAAAGCCAAGCACCAGAACCTCCGACATCACAGGCCCGATCTGACGAGGCGGGAAATTAACAACGGCCGCAACCCTGCGCCCGATTAAATCCGGAATATCGTACAAGTCGGTAATCTGGGCGGAGCTCTTTTTCACGCCCACCGCCTCTCCAAAATCAATTTGTAACTTGTAGGCTGGCTTTCGTGCTTCAGGAAACGGCTCCGCGAGAATAATCACGCCGACCCGGATATCAATCTTGAGAAAGTCCTCAATACCAATTTCAGGCTGTATCTGTGTCATTTTTCTGTCCGCTCTGTTGCTGATCTCATATTTTGACCGCCTGCATCAATCATCCCCCAGAAAACTTGATCACTGTTTGTTCGATCTTTGCCATAGAGGCGGTCACCGAATTTGTCAGTGCATCAACAGATTGCCCTGTAGACGCAACAAGCGATGCAGTCACTTGGGAAAAATGCTCGGATATTTGTTCCATATTCCGAAATTGTATCGCGTTGAACGGCGGCTGGGTTCCGCCCATCATGTCTTTAGATAGCGCCTTTTGCAGAGAGGTCTGCATATTCCCGAGTACAGTTCCAAGCGTGTCCTGCTGCGCCTGAACAACCGATTGCAAGGTTGCCGCCGATTGCATCGTTATATCTTCCATTGTCGCCAAAGTTTGCTGTTGACTGATCGCCACCCCGGATAAGTCGGGGATCAACATCTTACCGAGCATCTCTTGACTACCTGTTGAATTTTGCACCATTACATCACCTTTAAATTCTCCAATAAGGTGTATGTAATATTTTTTACACCCTTTTAAAGGGTTATCCTAATTCTCGTGATCTGGCGGCTGCCGCAGCTATCGTGCGCTTCATTAACGGCCCAAGTGCATTATCTCCCATCAACACTTCAAGCCCGGCAGCTGTCGTCCCGTTAGGGCTCGTCACATTTTTTCGAAGCTGTTCGATACTGTCACTCGTCTGCAAGGCCAATTCACCCGCCCCCGCAACTGTCGCTTTGGCGAGTGTCAGCGCCAGATCATCAGGTAATCCTGCGGCTATACCGGCTTCTTTCATCGTTTGGATCATATAGAAAACATAGGCGGGACCAGAGCCGGAAAGCCCCGTCACAGCATCCATCAGGCTCTCGTCATCGACCCAGGCCGTTGTCCCTATCGCCCGCATCAACTGATCACAAACGTCCCTCTGCCCTGTGCTCACCTGATTATTCGCGCAAGAAACAATCATACCCCGGCGAACAGCCGCCGGCGTATTGGGCATGGTTCGGATAATGGCCACCGCTGTGCCGAAACTTGCTTCAAACACAGGCAAGCGTGCACCTGCCGCTATTGATATGACAAGAGCCCCTTCAGCGGCATATGTCTGATAGCTGGACAAAACATCTGCTATTACCTGTGGCTTTACCGCCAAAATAATGACATCCGGCTTGTATCCGGCCTCAATCAGTAACGGAGATGAAAACACCCGACACCCCAACTGTGCCGCTTTTCCCAGATTATCGGCCCCCGGATCTACAACCAGAATATTGTTTGGCTTGATACCATCATCAATCCACCCGCCCAGCATTGCACGGCCCATATTCCCGCAACCGACCAGTAAAATAGTTAAATTATTTGTCAAGCTTCACCCATTGTGTCCAACATCGCAGCCTCAAGTGCATCTTCTGGAGACTTCCCACCCCAAAGACAAAATTGAATGGCTGGATAAAATTTTTCCAACTCGGTCATACCCGTCTCGACCAGCGTATAGATCTGGTCCGCGTCCAGATCACCCTTTTGATTGAGCAACAAGGCATGCCGAAACATAATCAACCCTTCTTCGCGCCATGTATCAAAATGGCCTATGAACATTCGCTCGTTCATGCGGGCCAATAATTCATATATGGCGTCAGACTTTTTCTCTGGAATTTTAATGTCATAGGCGCACGAAAAATGAACTGCCTTGATATCGGTCCGCCAGGAAAACCAGAGATGATATTGACACCAGCTCCCCTCAACTCCAACGGTAAGTTCGTTATTACCTTGGCGATCAAATGACCAGTCATTTTTATGAATGATATTCTCGACAAGATCGAGTGGATTCGGCTCATCAATTTCTTCGGAGGAAAAAAGCATAGCTGTCATCACTGCTCTCCTTCTAACGAAAGTTCCAGACAACGCCACATACCTGCGCATACGGCCTATTAGGTTTGAGCAATCAGTATTTCCATATGTGGTGCCCGTATCACGCCCAAAACCATATATGTAGCGTAGACACACATAAAAAATCACGCAAGCCTAAAGCTGCACCCCTCACACATTTCTTGTGGATAACATTCAGATAGATGGTGTTTCAGGTAATAGTTTCAGGATTTTTTTGTAGATTTTGACGTTGATTTTGCCTTACTCGCTGTTGTCTTCAACTTTGCTTCAAGATCTTTTATCTGTGCGGCCTGAGCATCAACTGTCGCCCCCAGATTGATAACCATTTCCTTAATGGCATCGAATTCATCACGAGGCACCAAATCCATTTTTGCCATCATACGTTCCAGACGCTGATGAAGCAGGTTGTCCAATTCTGTCTTCACGCCCTGCGCAGTCCCGAGCGCACCTGACGCCAAACGGGCAACATCATCAAAAATTCGAGAAGTGGTTTGCATATGGGTATCCTTTCAATCTGCCTTAATATGACGCGCAAGAAGCTTGAATGCAACAACCTAAACAGTGAAAATATCTCCCTGCAAGGACTGTCCCCTTGCGCATTTTGAGCCAGCGCTTATATAGTTAGTCTATGAATTACATAGCATCCCTATCGGCTCTTTCCTTTCCGGAAATCGACCCCGTTATATTCAGCGTCGGCCCTTTGGCCATCCGCTGGTACTCGCTTGCCTACATTGCCGGTTTAATGATCGGATGGCGCCTGATGCTTCATTTCGCCAAAGCGCCCGGCTCCAAGATAACCCCCGAACAAGTAGATGATTTTCTGGTATGGGCAACGCTCGGCGTTATTCTGGGCGGTCGCTTTGGATATGTCTTTTTCTACAAACCGGACTATTACCTATATAACCCCGTCGAGATACTCAAGGTATGGAAAGGGGGCATGTCTTTCCATGGCGGCTTCCTTGGTGTTGTGACCGCTGCATTGCTGTATGCAAGAAAACATAAATTCCCCGCATTGGCGCTTGCCGATATGCTGGCAATTGTGGCTCCTGTTGGCCTCTTCTTTGGCCGTATTGCCAATTTTATCAATGGCGAACTATATGGACGAATAACGGATGCAAGCTGGGGCATGGTCTTTCCCAATGGCGGCCCTCTGCCCAGACATCCCAGCCAACTCTATGAATCGGCTCTTGAAGGGGCCGTATTATTTGCTGTTTTAATGATTTTACGGCGAACAAGTTTTGGTCAAAAGCCAGGCGTCCTGACTGGTACATTTCTGATCGGATATGCCTTGGCACGCAGTTTTGTCGAGCTTTTCCGTCAACCTGATGCCTATCTCGGCTTCTTAATCGGTGGCGCAACCATGGGACAATTACTTTCTGCGCCGATGATTCTTGTTGGTGCATATCTTATTTATCGTGTGGCTTCCAAAAAATAATGCCGTCACTCGAAGAGATTCTGAAGACACAAATTCGGGAAACCGGCCCCCTTACACTGGAAGCGTACATGCAAATGGCGCTCATGCATCCAGAGTATGGATACTACCAGAGCGGCAAGGTATTTGGGGCGTCCGGAGATTTTACCACGGCACCTGAAATCAGCCAAATGTTTGGTGAATTAATTGGCTTATGGTGGGTGGATAGCTGGGTCAAAATGGGCTCTCCTGCCAAATTTAATCTTGTTGAACTTGGCCCCGGAAACGGTGCCTTGATGAGTGATGCCTTGCGCAGTGCGGCACTTGTGCCCGATTTTCTGGCAGCGGCCCACATCCATCTTGTAGAGACAAGCATCAATCTACGCACCGTTCAGCAAAAAATGCTCTCCCGGCATTCGATTTCCTGGAGTGAGGACTGGCCAAGCCCAGATCCCCGAATCCCCGCAATTGTCTTTGGCAACGAGTTTCTCGATGCCCTGCCCATTCGCCAATTCGAGGTTAAATCCGGACAATGGTTTGAGCGAAACATTACTGTCAATGATGACAAACTTGAATTTTGCCTTGTGCCTGTTCCGGCCAAGCAAATACCCTCTCATTTTCCAGATATCAAAACATGCACCGATGGAGATGTGGCAGAACAGAACCCGCGGGCCGAAAAAACAGTTATGGATATCAGCCGTCACCTCTGCAGAAGTGGCGGAGTCGCGTTATTTATCGATTATGGGCCTGCGCAAACAGCCCTTGGTGATAGTTTTCAAGCAGTCAAGCGTCATAAATTTGTCGATCCGCTGTTAAACCCTGGCAGCAGCGACCTCACCGCCCATGTGGATTTTCAAAGGCTCGGCGAGCTTGCTGCAAAAAATGGATGTCGCGTCTTGCCCCCGGCTTCGCAAGGACGTTTCCTTGAAAGGCTGGGTATTGAAGCGCGGGCGCTAACTCTCGCCAGACAAGCCACCGGTGACCAAAAAGAAAAAATCCGGCACGACCTTCAGAGGCTGACAAGCTCAGCACAAATGGGAACCCTCTTTAAGGCCATGGTATTCTATGAAAAGATGTCCTCTCCTCCTGCAGGGTTTGGTGACACGTGATACGCTCGAATATCTTTAATAGTTCCACGGTAGCTCACGCCTTCTTTACGCGTGAAGGCGGCGTATCGACGGGCCTCTATCAAGGCTTGAACTGCGGAGCCGGTTCAAATGATGCCCCGGATAACGTTACCACGAACAAACGAATAGCGATGACCGAACTCGGCAGGGCTCCCGAAGAGTTGGTAACTTTATATCAAATACATAGTACAGATGTGCTTGTCATAGATGCACAGACCGATCTGAACAGCCGCGTAAAGGCCGATGCCATGGTCAGCCGCACACCGGATATTGCGCTGGGCATTTTAACAGCCGACTGTGTCCCCGTCCTGTTTGCCGATACCGACAATGGCGTTATCGGCGCGGCGCACTCTGGCTGGAAAGGGGCGCTTGGAAATATCTCGGCCAATGTTATTGACGCCATGATAAAGCTCGGCGCTCGTAGAGACTTGATCAAAGCTGCTATTGGCCCTGCTATCCAACAGGCTTCCTACGAGGTCGGACCAGAATTTCCGGCTCCGTTTATAGAGAAAAATGCTGACTATCACAAATTTTTTACGCCATCCATCAATGCCGGACATCACATGTTTGATCTGACAGGGTTCGTCAAATCCCAGATCAAAAGTGAAAAAATAAATGCCGTGGATTTAATCAAAAACAACACCTGCACCGAAGAAAATCTTTTCTTCAGTTACCGGCGCATGTACCATCGCAGCGAAACTGATTATGGGCGCCAACTCTCTGTTATAGCGTTACGAAACGAAAAGTAGAAAACCGGCTTTGAACAAATAACTTACTCTGGGTGACACATGCCTTATATGGCTATTTTTCTCCTTCTGTGTTTATTAGGATTGCTTGCAACCTGTGCTCTATAAAATTCTCACATATTTAGGGCTCTCCCTCTTAATCACGGTCACTTCGGCATGCCAGCCGTTGGAACGCTCTTTTCAGCCATCCCAAAAAGCGAGCTTACGTACGGCGCCGGGGCCGAGGGCGTCCTTATATGTTGCAGCTGTGCAAAATGGTGCGCCAGATATGGATAAAAATCTGGCCGAAAAACTTCAGGATTTAGGAATTGCCGCCTTCACCGGAGATCCCGTTCCAAATCGTTACTCTGTTACCAGCAGTGTCTTTCTGAAAGATGCGGCAAGCTTTATCACATGGAGCATACTTGATCCGTCAGGGCGCCCGACAGGTCTGAGCACTATTCAGGAAATTGGCCCTATCATCGATGGGCCTCCTGTCTTTAAGAGAAAAACAGACCAGCTATTCCTGAAAAGTGCCAGTGAAATAGATATAATGCTAGGTGGCAGCGGCATCAATTTTGCCACACTTAAAGCACCCACTGTCTTTGTCCCAATCGTTAAGGGCGCTCCTGGTGACGGAGCAGAATCCCTTGCCGCCGCCATGCAGGAGCAAATTTTGAAATATGATCTGGAAGTTCCGTCAGATCCATGGAAAGCAAGCTATATCTTACAAGGTACCGTCATCCTTACGGCACCAAAACGGGGTTCACAAATAATTACTATTCTATGGAAGCTGGAACGCCAGAACGGTGAATATGTTGGCAAGGTTGAGCAAAAAAACAGAATCAGAGTAGGAACATTAAACGGATCATGGGGGCCTGTCGCCATTGCAGCTGCAAGAGGCGGTGCCCGCGGTATTTTGAAACTCCTCAGACAGGTTGAATCCCGGTACTTTCAACAAAAAAAATAGCCTTCTATAAAACATTCCCCTTTATTCAGTTTTAAAGCGTTTACAGACGGAGCCTACCTTGGTAAGTTCGCGCCCGCTTGAGGGCTTGTATGATCACAATCCCGGACGAGTATATGTAGTTTACTGAACTGAGCCCCTTGGCTAGAGGACCGTTCACATGAAAATCCTGTCAGGAAACAGTAACCTTCCGCTAGCGGATGCCGTTGCTAAGTATATTGACCTTCCGTTAACTGATGCGTCAGTCCGACGTTTTTCAGATAATGAAATTTTTGTGGAGATCCACGAAAATGTACGGGGCGAGGACGTTTTTGTCATTCAACCCACATCATATCCTGCAAATGACCACCTTATGGAATTGCTTGTTTGTATTGATGCCCTTCGCAGAGCGTCAGCAAAACGAATCACAGCAGTCGTTCCCTATTTTGGATATGCGCGTCAAGACAGAAAACCCGGCCCCAGAACACCCATTTCCGCTAAACTGGTGGCAAATTTGATCACAACAGCTGGTGCGGACCGCGTTTTGACGCTGGACCTGCATGCCGGTCAAATTCAGGGTTTCTTTGACATTCCCACCGATAACTTGTTCTCGGCACCGGTTATCGTACCAGATATAGAAGAACATTATGGACGTGGCGGTGACATTACCATCGTATCACCCGATGTTGGTGGTGTGGTTCGGGCTCGCGCGTTCGCCAAAAGACTTGACGCAAACCTTGCAATCGTTGATAAGCGCCGTGAAAAAGCCGGTGTCTCAGAAGTCATGAATATTATCGGAGACGTTAAAGGCCAGACCTGTATTCTGGTCGATGACATCGTCGATAGTGCGGGAACCTTATGCAACGCGGCCAACGCCTTGATGGATCAAGGGGCGAAAAACGTTGTCGGTTACGTAACACATGGTGTACTTTCCGGCGGCGCCATTTCAAGAATTGCCAATTCAGCATTGATTGAAATGGTAACCACAGACAGCATTCTAGCGACAGATACCTTCAAGGTTTCTGAAAAGATGCGACAGATTTCAATTGCCCCCCTGATCGGTGAGGCGATGAACCGTATTTCACAGGAAACTTCGGTTTCCAGCCTGTTCGACTAACGGACAGGTTTTCCGGCGTGGGCACCCCTGGAGGCACACGTCATCCCAAACACCGGGAAATTCCCGGTGTTGCTCGTTAATAGGAGAAACATAATGAGCAAGATTGCAACTTTGATTGCTGAAACGCGCGACCGGGTAGGAAAGGGGACCTCCCGTGCATTGCGTCGTGAAGGCCGCACCCCAGCGGTAATTTATGGTGATAAAAAGGAGGCTATTTCGGTCTCTCTTGAAACCAAAGAACTTGTGAAAGCCATCAATAACGGTAGCTTTCTGTCCTCTATCTTCTCTGTACAGGTTGGCAAGGACAAGCATCAGGTTCTTCCTCGGGATATTCAACTGCATCCGGTTAAAGACACTCCGGTTCATGTTGATTTCTTGCGCGTTTCTGCCAAATCGAAAATTGCTGTTTATGTAACAGTGAACTTCCTCAACGAAGGAGAGTGCCCGGGTCTGACTCGTGGTGGTATGCTGAACATTGTTCGTCATGAAGTTGAACTTCTTGTCCCGGCAACAAGCATTCCTGACGCCATTGAAGTTGATCTGACAAAATTCGATATTGGCGATAGCATTCATATCTCTGACTTCAACCTTCCAAAAGGCGCAGAAGCTACAATTACAGATCGTGACTTTACAGTTGCGACTCTTGCAGCCCCCGGTGGCGGAGCCGACGAAGATAGCGATGAAGCTGCTGCAGTCGAAGAAGTGGCCAGCGACGCTGATACTAGCGAAGAATAAGGCAGGACATTCCAATGATTTTGCTGGTTGGTCTGGGTAACCCTGGTAAGGGATATGCTGATAATCGGCACAATTTCGGGTTTATGGCGGCGGATGAGATTATTCGCCGCCATTCCTTTTCCCCCGAACGCATCCGGTTTCAAGGACTGGTGAGTGAGGGACGGATCGGGTCTGAAAAACTACTGTTGCTTAAGCCAACGACCTACATGAATGATTCCGGTCGCGCCGTCTGTGAAGCCGCCAAATTCTATAAAATTCCGCCAGAGAATGTTATCGTCCTCCATGACGAGCTGGACCTGCCACTAGGCAAGGTTCGCACCAAAACTGGCGGAGGTCATGGTGGAAATAACGGCATTCGATCCATTGATGCCCATATGGGCAAAAATTTCAAACGCATTCGCCTTGGTATCGGGCATCCGGGGGATAAAAACCTCGTTTCATCCCATGTGCTAAAAGATTTTTCCAAAGCTGAACGCGACATAGCAAATAAAATTGTCGACAGCATTGCCCGCCATATAGACCTGATGGTGCAAGGCGATGATGCCGGATTTATGAACAAGGTTTCGTTAGATACAGCGGCATTGCGCCCGCAAAAACCAGCGAAAACCAGTAAAGGAGACTAAACATGGGCTTTAAATGTGGAATTGTTGGCTTGCCCAATGTTGGAAAGTCGACTCTGTTTAATGCATTGACCCAAACGGCACAGGCAGCAGCAGAAAACTACCCTTTTTGCACAATTGAGCCAAATCTGGGCCAAGTCCCCGTCCCTGACGAACGGATGAAAAAACTGGCAGCCCTCGCAGGCTCCAAAGAACTGATCCCCACCCAGCTGACATTTGTTGATATTGCCGGACTGGTGCGCGGGGCGGCAAGCGGTGAAGGCCTTGGCAACAAATTCCTGGCCCATATCCGTGAAGTTGACGCCATTATTCAGGTCATCAGATGTTTTGAAGATGACGACATCACCCATGTGGATGGGAAGGTTGATCCCCTTTCGGATATCGAGACCATTGAGACCGAATTGATGCTGGCGGATCTTGAAAGCCTTGAAAAACGGGCAGAGACTATCGTTAAAAAGGTCCGCAGCGGTGACAAGGAAGCCATTCAACAATCTAGCCTGATCGACAAGGCTCTGGTTGTTCTTCGCGAAGGACAACCGGCGCGAACGGTTGAACTTGAAGATGACGACATTCAGGCTTTCAAAAATCTGCAATTGCTGACGGCAAAACCTGTTCTGTATGTCTGCAATGTCGATGAAGAAAATGCCGCTACAGGCAATGAATTTTCGAAAGTGATTGAAGAAAAAGCAAAGGCCGAGGGTGCCGTTGCCGTCATTATCTCTGCGGCGATTGAGGCAGAGGTTGCCCAGCTGGATGATGATGAACGTACCGAATTTCTAGCAGATCTGGGCCTTTCTGAAACGGGCCTCGGCCGCATCATTCGAGCAGGCTACGGCCTCCTTGATCTGCTCACCTATTTCACGGTTGGTCCTAAAGAATGCCGGGCATGGACCATTACAAATGGCACGAAAGCCCCACAGGCTGCTGGTGTTATCCATACAGATTTTGAAAAAGGGTTTATCCGCTCGGAAACGATCGCCTATGCTGCCTATATCGAACATGGTGGCGAAAACGGAGCTAAAGAAGCCGGACAAATGCGCTTAGAAGGCAAAGAATATATCGTTCGTGACGGGGACGTCCTGCATTTCCGCTTCGCCAACTGATAGCTTTTAAAACTGGACCCGCAATAAGGCCGGAGGTCATAATGAGCAAAAGATACTGGGAAGATTTCAGTGTTGGCCAAATTGAAGAATTTGGCAACCATACTGTATCAGAAGACGAGATTATCGAATTTGCAACCGCATTTGATCCACAATCTTTTCATATTGATCCCGACGCGGCTAAAGATCATTTCTTTGGCGGACTTATTGCCTCTGGCTGGCATACCGGATCAATGCTTATGCGGATGATTGTAAAAGAACAGTTAGCCAACTCGTCCTCTATGGGATCACCTGGTCTGGACGAGTTGCGCTGGATCACACCCGTTCGCCCCGGTGAAACGCTGAAAGCTCGCAGTGAGGTTCTTGAAGTTCATTCCCATAAGACCAGAGACGACCGTGGGTTTGTCAAATTCAGGCACACCATTCTCAATCAGGATAGCGACGTTAAAATGACGGTAATTTCCACTACTATTTTTGGCCGTAAACCTGCAGTGGAAGTCTGCTGATGAATACTGAATATTTTGAAGATATAAAAGTAGGCATGGTTCGCGAATTTGGGCAGAAGACTGTAACTCTAGATGAGATTATCGAGTTTGCCACCAAATATGACCCACAGCCGTTCCATATTGATGAAGACGCCGCCAAAGACAGTATTTATGGTGGTATTATTGCCTCTGGCTGGCACACCGCAGGCATGACCATGCGGATGATGGTTGATCACATGATCAACCCCCGCACGTCCCTCGGCTCCCCTGGGGTCAATAATCTGCGCTGGCTCAAGCCAGTGCGCCCCGGCGATACTTTGCGGGCGCGCACGGAAGTCATTGCCACCAAGCGATCAAAATCCCGCCCGAATATGGGAACAGTTTTTGGCCTGATGCAAGTTTTCAACCAGAAGAATGAAATGGTAATGAGCTTCGAGACAATCGGCATGACACTCGCGCGCTCTAAAGAGTAGACACCTAGCCAGTTTTCCCGCCACCTCCTTTAAGTGGATAGTGTTTCTTCCTATATGTGCTAGGATAGTTGCCGATGCTCATTTATCAGGGGGAACCAATGGACGTCCTTTCAGGCTTTGCCATTCTTGTAATTGTTATTGTTATTCTAGCGATTGTTATCGTCTTTATGGGCGTTACAACGGTTCCGCAAGGGTATCAATATACCGTTGAGAGATTTGGCCGGTATACAAGGAGCCTGACGCCGGGCCTTGGCTTTCTCGTCCCTTTCATTGACCGGATCGGCACAAAGGTCAATATGATGGAACAGGTGCTGGACATTCCGACACAGGAGGTCATCTCGCGCGACAATGCCATGGTCGAAGTTGATGGCGTTTTGTTTTTTCAGGTACTTGATGCCGCCAAATCTGCCTATGAAGTGCGTGATTTAAACCGCGCTGTTCAAAATCTCACACAAACCAATTTGCGAACAGTTCTAGGCTCAATGGACCTCGACGAAGCCTTGAGCCAACGCGACAGCATCAATACAAAATTGCTGCATGTCATTGATCAAGCCTCAACCCCATGGGGGCTCAAGGTCACCCGGGTTGAAATCAAAGATATCACACCGCCGGTAGACCTTGTTCAGGCAATGGCCCGCCAAATGAAAGCAGAGCGTGAAAAGCGGGCCCTTATTCTCGAAGCAGAAGGCTTCAGACAAGCTGAAATTCTCAAAGCTGAAGGTGAGAAAAAATCAGCCATTCTGGAAGCTGAAGGCCGCAAGGAAGCCGCCTTCAGGGACGCGGAAGCCCGCGAGCGGTCTGCGCAGGCCGAAGCCAAAGCAACCACAGATGTCTCCGAGGCTATCGCCAAGGGGGACATTCAATCCATCAACTATTTTGTGGCGCAAAAATATGTTGAAGCCATGAAAGAAATTGGCTCTGCCCGAAATTCAAAAGTTGTCCTGATGCCAATGGAGGCAACCGCTCTTGTCGGGACGCTTGGCGGTATTGGGCAAATCGCCAAGGAAGTCTTTGGAGAGGCGGGATCAGCCCCCTCTCGCATCTCGACAGGCTCGGTTCCAACTAGCGAGTCATAAGCATGCTGAATGATGTCATTACGTGGGTTGCTGATCTGGGCTATTGGGCGTGGTGGTCCTTCGGGGTAGTTCTGATTATCGCGGAAATTTTTGCCCCCACCTTTTTTCTGCTCTGGCTGGGGGTTTCCGCTGGTATTGTCGGATTTATCATGCTGGTATTTCCGTCGATCACGTGGGAATACCAATGGGGGCTGTTTGCTATCTTCTCGGTTCTCAGCCTGATGGCCGCACGAACTTTCCTACAAAGAAGACCCGGTGTTGAGGATAACTTCAAACTGAACCAGCGCGGCGCACAATATATTGGCCGTAATTTTACCCTGTCCGAAGCTATTATTAACGGGCGCGGTAAAATCCATGTGGACGATACGCAATGGACGGTATCAGGCCCCGATATGAATGTCGGTGAGAAAATCGTTGTAACAGGAGCAAATGGCACGCTTCTCATTGTCGAGGCCGTTGCCTCCCAATCAAACAAGGAATAACAATGGGCGAAATGGTTGAACTTACCGCGATGGACGGACATGTTTTTAATGCCTATGTCAGCAAACCAGATGGCGACACAAAGGGGGCTGTTGTCATTATTCAGGAGATTTTCGGGATTAACGCCCATATGAAATCTGTCTGCGACCGTTATGCCTCCTTGGGCTATACCGCGATTACCCCCGCCCTTTTTGACAGAATCCAAAAGAATATAGAACTGGAATATACAGCCGAGGGAATAGCCGAAGGGCTGGAATATAAAAAGCAATGCGATGACAATACCGCACTGAATGAAATTGCTGCGTCAGCCCGCTATGTATCTGATGCGGGAAAAGTATCGGTCATTGGATATTGCTGGGGTGGCACCCTTGCCTATCTGGCTGCTGGCTCACTTGACGGTATTTTCAAGGCCGTTGGTTATTACGGGGGCGGCATTGTCAGTTTGCTGAATAAGCCCCCGCAGATACCCACGCTCCTGCATTTTGGCGAACAGGATCACAGTATTTCCATGACGGATGTAGAGAAAATCACAAAAGCACTCCCCGCCGTCAAAATTTACACATATCCGGCAGGGCACGGCTTTAGCTGTGACGCCCGTGGCAGCTATGACAAAGATGCCTCTAACCTTGCATTAGAAAGAACTTTGGCATTTCTTGAAGGGGCCTGACACCTCAAAATCTACGCCTCAATAAATTCCAGTAAAACACCGGAAGCCTGTGCAGGTTGCACCCGGATAACACCACCCGATACTTCCTGTATTGGTATCGATGTGTGTTCCAGACTGGTTTTTGTTTTAGCCAGGTTTTCCACCGCTATTGTCATTGATAAGATATGCGGGAATGGCGGCATATCGGCTGGTATAAACAATCCCGGAAACAGCAAATCCAGATCCGGTTCTGTAACAAAAGTCAAATTCAGCCGCCCGACACGCACAGTCAGTGTTGCATCTGTCAGCGTTACATTTAACATCCCGCACAATTTTGAATAATAAGGCACCAGCTCTGTTGGATTATCAACCAGAACCACGATAGAATGAACGTATCGCGCCCCATTGGCGTGCTGTTCCCATTCCTTTTTGCGAATCAAATCCGGCGTCAGGTGGTGGCAAATAAACAGGCCTTGCGGCGGAACCCCTTCGGTATCAAACCGGATCAGCTTGAATTCGGGTAAAACATCGCCCTCAGGCAATTCAAGCTTCCGGCATAAATCCAGCGGCCCAACCGGGTTCAGATCAGCCTCTGCGAGCAATACCACGGTCTGTTCTGGATCATCGCTGGCAAATGCCATCCCCAGCATGCCCTCACCCCGCTCATCAAGCAACTCGCGCAGCCCATTGGTCTCTTTGCTGGCATCGACGATACCCAGCAGCTCGATATAGTCATTTTCCAGCATAATACAGTAATTGGCGGTTCCCCATCCGATATGTGATCCGCGCGGGGTTACTGTAAACCCCAGATTTTGATAGGTCTTCCTTGAGGCCTTCAGATCAGCAACGCCAACCAGCGTATGGTCAAGACCTGTTATATTGTGAGGCATTATCAGTCACCTTCATATTCACAAAGCGTTCGGACATTAACACCCATAGCTTCAATTCGGGCCCGGCCACCAATATCTGGCAGATCAATGACGAAGGCAGCCCCGACCACTGTCCCTTTGGCTTGCCGGATTAGTTTAATAGCGGCTTCTGCCGTCCCACCGGTCGCAATCAAATCATCAACAACAAGGATATTTTCGCCTGGTTTGATCGCATCCGTGTGAATTTCAACCGTATCAGTTCCATACTCCAGCTCATATTCCACACCAATAACATCAAACGGCAATTTTCCTTTTTTACGAACCGGTACAAACCCAACACTCAATTGATGGGCAATCGCCCCGCCCAACACGAATCCACGGGCTTCAATACCGGCAACTTTATCTATTCGAACACCGGCATAGGGCCAAACCAGTTGATCAATTGCCGTACGCAGACCCGAGGCATCTTGCCAAAGCGTCGTGATATCCCTGAACATAACTCCTTCTTTTGGATAATTCGGGATCGTGCGAATATACTTTTTAATGTCCACGTTTTATTTCCTGTCGTTAGGTCAAAACACGCCCTGCAACGGCGCGAAGTTTTTCAATCATTTCGGCATCCCGCATATCAGGTGCGGTGATGAGAGCATTTTCAAGGGAACGATGACAACCATCCGTACAAATATCTCTCCTGTCTGAAAGTTTAGGAGCAACCGCAGCAATCAGAGATCGAGCTTTGTCACCATTACCCGTCAGAACTTTTATAACAGCCGTCACATCCACATTATCATGATCCGTATGCCAGCAATCATAATCGGTAACCATGGCAACCGTTGCATAACAAATCTCAGCTTCACGGGCCAGTTTTGCTTCAGGCATATTGGTCATACCAATAACCTGACACCCCCACTGGCGATAGAGCTGTGATTCAGCTCTGGACGAGAATTGTGGCCCTTCCATCGCCAGATAAGTCCCTCCGCGCACCACATCAATATTCTGTTCTCTGGCACTACTCTCCAGCGCATCTCCCAGACGCGTGCAAACAGGGTCAGCCATGCTCACATGGGCAACAAGTCCTGTCCCAAAGAAGCTCTTTTCCCGGGCAAATGTCCGGTCAATAAACTGGTCAATAATAGCGAATGTACCTGGCGATAATTTTTCTTCAAATGAGCCACAGGCACTGACCGAAATAATTTCAGTGACCCCGACCCGTTTCATCGCATCAATATTGGCACGGTAGTTAATCTCCGATGGTGATATCCGGTGCCCCCTGCCATGACGAGGGAGAAAGACCAGTTCAGCCTCTCCAAGGCGCCCGCGCAGCAGTTCGTCCGATGGCTGCCCGAACGCAGAAGATACCTTTTCCCAGCGCACATCTTGCAGACCGTCAAGCTCATAGACACCGCTGCCACCGATGACACCGATTACAGGCTTATCCTTCATAATTATTCCTTTTCATATCTCTCTAATATAGCTTGCCAAATGGCAATGGTCAGCAGGAAATATTACTCATCGCTCCAGCCATAAAAAAAGGGGCGCCCTAACAGGCGCCCCTTCTAATGTCAGATCAGTTCTTAATGAACATCTTTCCAGATTTTTTTCTTAACTGCGAGCAACAAACCACTCATGAGAAGCAGGAACAAGAAAACCCGCAGACCCATATTTTTCCGCTGTTCCAGCTTTGGTTCAGCCGCCCATGCCAAAAACACGGTTACGTCCTTTGCCATTTGCGCCTTTGTGGCTTCAGTTCCATCAGCGTATTCCACAGCACCATCAGAGAGCGGCTCTGGCATAGCTACTTTGTTGCCGGGGAAATATAAATTATAATTTGCCCCTTCAGGAAGATCAAAGTCAGCAGGAGCATCTTCATACCCCAAAAGCAAAGAATAAACGTAGTCTTCAAATCCCTTACGTGCTTTTACGATCAGGGACAAATCCGGAGGATAGGCCCCGCCATTGGATGCTCGTGCCGCTTTTTCATTTGCAAACGGTGCCGGAAACTTATCGGACGGTTGGCCTGGACGTTCAAACATTTCCCCCTCATCATCGGGGCCGCCTTCATATGTGTATTCCTTGGCAAGCGCCTTTATTTCATCTTCACTGAAACCGAGGTCTGCAATTGAACGAATAGCTACTTGGCCGAGCGCATGACAAGCGGCACAAACTTCGCGATAAACCTGTAAACCGCGCTGCGCTGCTGCCCGGTCATATGTTCCGAAAAGACCTGTATGCTGCCAGTCAACCGGTTTGTAGGCTGGTTTATCGGCTTCTGCTTGTGCGACTGTCACCGCCATCACAGAGAGAAGAATAGCGGCACTTAAAGACTTTATAATTTTAAGCATTGCCTGCCTCCTCAGTAGAAGACTTGTCGTTCAATACAGCTTCCGAAATACTCGATGGTAAAGGTTTGTGTTTTTCATACAGTCCGACCAACGGTAGCAGCACCAGAATGTGGAAGAAATAGTAGAATGTTGCGATCCGTCCATAAAGAATATACGGGTCTGCCGCAGGCTTCTCTCCAACATATGTCAAAGCAACCAAATCTACGACAAAAATCCAGAAAAGCTGTTTGTAAATTGGCCGATAGCGCGCGGAACGAACCCTACTTCTATCCAGCCACGGCAGTGCGAAAAGAACAAGAATAGCGGAGAACATCAACAACACGCCTCCCAGCTTGTCCGGCACAGCCCGCAAGATTGCATAAAACGGCAAGAAGTACCATTCAGGAACAATATGAGGAGGCGTCACCAAAGGATTGGCCTGAATATAATTATCAGGAGACCCCAGATAGTTAGGTGCGTAGAACATGAACGCAGAGAACAGCATCAGGAAGATCGCCAAACCAAACAAATCTTTAACCGTATAATACGGATGGAACGGAATACTATCTTGCTTGTCTTTTATCTCAATGCCCGTTGGGTTGTTTGATCCAACAGTATGTAAAGCCCAAATATGAAGCAGCACGACACCAACAATAACAAACGGAAGCAAGTAATGCAGGCTAAAGAACCGGTTCAAGGTTGGATTTCCGATAGAGAAACCACCCCAGAGCCAAGTTACAATGGACTCACCAACAACAGGAATGGCACTAAACAGGTTGGTAATAACAGTTGCGCCCCAGAAGCTCATCTGGCCCCATGGTAGCACATACCCCATGAAAGCCGTCGCCATCATCAACAAGAAGATAACAAGGCCAAGCCACCATAACAATTCACGCGGGGCTTTATATGAGCCGTAATATAGTCCTCGCAAAATGTGAAGATACACAACAACGAAGAACATGGAGGCTCCATTAGCGTGCATATAGCGCAATAACCAGCCATAATTCACATTCCGCATAATATTTTCGACACTGTCGAACGCCAGATTGACATCAGGCGTATAATGCATGGACAGCGCAATACCTGTCACAATCTGAACAACCAGCATAATTCCAGCCAGAGACCCGAATGTCCACCAGTAGCTCAAATTCTTGGGCGTTGGATACTCATAGAGGGCGTGATGCAGCATACCTATAATTGGCAGGCGGCTTTCAACCCATTTTACAGCAGGATTTTTTGGTTCAAAAGACATATGACCCCCTAGCCAATCTTCACAGTCGTATCATTAAGAAATTCATAAGGCGGTATGAACAGGTTAAGAGGAGCGGGCCCCTTGCGAATACGACCTGATATATCGTAATGCGATCCATGGCACGGACAGAACCAGCCATCATAATCACCGGATTCTTTAAGCGGAATACATCCAAGATGTGTACAAACACCGATCATAATCAGCCATTCTGGAGTTATCACACGATCATCATCAGTTTGAGGGTCTCGCAGAGTTGTGATATCCACGCTATTGGCCCTTGCGATCTCTTTTTCTGTCCGGTGACGAATAAAAATCGGTTTACCGCGCCACACTGCTGTTATCTCCGAGCCTTTTTCAATAGCGCTCATATCAACTTCAGTCGAAGATAATGCCAACACGTCAGCAGACGGATTCATTTGATCAACAAATGGCCAAATTGCCATTGCGGTACCGACTGCGCCGATACCACCTGTGGCAATATATAGAAAATCCCGGCGCTTAACGCCGTCTTCTTCTACAGGGGTGGTTGTAGTCATTCTATGTCCCCAGCTTTCCTAAATAAAACTCTTGCGACCGCTTTTTGTCACCATATTAACCGGATGTCTAGTCCCAAGGAATAAAATAAGTCAAAATACGGCTAATTTGCTCTATATTTGTCACACAGATACCCTTAAAAAATCCTTACAGAAAGCGCATTTGACACTTGCCCTGTAACGCTGAAATCCAGAGATTTCGTCATAAAGAAACATTAGAGATTTCAAACTTCTCATTAATTTTCTTTAAGAAGCAAAACACCCTGACAGCTTTCAGTCTGGCATCACAAAGCCGTCATATAATTGACTTTCTGTATAAAATACCAAAGCCCGAACATCCGGTCGCCAATCCATTTTTTTCGAACCCATCAGTTTCCAATTTTGATAGTCACCTCATCAAGAAATTTATAAGGCGGTATGAACAGGTTAAGAGGAGCCGGCCCCTTACGAATACGACCCGATATATCGTAATGCGATCCATGGCACGGACAAAACCAACCGTCATAATCCCCTGCTTCTTTTAACGGGATGCACCCGAGATGTGTGCAAATACCGATCATAACCAGCCATTCTGGAGTTATCACGCGATCATCATCCATCTGAGGGTCTCGTAATGTAGAAATATCCACACTGTTAGCTCTTGCAATTTCAGCCTTGGTCCGGTGCCGTATAAAAATCGGCTTCCCCTCCCAAACAGCAGTTATCTCTGAGCCCTTTTCAATAGCACTCATATCAACTTCGGTTGAAGATACGGCCAAAACATCCGCCGACGGATTCATCTGGTCAACAAATGGCCAAATCGCCATTGCAGCTCCAACTGCGCCAATACCACCTGTTGTAATATATAAAAAGTCGCGACGCTTAACGCCACCCTCTTCAACGGTACTAGTAGTCATTTTACATTCCCAGCTTTCCTAAAAAAGCTTTTGCGACCGCTTTTTCATTACCTGCTTTGCTGCATAATCTGGTCCCAAAAAAAATAAACAGGCAGATAATCGATTCGCTCTATAATTGTCACACAAAAGCAGTTAATAAAACCTCATGGAAATAGCACTGTATCAACCGGAAATCGCACCCAATGTCGGCACTTTAATTCGTCTAGGCGCCTGCATGAATGTTACCGTCCACATAATAGAGCCATGCGGCTTTCCATTCGGGGCAAAAGACCTCAGACGTGCTGTGATGGATTATGCAAATATTGCCAATGTAATTCGTCATTCGTCATGGGACCGTTTCGAGCGGACGACGAAGCTTCAACGTCACATATTACTCACAACAAAGTCTTCAATCTGCTACACTGACTTTCAATATAGGAACGATGACATCCTACTTCTAGGGCAAGAAAGTAGTGGTGTTCCAGATAATATACATAAAAGTTGTGAAGGGAGCGTAACTATCCCGATGCGGCAGGATGCACGTTCCATTAATATGGCTGTTGCCACGGCTATGGTTCTTGGCGAGGCTTTGCGCCAAACTGGCGGATTTCCGACAGCATGACATCAATTTCGGAGAGCATTTAATGACTGGACAGACAGAAAACCGCCAACAAATTGCTGCCAACTGGTTTAAAACTCTTCGAGATCAAATTCGAGACAGTTTCGAGCTGCTGGAAGAAGAACTCACTGGAACATATAACGACCGCCCTCCTGGCAAATTTGAAGTAACAAACTGGGATCGTGCAGGCGGTGGGACCGGCGAGATGTCAGTTATGAAAGGCCGGGTTTTCGAGAAAGTCGGAGTTAATATTTCCACTGTATACGGAGAATTTCCAGAGGAATTTCGCCAAAAAATTCCAGGCACCGAGACATCAGGCTCTTTCTGGGCCAGCGGTATTTCGCTGGTTGCCCATATGCACTCCCCACTTGTGCCGGCGGTTCACATGAATACGCGGCATATCGTCACCAGCCGTTCATGGTTTGGTGGTGGAGCCGATTTAACCCCGATGATCCCCTACGAAGAGGATACCGAAAAATTCCATCAGGCCTTGAAAGCGGCTTGCGACAAGCATGACGGCAGCTATTACACACGATTTAAAGACTGGTGCGATGACTATTTCTTTCTGCCTCACCGGGATGAAGCAAGAGGCGTCGGCGGCATTTTTTTTGACAAGCTTGATGAAAATTGGAACGACGATTTTGCCTTTACGCAAGATGTCGGACGTGCCTTTGCGGATATATACCCGCAGATTGTCCGGGACCACATGAATAAAAGCTGGACGGCAGAGCAGCGGGAACATCAACTCGTCAGGCGGGGCCGCTATGTCGAGTTCAATCTGCTATATGATCGCGGCACCACATTCGGGCTGCAAACAGGCGGTAACACCGAAGCCATTCTCATGTCGTTACCACCAGAAGTTAAATGGCCCTGAGGGCGTTCATCACGGCAAATCAACGTTCCTTGAAAAATGTGACAAAGCTCACACTTTCATCGCTTGGATTTTCACAAAGCAGCACTTACGTGATGTCTGACGTTGTTACGTTGCAAGGCTCTGGTTTGGATAAGTTGGCTTCCTCCCCCTCCCTTACCTGAATGACTGCAAGACATTCAGGTATAATGAAGCCTTCTTGCAGGCCGGAGCTATTGCTGTCGCTGTTGCCTTACCGGTAACATGCACTGGAAAAGGCCCCGCCCCCAATCGGGGCCTTTTTTTCCGGATTTCCCCATCTTCTCATAACGTGATCTTGCTCACATCACCTGTGGCATAATATCTGTACGGTAATAGCAGTTAAACACCTGCGACGATGAGGGTCATTATGGTACGGATCAGATACAGCTTTCTTACATTTGCCATCGATACAATCGATATGCTTATCCAGAAACACCATATGGCGATGAAACCGTGTCACGGATGTAATTGCCCAGGAAACTAACTCTCCCGTCTCCCCTTACTTTTCTTGACCAAAAAAGCCCCGCGAACAATAAGCTCGCGGGGCTTTTTATTTACAGTACCCGCAGGGCTAAAGCGTGCCATATAACCGATCGCCAGCATCGCCCAACCCCGGAACGATATATGCTTTCTCGTTCAGGCGCTCATCCAGACCGGCCACATAGACTTTGATCGACGGATGTGCATCCAACATCACCTGAACACCTTCAGGGGCCGCGACAAGAGCCATGAAACTGATATCTTCAGCCTTCACCCCGTGCTCAAGCAGGATATCAACGCCAGCAACTGCGGTGTAGCCTGTTGCCAGCATTGGATCGACAGCAATAAACAAACGGTCCCCTGCCGTTGGCAATTTTTTCAGATACTCTACCGGGCGCTTGGTTTCAGGGTCCCGGTACATGCCGATATGACCAACACGAGCCGCAGGCATCAATTCCATCAAGCCATCCGCCATTCCAAGACCGGCCCGTAAAATTGGAACAATTGCCGCTTTTTTGCCTTCAAGCACCGGTGCGCTCATTGGGCAGATCGGTGTTACAATTTCTTCGGTGGTCATCGGCAAGTGCCGCGTGATTTCATAGCCCATCAACAATGCTATTTCTTTTAGCAGCTGACGAAATGTTTTGGTGGATGTTCCTTCCATCCGCATATGGCTGAGTTTATGAACAATCAGTGGATGGTCAAGAATATGGAGATTTGGAAAACGCGGATCAAAAGCCATGGAAAAACACCTGTCTATAAATGAGTTACGCAAGAATATAGCCAGTGACCACATGGCGGCAAGTTGTCTTTACCCAAACCCGAAAAATAACTGGCCTATTTGAACATCCCTGGATTACCCTTAGACAAAATAATAAACACAGGCAGGGATGGTTATGAAACTACTGGATTTGACAGGAACAGCATATGAACGCGGCATCATCCATGGCCGTAAAATGGCCCCTGGCATTGCCGCAAATGTGCAAACCTACCGCAACCGGTTTTTGCTCGGCGGAGCAAATGCCTCCCATATTGATGCCGAATCTCTCAAATGGGGAGAGCGATTTCGCCAACATGATGCCGATTATTTTGACGAAATGCGCGGTATTGCTGACGGTGCCGAAATAAACATTGCTGATATCAGCCTACTCAATGCCCGCTACGAACTTTCATATACGCTTTATACAAGCGAAGCCGCTGCCGCCAATGACATTCCCAGTCATGAACCCGAGGGCTGTACTGCCTTCGGCATTCAACCGGAATTTACAGCGAACGGGCATACAATTATTGGGCAAAACTGGGATTGGCTGGCGGGGCTTTCAGGAAATGTTTGTCTGCTAAGGGTTCGCTCCGACGATCATCCCGATTATATGGTTCTGACGCAGGCCGGTATCGTATCTGGCATGTTCGGATTTAACGAACACGGGATCGGGCTTTGTATAAATGGCTTATCCGCCCGCGATGATGGTCAGCAATTGCACCACCGACCCTTTCACATTCGTATTCAGGACATTATGCGCAGCCGCCTTCTATATGATGCGATGAAGGTTATTTTTGCCACAGACCGTGTTTGCTCTACCAACTGGCTGCTGGCCCAGCGCGGCGGCGAGGTTCTGGACATCGAAACATCCAGCACCGTTGCCCATACGCTATATCCTGAAAACGGCTTGATAACCCATGGCAATCATTTCATCAACCGCACAGGTATTTCCACTGAATATGAACGCATTGCCCCTTGCAGCTTGTACCGGACACCCCGCCTTGACCGGCTGATCCGCCAAAGTGATCAAAAATGGGACACTGAGCATTTAAAATCCTGTTTGCAGGATAAATTTGGTGATCCAAAGGCCATTTGCAGGCATATCAATCCGGCTGATCCCGTTGCTGCCCAGACAATGACGATTACATCCGTTATCATGGATCTGGATACCCTAAGTATGGAAATTACGGACGGGCCACCGGATACCAACGCTTATAGCCAGTATCAATTATAGATATCGTTTCCGTTCTTTAGCCGCTGCCCGAGCACATGCCCCAAACTCTTCGCAATAAAGGCCGTGTTTGCCTGTAAAAGCTCAACAACACAATCACGGTCACAATTGGCGGGAGCAATCAAGTCCCCCGGAACCGGTAAATCAAATCGTGCCAGCACAGCGCCATCTGCAACGTTGAGCATCCGCCCTCGGATATCAACATTTATCTTCGCGCCATCCTCAAGAAGAACCATATCTGCCAGGATTTCAACGAAAGCCACAAAGCTTATCTGCGCAGGGGGTTGTTTTGTTTTATTCTGCTGCTGTAAATCTGCCAGTAACTGACGATCAGAACTCTCGTCTGCCCCAATATTTCCAACCGCAGGCTCTGTTGTTAAAAAACCGGCTTGACGAATATGCTCTGAAATAATGGCAACGACATCTTTATACAGCTTTTCAGTCACTCCGCCTTTCTCCGAGGTATCCATAGCAACGATCAGCACTGTTTTCTGCTGTGCAACCGCCGGATTTTGCAAGATGAGTATCATTGCAAACATGCTAAGAAAGAAGACCAAATACTGTTTTGAACATATTGCCATTTTCAACACCTGAACCGCTAGCTATCCTGCTTTACTTGCTCTTTGCGTCACTTTTTTTGCCAACTCGCCTTCAAGCCATTGGCAATACGCTTGCATCCCCAGTTTTTTCAGTTTTTTGGTATTTGCGAATCCCTTTTTACCGTTCAGGTTATCTGCAACCAACGCCTTCAAATCCACAATATCCGGATTAGATTCAACCATTATCTGTTCCCCCTGAATTATCAAAATATACCGATCCCTTCTATTTGGCACATATTCAGACGCAGGTGCAGTTTTAATTTCCCAAAAAGCGTGTAATCCTGACAGAGCGTTTTATAGCTTTATTCTGACAACAGGACTTGACCAATTGTTCAGATTTTGTGTTAGCTTGTTTGTCTGGGAAAAATTCTGTTAGACGTTCGAAATATGAACAGGGAGATACTAGGAATGTTCAAACAACTTAAACTGGCAACAATTGCAGCGGTCGTCGTTGCGGCATCTGGCCTTGCCAACGCTGCCGAATTCAAACCCGCCATCGTCTTTGATATGGGCGGCAAGTTTGATAAATCTTTTAACGAAGCAGCTTTTAACGGTGCGGAAGAGTTTAAAAAAGAAACCGGCATTGATTATATGGAGTTTGAGGTCACTCAAGTCTCCCAGCGCGAACAGGCGATGAAACGGATGGCCAAAAAAGGCGCGTCTATTATTATTGCTATGGGTTTTGCACAAGCCTCGGCTGTTGAAAAAGCCGCAAAAGCCAACCCCGGCACAAAATTCACGATTATTGACATGGTTGTTGACCTGCCAAATGTTCAATCAATCGTGTTCAAAGAACAAGAAGGCTCTTTCCTTGTTGGCATGGCCGCAGCATTAACCAGTAAAACAGGTAAAGTCGGCTTTATTGGCGGTATGGACATTCCGCTCATCCGCAAATTTGCACTGGGTTACGAAGAAGGCGCAAAATACGCCAAGCCCGGCACAGTAGTGTTCCAGAATATGACCGGCACGACACCCTCTGCATGGAATGATCCAACCAAGGGCGGCGAACTTGCCAAAAGCCAGTTTGATCGCGGGGCAGATGTCGTCTTCGCAGCTGCAGGCGGCACCGGTATTGGTGTTTATCAGGCGGCTAAAGATAGCGGAAAGTTTGCCATCGGCGTCGATAGCAATCAAAATTACATGCACCCCGGCACCATGCTCACATCCATGACCAAACGGGTTGATGTTGCTGTCAAAAATGCTTTTGCTACTGCCAAAGCGGGCACATGGAAAGCAGGTATCAAAGTACTTGGTCTGAAAGAGCATGGCGTTGGATATGCTGTCGATCAATATAACAAGGATATCCTGTCTGCCGATATCATTGCCAAGCTTGAAAAAGCTCGCGCCGATATCATTTCGGGCAAGCTTAAAGTTACCGACTATATGGCTAAATAAGCAGCGAAGCGAATAACCAGTATGACGACTGAAAACCCGGCGCTGGAACTGCGCCGCGTCAATAAGTGGTTTGGCCCGGTCCATGCAAACAAGGACATTTCCTTGCGCGTGAACCGGGGAACCATCCACGGAATTATCGGCGAAAACGGAGCCGGAAAATCGACTTTGATGAGTATCGTCTACGGCTTCTATCAAGCGGATGAAGGCGAAATTCTGATAAATGGCACTATCTGCCATATTGACAACCCTCAGGCCTCCATCGAAGCCGGTATCGGCATGGTGCATCAGCATTTTATGCTGGTTGATACATTCACGGTTCTCGAAAATATTATCCTTGGCGTTGAGGGCGGCCCCCGGCTCAGTGCTGCTCTTGGAAAGGCCCGCACCGAGCTACAGCGCCTTGAAAAAGAATATAGCCTCGAAATTGACGTGGATGCCATTGTTGGCGACCTGCCTGTCGGATTACGCCAGCGAGTAGAAATTTTAAAAGCCCTTTATCGGGGCGCTGAAATCTTGATCCTTGACGAGCCCACAGGTGTGCTCACACCACAAGAGGCTGATCATTTATTTCGCATCCTCAACACTTTGCGAGATCAGGGAAAAACAGTTATCCTGATCACCCACAAACTGCGTGAAATTATGGCGATTACCGATAATGTATCGGTCATGCGGCGCGGCGAAATGGTTGCCCATGTCAGTACAAAAGAGACAAACCGCGAGCAATTGGCCGAGCTGATGGTTGGCCGTGCCGTGTTGCTACGGGTTGAAAAATCAGTACCAACTGTTGGCGACACCCTAATGCAGATGCAAAATATCACCTATGTGGATGATGACGGGGTCAATCGCCTCAAAGACATCAATGTAGAAATCAAAGCTGGTGAAATTCTGGGGATCGCCGGTGTCTCTGGCAATGGGCAATCAGAACTGCTTGAAATCCTCAGCGGAACTGTGTCTGCAACAAGCGGAAGCGTTATCTATAAAGGTGAAGACATCACCCGATCAGGAAAATTCAACGCCCGCAATTTACGGAAAATCGGTCTGGCCCATGTGCCCGAAGACCGGCAGCGCGCAGGGCTTGTACTGACCTTTACGGCCAACGAAAATACCATCCTCGGTTATCAGGATACCGCCACGTATAACAAAGGGACAACCCTCGACAAGGCGGCAATGATCAGAACATGTGAAGAGCATATCGAAAAATTTGATATCCGCCCCCCCAATCCGAATTTAAAGGCATCCGGCTTTTCAGGCGGCAACCAGCAAAAACTGGTTCTGGCCCGCGAAATGGAACAGGACCCGGATGTTCTGCTTGTGGGACAGCCCACCCGTGGTGTTGATATAGGCGCCATTGAATTTATTCATAAACAGCTGATCCGGATGCGCGATAAGGGCAAAGCCATTCTGGTGGTGTCCGTGGAAATTGATGAAGTAATGTCCTTGTCAGACCGTATTGCCGTTATGTTTGACGGCACCATCGTTGGCGAACTTGATGCCGCGGACGCCACAGAAACAAAACTGGGTCTGATGATGGCTGGCATTAAAGATGAGGCGGAAACTATACCCGCAGCAACAAACACAAACGAGGACAGCCGGAATGTCTGATAATCCTGTAAAATTCGGAACCCCTGCCAAAGTTCCGGCCTGGGTTAATCTCATACTGATCCCGCTGGTCAATCTGATTGCAGCTTTCATCCTGTCCGGTATTATTATCCTGATTGTAGGTGATAATCCGATTCAAGCCCTTGAAGTATTGTTCTACGGGGCTTTTGGCTATGCAGATGCTATCGGTTACACCCTTTACTATACAACAAATTTCATCTTTACCGGCCTCGCCGTTGCCATCGCGTTTCATTGTGGCCTGTTTAATATCGGTGTCGAAGGGCAAGCCTTTATAGCAGGGTTAGGCGTTGGTTTGAGTGCGCTATATCTCGATTTTATGCCTGTCTGGATCGTTATTCCTATTGCAATCATTGCCGCTGCAATTTTTGGGGCTATCTGGGCCGCTATTCCGGGGTATCTGCAAGCCAAACGCGGCAGCCATATCGTTATTACAACGATTATGTTCAACTTCATTGCCGCCTCTGTCATGACATATCTACTGGTAAATGTTCTGATGGCCCCGGGCGGGCAATCACCAGAAACCCGTGAATTTGCCGAAATGACGTGGCTGCCTTATTTCCATGATTTCTTGCCGCTACCTGAAACACCCCTGAATATTTCTTTTATTTTCGCTCTGTTATTGAGTGCCGCCTTTTATTATTTCGTCTGGAAAACCCGTTGGGGATATGAAATCCGTGTCGTTGGGCAGAATGAAACAGCGGCCCGCTATGCAGGCATCTCTCCTGCCCGCAATATCATCCTTGCCATGGCTCTGTCCGGGGCACTTGCCGGTTTTGTTGCCGTTAATGAAGTTCTGGGGGTTCAACATCGGGTTATTCTCGATTTTACCGGTGGCTTCGGATTTGTGGGGATTGCTGTGGCCTTGATGGGCCGCAACCATCCTATCGGCATTTTTCTCGCTGCCCTTCTGTTTGGCGCCTTGTATCAGGGCGGGTCCGAACTTGCGTTCGAAATGAAATCCATCAACCGTGAAATCGTGATCGTTATTCAAGGTTTGATCATTCTGTTTTCAGGCGCGCTTGAACATATGTTCCGCCCAACCATCGAAGGCTTTTTCAAGCGGCGAATATTCACCCGCAAAGCAGAGGTGTAATCATGGAATATTTCCAGATTTTCATTACGCTTATGGATGCCACCTTTCGGGTCGCGACCCCGCTGGTTCTTGCCTCAATGGCAGGGATGTTTTCTGAACGTGCCGGTGTTGTTGATATTGGTCTTGAAGGTAAAATGCTGGGTGCTGCCTTTGCATCTGCTGCGGTTGCTGCCGTGTCAGGGTCCGCATGGATCGGATTGGGGGCTGGTATTCTGGCATCCATGGCCCTGTCCATGCTACATGCCTATGCTTGTGTTACCCATAAAGGCAATCAGGTTGTCTCCGGCATGGCCATTAACATCATGGTTGCAGGCTTGACCCCGACACTGGCCTTTGCATGGTTTAAAATGGGGGGGCAAACTCCGGCTTTACGCGGGGCCGAACGGTTTCAATCGCTCACTCTGCCCTTTGCTGATACCCTTCGGGATGTGCCTATCATCGGCTATACCTATGCAGAATTGATTTCCGGTCATAACATCATCGTCTATATAGCCGCAGCGTCGGTTCCCATCTCAGCATGGGTTTTATACCGGTCCCGGTTCGGATTGCGTGTTCGCGCCGTGGGAGAAAACCCGCATGCCGTTGATACGGCGGGGATTGTCGTTAATCGCCTTCGCTATCAGGCGTTAGCTGTTACTGGATTTCTCTGTGGTATTGGCGGTGCATATCTGTCAACTGCTCACGGAGCCTCGTTCATCCGCGACATGACCGCTGGCAAAGGATATCTGGCGCTGGCCGCCTTGATTTTCGGAAAATGGAAGCCTGTTCCCACCCTGTTTGCCTGCCTGTTATTCGCCTTTACCGATGCTGTTCAAGTCCGTCTGCAAGGGGTTGATTTACCAATTGTTGGCGTTATCCCTGTTCAATTCATCCAGGCCTTACCATATATACTGACAGTGCTGTTGCTGGCTGGCTTTGTTGGTAAAGCCAATCCGCCAAAAGCCATTGGCGAACCTTACATCAAGGAAAGATAATGCCTCTCGATCCACATGTAGCTGCTGAATTCATTCAAAGCCGCGCACAGGGTTTCAAGCCGCGCGTCGGCATTGTTCTGGGCTCCGGCCTCGGCGGCCTTGCTGATAAAATTGAAACTGTCGCCAGCATTGATTTTGCAGATATCCCGGACTTTCCCCGTTCCACCGTTGAAGGCCATGCCGGACGGTTGGTGCTGGGACGGCTCGGTGGTATGCCGGTCATCTGTATGCAGGGGCGAATTCATTTATATGAAGGCATTGATCCGCAAAATCTGGCTGTTCCCGTACGGGTCATGAAGTTGCTCGGCATTGAAATTTTGCTGGTCACCAATGCCGCCGGCAGCTTTCATGAAGATGTTGGACCGGGCAGGTTAATGCTTATTTCTGATCATATCAACTTCACGAGCCGCAATCCGTTAATTGGTGATAATGATGACCGCTTCGGGCCACGTTTTTTCTCCATGGAAGACGCCTATGACCCAACTTTACGCGATCATTTAAAAGCGGTTGCCAAAGAGCTGAATATTGATCTCAGCGAAGGCGTCTACCTACATTATCTCGGGCCCAATTTTGAAACTCCCGCAGAGATCAACGCGTTCAGAATACTGGGCGCTGATGCTGTTGGCATGTCCACAACACCCGAAGTTCTGGCGGCGCGTCATGCCGGTTTGCGGGTTGCCGCCATATCCAACATCACCAATCTGGTTGCCGGATTGAGCAAAACAAAACTCAGTCATGAGCAAACACTGGAATGCGCCAAACTGGCCGCTAATGATCTGGAACAGCTGATTATTGTCTTTTTGGGAACTTTGAAGCGGGAATTGCTGAAACAACATCTGAAGGAGGACAGCGATGGCATTGATCAGTAAACTGACACCCCCCGGTCATGCCCACGCCCGAAATCCGGGCCTGCCCTTTGACAGGGACGTTATTGAAAATATCCGCATCAATTTAAGTGCTGTTGAACGCAGAGCCAGCACGTTGGCCGGAAGACGGACGGTAAAAAAAGAGTATCAGGCCGCGTGGCTTCTAAAGGCAATCTCCTGTATCGACCTGACCACATTAAGCGGTGATGATACGGCGGGCCGCGTCAAACGCCTGTGTGCGAAGGCACGGCAACCGGTCAGAGCCGACATTCTCGATAAATTAGGCATGACAGAACGAGGCCTGACCACCGGTGCCGTTTGCGTCTATCACAGCATGATAGAGACCGCGGTACAGGCGCTCGAAGGCTCTGGCATTCCGGTAGCTGCCGTCTCGACCGGCTTTCCTGCAGGCCTTAGCCCGTTTAATCTGCGGGTCAAGGAAATCGAGACCTCTGTTGGCGCTGGCGCACAGGAAATTGACATTGTGATCACCCGCGGGCATGTACTTACCGGCAACTGGCAAGCGCTGTATGACGAAATCAAAGCCTTTCGGGCTGCTTGCGGGGATGCTCATCTCAAAACCATTTTGGCAACCGGCGAGCTGGTCACGTTTCGTAATGTGGGCAAAGCGGCAATGATTGCTATGATGGCGGGCGCTGATTTCATCAAAACATCGACAGGCAAAGAAGCCGTCAATGCTACGCTGCCGGTCAGCCTTGTGATGATCCGCGCCATTCGCGCCTATGAAGAAATGACCGGCTATAAAATTGGCTACAAACCAGCGGGCGGCGTCAGTGCTGCAAAAGACGTGCTAGGGTACCAGATCATGATGAAGGAAGAGCTGGGCAATGACTGGCTACAACCGGATTTATTCCGCATTGGTGCTTCCAGCCTTCTGGGAGACATCGAACGCCAGCTTGAACATCATGTGACCGGCCGCTATTCCGCCGATTTCCGCCACCCGATGGCGTGAGGATAAAAATATGACAATTTCGGAAATTTTTGACAGCATGGATTATGGTCCCGCCCCCGAAAATAGCGATGAGGCCTTCAACTGGATCAATGCGCATAAAAGTAATTTTGATCTGTTCATCGGTGGTAAATGGAAAGCTGCCCGTTCAGGCACAAAGTTCGATACGGTCAATCCGGCAACGGGTGACGTGTTGGCACGTATTTCCAGCGCAAATGCGGATGATATCAACGCGGCGGTTACGGCCGCCCGCAAAGCTCAAAAACCCTGGGCCGCACTGAGCGGTCATGAACGTGCCAGACATCTATATGCGCTAGCGCGGGCCATACAGCGAAATTCTCGTCTACTCGCCGTTCTTGAGTGCCTCGATAATGGCAAACCGGTCAGGGAAACCCGCGATATTGATATTCCGCTAGTGGCGCGCCATTTCTACCATCATGCTGGCTGGGCGCAACTTCAGGAAAGTGAATTTCCAGACCATGAACCCATGGGCGTTATCGGGCAAATCATCCCCTGGAATTTCCCGCTATTGATGCTGGCATGGAAAATCGCCCCGGCCATTGCCGCCGGCAACACTGTTGTGCTAAAGCCCGCTGAATTCACATCGTTAAGCGCCCTGTGTTTCGCCGAAATCTGCAAGGATACGGGATTGCCGGACGGGGTCGTCAATATTGTAACCGGTGACGGGGCAACCGGTGAACTGATCGTCAATCATCCGGACATTGACAAGATTGCGTTCACCGGATCAACCGGTGTTGGCCGCCACATCCGAAAATCTACAGCGGGATCGGGCAAACATCTCACGCTGGAGCTGGGAGGAAAATCTCCGTTCATTGTCTTTGAAGATGCCGATATTGACAGTGCAATCGAAGGCGTTGTCGATGCGATCTGGTTCAATCAGGGGCAAGTCTGTTGCGCAGGTTCAAGGCTGCTGGTTCAAGAAGGCATTCACGATACTTTCATCACCAAACTGCGGGCCCGAATGGAAAAACTGCGCCTTGGCAATCCTTTGGATAAATGTATTGATATGGGGGCTATTATCGCCCCTGTTCAGCTAAAACGCATCGATGATCTGGTGCAGCAAGGCTGCGCCGAAGGGGCGCTACTATGGCAGCCAGAAGGTGCCGTCCCGACAGAGGGCTGTTTCTATCCCCCGACCCTGTTCACCAATGTTCAGCCCGCCCACAGAATTGCCCAGGAAGAAATATTCGGGCCTGTTATTGTCACCCTGACATTTCGCACACCGGCAGAAGCCGTCCAGATTGCCAATAACACCCGCTACGGCCTCGCCGCCTCTGTCTGGAGCGAAAATATCAATCTGGCACTGGATGTTGCGCCCAAACTTGATTGCGGCGTTGTCTGGATCAATTCCACCAATCAGTTTGATGCGGCCTGCGGTTTTGGTGGCACCAAAGAATCCGGTTATGGTCGCGAAGGTGGCCGCGAAGGAATGCTTGAAGTTTTGCGGCCAAAATTTATGGCAAAACTACCAAAATACACGGCTGCGAAAGCACCCTCTTCCGTAAAAACCGCTACCTTGTCTCCCCTGACCACTATTGACCGTACACATAAGCTATATATCGGCGGCAAGCAAACAAGACCCGATAGCGGCTACAGCTTGCCCGTCTATAGCAACAAAGGAGAGGTTATTGGCGAAGTTGGGCATGGCAATCGCAAAGACATTCGCAACGCCGTTGAAGCCGCCCGTAAAGGCACCGGCTGGACAAAGAACACAGCCCATGGCCGTGCACAAGTCCTGTATTTTCTGGCTGAAAATCTCGATGCCCGCCGGGATGAATTTACGGCTCGCCTTGTGCAGACAACACCGGCAACCGCCAAGACAGCAAAAGAGGAAGTCTCTACCGCCGCCCGCCGCCTGTTCTCTTACGGGGCCTGGGCCGATAAATTTGAGAGCAGCGTTCATTCGCCGCCCATGCGCGGAGTCACACTCGCCATGAAAGAGGCTATCGGCACAATCGGTATTCTTTGTCCTGATGAAAACCCGTTGCTGGCGATGATTTCACTGGCAGCCCCCGCTCTTGCCATGGGCAACCGCATTGTTTTGGTCCCGTCAGAGGCCCATCCATTAACTGCTACCGATTTCTATCAAATTCTTGAGACATCTGATGTTCCGGCAGGGGCCTTCAATATTGTCACCGGCGCGCGGGATGAGCTTGCAAGAACCCTTGCCGATCATGACGACGTCAAGTCTGTCTGGTATTTTGGCCCCGATGCAGGGAGTAAACTGGTCGAGGATGCCTCTGCCGGTAATATGAAACGGACATGGTGCAACCACGGAGTAGCCCGTAACTGGTTTGATCAAATGCAAGGCGAAGGCCGTGAATATTTGCATCATGCAACCCAAGTGAAAAATATCTGGATTCCTTACGGAGAATAAACTGCATGACCTCAGATTTTTTTCCCCAAGAAATTATTCGCAAAAAACGGGACGGTCTTCCCTTAAGCGAAGCCGAAATCCGGTTTATGGTGCAAGGCATCACCGATAACAGCATATCCGAGGGGCAAATTGCCGCCTTTGCCATGGCCGTATTCTTTCGGGATATGCCAATGGATGAACGGGTTTGGCTGACCCGTGCCATGGTACAATCGGGTGATGTCATGGACTGGTCAAAAGCCGGCCTGAACCGGCCTGTTATTGACAAACATTCAACCGGCGGCGTGGGTGACAAGGTCAGCTTGATGCTGGCCCCGATCATTGCCGCCTGCGGCGGGGCTGTCCCGATGATATCGGGGCGTGGGCTCGGCCATACAGGGGGAACACTCGACAAACTGGATAGCATCCCGGGCTATAACACAGCACCGGACCCTGCCCTTCTGGAAAAGGTCGTTAAAACAATTGGCTGTGCCATCATCGGACAAACAGGTGACCTCGCCCCGGCGGACAAGCGTTTCTATGCCACCCGCGATGTCACGGCAACGGTGGAAAGCATCGCCCTGATTACAGCCTCCATCCTGTCCAAAAAACTGGCCGCCGGACTGGATGCACTGGTGATGGATGTGAAGTTCGGCTCCGGTGCTTTCAAACAAAAATATGAAGATGCCGAAGATCTGGCAAAAAGCATTGTATCTGTTGCCAATGGCGCAGGTATGCCAACAACGGCCCTGCTCACCGATATGAACGAGGTTCTGGGGCATACAGCAGGAAACGCCATCGAGATACGCGAGACCATAGATTTCCTGATGGGCAAGAATGTCGACCCGCGGTTATTGGAAATCGTCATCGCGCTCTGCTCCGAGATGCTGATTATCGCAGGTATTGCAGATGATGTTACCGCCCCCATGACCGTAAAAGGTGCGTTAAGCAGTGGTACCGCCGCCGAGCGGTTCGCGCAGATGATCGCAGCTTTAGGCGGGCCGAAAGATTTAATGAGCAATCCTGATAAACATCTGCCCCTTGCACCGGTCAGGCGCAATGTCATTGCCCCAAGACGTGGTTATATCGGTGCAATTGATACCCGCGCCATGGGTATAGCTGTTATGGATTTGGGCGGCGGGCGGCATCGGGCCAGTGATACAATCGATTACGGGGTGGGTTTACAAAATATCAAGGGGATCGGGGCTAAACTCGGCCCCAGAGCGCCCATCGCCACCCTCCTCGCCAGAGATGATACCACTGCTGATATTGCAGAGGCTCGCATTCTGGCTGCCATCAAAATTGTAGAAGAGCCTCCTGTGAAAGGTCCGGTTATTCGCCGCAAATTAACGTTGGAGGATGTATGACACGGGCTATCCTGATTGTTCTGGACAGTTTTGGACTGGGTGCTGCCCGTGATGCCGCCGATTTCGGGGATCAAGGGGCTGATACCTTCGGACATATCATCGAGGCCGCAGCCTCCGGCACAGCTGATAATAAACATCGCAGTGGGCCTTTAAGGCTGCCCAACCTTGAAAAACTCGGCCTGTTTGCCGCCCATCAACAGAATATAACCAAAATTTCCAGCGATGGCGTCTATACCGGTCTGTACGGTTTTGCCCAAGAGATCAGCAAAGGTAAAGATACCCCTTCAGGGCATTGGGAAATGGCAGGAGTGCCTGTGCTATTTGACTGGGGGTATTTCCCCAAAACAATCCCCAGCTTCCCGAAATCCCTAACCGATGCCCTCATATCGCAAGGTAATCTGCCGGGTATTCTCGGAAATTGTCACGCATCAGGGACCGAAATCATTGCGCAGCTAGGCGACGAACATTTGAAAACCGGTAAACCTATTCTCTATACGTCGGCGGACAGTGTCCTGCAAATCGCCGCCCATGAGGACAGCTTCGGGTTGGAACGCCTGTATCGACTATGTGATATTGCCCGTGATCTTGTTGATGACTATGAAATCGGCCGGGTCATTGCCCGCCCGTTCACAGGATCAGACGGCAATTTTACACGAACAGCCAACCGTAAAGATCTGGCAATCCCGCCGCCCGCGCCCACATTGCTCGACAAGCTAACTGATAATGGCAATCAGGTTATCTCTGTCGGCAAGATCGGTGATATCTTTGCCCATCAGGGAACCGGAGAAATTGTGAAGGCCGCCGGTAATATGGCGCTTGTCGATGCGACACTGGATGCCATGGACCGCAGCCCCGACGGCAGCCTGATTTTCACCAATCTTGTGGATTTCGACCAAGCCTACGGCCATCGCCGGGATGTGGCTGGGTATGCGCAAGCCCTTGAAGAATTTGACGCCCGCCTGCCGCAAATCATGGATCATATGCAGGAAAATGACTTGATGATCCTGACGGCAGATCATGGATGTGATCCCACATGGGTTGGCACCGATCACACCCGCGAAGTGGTCCCCGTGATTGCCTACAGCCTGTCCCTCGCCCCTGGAAATATCGGGGAGCGTGAAAGCTTCGCCGATATCGGGCAAACGATTGCCCACCATCTCGGTATCCCGCCCCTTGCAAAGGGTTTAACATTTGTGGAATGAAAATGGTCAAAAAAGCTGAATTACATGTCCATCTGGAAGGAACGGCAACCCCTGTCCTGATCCGCAAGCTCGCCAGTAAAAACGGCGCCGAACTGGACCCGTCAACCTTTGCCTCTGATGGTGAGTTTCACTGGGATGATTTCTGGTGCTTCCTCAAATGCTATGACAAGGCCGCCGCCGCGATCCGTTCGAAAGATGACTATCGGGCGGTTACCTATGATTACCTGAAGCGCTGCGCCGCCGAAGACGTCATTTACGTCGAGACATTCTCATCGCCCGATCACGCCGCTGCCGTTGGTATCAGTTATCAGGATCATCTGGACGGTATTGCTGCCGGTATCGATGATGCCCGCCGCGATTTCGGGATTGAAGGACGCATTATTGTCACCTGCGTACGCCATCTTGGGGCTGCCAAAGCGCTTGAAGTTGCAAAAGAAGTGATCAATGCCCCGCATCCTTACGTGGTCGGCTTTGGCATGGGCGGAGACGAGGCCGTGTACCACCCCAAAGATTTTGCGCCGGCCTTTAATCTGGTACACAAAACTGGCCTTCAGGTCACAAACCATGCGGGTGAATTCGGCGGACCCGACAGTATTCGCGCCACGCTGGCGCATTTACCGATCAGCCGGATCGGTCACGGGGTGCGCGCAATTGAAGATGTCGCCCTTGTTGAGGAGTTGGCGGCGCGCAAAATACCGCTAGAGCTTTGTCCCGGCAGTAATATTGCAACCGGTTTGTATAAAAGCTATGCCGATCATCCGATCAACCGCCTGAAAGAAGCAGGCTGCATCGTCACCATCAGCTCTGATGATCCACCTTTTTTCGCAACATCTGTTGGCAAAGAATATGAAAAGGTTGCGGCGGCATTCGGATATACCGAAGACGATCTACATCAAATCACGCGCGATACTATTAATGCTGCCTTTTGTGAAGATGAACTCAAAGAACGCCTGATATCTCTCATTTAGCATTTATTGTTCATTTGCCTGAATTTCAATTTTCGTCTTTGAGGCATTAAAACGCTTCAAAACCTCTTTGGTAATATCCATCTTATCATCAAAGAAAAGGACATCGGACCGGTCCAGCCCTAAATTCATCCCTTTTTCAGATGCAATCTTTGCGGCCGTCTGAATAATAATCAGCCGTAATTTACCACGGATCCGTTTAAGTACTTCGTTCAGCTTGGTATTGGAAATCTGCATTTCTCGCTGCAAATTTCTCTGCTTTTGCTGCAATGCTGCTACTTTTTGCTGAAACACCTCTGGAGACAAAATGGCCTGTTGCCGTTTCAACTCATCTGCTTGTTCTTTCAACGCATTGCGTTCAGCCGTAATGGCTTCGCGAACAACTTTAACCTGACCTTTCATCTCACCTTCGGCTTCTTTCCACGGGCGGGATTCAGCCAATACTCTTGCAACATCGATAACGGCAGCTTTAGCAACTGGCAGTTTTTCTTGAGCAGCAACCGATTTCATATCCAGTAAAGCGGCTTGCGCCACGAACAAAAGCCCCACCGCGATTATAGACATTAGTCGTTGTTTTGCGTTTTTTCTCACTCAGAAGCTCCAGTTCATAAAAAATCAGGCAGATAATATCCGGCAACAGAGCCACACTATCAAAATCAGCCCCCTTGCTGCAACTGATACAATTTGTTTTTTTAAAGGCAGGGCCTTACGGGGCGGTAAATTTCCATATCCGCACATATTCTGACGAATCGAATTGCGGGATCGGGGGCACTGTAATTGCTGTCCCGATATATAAAAACCCGACTATTTCATCTTCACTAACCGCGCCAAGCCTATTGCGAACCTGTTCGTCAAAACAAAAAGGACCTGTTCGCCAAATACCGGCAAATCCCAGCGCATGTACTGCCAACATAATATTTTGAGCAGCCGCGCCAGCAGATAGTTTCTGTTCTATAGCTGGCACTTTGGGATGGTCAGTAACTTTAGCAATAACAGCAATTATTAAAGGGGCGCGCTGCGCTTTTTTCCGTGCAGCTTCACAAGCAGACTCCGGCATATCCGGATCATTTTTCAGGAGTGATTCACAAAAAATATTCCCTAATTCCGCACGCATAGTTCCTTGGAACACGACAAACCGCCATGGCCGCAAACAAGCATGGTCCGGCGCCCGCATTGCCGCTTTCAGTATAACATCCAGCTGAGTTTTATCAGGTCCCGGATCGGTCAGTTTTGCAACCGATTTTCGCGTTAGTAACGCATCTATTGCATCCATAATACCCCTTCGCTCTACTACCCTGGCAAAATTCCGTGTATATCCACACGACATTCTAGGAAAAATAGAAATAAAGACCCTATTGCTTGAGATCAATTCAAATTATGCTCTTTTATACTAAGTTACCCCTTAAACAGACCTTACATAAAATGCGAGGCACCGAAATGACAATAAAATCAATCCTTCTTCATCTCACCAATGATGAAAAGTTATCTAATAGAATTGATGTTGCCTTGGGATTGGCGACAACCTATGGCGCACATATTACGGGCATATACACAATAACACCAGCAACGCCTCCAACTTCATTCATGGGATATATCCCACCCGAATATATTGAACGGACACGTGCTCTCGAAAATGAAAATGCCGAGATCGCAACTGCTAAACTGGCCGAGGCTGCGGCTAAAGTTGATGTTCCTGTAACGACCCTCAAGGAAGAGGGTTATGCTCTGGATATTTTAAACAGGCATGCGTTGGTGACCGATCTGGTCCTCGTCGGTCAGATTGATCCTGATGATGACAAATCAGCCCAGTACCAATATTTGGCAGATGAATTGGTTGTCAGCTGCCCGCAGCCCGTTTTAATCGTTCCATATGCGGGTAAATATCAACGATTTGGATCTCGTATTCTGGTTGGTTGGAACAATACCCGTGAAGCATCTCATGCACTGCATGATGCCTTGCCGTTTCTCAAAAATGCCGATGAAGTAACGCTGCTCAGTATTAATCCGGACGCAGACCAGACAAACGAAAATGCGGCGGCGATTGAATATTTAAAGCTTCACGGGATCACGGCAAAGATGACAGTTGGTCACTGGAAAGACGTCAGTGTTGGCGATGCCTTGCTCGACTCGCTGGTTGATTTAAACGCCGACATGCTGGTCATGGGAGCCTATGGCCACAGCCGTATTCGCGAAATGATTTTGGGCGGTGCTACTCAGGAAATTCTGGGACATATGACCGCTCCGATTTTGTTCGCTCACTAAACAGGGACATCTTGTCCCCGTTGCGAAAGAGGGTATTCTACACTCTCCACTCCATCCATCACCGTGGTAGGATATCCTCTTTTTGCACCTCTCTCCAGTCCCCTGATGCTAATGCGCCTATCTGGTAGTTTCCAATAGCCATTCGAATCAAGCGGAGTGTTGGAGCCCCTATTACAGCCGTCATACGGCGAACCTGCCGATTTTTTCCTTCAGTTAAAATAATTTCCAGCCAGGTTGTCGGGATGTTTTTCCGGTATCTGACTGGTGGATCCCGTGGCGGAATAGTTGGTTGCGGCGACAAAACAGAAACCTTGCATTTTCGGGTCTGATAGCCTCGAATAGCCACCCCTGCGGCCAATTCTTTTAATTTGGCGGATACGGGCACCCCTTCCACCTGAACCCAATAGGTTCTGGCATGATCATATTTCGGATCCAGTAATTTCTTGATAAATTTTCCGTCATTGCTCAACAATAACAGGCCTTCACTATCCCGGTCGAGCCGCCCCGCTGCATAAACCTCTTTTGGCAATGAAAATCCGGCCAGTCCGGGATGCCCCCCTTCGCTGGTAAACTGACTCAAAACCCCGTAGGGTTTATTGAACACAATATATTTATAGTTTCTCACCGTTTTCCATCAATTCCCGAGATCATATGGCTAATAGGACACAACGAATATTTTTATCTATCATTTATCCTAAAAAAGAAACGATTTTATTACTATTGATCCCTTACTTTAGGAGCCTGATTTTGTAACAGAAGTATCGCTTGACACTTAAGCGTCCAAGCGAAAAATAACACCTGATTTCGGGGCTTCCCATATGGGAAGGTATTTCCCTTATGGTACGCGTTGCGGACTGAATAGCGACTTGGAGCTTTTAAGCTAAATGAACGAAGTAGTGCCCTGCAAAATCCTGTTTGTTGGAAATAAAGATGGGGATGCGCAGCAACTTTCCTGGCTGGTATCCAATGTCACCAAGCCAGCTTTGGAATTGATGCATGTCCCCGACGCGGAGGCACTTCTAAATCAATTCAGTACGGCTGATGCCGATGTCATCTTGCTTGATGCTGACAGCACTGGTGATACGGACTATCAAACACTTATTGCCCTGCGCGCAACCTTTCCGGATATTCCTGTTGTCTTGCTTACTGATGACGAAGAGAATACCGGACAATTTGCCATTCGCAATGGTGCTCAGGATTATCTGCTTCGAAGCCAATTAACATCCAACGCATTGGCTCGCAGTCTCGTTAGCGCAATCGAGCGGCAAAAAGGTCAACAAAGCTCATCAGAGACAGCGCCGCTTCTGGAATCGGCAACAGCAGTCCTTAACCGGTTGCCAATGGGCGTTATACTTGTCACTGCATCCTCTCAAGTGCTGTTTTATAATGGCAAGGCAAAAACATTCTTTGAACGAGAAGACGGGCTTATTCTGGACAACAAACGCATTTGCCGTGCAACAACAGCCAGTGAAAACAAGCAACTGTCTGATCTGCTTAGCAACGCCCTATCGCCCACAAGCTCTGCAAAAAACGACGGGGATTTTGCCATGTCTGTCACGCGGACAGATAGCGATACCCCTTTGACCGTCATGGTGGCCCCCATTGGCACCGGCGTTGCCGGAAAGGGTGCCGTCATGTTCGTATCTGATCCTGCCGAGCCTGTTGAATTATCAATTGATGCTATTTGCAAGCTCTATACTTTGACACCCGCAGAAGGTCGTTTGGCCCTCGGCCTCACCAACGGTAATAAACTTGATGACCTTGCCGAAAAATGGGGCGTCAGCATGCATACTGTCCGCTCCCAGCTTCGGCAGATATTCAGGAAAACTGATACGAGCAGACAAAGCGAACTGGTAAAGCTAATCCTGACCGGGCCAGCGGCCCTTAAGGCGACACCCCTGTTATAAATATTTATTTGGCGGCTTCAGTTTCCAGCGGGTTGGAAAAATGTTGCCATTTCTCACGACCTCCCCGGTTATCAAGATAATTGATCAAGGCGCTAACCGGCTTGCGATCATAGCGCGTACCCGCATCTTCCATCAAAATACTTGTCGCCTTGTCAAAATCCAGCGCACTCCGATAGGCACGAGGGCTAACCATACCGACAAAGGCATTGGCAACAGTAATGATACGAGCGGCTTCATGGATTGCAGTTCCTGACAAACCACGGGGATATCCAGTACCATCCCAATGCTCTTGAAGCTGCCTTAACGTTTCGGCAACAGGAAGATCGAACTTTACCCCTTCCAGTAAATCTGCACTTGCAAACAAACTGTCACGGACAATTTCCCGCTCCCCTGCGGTAAGATCTCCAACCTTGGTCAGCAACTCGCGCGGCACCAGTATTTTACCAAGATTCATCAAATTCCCGGTTATATCAACTGTCCGTATGACTTTATCACTAACCCCCAGTTCCTCAGCTATCGCCACCCCGACTTCAGCAACCCGAACCGATTGATATGCCGAGAAAGGGTCCCGGCGGTCCAGGAACGCGACAAGGGTCGAGACTAGGCTTCTCAAAACACTCGCGCGCTGCTCCCGTTCAACAACAACATCCGTAATATCCTGAAAAACAGCCAACAGCTCCGTTGCCTGCCCATCCCCTTTGCCCATTGGGATAATATCAGATTTCCAGATTTTATCGCCATCATCCTGATTAATTGTCACCAGTTCGCTCTGTGTCGCCTCTTCCTCTCGTGCCTTTTGCATCAGTGCTCGAATATTCTCAGAAACAGTCTTGTCGAACACGTTGGACAAACGCCGCCCTATAATTTCATCTTGCCCCATTTCAGCTGCATCAGCCGCAACTTTATTGGCGAACGTATATTTGTTCTCGGCGTCAAAAACAGCAATGGCCGTTGGTTGACGGTCTGTCACCACTTTTAAAAATTCGGTCTGCTCCCGCAAGCTTTCTGCGGTATGCCTGTATTTCTCTGCAAGTTCGGCAGCCCTGATTGACGTTCCATGCCGCCAAACGGCAACAACGGTTCCTGTCACTCCCAGGATCAGCAGCAAGAAAACCCCCAGCATGGTATTAAGTCGGTTCTGGCTATCTGCTAAAGCCTCTTGCGCGGCAATAGTTCGAACCAGATACCACGGCGCACCTGTGACCGCGCGGCCGGTTACAAGAACATCGTCCCCTTGATAGTTGGTTTTACGCCCAAACAAACCCGGGTTCTCAGTAACAAAGGCCGCAGCCAATTTACCATCCGAGCTCAATTTACGTTTAAGCGCCTGCGTTCCATCTCCCAAAGGCGACAGGTATTCAATCAGCTTGCCATTTTTGCGGACAAGATAGGTTTCACTGCTTTTCTCGGTATCGCCGGGTTGTATCAATCGTGGAAACAGTGATTTTTGAACAGTCCGAAGCCCAACAATGAAACCGATAATCTGGTCGGCGTCATCATTTTGCTGAATGGCATAGACAGGATGCACAAATCCCATTACCGGTTCACCATCCAGCCCTGCATACATATCAATGATAGCAGACACCCCCCGGTCAGCCTGGGCCATGCCGGCACGGATAGAAGGGTTCATTGGCGGCATATTGCCACTTGAGACCAATAATTTTCCTGTCTTGTCAGTAAGGGCAATACCGGCACGCCCGGGCCGGGCGACATTTGCTCTGATTTCAGGTTCTTGAGGTTCCCAGAACCCGCTGATAACCGCTTGATTGTTCAGCAAATTAATAAGATATCCGGCCTCAGGGATTTCGGTTATATTCCCGCCATTTTCTTCTGCATCAAGTGCCAGTTGAGTGAGATATATTTGAAGAGATTCATTTTCTGCCAAAGATATAATAGCTTCTTTTTGTTTCGCCAACCATTCCTCAACGCTTGCGACCCGGCTGTCAGCCACAATTCCCAGCCGAATTTCCCAATTCTGAATTTCACGCTCCCGTTGAGCATCAACGAATTGAACGGTTGCCCAAACTCCGCCAACGATCACAACAATGAGTGCCGTAACAGCGAGCCAGATAAATTTATGCGCCTTGCTCGATGCCCCTGAATCTTCTTGAATATCACTCATACCTGTATCCTATTTTGATCTTCGACGAAAATGACGCTAAATAATTTATTTAGTGTAACAATCTAGCAATTTTTCTGCTCATCACAATAATTTCATAACTCTATGAAAATGAGGTTAACACTTATTAACCTTTCCATGCATATACTGAATGAAACGAGTTGAGTATCACTTACCGTTACAGAAGGATTTCGGCATGGCGCGCTTGCAAGGCAGCACCGGAAAATTGTTTCGCATATCAATACTGGCATGCAGCTTGTACATACTCCCATTTGCACCCGCTGCTGATGCTGCAAGCATTTTTGGCTTTAAAGCATATGCTAAAACAAGCCTCAAACCATTTCCGAAATGGCGAAGGGTTCTCGATACATATACAACAGAACCAAGACCCTGCAACGGCAAGGTTTGCGGCTACAAACAATGGAAAGAGTTAGTTGAAGGGCTTCGAGGGAAGTCCCGAAAGTACCAATTGGGAAGGGTGAATTCCTACCTCAATAAATATCGATACATTATTGATCCCGTAAATTGGGGCGTTAGGGACTATTGGGAAATTCCAAAAGAGTTTTTTGCAAAGTTTGGCGATTGTGAAGATTATGCAATCGTAAAATATATTAGCCTCAGGGCGCTTGGCTGGAAGGCCGAGGATATGAAAATTATAGTGCTGCAAGATCTGAACCTGAAAATTGCACATGCCATTCTTGCCGTTAATTTTGAGAAAAAAGAAATGATCCTCGATAATCAAATCGGCTTGGTCATAGATTCAAAGCGAATAAAGCATTATCTGCCAATTTATGCTGTGAATGAAAAAGGCTGGTGGCGCTACAAGCGAACATAATGCAGCTTTAAAATTTAACTTGCATATAAAAAGAGGCCCTGCAATTTCTGCAGGGCCTCTTTTTTGATAGGGCAAGCGTTATAACTTAGCTGTTATCGCCGTTTGGGATGGCTTCTTCAGGAAGCGTAACACCTAACGTACTGGTCAAACGCCCCATTGTCGCCAACAGACGATATTTTGCAAATAGAACCGCATATTCAACCGTTGCCAAAGATGTTCGTGAATTGAATAATTCGTTATCTGCATCAAGCATATCGAGAAGGTCCCGTTGACCAATTTCGAATTCTTGACGGTATGTTGCGGCCACTTGACCATTTGCAACCACCTGATCACCCAGCGCGGCTGCCCGTGCTTTTGATCTTGCCAAGATACTCCAGCTCTGGCGAATTTCTTCTTCAGTCAAACGTTCGAAACGCATCTTGCGTTGTTTGCTTTCCGCACCCCGTTCGACAGCTTCCTGCTTACGGCCAATATCAATACCGCCACGATACAGGTTATAGCGTAACCGGACCATTGCGGTAAAATCATCGCTCCACCCTTTGATGCCATCAGCATTATCCAGCGCAGTTGCATCCAGTTCCAGAGCAATTGTTGGGTAGAAATTAGCATCCGCCGCTTTAATTTCGGCATCCGATGTTTTCAAATCAGCTCCAGCAAAACGGATATCCGGATTACTTTCCATGCCAATCGCGATAATATCTTCAAGAGAATCAGGAAGAACGCTATCTTTGAATTCTGGCAATGTCAGGTTAATCGGAGATTCTCCCACCAACCGGCGATAAGCGATTTCTGAATTATCCAGCTGACGAAGCGTCTCGGTCAATGTGGCCTTGGCTGCAGAAACACGAGATTCGGTTTGCTGCACGTCGCCCACACCACTTTGTCCAGCGTCAACACGATCGCTGATTTCTTTCAAAGTGCGCTTGTTCACTTCAACATTTTCAGTCGCCAAGCTGACAACTTCCAGATTACGGAGGACATCAAGATATGCTTGAACAACGTCCAGACCAATTGCCTCAGCCCGTTCACGCACACGATATGCAGCACCATCAATACGGCTAGATTGGCGTTCGACCTCAGCAGCACGAGCGCCGCCATCCATCAAAGTTTGTGACAGCGAAATACTGCCTTCTTTTCTGGTAAGCCAGATATCATCAATAGACGTACTATTTGTCCATTCTTTACCACCGCCAGCGGCAAGATCAATCGATGGATAGTACAAGCCATTAGCCTGTTCCAACTCTTGCGCAATAGCACGGCGGTTTGCTGATGCTTCACCAATTTCCGGATAATTCGTTACAGTAGCCTGAACAGCTTCTGTGAGCGAGCCAGCCTGTACCGGCGCTGCAAATAGCGCGCCGCCCAGAACTGCTGTCATAACACTCGTCGTAAGCACACCACGAGCGCTATATATGCTCAACTTGGACTTCATGCCCCTCTCCCAAATTCAAGTTTCAATGTCACAAGTTACTAACTACTACTTCCATACCATCACAATATTAGGAGGAGGAAGTAGCTGCTTCTACACACCATGTCAAACAACATATTGGCATACAAAGCATAATTTTATGTTTCCTAAAGTACCCCACACATCCAAGCGCAGCAACTTTATTACTCCCCGCTCACCAGTTTTCATCTTTTTCGACATTTCTGTGTCGTTTATGCAACGGAACGGCTCCACGAGCCAATCAAATTGAATATACCACACCCTTCCCCCACATTTCCACATGCCAAACGGTCAAATTCAGCGCCAATTCGGGTATAATGCCCACACATTCTCAATAAATTGATTCGATCAATCGCACGCCCTGAAAAAATTGAAATAGCCAAGTCTCTTAAAAAATACACATAGTTACATCTATTCCCAGAATAAATGTGTATATTTTCTTTCGGTATTTATGGTTAATTTTTGATATACTGAAGGAGGACGGCTACCATTTGTCACAAAAAAATACATAAATATTGAAAACAAAGAGTATTGCGAATCCTGAAAACTGAAAACAAAAGCAACCAACACATGAATTGAATCAATTTTATTAACATGTTTTTCATTAAATAGCTTTTCTATGCAGTTCCAGAAGTCGTGCCGGTAACTATTTATTTAGACCGAAAGGGCATGATGTTTAGATGGAATTTGGGAGCAGATCCGCAATCAACCGATTTAATGAAGGGCCTCTACCAGACACTTCATTAACGCAGATCTATAAATGAGGGGGCAATTCAGAACTGTTAGGCATCGCATGTTTAAAAACACGGGACCTAATCAGATGATGAATGTTTCAATTTGGAAATTGGATAATGACAGATAAAACCAATAATGCGAATCCGGCTTCAACTGAAGAGGCCAGCGCGATTGATTTGAGAACAGCAGAAAGATTACGGAGTGCCGCAGGACACAATCCTGAGAGCAAGCCAACGAAAGGACCTGCAGCCAAACCAATAGCCAATGGCACCGAAGGAGCAGACACTTCTGGCAAATGGAATGTTCATCTTTCGGACATTTCTTTGGCAGATCACGATCCATTGCTTGGGTGTCTGGTTGCCCTCACAAAAATATTTGAGGATCCCAGAACCGCAGATGCCCTGATCTACGGGTTGCCGCTTGAAGATAATCGGCTAACCCCGAATTTATTTATCAGAGCTGCCGAGCGGATTAAATTAAGCGCCCGCATCACCAACCGAAAAATTACAAAAATCCCAGATACAGTCTTACCCGTTGTTCTTCTGCTCGAAGGAAAACGCGCCTGTATTTTACTCAGCCGTACTTCACAAAATGCCGAAGTTATTTTCCCTGAAACAGGGGAAGGCGCGCAAACAATTCCTATTGATAAATTAACCGACAGCTATGCCGGATATGCCATATTCGTTCGGCCAAATTTTAAATTCCGGATGGAGCGCGATGACAGCTTAAACGAACGCAAAGGATCCTGGTTCTGGGGCACCTTGTGGCAGCTCTGGCCTACATATATACAAGTTATTATCGCAGCATTTCTGATTAACAGTTTTGCCATTGCCAGCCCGCTTTTTATCATGAATGTCTATGACCGGGTGGTCCCCAACAAGGCACTGGAAACACTCTGGGTCCTTGCCTTCGGGGTTATTACTGTTATCGGGTTTGATTTTATCCTAAAGACATTGCGGTCCTATTTTGTTGATAATGCAGGCAAGCGTGCCGATGTAATTTTATCAAGCCGAATTTTTGAACAGGTACTTAACATTCAAGTGAAAGCACGCCCGCAATCGGCAGGTGCCTTCGCCAATCATTTACGTGAATTTGAAACCCTGCGGGACTTTTTTACCTCTGCGACTGTAACCGCACTCGTTGATCTGCCATTCCTTGGTGTCTTTTTGTTTATCATCTTCATGATCGGCGGCCCCCTTGCCATCGTTCCGGCTGTTGCGGTCCCGGTTGTTATTATTTTAGGTTTGGTTTTGCAACTCCCCATGCGCCGCTCTGTCACCAGAAACACAGAAGAAAACTCACAAAAGCATGGTGTTATTATCGAGACCATCTCCGCACTGGATACGGTTAAAAGCCTTGGTGTGGAAGGCCATATGCAAAAAGAATGGGAACGCTTTGTCGGCCAAACCGCAAAAACCAGCGTAACAGCCCGGTTTTTCTCTGGGCTTGGGGTTAATCTGTCGGCTGCTGCCATGCAGCTCGTTACCGTCGCGGTGGTCCTGTATGGCGTCACTCTGATGTCTCAGCCAGATTCGACCATGACAATCGGTGCCCTGATTGCCTCCACTATTCTCACAGGCCGTACGATGGCTCCTTTGGGCCAAATAGCCGCGCTGCTGACACGGCTCAATCAGGCCATGGCAGCCTTGAAAGGCCTCAACCAGATTATGGCATTGCCCGTTGAACGATCTGCAGAAAAACGGCAACTCAGCCGCCCCCATATCAAAGGCGATATCGAATTTAAAGATGTTACGTTCAAGTATCCCGGAACCGAAATTCCGGCTCTGAATAATGTATCTTTCAAAATCCGTGCCGGCGAAAAAGTCGCCATCATTGGTCCGGTAGGTTCAGGGAAAACAACGATTTCACGGTTACTGATCAATCTGTATGAACCCGATGAGGGCGCTGTTCTCGTTGATGGCACTGACATTCGTCAAATAGACCCATCCGACATACGACATGCCATTGGCAGCGTCATGCAGGATGTAACGCTGTTCCATGGTACCGTGCGCCATAACATCACGATGGGACATCCTCAAGCAGACGATGAGATGATTCTCAATGCGTCCAAAATGGCCGGTGTTCACGACTTTATCAGTCATCATCCGCACGGATATGATCTACAAGTTGGCGAAAAAGGCGCAACCCTGTCCGGTGGACAACGCCAGGCTTTGGGTATTGCCCGCGCGCTTCTGCCCAACCCTCCGGTACTCATGTTTGACGAGCCAACCAGTTCAATGGATCTGAATTCCGAGCGCCAGTTTATAAACCGGTTGAGAACATACGCTCGGGATAAAACCATGTTGCTGGTCACACACAGAACATCCCTGTTCTCTGTTGTTGATCGCATCATCGTTCTGGGGCATGGCAAGGTTGTTGCCGATGGCCCGCGCGATGAAGTGTTAAAAGTCGGACAACGTCCATCCCAAAAACCAAAGTCAGCGTAATGCGCCGCTTAATATGGAAACAAGAGAGATATAGGTATTCATATGTCTAAAAATACTGAGTGGAGCGATGCAGATTATTCATCGGATCTTATGGCAGCACAAGTGCAGGGCCCTAATCCTAAATCCATGCTCCTGCTTTTTGGTGTTATCGCCTTTTTTGTTGCAGCTTACATTTGGGCAGATAATGCGATCCTGGATGAAGTAACCAGAGGCACTGGCAAGGTAATCCCGTCATCCCAGGTTCAGATTATTCAAAATCTTGAAGGCGGCATTCTGAAAGAGCTGCTGGTTCGAGAAGGCGATATTGTTGAAAAAGGACAAATTCTCCTTCGAATTGACGATACAAGCTTCGCTGCCCGTTTTGGCGAGATTCAAGCCAAGTATCAAAGCTTGTCCGGTAGTATCTCCCGCCTGAAAGCCGAAGCTGAGGGAAAACCACTGAGCTTCCCACCGGAACTGGTGGCCGAAGCCCGCCAAATCACCATTCGGGAACAAAATTTGTACAATGCACGTCAAGCTGAGTTGCAATCACAAATTTCTATCCTAAGGCAGCAAGCCCAACAGCGAAAACAGGAAATTGCTGAAATCGACGGTCGCTTGAAACAACTAAAAGCAAGCGTTGCCCTCGTTGATGAAGAAATGGCAATTACGGCTCCGCTCGCTGAAAAGGGAATCGTCCCAAAAGTCCAGTTGTTACAGCTTAAACGTGAAGCGAATGATTTACAGGGGCAAATTTCCGCGTCAACACTGGCGCTCCCGCGAGTGAAAGGAGCTTTAAAAGAAGCCAATCAGCGCATTCAGGAAAAAATTCTTAATTTCCGTAGTTTGGCCTCACAAGAGCTCAGTACTGTTCGCAACGAATATGAAGGTGTTCGTCAAACAATTCTGGCGGCCAAAGATCGGGTCACCCGAACAGATGTTCGCTCTCCGCTTAAAGGGGAAGTGAAAGAGTTGAAAATTCAGACTATTGGCGGCGTTGTTCGTCCGGGACAGGATATTGTCGAAATCGTACCGATTGAAGACTCGCTGCTGGTTGAAGCCCGTATCCGACCCTCAGACATCGCATTTTTACGGCCCGGTCAAAAGGCCACAGTGAAAATTTCAGCCTATGACTTTTCCATCTATGGCGGCCTGCCCGCAAAGCTTGAACGGATCGGTGCCGACACAATCATAGATGACAAAACAGGTGAGACTTTCTATAAAATTATTGTTCGGACCGAAGAAAATTCACTGCGCCGTGGGGATAAAATATTTCCGATAAAACCCGGTATGGTCGCAACCGTTGACACACTGACCGGGACTAAATCAGTTCTGGATTACATCCTTAAACCAATCCTGAAAACCAAGAATAACGCCTTGAGAGAGAGATAATGACAGATTTCAAACGTCTTGTTTTTCTGACTTTGGCAGCAAGTGCTTTGCTTTCGGGGGCACCGGCAGCTGCACAAGCACCTACAGGTTTATTTAACACACTCGAAATTCCGTCAAGCAATCTGACCGCACTTCCCCAATGGCAACATGTGCGCCAAGGCTTTGCGCCGCTCGCCAAAAGGGCGCGCCTGTGTGATCAGGATATTCAGGAATGTAAATCCCAGCAGATGACTTTATGGCGAACCAAAATTCAGGAATTGGAACATGCCGAAGATATGGTTAAACTTCGCCAGATCAATGGTTTTATTAACAAATGGCAAAAGGCCTCGGATCAAGACATTTATCAGCAAAAAGACTACTGGGCTACTCCATTGGAATTTATAATCAATGGCGGCGATTCAGAAGATTTTGCAATCATGAAATATGTAAGTCTGAAAGAGTTGGGGATATCACCGGACGCCATGCGTATCGTTGTCACCAATGACGTTCTTCGAGGCGTTACGCATACGATCCTGACGGTCAAACTCAACACCAAAACCTATATACTGGATTCTCAGAACAATACAGTTCTGGAACAAGAATTTGTCAAATATTACGTCCCCTTCTATTCCGTAAATGAAACAACTCGCTGGGCACATATTCCTCAGCAAATTTCAAGTTTGGGCGACGCAGCGGGGACAAAAAAATGACAGAAACAATGGCAAATCTCGAGCTTAATACATTTATGACCAGTGACATCCCAGAGGATGAAACCACTACCAGCAAGCGCCCTGTGCTAATTGGCGGAGCACTCGCTCTTGTTCTGCTGATTGCCAGTTACTGGATTTCGGGCTTTCTTATCGACAAGAAGCAGGGGGAGTTGTTAGCAGAGCTAAAAATCCGGCAAGAAATAACTGTGGCTGGCAAGGCCGACGTTATCCGGACATGGATTTCGGAAACCGGGCAACGGGCAAATCTTCTAACCAACAACCCACTCATACAGCTCTTTGCAACCGAGGTATCGATTTCTGGAAGCGATGGACTGACCGCTCCCTTGCAGGCACAGCTGCCCTACATGCAAAATGCAATTACACAATTTGTACAGGAAAATAATCTGATTGCAGCGTACCTGGTTGATCAACAGGGCCGGGCCTATCTTGCCTCGAACGATTCTCCCTCCCTCAGCAAGGAACAACGGGCAAAGGCGATTGCACATTATGCACAAAACGGCATTGGAACCACGGATGCCCGTATTTCAAATGGCCAGCTTGTTTTCGACTTTCTTATCCCTGTTTTCCCGGCACAATCAAGCGTCGATGCCAAAGGTGAAAAACCAACCGGTATTTTCGTGATGACAGTTCTAGCCTCTAAAAACCTAGCCAATTTCATCAAAACATCAAATTTATCTGTCGAAGGTGAAAAAACACGTTTATTCCAAAAAAACGGGGCTGATTATTATGAGCTAACCCCCACAAGAAAACCATTTATTAGCGAGATACCAGACCCTGCTGTCGGTAATGATCTGACTATATTCGAGCTAAAAACACTGAGCGGCTCATCAGAACCGACATATGCCGTCGGCGTTGAAATAGCGGGAACAAACTGGGTACTTATTCAAACAGTCCCACAAGTAACCGCACTGGCCCCGTTGCAGCCCTATGCCTATGCCATCTATGGACTATCTGGCAGCATTTTCGTTGTATTTATCAGTATATTAAGCGGCATCTGGTTTAGTTTAAAAAGTCAGAATGCCCGGAATATGGCCAGTCAATACAAAGAACTGGCTCAGCAAATCAATGCACAGCGCAGATTGCTTGGCAGTATCAACAATACAGTAGATGACCTTATCAGCCTGAAAGACGGGGACGGCAAATATGTTTACGCAAACCCTGCCATGGCCCGCTTTGTCGGTTTTCCGGAAAAAGCCATCCCAGGTAAAACAGACCGTGATTTGTTTGAAAATGGTGCTGCGCGCAAATTTCTGGACATGGACGCTACAGTTATCGAAACAGGTCAGACAACAAGCGACATTCTCGAAATTGAAGTTGACGGAGAAACAAAAATCGTTCGTGTGGAAAAATCACGCCTGCTGGATGATAACAGCGCCTTCATGGGAATTGTAACTGTCTGTGGCGATATTACTGATTACATTATGAACCAGCGCCAGAAAGAGGAATTAGGACGCAAAACAATCTCTATTCTTGTCCGTATGATGGAAGAAAACGACCCTCATTTAGCGGGACATTCCTATCTTATGGGGAAAATCGTCGACAAAGTTTCTGATATTATGGGACTTGCTGGAGAGCAGAAGCAAACCATTCTGACAGGTGCCAATCTTTCACAAATTGGTAAAATTTCCATCCCTGCAGAAATCAGAACCAAGGAAAGCCGACTGACCAAAGCTGAAATGGGCATCATGCAGGGGCATGTGGGCAAAGCCGAGGCTATGCTGCGTGAAATGGATATACATCCACCCGTCGTAACGGCTGTTTCACAAATGTATGAGCGCCAGGACGGCACCGGGTATCCGCAACAGCTTAAAGGGGATGATATTGACATGTCGGCGCGTATCCTCGGAATGGCCGATATTCTGGTCGCTCGTATCTCGCCAAGAACATACCGCGAAGCCATCAGTGTCGAAGAGGCAATGGAAGTATTTCGCAGTAACCCAGAAAAATACGACCCTGAAGTTGTACAAGCCTTTGATGATTTTCTGGGGTCACACGCAGGCAATGCGTTTAAAGAACAGCTGGATAAGATTACCCAACCATAAATTTAGATCATTTCCAATAAAAAGGGCTTTCCAAAACCGGAAAGCCCTTTTTATTTAGTGAGAAACAGTCAGGATTCATCCGGCATAACCGGGTCCATAACAAAGTCGTCCGACACTGCACCAAGATCATCCAGACTGGAAGATACGCCAACGCTTGCCATTGCTTCATTAGTTACAATCAACACGCTACCGACATCGCCATCTTCGATATAGCGCATAGCGTCTACACCTTCGTTAGCAGCAACGTTCAACGCGTCAAACAACGCATCAAGATCGACCAACTCGCCCTGCTGATCAGTCATAAAATCTACACTCTCTATTCCACTCACAGCATTAGCCGCCTGCTGGTCCGCATCCCCAATGTCTGCGACCTCAAGCAAGCGTTCGACCTCTGCTGTCGAACCTGTTGCCAAAATATCTGTCTCTTCAAGCGGGTTATTACCACTATCGTCTGATCCAGCCATTTCTGCCGATTCCTGTTTTCAAAGCATCTAAAAAATAAAGGCACCAAGCCTGTCACCCCACCGGGGCTTTTAGAATTACTTAACCATCAATAAAAGCAAGATAGGGAGATTATCACAATAAAACATCCCCCATTTGAGGTATTAGGATGTTTTATCTTTAGTTTTTTAGTCAAATTTTATGTAAATTTTCAACAAAATGACTGACAAAGGCTATAAATATTATTTTGCCATTAAATTTCAATCGTTTGATTTTTGCGCGGCCCCAATGAATTGCTCACTTGGAACCGCTATTCCGATTACTTTACCTGAGGTGGTTCGCGCTGTTGCAGAATGAATGGCAACCAGTTCAAACTTGCCATTTATCTTCCTGAACATAGGGGAGCCGGAATCTCCTTGTGTTGCGTCACATTGATGTAAATAGACGGGATCACTTTCTTTTTTCAACCGTACATAATCTGTAATTTGACAATTTTTATGGACCGTCAATACATAGGCATAATCCCGACTATAGCCAGCCTGATAAATGGCGGGCCCCTTCTTCGCTTTGGATATACCCGCAGCATTGCGCCCACGAGCGATCGGGATATACCCGAATTGCTTCCCCAAAGGTTTATCCAGCGTTAAAATAGCCCAGTCATTTTCCCTGTTATTGCCAAGCTGGGACAAATCTGAAGATAGATCCGCTCCCGTCCGGTAGGAAACACCGGTTGCGGCACCTGAATATTTTCCTTTTTCATAGCCCGCGACAAAATAAAAAAACCGGGCAAGAGACCAGCGCCTAGTTTTCTTGTTCCAAAAACAATGAGCTGCGGTCAAGACTTCTGTCTCGGAAATCAAAATGCCGGTACAAAAGCTCCCCGACCGATTAAGGCGGCCAATCGTACGCCACGGATACTTGGAAATATCCACTCGGGACCGATTATCTTCTCCCTTAATACCACTGGGGCGGTTTATGTGGGTTGCCTGTCCGTCCACGGTCATATTCAGCATGAAAATTCCAACGAGCACAACCATTGCAAAAGCCCGGCCCAACAATCGACTATTTTTATTTATCAGCATTGGTATCTTCAAAACAGCATGTCATACGGGTAAGCTCTTTCATAACTCAAGAGTTAAAATTCTAGCGGGCAGATTTTTCCCAGCCTAGTAGAATAGAGTTGCAAGGATATTAAAATATCGAACAAAGGATGCCTGATGAAAACATATATGGATATACTGAACTTCTGGTTTTTACCGGAAGCGCATCCTGATTTTGGCAAAATACGGCCTATATGGTTTGAAAAAAATCCTGATTTTGATGCTGAAATAACGGCTCTGTTTACAAAGGCACTGGAGCAGGCAAAAGCCGGATATCTTTTACATTGGGCCAAACATAGCAAAGGCTGCCTTGCCCTGATTTTACTATTTGACCAGTTTTCCCGGAATATGTTCAGAGACACTCCCGACGCCTTTTCAACAGATGCAAAAGCATTGGAGCTGGCAAATTATATGCAGACTTCAGGGCTGTTCGATGCTCTTTCAGAGACAGAAAAACCCTTTGCACTTTTGCCCTTTGAACATAGCGAAAGCATGAAAAACCAAAAAAAATCAGTTGCCCTTTTCAAGAAGCATGGATCAGAACAAGGGCTCGAGTATGCAATTCGCCATTATGACATCATTAAAGAGTATGGACGTTTCCCTCATAGAAACAAAATCCTCGGGCGCCGATCAAGCAAGCCGGAAATTGAATTTCTGAAGCAGCCGCATTCCTCGTTTTAGTAGTCATTATCCACCGAGGTAATCTCGCAGTTCTGCTGTTGATACATCATAAATATTGGAAATTCCTATTCTATAATACCGGCATTGGACTTTGAAAAAATTCAATGCGCCCAGATAAGAATTTTCGGTTCGATAGCAGGCGACTATTTCATCATCTCCCATTAACTGCAACTCCCGGATAGCCATGATAACTCGGCGCCTGTTAGCTTGCACTGATTGATCAGAATTGCGGCTGAGAAGCTCTGCAAACAGGGCCGCTTTTTTAAAAATACTCTGGGCAGAGTATAAAATGGTACTGCTTCTAGCGAATTTCCGGCATTGACGGAGAACAAATTTACTCCTGCATGATACATGTGCCTCCAGATACCGCAGAACGACCCGCCGGCGACAAAACTTCAATTGTACCGGCATCAAAAAAGACAATTGAACAAATGCAGGTGCGTAAATCACCAGTTGCTCTGCCGTTAGCATCTTCGCCATAAAATCATAGTCGGCCATCCATGACCGAAATGCCCCCGAAGGCAGTTGCCGCAAAATTCCTTCAATCTGATCCCGAATAATACGCCGCTGTTCCCCTTCCTGCTCAATGAGAGAAGTCTGAAGAATACGGGTAGCTTCATTATCAATAAGAAGTGACTGGTTCCATACAGTCAACGGCTGATCCGTTTCGGACCACTGCAGATCAGATTTAGGCGCAAGCAATCGGGCAATTGCATCCGCTGGAAAAACCGGCTCCATAAGCGCCTCGCTATGATGATGTTGAGGCTCTCTAGACGTCTGTATTTACTCTTTCGTGAGAGGTAATCAGTTATAGCGACATGGATGCCACAGGCATTTTGATAGGCCCGTCTTTTTTCTTGTCCCAAAACTGGCGGATATATGGATTTTCGCTATCCAACACATCACCCGCCCTACCAGACCAGACACATTTTCCTTCGTGAAGCATGGCAATCTGATCAGAAATCTGACTGGCGGTCACAAGATTACTGGTAATAATGATAGCTGTACTGCCAAGCTCACGGACATTCTTTAAAATCAGACCGTTAATCACATTACTCATAATCGGATCAAGCCCTGCGGTCGGCTCGTCGAGAAACAAAACAGCAGGCTCCCCTGCAAGCGCACGGGCAATACCGACCCGCTTTTGCATCCCGCCAGACAGTTCAGCCGGATATAAATCCACCACATCTGCGGACAAGCCGACGGCTTTCAATTTATTGGCCGCCTGCTCACGAACAGAAGCCCGTGTGGCACCAGGCTCCTGCAACAGGCGAAATCCGATATTCTCCCAGACAGGCAACCCGTCAAAAAGGCCGGAGCGCTGAAACGAAATACCAAACTGGTGCAAGAAGTTGTCATAAGCTTTCCCGCGCAAAGCCCGGGTTTCCTGCCCATCGACCATAATTGATCCGGCATCGGGCCGGATCAACCCGAGGATACATTTCAACGTCAGGCTTTTTCCTGATCCGGACGGCCCGATCAGCGTTAAAATTTCTCCGTCCTTCACGGATAAATTTATACCATCAAGGGCATTAATCCCCTCAAATTTTTTAACCAGTCCTGCAACCCTGATCTTTGCTACTGTATCAGACACGTATCCCAACCCCTGAATTATTTCCACCAAAACTACCCGATAGATTTACAAATTCAAACTGCATTCTTATACCAACAGTTATAAGAAGCTCATTCATGTGAACAGGCAGAACGTCAATGAAGAATCATAGCTATAACCGGACTGTCTTTCATGGCGGCGACTTAAGCTGGGCAAAAGCGCATTTTACTGAAAGTTCAGAGGGCTGGATTGATCTCAGCACCGGTATCAACCCCGCCCCCTACCCTGTTCCCCCGCTTCCAGAAGACTTGTGGCATCGCTTGCCCGGCGCAGATGAAGAAACATCCCTGTTGATCGCTGCGCGCCACTACTACAATCTTCCAGATGGCACACATATAATTGCCGCCCCCGGCACCCAGTCACTCCTGCAACTCATTCCCTGTTTACGGCAAAAATCTGTGGTTGCCGTTGTCGGCCCCACCTATGCCGAGCATGAGAATTGCTGGAAACTGGCCGGCCATAAAGTCATTCAGACACCCGATCTGGGCGCCGCACCCGAAAATGCAGACGTCATTGTTGTTGTCTCCCCCAACAATCCATCAGCAAACGTTGCCAGTTTGACAAAGTTACAGCAAGCCCGCGACCGGTTATCCCGTCACGGCGGCCTCCTTGTTATTGACGAGGCTTTTATGGATATGACCCCGAACGCATCCTGTTGCCATAGACTGCCTTGCTCGAATGTCCTTATCCTCAAATCTTTCGGGAAGTTTTTCGGACTTGCCGGGCTGCGACTTGGTTTTGCCATTGGCGATCCCCTCAGAATCGAGAATCTCCGGCAGCATCTTGGCCCATGGGCGGTAAATGGCCCGGCCCTGCATATTGGTCACAAAGCGCTTTGTGACCAGCAATGGATAAAGAAGACAAGAGAGCGCCTGAAATCTAATCGCCAACGACTTGAGCATCTGTTATCACAGCACAACATTCAGGTTCTGGGCAGCACCGATTTGTTCAGCTTTGCGCACAGCGATACCGCAAACCGGCTATTTGACCATCTTTGCAAAGCCCATATTCTAACGCGCCCTTTCCCATCCCGGTCCGGCAAGTTGAGATTCGGACATCCCGGAGCTGAAATCGAATGGGAACGGCTAGGCTCCGCCTTAAGCGATTTTTCTAGCTTGCGTCAAACAGGCGATCCATATTCTTGAATGTTTTAAATTCCATCACGTTGCCAGATGGATCACTCAGGAAGAATATCCCCTGCTCTCCAGCATCCCCCTCGAAACGAATGCGCGGCTTGATCAGGAAATCAACGTTTGAGGCGGCAATTTTTTCTTTCAAGGCCTCCCAATCACTCCAATCCAGAACCGCACCGAAATGGCGAACTGGAACATTGTCCCCGTCTACAGAGTTGGTCGCAACTTCTGTACATTGCTCCGGTTTGACATGGGCCGAAATCTGGTGGCCGAAAAAATTGAAATCAATCCATTTTTCGGCCTCTCGGCCAACAACACAGCCCAGTAAATCAGCGTAGAATTTGCGGGTATCCTCAATATTCAAAACAGGAAACGCAAGATGAAACGGGGGCATAGGCAGATCCTTTGGCAAAACACTCAATGGCAAATATTTAGCGGGATTATAAAGTACTGTCACTTAAAGAATTGACAGCCACCCAGAAGAGCCTTAGCGTCCGCCCCGATGGTTCCAGAGTATAACGCTCGGGATTAAAAGGGAACATGGTGCGGCACAACTTGCCAATTCCATGACTGTCCCCGCAACTGTAAGCGATTAGCCGCAGCCATAAAGCCACTGTAACCGCAGATGATCGATAAGATGATCTGCATATATACGGGAAGGTGGGCGCCGGTGCCATTCGCAAGTCAGGAGACCTGCCGTCATCCGAATTAGCACCCCATGACGGAGGATCATGATGAGACAGACAAATGCCCATATGTTGGCCCCCTATGATTTCTATCTGCCCATCCGCAGAGAACATATCTGCGTTCTTTTCCCCACACATAGCATCAATCCACAAGGCATCCACAAATGAGTAATTCCGGAAAAATACCTGCAACCGTTATCACCGGATTTCTGGGAGCGGGCAAAACCAGCCTGATCCGCAATCTGATCGAAAATTCTGGTGGCAAGCGCCTGGCCCTTATCATCAACGAATTTGGTGATCTCGGAGTTGACGGCGATGTTCTTAAAGGCTGCGGCAATGAAAATTGCAGCGAAGACGACATCATAGAGCTGGCCAATGGCTGCATCTGCTGTACCGTTGCCGATGATTTCCTGCCAACCATTCAGGCCCTGCTCGAGCGAAACCCCCGCCCCGATCACATCATTGTCGAGACTTCCGGTCTGGCCTTGCCCAAACCACTGGTTCGAGCCTTCGGCTGGCCCGAAGTGCGCACGCAAGTGACCGTTGACGGAGTTGTAACCGTTATCGATGGGCCTGCATTTCGGGACGGGTTGTTTGCCTCCAACCCCGATGATGTCCAGACCCAGCGCGAAGCGGATGAAAATCTGGATCATGACAGCCCGCTGGAAGAATTATTTGAAGATCAGCTCAATTGTGCGGATTTGATCATCTTGAATAAATCGGACCTGCTTGATGAGGCACAAATACAAGCGGCAACCGATACAATTCTCAGTCAAGTGCGCCCCTCTGTGAAGCTTGTCAAAACCAGCCACGGCAAACTTGATGCTGATATTCTATTGGGAATTGGAGCGGCGGCAGAAGATGATCTTGAGTTACGCAAATCCCATCATGACAATACTGATGATCACGAGCATGATGACTTTGACAGCTTTGTCGTTGATCTGCCCAACCCGAAATCCCCGGATGAAGTCCTGAACCGCCTTGAGGGTGCCATCAATGAACATGGTATCCTGCGGGCCAAGGGATTTATTGCCGTTGACGGTAAAGATATGCGCCTTGTCGTTCAGGGGGTTGGAAGCCGCATTCAGCATTACTATGACCGGGACTGGAACAGCACCGAGACACGATCCAGCCGACTTGTCATTATCGGCGAGCAGGGTCTCGACGAAGACGCGATCACGACACTACTTCGGGACTGATAGATGCATTTGTTAGCGGCAACACCGGGCGGCATTGCTGATGGATCAGAAGCCATTGATCTTGGGCAAACGCCGGGGGATATCCTGTTCTTGTCTGCCGCCGACACGGAACTGTCCAGCATTGCCGCGGCAATAAGCAATCAACCTGCGCAAGGCGCCTCTTTACGGCTGGCCAACACAATGCAGCTTTCCCATAATTTAAGCGTTGATATTTATGTGGAGGAGATAATCCGCTCAGCCAAACTGGTTGTTATCCGCCTGTTGGGCGGGGTTGGTTACTGGCCATACGGGGCGGAACAGATAACCGAATGCTGCCGAAAACATAACATCAAGCTTGCCTTTTTGCCCGGTGACGACCAACCGGATGAAGAGCTTACCGGCCTCAACAACCTGCCCCGCGAGACCACACACCGGCTTTGGCAATATCTGGTGCAAGGGGGCGCATCAAACTATAAAAGCTTTGTTGATTACTGCCGGTTCCTGCTGGACGGCCAGCATCCATGGCAAGAACCCCGCCCGTTGTTAAAGGCAGGGCTTTACTGGCCAGGTTTTGATACCCCCGACCTTGAAACTATCACTGCCAACTGGCTGAACGGCGCACCGGTAACCGCGATCATTTTTTACCACGCCCTGTTTCAGGCAGACAATCTTGCGCCGGTTAATGATCTGATCGCAGCATTGAGACAACGACAGATAAATCCGCTACCCGTCTTTGTCTCCAGCCTGAAAGATCCGCTTTGTGCTGATATTCTAAAAGACCTTATTCGCGAGACGGCTCCTGCTGTGATCCTTAACGCTACCGGATTTGCCATCTCCAGCCCCGGCGGGGCGCGGAAACGAAGCCCGTTTGATCTGGCCGACTGTCCGGTATTCCAGGTTATTTTTTCAGGCGGCAACGAGCAAAGCTGGCGCGAGGGCCTAAGCGGTTTATCCGCCCGCGATATCGCCATGAATGTGGCCCTGCCCGAAGTGGATGGCCGGATACTGACCCGCGCCGTATCCTTCAAGGCCGACGCCGGATTTGATGAGGCCACCCAGACAAATATCATCACTTATAAAAGCGTTCCCGACCGCATTGATTTTGTCGCAAACCTTGCCGACAACTGGGCACATCTTGCGCGCACCGCCGCGCCGCGCCGTAAAATTGCTGTCATCCTTGCCAATTACCCCACGAAAAATGGCCGCATTGGTAACGGGGTCGGGCTCGATACCCCTGCGGGTACAATTGAACTTCTTAACGTTATGAAAAATGCGGGCTATCAGACAGGCCCCCTTCCCGATGATGGAAATCAGTTAATCAACAGCCTGCTGGGTGGCCCCACGAATGACCGGCGCGACCCCGAAACACTAATCAGTGATCACCGGTTATCCTTGCCCGCATATCAGACATTTTTTGAAAAACTGCCGAATGAAATCCAGCAGCAAGTAACGACCCGCTGGGGCGCGCCCGCCAATGATCCATTTGTTCTGGAAGGCGAATTTCATCTGTCCATTCGGCAATATGGCAATATCTTCGTGGGGGTACAGCCCGCCCGTGGCTATAATATTGATCCCGCCGCCAGCTATCATGACCCTGATCTTGTCCCGCCCCATGGCTATTTTGCTTTTTATGCGTGGCTGCGACACAGCGAGCAAGTTCAGGCCATTATCCATATGGGCAAGCATGGCAATATGGAATGGCTGCCGGGCAAATCACTGGCCCTGTCCAATAACTGCTATCCCGAAGCAGTATTCGGACCGACCCCGCATCTATACCCGTTTATCGTCAATGATCCCGGCGAAGGAACGCAAGCCAAACGGCGATCTTCTGCCGTTATCATTGATCATCTGACCCCGCCCATGACCCGGGCCGAAAGCTATGGCCCGCTGGCCGATCTGGAACGGCTGGTCGATGAATATTACGAGGCTGCGGGTGTTGATCCGCGCCGCCTGTCTTTGCTGCGCACACAAATTCTGGAAATGACCCAGATTTCCGGTGTTGATCTGGATTGCGGCATTAAACTATCGGATGAAGAAGATGCCCAATTGTCCAAACTGGATAATTATCTGTGCGAGCTGAAAGAGCTGCAAATCAGGGACGGCCTGCATATTTTCGGGAAATCCCCTGAAGGCTCATCCCTTGATGATCTGCTGGTGGCACTGGTTCGCATCCCGCGCGGGGATGGCAATGGTGCAGATGCTTCCCTGATCCGGGCATTGGCGCATGATCTGGAACTGGATGGTGATTTTGACCCGCTCGATTGTGAAATGGGTGCCAAATGGGAAGGGGCGCGCCCCGCTGAACTGGACAGTCCTGATCCGTGGCGCAGTAACGGGGACACGGTGGAACGGCTGGAAGCATTAGCCCTTGCACTGATCTCGAACCGGCGAAAAGCGGGCCCTCTCTGGCACAAAAGCCGGGCTGTGCTGGATTATATTGATGCGCAACTGAAACCAACCATACTTAGCTGCGGTACAGCAGAAACAGACGGGTTGCTTGCAGGGCTTGATGGTAGATTTGTTGCCCCCGGCCCGTCCGGTGCCCCCACGCGGGGCCGCAATGATGTCTTGCCCACGGGGCGCAATTTCTATTCCGTTGACAGCCGGTCCATTCCAACGCCCACTGCATGGCTGCTGGGCTGGAAATCGGCGGAACGTCTGATCCGGCATTACCGCCAGGAAAATGGAAGCTGGCCAAAATCCATGATGTTAAGCGCCTGGGGCACATCAAACATGCGTACCGGCGGCGATGATATCGCACAAGCACTGGCCCTGATGGGGGTACGTCCCACATGGGATAAAGCCTCGAACAGGGTGACCGGTTTTGAAATGCTGCCCGCAAACCTGCTCGATCGTCCGCGCGTTGATGTCACTTTACGCATCTCCGGCTTCTTTCGCGATGCCTTCCCGCAGCAAATGGCTTTGTTTGATAGCGCCGTGCGGGCGGTGGCCAAACTGGATGAAGACGAGAAAAGCAACCCTGCAGCAGCCAGAATAAAGACCGAAGCCTTGTCCCTGATGGCAAGCGGGCTATCGGCAGAAGACGCCCGGAACAAAGCCGCCTATCGCCTGTTTGGATCAAAACCCGGTGCCTATGGGGCAGGTCTGCAAGCCTTGCTTGATGAAAAAGGCTGGCAGGATGAAGGCGATCTGGCCCGGGCTTATGTGGCATGGGGCGGCTATGCCTACGGGGCCAAGGAAGACGGCCTTGCGGCCCATGGCCTGTTTGAAAGCCGCCTGAAATCTGTAGATGCGGTTATTCACAATCAGGACAACCGCGAGCATGACTTGCTGGACAGCGATGATTATTACCAGTTTGAAGGCGGCGCAACCGCTGCCGTTCGGCACCTGAAAGGCGCGCAGCCCGTGGTTTATCACAACGACCATTCGCGCCCCGAAAGCCCTAAAATTCGAACGCTGGAAGATGAAATCGGACGGGTAGTCCGTGCCCGTGCAGCCAATCCCAAATGGATCGAAAGCATCATGCAGCACGGCTATAAGGGTGCCTTTGAAATGACCGCAACGGTAGACTATCTGTTTGCCTTTGCCGCAACAGCCAAGGCAGTGAAAGATCATCATTTTGATCTGCTGTTCGATGCCTATATTGAAGACCCTGATGTGCTGGCCTTCTTACGCGAGAACAATCTGGATGCCTTGAGCGAAATGCTGGAAAAATTTGAGGAAGCTTTAAGTCGGGGGCTATGGCAACCTAGAAAAAACAGCCTGACAAATGATATCAAAACCCTGATGCGGGAGATACAGACATGACCGAGAGAAAAATGACCGAGGCCGAGATCACACGCGCCAATGAAAAGGCCAAGAAGAAAAAAGCGGCCCGCGACAAAATGCTGGCAACCAAAACTATCGAAAAAGGCTTGCTGATTGTCCATACGGGCAAAGGCAAAGGCAAATCCACAGCGGCCTTTGGCCTTGCCGCCCGCGCCATTGGCAATGATATGAAGGTGGGCGTTGTCCAGTATGTGAAAGGTAAATGGGAAACCGGAGAGCGTAAAGTTCTGGAAGCTTTTCCCGATCAGATCGAAATCCACACCATGGGTGAAGGATTTACATGGGAGACACAGGACCGCGAACGCGATGTTCGTGCTGCCGAAAATGCCTGGGTAAAATCAAAAGAAATGATCAATGCCTGCCGCGGGGGCACCCCCGCCTATGACATGATTATCCTCGACGAACTCAATATTGTACTGCGCTACGACAATATTGATCTGGGTGAAGTGATCGAGTTCCTTAAGAACAAACCCGAAATGCTGCATGTGGTGGTAACGGGCCGCAATGCCAAAGATGAACTGATCGATATCGCTGACCTTGTCACTGAAATGACCCAGATCAAACATCCGTTTCGCTCTGGTGTCAAAGCTCAGGTCGGGATTGAATTTTAATGACCGCAGCCCTGATGATACAAGGCACAGGCTCCGATGTCGGCAAGTCATTACTTGTCGCTGGCATCGCCCGTGCGTTGAGCAATCGGGGCCTGACGGTGCTGCCGTTCAAACCGCAAAACATGTCCAACAATGCCGCCGTTACCAGTGAAGGGGGCGAAATAGGCCGCGCACAAGCGCTACAGGCACGAGCGGCCCGTACCCCCCTCCTCAATGATATGAACCCGATCTTGCTCAAGCCGCAAAGCGACATCGGCGCGCAAATTATTGTGCAGGGAAAAGTCTGGGGCAACGCCAATGCCCGCGAATATCAGCACTTAAAAAGGCAGCTTCTTCCCAAAACACTTGAAAGCTTCAAGCGGTTGCAGGACAAAGCCGATTTTGTCATCGTCGAAGGCGCGGGCAGCCCCGCAGAGATTAATTTGCGCAAAAATGACATTGCCAATATGGGCTTTGCCGAAGCTGCCGATATCCCTGTTCTGCTGGCGGGTGACATTGATCGCGGCGGTGTAATCGCGCAAATCGTCGGCACCCATGCCTTGCTGGCAGAATCTGAGAAACAACGCATAAAGGGCTATATCATCAACAAGTTTCGCGGGGATGCCCGCCTGTTTGACGATGGTATAGAAATCCTGAGCGCCAAAACCGGATGGGCAAATTTCGGTGTTATCCCGTTCTTCACCGATGCCCATAAATTGCCTCCCGAAGATGCCTTTAGCATTTCCAACAAGGCCACAGCTAAAACAGCCATCAATATCGCAGTTCCGGTTCTGTCGCGCATCGCCAATTTTGATGATCTTGACCCCTTGATCGCCGAACCCGATGTCACGGTCCATATGATCAAAGCAGGAACCCCGCTTCCCGCTAATATGGACCTGATCATCATACCTGGCTCAAAATCAACCATTGCCGACATGGCGTTCCTGCGCCAGCAAGGATGGGACACAGATATTCTCGCCCATGTCCGTCAAGGCGGCGCGGTTATGGGCATCTGCGGTGGCTATCAGATGCTGGGCACAGGAATAACGGACCCGGACGGAATTGAAGGGGGTAGCCGCAAGATTAGCGGGCTCGGACTGCTTGATTTCACCACGAAAATGACCGGCGCTAAAAAGTTACTCGAAGAGCATGGCACTGACACGCTGACACACTCAGCCATCGAGGGTTATCACATGCATCTGGGTGATTGCGAAGGGGATGCCCTCAAGCGTCCGTTTCTGCAATTAATGTCCGGCCCCGATGGCATTGTCTCTGCCGATGCCCGCATCACCGGATGCTATCTGCATGGACTGTTTTCCAGTGACGATTTTCGTAAAAACTTTCTGGAAAAGCTGTCCCCGCAAAACAGGGAAATCCTGCAATTTGAAAATCAGGTAGAGCAAACACTTGATGCGCTGGCTAATCATCTGGAGCAGCATCTGGCGATTGATAAGTTGCTGGAGGCTGCACGATGCTAAAGAATGCCTTAGAAACTGCGATATCCAGCCAACGCAGCCAATATCAGCAGCAGCAAAACCCCGCTCACCCCATACAGCCGCAAGGCTTTTCTGATATCGGCAGCGGTGGCCTCTTTGCGCCCCGCGCCGTTCATCCACTGATCCTCTGTCAAGTGTCCACCGTATTGGCGGGGACCGGCAAGCGCCACGCCAAGCGCACCGGCCATCGCCGCTTCCTGCCAGCCGGCATTGACGCTTTTATGGCCACTGGCATCTTTCATCATCGCGGCCAGCGCCGCGGAGGCACTTGCACTGGGCACGAAAACCGCAGCCAGACAGATCAACACTCCCGTCAGGCGGGCCGGAATGTAATTCACCACATCATCAAGTCTGGCGGCAAATTTTCCGAAATATTCAAACCGGTCATTATGATGCCCCGTCATACTGTCGAGGGTATTAACCGCCTTGTAAAACAGCAAGCCGGGCAAACCCAGCAAAACAAACCAGAACAAGGGCGCAACGGTCCCGTCGAGAAAATTTTCAGACAGGCTTTCGATACTGGCGCGGGCAACGCCGGCCTCGTCCAGACTCTCGGGATCGCGCCCGACAATATGGGCAATCGCCGCGCGCCCCTGTTGCAGCGATACCTGCAAGCCATGCATAACCTTGGCAACCGCCCGATAAAGCCCGTTATAGGCAATCAGGCTGCTGGCAAGCACTGCATACAAAATTCCTCCGGCAGGGAGTTGCATCAATATCCAGGTCAGTACAATAGCGATACCCGTGCAGATAGCCAAAACACACAAAGCGCCCATCACGCCCAGCCAGAACCGGGCCCAATTACTGTAAGCCGCTTTATTCAGGCGCGCCTCGATGGCAGCGATCAAATGGCCAATGGGAATTACGGGATGCGTCACATGGCGGTACAGCCATGCGGGGTCCCCGATCACTATATCCAGTGCCAAAACACCGACGGCAATAATCAGTGGATCAAAAGGAAAATTGATAATTTGCGCGATCAGGTCAGACATGGCGTCAAGATGATCTGCGCAGACAGACACGTCAACCGCAAATTTGGGACTTACCTCCCTCGCTAAACGAGATATAACAGGCCATGATATCCGGCCATAAGATGGAGTTGAAGATGACAGAAAAAATTGGCGTAATGGTCTGTGGCCACGGAAGCCGCGATGCGGGCGCCGTCACCGAATTTGCAGCCGTTGCCAAAGGCATTGCAGAACGCCTGCCACAATACTCAGTGGATTCAGGGTTTCTGGAATTTGCCACCCCTATTATTCGCGAAGGGCTGGATAATCTGGTCGATAGTGGCCATAATCATATCCTTGCGGTACCGGGAATGCTGTTCGCGGCAGGGCATGCCAAGAACGATATTCCTTCGGTTCTGAACGCCTATGCGGCCCAGAAAAAAGACCTGACAATTTCCTATGGCCGGGAACTTGGGATTGATTTAAAAATGATCCGTGCCGCTGGAGACCGGATCATGGAGGCAGTCAATGCCGCCGATGACAGTATCCCAATCCACGAGACAATGCTGGTTGTCGTCGGACGCGGTGCCTCCGATCCTGATGCGAACTCGAATGTTGCTAAAGTGATGCGGATGCTGTGGGAAGGTTTGGGTTTTGGCTGGGGGGAGACCGCCTATTCCGGCGTCACATTCCCGCTGGTAGAGCCGGGGCTGGAACATGCCGCCAAGCTTGGCTACAAACGGATTATCGTCTTCCCTTACTTTCTGTTCACCGGCGTGCTGGTCAAACGCATTTATGACTATACCGACAAGGTTGCTGCAAATCATCCGGATATTGAATTTATCAAAGCCCCCTACCTCAATGATCACCCGCTGGTCCTTGACTGCTTCGCCGAACGTGTTGGTGAAATTCTTGAAAAAACCAACAATATGAATTGCGGGCTGTGCAAATATCGCGATCAGGCCCTGGGCTTCGAAGACGAGGTTGGTCTGGTTCAGGAAAGCCATCATCATCACGTTGAAGGCATTGGCACAGAGGATGCCCACAATAATGACCACAGCCACGAGCATACGCATGACCATTCTCATGACCACGGGCACGGGCACGACCACGGGCATCACCCCTATCCGCATGCAGATCACCCACTGGGGCCTGTGACCATGAAGAACGATGACTGAAACCTGCCATGTATGACTATTTGCGCGATCCGGCAGCCATCTATGCAAAATCTTTTGCAACTGTGCAGTCCGAAATTGATCTGGATGGATTAAACCCGTTCCTGCAGCGCATGATTATTCGCATTATTCACGCCTGCGGAATGCCGGAAATTATGCCTGACCTGGCCTATGATCCGCGCGTTGCCCAAAGCTGTATTAATGCCTTGAATACAGGCAAGCCCGTTCTGTCGGATTGCGAAATGGTCAGGCATGGCATTATCAAAAAATTCCTGCCCGCCGAAAACTCTGTTATCTGCACCCTTAATGATCCTGTAGTGCCCGATCTGGCAGCCGAGCTGGAAACCACCAGATCAGCTGCTGCCGTGCAATTATGGCAGCCCCATCTGGACGGTGCGATTGCGGTCTTTGGCAATGCCCCGACCGCCCTGTTTCATCTTCTGGAAATGATTGAACAAGGCGCCCCGCACCCCGCTGCTATTATCGGCTTTCCTGTGGGCTTTGTTGGTGCCGCAGAGTCAAAACAGGCTCTCGAAGAATTTGGGCAAGACATTCCTTTCATCACTTTACGCGGCAGGAAAGGCGGTAGCGCCATGGCCGCTGCCGCATTGAACGGGGCCTCAAGTGCCACAAAGGAAGCCATATGAACATCTGGCTAAACATAATCGGTGTTGGCGATGATGGTCTGGACTATCTGCATCCTGATGCCGCACGCGCGCTGGCCGATGCGACCTTGATTATCGGCGGACAGAGACATATTGATATGCTGCCCGAAAATGACAGCCGACCAAAAATGATCTGGCCCAGCCCGTTAATGAAACTGGTCGATGATGTCTTGCAACGACGCGGCGAAACTATTGTCATCCTGGCGACCGGCGATCCCATGCAGTATGGCATCGGTGTCACCTTTGCCAAACGCCTGCCCAAATCGGAATTTGCCGTCTTCCCTGCCCTGTCTGCGTTCAGCCTTGCCGCTGCACGGCTCGGCTGGGATTTATCCAGAACGACAACCCTGACATTACACGGACGCCCCCTCGAACTTCTATTGCCGCACTTGCGCCCCAATGCCCGACTTATGGCCCTGTCCGATAATGGCAACACACCGGCAGAAGTGGCGGACCTTTTGTGCCGTGAAGGGTATGAAGACAGTGTTCTCACCGTTCTTGAACATATGGGTGGCCTGCAAGAGCAGATTAAAGCACTGCGCGCTAAAGACTGGGCGGGACAGGTTTGCAAAGAGCTAAACACAATCGCTATCGACTGCGTTGCCAGCACCGGGACCCAACCTGTTCCCTCAAGCCCCGGTCTTGCAGATGACGCCTTTATCCATGATGGTCAGCTGACCAAAAAAGAAATTCGCAGCACTACCCTTGCCGCATTGACGCCTATCAACGGGCAACTGCTTTGGGATGTGGGGGCAGGGTCCGGCTCCATCGGTATTGAATGGATGCGCCTTTGTGTGCTCAATCAGGCCATCGCCATTGAAGATAAAAAAGATCGCCTAGAGTTTATCGAACAAAACAGGCGACGCCTTGGTGTGCCGGGTCTTAAAATTGCTGCGGGCACAGCACCAAACGCCCTTGAAGATTTACCGGCGCCCGATCGGATCTTTATCGGTGGCGGGATAACCGGCGACGGCGTTTTCGACACCTGCTGGCACCATCTGAAACCCGGCGGTGTGTTGGTTGCAAATACAGTCACCACACAGGGGGAAAGCCTTGCTTTTAACTTGGCGGAACGATATGACGGCGACCTGACCCGCCTTGATTTTGCCAGAGCGGTCAAAATCGGAAACTTCACCAGCTGGAAACCCTTCAGGCAGGTCACACAACTAAGATTGGTAAAAAAATGACCGGTACATTATACGGACTTGGCATCGGCCCCGGCGATCCGGACCTGATCACCCTGAAAGCTCTGAAAATTCTTCAGAAATGCCCTGTTATTGCCTATCCCGCCCTTGAAAGGGGCGATAGTCTGGCCCGCGCCATTGTCGAACCGCATCTGGCAGGCGGACAGGCCGAAATAGCCATTCGTATTCCCATGTCGATTGAACGCCAGCCCGCACAAGATGCCTATGACCGCGCTGCCGAAGAGCTGAGCCAGCATTTGCAACAGGGACAGGATATTGCCGTTCTGTGCGAAGGGGACCCGTTTTTCTATGGCACATTCATGTATCTGTTCGGGCGTCTGGCTGAAAAATTTCCGGTAGAAGTCATCCCCGGCGTCTCGTCCCTGACTGCCTGCGCCACCGCCTTGCAAACTCCGTTATCTGCACGCAATGATGTCTTGACCGTGCTGCCCGCCCCCCTTGATACGGCGACCTTGAAAGCTCGCATTACGGATGCAGACAGCATTGCCATCATGAAGGTCGGGCGGCATTTTAACCGCGTGTGTGACCTGATCGAAAATATGGGCCTGATGGATAAAGCCAATTATATTGAACGGGCCAGTATGGAAACCCAGAAGATCATGCCGTTGCAGGATGTACCTACTGATGCTGCCCCCTATTTTTCAATGATATTGATCCACAAGCGGGGTCAGGCATGGAAATGACACCCCCGACAGCGATTATCCTGCTCAATGACAGCGGCCGTGAAACTGCGACCAAATTGCTTGCCCTATACCCTGAAGCCCTTATCCATGGATTAAGCGGCCGGGTTGAAAATGCGGATATCAGTTTTCAGCAGACAGCGGCGCATTTGCAGGATTTATACAAGGCCGGAACCCCTATTATCGGTATCTGCGCATCGGCCATACTGGTGCGCTGCCTTGCCCCTGCCTTGCAAAATAAAATGGTTGAACCACCGGTATTGGCGGTCTCAGATACCGGATCAATGGTGGTCCCTTTGTTGGGCGGGCATCACGGGGCCAATGATATGGCGCACCTGATCGCAAACGGACTGAACGGACAAGCCGCTATTACCACCGCCAGTGATCTGCATTTCAACATTGCCCTCGATTGCCCGCCAAAAGGACTGGCCCTTGGCAATCCTGAAGACATGAAAGTCTTTGCCGGCAAGCTTCTGGGCGGCGCGCGCATACGTCTTGTAGGCAACCATCCATGGCTGGAAAATTCAGACCTGCCAATCGCCGATGATGGCGATTTGACAATTCATGTGACCACCGATGCCACGGCCGGAGACGAAACCTCGCTGGTTTATCACCCCAAGACATTAAACCTTGGTGTCGGCTGTGAGCGGCACGCGAATAGCGGCGAGCTTCTCAGCCTGATCGACGAGACCCTCAAGAGCGAAAATATCAGTCCATTCTCGGTTGCTACCGTTTGTTCCATCGATTTGAAATCCGATGAGCGGGCTGTTCATTCTGCGGCGGCCCATTTCGGCCTTGAACCCCGCTTTTTTGACAGTGCCAGACTGGAACAGGAAGCACCGCGCTTACTCACCCCTTCGGACATCGTATTTGCAGAAGTTGGATGCCACGGGGTTAGTGAAGGGGCGGCCCTTGCCGCAGCAGGGCCCAATGCCCGTTTAAGTGTGCCAAAACGAAAATCCAAACGCACAACACTTGCCATCGCCCAAAGTACCGACTCCGTTTCTGCGGATAGTGTCGGCGTAATACAAGGCAAGCTTTCTGTTATTGGCATTGGCCCCGGTCAGGACGCATGGCGCACTCCCGAAGCCAGCAAATTGGTGGCAGAGGCAACTGATCTTGTCGCTTACGGGCTTTATATCGATTTGCTCGGAGCTGCCGCCCAAGGGAAAAACCGTCATGACTTCGGCCTTGGCGAGGAAGAAAAACGGGTTCGCTTTGCCCTTGATCTGGCCGCAAAAGGCAAAAATGTTGCCCTGATATCATCAGGAGATATCGGCATCTACGCCATGGCAACACTGGTGTTTGAACTGATCAAGCATGAACCGACCCCGGCATGGGACCGGCTTGATATTCAGGTCACACCGGGAATTTCGGCCCTGCAAGCCGCCGCTGCCCGGGCAGGCGCACCGCTTGGCCATGATTTTTGTACCATTTCCCTGTCCGATTTGCTCACCCCGTGGGAGGCGATCGAGAACAGACTGATGGCCGCAGCCAAGGGTGATTTCGTTGTCGCCTTCTATAATCCGGTATCATTGAAGCGGCGCACACAACTGCATGCAGCCAAAGCCATTCTGCTCGCCCATCGTCCCGAAGACACACCGGTCATTGTTGCGCGCAATCTGGGGCGCGATGATGAAAGCGTAAAAATACTGCCACTGGCCGAGCTTGATCCTGAAAAAGTGGATATGTTGACACTGGTGATGGTCGGCTCCAGCGAAAGCCAGATAACAACAACCAATTCCGGCCTTAAAGGCTGGGCTTATACACCCCGTGGATATGCCGGTAAAATGGCCCCGGGCACAAAGGATAAATAAGAGCATGACCGTTCATTTTATCGGGGCTGGCCCCGGTGCTGCTGACCTGATCACCCTGCGGGGGCGCGACCTTATTGCCGCCTCCCCCGTCTGTCTTTACGCAGGCTCCCTCGTGCCGCAAGAAATTGTCGCCCATGCACCCGCAGATGCCCATATCGTCGATACGGCACCGCTGCATCTGGATGAAATCATGGACGAATTCAAAACCGCCCATGCCAAGGGACTGGATGTTGCCCGTGTTCATTCCGGTGATCCCAGCATTTACGGTGCCATTGGCGAACAGATGCGGCGCCTTGATGACCTTGGTATTGAATACACCATCACACCCGGAGTTCCCGCCTTTGCCGCCGCTGCGGCCCTGTTAAAGACAGAACTTACCCTTCCGGATGTCAGTCAGACCATTATCCTGACCCGCACATCGATGAAGGCAACGGCCATGCCCAACAATGAAGACTTGGAGACATTAGGGAAATCGGGGGCAACCCTTGCCATTCATTTAAGTGTTCGAAATTTACGGAAAGTCACCACACAGCTGATCCCGTTTTATGGCGAAGACTGCCCAGTTGCGGTCATTTACCGGGCCAGCTGGCCCGATGAACAAGTGATCAAGGGATGCCTTGGCGATATCCAGCAAAAAGTACGGACCGCGAAAATTACCCGCACCGCGCTCATTATTGTCGGCAAAGTGCTTGATGCCAAAGGGTATCGCGACAGCGCGCTTTATCACGCCGAACATGTGCATGTTCTGCGCCCTAAACGAAAGACATCACCTGACGAACAAGCAGGTTAATATCGGCATAACGGTTGGGAAGGCTCATATCTGGCCGCGCAACCATTATAACCGGCAACGACAACGTGCGGGCGGCTTCTATCTTGGCAAAGGTCGCCTCCCCACCGCTATTTTTACTAACCACAGCATCAATTTTGTGGGCGTTCATCAAATCAATTTCACCCTGTAGATTAAACGGCCCGCGGGCCTGAATATGGGTGAAACTGCTGGATGCCGGATTGAACGTCATCTCTTCAACCGAACGGATCAGCAATTCTTTAGCTGTCAGTCCTTCAAACAGGGCAAGTTCCTGGCGGCCAATGGTCAGAAAAATTCGCTGAAAATTCCTGCATTTGGCAGCAGCTCCATTCATATCAGCAACTGCAATCCAGATATCCTCCGCCTCAGGCATCCATGGCGGACGGTCATAGCGCAAATATTGCACATCCAGCGCCTTGCATAAATTAGCGGCCTTTTGGCTAATGGTTGCCGCATAAGGGTGGGTCGCATCAATAATACAATCTATTTTTGCCGATTGAAGCAACGCCTCCAACCCGCCCACGTCATCGAACCCTTGCCGAAGCATCTCACCAGACAGTTTTGCAATATCCCGCGTCCGACCAGCCAAGGCGGTGATCAGCTGAACTTCGGGTATTGCGAATAATATCCGGTTCAACTCGCGGGCTTCCACCGTGCCCGCCAATAACAATATTCGGTAACTACCAGCCACGACTTTGCCCCGCCAATTGCCCGCTACGATCAAAAATCAAAAGCTCGATTGCAACGCCCCCTCCGGCAATGTCTACAGCTTTTACCCGCGCAATTCTGGCGACATGATCGGCCAGCGGGATATTTTTCGCCGTCGCCATTTGCAGTACCTGCAAGGCTGTGTTAGCCGTCAGACAGTCGTCAATCAGGTCTTGCGGTGCCCCTAACAGATCAAGCAGTTCGGACAGCCATTTAAAGTCCACCTGACTGCGTCCGGAATGCAAATCCATATGTCCTTGCGCCAGTTTCGTGAATTTGGCAAAGCCGCCCGCCAAGGTTAGCCGATCAACGGGATGTTTGCGTAAATATTTCAAAACACCGCCCGCAAAATCTCCCATATCCAGTAATCCGTGATCGGGGAACTTATAAATATCATTGGCTGCCTTTTCAGACGTGGACCCGGTTGAGGCAATCATGTGAGTGAGGCCCGCAGCCCGTGCCACATCAATCCCCCGGTGCAGTGATGCGATCCATGCCGCACAGGAATAAGGGACAACAATACCGGTGGTTCCCAGAACAGAAAGCCCGCCTTTGATGCCCAATCTGCCGTTCATCGTATATTTTGCCAGCTCTATCCCATTTTCAATGCTGATCGTCACGTCGATATCTGCTGGCAGTCCTGCATCCGCACATAGCTGTTCCACAACATCGCGCATCATTTGCCTAGGCACCGGATTAATCGCAGCCTCCCCCGCAGCCAACGGCAATCCGGCGCGCGTTACAGTTCCCACACCATCGCCCGCAAAAAAACGCACCCCGCAGCCTTTGTCCCCGTGCTGCACAGTCGCGATAATATGCGCCAGATGGGTCACATCAGGATCATCCCCCGCATCCTTGATAATGCTGGCACTGGCAGCCCCCGATAATATCTGCTCCGTTGCCAAGGCAAAGGCCGGCTTCTGACCTTTGGGCAGCGTTATTGTGACCGGATCAATGAACCCCTGCCCCAGCAATGCAGACACCGCCGATTTGGTGGCAGCTGTTGCACACGCCCCTGTCGTCCAGCCATATCGCAGTTTTTTCTTTGGTCCATCCTTGTCCATAAAATATTTATAAGCTGACTGTTCACTGTTGGCTAGGCGAGAGAGTTATTGAGGTGTAAAAGAGAGTATGGAAAATATTCTTCATAAAATCCCGAGCTTTGAAGCGGGAACAGTCTGGTTACTGGGCGCGGGCCCCGGGGACTTGGGATTACTGACCCTTTACGCGGTTGAAGGCTTGCGGCAGGCCGATGTGCTGGTTTATGACGCGTTGGTCAGCCAGGAAATCCTTGACCTGACGGGCCCCGATTGTGTGCTTGAATATGCAGGAAAGCGCGGCGGCAAACCATCAGCAAAACAAAATGATATTAGCGACCGCCTTGTCACGCTGGCCAAAGAGGGAAAGAAGGTTCTGCGCCTGAAGGGCGGCGATCCCTACATCTTTGGCCGGGGCGGTGAAGAAGCGCTGACCCTCAAGGCCAATGACATCCCGTTCAGGGTTATCCCCGGCATCTCATCAGGTGTCGGCGGGCTGGCCTATGCCGGCATTCCGCTGACCCACCGCGAGACAAATTCTGCGGCTACTTTCGTTACCGGCCATGATGCCAATGGGGAAGTCCCCAGCGTCCAGTGGGAGCATATCGCCAAAGGATCACCCGTTATCGTGATCTATATGGGCATGAAGCATATCAGGAAAATCACCGAAACCCTGATGCATTTCGGCAGACCCTCAAGCGAGCCGGTCGCCGTGATTGCCAATGCCACCCTTGCCAATCAGCAGGTTGTCACCACGACCCTTGCCCGCGCCCCCGCCGATGTCGCAAAAAGCGGGATCGAGCCGCCTGCACTGATCGTTGTCGGGCAGGTTGTTGATCTGAGTGACAAGCTGGGCTGGTTCACCGGGCAAGCGGCCCTTATTGCTGACGGAAAACAGACGTGAGCCGCCCGCCTGTCCCTGCCATGATCATTGCGGCCCCCGGCTCCAACTCCGGAAAAACTACCGTGACTTTGGCATTGCTGCGGGCATTTGCCAAATCAGGCATTAATGTTTCTTCCTTCAAGACCGGTCCCGATTACATAGACCCCGCCTTTCATCACAGGGCAAGCGGGCGCGCCTGTTTCAATCTCGACCCGTGGGCGATGCGCCCGCAAACACTGCGCCATATTTGGGAAAATGTGACCACAGACAGCGATCTTGTCATCGGGGAGGGGGTCATGGGGCTGTTTGATGGCGCTGCCGATGGCAGTGGATCAACCGCCGATCTGGCTGAATTTCTGGATATCCCCATAATATTAGTGGTCAACGCCAAAGGCCAAGCCGCCAGTGTCGGGGCCTTGCTGCATGGCTTTAACAGCTATCGTAAAAGCTCCCGTCTTGCCGGTGTTATTTTCAATGCCGTCGGCAGCGCCAATCATGTGGCGATGCTTAAAGCCACGGCAGAACAGGTTGGCGTTCCTTATCTGGGGGCTATTCCAAAATCTGACCAACTGACCCTGCCCCGCCGACATCTGGGGCTGGTACAGGCACAAGAGAATACCGAGCTCGACAATTTTCTCGATCAGGCCGCAGATATTATCGCAGCACATGTTGATCTGGCAAAACTGCAATCCTTGGCCACAACATCCCGCATAAAACCCGGTACAGAAATCTCCGCCACAGCTCCGGGTCAGCATATCGCCATTGCCAAAGATGCCGCCTTTGCCTTTTGCTACCCACACCAGATTGCTACATGGCAAAAAGCTGGCGCGCAAATCTCTTATTTCTCGCCTCTTCTTGATCAGGCACCGGACGGGGCTGCTGATTTTATTTATCTGCCCGGCGGATATCCCGAACTCCATGCAGATAGTCTGGCGCGGGCCCATAATTTCAAAACCGCCCTGTGTGCAGCTGCCCATAAAAAAGTTGGTATTTTTGGTGAATGCGGGGGATATATGGTGCTTGGGCAAACTCTCACCGATAAAACCGGGATAGCGCACCCCATGTCAGGCCTTTTGCCGATCCATACTTCTTTTGAACATCCAAAATTACATCTGGGCTATCGCCAAGCCAAGCTTGCTGGCCCGTGTGCTCTTGGGTTTGCAGGTACCCGCTTCAGCGCCCATGAATTTCATTATGCCAGTGTTATTGGCACTGAAGGGAGTGCCCCGTTATTCAGCCTGAAAAATGCAACAAACGATGATCTGGGCGCATCTGGGGCCATTTCGGGGTCGGTTTGCGGCTCGTTCGTTCATTTGATAGACAAGGCATATGATGATGACTGACACAGCAAAAGCCACCATAACTCTGATCCTTGGCGGGGCACGGTCCGGCAAAAGCAGTTTTGGCGAGACCTTCGCCCTGCAAACGGAACTCACCCCCCTCTATATTGCCACCAGTCAGGCCTATGACAATGAAATGCGCACCCGTATTCTTGCCCATCAGGAAATGCGCGCCGCCGTCTGGCAAACCATCGAAGAGCCGTTGGCACTGGCACAAACATTAAAACGCGAAGCTTCGCCAAGCCGTATCATTCTGGTAGATTGCCTGACTTTATGGATTTCAAATCTGATGATGGCGGACAAGGATATTACCCGTGAAGCTGCGCAGCTATGTGATGCACTCCCGTCCCTTGGCGGACCTGTGATTTTTGTCTCGAACGAGGTTGGTCAGGGAATTGTGCCCGACAATGCAATGGCCCGCGCCTTTCGCGACCATTCGGGCCGTTTGCATCAGGATATCGCCGCCTTGTCAGATCAGGTCTATTTCCTGACCGCCGGTATTGCACAAAGGCTTAAATAGCATCATGATTGATACACAACCCAAAGCTTACAAACCCGGATGGGTTCAGGATTTTCTCATCGCGCTGGTGTTTTTAACCCGGCTACCCTTGCGTCTTGATATAGACTTTTCCATGAAAGCCGTGGCGTCCGCAAGCCGTTGCTTTCCACTGGTCGGGCTAATTGTTGGCGGGCTTTCTGGGGGTATTTTCTACGGGCTGCTAATGATTGGAATGCCGCCACTCCTCTGCGCCTTTGTCAGTCTGGGCACCCAAATTCTACTCACCGGTGCCTTGCATGAAGATGCCCTTGGTGATGTCGCCGACGGTTTCGGGGGCGGGGCGACAAAAGCCAAAAAACTGGAAATCATGCATGACAGCCGCGTTGGCACCTATGCTGTCGTCACCCTTATTATGGTGCTCGGCATAAAAGCATCAACCCTGGCGGCACTGGCAGCCTCCAGTTTCATGTTCAATGCCATCATCTGTGCCGCCGTTGCCAGCCGTGGCATGATGACATTGGGCATGTATCTGATGCCCGCCGCCCGCACGGACGGCCTTGGTGCCAGCGCCGGAAAACCATCGCTGACCACCGCCTTATGGGCATTGGGTTTCACGGTAATTATACCCGTGTTCCTGCTCGGCCCCTTTTTCGGCTCCATCGGAATTTTAGCGGCTATGGTGGGGGCAAGCCTTATGGGCCTGATTGCAAATCGGCAAATTGGCGGGCAGACCGGTGATGTCCTTGGTAGTCTCCAGCAAGTCGCCGAAGTCTTTTTTCTAATCGCGCTACTGGCGGCACAAAGCTAGCTCACCGTTTGCGGGGTTTTGCCCGCGCCGTGGGTTCGGCTTGCATTGGATCATCGGGCCAGTAATGGCGGGGATATTGGCCCTTCAAATCCTTTTTGACCGCGCTATAGCTGTTCTTCCAGAAACCTGCCAAATCCTTGGTAATCTGGGCGGGGCGTCTTGCCGGGCTGAGGAGATGGATTGAAATTTCGACTTTCCCATCCGCCAGTCTTGGCATATCTGCCTGACCGAAAAGTTCCTGCAACCGCACCGCCAGAACGGGGGCATCGATATCACTATAATCAAGCCTGACTTTTGAGCCGGTCGGTACATTCATTCGTGCGGGTGCAAAAGTATCAAGGCGCTGCCTCAACTCCCAATCCTGCAAAGATATCAGGATTTCTTCCAGATTAAGACTTTGCAGCTGGGACAGACTGTTTTTACCGCTCAAATACGGGGACAGCCAATTCTCCAGATTATCCAGAAGCCAGGTTCTGGACAGTTCGGGCCAATCGGTGCGCGCGGTATCATGGGCCCGAGCAAAGGCAATTCGGTCCAGAACTGCTTGCGCCGCATCTGTCCATGGCAAAGGGCGTAACTCCTTGCGCCGGATCACATCAATAAGGGCTGTGCATATATCGTCTGCTGGCGGGTTCTTTATCCGCCTGCTCTCCAGAACCAGCGCACCGATACGGCTTTCCTCGTCCGCGATAACCCGGTCTTTATCTTCATCCCAATAAACCCGGATTTCCGTCCTTATCTGATCCTGAAACTGCGTCATCATCTGGGCATAGGAAATCGGCGCCGCCAGCTGAATACGGGCATCACGGCCCTTGCCGTCCAGTTCCGCCACCACAAGATAGGGCTCGGCCGCCAGCTTGTCATTTTCCGCCAGCAATGCCCCGCGCCCCCCTGACAACCGATAGGCGGTTTTGCTTTTCTTGCGCAGCTCCCCCACCCGATCAGGATAGGCAAACGCCAGCACCGGTCCTGTATTATCCAGTGCCACAACAGTTTTACCCATTTTGAACCGCCGCCGCAAATCATCGGCACTGCGTAACGTCCGGCGCAGATCAGGCCGCGCATTAGGCTGCCGTCGCGCCTGATTTAACAGCTCCAGCCGGCTTCTGATATCCGAGTTGGGGGCATCACGACCCCGCCTTAAGAAATCCCGCTCCGACAGCAATGCCGCCAGATCACAAGCCAGCGGGCCTTCGTTGATTTCAAGTGATTTCAGGATCATTCGGGCAAGCCTTGGATGCAGGGGCAGGCGGACCATTTTCTCGCCCAGCCCGGTAATGGCATATCCCTTATCCAGCGCCCCCAAAGTGATGAGCAAATCACGAGCTTGGGCCAATAGTCCCGATGGCGGGGCTGTCATCCAGTCCAGCTCATCGGCATCACTCACCCCCCATTTGGCCAGCTCCAGCGCCAATGGACATAAATCGGCAACGGTAATTTCAGGTTCCCCATGCGGGATCAACCCCCGATCCTCGGCGGCACTCCACATACGATAGCATTGCCCCGGGGCTACTCGTCCCGCCCGGCCCCGCCGCTGATCGGCAGACGCGCGGGAAATATGCCGCAGCTCCAGTCTGCTCATCCCGCTATTGGGATCAAATCTGGGTTTGCGGGCAAGCCCGCTATCGACAACAATACGCACCCCTTCAATGGTCAGGCTGGTCTCGGCAATATCGGTGGCGAGCACAATCTTCCGCCGCCCGTCTGTGTCCGGCATCAACGCCCGATCCTGATCTTTTTGGGACAGACTACCGAATAACGGATGCAAGGCGATATTGTAAGCCTTGGCAAATCCCTGAAGGGCAGTGATAGTCCGGTTTATCTCGCCCGCACCGGGTAGAAAAACCAGCACATCTCCTTCATTATTTTTTACCATAATTTCTTCAATCCAGCGCGCCAATGCCCCTTCAAACCGCCCTTTCGGGGTTCTGGGCATATGGTGGGTTTGCACTGGATATTGCCGCCCTTCACTGGTCAGAACAGGGGCATTATCCAGCAATGCCGACACGCCTTCACTGTCCAACGTTGCCGACATGACCAGAATGCGCAAATCATCGCGCAAAATTTCTTGTGTTTGCCGGGTCAGGGCCAGTCCCAGATCGGTGTTCAGGTTGCGTTCGTGAAATTCATCAAAAATTATAACCGCCACGTCGGAAAGCTCCGGGTCTTGCTGTAAACGGCGGGTCAAAATACCTTCGGTAACCACTTCAATACGTGTCCTGGCACTGATTTTACGCTCCAGTCGGATGCTGTAGCCAACCGTCTCTCCCACCGCTTCGCCCAGTAAATCCGCCATTCGCCGGGCGGCGGCGCGTGCCGCCAGACGGCGCGGCTCAAGCATCAGGATTTTACGCCCTTGCAGATCCTTCAAACCCATTAGCCAGAGCGGCACTGTTGTGGTCTTGCCGGCCCCCGGCGGGGCTTGCAAAACGGCGCAATTGCTGACCGCAAGCGTCTCGACAAGTTGCGGCAGGATTTCTTCAACAGGAAGTCCGGTTTCAGGGGGCGAATAGCTCATGGCTTCTTGATAACGGGCTTTGATTTTTCTGTACAGGTCCTATTCATCACGGGTCAGCCCAGAGCCCGCAATCAGTCGCGCCAATACGGGGAAGAAACTGAGGGCACAAAACGCCGCCAGCGCTGCCCCCACAACGATCATACCGCCAAAGCGAACCGTGGGCGGAAATTCAGAAAATGAGAAGATCAGGAACCCGATGCAGATAATACCATTGGCAAAAATAATACCGTTACCCTGTTCTGCCAATGCCTGCCGCCAACTTTCTGCCACCGACAACGTTCGCGATTTTCGCCTGACCGCAAGCGCCAGATGAATAATGGCATCAACTGCCAAACCAAAGGCAACGCTAATTGCCGGGGCCGAGATAACATCCAGCGGTACCGCCAACAATCCCGCCCCGCCAAGCGAGATCAGCGGTATGGTTGCCGCAGATACAAACATCGCAAGGCTGAATCTGATATTGCGGGTCACTATCCATGCAATGCCGAAAAATATCCCCAGCAAAGATATAAGTCCTGTCGCCACGCTGCTTTTCACCAACTCTGACAACCGGCCCTGCAAGGCATACACCCCCCCGACCAGATCAACGCTGAACCCTTCTGCACTGGCAAGCGCCCTGATATCTTTGATTACATCGGCACGCGGGGTCTCTCGTCCAGCCTCTTTCATCCGCAGTAAAAACAGGGCTTTCTCGCGATCATCACTTAGAAAATTATCGACCACCCCCTGATTGGCCTCCAGCCGCAACAGACTGATTATTTCACGCCATGGCAGCAAAAATGCCAGCGGGTAGTTATTGGCCTCTGCCAGTAATGCGGGTAGGGACAAAACAGTCCCGACAGGCTTGTAGGTCGCCAGTTTCTGATGCAATCTCCATAGGCGCGCATATGCATCTGCATTATCAAGCGCCTTGCCCGATTTAAGGGAGACAACAATCTGAAGCGGGCTGCTACCGCCATTTTTATCAATATTGGCAAGCCCTCGCTCAATATCTCCCCCGCGCTCGAAATAGGATAACAAACCGGGGTCTGTATTAAGCCGGAACAAGCCCGGGATTGAAAGAACCACCGCCACCACAATAAAAACAGCCCCCAGATACTGTAAAAGACGGCTCCCATTTTTGGGCACGGATTGCTTTTGTGTTCCCTTGTCTGACGCCGCGCGGGCCTTCGCAAACATTAGAAACGGTGGAAACAACAGGTAACAGGCACAAAAAGCAACCAAAACACCGATAATACCACCCGCCCCCAGTTGCCGAAGCGGCTCTGCCGACACAAACAACAAGGTTATAAAGCCTAGTAACGTCGTAACCGCACACCACAGAGAAGGAACCACCGTTTTGCGTATTGCGGATATAACCGCAGCCCCGCCACGGTCCGGGGATCGTAGCCAGTTATTTGTCAGATAAATCACTTGCGACTGAACCAGAACGAACACAATAATCGCTAGATTTGCGGTCAGAATTCCTACGGGCTGATCGCTGAAACTCAAAATTGACAGGCTCAGGAATATGGCTGAAATACCGCTGATGCTGGCACCAAACGCGATCACCGGTGATTTGTAAATGCCCCAAAGCAGCCCTGCAAATAACAAAAGCGCTGCAAGGCTGAAGAATTTTGCATCGCGAATAATGCTTTGTCCAATTTGCTCGGCAATAAACGGCATTCCCGACATATGGATATTGCCAAGGCTGCCCTTGTTGGCAAAATCCGAGACAATCTGTTCGCTGGCAGGAACCAGTGACGGCGGCGCTTGTCTTGGTAAAAACGCCAGCACAAGCGTCGCGCTTTCATCCGAATTGATCAATAAGGGCCGCCAGAAAGGACTGGCTCTGGCGGCCATTGCCGATGCGGGCCCCTCTGTAATAGCGATTATTTTCGTAAAACCGCCCAGATTTTGCAGGCGATCCGTCAGGTTCCCGAGGTCCCGCGCATAGGCTTTCGAATAGATATCCTTACCATCAACACTGATAATCATAAATTCTTCTGCAGGAAACAAGGCGTTTATTTTCCGGGTATCGGCCATATCAGGATCATCAGAGCCGAAAAAGAAATCTGGTGATATTCGGGGCCGCATGTCAACAAACCCGAGGAAAACAACAGTTAAAAGGATAGTAATGCCAAGGGACAGCCCAAGCCATACTTTTTCGCTATTTCCCTTACTTTGTGACATTCTTAGGGGACACCCTCATGTGCTGATTGCATTCTATCTTCTGGACGTTGATAATATCCTACAGTCCCAATGATAGCTACCGGAGCAGAAGGTCAGACCAAAATATCAAAAATGATTGAGAAAATTGAAGCCCATTCTTATCTGTCCACCCCCGCCCTCACAGAGAAACTCTATGAGGGATGGCTTTTGCGCCTCGCGAAGGGGGGAAATAAACGCTCCAACTCTGTCAATTTTCCAAAAGATATGTCATCACACAAATCCCTTGATGAAAAAATTGTTCATTGCGAGCGCTATTATCAAGAACAAGGCCTGCCTTGCCGGTTTCGGCTGACGCCCCTTGCCCCCAAGCCCCTTGAAGATGCCCTGCTATCGCGAAATTATGATATTGTTGATCCATCGGATGTTTATGTGCGCGACTTGAGACAAGCTCCGCCAACGCCCCCCATATCGCAAGTGCAAATAATCCCAGAAATGACCGAAGCGCATTTGGCATCCCTATGCCATTTGACCGAAAAGAATCCCGCTGCCGCCCGCACATTCCGCAAAACATACGCCCAGTTAAAAATCGGCAGCTATTTTGCCTATATTGAACAGGACGGCGACATTGTCGCTTGTGGATTTGCAACCGTCACGGACGGGATTGTTGGATTGTTCGAATTTGCAACTGCCCCCGATCACAGGCGCAAAGGCTATGGTGCCGATATCACGGACAGTCTGTTGCTACAGGCCCAAAAATCCGGGGCGGCCCTCGCCTATATTCAGGTTGTCCAAAGTAATAAGAATGGCAGAGACTTCTGGGCGCGTCTGGGGTTTTCGGTGCCCCTCTATCCCTATCAATATCTATGCAAGACGCCCTGAAATCGCTTATGGCAGATGAAGATAAGCCTCGCTGTCCTTAAAAAACAGCTCGTCGCAATTATCACCGTCCCCCCCACGATCAACCACCAGAAAATTACTGACCGCGTCAAGGGCCAGCACCGGATGATGCCAGGTTCCAGCATGATAATTTACCCCCTGCCCCGGTTGCGCGATAAAGGCCTGCAAATCGGCAGGTGCTACCGTATCACCCGCAGGCGCGACAACCACCAGATAAGGGTGCGGGTCCAGCGGAATAAAAGCCTGACTGCCCAACGGATGCCGTTCAACCATTTCAATATGAAGCGGATAGGAAAGCGGGGTTGCCTGAAATATATTGATCAAGGCCCGTCCCCCTTCCAGCAACTCAACCTTTGCCAGATCATGATAGCGGCGGGTTGAGCCGTTATTGATCAGAAAATAGTCACTCTGGTTTGTGTCAATCACATCTCCAAAGGGGGCAAAGGCTTCTTTGGTCAGCGGTTTGATCTCAAGCTTCATAGCCGCTTCCTTACCTGCTGATTTTTCCGAACAGACGCAAGCGGCTAACCCCGCCATCGGGAATAATATTCAACCGCACATGCGTAACCGGCCCGATAGTCTCGATTTCAGTTTCAAATTTCTGAATGGCATCCATGCCAAGCTTCTGCGGTGGCATCAATGTCTTCCAGAACATACTTTGCGTGATCAGAGACTGATCGGTGCCACCTGTCACAAATGCCGCCTGTAGTGAGCAGCTATCAGGGAAATTTCCTTTGAAATGGGCCGTATCAACCTCGACAGATGAAATAAGTCCGGCATGGCCAAGCTCGATTATTGCCCAGTCATTTCCAGGCTCGCGGCGGCGGCGGGTCTCCCAACCATCCCCCATATTGACCCCGCGTCCGGGGGCCAGCAAATTGGACGGCACGCCAAAATGCTGATTATTTGCACAAACAGCCCGCCCGCCATTAGTCATGGCTGCAAGGTCAATCACCTCATCGGCATCGCGGCTGTCCCAGTTACAATTAACCCGCCCATAGACCCGAAGACGGGCAATGCCGCCGTCTGGAAATATGTTCAATCGCAAATGACTCCATGTTCGGGAATTTTCAACGCACAGCAAATGGTGGCTATCGGGCCCCAACGAGACCGAAGGGACAAGCTCATGCCATTGGGTTTGAGCATCCGGCTCGCCGTCAACAAAACAGGCATCGATTGAGGCCGCAGGCGGGTAATTGCCGGTAAAATGGCTGGTATCAATGTTAATGCCTTCAATAATACCGGGCAGGCCGAGGCGCACAATACAATGATCATACCCCTCACCACGCTTGCGGCGACTTTCCCAGCCATCCATCCATTTCCCGTTATCGTCATATTTTTCGTCAATAAATACAGGTGCTTGCGGATCAATCAATCGTGCCTTGTCGGCAAAAAAATCATCTGTTGCAGATATCACTTCGGCGCCCAGTCTGGGTTGTGCCAAGTCAACACACCGGGTTACAAAATCAGCTTCTTGCACTGTTAAAAAAGTCATTCTCAAATTTCTCCAAATTCTACGGGACGCGCTTACAGGTCCTGAAGACGAAAAGCTGCGATTTTATCTATTTCATGCAAGGCCGTCTGAAATTCTGTTGCGGCGTCATTTTCAAGCCGCTCTTTAAAGCCCTGTAATATCTCGTGGCGGTTACTGTTACGAACGGCCTTGATAAACGGAAAGCCGAACTTCGCCGTATAGGCAGCATTATAATTCTGAAATCTGGTATATTCTTCTTCTGTACACTCACCAAGGCCCGCCCGCGCCTGCTCTGACGTGGATTCGTTGGTCAATTCGCCGCGCGCCGCCGCTTTCCCTGCCAAATCAGGATGGGCCCGGATCAGATCCAGTTTCATCTGATCATTGGCGGCGGCCACGACTTCTGCCATGCCTTGGGCCAGAACATCCATCTGGTCATGCGCAGGGCTCAGTCCCCCATCCCATAGTTTTTCCGCCACCCATGCCGAATGTTCATATACACCGCCGAAGGTATCAATGAACGTGGCCCGGTCCATCTGACTGGGGTTATTTTTCAATTCTGTCACTTCTGGTCTCCTGCCGGATGGTGCTCATGCCAGTGCCGGGCAATCTCAATACGGCGGACGAACCACACATCTTCATGGCTTGAAACATAGTCCAAAAACCGCTTAAGCGCCGCGATACGGCCGGGACGTCCAACCAGACGGCAGTGCAGTCCCACCGACATCATTTTGGGGGCATCCAGCCCTTCTTCATACAGCGTATCGAAACTGTCTTTAAGATAGGCAAAATACTGATCACCACTATTAAAGCCCTGCAAGGCCGCGAACCGCATATCGTTCACATCGAGCGTATAGGGCACAATCAGCTGCTTTTTGCCCGACACATCCGCCCAATAGGGCAAATCATCATCATAGGCATCGGCGTCATATAAAAAGCCTCCCTCCTCGGCGACAAGTTTACGCGTGTTGGGGCTGGTCCGCCCTGTATACCAGCCAAGAGGGCGGTTTCCCGTCATGCGCTTGATGATCTCGATTGCCTTCTGCATATGCTCGCGCTCGACATCTTCGGGCACATATTGGTAGTTGATCCACCGGTGCCCGTGGCTGCAAATTTCATGGCCAGCCTCAAGAAAGGCGTCCACAACAGCCGGATTGCGTTCCATGGCCATAGTGACGGCAAAAATGGTGAGCGGAATATCATATTTCCTGAAAAGGTGCAGCAAGCGCCACACACCCGCTCGGCTGCCATACTCGTATATGGATTCCATACTGATATGGCGCACACCGGGCAGCATATCCGCCCCGACAATCTCCGACAAAAAGGCTTCGGAGGCATCATCGCCATGCAAGATGCAATTCTCCCCGCCTTCTTCATAATTGAGGACAAACTGCACCGCAACGCGCGCGCCGCCCGGCCATTTGGGGTCTGGTGGATTGGCACCATAACCGATCAAGTCACGCGGATAAGAAGTATCATTCATGCCGTTATTTCCAAATTAAAAGCCCGATTGCGGCTTACCACCAAAGATTTCGTATAAATCACTAACCGGGTCTGTCCCATCAAGGTTCAGCCCCTTTTCAATTCCGTTAAGATGGGCCAACATCAATTCAACTGCTTTTTCTTCATCTTGCGCCCGAATGGCTTCGATAATATCGGCATGCTCATCGCAAGAACAGGTTTGCGGGCCAATTTTGTTGCTTTGATACTGAACATGGATTAGGGACGTTCGCGAAACCAGTTCTTTCAGAAATTCTTCCAATGACCGGTTACCCGAAATCCGGGCCAGCACCATATGAAAATCACCAGACAATGCGACCCACTGGCTATGGGCGCCTTTTGCAATACTGGCAGCCTCCGCCGTCAACATTGTTTCAAGTTCCTGCACATGGGCTGGGTTGTGACGCTGAACCACATTGCGAATAATGCCCGTCTCGACCACTCTGCGGGCTTCGAACACATCTTTTGCTTCATCCGGTGTTGGCTCCGCGACAAACGCTCCGCGATTGGGGCGAATACAAACCACCTTCTCATAGGCCAACCGCTGCAACACTTTTCGAATAATTGTCCGGCTAACACCAAATATTTCCCCCAAAACATCTTCCGACAATTTGGTTCCCGGCGTTAGTTTTTGTTCCAGAATTGCAGAAAACATCTGCTCATAAATCAGGTCGTCCTGATTGGCTCTTTTAGTTGGTTTTTGACTATAATCTGCCGAGGTAGTTTGCATCATTAAGCAATATTTCTTCAAATAGAGTGAAAGTTACCACAAAAAAATTCAACAATTAATATCCATATTGTATACAAAAAATCAATAGAAAGTTTTGCACAAATATATACCAACTGTGCAATAATTGGGCATTAACAGCCCTGTATTGTCGCCAACAATTCTAGTATTTGGCACCGAATTATTAGATTTCTGACTGCGGGACAAAGCTCACTTCATACAAAATTTATAAAAAATGTGGACAATTTGACGCATCTCATGCATCCTTTTTTCTGAAAGTTGACGAACTGGTCAAGATCGCCTCAATAGAACTGGCGGCTTCGGTGAGTAAAATTCAAAACAGGACGTGAATAACGGCAATGGGAAAACTGACAACGCATATTCTGGACACCGGCACTGGTAAGCCGGGGAACAATATTATGATCGAACTTTATTTCTTGCAGAATGAAGGTTGGGATCTAGTTGCTGAAGCCACATCCAATGATGATGGCCGCTGCGACGCGCCCCTTCTGGAGGGTGATGCTCTTAAAGCCGGGCAGTATGAGCTGGTTTTTCACGCTGGCGCCTATTTTGATGCGGCAGACATAACTTTGCCAGAACCTAAATTTCTGGATGAAATTGTACTGAGATTTGGCGTGTCCGATGCAACAGCGCATTATCACGTCCCTCTTTTGATGTCACCTTTCGGCTATACGACCTATCGCGGCAGCTAAAAATAAAAGCGAAACTGAGCTTGTGGAGTGCGGGCCGGTAATTGCAACAATCAAATAGCAGGGGGCTATTATGAGTGAAATAACACAATCGGGCGGCAAATCCGCTCTGGGTGATGGAGACCTTACAGATCCCAATTACACACCGCCACTAATCAAGGCAATCCCGCTTGGCATTCAACATGTACTTGCCATGTTTGCCGGGAACGTCACCGTTCCGATCATCATCGCAGGGGCTGCGGGCCTTGCTGGCGCTGATAAAGTTTTCCTTATTCAGATGGCCATGCTGGTGGCGGGCCTAGCCACATTACTGCAAACAGTTGGTGCCGGGCCCATCGGTGCCAAACTTCCAATCATGCAAGGAACAAGCTTTGCTTTCTTGCCGGTTATGATCCCTATCGCCGCCAGCGTTAAAGGGGTTGACGCCCTGGGAATTATCTTTGGTGCCACCATTGTTGGCGGTATTTTCCATTTCTTTCTGGGAACGGTTATTGGCCGCTTTCGCGGTGCCTTGCCGCCATTGATCACAGGTCTGGTTGTGGCCTCCATTGGTCTGACCTTGCTGCCCATCGGCGTTGAATATGTGGGGGGCGGCAAGTTTGCCAAGTTCGTGACCAAAGATTTTGGTGCCTGGTACCATTTATTTCTGGGCACATCTGTCATTGTCATTATTCTGGCAACCAAATTCATGACCAAGGGCATGACGTCAGCATCGGCCATTCTGATCGGTCTTATTGCCGGTTATGCAATCGGTGTTCCGCTTGGCGTTGTCAATTTTGACAATGTCGCCAACGCCGCGTGGTTCGCATGGCCTGAGCCTTTGAAATATGGCGTTGAATTTCAGACCGCAGCCATTATCGGCATGTGTCTGATGGCCATCGTCTCGGCAATCGAGACCGTGGGCGATATTTCAGGCATCACCAAGGGCGGGGCGGGGCGCGAGGCAACAGACCGTGAAATCGCCGGTGGCACCATGGCTGATGGCCTTGGAACCGCTATTGGCGGCCTGTTTGGCGCCATGCCCAACACATCCTACAGCCAGAATGTCGGTGTTATCTCGCTCACCGGTGTTATGAGCCGCCATGTTGTCACCATTGGCGCCCTTTTCCTGATCCTGGCAGCGTTTGTTCCAAAAATCGGAGCTGTTATTTCCGCCATGCCCTATTCGGTGCTGGGCGGTGCTGCGGTTGTGATGTTTGGTATGATTGCGGGCGCCGGCTTGAACTTGCTTAACAGTGTGAAAATGAACCACCGCAATATGGTGATCATCGCAGTATCTTTGAGTGTTGGCCTTGGCCTGAAAGCAGAACCCGGTGTGGTCGCAATTTTCCCCGATTGGGCAAGAATGCTGCTAACATCCGGCTTGTTTCCGGTGGCTGCTATTTCCATTCTTCTGAACACTATCTTACCCAAAGAAGATAGCTAACAGCAGAATGGCCATCTCCAATGCCCTGATGGTTATTTCCGTCAGGGCGACTTTTGTTTCTTACGACCTATTTGAATATCAGTATGTATTCCCTCAACAGGAATTAGAGGACATAAATGCGACAGAAAATTCGGTTCGTCCAAGACGGGCAAATTCGGGAACTTGACACCATAGATCCAACCCGGACCTTGCTTGATTTTTTGCGCTATGACGACACCGAAACCGGAACAAAAGAAGGCTGCGCCGAAGGGGATTGCGGGGCTTGCACGGTTGTTCTGGGCGAGCTTATCAACACCAAAATCACCTATAAAGCGGTCAATGCCTGCATTCAGTTTGTTGCAATGCTCGATGGCAAGGAACTGATTACTGTCGAGAATCTGAAATCAGAGGATGGTAGTCTGCATCCGGTTCAACAGGCAATGATTGAGGCTAATGGAACACAATGCGGCTTTTGTACGCCGGGATTTGTCATGTCCATCTTTGCCGAAATGCACGGAGATAACCGCGCTGACCGCTCCAGCATCAATGATGTGTTGGCTGGTAACCTGTGCCGCTGCACTGGTTACGGTCCAATTATCGATGCGGCACAAAGCGTTGCATTGCAGTCCCCATCTGACCATATCCATGCCCGGCGCGCCGTCACCCAAGAGATACTGGCCGAACTGGCCCTTGATGACAGCCTTGCCATTGAGGGTGGAGGAACCCGGTTTTTTGCGCCTAAAACAGCTGACGAGCTTTGCAAGCTGCGGTCTGAATATCCAGAAGCCACCCTTCTGGCGGGGGCAACCGACGTCGGACTTTGGGTAACAAAGCAGCATCAGAAACTTGATACAATTGTCTATATTGGCAAAGTGGCTGACCTGAAAGAAATCACCAGAACCGATCATAATGTCACAGTGGGGGCCGCGGTCACCTATAGCCAGGCCCTTCAGATACTCGGTGATGAATATGCCGATTTGGGTGAACTGGTTCGCAGGATTGCGTCTACACAGATCAGAAACTCCGGCACCATTGGCGGCAACATTGCCAACGGCTCGCCCATTGGCGATATGCCGCCGGCCCTGATCGCACTGGGAGCACGTCTGAACTTGCAATCCCGAACGGGCAGCCGCCAGATCGCCCTGGAAGATTTCTTCATTGATTATGGCAAGCAGGATTTAAAGCCTGAAGAATTTGTAAAATCAGTCGAATTTCCTAAAAAATCTGACAAACAACAGTTTAAAATCTACAAAATTTCCAAACGCTTCGATCAGGACATTTCGGCCCTGTGCGGAGCCTTTAATCTTGTCCTTGAAGATGGCAAGGTCAAAAGCGTTCGCATCTGCTATGGCGGAATGGCCGGAACCCCGCTGCGGGCTTTTAAAACCGAGCAGGCTCTTGTTGGTCAAAAATGGACAATGACGGTAATCGAGGCGGCTTTGCGTGAAATGGACAAAGACTACACGCCGCTTTCTGACATGCGTGCCAGCAGTGACTATCGCCTGCTCGCGGCTAAAAACCTGCTGAAAAAATTCTTCATTGAAACGACGGATACCGCCTCCCCGACCCGACTGGTTGGGTCTGAAAGGATTGTCCATGCGTAATCCAATCCTCAGCAAAACATCCGTTCGCGGAACCGTTCACAAATCACGAACCCATGACAGTGCTGCCAAGCAGGTGACCGGTGAAGCCGTCTATATTGACGATATTAGCGAGCCCAAAGACCTACTTCACCTGTATGTGGCGCAAAGCAGCAAGGCCCATGCAAAAATTCTACGCCTTGATGTGGACGCGGTTCGGCAAGCTCCGGGAGTTGCGGCTGTCTATACTGCTAACGATGTGCCCGGTATCAATGATGCATCCCCCATTGCCGGAGATGACCCTGTATTTGCAACAGACCTTGTTGAGTATGTGGGACAATCCCTGTTTGTGGTTGCCGCAGACAGTATCCAACAGGCACGATCCGCTGCCAGCCTCGCCGTTATAGATTATGAAGAGCTGAACGCAATCATTACAACCGAACAAGCCCTTGCGGCAAACTCCTTTGTTCTCCCGAGCCGGGTTCTGGAACGCGGCACCCCCGAGCAAGCGATAAAATCTGCACCGCACCACATTACCGGTAACTTCGAGATCGGCGGTCAGGATCATTTCTACCTTGAAGGCCATATATCATTGGCCCTGCCCAAAGAAGATGGCGATGTGCATATTTATTGCTCGACCCAGCATCCGACTGAAGTGCAGCATAATGTGGCCAAATTTCTGGATGTAGCAGATCATTCGGTTACAGTTGAAGTGCGCCGTATGGGGGGTGGCTTTGGCGGCAAAGAGACACAAGGCGCATGGTTTGCGGCCATGACAGCCCTTACTGCCACGCAAACAGGACGTCCGGCAAAACTGCGTCTCGATCGCGATGACGACATGATCATGACCGGCAAGCGTCACGATTTTACAATTGGGTATGAAGTCGGCTTTAATGATGACGGCCAGATAAACGGAATTGATTTCACCTTTGCATCGCGCTGTGGCCGATCTGCAGATTTATCCGCGGCCATCAATGATCGCACCATATTCCATGCAGACAATTGCTATTTCCTTGAAAATGTCCGTATTACATCCCACCGCTGCAAAACCCATACGGTTTCCAATACGGCCTTTCGCGGGTTTGGCGGGCCTCAAGGAATGATTGCCATCGAACGGGTGATGGATGACATTGCCCACAAACTCGGCAAAGACCCGCTGGATGTGCGTAAAATCAATCTCTATGGCACTGATGAGCGCAACATCACCCCTTATCACATGACGGTTGAAGACAATATTGCACCGGAAATTATTGATGAGCTGGCAACGAAAGCCAATTACCACGACCGCAGGGCCGCCATTCAGGAATTCAACAAAACCAGTACTGTCTTGAAAAAAGGCATATCGCTAACACCGGTGAAATTCGGCATTTCTTTTACCACCTCATTTCTCAATCAGGCCGGCGCTTTGCTGCATGTCTATACCGATGGCAGCGTGATGCTGAACCACGGGGGCACCGAAATGGGGCAAGGCCTGTTCACCAAAGTGGCGCAAGTGGTTGCCGAAGAGCTGCAAATCGATATCGAGCGGGTCAAAATAACCTCGACGGCAACAGACAAGGTGCCCAACACCTCGGCAACTGCGGCGTCTTCCGGGTCGGACATGAACGGTAAAGCCGCGCAAGCTGCCGCCCGAACAATCAAGGATCGGCTCATTGATTTTGCCTCCGTGCAATATTCTGTGTCCAAAGATCACATCAGATTTCTGCCAAACCGGGTACAGGTTGGCGACGAGACCTTCACCTTTGCCCAGCTGGTACAGCAGGCCTATCTGGGGCGGGTATCCCTGTCGGCAACAGGCTACTATAAAACCCCGAAAATCCACTATGACGCTGACAAATATAGGGGCAGGCCTTTCTATTATTTCGCGTATGGGGCCGCTGTCTCGGAAGCTGTTATCGATACGCTGACGGGCGAGAATAAAATCACCCGTGTGGATATCATTCACGATACGGGGAAAAGCCTGAACCCTGCCATTGATCTGGGCCAGATCGAAGGTGCGTTTATTCAGGGAATGGGCTGGCTAACCACAGAAGAGCTGTTCTTTGATACCAAGGGCACCCTGAAGACCCATGCCCCATCCACCTACAAAATTCCCACCTGTAGTGATCGCCCTGAAATATTCAATATGGAATTATACAAGGCGGGAAAGAATGTTGAGGACAGCATCCATAAATCAAAAGCCGTGGGTGAGCCGCCGTTCATGCTGGCCATCTCGGCCTTCAATGCCCTAACGGATGCCGTTTGCAGTGTCTCTGATTACCGCAAATTTCCAAAGCTTGATGCCCCGGCGACTCCCGAACGGGTGCTTATGGCGGTGCAAGACATGCTTGCCGAGGGCAAGGGCACTCAATGACTATCTGGGCCGATATCATCACAGAAGTTACTCGCGCTCAAACACCGGTTATTCTGGTAACTGTAGGGGCAGCATGGGGATCGACACCGCGCGAAACCGGCACCCGAATGCTGGTCAGCGGCACCGGCGTCCTTGGCACAATTGGTGGTGGGCAACTGGAATATGTCGCCATCGACGTGGCCCGTAACATGCTGCGGGCCCCAGATGGAGTGCCCGATCGGGTCATGAAACTCCCGTTGGGGCCCGAACTTGCGCAATGCTGCGGGGGATATACAGAACTCTTGCTCAGTTCCATCAGCATGACTGACATTAGCTGGCTGGCCGAGGCGGGCAAATTACTCATAGCACAAGAACCGGCAGTGCTGGCAACCCGTTGGGACGGCACCCGTTTCACGCGTCATGTTGTAAGTGCTGCAAATAGTGAAATTTATGCGCAAGGGCAGTTTGCCGATAGTATTGCAACCTGTTGCGCCTCCGGACAGTCTTTCATAGATGAAGATGTCAGGAAATCAGATGAATTCACCCTTTTCGAGCCCCTGGATGAAAACAGGTTCCATCTGACCCTGTTTGGTGCGGGCCATGTGGGCAAAGCAATTGTTCACACCCTTGCCCCGCTACCATGCCAGATCACATGGATTGATCCACGGGCAGATGAATTTCCATCCCGTATTCCGGGAAATGTGAAGAAAATTATTGCAGCTGACCCCGTAACTTGTACCAAAACGGCACCTGCAGGCAGCTATTTTCTGGTCATGACCCATAGCCATCAGCTGGATTTCGAGCTCACTGCCGCACTTCTGGGGCGCAAGGACAACGCGTATCTGGGCCTGATCGGCTCGGTGACAAAACAGAAACGGTTTTTCAAGCGGTTGCTGGCACAAGGATATACAAATAATGATCTTGCCAAAATTACCTGCCCGATCGGAATACCGGCGCTAACAGGCAAACATCCAACAGAAATAGCCATTTCGGTTGCCACTCAAATCATGCAACAACAGAAGGCAAGACAAAAAAACAGTCACAGCAATGTGACCGGTTCAAACCGCCTAAACATGCAAGCAGGACAATAAGAATGCACAAGCTTGCCGTCGATGATATACAATCTACAAAATCCGGGCATACGGATACGCGAATAACAGGTCGATCAGAATTCAATCGGGGAGACAGAATTGATGGGTAATGTGGAAGCAATACAGCCACGACTGGAGCTGAAAGGGATAACCAAGGCCTATCCCGGCGTGCTTGCCAATGACCATATTGACTTGAAAATTCTACCTGGTGAAATCCATGCATTGCTGGGGGAAAACGGCGCAGGAAAAAGCACGTTGGTCAAGATCATATATGGCTCGTTAAAGGCTGATTCAGGACAGATCAGCTGGAACGGAAAACCTGTCTCTATTGCCAATCCACAAGCCGCTAAAAAGCTGGGCATTGGCATGATATTCCAGCATTTTTCCCTGTTTGATGCCATGACAGTGACCGAGAATATTGCCCTTGGCATGCCGGGTCGTCCGAATATGGCCAAACTTGCCAAACGTATTGTTGAGATTTCTGAGACCTATGGTTTACCCATACATCCGGATAGATACGTACATACCTTGTCGGTCGGAGAAAAACAGCGCATTGAAATTGTCCGCTGCCTGCTGCTAAACCCCAAATTGCTGATTATGGATGAGCCGACATCAGTTCTCACCCCGCAAGAAGCTGACAAAATGTTCGAAACCTTGCGCCGCTTGGCAGATGAGGGGGTGTCTATCCTCTATATCAGTCACAAGCTGGACGAAATCAAAGCCCTTTGCCATAAAGCCACCATTCTGCGGGGCGGTAAATATATTGCCGAATGTGATCCGACGCAGGAAACTGCGAAAAGCCTTGCTGAAATGATGATCGGAACCAACCTGACACCCCCTCGCCACGATGACGGGGCCGAGCGCGGGCCGGTTCGGTTAAAAGTCCATAACTTGTCCTTTGACAGTACCGAACAGTTTGGTGTTGATCTAAACCTGATCAATTTCGATGTTCGAGCCGGCGAAATTCTGGGAATTGCCGGGGTCGCGGGCAATGGGCAAGTCGAGCTTCTCGAAGCATTGAGCGGGGAAGCCTTGAGTGAAACTGCCGACTATATTTTGCTTGAAGGAAAACCTATCGGCAAACTGGACCCGACAAACCGGCGTAAACTAGGCATTGCTTTTGTTCCCGAAGATCGCCTCGGACACGGGTCGGTGCCAGATATGAACCTCATCAACAACGCATTTCTGAGTGCTTTTCAGCAAAAGACATTGATTAAAAACGGATTTATCGACTTTGCCAAAACAAAGAATTTTGCCGAGGAGATCGTCGAAAAATTTGACGTCAGAACAGCAGGTGTCTCCCATGCCGCCAGTAGCCTGTCCGGTGGCAATTTGCAAAAATTCATTGTTGGCCGCGAAATGCTGCAAGATCCCAAACTGATTATTATCGCGCATCCAACCTGGGGGGTTGATGCGGGGGCTGCCGCAGCCATTCATCAAGCCATCATAGATTTAGCGGCCAAAGGGGCCGCTGTTCTGGTTGTCAGTCAGGATTTGGACGAATTATTTGCCATCAGCAACCGGATTGCCGTTATTGCCGAAGGCCGTTTGTCAGTCAGCAGGGATATTCAGGAAATCACAATCGAACAAATCGGATTGCTAATGGGCGGAACAACCGGCAACAGTTCAGAAGAGGATGCGCAAAGTGTTGCTTAAAATTGTCAAAAGGCCAGAGCCTTCACAAAGCATGGTGTATATCACCCCCGTATTAGCGCTAACATTCACCATATTATCCAGTATAGGGCTGTTTGCCTTCCTTGGCGTTGACCCCATTGAAGCCTTGCGCAACTTCTTCATCCTGCCAATCAATGATTCATACGGGGCCGCTGAATTATTTGTAAAAGCAACGCCTCTGGTCCTGATTGCATTAGGATTATCCGTCGGTTTCAGGGCAAATGTCTGGAATATTGGTGCCGAGGGGCAACTCACATTAGGCGCAATTTTCGGAGGCGGTGTTTTTATCTATTTCTATGATGTAGACAGTGTCCTGTTACTGCCTGCCATGATCGTCATGGGTGCTTTTGGGGGGGCCTTATGGGCTGCCATCCCCGCCTATTTGAAAACCCGGTTTAACGCCAATGAAATCCTGACAAGCCTGATGCTGGTTTACGTCGCAACATTACTGCTCAGCTTGCTCGTCACAGGTCCATGGCGCGATCCTGACGGATTTAACTTCCCTGAATCCCGCCTGTTCAGTGACAGCGCGACCATGCCGATCATCCTTGAAGGGACAAGACTTCATTTTGGCAGTATTCTGGCTTTTCTTGCGGTTATTACCACATGGATAATGCTGGCAAAAACCCTGATTGGCTTCCAGATCAAGGTGATCGGAGTGGCCCCCAAGGCTGGATCATACGCAGGGTTCAGCCAAAAGAAAATTATCTGGTTTACCTTATTATTCAGCGGCGGGCTTGCCGGTATTGCCGGTGTGTCTGAAGTCGCAGGTCCGGTCGGCCAGTTACTCCCGACCATATCGCCCGGGTATGGCTTTACCGCGATTATTGTCGCCTTTCTGGGGCGTCTGCATCCCGTTGGAATTGTGTTTGCCGGTCTGTTAATGGCCCTTACCTATCTGGGCGGGGAAACTGCTCAAATCAACCTCGGGCTACCTGTTGCGGTCACGGGTGTCTTTCAGGGGATGGTTCTGTTCTACCTGTTGGCCTTTGACGTACTGGTTAATTACAGTTTTAAATTCAATCGTCTGGGAAAGGCTGCATCATGAACGGCTTTGAATGGATCGCCCCTGTTCTCCTCACTGTCATTACGGCAGCAACACCTTTGGTCTTTGCCGCAATCGGCGAACTGGTAACCGAAAAATCAGGCGTTTTGAACCTTGGCATTGAAGGTATGATGCTGGTTGGGGCTGTCTCGGCCTTCGTCACAGCCACCGTTACCGGAAATTACGCATTGGCTATTATTGCCGGAGCCGTATCAGGAATGATCATGGCCTTTCTGTTCGGCATTCTCACCTTGACCCTGATGGCCAATCAGGTTGCTACCGGTTTGGCCCTCACACTTTTCGGAGTCGGGATCAGTGCCCTTATTGGACAGGATTTTGTCGGTATTCCGGTAGAGCAACTCCCAAAATTGAATATTCCGGGCTTGAGCGACCTGCCAATTATTGGCCCCGTTCTATTTGGGCAGGATGTGCTGGTATATTTATCATTTGTATCTGTGATAGCTGTTAGCTGGTTTTTGTACAGAACCAAAGCGGGGCTAATCTTGCGGGCTGTGGGCGATTCCCATGATGCCGCTCATTCAATCGGCTATTCAGTTATCGGTATTCGCTATCTGGCCGTTTTGTTTGGCGGGGCTATGTCGGGTATTGGCGGGGCTTATCTGTCACTGGTCTACACTCCCATGTGGGCCGAGAATATGACCGCAGGACGCGGATGGATTGCACTGGCTCTGATCGTATTTGCCACATGGAAGCCCGGTTGGGTCCTTTTGGGAGCGTATATGTTTGGAGGGATTACAATTTTGCAACTCCATGCACAAGCCGCCGGACTTGACTTGCCATCGCAACTGTTATCCATGTTACCGTATCTGGCAACAGTTCTTGTGCTGGTTATTATTTCAAAAGATGAGTCACGAATAAGAAAGCATGCCCCCGCCTGCATTGGAAAGATCTTCCATCCCGCAGCATAAACGGGCATTATTGAACTACAACAGAGGAGATATTTATGAAACTAACATCACTTACATCTTTGCTGGGTGCAGCAGTTGTCGCGGGCACAATGCTCGTTTCGGGGGCCGCCTCCGCGCAAGAAAAAATTGGTTTTGTCTATGTGGGCCCGATTGGTGATCACGGCTGGTCATACCGACATGATAAAGGTCGTCAGGCCGTCGCAAAAGCGCTCGGTGACAAAGTAAAAACAACTTTCGTTGAAAGTGTCAAGGAAGGCCCGGATGCCGAACGCGTCATTCGCAAGATGGCTGCCGACGGTTATAAGCTCATCTTCACAACGTCCTTTGGCTACATGAATCCGACATTGAAAGTCGCCAAAAAATTTCCAAACGTGAAATTTGAACATGCCACCGGCTTTAAACGCGCAAAAAATGTCAGCACTTATTCTGGCCGCTTCTACGAAGGCCGTTATGTGGTTGGTAAGGTTGCCGGTAAAATGACCAAAAGCAACATCATCGGTTATGTGGGCTCTTTCCCAATCCCTGAAGTTGTTCGTGGCATCAATGCCGTGACACTTGCGGCCCGTAGTGTGAACCCGAATGTGCAGGTTAAAGTCGCTTGGGTAAACACATGGTATGATCCGGGTAAAGAAGGTGATGCCGCCAAAGCTTTGATCGATCAGGGCGCCGATATTATCCTGCAACACACAGACAGCCCGGCCCCTTTGCAAGTTGCTGAACGGCGCGGTGTCTGGGCAGTTGGCCAAGCATCTGACATGACCAAATTTGCTCCAAAAGCGCAGCTGACTGCGATCATTGACAATTGGGACAAATACTATATCGAACGGTCAAAAGCGGCTCTTGATGGCACATGGACATCACAAGACACATGGGGTGGCCTGAAAGCCGGCATGGTTACATTGGCACCATATAACAGCGGGATTCCTGCTGATGTTGTCAAATTGGCAGAAGAAACCAAAGCCGGCATTATGAACGGCTCAATTCACCCGTTTGGGGGACCGTTCAACAAACAAGACGGCACATTGGCTGTTCCTGCGGGCAAATCGCTCGATGACGGAACCTTGCTCGGTATGTCCTGGTATGTAGAAGGTGTTGTCGGCAAACTGCCGAAATAAACCAACTCCTTGCCAAACAAAGCCCTCGCCGATCCGTCGGCGGGGGTTTTCTTTTAAACTTGATCCTGTGGAGCATGATATGGTCGATATCAGAAAATTCATCGAAGGCTTGCCCAAAACCGAATTACATCTTCATATTGAGGGCAGCCTTGAGCCGGAACTGATGTTCGAACTGGCAAAACGCAATGCTATCAGCTTGCCTTACGCCTCGGTCGATGAAATTCGCGCGGCCTACCAGTTCAGTGAGTTACAGGATTTTCTCGATATCTATTATCAGGGGATGGGCGTTCTGCAAACAGAACAGGATTTTTATGACCTGACACTGGCCTACCTTGCCAAGGTTTACAGCCAGAACGTTATGCATGTGGAGATATTTTTTGATCCACAAGGGCATACAGATCGCGGCATTGCATTCGAGACCGTTATTACGGGCATTTCCCGCGCTCTCGATAACGGCTTGAAAAAATTCGGGATCACCAGCCGGATTATCATGTGTTTTCTACGTCATTTAAGCGAAGAGGCCGCTCAAGAAACGCTGGATCAGGCATTAGCGTTCAAAGACAAAATTACCGGTGTCGGGCTCGACTCGTCCGAGTTGGGGCATCCACCATCCAAGTTTAAAAATGTTTATGCCCGCGCCAGGCAAGAAGGTTTGCTGCTCGTCGCCCATGCCGGAGAAGAAGGCCCGCCCTCGTATGTTATCGAAGCCCTCGATATCCTCCATATTGATCGTCTGGACCATGGCAACCGCAGTCTTGAAGATAAGGATTTAACCGCACGTCTGGCCAAATCACAAATTGCCCTGACTGTTTGCCCCCTGTCCAACTACAAATTGGCCGGTGTTACCGATATGCGCCAGCACCCTTTGAAAAAGATGCTGGATAGTAACCTCAACGTTACCATCAATTCCGATGATCCTGCTTATTTTGGTGGATATATGACCGAAAATTATCTGATCGTCGCCGAGGCACTGAACTTGTCCAAGGACGATATCATTACATTGGCCCAAAATGGGATCAACGCAACTTTCTGCATCGATACTGAAAAATCTGCTATGCGCCAAAAACTGGACAGTTATTTGCGACAATGGTCTTGAACAGGACGTTATGTCACAGCAATTTTACCGCTGCTTGTTCGTATAGTGCGGGCCGGTTCAAAGTAATTGCGGTTTATTAAATGCACCCACCAGAAAAAGAAACCCGTCCAAAAGTTCGACCTGTCCGTATCTCTAACGAGATGATTGTCAAGATGGTTGACCGGTTTTATGACAAAGTGAAACAGCATCCGTCCCTCGGCCCCATTTTTGACGATGCTATCGGTGACAGATGGGAAGAGCATATGCCCAAAATGTATCGTTTCTGGTCATCCGTATTGAACAGCAGTGGCCTTTATAATGGCAATCCCATGCAGGCCCACATGCAGCTGACCCAAAAAGTGGTTCCGGAAAATTTCGGACAATGGCTCACCCTGTTTCAGGAAACCCTGTCAGAACTGTTCAGCCCCGATGATGCCGCCTTTATTTACGGAAAAGCCGAGAATATTGCGCAAAGCCTGTCCCTTGGCATGTTTTACAATCCGGCCAGCCGCCATAACATGTCAGATCAGAACGGGCTCTGAGTGGCCGAATATCCGCCCGCTTTAAAATTTTTAACAAGAAAATCAATAAACAGGCGGACCTTTGGCGCAACAAAATTGCCCAACGGGTAAATCGCGGAAATTGTTACTGGACGCGGCGGGCTATCAGGTAAAATTTCCACCAGCCGCCCATCAGCGAGCTCCGCCTCGACCTCCCACCGGGATTTGAGGCAAATCCCATGCCCCGCCAACGCCCAGTCCCGCAACACATCGGCATTGTTACTATCAAGGAACCCTTTGACGCCCACCACCTGACGCGCAAGCCCTTCTCCAAATTCCCACTGGAACTGTCTGGAGCCGGGGAAACGCAATAACAGGCAGTTATGCTTGAGCAAATCAGTCGGTGTTTCGGGCATTCCGGCAGCATCTACATAGGAAGGGGCTGCGCAGAGAAGCCGGGGACTTTCTCCAATTTTGCGAGCAACGAGGGTGGAATCTGGCAAGGTCGCCAAACGCACCGCCATATCCATTCCCTCTTTCAGCAAATCATTGAAACCATCGGATAGATGCAATTGAATATGTAAATCAGGGTATATGTCTTGAAAATCAGCCAGTAAAGGCGCCAGAAACCGCCGTCCGAATACAACAGGAGCCGTCAGTTTCAAAACCCCGACCGGCTTGTCCCTGCGCGATGACAAGGCAAGTTCCGCCTGCTCCACTTGCGCCAAAATCCGTTTACAATCTTCAAAATACAGATAGGCTTCCTCTGTCGGGGAGACCTGACGGGTGGTCCGGTTCAGCAACCGAACACCGATCTGTTTTTCCAGTTTTGCAATTCGGGCGCTGATAACAGCGGTGGAGACACGCAAACTCCGTCCCGCATTCGAGAAGCTGTGATGTTCCACAACGGCGACAAAAGCCGCCATATCTGTCAAATTTGCCATATCATTGTCAATATATTTTTGAAAGTCTGTTAGTATTATAAGGCTTTTAATAAAATATAAAATCCGCAAAACTGTCCTTCGGGAGTTTTCTGAACAGAAACACAAGACGGAGTGGGGAAAATGGCATTCGATATAATGGAATGGCTGCAACTGGGCATACGCTGGATACATGTTATTACAGGCGTAGCCTGGATCGGTGCATCCTTCTACTTCATCTGGCTCGATATGAACCTGACCCCTCCGGTAAAGGGCGGATACAAAGACAAGGACGGCGTTGGTGGTGAACTTTGGGCCATCCATGGCGGCGGATTTTACGAAGTGCAGAAGTATAAAGTTGCCCCGCCAACCCTGCCCGCCCATTTGCACTGGTTCAAATATGAAGCCTATTTCACATGGATCAGCGGTTTTGCCCTACTTTCCGTTTTATATTATTACGGGGCGGAAATATATCTGATCGATAAATCTGTCGCCGATATATCATCAAGTACAGCGATTCTCATCGGTATCGGCTCGCTTGTTGCCGGCTGGATTGTTTATGACCTCCTTTGCCGAACTCCGCTCATCCGTCATCAGGGCGTTTTCGGTATTGTCCTGTTTCTGATCCTCACTGCCGCCGCATGGGGACTATCGCAAGTTTTCAGTGGTCGTGGTGCCTATATTCATGTGGGTGCCATCATCGGCACCATCATGGCCGCCAACGTGCTGATAATAATCATGCCCGGGCAACGTGCCCTTGTTGCCGCTGCCAAGCGAGGAGAAGCTCCTGACCCGGCCCCCGGCCTAAAGGCAAAACAAAGATCGTTGCATAACAACTATTTCACTCTGCCGGTCCTGTTCATCATGATCAGCAATCACTATCCCGGAACCTATAGCAATGAATATGGCTGGGCGGTTCTGGCCGGGCTTGCACTGGTCGGTATTCTGGTACGGCATTATTTCAATATGAAAAATCAGGGCCGCGCCAAGCAGGGGTTTGTTCTACTCCCTATTGCCTTTGTTCTACTGTTTGCCATTGCATATGCAGCGGCTCCCAAAAAAGCAATGGTCTCCGAGGCGGGGCCAAAAGTTACATTTGCGACTGTTCAAACCATTATCAACAAGCGATGTGTTGCGTGCCATGCCGCCACACCAAGCAACGAAGACTTTGACGCCCCGCCCAAAAATGTGAAATTTGAAACCGCCGAACAAATATTGCGGGAGATTAATCGTATCCGCCAACAAGCCGTCGATAGCGATGCCATGCCGCTTGGTAATATGACAGACATGACCGAAGAGGAGCGCCGGATCATTGGTCGCTGGATTACGCAAGGAGCCAAGGCAGACTAAAAGGAATTTTAAAACGGGATAACGGGATTTCTCCGTTATCCCGAAATTTCTTTAAAGAAATCCTGCCAGTTTTTTATGGCTGCCTGCTCTGTAAAGCCTGACATATAACGCTCTATCCCTGCCCTGCTAATCGCCTGAGATAAATCAGGGTCATCCAGCAAGTTTTGAATATGGCCTGAAAACGCGTCAACATTGTCGATCTGTGCCAGAAGGCCGGTTTTTAAATGATCGATATAGGCCGCAGGTCCCTGCGCCTTCGTTGCCACTATTGGTGTTCCTGATGCCCATGCCTCCAGCATCACCAGTCCGAACCCTTCCTTGCGCGATGGAAAAACAGCAATATCAGCTGCCGCCAACAAAGCCTCCCGGTCATCACGCCACCCTAAAAACCGGACACGTTCTGCCACATTCATGTCTTTGGCCAACTGTTTTAATTCAGCTTCAAGAGGGCCATTACCTGCAATCCAGAGATAGCTATCCGCCAAATGGACGAGCGAGCGAATAGCCGTATCCAGCCCCTTCACCGGATCAAGCCGCGCAAGTGCCAGTAAAAGCGGCACATCATCCGGCGTATCAAACATCGCACGATCAATCGCAGGGGCCGGCTTCCAGTTAATAAAATTGGGAATATAATGAACTTTGCGATGATCCCAACCAGAGCTGATTGCATGATCACACAGTTCTTTTGTAATACACACCAGACGATCACATTTGGTGAAATATTTCAAATCATAGTAACCATCCAGACGGCCAACCTTCAAAAACGGCCCTGATGGCATCATTGACGCGGCCCTGCACATCCAGCTCAGAACGATATCAGGATTATAGCTTTGCGCTATTTTTCGCAATTTACGGGGTGTTTGCCAGTCCAGCGCACCTCCGAAATGAAGATGTATATTCTCAATTCCCGCAGCCTGTAGAACAGGATCGCGAAGGCTGTTCTGACGTGAGACAACCAACTGCGATATGCCCGCATTCTGAAAAGCCTGCACAAGGTCACCAAAGAATATCTCGGCTCCCCCTTTTCCCGCACCACCCGTTATTTGCATCACTCGCACGCGCATCCCCTTTCAACCGTTATACGGCACCCGATTTTTTTTGTATAGAGAGGCAAATAATTCCCCAAAAGACACTGTTAATATACATTAAAGACTATTTATATTATGCTGATCATTATATGGATTAAGGGTACCCTCGTAGAAGGTATGTCATTTTTTAAGGTAATGTTAGATACAGATGAGTGCCAAATCTGAAGTCACAGTAAAAAAAGAAAAAGTTTCTTTAAAAGGGAAAGCCGAGAAACTTTTGCAATTTGTTCGGGGACCTGCCTTTCTCCTGTCAAACTCAAGAACTCTTATTGCTGCAAATAAGGATTGGCGAGATCTGATTTTTGAAACGGACGACTTGCCCACAATAAATATTACCAATCACATTGATGGCACTGCATGGGATAGCCTTTCTGCCTTTTGCATCGACAGCATAGATGGAGAAGACTGTACGATCAAAGATGCCTTACTAACAAACCATTCCGGGCTGCGTTATCTCACTGATCTGAAATGCCTTGCCGGCAGACGATCCGTATTGGTCCAGGCCGAAATTCTTATAGATCGCCAGCAGGACCTGTTCTTGTCCTTTAGTGATGGCAGCGTCACCAATATGATGCTTGAGGCTATACCGGTCCCTGTTTTTTGTAAGAACACTCAACATATGTATACCGCCTGCAATGAAGAATTTCTGAAATTTAACGGCTTTATACGTGAAGAAATCATTGGGAAAAGTGTCTTTGATGTTGTTCCTGAAGAAAGCGCTGAAATTTTCAGAAAAGCCGATGATGAACTGTTCGCATCCCGTGGCAAGCAAGTTTACGATGCTATTCTGGAAAATGCCGAAGGACAGAAACGAAACATTGTTTTTCATAAATCAGTCATGTGTAACGCCAAAAATGAGGCCATCGGTATTGTCGGAATTATCCTTGATGTAACCGAACAAAGACGAATTGAAGATAGCCTTCAAGACAGTCAGGAAATGTTCAATGCTATTGTTGAAAACAGCCCTGCGCATATTTTTGTGAAAGACCTGAACGGTGTCTATATTATAGCTAGTGAAAAACTGAGTGATATTTTCTCATGGCCTAAGGGATATGTCACAGGCAAAACCAACTTTGATTTGTTTCCTGAAGAAACAGCGATACAATTCACCTCTGCCGACGAAAAAGTTATGCGCACCAACCAGCCAACAACGGAGCGCAATAGCATAAAATATGACGATCTTGAAATCACGCATCTTACCGTCAAATTTCCTCTTCATGACGCCAATGGCAACTTAACCGGTATCGTCGGTATCGCCACGGATATCACAGATCTTACAGCAGCAGAGCAAAAGCTGAAAAATGCCGCGACAGATCTGGAACAGCAAATCGCAGAACGGACAAAAGAGCTGTCAGAAGAAATCAAGGTCCGTGAGCAAGCAGAGAAAGAAATCCACGAAATACTCTCTATCAGTCCGATTTCCGTCGGGATCGCCAATTTTGAAACTGGCGAAATTACGATGGAAAACGAAAGCTTAAGGAAAATTCTGGCTCCAGACACAGATAGCCTGTTGGGAACAAATGTCTCTCTTTTATGGGCGAACGAGATCGAGCGCAGACAATATCTAGCCGACCTAAACGAGAAAAATTATTCAGAAATTCCTGAAGTTACGCTACAGCGAACAACAGGCGAAACATTCCCGGCCAAGGTATTTGGCCGGAATATCAAGCGCGACGGAAACATATTCTCAGTGTTCTGGATTGTTGATCTTACGGAAATGAAAGAAGCCCAAAATCAAATTCAAACATCTGAAAATGATCTTCGCAACATGCTGTCAGCAAGCCCTGTTGCTGTCGGGATATCAGAAGTTGAAACCGGGAAAATATCTTTTGTAAATAATAGCTTGGTAAAACTGCTAGGGGTATCCGCCAAAGAGTTATTAAGTAATGCCACATTACAATTTTGGCAACATTCGGACGACCGAACCGCCTTTCTTGAGGAATTCAAGCGCGAAGGAAAGGTTACCCCCAGAGAGTTACAAATCCTTCGGGGAAATGGGGATCCTGTCTGGGTGCTCTTAAGCTGGACAAAACTGAAGATTGAAAATCAGGATAAAATTGCCTTCTGGCTGAGCGACATCAGCCAGATTAAAGAGGCTGAGCAGACCCTCAAAGCCTCGCATGAAACATTGGAACGACACGTAGCTCTTAGAACAAAAGAACTGAAAGCTGAGATTGCAGAACGTAAAAAAATCGAAATAGCTCTTCGTAAAAGCGAAGAGTTATTTGAAGCCTCCGCCAATTCAACATCTGACTGGTTCTGGGGAACAGATGAAAACTTTAATTTTAATTCTCTTTCCGAACGATTTCAGGAAATAACCGGTCTTGATCCCAAAAAAATCATAGGGCAGCCTAGATGGAATTTCTCAGGCGATAGCTTACCTTCCATTGAATGGCCGCGTCATATCCAAGAACTCAAGAATCATCAATCCTTCCGTGATTTCAGATATTCAGTTCCAAGAGGTGATGGTACATTTTTGCACGCATCCATAAGCGGCGTCCCCTTGTTTGACGAACGTGGCAATTTTAAAGGATACCGCGGAGCAGGCCGGGATATTTCGAAAGAATTACAAGCGGCAGAACAAACAAAGCGTATGGAAGAGCAACTCCTTCAAGCTCAAAAAATGGAAGCTATCGGCCAATTAACGGGTGGTATAGCCCATGATTTCAACAATATCCTGGCCGTAATTCTGGGCAATATTGAATTGGCGCAAGAGAGACTGGACGAGAAAAGTGATCTGTCCAAATTCATGCAATCCGTTGAAAAATCAGCGGTCCGAGGTGCAGAACTAACCCAGCGTTTGCTTGCCTATTCTCGCAAACAGGAATTACGCCCGGTTTCCGTCCAGATCAATGACTTTGTTGAAGGAATTCTTGCCCTTGTTGACCGTCTGCTGGGGGAGACGATTACAATCCATCAAGAATTTCTCTCCGGCGTCCCCCCTGTTGTTGCCGACCCAAGCCAGCTGGAAAACGCCATTGTTAATCTATGCATCAATTCACGTGATGCGATGCAAAGCGGTGGAACCCTGTATATAAAAACAGGAACTTTGAGCATTTCAGCTTCAAACTCCAGTGAATATTCAGAACTGGCACCGGGAAATTATAGCTGGCTATCCATTCAGGACACCGGCATTGGCATGACGGAAGAAACACTGGCCCACGTATTTGAGCCCTTCTTTACAACCAAAGAAGTTGGAAAGGGAACCGGTCTTGGCCTGAGCATGGTCTATGGCTTTGCCCACCAGTCCAATGGAACCGTGAAGCTGGAAAGTAAAGAAGGCGAAGGGACAACCGCTATAATTATCCTACCCAACACCACGGCCGGATAGAGCCTTCAGTTTCAATCAACCAGCGCCTGATATACCAGCGCCCGCAATTCTTTGCGCAGTGGATAGTAGCTGGATGGAATAAGCTGGGTTGCAAAAAGCACAATCAGGTCTTCGACCGGATCAACCCAAAATACAGTGCTGGCCATCCCACCCCATCCGAAATCACCCACGGAGCCCATCATCTGTGCTTTAGCAGGATCAAGCATGACCCATCCGCCCAGCCCGAAACCGACACCTTCAAAAGAGACTTCGGAGAAAACAGGCTGCCCCATAGATGCCAAATCCCCGGACATATGATTGCATGTAATAAAATCAACGGTGCGGCTACCGAGAAGGTTTCGTCCATCTCCATATCCCCCGCGTTGACGGATCATATCAGCAAATTTATAATAATCGCCAACTGTGGTGACCAATCCCCCACCGCCGGAAAGGCAGCTAACACTGCCCGTGGCGTAAACCGACTGCTCGCTATCTTCAACCAGCTTCAAATGCCCGTTTTCATCCGGTGTATAGCTGCTTGCCAGCCGCCCTCTACCGGTGTCGGTAACATCAAACCCGGTTTCAACCATTCCCAGCGGATCAAAAACAGTTTCCGTCAAGAAAACATCTAGCCTTTTCCCGGAAATCACCTCGATCAAACGTCCTATTACATCGGTAGAGACACCATAATTCCATCGTGATCCCGGTTCAAACTTGAGCGGCATCTCTGCCAGACGATTAACTTCATCTTCAAGCAAGCCTGCACCCGGCCCAAAATTCATTTTCTCATCGGCATACAGGCTTTCCAATACCCCCAGATTGAAGTCATATGTGAGCCCGGAACAATGGGTCAGTAAATGACGGATCGTAGGTTTGTTCTGGCACGGCTCCGTATCGGTAATACTTCGCGCGCCCTTACGCAGCACCCGCATATTTGCAAAAGACGGAAGGAAGGCCTCGATCGGATCATCCAGATGAAACAATCCTTGCTCATACAAGCTCATCAGCGCAAAAGACGTTACAGGCTTACTCATGGAGTAGAACCGGGCAAGCGTATCGCCAGCCCACGGCTGCTGCCTCTGTACATCGCGAAACCCTGTCCATTTGGAATAGACAATCTCCCCCTTGCGAGCGACCAATGTTTGTGCCGCCGGGAGTTTACCGCTTTGCACATACCGTTCCATCCAGACGGTTATAGCTTCCAGTTTATTGCTGGAAAACCCTACTTTCGCAGCTTTATATGTTGTCTTCACTTACGCCTCCAGCCACTTATGCTCTTGCGGAGATTGTTGTCTGGGATTGACGTCCCAGTCCCTCGACTTCCAGTTCTATTTTTTGCCCTGCTTTCAAATAAACAGGGTCTGGTTTCACACCCATCCCCACCCCTGGCGGCGTTCCTGTTGAAATAATATCACCGGGTTCAAGCGTCATAAATTCACTCAAATGCGAAATGATGGTCGGCACATCAAAAATCATGGTTTTTGTTGTTCCTGCCTGATAGCGATGCCCGTCGACCTCCAACCATAAAGGCAAATTCTGGGTATCTGCGATTTCATCGCGGGTTACCATCCACGGACCTATGGGTCCGAATGTGTCGTGACTTTTACCCTTCACCCATTGGCCAGAGCGTTCTGTCTGAAAAGCGCGCTCAGACACATCATTAACCGTACAGTAGCCAGCCACATGAGAAAGGGCATCTTCTTTGCTAACATATTTAGCCCGCTTGCCAATGACGACCCCCAGTTCGACCTCCCAGTCGGTTTTTGTCGATCCGCGCGGAATTTCCACATCATCGTCAGGGCCACAAATAGCGCTTGTCGCTTTCATAAAAACAATCGGCTCTTTCGGGATCGGGTTACCTGTTTCTGCCGCATGGTCTGAATAATTAAGTCCAATGCAAATAAATTTGCCGACATTACCAACACAGGGACCGATGCGAACGTCACCTGCGATCAGCGGTAGCGACAGAAGGTCCAGTTTGGCTATTTTTTCAAGTCCGTCATCTGATAGTGCCGCGCCGCCAATATCATCAACAATTACGTCGAGGCTACGAATGCGGCCCTGATCATCGAGAATTCCCGGCTTTTCAAGGCCAGCGGGCCCAAATCGAAGTAATTTCATTTACATTTCTCCATTATATATACCGCCTGCATACGCAGTCCCTAGCGCAATTTCCTGCATGATTATATCATGGATTTTGAGGCGAGGAAGACGCGCTATTCCCGCTTGGTGGAAATATTCACCAATGTTCCTTTCATTCTCAGGAAAAATACAGATACTATTGGCAAAGAAACAAACTCGCTTGCGGGCAAATCATTTCCCTGTGGCTGGCGCTTGAAAAAATAAATGAAATGCTCGATCAAGTAATCAATGACTTTAATATATATCATCTGGCCGTAATTTGCTTTGCTTTCAGCCTTGGCGGACTGGTCAAGGGCATTTCTTCCTTTGGTCTGCCAACCGTTGCCATCCCGATTCTGGTTCTGGTCCTCCCGCCGCCAACAGCCATATCAGTTTTGGCCGTTCCCCTTGTCTTGAGCAATCTTTTCCAGATGCTGCTTGCTGGCAATATCAAACAGTCCATTCGAAACCATTGGACGTTATATGTGCCTGTCTTGCTAACGCTACCCATTGGGGTTTATTTGCTGGCCAGCGCCGATGGATCAACGCTGGCAATTATTCTGGGGCTGGTCCTTATTACAGTCGCGTCGCTGGAGCTATTGGGAATTTCATTTGCCATCGTCAAAACCAGACAAACGATTATCGCTCCGATTGTTGGCGTAATATCCGGTGTCATTGGCGGCATGACATCGCTCTTTGCCCTACTCCCCATATTCTTTCTTGTCGCTATTGGCCTTGAAAAACAGCGTTTTATTTCTGCCGTCAGTGTTCTTCTGTTTTCCGGAAGCACTTTATTAGCTATCAGCCTGCAAAGAGCTGATCATTTAGGTCCCCTTGAAGCCACATACGGTCTTATCGGCATGATCCCGATTGTCATAAGCATCTGGATTGGGACACAACTTCAAAAGCGTGTGAATCAGGCCTTCTTCCGAAAATTTGTGCTCTCGCTCATTTTGATTATTGGTATCTCGATGATTTACCGTTCAGTCGCAAATTTGTAAGTACCTTACTCTACGACAGATATCCGGTGCATTCCCTCTGTATGTGCAACCCTACTATCTCTATTGGTTGGACGTAACGGCAAGGTAAATGTAAAACGTGCGCCGCCTTCTCTCGTGTTTTCTGCCCATATCTCGCCACCAAGAAAGGTGATAATCTGGCGGCAAATTGCCAATCCAAGGCCGGAACCTTGCGGCTTGTTACCACTAATCGAGACCGATTGGTGAAAGCGTTCAAAAATCTTTTCTTTCAAGGGAGCAGGTATCCCCATGCCATTATCTTCCACTGTCACCCGGATATTTTCCCCCACCTTCTCAACCGCCAGATAAATTTTCCCCTCGTAAGGATCACAGAATTTAATCGCATTCGAGACAAGATTTACCACAACCTGAATAAGCTGGTCCCTGTCAGCCTGTACTGACGGCAAGTTCTCGGGCATGGAAGTACTCAGGGAAATACCGCGCTCTGTTATCAATCCATCAAGGGCGGTAACCCCTGCCTTCACCGCAGATATGATATTCACATCCGCAAGACTCCAATCCATACGGCCCGCTTCCATCTTGGCCAAATCCAGGAGCTGATCAATCAGACGGGTCAGACGTTCACTTTCTGTGATAATAATACCCAGAAACTTGGCTCTCTCTTCAGAAGATACATTCGGGTTATCGGCCAGAATTTCACCAAAAGCCCGCAGGCTGGTAAGCGGCGTGCGCAGCTCATGACTAACCATCGACAAAAAATCATCTTTCAGAGAATCCAGTTCTTTCAAACGGGCATTAGCTGTTTGTAACTGACGCGTTGCATCCTCCAACTCTGCCGATTTCTCTTCCAACTGATGACTATACTCAATAACCTGACTGGTCTCGTCCAGAATACGGTAAACCTCGTCAATACTGACAATTTCGCCTTTAACGATAGAGCCCACCAGCACCCGCGCAGTTGCCGAGCCGATAGAACCTGCCAATAGCCGCTCGGCGAAATCCAGTAAGGCGGCATCCACTTCCTGATTTTTACGAAATCTGGTATTTCTTTCCTCGGCGAACAAATCAAAAGCTTCGGATACCTTATTGACACCGACAAACCTGCCGACAAGCTGTTGTAGTTCACCAACCGTCACGGAGCCTTGCAAATAGCTGCTGTCGCTTTCTTTGTCAGTCAGCAAGAACACATCTACAAATAATTTTGCCTGAATACGTTCAATAGCAGTCTGGTTTGATAGAAGAGACACTATCCAATAGGCTCCTATATTCATCAGCATACTCCAGAACAAAGCATGTGTTAGCCGGTCGAACCCCTCCATGCCAAACAAAGCATAAGGCTTCAGCCAGCTGATACCATATGGCCCTTGTTCGATAAAACTGATCGGCAGCCACCCTGATTGCGCCAAAGAAGGCAAAAACAATGTGTAAAGCCACATAATAAAGCCAAGCGACAATCCAACTATCGCCCCATTATAGGTCGCATTTTTCCAGAAAATACCGCCGATAATTGCCGGGGTAAATTGAGCTGCGGCCGCAAATGAAACCAGGCCAATTGTGACCAGTGAATAAGACTCGCTCGCAAACCGGTAATATCCGTATCCCAGGATCAGGATTATCAGAATACTGCTCCGGCGGATTATTAACAACAATCCGGTCAAATCGGTATTCTTGTTCACATGCAACCAGCGCCACCGCAAGATCACAGGCATAACCAGATCGTTACAAACCATTGTACTTAGCGCAATTGCCGCCACTATCACCATGGAAGTCGCGGCAGACAACCCGCCCAAAAATGCAACCAGCGAGATGAATCCATAGTCATAATAAAGCGGAACTGTCAGCACGAACATATCGGCATCTGCCGGCGCACTGGCAAAGGCAAGACGGCCACCTAACGCAATAGGAAGCACAAAGATATTAATCGCCAACAAATAAGCCGGAAACAACCAGGTGGCCTTGCGCACATAACTTTCGTCAGCATTTTCAACTGCTGTAATATAGAACTGGCGCGGCAAACTGATAATTGCAGCCATGGATAACAATATCATTGTCATCCAAAGGCTATAATCAGGCCCGCCACCAATGGTGAATAGATTTTTCAGTTCCGGATCAACCGAGGCCCGCTGAAAAATATCTCCAAAACCATCAAAAATACCATAGGTAACGAAGATACCAACCACCAGAAAGGCCACCAGCTTGACAATAGATTCAAAGGCAATCGCAGCAACCAGTCCCTCATGATGCTCGCTGGCATCTATATGGCGGGTCCCAAACAAAATGGCGAATAAGGCCAGCGCAATCGCCACCACCAGAGTTGTGTCTATAAAAAATATAGGCTCTACCGGTATCTCCGGGATTTTCCCCCCGCCCGAATTTGTAATCAAAATTCTGAAACTGGTTGCAATTGATTTCAACTGTAGTGAAATATACGGCATGGTGCCAATCACTGCGATAAGTGTCACCAACCCGCCCAGAGCTGATCGCTTGCCATACCGCGACGCAATAAAGTCGGCAATTGAAGTTATCCGGTGCTGCTTGCATATCCGGATAATTTTTATCCACACAGAGGACCATAAAACAAAAACAAGCGTTGGTCCCAGATAAATGGGCAGAAAATCAAGTCCGGTTGTCGCTGCGCGCCCAACACTGCCATAAAACGTCCAGGATGTGCAAAAAACAGCGATAGAAAGCGTATAGATATACGGGTTTCTGGACAAAATGCGTTTAACTGAATCCCGGGTATCCACATAATGCGCAATAGCAAATAATAATCCCAGATACAGGAACGAAACCGTCAGGACCACACTACTGGGCATCAGATTTCCTAAAACGTGATTTGGCTGACCCCCGGTTCATGGATGTCCCCGCCTGTATATGGGGCTGCGGCATATGATCCCGTTTGCGGGCACCAAGGGCAATAAACACAATTACGATCGCCCAAAACCCGAACAAATACAAAAAACTCAACGGAAAGTTGAAAATCAAATCAGGTTTGTCAAAAATCAGGATGACAGGAGGCGAAATGCCAAGCAAAAACATGCAAAACACCAATACTGCCCATTCTTTTTTCCGCCCGGTGCGTTTCATACGGACCTCGCTTAGCGGCGCTAACGCCGTTAGTTTCTACTGCACGGCTTCCAATAACTTCCGGGCTGTATCCCCGAGAACGCGTGTTGAAAAGGGTTTGGTCACAAATTCATCGGCCCCCAAAGACAGTGCCTTTTCCCGGTCAGCATCCCGGCTTTTTGCGGAGAGCATAATAATTTTGACCTTTGCGCAGGCCGGATTGTTGCGAATTTCCTCGCACACAGCGAAACCGTCTCGCTTGGGCAGCATAATATCCAGAAGAACCAGATCAGGCACATATTCATCGATAGCCAATAACGCTTTGTCCCCGTCTGCGGCCACCCGAACAGTATAGCCTGCTTGCCGCATAATAAATTGCAGCGACAGCACTATATTCGGTTCATCTTCTACTACCAATACAGTATACGACATAAAGTCGCGTCCCCTCCCATGGCACAGCGACATGACGCACAATACGGCAGAATTTATTTTAATTATGCTCTGCCGAATGACGATGCGCCACAAGTACTCAGTCAAGTGTAGCGCATCTATAACACAAATACCATGAACCATCGACCCTGCAATTTTGTTGAATTATAGAGGCTCCCTGAATTATTGGTTCATCCGGTTCTCTATCAGTTCATCTACAACAGAAGGGTCGGCAAGTGTGGACGTATCCCCCAAACTACCAAAGTCATTTTCTGCTACTTTACGTAAAATCCGGCGCATAATCTTCCCGGAGCGGGTCTTGGGCAGCCCCGGCGCCCACTGGATTAAATCCGGAGCCGCAATCGGGCCAATTTCCTGCCGCACCCACGTCACCAGCTCTTTACGAAGTTCTTCTGTTGGTTCGGCCCCAAGCCCCAACGTCACATAAGCATAAATCCCCTGCCCCTTGATATCATGGGGATAGCCAACAACAGCTGCCTCGGATACTTTTGGATGCGCAACCAGAGCACTTTCAACTTCCGCCGTTCCCATTCGGTGCCCAGAGACATTAATCACGTCATCCACACGGCCGGTAATCCAGTAATATCCATCTGCATCACGGCGAGCGCCATCACCAGAGAAATACCGCCCCGGATAGCTGGCAAAATATGTCTGGAAGAACCGTTCATGATCGCCATAAACAGTTCTCATCTGGCCGGGCCAACTGTCCCGGATACACAAGATACCTTCACATTCGCCGCTTAGTTCATTACCCTCGTTATCAACCATCATCGGATCAATACCAAAAAATGGGTTTGTGGCAGAACCAGGTTTCAAATCTGTTGCCCCGGGCAAAGGCGTAATCATAATACCGCCCGTTTCCGTCTGCCACCATGTATCAACAATCGGGCATCTTTTCTCGCCAACCACCTCATTATACCAACGCCAAGCTTCGGGATTGATCGGCTCTCCGACAGAGCCCAGCAAGCGCAAAGACGAGCGCGACGTTGATTTAACCGGCTCATCCCCCGCCTGCATCAACGCCCGGATTGCCGTCGGAGCAGTATAGAAAATATTGACCTGATGTTTGTCACACACATCCCAGAAACGAGACATGCTCGGGTAATTTGGCACCCCTTCAAACATCAATGTTGTCGCACCGTTAGCCAGTGGGCCGTACAGAATATAGCTATGGCCAGTAACCCAGCCCACATCGGCCGTACACCAGTAAATATCACCATCGTGATAATCAAACACATATTTATGCGTCATTGCCGCATAAACCAGATAGCCACCGCTGGTGTGCAAAACACCTTTTGGCTGCCCGGTAGAGCCCGACGTATACAGGATAAACAACGGATCTTCTGCGCTCATTTCCTCTGGTTCACAAATCTCGGAAGCGTGTTCCATAGCCTCATGATACCAGACATCACGTCCTTCAACCCAATTGACAGGGTTCCCCGTACGCTTGATCACAATGCAGGTGGTGCAGTCGGGACAGTTCTCCAATGCCTTATCTGTGTTTACCTTCAATGGGACAATTCGCCCCCCGCGAACGCCCTCATCTGCTGTAATAACACATGTAGATGTACAACCTTGGATTCGCCCCGCTAATGCGTCAGGAGAAAATCCACCGAAAACGACAGAATGTACCGCCCCAATTCGTGTGCAGGCCAACATGGCAATGGCGGCTTCAACAATCATTGGCATATAAATGGTGACCCGATCACCTTTCTTTACGCCATTGGCTTTCAGAACATTTGAAAATTTACAGACTTCACTGTGTAATTGGCGATATGTCAATGTTTTGTCATCTGTAGGCTCGTCGCCTTCCCAGATAATCGCCGCCTGATCGCCCCTCGCCTCCAAATGACGATCCAGACAATTGGCACTGACATTCAATGTCCCGTCATAGAACCACTTGATATGTAAATCTTTTTCATTAAAAGATACGTCCTTGACTTGGGTATAAGGCTTGATCCAGTCAATCGTCTTGCCATGCTCGCTCCAAAAGGCTTCGGGGTCATCAATAGATGCCTTGTACATGGCCTCGTATTTTTGCTTGTCGACCCAGGCTGATTTGGCCCATTCTTCTGAAACCGGATAAACTTCGTTTGTGGACATTTCCCTCTTCCCCATACGCCAATAAGATAATGATGCTTACTTTGCACATCCTTCAAAAATCAAAACACTAAATTGCCAGATATTCATGGCGAAGTTCCTGATTATCAAGAACCTCTGCTGCCGTTCCGCGAAAGACGATTTCCCCTGAATCAAGGATCAGCGCCTTATCTGCCAGTTGCAAGGCCGCAACAGCATTTTGCTCCACAATAATCGTGGTAATTCCCAGCTTGCGCACCTCCATCAAGATACGCTCGATCTCCTCCACAATGACAGGCGCCAGCCCCTCATATGGCTCATCCAGAAAAAGAATTTTAATATCCCGCGCTAACGCTCTGGCAACGGCAAGCATCTGTTGTTCCCCGCCAGACATAGTGATCGCATCTTGATTACGGCGTTCACCAAGCCGGGGAAAATGATCGTATATTTTCTCGATTTCCCAGCCTTTAGGTTCAGCAATTTGTGCCAAAATCAGGTTTTCTTCAACCGTCAACCCGCCAATAATCCTACGGTCTTCGGGCACTAGCTGAATGCCCGCTTGCGCCGCTTGAAAACTTTTCATTTTGTGGATTGCTTGACCATTCAGGTAAATTTCACCAGAAGTCAGCTGTGGGTCATCGACCCGGGCCAATGCCCGCAAGGTAGATGTTTTACCTGCCCCATTTCGCCCCAGAAGAGCTAGAATTTCACCTTCCTGCACATCAAAGGACACACCTTGTACAATATAGGACTCGCCATAATAAGCATGAATATCTCGTACGCTGAAAAAAGCAGTATCATCTGACATTAGTGCGCTCCTCCCAGATACGCTTCTTTAACTTTTGGGTCTTCACGAACCTCATCAGGCAGGCCGCTAGCAATAATCTGACCTCGCGCCAAAACACTGACTTTATCGGCCAGACTGAAAACCACATGCATGTCATGCTCGATAATGACCTTTGTCATGCCCCGGCTTTTAATTTTCTGCAACAGATCAATTGTACTGTTTGTATCATGGCGCGCCATACCGGCTGTCGGCTCATCAAGCAACAACAAACGCGGACGCAAGATAAGGCACATACCCAACTCAAGGCGTCGCTTATCACCCCGGGACAAACTACCCGCCTCTTGCATCATCTGTTCCTGAAGACCAACATCCTCCAGAATATGCTCAGCTTCATCGCGAATTTCATGCTGTTTGCTCAACAACTTATATGCATTCATACAAAAGGCACCATCGCGCTTAGAAAACGCGGGCAACATCACATTTTCAAGCAAACTCATTTCTGCAAATATTTCAGGTGTCTGAAACACCCGCGCAACCCCCATCTGGGCGATTTCATGGGGCTGACGCCCGGTCAATTCCTGCCCTTCAAAAGAGACATGCCCGGAATCCGGTTTCAACTGCCCTATACAGACATTCAACAAGGTGGATTTTCCAGCCCCGTTGGGCCCGATAATCGCATGGGTTGTCCCCTCTTCCACTTCCAAATTCACATCCGATAACGCCTTCAGGCCGCCGAAACTCTTTTGAATGTTATCCAGGTGAAATATCAAATCGCTCATACTATTACTCCCTACTCACCCGGTTGATCTTGTGGCGAGATTGCCCCATTAACAGCATCATCATCTTTCCCTTTGAAGAGATTTACTATTTTTTCAACCCCTTCAACAATACCTCCGGGCAAGAAAATCACGATCACCATAAACAACAACCCCAAGGTTAGATGCCAGCCACCGCCAACAAACAATCCGACAATCGGAACAACAATTTCCGCAACTGAATCCGGTAGGAACGAAAAAATATCAAGCAAGGTAGTATTATTAAAGGCCGAGAAAATATTTTCAAAATACTTGATCAGACCGGCGCCGACCACAGGACCAACCAAGGTGCCCGCTCCGCCAAGTATTGCCATCAAGACCACCTCACCAGAGGCCGTCCATTGCATCCGCTCTGCACCTGCGAGAGGATCAGTAACCGCCAATAGCGACCCCGCCAATCCGGCATACATACCCGAAATGACAAACGCGGTCAGCATATAGGGACGGGTGTTCAGGCCTGTATAACTCATCCGGTTCTGGTTTGATTTAATCCCTTTTAGCATCAATCCAAAAGGAGATCTAAAAATGCGCATTGAAATATAAAACCCGATAATAAGCAAAACAGCCGTAAAGTAAAATCCTGGATACCCGCTCATTTCAATGCCAAACAAATCGGTAGAGGGTAATCCTTCACTCGCTTTAAAGAAAAGCCGGTCGATCACTCGTGGATCACTGCTGGACAATTGCAGTCCGGTTTCGCCGTTGGTAATCGGCGTTAGAACTGAATAGGCCAGATTATAAGACATCTGCGCGAAGGCCAGCGTCAGAATAGAGAAATAAATTCCTGACCGGCGCAAGCTTAGAAAACCGATGATCAAAGCCAGTAAGCCAGCGAACAAGACGCCGAACAAAATAGCAGGCAGGGCATTCATCGTAAACAGTTTGAAAGACCAGACTGCCGCATACGAACCGACCCCCAAAAAGGCAGCATGACCGAAAGACAAATAGCCGGTAAGGCCAAAGAGAATATTAAAGCCCATGGCAAAAAGGCCATAAATCGCAAATTTCTGCAACAAGTCAGGATAATTGGCCCCAAATGGGTCTAACCACAAAGGCATTGCCAAAATAACTACCGAGAAAACCAGAAATCGGGTGAGATCGTTCATTGAACCAATTTTCATCTTAATCATCCATCACACCGGTACGGCCCAGCAAACCACGTGGAAGCACCAGCAAAATAATTACCGCAACCAGATAAATGACAATCTGATCAATTCCTGGAAGAATATCTTTCACTTCGTTCATGGAAGCAAAGGACTGCACAATTCCGAGCAAAAAGCCCGCCAGAACAGCTCCCCCCAATGATCCCATACCGCCAACCACCACAACAACAAATGACAAAACAAGGAAATCCATTCCCATTTGGTAATCAGGCGGCAAAATTGGTGTGTACATCACTCCGGCCAAACCGGCGACAACGGTTGCAAGGGCAAACACGACTGTAAATCTCTTGCCAATATTAATCCCGAGCATTCCGACCATTTCCCGATCGCGCATACCCGCGCGCACAACCATGCCATAGGTGGTAAATTGTAAAAAGGAGAACACGCCGGTTATGATAACGGCAGTGAAGGCGATATAAACCAGCCGCCACCAAGGATAGACCACATTTTTCCCAAGACCAACCCAAAGGCCAACATCCGCACTTCCCGCAAATATTTCAGGGGCGCCTTGCGGAATAGGGTTTGCACCAAAGGCTACCCGTACAATCTCCTGAACAACAATTGCCAAGCCAAAGGTCACAAGAATCTGTTCCGCATGTGGCCGACTGTAGAAATACTTGATCAGGCCGCGCTCTAACGCCAGCCCGATTAAAATCATCAACGGTATAGCCAGCAAAACTGATAGCGGCACCGAATAGTCAATCAAAACGGGGCCCACATCAGGGAACCATATTTCAAGGTAGGGTGTTTCCTTATATGCCTTGAAAAGAGTAACGGTCGTGTCCTCAACCTTGGTTGAGATCAGCAACATCTTATTGAACGCCACCGCACAAAACGCGCCTAGCATGAAAAGAGCTCCATGCGCAAAATTCACGATACCCAGCGTTCCAAAAACAAGTGTCAGCCCCAATGCAATCAATGCATACGCCGCCCCCTTGTCCAATCCGTTCAATATCTGAAGAAAAATAGCATCCATTACTTTTACCCTGATGAAATAGCAGCCCTGAATAGCGGCTTTCAAAATCTTTGAAAGAAAAGCGGGTTGGCACTCAAAACAATACCAGCCCGCCAGTTAGTTACATTAGACTTTATAGGGGCCTAATTCACCACCAAAGATTTTCCAGTCATACTCCACCTGAGAACGAGGAGTAGTTTCAACCACATTAAGAAGGTCGAACTGGCTTGTTGGATTCTCATTACCGCGCACCACCAGCACATCTTTAAAGCACTGATGATCTTCGGCGCGATATTCAGTCGGCCCGTTCCCCATACCGTCAAACTTAAATCCTTCCAGAGATTTAATAACTTCAGGTGGATAGAAAGTACCGGCCATTTCGCAGGCATTTGCATATAGCAATGTCTGGACATAACAAGTCTGCGCTGCCATTGATGGAGGCGCACCATATTCGGCACCAAACGACTTAACAAAGGCTTGAGAGCCAGCATCTTGCAACTTCCAGTTCCAGTTTGTTGTCCCCAGAATACCTTTAATCGCGTCACCCGCACCCTGTGCCATCAAACGTGAGAACAGCGGAACAACAATTTCGAAGTTCTTGCCGTTAACCTGTTTGTCGCGAAGGCCAAACTGAACAGCCTGACTCAGTGAGTTGATCATATCCTTGCCGTAATGGTTCAGGATCAACACATCAGCGCCTGAATTCAAAACAGGTGTGATATATTGTGAGAAGTCACCGGCACCAACAGGTGTCCGCACGGTTGCTACTGTCTTCCAACCCAACTCTTCGGTTGTGGCTTTCATGGACTCTTCTTGTGTCCAGCCCCAAGTGTAATCAGCTGTCAAATGGTAAGCTTTACGTTCTTTGCCATATTCTTTCTCAAGAACAGGACCCAGAGCGCGGCCAGACATATAAGCGTTAAAGAAATGGCGGAAACCATAACGACGCTTGTCTTTACCTGTTGTGTCATTTGAATGGGTCAGACCTGCCATAAACAGAACGCCCTGCTCCTGGCATAGAGATTGCACTGCAATCGCGACACCGGAAGACGAGCCACCTGAAATCATCAGTACTTTTTCTTTTTCAATCAAACGCTTGGCAGATGCACGAGCGGCATCAGATTTTGTCTGGGTATCACCAGTTGCAAAACCGACTTTCTTACCAAGAACACCGTTTCCTTTAAGAACGGATGGCTTGAAGGTATTGAGCATACCGCCATCGCCTTCACCGTTCAGATGTTTAACAGCCAGCTTAAAGGCCCGCAGCTCATCCTTACCTTCTTCTGAGTAAGGGCCTGTCTGTGGTACGTTAAAGCCAAACTTGATTTCACTGGCATTGCCGGGGTTATTGCGGAATTCTTCCGCCCAGGCTTCGCGCATGAAGAAAGCTGGAGATGCGGCAACCAAACCGGTAGCGGCACCTGCCTTCAATAAACCACGCCGTGAAAAATCGAACTTACTATTCTTTGTCATATGTTCCTCCCAATGGTCTTTTGACTAATATGCCAACGCCCCTAAACAGGAGAGACGGCAATGAATATAAATTACTAAGACATGTAAAAGTTTCACAAGTTTGCAAGCTTTACCAACAAAACATTGATTTCAAGACATATTTAATGTTAATTTTGAAAATATTTATTTGTAAATTTGTAAAGGTTTGTAAATATGGCGAGATCGTCATTTATTGGAACAAAGCTTCGCCGCTTGCGTAAAGACAAACGATTGTCGCAAGTTGATCTAGCGATGGAACTTGGCATTTCGGCAAGCTATCTCAATCTGATCGAACATGATCGCCGCGATCTGACGGTCCCTCTTCTCCTGAAACTGAGCCAAATCCTTAAAGTTGACCCGCTTATCTTTGCCCCGCAACAAGACAGTCAACTTCTGGCAGAAGTATCCGAGGTGTTGCATGACCCGTTATTTGCCAAAAATACCTTTGCCGAGAACATTATTGCCAGTTTCATCTCAGATCATCCAGATCTGTCCGGCTCTCTCGTCAAACTTTACCAAGCATACAAGGTTGCATTAGGTGATCTGCAATATATGAAAGAACGCCTGTCTCAGGATTCACTGCTCGCAGATTCTTCATTCCGACTTCGAACACTTGTCACGTCTATTCTGTCGCTAACCGAAATCATGCATGACAATGCGGATATGGATCAGGGGCAACGGCAAGAATTTCTGGAAATTGTTTTTAAAGACAGTACCGCCCTTACAGATACAGTAAACGAAATGCTTGGCTTTGTTGGCGGAGACCATGTTGCAGGCACTGAAATCAATGCTCCGCCAATGGAAGCGGTCACAAACTTCATTCAACAGCAAAATAACTATTTTCCAGAAATCGAAAACGCTGCCGAAGCCCTGATCTCCAATATGCGCCTCTCCTCAGCGCCCGATGTCTCCGACCTTAGCGTATATCTGAATAAAAATTTTGATGTCAGCATCGAATATGCCACCAAGGATCAACATGACACCGAAATTTCACTATTCAATGAGGTGCGCAATCATTTAACTCTGTCACGCTCCCTCCCCCCGACCAGTGTCAAATTTCATCTGGCCCTTCTAATCGCACAACTTGGGTATAATGATCTGTTTGCCCGCATTATGGCCAATACTGAACTCGCGTCAAAAGCCGCGAAAGAGAAAGGGCATGATGCCCTTGCCAACTATTTCGCCGGCGCCTGCCTCTTTCCCTATGATATATTCTATCAAACCGCAGAAGAGTTCCGTTACGACATCGAACTGATGCAACAACAATTCGGAGCCAGTTACGAGCAAATCTGCCACCGGCTTTCGACTTTGCAAAAGCCGGAAAAAAGCGGAGTGCCCTTTCACCTGATCCGAACTGATGTTGCCGGCAACATATCAAAACGCTTCAGCGCATCAGGCTTACGCATTCCCCGCTACGGAAGTGCCTGCCCAAGATGGGTCGTTCACAGTTCGCTCCTGACGCCCGGATCGCTCTGCACCCAAATTTCGGAAATGCCTGATGGCGGACAATATTTTTCTATTGCCCGTACTGTAACCAAGCCCAGCCTGGGCTTCACTCATCCCAAACGGGTTTATGCCATCAGCATCGGCTGTGATATTGCCCACGCACACCGCCTTATTTACGCAGATGGAATGAATATAACTGCCCCGAAAACAGTGATGCCTGTCGGAATTGCCTGCCGACTTTGCGATCGGAACAAATGCGCACACCGCGCAGCACCACCCCCTGCGCAACCGCCCAGAGAGCCCACCGATCAACGAAATATTTCACCTGGCATCGGAGACTGGTAGGTTAGTTCCCAGCTTTAACCAAAGTACCGCTGGCTGTTCTTCTAACCTCTCCATTGCGAAGGGCTTTAAATTCCAGTTTCATGTTCAACCCTGTCAGGATACGCCTATAAATCAGCATATCATATCCACCATCGGCCCGCACCGCCATTGAGTAGACGACAAGCGCCTGCCCTTCAAGGGCCGCCCAGGACACCGTACCTCCGTCAAACGGATAGTCCATATTTTTTGCTGTCCATATTTTACCATCCCTGGAAGGCATATATATGCGTGTTGTTTCTTTTTCTACCGTCTCAGGAGCGTTTGGCGATCCTTTTTGCCGTTGCAAAGTCCGCCAGACGATTGAAAAACCACCATCGCTACTCGGCCTGATTTCCACATCAAGGTCCCGGCTTGTTATTGGAAAGGTCACACTTGTTGCGCTTCGCGACACAGCATTTCCTTCCCAGACACCCGCAAACGCTTTAATGGAAATTTCAGCCGTTCCTGATGTTGCGAACATCAACAAACCGACGAAAAAGAAACTTATCCCCAAAACTTTACGCATCTCTACCCCCATTTCATTTAACAAGATCATAAAACAGTGAGCGATACGTAACCAGCCTTATCTGATGTTTTCAGCACTTACATTTCTCCAGCGCAAACACGTAAATAATATTTTAGCGAAGTTTTAAGTTCATAATTTATGCAAATTCCTCTGTATCGACAGTCCTTTGAGCATTTTCGTCATAGCGCCCACCAATCACAGTATTCTGATTAATCAACGTATCCAGACATTGTAGAACATCTGGACTGACCAGCACATCCGCAGCTCCGAGGTTTTCGGCCATATGCTCAATTGATGTGGTTCCGGGGATCGGAATAATATGATCTCCGCGAGCCAGAACCCATGCCAGGGCAAGCTGTGCCATACTACATCCGGTTTCTGCGGCCAAATTGGCATACTCTTCCAGAAGTTCCAGATTTTTGGCATAGGCCTCTAGCTGAAAACGCGGCATGGTCTTGCGAATATCATCGGCCTGTATGTTACGGACATCTTGCAGGGTTCCCGTTAAAAATTTACGGGCGACGGGACTAAAGGCCACAAATGCCGCCCCAATTTTCTGGCACATCTCCAAAACGGCAATTTCGGGGTTTCGGGTCCATAGGGAATATTCACTTTGCACCGCCGCAACCGGATGAACGGCATGCGCGCACTCAATTGTGGAGGCCGATACTTCAGACAGGCCAATTTTCCGGACCTTACCAGCCTCTACCAGTTCTGCCAGTGCCCCGACACTGTCTTCTACCGGCACATTCGGGTCCATCCGGTGCAAATAGTAAAGATCAATGACATCCACCCCCAAGCGGGATAAAGACTGCTCGCACGTCTCTTTGATGACATCCGGATGACCATTAATTTCCCTAACACCCTGATTATTACGCCGCATACCGCATTTACTGGCCAACACAAATTCATCCCGCCGCGCGCGAAGAGCCTTGCCAACAAGTTTTTCATTTTCGCCAAATCCGTATAAGGCGGCAGTATCAATAAGAGTGTACCCGCGATCCAAAGCATCGTTCAGCAAACGAATAGCATACTCTTCACCGGGGCCCGGCCCATAGCCGTAAGACAGGTTCATACATCCCAGCCCAATACATGAGACTTTAAAATCAGCAATCGTTCGCTGTCGCATTTATCGTTTCCTTTGCAGTTTGCACGCGTCAGATATTTCTACCTTTATTTTTCATATGACATCCAGCAACATCTTCAGAAGGGATTCGTTTTGACTGTAACCCGCAAATTATATTGTGTTTTTATGCGCATTACGATAAATATACTTAAAAAATAAGCCCCAAATAATAGTGAGACAGTAAATGGACGTAATAAGTCCCCGACAAACAGATATAATGAATATGTTACGCCAAGACGGGCGCGTTGCTGTCGAAGAACTCTCCGAACAATTTAATGTTTCACCGCAAACAATACGCAAAGACTTGAATGAACTAGGGGAACAAGACCTTCTTCAACGGGTTCATGGCGGCGCCGTACTCTCTTCCGGCGTTAAAAACTTTGAATATGAAGCACGGCGAATGCTTGCCGTCGAAGAAAAACGTCACATCGGCGTATTGGCTGCCCGCCTGATCCCCGACAACTGTACCTTGCTGATTAATATCGGAACCACAACCGAGCAGGTTGCCATTGGCTTGCGCGGCAAAGAAGGGATGATGGCCATTACCAACAACATCAATGTGGTCAATATTCTCTCCGGTACTCCGGGGTTCGAGGTTATTGTAGCCGGCGGCGTTGTGCGCCCCACAGACGGTGGTGTTATCGGCGAGGCAACCGTTGATTTCATCAAACAGTTCAAAGTGGATTATGCCGTTATTGGCACATCTGCCATCGATGAAGACGGCTCTTTGCTGGATTATGATTATCGTGAAGTAAAAGTCGCACAAGCCATTATCGACAATGCCCGCCAAACCATTCTGGTTGCCGACAGTATGAAACTGGAAAGATCGGCCCCTGTTCGCATCGGGCATCTGGCACAAATGGATTACGTGGTTACAGATCAACCGCTTCCTAAAAAACTGCAAGATGTCTGCGCCGAAAATGATGTTATTGTAAAAATTACCGGCTAAGAACCAGCCCGGTACAATTTCGGCACAAGGGTCATTTCATTTTCTTTCATTTACGCGTATTTTCCTGATAAAATCAAAAAAAACTGAAAATTGTTTCAGGGGAGGAGCTTCAATATGTCTAGCTATGTTCTCGCCATAGATCAGGGGACCACGTCTTCGCGGGCAATTTTGTTCGATAAAGATACACATATTGCGTCCATTTCTCAGCAGGAGTTCACGCAGCATTTCCCATCTTCCGGTTGGGTCGAACACGATCCTGAAGATATCTGGAACAGCACAATTGACACTTGCAAAGATGCCCTGCAACAGGCGAATGCGACAATTGATGACATTGTTGCTATCGGCATAACCAATCAGCGCGAGACAACTGTTATCTGGGACCGCGAAACGGGGAAGCCAATCCATAACGCCATTGTTTGGCAAGATCGCAGAACATCTGACTTCTGTCATAGCTTGAAAGAAGCAGGTCACGAGGCAATTTTCACCGAAAAGACCGGCCTTCTTCTTGACCCGTATTTTTCCGGCACCAAAATAACGTGGCTGCTGGATAACATTGATGGGGCTCGAAAGAGGGCAGAAGCTGGAAAGCTGGCATTTGGAACCATCGATTGCTTTCTTCTATGGCGGCTAACCGGCGGTAGAGTTCATGCAACCGATGCCACCAATGCCAGCCGCACCCTTATCTATGATATTCACAAAGGCGAATGGTCACCCGAGTTAATGAAACTGCTTAACATCCCAATATCCCTTCTGCCTGAGGTAAAAGACTGCTCCGCTAATTTTGGCGACCTAGACCCTGACCTGCTTGGTGGCACCACAAAAATTACCGGAATTGCCGGCGACCAACAGGCTGCCGGTATTGGTCAGGCCTGTTTCAAACCCGGTATGATGAAATCCACTTATGGAACCGGCTGCTTTGCGCTACTCAATACCGGACAGACACCGGTTAGCTCCAGCAATAAACTCCTGACGACAATTGCCTACCAGCTCAATGGCGTTCCGACCTATGCACTCGAAGGGTCCATCTTCGTTGCAGGATCTGCCGTGCAATGGCTCCGTGACGGACTTGGAATTATAGAACAGGCCGGTCAGTCGGGGGATTTGGCCGCAACCGCAGACAGCGAACAAGATGTCATTATGGTTCCCGCTTTTGTCGGGCTTGGCGCCCCTTATTGGGATGCAGACTGCCGCGGGGCCATTTACGGGCTGACACGGGCAACCGGCCCTGCCGAGCTCGCCAAAGCCGCACTTGAAAGCGTCTGCTATCAATCCCGTGACCTGCTTGATGCCATGAAAGCCGATATTGGCGCACATATGAGCACCGTTTTACGAGTTGATGGCGGTATGGTTGCCTCCGACTGGACCATGCAGCGGCTCGCCGATCTATTGGGCGCACCAGTCGACAAACCAGCCATTCTGGAAACGACCGCTTTAGGGGCTGCCTATCTGGCCGGACTGGCCGTAGGTTTTTACCCCGAGCCCGAAGCCTTCGCCAAATTATGGGGATTGAACAAACGGTACTCACCAAGCATGAACGAGCAAGATCGGAACAAGGCCTATACCCGCTGGCAAGAGGCCGTTTCCCGAACCCTGACAATCCAGTAAAAGGATACCCCATGAATATCGAGTATTTCTTTGCCTCCTACTCGGCCTATGCCTATCTGGGAAACAGCGAATTTCATGCCATTGCCAAAAGAAATAATGCCACAATCATATACCGGCCTTTTGATTTGCGCGCTGTCATGGGCGTGTCGGGCTCACAAGCTTTCAAAGATCGCAGCCGGGCACATAAGGAATATTTTTTTGGACGGGAAATGACTCGCTGGGCCGAGCATCGGAACCTTCCGATAATGGACGGTATTCCAACCCATCATGGGAATGATATCACCGTGTCAAACTGCCTGTTGATCGCTGCCGATCAGGCGGGGCTGGATATGGAAAAACTGACCGACGAAATGATGAGGGCCCATTGGGTTGATGATGCAGATATGGCATCTGTTGAAGACCTGACAAAAATTTGTACTGCCGTTGGAATTGATATAACCCCTCTCCTCGACGCGGTCCGAACAGATACTGTCATTGCCCGCTATAACGAGAACACGACAGATGCCACTGAACGACATGTGTTCGGATCTCCCACCTATTTCCTTGGTGATGACATGTTTTACGGTCAGGACCGGTTAGAACTGGTGGAGCGAGCGACCAAAACCCCATACAAAGGGAAATGGCCCCTTCGCTAACATATTTTTACGCGCAAAAGGGTCATTTTCACAGGAGGTCTGACGGTTTTTATAATTCTATACGTTTGCCCGTTTCAGCATCAAACAGGTGTATATGCTCCCGCCCGATCGTCACCGGAAGAACATCGCCTGCCTTGATATCTTGCGTGCCTGGCCGGCGAATGGTCATATCGGTTCTATCATCTCCGAAATGCCCGTGAACGAGAGTATCAGCCCCCAGATGCTCAACCACAGTGACGGTTAGCGGCAAGGCGTCATTACCGCCCTCAATTATTTCCAGGTGTTCGGGCCGCACACCAAGCTTGACCATCTTGCCGGCATAGGCAGACAATCCCTCATCCCCCAACACCATGGAAATATCATCAGCAATTTGAACGTTCGCCCCGCCATCTGTGATCCGGGTATCCAGAATATTCATTGAAGGCGAGCCGATAAATTCGGCAACAAACAACGATTTAGGATGTTCGTATAATTCCAGTGGTGTTCCGAGTTGTTCAACAACCCCTTCGTTCAGAACCATCAAGCGATGACCAAGCGTCATGGCTTCCACCTGGTCATGGGTTACATAGACACTGGTAATGCCGAGATCTTCCTGAAGTTTCTTGATCTCCACGCGCATTTGCACCCGCAGTTTTGCGTCAAGATTGGATAATGGTTCATCGAATAAAAAGACACTGGGCTTGCGCACGATGGCCCGCCCCATGGCTACCCGTTGCCGTTGCCCGCCACTTAATTGCCGGGGTTTGCGGGCCAGTTGCTCATCGGTCAGTTCCAGAATTGTTGCCGCAACCTTGACGCGCTCGTCAATTTCCGACTTGCTCAAACCCATGATTTTCAGGCCATAAGCCATATTGTTATAAACAGTCATATGCGGATACAAGGCGTAATTCTGGAATACCATTGCGATATCGCGTTTGGACGGTTCAACATCATTGACAACCGCATCACCAATTTTCATGGTACCCTCTGTAACGGTCTCCAATCCTGCGATCATCCGCAGCAATGTGGATTTTCCGCAGCCGGAAGGCCCTACCAACACCAAAAATTCACCATCCTTAACATCCACATCCACGCCGTGAATGGCTTTAAAACCATTCAGGTAGGTTTTCTGGATGTTATCAAGCGTTACACTTGCCATTTCTTATACCTTCACTTCTTATTTTTCAGTTTCAGTCAGGCCTTTGACAAAAAGGCGCTGCATAAAGACAACAACCGCAACAGGCGGCAGGACGGATAGCAATGTAGTCATCATAACAAGATGCCATTGAGGCACTTCTTCGCCCGCTTCCAGCATGCGCCCGATCTGCATGACAATCGTGTACATGCTTTGATCCGTTGTCACCAGAAGCGGCCACAAATACTGGTTCCAGCCATAAATGAACAGGATCACGAAAAGGGCCGCAATATTGGTGCGCGACATAGGGATGAGAATATCCTTGAAAAACCGCAATGGACCCGCGCCATCAATTCTGGCCGCTTCCAGCAGCTCATCCGGAACCGTCAGAAAAGTTTGTCGGAACATAAAGGTTGCCGTTGCCGATGCAATCAGCGGCACCGTCAATCCCCAGTAGGTGTCCAGCATTTCCAGATTGGCGACAACTTCGAAGGTTGGCAAAATACGAACCTCGACCGGCAGCATCAGCGTAATGAAAATCATCCAGAAGAACACCATCCGGAACGGAAAGCGGAAATAAACGATGGCAAAGGCCGATATCAAGGAAATAGCAATTTTACCAACGGCAATCATCAAGGCCATAATCATGCTGTTGATCAACATATAGCCAACACCAACACCATCACCGCCATACAGGCCTTTATTCAACACGATATCCAGATTTTCAAAGAAATACCCGCCCGGTAATACAGGGAGTGGCAGTTCCGACATTCTCGCGGCATCATGACTTGCGGCCACAAAGGTTAGCCATAACGGAAACGCAACAATTGCCACCCCACCGATCAAAATCAAATGAGATATAAATGTAAGAAAGGGTCTGTTTTCAATCATTGTAAGACACCTTCTTGTCAACAAAACGGAACTGGATCACGGTCAGGCCGATAACAATCCCCATAAGAATAACTGATTGCGCGGCAGAGCCGCCAAGGTCAAGCCCTACAAAACCGTCACTATAAACTTTGTAGACCAAAATCTGGGTGGCATTAGCAGGGCCCCCTGACGTAACGGCATCAATAATACCGAAGGTATCAAAAAACGCATAAACCACATTGATAACCAACAAAAAGAACGTAGTGGGCGAAAGTAGCGGAAATATAATCGAGACAAACCTGCGGCCTGGCCCGGCACCGTCAATGGCAGCCGCTTCAATCAATGATTTAGGGATGGATTGCAGTCCCGCCAAAAAGAATAAAAAATTATACGCAATTTGCTTCCAGGAGGCGGCAAAAATAACCAGCGCCATTGCTTCATTACCGTTCACCTTATGGTTCCAGTTATACCCAATGAACTGCAACAGGTAAGGTAAAATCCCTAAAGTTGGATTGAACATAAAAAACCACAATGCGCCCGCCGCTGCAGGGGCCACAGCATAGGGCCAAATCAGCAAAGTCCGGTAAAAACCGGTACCTTTCACAGCCCGGTCAGCCATAACGGCTAACAGCAAGGCAAACCCCATAGACAAGCCTGCGACCAGAAAAGAGAAGACAAAGGTTCTCCGGAACGTACCCCAATATTCGGGATCCTTAAATAGTTCTTCAAAATTTTCAAACCAGACAAATTGTGAGGATAGCCCAAAGGCGTCCTCGACAAGAAGTGACTGGTAAAGAGCTTGGCTGGCGGGCCAGATAAAAAACACAAGCGTTATCAGAATTTGTGGCAAAACCAGCAAATAAGGCAACGCAGACGGGCCAAAATGAACGCGTTTCAACATTAGAAAAAACCTGTAAATAAACTCCCGCCGTACAGCAGATGCTATACGGCGGGCTCTTGGGAGGTATTATTTGTTAGCTTTTTCGAACTTACGAAGAAGGACATTTCCGCGCTTGACCGCAGCATCCGCACCGGCATCGGCTGTTTTCTCGCCGGACCAGATGGCTTCCATCTCTTCATTGATAATATCTCGGATCTGAACGAAATTACCGAAACGAATACCGCGAGAGGCAGGAGTCGGTGTATTCAGGCTCAACTGCTTGATCGCAGTATCTGTTCCCGGATTACTTTCATAGAAACCCTGTTTCTTGGAAAGCTCATAGGCTGCCTTGGTAATCGGCACATACCCTGTTCCCTGATGCCACCAAGCTTGCACTTCAGGAGATGACATATATGTCATGAATTTGGCAACGCCCTTATAATCGCTCTGTTTCTTGCCTTTAAGAACCCAAAGTGTCGCGCCGCCAATGATTGAGTTTTGAGGCTTGGCAATAACATCCTTGTAATAAGGCAGCATTGATTGGCCAAATTCAAACTTGGCTTGTGACTTGATTGATCCGTAATAAGCAGATGAATTCATCCACATGCCACATTTCTGATTGATGAAAAGTGGCAAGCTGTCACCCCGGCGACCGCCATAAACGAACGTTCCGTCCTTGGTCCATTTAGCCAGATTATTCCAATGTTTCTTGACCACGTCATTGTTGAAAGTAAATTTCGTATCCAGTCCGGCAAACCCGTTTTCTTTGGTACCCATTGGAATATTATGCCATGCACTGAAGTTTTCAGCCATAACCCATGACTGCCAACCAAATGAGAAACCACAGTCATAACCAGCACCGCGCAGTTTGTCAGATGCTGTCTTCATTTCGCCCCAAGTTGCGGGAACCTTGCTGACACCAGCTTTTTTGAACGCATCTTTGTTATACCACAGAACAGGTGTGGAACTGTTAAACGGCATAGACAGCAATTCGCCTTTTGATGTCTGGTAATAGCTGATCACTGCTGGCAAGAAGTCATTTTTATCAAACTTTTCACCGGCATCTTTCATGACCTGCTCAACAGGATAAACAGCACCCTTGGCCGCCATCATGGTTGCCGTACCAACTTCAAAAACCTGCACAATATGGGGCTGCTTTTTCGCGCGGAACGCAGCAATGGCAGATGTCATGGTTTCGGTGTAGTTGCCTTTAAAGGTTGGAATAACCTTATATTCTGACTGCGATGCGTTAAAATCATTTGCAATTTTATTAACGCGCTCACCATTGGCTCCGCCCATTGCGTGCCACCATTGAATTTCAGTTACAGAAGAGGCCGCAGAAAATGCGGTGCTTCCAAGCAGGACTGCGAGTGTTGCTGGCGCAACAAATTTTTTCATAATTGACATGTCTATTCCCTATCGATTGATGCCATATAAAGCCAACTGCCGGCTCTTATTTCATTATTTTAACGGAGGCATCTTTCCTCCCCCGCTACAGTAATAGGATTTACCGCTTCATCAATGACCGTTTAATGACAAAAGTCGCTTCTCGCAGTTTCATCTTCATTTTTCTTCGGACTTGATAACATAAAAGAATAAGTCCATAACATAGTACTATGGATACAAATCATCACCGTAAGAATTTTTAATGATTCGGCTGCGCCAACTTGAAGCCTTCCGCGCGGTAATGTCTACCGGCGGGGTCACAACCGCAGCAAATCTGCTTGGAGTATCACAACCGGCAGTAAGCCGTCTGATCTCCAGCCTTGAGAAATCCATGGGGATGGCACTATTTGACCGCCACCACGGACGACTGCATCCCACATATGAAGCCCGGTTTTTGCTTGAAGAGGTAAACCGGGCCGTCTCCAACCTCGAACATATTTCACGTCTATCCGAAGATATTCGAAATCAAAGAGCAGGGCATTTGCGCATCGCTTGCCTATCCGGCTTCGCGACATCCCTTATGCCCACTGTTATTGCCGATTTTCTGAAAGATCGCGAGGATGTGACTTTATCCATTCAAACCCGCTCATCTACCCGGGTTCGTGAATGGATTGCCGCCCAGCAATATGATATCGGGGTTGCCGACGAATTTGAAGGTCACAGTGCCATCAATCACGAAATCGTCGACATAAGAACCGTTTGTGTCATGTCGCCTCAACACCCATTGGCAGGACAACGCAGCATTCGTGTCGAAGACTTACACAAGATACCCATGATTATTCAGGATAAAGACAACCAGTTTCACCATCGGTTAAAAGGTGCCTTTGATCAAGCAGGTGTCACATTGAATGGAAAAGTTGAAGTCCGCCAATTTGCCACCGCCTGCCTATTAGCCATGCGAGGCGTCGGAGTTGCTATTGTCAGCTCTATTGATGCAGCTGAATATTCAGGACGTGGCCTGATTACCCGTCCCTTTGATCCGGTATTGCCTTTTCGGCTTGATATATTATATCCAAAATTTCACCCACGATCATTATTGCTAAAAGATTTCATCAAGCATTTTCATGACCGCCTGGAGCCGTTTGTTCTTTAATCCTGCACCGCTACCATGTATCAACAAAAGTTCGCTTCTTACCCTTGCGTGGCAAAGATATTCCTGCTGATTTCAGCCCTTGCACCAGCCGGTTTCGTGTCTCCGCCGGATCGATAACATCATCAATTTCCATATAAGCCGCCGCATTAACAGCCTTCCCCCGTATATATGCTTCGGCAACCATCGCATCAAAGGCAGCCGTGCGCGCGGCCTCATCTTCAATAGCTTCCAGCTCCTTTCGAAACCCCAGCCGAACCGCCCCCTCCAGTCCCATAGGGCCCATCTCGCCAGTTGGCCATGACACACACAAAAAGGGCGCATGCATGGAGCCGCCCCCCATGGCTTGCGCACCCAGGCCATATGCTTTTCGTAAAATCACTGTAAATACGGGAACAGTAATGCTGCCGGCTGCTGCAAATAACCGTGCTGTTTTACGAACCAGCGCCGTTTGTTCTGCCTCCGGTCCCACCATAAATCCCGGCGTATCACACAAGGTCAAAATGGGAATATCAAAGGCATCGCAAAGCTGGATATGCCGTGCCGCTTTCTCTGATCCATCTGCGTCAATTGCCCCGCCCAAATGTAGGGGGTTGTTGGCAATCAGTCCCATGGGCCGCCCTTCCATCCGAATGAAGGCCGTTATCATTCCACGGGCAAAATCAGGTCGTACCTCCTGCACTGATCCCGTATCTGCCAGAATATTGATGACGGTACGAATATCATAAACCCGGAGCCGGTTTTCAGGGATAACAGACCTCAATTCGCGTTGGTCCGCCTCCTGCCAATCATTAACAGCACCTTGAAAATAGGACAGTAAATTTTTGGCAACATCCGTTGCCTCGAACTCATCCTCAACAACAATATCGATAACCCCGTTAGAGGCCTGCATGGAGACAGGCCCAACCTCCTCAGGCTTGAAAATGCCGAGTCCGCCCCCTTCAATCATCGCCGGTCCACCCATTCCAATGGATGTATCTTTTGTCGCAATCAGAATATCGCTGAGCCCCATTAACGCGGCATTTCCGGCAAAGCAACGCCCCGATGCAATCCCGATACGCGGCACCAACCCTGACAGCCGGGCATAGGTTTGAAAGGTTGGGACATCCAATGTCGAGGCAGCATTAATATCCACATCTCCCGGACGGCCACCGCCCCCTTCACCATAAAATATAATTGGAAGCTGCCGCTTTTCAGCCAGATGCAACAGGCGATCTGTCTTCTTGTGGTTCAGAACCCCTTGTGTCCCCGCAAAGACCATATAATCATACCCGAGAACCACACAGGCTGATGCGTTTTCATCAAAATACTGCCCGTTTACACAAGCGGTCCCCGCCACCATGCCATCGGCAGGACTGATCTTCTCCAATGTCTCCACATCATGACGGGAGCGTTGTGCCGCGATATTCAGCCCGCCATATTCGGACAAGCTGCCCTCATCGACCAAGCGGTCAATATTTTCACGAATAGTCGTCTTGCCATATCCATGACGCTTCGCCACTGCTGCATTTCGGGCCCCGTCCAGAATGGCTTCTTTTTTCATTTGCAACGCCGCCAGATCAGACCGGATATAATCAGGGTCCGCCACAATTCCCTCTGCCACATCCACCGCATCCACCACTTGCGGACGCAAGATCACCAAAGGCATATTCCCAGAGACGGTCATCCCCGCAGTTGCCAGCACATCAAGAACAAGACCGCCGGTATCTGCAACAATTTGATGCTCCATTTTCATAGCTTCCAGAATGGCAACCGGCTGGTCTTTCGCAACCAACTCGCCCGCCACCACCAGGCAATCCACAACAGTTCCCACCAGGGGAGACAAAATCGGCACCGCGCCTTCAGGAATACGGACCTCCACATCCCCGACATCTGTAGTATCCTCTTCGAATAACGGCCTCTGCTTGGGGCATGCAGCTAGAAGAGAGGACATATTTTCATCAACAAACCGCGTTGAGATTTTCCCTTGTATCACCTGATCATTTTGCAACACCGCCCGCAAGAACGGAATATTGGTCTGGATACCTCCGATATCATATTCCGCCAGTGCCTGATCGGTACGTCTCAGGATACCCGCATAATCACAGTTACTATCAGCAACGATAACCTTGGACATAAGCGCGTCATAGCGGGGGTTGGCAACCCATCCTGTATAAACGCTACTTTCAATTCGAACACCGCGCCCTTGCGGCAATTCATGTTTTGTAATCTTGCCACTGGCAGGGCGAACCGTTCCATCAGTATCAAATATTTCAGCACAGACACGCGCCTGGGCAGCAAATCCTTTCAGTGAAATTGCGGCCTGCGTTATGTGCTGATCATCAAGGCTCTGCCCCATAAAAACCTGAAGTTGAGCCGCCACCAAATCCATATCAAGGATTTCTTCGGTAATTGTATGCTCTACCTGAATGCGGGGGTTTGCCTCCAGAAAAGCATAACTGCCATCAAGAGTGGACACCAGAAATTCGAACGTTCCAAGCCCACGATAGGAGACCGCCTTTGCCATAGACAATGCCGCCTCATACAAACGGGCCTTCAAGTCATCAGACAAGCCAATGGCAGGTGTAATCTCGATAATTTTCTGGTTGCGGCGCTGCAAGGAACAATCCCGCTCGCAGAGATGAACAACCTGTTCCCCGTCGCCCAAAACCTGCACTTCAATATGACGCGCGGCAGGCATAAAACGCTCTACATAAACCCGCCCGTCCCCGAAAGCCGCTGCCGCCTCACGGCTGGCACTGTCATAGGCTGCTTTCACATCTGATTTATCACGGACCAGCCGCATTCCGCGGCCACCGCCACCAGCCAATGCCTTGATAAACAGGGCACTACCCGGCTCCAGTTCATCAAAAAAAGCCAGAGCGTCTTCCGGCGTTACCGCTTCATTGCAACCTGCCAATACGGGCACTCCCGCCTCTATTGCCAGTTTGCGCGCGGCGGCCTTGTCAGCCAGACACGCAAGCGTCTCTGAATCCGGTCCAACAAATACCAATCCCTCTTGGGCGCAGCGGGCAGAAAACTTGCTATTTTCACTCAAAAAACCGTATCCCGGATGAATAGCATCAGCGTCCGCGCGCTTGGCAGCAGCAATAATTTCATCCATATCCAGATACGCTGCGGCCCCGTTTCGGGGAAGCAATTGCGCACGCTCCAGTTGCCGCACATGCAAGGCATCACGGTCATCTTCGGGATAGACCGCTATACAGGAAATCCCCAACTGACGGGCAGTCCGGGCAATTCGGATGGCAATTTCACCGCGATTGGCAATCAGCAATTGTTGGATAGACATATTTCCCCCGATGAGCGCACAAGACGCTTCTTAGCTCTTTTCCCGCATGCTACACCGCAACCTCAAAATTAGAAAGGCCTGCCCGCTGCAAGAGAGAAAAGGATCAGGAAATATGTTTTTTAGCTGCGGCTCTCACATGCTGAACCATGGAGTGTAATCCATTACTGCGCGAAGGGGACAAATGCGCCTTCAATCCCAATTCATCCAGGAAATCCGGTTTTACATCCAGTATCTCTTGCGGTGTATGGTTGTCGTAAACTGCCAGAATCAAGGCAATAAGACCGCTGACGATCATCGCATCGCTGGCCGCTTTAAAGCGCAGCCGGTTACCATCCATATAGGAAATCAGCCAAACCTGAGACTGGCAGCCCTGCATCAGATTTTCCTCAACCTTCAGCTCTTCCGGAAATTCAGATAACTTGCGCCCAAGATCAATCAGATACCCGTACCGGTCTGTCCATTCTTCGAGAAAAAGAAAGGCATCCTTGAAATCCTGAATGGTCTCTTCTGCGGATTGGGCATCTTCTGACATAATGGACTCTTAAGCTGAACAGGCAAAAATTATACGCCCTTGATCTAACAGGTTTTCAGCAACAAAAAAACCGAAAACCTTTAATTGACCTCGGCCATAACCTTGTGTTCTTGCATCCAGGCATCAAGCAGTGCCGCCTCATCATCCCGAACACTAAGCCCCAGCTTGCTGCGGCGCCATAGAATATCTGCCGCACGAACAGCCCATTCATACGCCATCAGGTACCGAACTTCACATTCCCACAAATCCGCACCAAACAAGGTTCCCATATCTGCAGCAGTAGAAATATTTCGCAGCATCGTCCGGGTTGCCGTTCCATAAGCGCGGGCATACCGTTGCAGCGTCGCAGGATCAACAAACGGATACTGCAGCTGCAAGTCTGCAACCAGACCTTGGAAATTCTCCGCATCAAAATTACCACCTGGCAAAGTTGACCCCCGCGTCCAGCGCGGCCCTTTGGGCCCGAGAATATTTTCAACTTTTTCCAGCATGGACTCTGACAGCCGTCGGTAAGTCGTGATTTTTCCACCAAAAACATTCAAAAGCGGCGCTTCGTTTTCACTGCCAGTATCCCGGCGCAAAACGTAATCACGTGTTGCCTCCTGTGCTTTACTAGCCCCGTCATCATACAGGGGCCGCACACCCGAATACCCCCAGACAACATCTGATGGCTTGATTTCCTTGATAAAATACTCACTGGCGGCGGCACATAAGTAGGAGACTTCGTCCGGCGTTATTGCAATATGGTTGATATCACCGTTAAAATCGTGATCGGTTGTCCCGATCAACGTGAAGTCCCTCTCGTAAGGGATAGCAAAAATAATCCGCTCATCGGAATTTTGAAAAATATAACTGCTATCATGCTCAAAAATCCTGGGGACAACAATATGGCTGCCCTGAACCAAGCGAACATTATGCGCATTCACCTTCCCGACAGCTCCGTTCAGAACCATATCAACCCACGGGCCGGACGCATTGATCAACACCCGTGCCATTTGCTCTTTTTCGGCTCCACTGTCTTTGTTTCTGGTTGTAATCCGCCACAGTCCCTCTTCTCGCTTGGCGGCAATACATTGAGTGCGGGTTTCAATAATGGCGCCTTTTTTTTCCGCATCCTGTGCATTCAGAACCACAAGCCGCGCATCGTTCACCCAGCAATCTGAATATTCGAACCCTTTTTCGAATTCAGGCTTCAAGGGGGCCCCCGCAACAGCCTCCCTCAAATTCAATGTCCTGGTTCCGGGAAGTTTTTTTCGCCCGCCAATATGATCATAAAGAAACAATCCCAGCCGCAAAAGCCACGCCGGACGCAGCCCTTTATGATAAGGCAGCACAAAACGCAAAGGCCAGATAATATGAGGCGCCATATTCCAGAGGACTTCACGCTCACTCAACGCCTCGCGGACAAGTCGAAATTCATAATGTTCCAGATACCGCAGCCCGCCATGTACGAGCTTGGTTGAGCCTGAGGACGTACCGCTCGCCAGATCGTTCATCTCACATAAGGCCACCGAATACCCACGCCCTGCAGCATCCCGGGCAATACCGCAACCATTAATGCCGCCACCAATAATAAAAATATCGAAATCAGCCGACATCATTTCCTACCATATGTGCTTTTATTTATTCTAAATGAATAATATCGAAATAAAAATGAAGAAAATACGAAAGTAAAAATAATGTCAAAGGAAAATCAAAATCAGTGGTTATTTTATGTAAAACTCTATATTCAAGCCCTATTGGCATCCCGGCTTTACACTTTCCAGAGAAACTGTCTATATCCACAGAGTCGGCATGAGAATCAGATAAAGTTCTAAAACATATGACAGATAACGACGATACACTGAAATTTACCCCTATCTTTGTGGGGGGCGCCATGCGCACGGGAACCAGCCTGCTCCAAAACATTCTATGCACGGCCCCTTCAGCCAATGATATGATGCTCGAATGTCAATATTTAACGGAGCAGCTTTCCCTACATGTGCATTCTCATCAAAAAAGCGATCGCGCTCTTGAGGATTTTTTTGATGGCAAAGATGCTCTGACATCTTTTAGTAAAAAAATAGTATATGACTTTCTCCGGCAAACGTATATCCAGCAAGGAAGCCCCAAGCACTTAATTTTAAAACACCCGGAAATGACAGTCTTCTTCCCCCTGCTCGCCGACTTCTTACCCGAAGCTCGTTTTATCGTCTCCGCACGAGATCCCAAGGATGTCGTCACATCCATGTTGGTCGTTGCTGAGAAACAAAAAAAATCCGGGCGTACGAGTAATATGGTTCAAGCAGACAGAGACATGTCCCGCCTCACACATCTGTTTCTAAGTTTCTACAGAGGGCTTGGCGACACCCCCGAAGGGCGCATCAAATATATAAAATATGAAGACCTTGTCACGAAGACTCCGCTTTTATTGCCCGAGCTATCGGCTTTTTTAGGATTGGACTTGTCGGGATATGACCCGCAGGCCATCTGGAAATATACCCGCCCTGTTAAGTATAACGAGGCATTCAACACCAAAATCAGGGGGAAAAGTCTGAGCAACTCCTCCATTGGCAATTACAAAGACAAACTGTCAAAAGAAGAGATTACGGTCATTGAACAGATCGCAGGGGATTTTATGACATTTTTCCGCTATCCTGCACAGTCTCGGATATAGCAGGAATCTCTTCATCCGAATAGGGAAGCAACAACCGAACGGTTGTCCCGATACCCACTTCCGAATAAATAGATAACGTTCCATCCGACTGCCGGGCAAATCCGTAGACCATACTCAGGCCGAGGCCTGTCCCTTTTCCCACATCTTTGGTTGTGTAAAATGGCTCGATAATATGAGGGATTTTTTCTGGAGAAATGCCGCAACCTGTATCACTGATAATCAGAGATACGTATTTTCCCGGCACCACATCCCGCTCCATAAGGGCGTAATTCTCATCAACTTCGCGGTTGCGGATTTCAATATTGAGAGTACCACCATCCGGCATGGCCTCCCGTGCATTAAGACATAAATTCAGAAACGCGCTTTCCAGCTTGGCGGAATCAGCCTTACACGTCCATAAATTATCATCGAAATCGGTCTTAACCGTGATCTCTCTACCCAGCGTGGGTTCGATGAACACAATCAGTTCTGCTATACGCTCATCAAGCTTGAATATACTGGGAGTCAAATCCTGATTTCGGGAAAATGCCAGCATGCTTTGTGTCAATTCAGCCCCACGATCAGACGCCCTCATAACCGCGTCCAGATGATGGGTGAGTTCCGGATTGCCATGATCAAGCACCTCTTTGACAATTTCGGCATTTCCTTGAATAACGGCAAGAAGATTGTTGAAATCGTGAGCGACCCCCCCCGTTAATTGCCCAACAGCTTCCATTTTCTGGGATTGTTGAAGCTTTTGCTCAAGAATAATTTGCTCGGTAATATCCGAGGAACTTCCTCGAAACCCTCTAAAATTGCCACTTTCATCAAAGTAAGGTAACCCGCTTGTCCGCACCCATATTTTCTTGCCACTCGCCCTCAAAAACCGATAGATAACCAGATCCCGAAAGGCTTTACGCTCCACCATCATATCGAAAAGATGGCGGCATGATCCCTGATTGCGCGCGCCCGTACCAATAACCTCTTCCAGTGTTGCACCGATATACTCCGATGCTGGAATTCCTGTTGTCTCCTCCACCACGGGAGATATGAACGTATAGCGGTGATTAAGATCTGTTTCCCAATACCAATCCGAGCTTGATTTTGTAAAGTCCTCGAAACGTTCTTGGCTCTCTTTCAGGGCTTTCGCCGTTTTCAGCTCTTCGGTAATATCTTTTGCTGAAAAATACAGGCTCCGGTTGCCCTCGATATCAATAACTTCAGAATTAAGAATTAAATTTCGAACCTCACCGCTTCGGGTAATAACATCTGTCTGGTAATCCCGAAGATGCGGCGCTTTACGTATTTGCTCGATAATGGTTTGACGATGGGCTTTGTCCCGCCAGATGTGAAGTTCCATAGCAGTTTTCCCAATAGCTTCCTCCCGGGAATACCCCAGCGACTTACACCATGCCGCGTTGACATCTATGAAAGTTCCTGTCTCCATAAGGGTTAGCGAACAGATGTTTGAATCCGCATCAAAGGCCGCCCGAAACAATTCACTACTGCGCCGCAGTTCTTCTTGTTGTTTGCGAAAGTCTGTAATATCACGCTGAATACTGACGGTGCCCCCCGATGGCGTTGTATGGATATTAACGCTGATAATACGTCCACCCTTAAGCGTCAGCTCATAATTTCTATTGAGGACATCTTTATCGGCCCGAAGCCCCTTCAAATACTGTTCCGCCTTTTCCTGATCATAACCGAAAACCATATTTCCGTTCTGAACGTCCTTGGCAATCAGACGCGAAACTGACGTGCCCGGTTTTGTGTCTTCTTTAGAATATTCGTACAGATCACGAAACTTCTGGTTACACATCACTAACAGCCCGCCTTTGTCATACACAACAAAGGCGTCGGATGCAGTTTCAAGCGCATCCTTTAAAACACTATCCAATTCTGTTTTTGAATCCATACCTATGACTTAATACAAAAACCCATTTCGGCCTATGTTAATGTACAACACTTTATTTATTACTAATACGTTTATTTGCAATCAGCACGCATTACTTTCCGGAAAAGCGTTCCAGCCCTTGACTTCGGTCAACGTAACTTCACAGAATGTCTATATAAAGCCTAGACTCTTTTTTATGCAGACGGAAAACAAAATCGTGCCAACTTATCCCTACATTCACGCAGCAGCAGTCTTGTATACCCCGCAATCTCAGGGCCAGTCCTTATTGCGCGACTTCGCCCAAAACATGCAATCGCGGGGCTGGAAAGTCGGCGGTGTAGTGCAAGATATCCTCCGCGATGCCACAGGCACCAAAACTGGCGTTGATGCGATTTCATTAGACAATAACGATCGTTTTCCCATTGTAAGACCCAGTAAAGAAGATATTGATAATGGCACCTGCGGCCTTGATCGGTCGGTTTTGTCTTTGTCGAGTGTTGCCTTAAAACGGGCCATTGATAACAAGGTTGACCTCCTGATTGTTGAAAAATTTGGAGAACGTGAACAACTGGGCGAGGGTTTGGCAGACGATATCATGACCGCTATGGCTAACGGCATCCCGGTGCTGGTTGCGGTCCCCGCCTATGCGTTGGAGACATGGAATGATTTTACGGGTGGGCTGGCCGCGTTACTTCCTGCAAACATGGATGCCCTTCATCATTGGTGGCCCAAAGAGAAAATGTATGATGAATTGATCTCCAACATTCCCGACACCCCCGTCAAAACAGTAACCATGGGCTTGAACTGGACGCTAGTGGAAACAGCGGATGGATGCGGTCTGGCCCACACACCAGCGCGGGGGGCCGCGGGTTGTAGAAATGTACCCTTCGCCAACGATATCGCATCAAAATCGCTAAAAGAGATGGCAAAGCTTGCCCTCTCATGGAACCCTTTTGATGCGGCCCTGGGTATTGCCGCCATAAATGCCCATTATAATTCACCCGATATCCCGGGTGCTGATACCAACGGCATGGATATGATTTCCCCCGCAGATACGTCCGTTGCTGTTATCGGCGGTTTCAAGAATATTAAAGAAAAATTTGAAGATGCGCGCGTGATCGAGATTACCCCCACAGACCAGCAATTCCCTCAATCGGCGGCGACTCAAATCCTGAAAAGTAGCGAAGCTGCGATTATCACTGCCTCAACTTTTGGCAATAAAACCCTACCTGACCTTCTTGAGGCGGCACGGCATTGTGAGACAGTATTACTCGGCCCCGGAACACCTCTTGCCCCGCTCCTGCATAGCTATGGGATTGATATTTTGTCCGGGCTCGTCGTGGAGGATGCCGATGCCGTCAGAGCCGTTGTGGCTGCGGGTGGTTCTGTCAAAGACATTAAGCCCTATTGCCGATACGTTACCTTGCAAAAATAAGGATCAACAGCCTGATTATTCAGGCTTCGATCTTTTCAACACCTTCAAAGGTTAGAACGGCATCATTGCCAAGAGTAATAGTACCGGCGGCATCATCGGACAGGAATATTTCACCCGCAGAAATCGATTCAACCTGACCACTGGTTAAATTCAGCCAATCGCCGACATCGCCATCGGGAATGCCATCGGTCAGTAAAACCGTATCCGACCATCCCCCGCCATCACCACCGACAAAAGTATCCATACCGTCAGACCCGCCATACAGGTAGATGTCATCTCCGGCGCCGCCATATGCGGCATCGTCCCCAGCGCCGCCTTGCAAAATATCATTACCGGCATCGCCCGTCAGGATATCATCGCCTGTTCCGCCCAGTAATGTGTCATCACCATCACCTCCCGAAAGGTCATCATTGCCAGCGTCACCGTGCAGCTGATCTGCCCCGCCGGCACCGGCCAGGGTATCACCACCGCCACCACCTGCCAGAGTGTCATCATTAGCTGTACCATTAAAGACATCGTTGGTATCCGCACCCGTTATCACGCTACCACTACCATCACCACCAGCAAGCATCGTATTATCCGCATCCTCACCAACGGTTAGCGTTGATATGTATGGATCAGAAGCTTCCCCGCCGGTATCCGTGGCAACAACAGAAATACTCCGTGCCCCGGCCATGTCACCGTTCGTTCCGTCATTGGAATAGTTAATTCCCTGAACAATTGCTTCATAATGATCGATATCACCAGAGCCGCTTAACGATACAGTGATAGAGTCAGCAGTCTCGGTGATTGATACTGAAATACCGGTCGCAGTGCCATCAAGCATGAATACATCACCACCGATGACCTGATAGGCACCGCTGATCGTCAATGTATCACCTGCTTGAACGTCACTAAGGGTCACAACAAGACTGGACAACTCTGTGCTATCCAGATCATTTACCTGAAAACTGGAATTACCGCTGTCATCTTTTGAAAACAAGGCATTGGGAGCTTCCACCAGATCACGAACATCGATTTCAACACTGAACATGCCGTCATTGAAATCGTGGTCACCCCCATTGAACAGATCTTCAAATCCAAAATTCAGGATGCCGTTATCCTGATCTACACCAGCGATAAAATGCTCCCGACTTCCCAGATCTGTATCAGAATTAAATTCTTCCTGATTGGTAGACATGAACACATTGCCAGATTGCGTATTGACCGTCCCGTCAGCTTCCACATAAATTAATGTTGGCGCCCCTGTATCCACGTTCACATTATACAAATTGTCTGCGGGCACATCGGTAGTCGCATCAAAGTCAGGGCTGACAAACATCCAGCTTCCTGTTTCCGAAATTGTGTTTCCATCTCCACTGGTAGCATCTGCCGGTAACTTGCCAAACCCGTTAGCAACAACGAAAAATCCTAAAGTTGACCCTTCTTCGATATTACTAACTGTCGCGGTAGAGACGCCGGCTTCCAGCTTGTTACTAGACGCATCCCCCCACAAGAGTTGAGCATTGCTAAGTGTTCCGTCAGAATTAACCTGATAGGAGCCGATGGTGTTTTTATAACCCGCAATCTCACCCTGAAAGGTAACCGTAGCATCCGATTGATAATTGATAACAATATTTTCAGAATCGGCCACCATATCTTCGAAAACAGCAGTGCCAACACGGGCCTCCACATCGCCAGATACATTCAATTCAGGGAAAACATCCATATTACTCAAATCCACAACTTCACCAACAGTTTGCAGATCAATAATATTCCCGTCCCCAACGATAGTTGGCGCTTCAACATCGCCGACGCCAATCGTAAATGCCTGCTGCGTGACGTTGGTACCATCGCTGACATCAACCGTTACTGTGTAGCTGCTGGTGGTTTCATAATCGAGGCCGGCCGCAACCTTGATTTCACCAGTTGCAGCATCAATGCTGAACGTTCCGCCAGCATCATCAGACAGGGCATAACTCAATGCACCGCCTTCAGGATCATCCGCACTCACTGTGCCAACCACATCACCAATAGCCGCATCCTCGGCTATGGAGTTATTATCAAGTGCCACATTCTCAGCAGCCTCGTTCACATCGCCCACACCGATCGTAAATGTTTGCTGCGTAACATTGGTACCGTCGCTGACATCAACCGTTACTGTGTAGCTGCTGGTGGTTTCGTAATCGAGACCGGCTGCAACCTTGATTTCGCCAGTTGCAGCATCAATGCTGAACACACCTCCTGCATCATCAGACAGGGAATATAAAAAATTATCGCCCTCTGGATCAGTCCCGCTAATCGTACCAACCACATCACCAATATTTGTATCTTCACCGACATTATACTCGTAAGCTTCACCGCCTACATAAACGTTGTCAATATAGCCGCCTAATGTCGTATCTTCTGACGTCCCGCGAAACTCCAACCGCGTAGTTGCATCTCCGCCGGTTACATCAAAACTATATTCTTGCCATCCTTGCGAGTCACCTGAAAGGGTAGTGAGTAATTCCCCTCCCCAATAGACGTCCACCTCATTGTTGCTATTTACATCACGTGGAGAATACCAGAATTTAACTGTTAGGCTTTCATTTGCTTCAGTGGCAATATCCTGATAAACACGCGCGCTGTTTTGGGAAAAATCACCTTCGTCCTGAGACTCCAGTTCCATTTTATTATTACCGTCCTGAGCAGAAATTCCTCCAGTACTGCCAAACTGCAACTCTATGGGTGCATCAGCCCCATCGCGATCCAACATCCAGCCTGGCAAACTTTCATATGTTGCCCAACTTCCATGATCAACATTAATGTTGGAACCATCGCCTGTATCTTCAAAACTACCATTTACGACCCTGTTAGGACCAAGACCCGTTGTAAAATCTCCATTAATAACAGGCGCTTCATTGACGTCGCCGACGCCAATCGTAAATGTTTGCTGCGTGACATCGGTACCGTCGCTGACATCAACCGTTACTGTGTAGCTGCTGGTGGTTTCATAATCGAGACCGGCTGCAACCTTGATTTCACCAGTTGCAGCATCAATGCTGAACGTTCCGCCCGCATCATCAGACAGGGCATAACTCAATGCACCGCCTTCAGGATCATCCATACTCACGGTGCCAACCACATCACCAATAGCCGCATCCTCGGCTATAGAGTTATTATCAAGTGCCACATTCTCAGCTGGCACATCAATAACAACATCAGCCGCATGTTGGTCATCGCCAGGTGTTTGTACGGGCACTTCACCTTCAGCCTCTGAATTAAAACCAGCTCTTTGAGGAGACATGTCCGGATCAAGGTTTAGTTCCGTTCTCCCTAGGGGCGGTGACAGATCCAACCCGTTCAGAGATGGCTCCAGTACGCCACCCTGGTCCAGTTGCTCTGTTTCAGCGGCAGACACATCGCCAGGATTTTGCGGAGTGGCAACTCTACTAATTTCGGCAAGGGTAGAAGCTTCATTCAGAAATTGCTCCGGTGAGCTAACCTCTCCTTCAGCAGGCGGTTGCAATTCCCCTTCTAGCGCAGGTTGCCCATTACTCTCGTCATAGGCTGAACGGCTACCGGTATGTATTGCGGATAGTGACTGATCAGCATCATCCATCGCCGTATTTTGTTTTGATGTATTCTCATCTTCAGAAAAAGCTTTTCTTTGTGCCGCAACACCATAGGTCAGGTCTTGTAAATCCTGATCCAGGGATTGTTTCGGTGAGTTCACATTTTCGCTCATGATAAATCTCGCTCAAAGATATCTGCAACAGGGAAAGCCTTCTGCCCGCACCTATTTTCAACAGCCTATATTTTGCAGAAATACATTTAAGGAACTCTTAATATTTAGCTAAAATACTACCGTATTTGAGTAAAAATAATCTAGATTTAACAACGATTTATCAGAATAACGTTGTGTAAAATATGCAATAAAAACATATAAATTTTTACCAAAATTAAATCTTTACCTTCGATTATGGTTAACCAGAAACCATTACCAATTATCCAGCAGCAACAGCGTTCATTTTGATTATTAAAGCGGGCCCAGATTGAAAAAGCACATTCTTGATGATGACAAACCGATGTTGCGGCAATCAGTTATGCCCACGCCAGGCAAAACCCGCCTTGATGTTATTTTGGCATCTACCGCGTTAAATCTGCTCGCACTCGCACTGCCCATCATGATCTTGCAAGTTTATGACCGGATCATTCCTAACAATGCAACAGACACGCTCCTGCTTCTTGTCGTAGGGGTTGGTATTGCCCTGCTGCTCGAAGCGTTTTTCAGACTGGCCCGCTCCTACATCACAGCCTATACCGGTGCCCAATTTGAACATATTACGAGTTGCAGGGCGCTTGGACGCACCCTGAACACCGATATAGCCCATTTTGAAAGAGAAGCCGCAGGCGTATATCTGCACCGTTTCAATGCAATTGACAGTTTACGCGAATTTATGTCGGGCAGTAATCTTCTTGTCTTTGTCGATCTACCCTTTGCTGCCATTTTCATTTTTATGGTTGGTTATATCGGTGGTACACTTGTTCTTGTTCCGTTGTCCTTACTCATCTTCTTTTCATTGGTCACGTTGTTCGTCGGTCGCGGCTTGCGGAAATATTTAAGCGAAAAATCCATATGGGAAGATCGACGCTATAATTTCCTGATCGAAGTATTAACGGGTATCCACACAGTCAAAGGGCTTGCACTGGAAGCCCAGATGGTCCGCCGGTACGAGCGCTTGCAAGAAACCACTGCCAGTATTTTACAAAAAGTTGCCTACCAGAACAGTATCGCACAAAGCCTCGGAGTTATTTTCTCGCAGCTGACACTGGTTTGCGTTGCTGCATTCGGATCCATTCTGGTGATTAACGGGCAACTAACCATCGGCGGACTGGCGGCATGCACTCTACTCGCAGGTCGGGCACTCCAACCTTTGATGCGAGCCATGGGTGTATGGACCCACTACCAAAACATCCAATTGTCCAAAGAACGTGTAAACGCTCTCCTCAAACTACCGCCCAGCCATAAATCTGATTTAAAGCTCACTGTTCACAGCACTAATAAAGATATGTTTAAACCCCGCACCGGTAACGGAGTGAATTTGGTTTTTGAAAACATCAGCTTTAAATACAAGGATGACGAAAATTTACTTTTCAACACGGTGTCCTGCGACTTCGCTGCGGGTTCAACCAGCGCAATTGTTGGACCAAACAGCTGTGGAAAATCTTCCCTCCTCTGGATGGTGATGGGATTACTTCAACCGACATCGGGGCGCATTTTTCTAAACGGTCAGGACATCCAAACCCTGCCTCAAGAATACCTGCATAACCAGATTGCCTACTTACCCCAAAACGGTGCCATTTTTCACGGCACAATTATGGAAAATCTGACCACATTCAGAAAAGGAGCCTATATTGATGAGGCCATGCTGCAATCCCGATTTCTTGGATTAGATGATGTTATCAAGCGATTGCCATTTGGGTATGATACTATTGTCGGGGATGGTGCCCCGGACAATCTGCCCGGTGGTATCCGTCAGCGCATTGCCGTCGCCCGTGCACTGATTAATAAACCTCAGCTGATCCTGTTTGATGAAGCGAACACATCACTGGATGCGGCAGGTGACGATATTTTAAAAAATGCACTGCTACGCCTTCAAGGGCAGAGCACCATACTTCTGGTCAGTATGCGCCCCTCTTTACTGAAAATATCAGATAAAGGATATCGGATTACTGATGGGAAACTTGTCCCCACACCTGTCGGAAAACTCGTTCAGTATAAAAAACCTGAACCTGCAAATGTTGACAACAAGCAGGCGATATAAAAAATGACTTTCCTAAAGGCTAAATCCAAACAGGCAAGTAGTGACAACTGGGGCCGAGCCACACAATATGCGGCCTGTCTGTCCCCCATGCTTGAAGCACTCGGTTGGCGCGGGGAGGACGAACAGGTTCTCGAAGCGATGCCCCATTTCAAGACAACAATGGATCAGCTTGACTTCAGAAGTGCCCTTGCAAACCTCCATTATGAAAGCACCTCACAAAAGGCAACACTCACCTCAATCGACCCAAGACTTTTCCCCTGCCTGTTTGACCCCGATAATGGGTCCATCAAAATCCTCCTTGCCGAGAGTAGCGACGGGATTTATGTGTTTGATGCCGAACAACAAAAGTACAAAACACTCACAAAACGCTCGGAGTTAAAAGCAGCGGGTTCCGCCTTTTTCTTCCGTGCCACTCCAAAAGAAAAAATAGGGCAATGGAATTCAAGTAACAATTGGTTCAGAGCAATATTCAGCCGTTTTTCTCCTATGACCCGGCAAGTTATCCTGATTACGTTTATTCTTAACCTTCTGGCATTGGCAACCCCTCTGTTCATCATGGCCGTTTATGACATGGTCATTGGATCCAGCTCCACTGAAACCCTGAAATATTTACTAATCGGCATAGGGATTGCGCTTGGCAGTGAAGTTATTTTTCGCATGATGCGCGGAAAAATATTGGCTTATGTCGGGGCCCGCCTTGACTATATTATCGGCAGTACCACGCTACAAAAAATACTCTCACTACCAATCGGGCAGACAGAGCGAAACTCGCTAGGCTCAAAGCTCGCCCGCTTTCGTGAATTCGATATGATCCGGGAATTCTTTGTTGGCCCCATGGCTATGGCCTTGCTGGAAATGCCATTCGTCTTTGTATTTTTGATCGCCGTTGGCCTCATTGGTGGCCCGCTTGTACTAGTCCCTGTTTTCATGCTGGTCATCTATGCTATTGCTGCCCTCGTTATCCTGCCCATCATCCAGAAACGTACCACTGATGACCTCTCGCATTCTGCCGGCAAAGGGGCTTTTGTTACCGAATGCTTCAATAACATGCGAACAATCAAACAACTGGGGGCCGAAGAAATCTGGCTGGAACGATTTAGAGACATTTCCGCCGGCAATGCCCTTACAGGCATTCGGACAAACATGATCGGTGCCATTGCCCAGACATTTGCCCACGTGGTTATGATCAGCGCCGGCATCCTGACACTCACATTCGGCATAACACGCGTGTTTGACGGTAATATGACTGTTGGTGCCCTGGTTGCAACAATGGCATTGGTCTGGCGCATGTTATCACCAACCCAAGCCGTTTTCCTGGCACTGACCAAACTGAACCAGATTGGCATCAGCATCACCCGCCTGAACCAGCTTTTCACCTTGAAAAGTGAGAGCAACCCCTATGCATCTTCAAAGCTGAAAAAATTCAAAGGGCATATCAGTTTTTCACGAGTCAGTTTTCGCTATGCTGCAGAACAAGACCCGGCTGTCATGGGGCTAGACCTTCAAATCACGCCCGGAGAAGTGATTGTTTTCGCCGGTGCCAACAGCTCCGGGAAATCGACTGTCGTTAAATTACTTACGGGCCTCTATTCCCCGCAAGTGGGCCGCATTATGCTCGATGGCGTTGATCTTCGCCAAATTGATCCGCTGGAGTTGCGAAAATCAATCGGTTACATGCCTCAAAACAGTGAATTATTTCACGGCACAATCCGGCAAAACCTGCTACTTGCAAAAATTTCTGCCAGCGACGACCAAATTGCCGAAGCTTGCGAATGGGCCAACTTGATGGAAGATATCAACAAACTCCCCGACAAACTGGAAACCCGTATCGGCGATCAGATTTTACAGCAAATTCCCGCAGGCTTTCAACAACGCCTTATTATGGCCAGAGCCTTTCTATCTAATGCCCGAATTATGATATTTGATGAGCCCGGCAACACGCTGGATGAAGAGGGTGACATTGCATTCCTCAAAGCTGTCGAAAAAATGCGAGGCAAAGCGACCGTTCTGATCGTCACTCATCGGCCCAGCCATATGCGTGTTGCAGATCGCGTCGTTTTAATGAACAGGGGAATGGTGCAAACCATCGGGCCCGCTTCCTCAATAATCCCACTTATCTACGAAGGTGTATAATGGGTAAATCCCTTAAATTTCTGGCAATTGATCAAGAAAAATATCAGGCCGAAGCGCAAAACCTGAAAAAGGGTAAGCCCCAAAGCTTGCGCCTTGGTCAGTCGATTATGCTTGAAGAAGCAGGGCCTTCATCCCTGATACGAACAACAGTCTTGTTCAGTTTCGTGATGCTGCTTGCCTTCATTGTATGGGCACAATATGCCCAGATCGACGAAGTTGCCGTTGCCTCTGGTGAGGTCATCCCATCCGGAACCGTCCAGACAATCCAGCATATTGACGGCGGAACCATTATCAAAATACTGATCGAAGAGGGCGACATTGTCCAGCAAGGGCAACTGCTTATTCAGCTCGATCCAACGAATATTCAAGGTGAATTACGACGTCTTGAAACACAAAAAATTATCTGGGCACTCAAAGTAAGTCGCTTGCAGGCATTCGCTAACAATACAGCCATGAATTCATTTCAAATCGATCCAAAGTTTAACGATCTTTTTGCTGAGCAGAAAGCTCTATTGGAAATTCAGAGACTGGATTTGCAGAACCAGCAAACAGTTCTGCAAACCCAAATTAAACAACGCCAGTCAGAACTGGCCTTTCTCCGTGACCAAATTACTATTTTGGAAAAGCAGGTAGCGCCTCTTGAGGAACAATTGAAAATCCGGCAGGGCTTACTTAAAAACAATACACTCAGCCGTTTTGACTACCTGGACAGTCAGCGGCAATATCTACAAGAACGCGGAAATCTGGATGAATTGATTTTAAAACAAAAATCAGCAGAACAGGCGATTGAAGAAGCAAGCGGGCGGCTTGAAGAGCTCAACAGTCGCGTAAAACGGGAAGCATTGGATGAAATGGCTCTTGCCAATGCCGAAGTTATCAAAAGCGAGGAAGAAATTGAGCGCTTAAGAGATGCCCTTGGGCGCCTGAATATAACCTCGCCGGTGGACGGGGTTATTCAGGGAATGGATGTGAATTCGGTTGGAACCGTTATCCGGCCAGGCAATCCCATATTGTCCGTTGTCCCTATTGACCAGGAGTTAATAGTCGAAGCGCGCATTCGCCCTGAAGATATCGGCTTTTTGCAGGAAGGGCAGGATGCAACCGTCAAATTCACCGCCTATAACTATTCACGGTACGGCGCGGTCAGCGGCATACTGACCTACATCTCGGCAACAACGTTTCAAGATGAAAAAGGGGCGAATTTCTACAAAGGTAAAATTACACTCTCTCAACCATATGTCGGGAAAAACCCGCGAAGAAACCTGATTTTACCCGGAATGACGGCAACAGCAGATATCAATTCAGGGAAAAAGACTCTTCTCGAATATTTGCTGAAACCGATCCACACAACATTGACCCAATCCTTCAGGGAGCGTTAGATACTGCTGGGTCACGCATAGATTGGTTCTACCTGCCTAATCAACATCCTGATAGTTCAGGCAAATTTGATTAATTCTATCAATGTTGACAACCAGCAAATCAACCAGCTTGGGTTCGAAATGCCCCCCTCTCTCTTTGTCCATAAGATCGAGGATATCTTCCAGAGGCCATGCCTTTTTGTAGCATCGTTCGTTGCCCAAAGCGTCAAAAACATCAGCTATTGCCGTAACCCGCCCGAATACATGGATATCTTCACCAGACTTGCCATAAGGGTAACCCCCGCCAGCCCATTTCTCGTGATGATCCCGTGCAATAATGGCTGATGCCTGCAAAATACGTTTATGGGAAGACTTGAGCATATCATAGCCAAGGATCGCATGGGTTTTCATAATCGCCCATTCCTCAGGCGTGTGTTTACCCGGCTTGTTCAAAATAGCATCGGGAATACCGATTTTACCAACATCATGTAAAGGAGAGGCCAAGCGGACAATTTCAGCCGTTTCTTCATCCAGTCCGTATTCAAGGGCTAACAGCTTACTGATTTCCGCAACGCGCTTCACATGATTACCCGTCTCCTTTGACCGTGTTTCGACCGCTTCACCCAGCATATAAACAATTTCACGCTGGGTTTCCTCAAGCTCCTGATGTAGATCAATATTTTCATATGCGATCCCGATATTACGCACGAATACTTCCATCAATGACTGATCAAGGTCACTCATGGGCCGCAAACCAGATAGATACAACACATTATCCGATCCATGCGGACTGCTGAAAAATCCGGTAAAGCGATCAGCCCTGTAGCAGCTTTTTCCGCTTTTTATGGCTTGCCGAATATCTGCCAGAATATCATCATCAAGCGCATGGGTTGCGTCTGTTCCGACCAGTTGCTGATACTCTCCCGTTGCCGCAAGTATTTTCAAACTGTCACCTTGGCGGCTAACCGCCAGCCCGTTGGCTTGCATATAGGCAGCCCCGTTATCCAAATGTAAAAGCGATGTCAGCTGGCTTAGAACGCCTTCGGTAAAGTGGCGCATGTTTCGCAAGCCGAATATATCCGCAGAGCTTTCAATTACCCTTTCCAACCCGCGTTTATTCGTCTCAAGGGCAACAATATCGCGAAATGATCTCAAGGAGGCATATATCAGTGTAAACAGTTTTTGAGATGTAAGTTCTGTCTTTTCTTTATAGTCATTAATATCATACTTGACGATGACTTCACGCTCTGGCGCCTGCCCCGGCTGCCCGGTCCGTAAAATTATGCGAAGTGTATGATTATCGGCCTCTTCACGAATATATCTGGCGACATCCAACCCTGCATGTTCCGTTTCCAACTTTACAGACCTGTTTTTAACGGACAACTTTCCAACACCTTCGGCATATCTATTTAAAGACACACGCCTTAACATTAGGTGAATCAATTATTAAAAAAATTCGAATCAATTGAATTTAACCGCATCCATACGCTAGGTTAAGCAATCAAGGTACACTCATTTTTTTAAGGATTGAGCCCTGTTCGTGGCAGGCCTCAAAACAGACAGTCGTAATATTATAAAGGAAACAAACAATGGCAGAAATTACACGATTGAAAACCGGCGCGCGCATGAGTCAGGCCGTTATTTATAATGGTACCATCTGGCTGGCAGGACAGGTTGGCAATACGGACGAAAATGTCACCGATCAAACAAAAACTATCCTGTCAAAAATTGATGCCTTGCTCGAAGAGGCCGGCTCAGACAAGACTAAAATACTGCAAGCAACCATCTGGTTAAGCTCAATGGATTATTTTACCAAGATGAATAATGTCTGGGACGCCTGGGTTCCGGAAGGGCACACACCTGCCCGGGCCTGTGGAGAAGCGAAACTGGCAACTCCTGACTATAAAGTTGAAATTCTAATTACCGCAGCAGCGTAACAAAAAGCCCCGCACTTGATTTGCGGGGCTTTTTTTCCATCATTCAGACGTATTTCAAGTGCCTTCAACTATGACAATATCGGCAACTCCCGCATCTTTACGATGCTGCTTTGCCGTTTGGTATTCTTCTGAATGATAACAGGCAAGTGCCTCTTCCATGCTATCAAACTCGATCACCACATTCCGTGCATGGCCTCTCCCTTCAAGCTGCTCGAAAGCACCCCCCCTGGCCAGAATACGCGCGTTATATTTTTTGAACGCTTCGGGAGCTCCTTCGGCGTAACGTTTATATTGATCCGCATCGGTAACAGTGACATGCGCAATCCAGTATGCTTTCGGCATTATCAGTCCTTTTAAATCAGAAACACAGCAATCAACATAATGGTACAGACAGGCTTTGTCAGGCACCGAATATATCTGATTGCTGTCGTTGACCGATACAGAAGAAAGGGTTTGCCTAATTAGCCAGTCCGTACCTGTTCAAGAAAGCTCTTAACCTGTGTATTCAAATCATCCGACTGGTTCAACAATCCATTAACTGCCGTCAACATGCCATCTGATGCTTTCCCTGTTCCGGCAAACCCGAATGTTGCCAAGAACCGCTTGCGCAAAGAAATAACCCTGAAAGAGTTGTTTAATCTGTATATGGAGCGTTATAGCCGGATCGAGAAGAAGTCGTGGCGTTATGACGAGCGGGAGATCAACAAGTTCGTCTCGCACTGGTTTAACCGCAAAATCTCCGATATCAGCAAATACGAGATTAAAAGCCTTCATCTGAAGATGAAAGAGGCCAACGGCCTGTATCAGGCTAATCGAATGTTGGAGCGCTTGCGCTCTATGTATAACAAAGCCATCGAATGGGGTTGGGAGGGGGCAAACCCCACCCAAGGTATTCGCAAATTCAAGGAAGAGACACGGGACCGCTATGTGCAACCCAATGAGATGCCGTTATTGCTGGCAGCCCTTGAGGAAGAACATAACGGCACAGCCCGGGATTATCTGTATCTGTCCCTGTTTACAGGAGCCCGCAAGTCGAACGTGCTGCAAATGCGGTGGGAACAGATAGACTGGCACAACAAAACATGGCGCATCCCTGACACCAAGAGCGGGGAGCCGGTATTGATCCCCCTGTCCGATAGAGCCATAGAGATATTGGAGACCCGCCTCAAAGAGACCAGCGGCCAGCCATGGGTGTTTTACAGTGAAGCCAGTAAAGACGGCCACCTGACCGACCCCAAGAAGGCATGGACCCGTATCAAGCAAAAAGCCACCCTCGCCCTCTGGGCGCAGGATGAGCGGCTTGCAGCCGTCATTGAAGAACAGAGGCAGCGTCTTCCTGCGGATAACTTTATCGGGTTGCTGTTTAAACGGGTTGAAGAACAGGCCAAACAATTGGATATTGATCTTCCCGTTGGTTTAATGGATATCCGCCTGCATGACATTCGCCGCACCTTTGGCAGTTATCAGGCCATGGCCGGGGCCAGCCTGCAAATCATTGGCAAGTCTCTTGGTCACAAGTCGCAGCAGGCCACCCAAATCTATGCGCGGCTGCATACGGACCCCGTCCGAGCTTCCATCGACAAGGCAACCGATGCCATGATGGCGTTTAAAACTGGTGAGTGAGAACGACAAAAAATTCGACACCGAAGGTTTTACTGCCTATGTTTTATACACGCTACGCCTGATACAAACATCATTGCGAGGGACGTATGAAACGATTATTTGCATGTTTTGCTGTGCTTCTGGCAACCATTGTCTTTATTTCCACCGCTAACGCAGGGTTTGAAGAAGGGAAAGCCGCATATCTCCGAGGTGATTACGCAACCGCCCTGAAAGAATTAAAACCACTGGCGGAACAAGGGAACGCAGCAGCACAAGCCGGTCTTGGAGGCATGTACAGCAAGGGCAAAGGCGTCCCGCAGGACTATAAAAAAGCAATAAAGTGGTATCGACTGGCAGCCGATCAGGGAAACGTAGCCGCACAAAACAACCTTGGTCTCATATACATGAATGGCCAAGGCGTCCCGCAAAACTACGAAAAAGCAATAAAGTGGTATCAACTGGCAGCAGATCAGGGAAACGTAGCCGCACAAAACAACCTTGGTGTCATGTACGCGAATGGCCAAGGCGTCCCGCAAGACTACGAAAAAGCAATAAAGTGGTATCAACAGGCAGCCGATCAGGGATATGCAGACGCACAATTCAATCTTGGTGTCATGTACGACAATGGCCAAGACGTCCCGCAAGACTACGAAAGAGCGGTGAAGTGGTATCAACTGGCAGCAGAGCAAGGAATTGCGGACGCACAATACAACCTTGGTGTTATGCTCATGACGGGCCAAGGCGTCTCGCAAGACTACGAAAAAGCGGTGGAGTGGTATCAATTAGCAGCAGATCAAGGATATGCAGCCGCACAAGTGCACCTTGGATTCATGTACGACAAGGGCCAAGGCGTCCCGCAAAACTACGAAAAAGCAATAAAGTGGTATCAACGGGCAGCGGATCAAGAATATGCAGCCGCGCAAGTGCGCCTTGGATTCATGTACGACAAGGGCCAAGGCGTCCCGCAGGACTACAAAAAAGCAAAAAAATGGTATCAACTGGCAGCTAATCAGGGATATGCGGACGCACAATTCAATCTTGGTTTCATGTACGATAAGGGCCAAGGCGTCCCACAAGACTATAAAAAAGCGGTGAAGTGGTATCAACTGGCGGCGGATCAGAGATTTGTAGCCGCACAAACCAACCTTGGTAATATATACATGACAGGCCAAGGCGCCCTGAAAGACTACAAAAAAGCAATAACGTGGTACCAACTGGCAGCCGATCAGGGATATGCAGCCGCACAATTCAACCTTGGTAATATATACATGACAGGCCAAGGTGCCCTGAAAGACTACAAAAAAGCAATAACGTGGTATCAACTGGCAGCGGAACAGGGATATGCAAACTCACAGTTCAATCTTGGTGTCGTGTACGAAAATGGCCACGGCGTCCTGCAAGATTACAAAAAAGCTCATATGTATTACGATCTAAGTGCATATAACGGAAATCCCTCGGCAGCAAAACGTCGAGACCGCCTAGCAAAAAAAATGTCCTCTCAGCAGATATCAAAAGCGCAAGACATGGCGCGTGAATGGCTGAAGGAACATCCTCAATAATAACGGGTTGGCGCTCTCACGACCTAAGACTAATCGATGCAATCACGTCATTCAAAAATTGTTGAGTAAAAGTATATGAGTGAAGAAGAGCAAAAAATTATCGGTCCTGCCCGCCTGCAAGAGCTGGAGGCGGCAAGAGATTTAATAATGGCTGCGAGTAATACTGAAAAAAGAGCGCTATTTGCTAACGTAATAGATAATCTTCAAAGCCTGAAAAAAGAACTTGGCAAACCAGAAAACCGTTTTAACTCGTATCGAGATATTACCGTAGATGCCCACACCATATTTACAATGTTTATCGGGCAATTTCTCGGCTACCCAACGAACTGGATTGCCAATGCTATCACCAAACATATCCGCCGTGCTGGCCGACCTATCAAATATGATGATTTAACAAGAAAGGTGAATTGCTTTTTCATATCCAGCTTAGTGCAGCGCGGCGCCAGTGAAACACAAGCGATAAAATTGCTCATGCGCCTTCGCGGTGACAGAGCCATGACGAGAGGTCACCATATTGAATTAAGCCGTACATATCGAGATTATGAGAAAATCAGTGTAAATCCAGATTTGTTTGATGATCACTTTGAGTATGGCGAGATTATTGGAGAATTCTTTACTTTTACGCTATCGCATTTAGAATCTGACGAAAAAGCATCCCTTAAGGCCGTAAAAGCTTTCAAAATGTTCATTGGTGAATTGATTGACCTTATGAAAAATATGCACCCTATTATTGCTGAAAGAGATGAAGAATATCCAAAAATTTATGGCGACCTTCCTGATATCCTGAAGCAACATCATGAAAACCCATTGGATTATTTTTATGCTGTACCTCTCAAGACACAAGAGCACATAAATTCACGAAAAGAAGCGCTAATGCAATATACGGAGTCAATGTTTTATTACTCTCTAAAAACAAAAAACCGCAGAAATTAATTATTTCCTTACCATGAAGAAAACTTTTCTTCATGGTAAGGAAACTTTTCAGCTCTCTCACTGATTAAAGTTTATCGTCATTTATAGCCCCAGACATATCAACAATCATGTTCGGTGTGTTTCATTAAATTAAGGGCTACTATATGAAAACTACTTTACTGACACCAAAGGCCGTATCGCACATTCTGGGCGTGACGGTTGGCACCTTGGCCGTCTGGCGGGCCACGAACCGCTATGACTTGCCATACGTTAAATTCGGACGGCTTGTCCGATACCGCGAAGAAGATGTGGAAGCGTTTATCACCTCTCGTATTCATGGAGAGGTGCCTCAATGAAAGAAGTGATGCGTTGGGACTACAAAAGCCCAGACGGGGCCAGTTATGGTCATGTAATTCGGCTCGAACAAACGGGCAGCAACTCGAATGATCCAGTTAAAAAGCAGATAATTCCCTTTTTCAATCCAGACGGAGCTAGAGGTATCCCTAATGGGTTTTCTGGAGCAAACCGGATTTACGGAGCTAATACCATCACCGGTCAATTTGATCCGGTGTTTATCACCGAGGGGGAGAAATGCGCCTTTGCTTTGCAGGGGCTCGGCTTTCAAGCCGTCACCAGTCTGGGCGGTAGCAATCAGGTGCAACTTGCCGACTGGTCAATCTTGCGGGGTATGGCAGAGATTTACATCCTGCCCGATAATGACAAGCCGGGCACTGATTATGCCCAAAAGGTTTATCAGGCCCTACGGCCTGTTGTCGGCAAAACAGACGTCAACATCTTGCGCTTTCCGTTACGGGAAAAAGCAGATATTTACGACTACCTCAAAACACTTCCCGAGCTTACAAGCTGGAACGAGCTTGATAGTCTGGCAGCGCATCCGCAGCGGGCAGTGATTGCGGCAAGCTTTGAGCAGTATTTGCAAGACCATAGGGAGCCCGTTCCCGCCAACTGGAGGTTCATTGTGACACCGGGCAGGCACAAGCTGATTGCCGCCAATGATTTTTGTGACTTGAAACTGCCCAAGCGCAGCCTTCTGCTCGGGCCATGGCTGGCGGAGGCGTCCATCAACATGGTGTTTGCCGATAGAGGCATTGGCAAAACCTTCTTTTGCCTGTCTGCAGCCATTGCCATTGCCAACGGGGACGGCTTCATTGGATACGAGGCCCCTGCCCCGGCGTCTGTGCTGTATCTGGACGGGGAGATGCAGGCTGCGGCCATGCAGGAGCGGTTCAAGGCCCTTGGCGGGGCGAATACGAAGGCAGAGCTGTTTATATACACCCCGGACGTTCAGGATCAGGATAGCGGCACCCCTGACCTTGGTATCGATACGGGGCGGAGCGAGGTTAATGCGCTCATAGAGCAAGTTGAACCGAAGGTGGTGTTTATCGACAATATCTCCACCTTCATCCGATCCGGTAACGAGAACGAGGCCGATAGTTGGGCCCCTGTCCAAGAATGGCTGGTGCAGCTTCGAAAGCGCGGCATTGCCATCGTGCTTATTCATCATGCCAACAAAGAGGGTAAGCAGCGGGGCAGCCACAAAAAAGAAGATGTCATGGATGTGGTGATCCAGCTCAAACGCCCCGATGATTACATTGCCGGGGAGGATGCCACCCGCATGATCGTCAGGTATACGAAGGCGCGGCATCTGGAGGCCAAAGACACCCGCGACAGCGAGGCTACGTTACGTAATGAAAGCGGCACCCTCGTTTGGACGTATAGCGAGGGTGATTCCTCGTACATACGGTGTGTGGATCTTCTCAAAAGCAAAGCTTTATCCTATGCCGAAATTGCTGAGGAACTCAGTGTATCGAAATCGACCGTGCACCGTTGGAAGACAAAAGCGCAAGATGAAGGGCTTTTTTAAACGTACGTACGGATTCGTACGTACGATACATATGGAAGTCTTTTATACCGTTCCGCCGTTCCGGGGCCTAACCCCCGGAACGGCGGAACGGTCCCAGTCGAACGAAATAATCCAGAATATTCCGGTTCATTCCAGACTATTCTGGAATATTCTAGGGGCTGTAAACCAGAACATTCCCTTACGGACAAAACTAGAATGTTCTGTAAGAGAACAAACTGGAAATTTCTAGATCAATCTAGAATATTCTATAACGGTATCAAAGACATTGCAGTGTTCCGCAAACAATCCAACTGCTGCAAATATGTCGCAGAATCGTGAAAAAGAAGCCCCTGAAGATTAGTTGATAAAAAAAATAACGATACTCACGAGCGAATATATATTTATAATGACCCAAGTAAAAATGTAATATGTCAAGGGAAGCCAGTAATATGTCATTACAACATAAATCTGTTAAGTTTAAATCCTACCTTTTAAGGGGCGTGTCCGCCGCTACCATCACAATCGCCCTAGGGTTTAGCTCGTCTGTTTACGCTGCCGGTGATGACGCAGACGCCACAACAGATGTAAATACTGGCGCGACGGTTACAGCAACTGATGCTGGTGGTCTCCTTAACAATGACCCGGCAGACCATGCAATTACAATTGATAGCACAGCCGGCGCCATAACGCTTGGTACACTGGCAACAACAGATGCAGTTACTTTTAAAGATGACATTGGCGGTACGCGTACCGCCACATATACAATCACTACATCTGGAACCAATAATGCGGTTACTTTTGCGGGAGACATTGAAGCTGAGGGAGATGAAATCATCGTCCTTAATGCGACCAATACAACAACTGTATTTACTGGCGATGTAACTGTCGCCACTGGTTCCGCGACTTTAACACTTGGCGCAGGTACCAGTACAATATCAACAACATTTGATACCGCCACGGCCGCAAGCAACATTATAGATATGGCGATCAATGCAAATGCCGCAGGCGATACAGTTACGTTACAAGTAACAAATACGGATGGCACTGTTGGCAACGGGATGACGTTCTCGCAGGCAATCGGCGGAGGCTCGGCAGCTACCGCTATTGACAGCTTATCGTTAGGCACGGCGACAAAAGCGACGTTTAGCAGCACAGTCCGCGCAGATGCCATAACCAGTAACACCACGCAGACAACGACCTTCACAGGCGCCGTTACCGCCAACAGCTTTACTGGTACAGGAACCGGGGCCACGACATTAACTGGCGGTGGTACATTTGGCTCTCTTTCTGCGGCAGGTAACGTCACATCAGGCACCGGCGCACTAGACATAAATGGGACAGTTGCCATCTCCGGGGGCGATCTCGTCATTGGGTCCGGCGATGCAACCCTGAGCGGCGCGGCAATTACGGCAGATAACATCACGTTAGCTGCGGGTAACGATATCACATTTGATGGAACAGCCGCACAGACAGTCACCGGCCTTGTTGATGGCGGAGGGGCTGTGACACTCACTAATACATCCGGAGTGACATTTGCGAACGCTATCGGTGCAACAACCCCGATCGGGGCGCTGACCATTGGCTGACCATTGGCTCAACATTTAGCGGTACATTTAGCGGTACATTGAGAGCCGCCTCTGTTGATTTGGATGGAACAATAAAAATTGAAGATGCCGTAACACTTACAGGTAACATTGACTTGGCCAATGGCTCCAAAATTATCTTGGGAACAGGCATTACCGCAACGGAAACAGCCTTTACTGTAGGGGATGTGGTCTCTACCGGCACGACAACTATCGAGGTTTCAACCTCTTTTACTTCAGGTACGATCGTATTGTTTGACAGTACTGCGGATGCATCAGGCGATTTAGCAAACCTAACCATAGCAGATACTGCGCTGATTGATTATACTCTGGCCGCGAATGCGAATGACATTGAGATTACAGCCACCGCAAAAACAGCCGAAACAACCGCAGGCGAACTTGGCGTCTCTGTCCAAGACGCAAGAGCCCTTTCCAACGGTAGTCTGGCTATTGCAACAAATAATGCAACGTTGCTAACCAATTTAAACGCTGCGCTTACAGCTGGCGGTGCCAGTGCAGCTAAAGCAGCTGAGAGTATCGGAGTACAGGCTGACACACTGGGCGCTGGAGTAAACGTTGCCGTCTCCGTTGGCGGAAGAGTAATCGGAATATTATCAGATCGACTTGCCTCTCTTCGCTATGGCACTCAATACGCATCAACCGGCCAAACTGGGTTTTCTAGTGGTAACAACGGCCTATCAAACGCAGCTTGGATGAAGACATTTGGGAATTGGATCAACCAAGATTCTGATGGCGGGGTTTCCGGATTTGATGCCAATACTTACGGCGTTGCATTCGGGATGGATACCGATGTTAATGAGAGTTCTCGAGCAGGTATCTCCGTGTCATATGCCAACTCTGATGTTGACGGGAGCGGCGCGGGCGACTCTAAAGCTGATATAGACAGCTTCCAAGTGACCGCCTATACCGATTACACTGGCAAGAATTTCTACACAGAAGCATCGCTGGGCTATGCATATAATAAAAACGATGTATCCCGGGTTATTGACTTCTCGGGAACAGATACGATAGCAAGCGGGAACTATTCGTCTAATCAATTTGTTGCAAGTATTGGCGGCGGCATACCGATTCAAATCAAGAATTCAGCCTTTTTTACACCTACTGCTGGCCTTGCATGGACTTCCGTCTTGTCTGAATCCTATACCGAGACCGGTGCCGGTGGCCTAAATCAACGCGTTGACATCGATAACATCAATGTCCTTCTTGGCTCTCTCGGCGGTAAATTACATTCCCAAATTAAAGTTGGAAATGCCTATCTGGTTCCAGAACTACGTGGCGGTATCAGTTATGACTTCATTGGTGATGCGGCAACGGCCACCGCCAAGTTTACCGGTGGTGGCTCTGCCTTCACGGTTGAAGGTGCCGATGTAGAGCAGTTCGGCGGCAATATCGGGTTTGGCCTGACATATACTGGCGATTTATGGACAGTCGGTGCCTCTTATGATGCCGATATGAAAAGCGGCTATGTCTCCCAGACCGCCCAGCTTAAAGCCCGCATTAAATTCTAAGACAATGCCTATTATTAAAAGAACAAGCTCCGGATATATAAATCCGGGGCTTTTTTTTATTATTTTATTACTTTCGGCATGCAGTTCTTTTTCACAGGAAACCCGATCACAAATTGCGACAACTATCGCAGCAAACGCGAAACTGACCCCATTCATTCTTTCAACCCGATATTTCAAAATTGCGGGCTTTCAGAAAACCCCAAAGCCAGGCCAGCCTGTTACTCTCTATATCGAAGGCGATGGTTTCGCCTGGATCGACCGTTATACGATATCGGATAACCCAACACCGACGGACCCTATCGCCCTCAGGTTAGCCGCCGTGGATAACAACCCTAATATTATTTATCTGGCTCGCCCGTGCCAATATGTAACCCTCGAAGCAGAGACTAACTGTTCCAAGACATTTTGGACTAATCGCCGCTATGCAGATGCGATTATAAGCTCTTATATCGAGGCTATTAATCAACTGCAAAAACTATATAAAACCAATGGCTTTCATCTTGTTGGCTATTCCGGAGGCGGTACCATCGCCGCATTGTTGGCCGCCCGCCGTACAGACATCCTGTCCTTGCGCACGATCGCAGGCAATCTGGATCATGTAGCATTGGGGAAGGCTAAAAATGTATCTCCCCTCACCGGATCCCTGAATGCGCAGAATATCGCATCCAAATTAAGTGCCTTGCCTCAAGTTCATTATTCAGGAACCAATGACACTGTTATCCCCGAATGGGTGTCTATTGATTTTGTCGCGGCTGTTGCCAACCCGGCTTGTGCGGCATACCGCAGGATAAAAAACGCGGGTCATATCTCGGGATGGATTACAGCTTGGAGAACTCTCAGCTTGCAAATTCCAACCTGTTAAATCTACTCAAGCCGTGAATATGCCTTGGTAAAGCCCGACAGACTGGCATTTACAACCATGGTTTTCTTGCTGCCATATGGCCGAAAGCCCACCTTGAGATTCTCTCCGCGCTTCAATTGAGCAAGCATATCTTTATTCAGCAAAGACCGAACTTCACACCCGGAATTCGTACATTTCATATACGGAGCTTTAAGCTCTCGGGATTTGTCAATCTGCATAACCATTCCGGCCTGTAGATCAACGCCTAGTGGCAATTGTAGAACAATGAAAGGTTTTCGTTCAGCTTTGCCAACGTAAAAGACACTGACATTAAGCAATTGTCCGACATTTTTCTGGTTACCTTCTACTTTTTTGTTCAGGAACAACCGTTGTTCAATTCGGCAGGATTTAGGGGCATTCTTGTTGGTACAAATTATCTTCCAGATATCTTTTTTCTGCGCAAATGCGGCCCCCGGCATCAGAAACATTCCGCTCACAACTCCGATTACCAGAACAACACTCAACGTTCTCATGCGCTCCACCCCTATTATATTTTTGACAGCCACTCTACATTCCCCACCTATTTAGCATTTAGGCCACTTGGCACTTTTTTACAAGTTGTAGCAAGAAGTGGTGACAGTCAAATACATACTAAACTGCATTTTACCTTCTCGATATATTCTATGAATATACAGCTCTTTAAATTCCATAAAACTGAAACAAAACAATTATCCGCTTCCTATGCGCTTCCTGAGGGTAGCCCCAAGGTAGCCCCGTCCTGATTTGAGCTCAAAGTCTGTTAACGCCAAACGCCGCTAAGTCATTGACTTAGCGGCGTTTAATTTGGTTGCGGGGGTAAGATTTGAACTTACGACCTTCAGGTTATGAGCCTGACGAGCTACCGGGCTGCTCCACCCCGCGATAATTTCTGTGTGTGCCCCGAGATGCGTG